>Ga0070741_10000051_pt1 | contig 414518 bp, 410 predicted proteins | sample Coa_R1_4_FD_66440 | JGI IMG/M metagenome (GOLD analysis project Ga0070741, IMG submission 66440) | Surface soil microbial communities from Centralia Pennsylvania, which are recovering from an underground coalmine fire - Coalmine... | ecosystem: Environmental > Terrestrial > Soil >...
GCGCCGGCGCCGAAGCCGCCGTCGCTGCCGCGGCCGAAGCGAGGCGGCGCGAGATGGCGGCCTCGACGGCCGAAGTGGCGGTGGATCGCGCTCGTGTCGGTGCTCGTGCCCGTCGTGGTCGCCGCCGCCGGTCTGATCTATGTCGACGTCAAGTTCCGCCAGTTGCACCGCGTGCCGGTGCGCGGAGCGCTCGACAGTGGCGGGACCGGCACCAACATCCTCCTCGTCGGCTCGGACACGCGCGCCAACGCGGATCCGAACGATCCGAACGCGGGCGCGATCCTCGGCGACGCGACGGAGCGGGCGCCGTCGGGCCAGCGGTCGGACACGATCATGGTGCTGCGCATCACCGGTGACGGGGCGAAGATGTTGTCGATCCCGCGTGATCTCATCGTCAGCATCGCCGACACCGGCACGCGCGAGCGGATCAATGCCGCGTACAACACTGACCTCGGCGGGGGACCGGTACGGCTCATCGAGACCGTGCAGCAGAACCTCGGCATCCCGATCAACCGGTACATGGAGGTGGACTTCGTCACGTTCGCCCGGCTGGTCGACGCGGTCGGTGGCGTCACGATCGACTTCCCGTATCCCGCGTACGACACCAACACCGGCCTCGACGTGCAGCAGGCCGGAGCGGTGAAGCTCGATGGCGACCAGGCGCTCGCCTACGTGCGCTCGCGGCACTACACGGAGATCCGCGAGGACGGAAAGCCGCACGAGGATCCGACCGCCGACCTCGGGCGGGTGCAGCGCCAGCAGGCGTTCCTGCGCGCGGTGATGGGCAAGGTCGCCGGTTCCCGGAACCCGATCGCGCTGCTTCGCGCGGGCGGCGAGATCGCGAGCGGCCTGCGGGTCGACGACAAGCTCGGGCTTTGGGATGCCATCAACCTCGCCTGGCATCTGCGAGGCGTGCACCCCGAGTCGGTGCCGCTGCCGGTTGCAGTGAACGCCGACAAGGCGACGCTGCACCTCAAGCAGCCCGACGCCGACGGCGTGCTCGCCCAGTTCAGGTGACGCGCGACACGCTGACACCGCCCTGACGGTTTCGTACGGTTTCGCCATGGAGGCGACCGCGGCGATGCCGTGCCGGTGTTCCTCGGGTACGCCTTGGTCGCGTTCTGGCGTCACCTACTTCACATATGTGAAGTAGGTGACGCCAGAATGAACGCGGGTGGCGTGTGCGTCAGCCGCGTACGAGTGGCTTGTAGCGGATCCGGTGCGGCTGGTCGGCGGCCGCGCCGAGCTCCTTGCGGCGCCAAGCCTCGTACTCGGAGAAGTTCCCTTCGAACCAACGCACCTGGGAATCGCCCTCGAACGCGAGCACATGCGTCGCGATGCGGTCGAGGAACCAGCGGTCGTGGCTGATCACGACCGCGCATCCGGCGAAGGCCTCGAGCGCGTCCTCCAGGGCGCGCAGCGTGTCCACGTCGAGGTCGTTGGTCGGCTCGTCGAGCAGCAGCACGTTTCCGCCGCGGCGCAGCATCTTCGCCAGGTGGACGCGGTTGCGCTCGCCGCCTGAGAGCACACCGACCTTCTTCTGCTGGTCGCTCCCCTTGAAGTTGAACGAGGCGACGTAGGCGCGTCCGTTCACCTCCTGGCCGCCCATCACGAGCACGTCCTGCCCGTCGGTGATCTCCTCGTACACGGTCTTGTCCGGGTCCAGCACGTCCCGGCTCTGGTCCACGTACGCGAGCTGGACCGTCGGGCCGAGGCGCAGCTCGCCGCGGTCGGGCTTCTCCTCGCCGGTGATCATCCGGAACAGCGTCGTCTTGCCCGCGCCGTTCGGTCCGATCACGCCGACGATGCCGGCCGGGGGCAGTGAGAACGACAGGTCGTCGAAGAGCAGCCGGTCGCCGTAGCCCTTGGTCACGTGTTCGGCCTCGATGACGACGTCGCCGAGCCGCTCGCCGGCGGGGATCGTGATCTCGAGCCGGTCGCCGCGGCGGTCCGACGCCTTCGCCTCTGCCAGCAGCTTCTCGTACGCCGCGAGCCGCGCCTTGCCCTTCGCCTGCCGGGCCTTCGGCGCCATCCGCACCCATTCGAGCTCGCGGGCAAGCGTCCGCTGCCGGGCCGAATCAGTCTTCTCCTCGCGCCGCAATCGTTCCTGCTTCTGTTCGAGCCACGACGAGTAGTTGCCCTCGAAGGGGATGCCGTGCCCGCGGTCGAGCTCGAGGATCCACTTCGCGACGTTGTCGAGGAAGTAGCGGTCGTGGGTGATCGCGACCACCGTGCCCGGATACTCGGACAGGGTGCGTTCGAGCCACGCGACCGACTCCGCATCGAGATGGTTGGTCGGCTCGTCGAGGAGCAGCAGGTCGGGCTTGGACAGCAACAGCCGGCACAGCGCAACCCGTCGCCGTTCGCCGCCCGACAGCGTGGTCACGTCGGCGTCGCCCGGCGGGAGGCGCAGCGCGTCCATCGCGATCTCGATGGCGCGTTCGAGGTCGTTCGCGCCTTTTGCCGCGATCTCGGCTTCGAGCCGGGCCTGCTCCTCGCCGATCTTGTCGTAGTCCGCGTCGGGCTCCGCGTACTTGGCGAGCACCGCGTCGTAGCGTTCGAGCAGCGCGGCCAGCTCACCGACGCCGTCCATCACGTTGCCCTGCACGTCCTTGTTCGGGTCCAGGTGCGGCTCCTGCTCGAGCAGGCCGACCGTGAACCCCGGGGTCAGTCGGGCTTCGCCGGTGTAGCCGTCGTCGAGGCCGGCCATGATCCGCAGCAGCGACGACTTGCCGGCGCCGTTGGGGCCGATCACCCCGATCTTGGCACCCGGGTAGAACGACAGGCTGACGTCGCGCAGGATCTCCTTGTCGGGCGGGTGGAACCGGCTGACCTTGTACATGGTGAAGATGAACGGCGCGGAAGCCACGCGACAACGCTAACTGCGCCACACTGGCGCCAATGGCGGGCGGACCGTCGGCGTACTTCCGCTTCTGGAACCACTTCGATGATCCGCGCGCACGTGCCCGCGACGAGGCCCCGCGCATCGAGCTGCTCGATGCGATGACGGTCAAGCAGCGGCGGCGCACCGAACTGGAGCTGCTCCACCGTCTCGGTGTCGATCCGTCGGCCGACGGATGGGTGATTGTCGCGCTCGGCGCGCTCGGCACGCAGGAGGCGGTCCCGGTCCTGCGCGGTTTGCTCCAGGGTCCCGTCGCCGAGGACGCGGCGATCGCGCTGTGGCGGATCCAGCGCTGGTCGGGGGCGGTGCGGGTGCTGGAGCGGGTGGTCGACGCGCGGCCCGGCCGCGAGGACCGCCGGCCGCCGACGATCGCGCGGCGGGTCGCCGCCGCGCACTACCTCGCGGAGATCGGTTCACCGCGGGCGCGGGCCGCGCTCGAAGCCGTTCGCGCCGAGCAAACCGCGCCGTACCGGCTGCAGCGGGTGATCGCGCGGCTGCTCTGATCTGCTCTGATCGAAGCAAAGCCGCGCCCGGAAGCGGCGCGAGGGCACGCCGGTAGGATCGGTCGACGATGGCTGGAGACGGCACGACGCGAGCCCTCGGCCCGAACGAGTGGCTGGTCGACGAGATGTACGAGCAGTACCTCGCCGACCCGTCGTCGGTGAGCGAGAGCTGGCGGGAGTTCTTCGCCGACTACCGCAAGGAACCGCCCGCCCCGGCCGCGCCCACCCCCGCCACGCCGGCTCCAGCCCCCGCCGCCGCTTCCGCGGCCGCCGCGCCAGCTGCTCAGTCAGCCGCATCTGCGGGGCTCGGCGGTGACGGCGCGGCCGAGCCGCTGCGCGGTGCGGCGGCCCGCATCGTCGCCAACATGGAGGCGAGCCTGGGCGTGCCGACCGCGACGAGCTTCCGGGAGGTTCCGGCCCGGCTGCTCGAGGTGAACCGGTCGGTCATCAACGGCTATCTGGGCCGCACCCGAGGCGGCAAGGTGAGCTTCACGCACCTCATCGGCTACGCGGTCGTGCGGGCGATCATCGAGACGGTGCCGGTGATGAACTCGAGCTACACCGAGACCGACGGTAGGCCCGCGGTCGTACATCACCAGCACCTCGGGCTCGGCATCGCCGTCGACGTCGAGAAGCCCGACGGCTCGCGCACACTGGTCGTGCCGGTGATCAAGCAGGCGGACACGCTCGACTTCCGCGGGTTCTGGCAGGCCTACGAAGAGCTCATCCGCAAGGTCCGGTCGAACAAGCTCAGCCCGGACGACTTCGTGGGCGCAACGGTCACCCTGACCAATCCGGGCACGATCGGCACGGTGCAGTCGGTCCCGCGCCTGATGCCGGGACAGGGCGTGATCGTCGGCGTCGGCGCGCTCGACTACCCGGCAGGGTTCCAGGGTGCCGATCCGCGCGCGCTCGCGGAGCTCGGTGTGTCGAAGGTCATGGTGCTCAGCTCGACCTACGACCACCGCATCATCCAGGGTGCCGAGTCGGGGTTGTTCCTGCGCAGGGTGCACGAGCTGCTGCTCGGCGCCGACGGTTTCTACGACGCGGTGTTCCGTTCGATGGGAGTGCCGTACGCCGCCGTGCAGTGGCGGCGGGACACCAACCCGGTCGACCGCGAGCAGGCGATGCTCGACAAGCAGATCGCGGTCGACACGTTGATCCGCGTGTACCGCGTGCGCGGGCACCTCATCGCCGACCTCGACCCGCTCGCGGTTTCGGAGCCGCACATGGAAGCCGAGCTCGACCCGGCGACCTACGGGCTCACGATCTGGGACCTCGAGCGCGAGTTCCACACCAATGGGCTGGCCGGTACCGAGGTGATGAAGCTCGGTGACATCCTGCGGGTGCTGCGCGACGCGTACTGCCGGACGATCGGCATCGAGTACATGCACATCCAGGACCTCGCCGAGCAGCACTGGATCCAGGCGCAGGTCGAGGGCGTCCGCACCGAGCTGTCGACCGAGGACCAGCGGCACCTGCTCGACCGCCTGAACGCGGCCGAGGCGTTCGAGACCTTCCTCGGGACCAAGTACGTCGGCCAGAAGCGCTTCGGCCTCCAGGGGGCGGAAGCGGCGATCCCCATCCTCGACGCGATCATCGAGCAGGCCGCCGACGCCGACCTCGACGGCGTGGTGATGGGCATGGCGCACCGCGGCCGGCTCAACGTCCTCGCGAACATCGTCGGCAAGAGCTACGACCAGATCTTCCGGGAGTTCGAGGGCGCGATCGACCCCGAGTCGACGCAGGGCTCCGGCGACGTGAAGTACCACCTCGGCCAGTGCGGCAAGTTCGTCGCCCGCAGCGGCAAGGAGATCGAAGTCGAGCTGTCGGCGAACCCGAGTCACCTCGAAGCCGTCGACCCCGTCGTGGTCGGGATGGCCCGGGCCAAGCAGGACCTCATCAACGACCCGGGCTCGTTCTCCGTGCTGCCCGTGCTGGTCCACGGTGACGCGGCGTTCGCCGGTCAGGGGGTGGTCGCCGAGACGCTGCAGCTCGGCATGATCAAGGGCTATCGGGTCGGGGGCACGGTGCACCTGATCATCAACAACCAGCTCGGGTTCACGACGCCTCCGGAGTCGGCACGCTCGTCGGAGTACTGCACCGACATCGCGAAGATGGTGCAGGCTCCGATCTTCCACGTGAACGGCGACGACCCAGAGGCGTGTGTGCGGGTGGCGCGTCTCGCGTTCGCGTACCGGCAACGGTTCGGCAAAGACGTCGTCATCGACATGATCTGCTACCGGCGCCTCGGTCACAACGAGGGTGACGACCCGAGCTACACGCAGCCGTTGATGTACAAGCGCATCGACGACAAGCGCTCGGTCCGCAAGCTGTACACCGAGGCGCTCGTCAAGCGCGGTGACATCACGCTCGAGGAGGCGGAGCGCGCGCTCGACGACTTCCACGCGAAGCTGCAGGCGGCGCTCGACGCCACGCGGTCGCACGCGCCGGCGCCCGGCGTCAAGGCCCTGCCACCGCCGCCGCCGGCCGGGTGCCTGCCGAGGGTCGACACCGGCGTCGACCGGGCGATCATCGATCGCATCTACCACGTTCTGTCGACGCCGCCGGAGGGCTTCACCCTGCATCCGAAGCTGGCACGCCAGTTCGAGACCCGCACGAAGATGTTCGTCGAGGACGGCGAGGTCGACTGGGCGCTCGCCGAGGCGATGGCGTTCGGGTCGCTGCTGCTCGAGGGCACCGACCTGCGCATCGCCGGCCAGGACACCCGGCGGGGCACGTTCAGCCAGCGCCACGCGGTGCTCGTCGACTACGAGACCGGCGCCGAGTGGGCACCGCTCGCGCATCTCGACCCCGATCAGGCGAAGTTCTGGATCTACGACTCGTTGTTGTCGGAGTACGCGGCGCTCGGCTTCGAGTACGGGTACTCGGTTGCCAACAAGTCGGCGTTCGTCGCCTGGGAGGCGCAGTTCGGTGACTTCGGCAACGGCGCGCAGATCATCATCGACCAGTACCTCGTTGCCGCCGAGGACAAGTGGGGTCAGACATCGGGGCTCGTGCTGCTACTGCCACACGGCTATGAGGGTCAGGGACCGGAGCACAGCTCCGGTCGCATCGAGCGGTTCCTCACGATGTGCGCGGAGGACAACATCCAGGTCGTGAACTGCACCACCGCCGCGCAGTACTTCCACCTGCTGCGCCGGCAGATGCACCGCGACGTGCGCAAGCCGCTGGTGGTGTTCACCCCGAAGTCGCTGCTGCGGGCCCGGCCCGCGCGCTCGAAGGTCGATGAGCTCACGTCGGGCTCGTTCCTCGAGGTGGTCGGCGACCCGTCGTTCGCCGGTGATCCGGCGTCGGTGTCACGTGTCGTGCTTGCGTCCGGGAAGGTCGCGCTCGATGCGATCGCGGGCCGCGACCACGCGGGCACACCGGTGGCAGTGGTGCGCGTCGAGCAGCTGTACCCGTGGCCGGGCGAGTACCTCGCCGAGGCGCTCGAGCCGTACGCGGGCGCGCGGGAGATCGTGTGGCTCCAGGAGGAGCCCGAGAACATGGGCGCGTGGAACTTCGTGAAGGGCCGGGTCTACGACGCCTTCGGCGATCGCTGCACCATCCGGCGCGTGAGCCGCCACGAGTCGGGCAGCCCCGCGACCGGCTCGCATGCGGTCCACGTCCAAGAGCAGGAGCAGATCATCCACGACGCGGTCGTCGAGGGGCTCTGACCACCTCGAACCCCGGGTCGATTCGGCCCCGATAGGGGCCGAATCGCACCAACATTCACCTTCGCACCCGCAGGTGGTCAGATCAGGGTCAGGCCTCCGTCGACCGGCAGGGTCTGGCCGGTGATGTAGCTGGCGTCGGCCGACAGCAGGAACACGACCGCCGCAGCGACCTCCCAGGCTGTGCCCTGGCGGCCGAGCGGCACCGGCGTGCGCTCCCGCGACGGCCGCCCGGCGGACGCGAGGCGGCCGAGTGGGGTGTCGATCAACCCGGGGGCGACGACGTTCGCTCGGATCGACCGGCGGGCGCCCTCGAGCGCGACGTGCCGGCTCAAGCCCTCGATGCCGGCCTTGGACGCGTCGTACGCGGGGATGCGGCTGCCCGGCTTCAACCCTGCCACCGAGCTGATGAACACGATGCTGGCGCCGTCGGCGAGCTGCGGCAGCGCGGCCCGCGCCACCAGGAAGTGGCCGCGCAGGTTCACGGCGAACGTCGCGTCCCAGTCCTGCGCGGTCGTGCGGGCGAGGCCGCCACCACGACCGATGCCGACGTTGAGGACGACACCGTCGAGCTGACCGGCGGCAGCGGCGGCTTCGACGATCGCGTTGCAGTCGTCCTCCGACGTGACGTCGCCTGCGACCACGGTGGCGCGGCCGCCTTCCGCCTCGATGCGCGACGCGGTGTCGGCCGCGGCGTCACGGTCGCGGTCCGCGCACACCACGCTCGCACCCTCCCGCGCCGCGAGGATCGCGATCGCGCGCCCGTTGCCGATGGGCGCGTCGGGATCAGGTGACGGCTGGGTGCCGGCGCCCACGACCAAGACGTGCCGGCCGTCGAGCCGCCTGCCGCTCATCGGTCGAACCCCGGCACGCCCGGCTCCCGCTGCACGCCCAGCGAGTTCAGCGTGAACGCGACCATGTGGTAGTGCCCGACCAGCATCGGCACCTCCACCAGCTGCTTGTCGTCGTACCGTGCCGCGAGCGCGTGCCAGGTCGCGTCGGTGATGCAACCGTCGCCGTGCAGCTCGTCCGCCGCTCGCAGCAGGGTGCGGTCCGGCTCGCTCCAACCGGCGCTGTCGGGTCCCTCCTTGATGCGCTCGATCTCGTCGTCGCGCAGCCCGGCGGCCCGGCCGATGACGACGTGCTGGCCCCACTCGTACTCGGAGCGGCAGTTCCACCCCGTCCGCAGGATCAGCAACTCGCGCTCGCGGGCAGGCAGCTTGCCGGCCAAGAGCTTGCCGCCGAACGGCAGCCACCGGCGGAACAGTCCGGGATGGCGCACGAGCGTGGTGAAGATGTGCTGGGCCGAGCCGGTGCCGGCCACGCCGCCGAGCAGCTCTCGCTGGTGGTCGTCGAGCCGGTCGGGGTCGAGCGGGGCGAGGCGCGGGGTCGATGGTCGCGGGGTCATGGCGAGACCGTAGCGACTGGGCTGACCGCACCCGACGGGGCGAGCGAGCGCGTCAGCGAACCGGGAACCCGACCGCGGCTTCGAGGTCGCGCAGGGCCGTGTCGGGATCGACGACCTTGATCGTCGTCATGCCCATCTGTGCAGCAGGCTTGAGGTTGATCCCGAGATCGTCGAGGAACACGATCTCGTGGGCCGGCACGCCGAGCTGCTCACAGGCGAGCTCGTAGATCCGCGGGTCGGGCTTGCGCAGGCCAGTCTTGCTCGACTCGATCACCACGTCGAACAGACCGTCGACCATCGACAGCATCGGCGTGCCACCGTCGCTCATCGCTGCGACGTTGTTCGTGATCAACGCGGTCTTCAGCCGGGACCGGCAGCGACGGATGGCTTCGAGCATCTCGGTGCGGATCTCCCCGGACAGGCAGGCGAGCACCTCGCGGGCATCGATCTCGTACCCGGCTTCGCGCGCTTCTGCCTCGTAGGCCTCGCAGAACTCGTCGAAGGTCAGCTCGTTGCGCTCATGGCGCGCCCACGCGTTGGTGTCGTGATTGGTGGCGTTCAGCCGGCGCAGGAAGCCCTCGGGCAGATCGTGGTCGCGCTCGTACGCGGCGAACCCGTCGAACGGGCTCGATGAGATCACCCCGCCGAAGTCGAACAGCGCGGCGCGGATGGGGGACATGGCGACGGATCGTACGGGCGCGGCACCAGTCCTCGGCAAACGCAGGCCACTCGCCTACGGTGTGTCCCGTGAGCGACCAGTCGCAGGGTGAGGGGTGGTGGCAGGCGTCTGACGGGAAGTGGTACCCGCCACCGCGCCCCGACGTCCCCACGGCCGGGGCAACGGCCGAACCGGTGGCACCGACGCAGCCGGTTCCCCAGGCACCTTCGACGCAGGCGTTCCCGCCTCCGGGTGCGATGCCGCCTCCGGGTGCGATGCCGCCGCCGATGCAGCCGGGTGGACCGCCAGCACCGCCGCGCTCGGGCATCGGCAAAGGACCGATCGTCGCGGTCGTCGTGGCGATCCTTGTCGTCATCGCAGCGATCGTGTTCTTCATGACCCGCGACAGCGGCAACAGCGACAACGCGTCGGCCACCCGAACCGACCAGAGCGATCAGACAGACCAGACCGACGTCTCCGACTCGACCGATGAGTCGACGACCGACGAGTCGGCGAGCTCTGAGGTCAAGGCGCCCCCGGGCTTCAAGGTGATCTCGGACACCACGGAAGGCGTCAGCATCGCGGTGCCGAGCGGGTTCACCGAGATCGACCCGAGCGAGTTCGTCAACAACTCGAACCAGAGCGACTTGAGCAACCTGAACCCGGACCTCGCCCCGTTCCTGTCGTCGGGCAACGCCTTCCTGGGCGGCAGCGTCCTCGCCGCGAGTGGCCCGAACAACGGCGTGCCGACGTTCGTGGTCGTCGCCAAGAGCCCGCAGTCCTTCGACCCGACCGCGTCGGACTTCTCCTCCGAGCTCAAGAGTCAGCTGGCGGCTGCCGGTGCGGCCAACGTCACCACCGACACGGTGCGCCTGCCGGCAGGCAAGGGGCTACGTGTCGGAGTGTCGCTGTCGATCAACACGGGATCGGCGACAGGCGAGGTGAACGAGACCCTGTTCTTCGTGAAGATCGGTCGCACGACCTGGGGCATCGTCGGCGCATCGGTCGGCAACGGCTCGTCCGAGGCGCTGTTCGACCAGATCGCCCAGACGTTCCGCGTCACGAGCTGACACAGGCGGGAGTGGACCTCACCCGAGGAAGTCGCGGGCCAGCGCGCCCCACAGCTCAGTCGACAACCGCAGCGACTCGACGTCGACGCGTTCGTCGTCGCCGTGGAACATCACGCCGTAGTCCTCGATGCTGAGGTTGGTGGAGAACAAGCCGAATCCGTAGGCGTGGGCGCCGGCGCGCCGGAAGAAGCGCGCGTCGGTCGCCCCCACGGTGAGGAACGGCACGGTGGCGGACCCCTCGTAGAACTGCTTCGTGACCCGGTCGAGCGCGTCCCAGAGGGGCGATGACGCGGGCGACGACGTCGCGGGGTCTTCGACCGCCTGGACGATCTCGATACGCGACGCGAGCTCGCCGAGGGCTTCGTCGAGGAGGGCGCGCACATCGTCCATCGTCTGACCGGGCAGGGTGCGGATGTCGAGCTCGAGCTCGACGGTGTCGGGGATCACGTTGATCTTCGTCCCGCCCCGCACGATGGTCGGCGCGATCGTCGTATGGGTGCACGCGTGGAACTGGCGTGCCATGCCGAGCGGCAGGGACTCGCACAGCTCGACGAAACCCTCCTCGCGCAGCAGCGGCTCGGTCATCTCCGGCGGGTAGCCCATCGACTCGATGAAGCGCCGCCACACGTCGTGCAGCGTCGTCGGCGGCTTGAACGTCGCCAGGCGGCGTATCACCTCGGCCGCGGTGACCACGGCGTTGTCGGTGCGGAACGGCTGCGACGCGTGGCCGGCGGTCCCCGCGACCCGCAGCCGGCACCAGGCCGTGCCCTTCTCGCCGACGACGACCGGCAGCTTCAGGCCGGCCGGGCTCGGGATCGGGATGCCGCCCGACTCGGTGATGACGTAGTCGGCGGCGACGGCGTCCCGCTCGTGCTCCACGAGGTGACCGGCACCGTAGGTGCCGAGCGCCTCCTCGTCGGCGACCGCCAGGTAGACGAGCGTGCCGCGCGGACGGAAGCCGGACGCGGCGAGTCGCTTGGTCGCCACCGCCATCGACGCCGTCAGGTTCAGCATGTCGACCGCGCCCCTCCCCCACACGAAGCTGGTACCGGCGTCGTCGTCGACCAGCTCGGCGCCGAATGGGTCACGCTGCCAGTGCGATTCGTTCGCGGGCACGACGTCGGTATGGCCCATCAGCAGCAGCGTCGGTGCATTCCTGTCGGATCCCTCGATGCGCGCGACGAGGCTCTCGCGACCTTCGATCGCGGCGTAGGTCTCGAGGTCGAGACCACTCGATCCCAGGTACTGCGACAGCGTGTCGACGCTGCGCGCTTCGTTGCCCGAAGTCGCGCTTCCGTCGTTCACACACCGGTTGCGGATCAATTGTTGCAGGAGGTCGGTGACCTCTGCGGTGGGATCGTCGTGCACGCGCGAGAGCGTACGTTGCGCGGTCGCGACGCGCTCGATCGCGCAAGATCCACGCGCGAGATGGCGCGGTTTGCTTGACTTACGCGTGAAATGCCGTCAAACCATGTTGTTGTGGATGGTTCGAACATCGCGACGGAAGGACGCGCGACGCCGAGTTTGAACCAACTCGACGAAGCTGTGCGCGCGTTGCTCGCGCAGTACGACTACGAGCACGTCACCGTCGTGGTCGACGCGACGTTCGGCCATCGCATCGATGCGAGCGAGGCTGCGGCCTACGAGGAAGCGGTTCGCAACGGTGAGCTCGTGACCCCACCGGCTGGTGCGATCGGTCGCGGTGACGCGTTCGTGCTGCAGATCGCAGACCGTGCGAACGCTGACGTTCTCTCGAACGATTCGTTCCAGGAGTTCCACGGCAGCTACCCGTGGCTCTTCGACGAGGGACGGCTCATAGGCGGCAAGCCGGTGGCCAACGTCGGATGGGTGTTCGTCCCGCGGGCGCCCGTGCGGGGGCCGTTGAGCCGGCGATCGATGCGGCAGGCGAAGTCCGCCTCCAAGCGGGCGGCCGCGCCGCGGACCGCGGTCGGCACCGGCACCGCGAAGACGGTCGGTGCGAAGGCAGGCGCTGCGAAGACGCCGGCGAAATCCACGAAGGCCGCCAAGCCGGCGAACAAGGCCGCGCCCACGCCCGCACGCCCGAAGGCGGCCAAGAAGGTTTCGATGGTGACGCCCACGGCGACCACCGCCGCGCCAGCTCCCTCGGTGGCGGTGCCCACGCCCGCCGCGGGCGCGGCCGGCCCGTCGCGACGAAGCCGCAGACGGCGCGGCGCGATGCGTCACGAGCCGATCAACGACGCGCTCGTGTACGCGGGCTTCGTCGTTGACCATCCCATCGGTTCGATCGTCGACGGCATCGTGGATCGCTTCTCGTCACATGGTGCGTATGTGAGCGTGGGTGACGCGCAGTGCTACGTCCCGTTGCGCGAACTCGGAAATCCACCACCTCGCAGCGCGCGAGAGGTACTGAATCTCGGCGAAACGCGCCCGTTCGTCGTGCAGCGCTTCGATCCCGTTCGTCGAGGGATCGACGTGGTGCCGGCAACGGAACCGTTCGTCACGACCGAAAGCGGCATCAGTGCCGCCGAGGCGGTCGCGGGAGCGACCGGTAGCACCAACCAAACACCACACGCCGAGGAGGCGCACGTGTCCCCTGCAGCCAAGAAGGCCACCCGCAAGAAGGCGGCGGCCAAGAAGGCTCCGGCCAGGAAGAAGAAGGCGGCGGCGAAGCGGGCTCCGGCTCGCAAGTCGACCGCACGCAAGTCCACTGCTCGCAAGAGCACGGCGAAGAAGGCTCCGGCCAAGAAGGCGACCAAGCGGTCGACCAAGAAGGCCGCGGCCAAGAGTGCACCGGCTCGGAAGAAGGCGGCGGCCAAGCGGTCGACCGCTCGCAAGAGCACGGCGAAGAAGGCCACGCGCAAGGCTCCGGCCAAGAAGCGCGCGGCACGGAAGACCACCCGCAAGCGCTAAGCGCCGCGGGTACCCGTCGTTCGTCCGGGCCCAGCCGGCGACTCGCCGGCTCGGGCCCGGAGACGGGTCACCACCCGAGCGAACAGCTCGCGTGGTTGGACGCCGGGTACGACGAGCTGCTCCTCGAAGAGCCACGCCGGTGTCCCGGTGATGTTGTGCTCGCTGGCGATGGCCATCGACGCCGCGGCCGCGGCTCGGCCCACTCCTTCGTCGACGGCCGCGGCGACGGCATCCCACGGTGCGCCCGCCGCCTCGACCAGCGCCGCGAGCACCTGGTCGTCGTCGATCGCGCGGCCTTCGACGAAGTGCGCGGCGAACAGCGCCGCGTCGAGTGCCGCGAACGCGTCCGGAAACACCACCCGCGCCGCCGCTGCGACCTCCAGCGCGCGGCGGCTGTTGGGGATGCGCTGCGGCGCCCGGAAGGGCAACCCGACCGCGGCGCACTCGCGGGCGATGAGCTCGTGCACCGCGGCGAGCCGTCCGTCGGGTCGCACCGTCCGCCCCGTGGCCGGTAGCTCCGGGTGCAGCTCGAAGGGCAGCTCGGTGACGGTCACGCCGAGCGAGCGCAGGTACGCCGTCCGGTCCCGGCCGAGATAGCACCAGGGGCAGATGTAGTCGGACCAGACCTGGACATTCATGGGGCGTGCCGACTCTAGAGTCCACCGGATGGAACGGCCGGGGAGCGCAACCGCCTCGTGAGACTCGCAACGTGGAACGTCAACTCGCTGAAGGCCCGCCTGCCGCGGGTCGAGGCGTGGCTCGCCGAGACGTCGCCAGACATCCTCTGCATGCAGGAGACCAAGCTCGCCGACGACGCGTTCCCCGCGCTCACGTTCTCCGCACTCGGCTACGAGTCAGTGCATCACGGCGAAGGCCGCTGGAACGGCGTCGCGATCCTGAGCCGGGTCGGCCTCGACGACCCGGCAGTCGGGTTCGCGCCCGGCGACGAGATCCTCGGCGACGAAGCACGCATCGTGTCCGCGACGTGCGCGGGGATCCGGGTGGTGAGCGTGTACGTCCCGAACGGCCGGTCGCTCGACCACGAGCAGTACCAGTTCAAGCTGCAGTGGCTTGCCCGCTTGCGCGCGCATCTCGACGTGGTCTGCGACCCGAACGGACTGGTGGTGGTGTGTGGCGACTTCAACATCGCGCCGGAGGACCGTGATGTCTGGGACCCGGCTGAGGTCCATGGCGCGACGCACGTGAGCGAGCCTGAGCGGGCCGCCCTCGCAGAGCTCGAGGGGTGGGGCCTCATCGACGTGTTCCGCCGTCACTACGAGGAGGCTGGGCTCTACTCGTGGTGGGACTACCGGGCCGGCAACTTCCACAAGCATCTCGGCATGCGGATCGACCTCGTTCTCGCCACCAAGCCGCTCGCCGAGCGCTCGCAGTGGGCACTGATCGACCGCAACGCCCGCAAGGGCAAGCAACCGTCGGATCACGCGCCGGTCGTGATCGAGTTCGCGCCGGACCAGGCGACCGCGCCATGAGCGACGCGGCCTCCGAGCCCGAGCGTCACGATCGTCTCGTCCGCAGCCCGTGGCCCGACCGGCTGTCCGACGCGGAGCCGCCGGAACGCCGCGTGGAGGTCCGTCGGCTGGCGAACGCGCTTCGCAAGGTGATCGAGAAGTTCGTCGCCACGACGGCGCCGCTCGAGGTGTTCCAGGGCGTCGCCGACGACCTCGAGGAGATCGCGGCCCGCTTCGACGAGTATCCGCAGGAGCACCTTTTCGTCGGCTTCGCCGAGGCGGCGAACGCGGGCGATTCGGACGGCCCGTTCGACAACAGCCCGCTGATGGGCCTGTCGAACCCACTCGCACCGCCGTTGCTGCTCGAACGGCTCGGTGACCGCGTGGTCGGCACCGTGACGTGCGGCTCGGCCTACGAAGGGCCGCCCGGCCACGTGCACGGCGGGTTCGTCGCCGCCATGTTCGACGAGTTGCTCGGTCTCACCCAGTCGCTTTCGGGCAAGCACGGCATGACGGGCCGGCTCGTCGTTCACTACCGCAGCCCGACGCCGTTGCACACCGAGCTACGCCTCGAAGGGACACTCGATCGCGCCGAGGGCCGCAAGATCCGCTGCACGGGCCGGCTCCATGCCGGAGACGTGCTGTGCGCGGAGGCCGAAGGCCTGTTCATCACCGTCGACTTCGAGCGGCTGAAAGCGATGGTCGACGCGCGCGACGCCGGCCGGCTCAGCTGATCCGCTGGCGCAGCTTCGTCAGCCCGCTGCCGAGCGCGTCACGCAGGACCGGCCGCGGCACGCCGATCTCGTGCTGCAGCTCGCGCAAGGTGCGAGGTGGGCGGCCGTCGAGGCCGTACCGGGCGAACACCACGGCGCGCTCGAGGACCTCGAGGTCGTCGAACAGGTGCGGCGCCGCTGCGTGGAGGCACACGAGGTCGTCGTCGGGATCGGCGTCGACGTCGACCGGCTCCTCGAGCAGGTCGACGTCCGCATCCCCATCGGGGTACGGCCAGCCCTCGTCGCTCGGCCAGGCATCGTCGGTGATCCACGACAGGGAGCCGGTCATGGGCTTGTTGTCGCGCCGCGCGCGCACGCCGTCAACCGGTGTGCCGGCTGACGATCGCGAGCAGCTCGCTCGCGAACCGCTCGCTCTTGACCGGACCGATGCCCGGCACCGCCCGCAGCGCGACCTGGTCCCGGGGCCTGCGGGTGGCGACAGCGACGAGCGTCTTGTCGTCGAAGATCACGTAGGCGGGCACGCCCGCCGCCCTGGCTCGCTTGGTCCGCCAGGTGCGCAGCGCGTCGAACAGCGGTTGGTCGCTCGGATCGAGCTCGGCGGCAGCCGCGCTCGCCCCGGCGCGCCGGGCGGTCGTCCGGCGCTGGCGGGCCGCGGCCCGGACCGCCGGCAGGTGCTCGCGCCCGTCGACCGGCTCGGTCCCCGCGCGCAGCGCGTCGAGCAGCGGCCCGAGCTCGTCGAGATACGGCGACGGCCGTCGCTTCGCCACCCGTGAACCGAACGTACGCTGGGCGGCCCACGTCATGCGCAGCTCGTGCTCGGCTCGGGTAACGGCGACGTAGAACAGCCGCCGCTCCTCGGCCGCGGCTTCGGGCGTGCGAGCGTGGCCGATCGGCACGAGCCCGTCCTCGACGCCGGCGAGGTGCACGATCGGCCATTCGAGGCCCTTCGCGGCGTGAAAGGTCGCGAGGTCGACCGCGTCGGCTGGCTGTTGCAGCTCGTCGCCGCCGATGGTCGTCGAGAGCCACGCCCTGAACCCGGCCGCGGTCGGGGAGGGGTCGCCGGCGATGTACTCCGACGCGAGCCGCAGCAGCTCCTCGAGGTTGCGGCGGCGGTCGAGATCGGCGTCGGAGCGTGCGGCGCGGGCGTCGTCGTCCTCGTCGGCGCGCGCCTGTTCGAGCTGCACCTCGAGCGCGGCGAGCTGTTCGTGCAGCGGTGCGCGATCTCGCTGCATCGCGCGCAGCGCCTCGCGGATCTCCGCGAGCTCGAGGAAGGGGAGCTGGCCCCGCACCCGCACCGGCACGCCGATGCGCCGGCACGCTTCCGCGATGAGCACAGCCTGCGCGTTGGTTCGGGTGAGCACCGCCTGGTGGGTCCATGGCACACCCGGGCGATGCCGGTCGAGCAGGGCGCGCGCGACCGCCCGCGCCTCGGACGCGTCGTCCTCGTGGGAGCGCACGACCGGCGCTGGACCCTCGGGTCGCGTCGCGCGCAGGCGCAGGCCGCGCACGGCCCCACCGTCGAGGATGGCGTTGGCGGTGGCGATGATCTGCGGCGACGAGCGGTAGTTGTCGGCAAGCTCGACGATCGTGGTGCCGGGCAGATGCGTGGCGAGGTCGCGCAGCAGGTGTGGGTCGGCGCCGTTCCACGCGTAGATCGCCTGATGCGGATCTCCGACCACGCACAGGTCGGGCCGGTCGCCCCGCCACGCAGACAGCAGCCGGAACTGAAGCGGGTTGACGTCTTGGAACTCGTCGACGAACAGGTGGCGGAACCGCCAACGCTGCGCGGCCGCGAAGTCGTGGTCGTGCTCCATCGCCCGGATCGCGAGCAGCAGCAGGTCGTCGAAGTCGACCATGCGCTGACGGCGCTTCTCGTCCTCGTAGCGCTGGTACAGGTCGTCCATGCGCGCCGGATCGAGGGGCGGCAGGCGGCCGGCGCCCGCAGCGGCCGCGGCGTAGCCGCCGGGAGGGACGAGTCGCGCCTTCGCCCACTCGATCTCGCCGGCAACCTCGACCGGCGGCGCGGGTGGGTTGCGGCCGAGCAAGCGGGCGAGGAGCCGGACCTTGCGCTCGAGCAGCTGCGGTGGTGGGCGGTTGCGGTCGGACCACAGCCCGCGGAGCTGCGCGTACGCGATGGCGTGGAACGTTCCCGCGGCGACGTGGTCGCGCAGGCCGAGATGGCGCAGCCGCGCGGTGAGCTCGCCTGCAGCCTTGCGGGTGAACGTGAGCGCGAGGACGTGAGGGGGGTCGGCCCTGCCCCGAAGACAGCGGTACGCGATGCGCCGCGTCAGCACGCGGGTCTTGCCGGACCCGGCGCCGGCGATGATTGCGAGGGGGGCGGCGTCGGTGGTGACCGCTTCGCGTTGCGCGGCGTTCAGACCCTCGAGGAGCGCGTCATCTCCCATCCGTGGTGACCCTAACGAACGGGTGCGACAGCGTTCGCCGCCACGCGGTAGTCAGCGGCGAGGAGCACGTCGGTCTGGACACGTTTAGCCGCTGCCGGTCACCGACGCCGGGCCGGGCCGCGCCCGCCAAGATGGGCACCGATGATCGATGTCGGGCGCCCGCGGTTCGAGCAACTCGTGGCGGATGCGCTCGACGGGATTCCCGAGGAGCTCGGCCGGCTGATCGACAACGTCGCGGTCTTCGTGCGCGAGGGCGACGGCGACCCGAACCTGCTCGGGCTCTACGAGGGCGTGCCGCTCACCAACCGGGCGGGGTACGGGATCGGTGGCGGCATGCCCGACCGCATCACGATCTTCCGCCGCCCGATCCTCCTTCGGTGCGCGACCGAGGCCGAGGTGGTGGAGCTGGTGCGGGTCACCGTGGTCCACGAGATCGGGCACCACTTCGGGATCGACGATCACCGGCTCCGGGAGTTGGGCTACGGCTAGTCTCCGCGGCCGTGGCCTTTCCCCGGAAGCTGCTGCACGACAACGAGGACATCGTCCTCGACCTGCGGCCGCACTGGTGGTTCATGGCCGAGCCGACGGCGGCGCTGGTCGGCGCGATCGTGATCGGCATCGTCGTGCTGCGGGTGGCTGGCGACGAGGGTGTCGGGAGCGTGATCAAGATCCTGGCCGCGGTGCTCGTGCTGCTGTGCCTGCTGTGGTTCGGGATCCGCTATCTGAAGTGGGTGACGACGAACTTCGTCGTCACTACCGACCGGGTGATCCACCGCGTCGGGGTGATCGCGAAGAAGGGCATCGAGATCCCGCTGGAGCGCATCAACACCGTGTTCTTCCAGCAGTCGATCTTCGAGCGTCTCCTCGGTGCGGGAGACCTCGGCATCGAGTCGGCAGGCGAGCGCGGCGCGGAGACCTTCAATGACGTGCGCAAGCCGGCGGTCGTGCAGAACGAGATCTACCGGCAGATGGAGGCCAACAGCCAGCGTGCCCACGGGTTCGCCACGGGTGGCGCGCCGACGCAGCCGGCGGCGCCGGACATCCCCACGCAGCTCGCGCAACTCGACGACCTGCGCAAGCGGGGAGTGATCACCGAAGCCGAGTTCGCGGCGAAGAAGGCGGAGCTGTTGAACCGCATGTGAGAGTCGTCAGCCTCGTCCCGTCGGTCACCGAGACGCTGCTCGCGTGGGGCATCACGCCGGTCGCCGTCACCCGGTTCTGCGAACACCCCGAACTGCCGGCGGTCGGTGGGACGAAGGATCCCGACGTCGCCGCGATCGTCCGGCTGCAGCCGGACCTCGTCGTGATGTGCGACGAGGAGAACCGCCGGGAGGACGCCGATGCGTTGCAGGCGGCCGGGATGCCGATCCACGTGATGAGCGTCGAGTCGATCGAGGCGGTGCGCCCGCAGCTCGCGGCGCTCGCTCGCGCGGTGGGTTTGCCGGACGCGCCCGACGGGGCGGGGGTGCCGGACGTGGCGGTGGTCCGGCCGCGGTTCGATGCGTTCGTGCCGGTCTGGCGCCGGCCGTGGATGACGGTCAACGCACGGACCTACGGGTCGTCGCTGCTCGCGTCGATCGGTGTCGGCAACGTCTTCGCCGGAGCGGCCGACCGATACCCGGAGGTGACCCTCGACGAGGCGCGGGCACGGGCACCCGACGTCGTGCTCGCGCCGAGCGAGCCGTACCCGTTCGGCGAGCGGCACCGGGCCGAGCTCGCGCGCGTCGCGCCGGTCCTGTTCGTCGACGGTCGTGACCTGTTCTGGTGGGGGGTGCGCACCCCCGCGGCGCGCGCGCGGCTTGCGCAACTGTCAGACCGGCTCGACGATCGCGCCGGCTGACGGGCGCACGGTCCAGCTCGCAGCCTGCAGGCCGTCGAGCGCGCCCGGCTCGGTCAGCGCGACGACGCAGCCACCCCAACCGCCGCCGGTGAGCCGCGCGCCGTACACGCCGCGCGTCGCGGTCAGCCGTGCGACGAGGCTGTCGAGCGCCGGCGTGCTTACCTCGTGGTCGTCGCGCAAGCTGGCGTGCGACGCGGTCATGAGCTCGCCGGCGGTGACGGCGTCGCCGGCCCGGAGCGCGGCGACGAACTCGTGCACCCGCGCGATCTCGGAGACCACGTGACGCGCCCTCTTGCGGATCGTGGGGTCCTCGATCGCCGCCACCGCGTCGAGCGATGCGGCGGCGAGCGGCCCCACGAGCTCAGTGGCGCGCTCGACCTCGGCACGGCGCCGCGCGTAGCCCGACCCGGCCAGCTCGCGGCGCTCGCCCGAGTCGACGACGACGACCGCTGTGCTGTCCGGCACCGGCACCGGCGACACGTCGAGGGTCGTGCAATCCATGAGGAGCGCGTGGCCCGCGACCCCGAGCAGCGAGGTGAGCTGGTCCATGATCCCGCACGGCACGCCGGAGGCGCGGTGCTCGGCGCGCTGGCACGCGAGGGCGAGATGGCGGCGGTCGACGCGGTCGTCGCCAACCAGGGCGAGCGCGACGGCGACCTCGAGCGCGGCGCTCGACGACAGCCCGGTCCCGATCGGGATCGTCGTGGCCACCTCGCCGATCAACCCCGTGGTCGGGTGCAGCTCGGCGACTACGCCGGCGACGTAGCGCGCCCACTTCGGCTCGAAGGTCGACGGGTCGTCGACCACCAAGGGCACTTCGGCTGGCGCGTCCTCGTCGTGTGACACGAGCACGACCCGTTCGTGGCCGCGGTGGGCGACGATCGTCGTCTCGAGGTCGATCGCCATGGGCACGACTGGCCCGCCTGCGTAGTCGGTGTGACCGCCGATCAGGTTGACGCGCCCGGGTGCCCTCGCCCGGACCCGCGACGGCCCGCTCACCGGCCCGGCGCGGCGTGTAGCTCGGCGGCGGCGCGCTCGGGCTCGACCGGGTTGACGAACAGGCCGCTGCCGAGCTCGCCGGCTGCGACGAAGCGCAGCACGCCGGGCGCGCGCACGGGGACGGCGATCTCGAGGTGGACGTGCGCGCCCGGCCACTCGCCGCCGTCGAACGGACGCTGGTGGAACCACATCATGTACGGCATCTCCTGGTTCCACAGGTGGTCGAGTCGCGCCAGCACGTCGACGAGCACCGCTGCGAGATCGTCGCGCGACTCGTCCGGCAACGACGGCAGGTCGGGCTCGTGCGCGCGCGGCGCGACGACAAGCCCGTAGGGGTACACCGACGCCCACGGCACCCACGCCCGCCACGATCCGCTCTCGCACACGAGACGGTCACCCGGGTCCTCCGCGCACAGCGCGCAGCCGTGCGCGGCGGCCCGCTCCAGCTCGGCGCGCGGGTTCGGCGGCACGCTGTCGTAGGCGTAGATCTGGCCGTGCGGGTGCGGGATGGTCGCTCCGACCAGCTCGCCGCGGTTCTCGAAGACGAGGACGTACTCGACGTCGTTGCGGCCGCCGAGCGCGGCGCTGCGTTCGGCCCACAGGTCGACGACCTCGCGCGCTCCCGACACGCCGAGCGACCAGAACGTGGCGTCGTGTTCCGGCGTGTACAGGACGACCTCGGAACGGCCGTCGGGGAAGGTCGGCCACCGGTTGACGAACGACCGCACGCGGTACGGCTCGGGCGACTCGAGCCCGCCGACGCAGAACGGGCACGCCTCGTGCGGGCGGTTTGGGCGCTGCTGGCGCGACGCGACCACAGCGACGGTCGCGCCGCTGAGCGCGTCGAGTCGGATGTCCGGTCGCATCATCGGTCGGGGGTCACGCAAGGATCAGCGGCGCGAGGCGCTCCAGGTCCTCGGTCAGCCACGGGGCGCGCATCGCGATGTTGATCTGGTCGGCGCCCGCCTCCGCGTAGCGGCCGATCGCGTCGACGATCTGGTCGTCGGAACCGGTGAGCACCCCGGGCCGGACGCGGTCGACGATCGCGCCGAACTGCGCGCGCAGGCTGTCCTCGCTGAACGCCAGCCCGACGTTGACCGCGCACCGGATCGACGCCGGGTCGCGCCCGGCATCGTCGCAGTGGCGGGCGAGCACCTGCCGCTTGCGGGCCAGCTCGTCGGGGGAGACGAACGGTACGTTCCAGCCGTCGGCGTAGCGTGCCGCGATGCGCAGCGTGCGCTTCTCGCCACCGCCGCCGATCCAGATCGGCAGCTCGCGCTGCACCGGCTTCGGCTCGCAGTGGGCGTCGCGCAGCGTGAAGTGTTCGCCCTTGAAGTCCACGGCGTCCTCGCGCAGCAGCAGGCGGACGCACCGCACGGCTTCTTCGAGGATGTCGAGCCGGACGCGGTCGGGCGGGAACGGGATGCCGTACGCCTCGTACTCGTTGAACGCCCAGCCGGCGCCGAGACCGAGCTCCGCGCGACCGCCGCTCAGATGGTCGATGGTGGTGATCGCGTTGGCGAGCACGGCGGGGTGCCGGTAGCCGGCGCAGTAGACGAGCGATCCGCAGCGGACGCGGCTCGTGTTGCAGGCGAGCGCAGCGTGCGCGGCGACGGCCTCCAGGCACGTGTAGCCGCTGAAGTCCGCCGAGTAGAAGTGGTCCCAGATCGAGATCCAGTCGAAGCCGAGCGACTCGATGCGCGACCACAGGTCGCGAAGCTCGTCCACCGTCGTGTTCTGCAAGCCGGTGTGGACGCCGAACCGAAGTGCCATGGTCGGCGGACGTTAGCCCACGGACCTTGACCGGCCGGTCAAGCGACGGCGAGGATGCCGGTCATGCCGACCGCTCCTGCCAACGGGATCGAGCTGTACTACGAGGCTTTCGGCGACCCCGCCGACGAGCCACTGCTGCTCGTCAACGGCCTCGGTTCGCAGTGCATCACCTACGAGACGGAATTCTGCGACGCCTTCGTCGACCGCGGCTTCTTCGTCATCCGCTTCGACAATCGTGACGTCGGCCTGTCCACGAAGATCGACACGCCGCAACTCGACTTCGCCGCGCTGCTGGCGAAGGGATTCAGCGGTGAGCCCGTCGAAGCCCCGTACCTGCTCTCCGACATGGCCGCCGACGCGATCGGCCTGCTCGACCATCTCCGCATCGACCGCGCACACATCGTCGGCACGTCGATGGGCGGGATGATCGTGCAGACGATGGCGATCGAGCACCCGTCGAGAGTCGCGACGATGACCTCGATCATGTCGACGACCGGCGATCGTGACGTGGGGACGCCGACGCCGGAAGCCGCGTCCCTGCTGCTCGCGCCACCGGCGAGCAGCAGGGAGGAGTACATCGAGCGTTACGTCGAGCAGTGGCGGGTGCTGGCCGGGCCGGTCCACTTCGACGATGCCCGGTTCCGCGACAAGGCGGCCTGCGTGTACGACCGCAGCTACTACCCGGCCGGCGTCGGTCGCCAGCTGCTCGCGATCGTGGCGTCGGGCTCGCGCAGCGAGCGCTTGCGTGCGCTCGACATCCCCACGCTCGTCATCCACGGCGCCATCGACCCGCTCGTGACCCTCAGCGGTGGTCAGCGGACGGCGGAGGTCATCCCTGGTGCCGAACTGCTGGTGTTCGAAGACATGGGCCACGACTTGCCACCCGCGCTGTGGCCGCAGTACGTGGAAGCGATCACGAACCACGCGAGCAAGGCTCGCCGCGACGATGTCCGGACCGGATGAACTGAGGGGCGCATGAGCACTGGACCGCTGTCGGGTATCAAGATCATCGAGATCGCGGGCATCGGCCCGGGTCCGTTCTGCGGGTTCATGCTCGCCGACATGGGCGCCGACGTCATCAAGGTCGATCGCGCCGACAGGGTCCGGGGCGGTGACGCCGCAACGCCGCCGGCCGACGTGCTGATGCGTGGGCGGCGCTCGATCGGCGTCGACCTGAAGAGCCCGGCCGGCGTCGAGCTGGTGCTCGAGCTGGTCGAGCACGCTGACGCGCTGTTCGAGCCGTTCCGCCCCGGGGTGGCCGAGCGGCTCGGCATCGGTCCCGACGAGTGCCTCGCCCGCAACCCGAAGCTCGTGTACGGACGCATGACCGGCTGGGGCCAGGACGGCCCGTACGCCCAGGCCGCGGGCCACGACATCAACTACATCGCGCTCGCCGGCGCGCTCGAGCCGATCGGCCGGCGGGGTGAGGCGCCGGTGCCGCCACTGAACCTCGTCGGCGACTTCGGCGGCGGCGGCATGCTGCTGGCCTACGGGTTGGTGTGCGGGCTGCTCGAAGCGCAGCGCTCCGGCAAGGGCCAGGTCATCGACGCCGCGATGGTCGACGGCGCCGCCTGCCTGATGATGATGTTCCACGCGTTCCGTGCGATGGGGATCTGGGAGGACCAGCGGGGCTCCAACCTGCTCGACACGGGCGCGTACTTCTACGAGGTGTACGAGACCAAGGACGGCAAGTACGTGTCGATCGGCTCGCTCGAGCCGCAGTTCTACGCCGAGCTGCTGCGGCTCACCGGGCTGGAAGGCGACCCCGATCTGCCGTGGCAGCATGACAAGAACGAGTGGCCGCGCATGAAGGAGCGCATGCGCGAGATCTTCAAGTCGAAGACTCGCGACGAGTGGTGCGAGATCATGGAAGGCACCGACGTGTGCTTCGCGCCCGTGCTGTCGCTCGCGGAAGCACCGAAGCACCCGCACAACGTGCACCGCAAGTCGTTCCTCGAGCTCGAAGGCATCGTGCAGCCTGCGCCCGCGCCGCGCTTCAGCCGCACGCCTGGCGCGGTGCAACGGCCACCAGCCCACGCGGGCCAGCACACCGACGAGATCCTCGCGGAGTGGCTCGGCGCCGATGCGGACCGGATCGCGAAGCTGCGCGCCGACGGCGCGGTCGCGTAGCGCCAGTTCGATCCCTGCACTCTTCCTTTCCACCTGTCCGGCGTTGCGCGTTTCACCGCCGTTCGGGCAGCGGTAGCGGGTAGCGTCACGCGGCCATGGCAACGCTGGTCTGCTTCCACGCGCACCCCGACGACGAGTGCATCATCACCGGCGGGGTGATGGCCAAGGCCGCGGCGGCCGGCCACCGCGTCGTGCTGGTCGTCGCCACCCGCGGTGAGCACGGCGAGGTGGCGCCCGGCTTCCTCGACCCCGGCGAGGCGTTGTGGGAGCGCCGGGTCGCCGAGACGCACGAGGCGGCGAAGATCCTCGGCGCGCAGCGCGTCGAGTTCCTCGGCTACGTCGACTCCGGGATGATGGGCACGCCCGAGAACGACCTGCCCGCCGCGTTCTGGCAGGCCGACCTCGACGAGGCGGCCGGGCGGCTTGCCGCCATCCTCGACGAGGAACGAGCCGACGCGCTCACCGTCTACGACGACAATGGCGGCTACGGGCATCCCGACCACATCCAGGTGCACCGCGTCGGCTACCGCGCCGCCGCGCTCGCGGCACGGCCGCCGCGGGTGTACGAGGCGACGATGAACCGCGACGAGGTGATGCGCCAGATGCGGGAGCGCCCGGACGCGATGCCCGACGACTTCGACCCACCCGAGGCCGCGGACGACCCGTCGTTCGGCAAGCCCGAGTCCGAGCTCACCGCGCGGGTCGACGTGACCGCGTTTGCGAACCACAAGCGGCGAGCGATGCGCGCCCACGCGAGCCAGATCAGCGAGGAGTCGTTCTTCCTCCGGATGCCCGACGACGTGTTCACGATGGCGTTCGGCACCGAGTGGTTCATCCGGCGGGGCGCCGGGCCGGGCATCACGGAGACCGACCTGCTTTGAGCCGCCTCGTGCTCGTGCGTCACGGGGAAGCGGCGGCAGGATGGGGCGACGACCTCGATCCCGGGCTCTCCGAGCGCGGGAGGGCGCAGGCCGACGCGGTGGCGGCGGCGCTCGACCCGTTCGGGCGCTGCACGATCCTCACGAGCCCGATGCGACGCTGCCGCGAGACCGCGGCACCGCTCGCGTCGCGATGGGGGATCGTGCCCGCAGTCGACCCGCTCGTGGGCGAGATCGAATCGCCCGACCCGGACTTGGCGGTGCGGGCGGCTTGGCTCAGTGGGTTCCTGCGCGACGCGTGGCCCAACGTCGACGACCGTTCGCGCGCGTGGCGGCAGCGAGTGGTGGATCGCTTGCTCACCATCGACTTCGACGCGGTGGTGTTCACCCACTTCGTCGCGATCAACGTCGCGATCGGCGAGGCGACCGGTGACGAGCGCATCGTGTGCCGGCATGTCGACAACTGCTCGACCACCGTCGTGCGCAACGACGGCGGGCTGCTCACCATCGATGAGCTCCCGTCGGAGCGCGCCACGCGGGTGCTCTGATGGCGGCGCAATGGACGCACACCGGCTACGCCCAGCAGCTCGTGTTCGGCGCGGGCGCGCTGCGCCGGCTGCCCGAGCTCGTCCGCACGGTCGGAGCTCGCCGCGTGCTGCTGGTGACGACCCAAGGGCGGAACACGTCGGCGGACGGTGGGCAGGTCCGCAAGCTGCTCGGTTCGGCGCTGGCGTCGACGTTTGACGCGGTCGAGTCGCACGTGCCGGTCCCGCTCGTGCGGCGGGCGGTGCAACAAGCCCGCGGCGACGGTGTGGACGCAGTCGTGTCGTTCGGCGGCGGGTCGTGCGCGGACACCGGCAAGGCGGTGTGTTTCTTCGCGGAGCAGGAGGCGGGCACCCCTGGCGCGTCGTACCTCGACCGTCCGGCGCTGGCGCACATCGCCATCCCGACCACGTATTCCGGCGCGGAGCTAACGGGCTTGTTCGGCATGACCGACCCGACGGCGCGGCAGAAGACCGGTAGCGGCGGTCCGACCATCACACCGGTCGCGGTGATCTACGACCCCGAGCTGACGGTGTCGACCCCGCCGCGGGTGAGCGCCGAGACGGGTATGAACGCGCTGGCGCATTGTGTCGAGGTCACCTACTCGCCGCGGCGCACCCCGGAGGCCGAGGCGATCGGTCTCGCCGGCGCGCGGCGGATCGTGCGGGCCTTGCCGCTCGTGGTCGATGACCCCGGCGACGTCGATGTGCGCGCATCGATGCTTGAAGGCGCGGCGCTCGCGGGCCGCTGCCTTCACAACGGCACGATGGGGGTGCACCACGGACTCGCGCAGCTCGTCGGCGGGCGCACCGGCATCTCGCACGGGCTCGCGAACGCGGTCATCCTGCCGCACGCGCTCCGCTACAACGCCGACGCTGCGCCCGACGCCGTGGCGCGCCTCGGCGAGGCGATCGGCGCACCCGACGACCCGGCGGGCGCGATCGCCGCGCTCGTCGAGCGGCTCGGCCTGCCCACCCGGCTCGGCGACTGCGGCGTGACCCTCGAAGACCTTGACGCGGTCGCCCGCTCGTCCCAGAGCAACCCCAGCGTGCGGGCCAACGTCCGGCCGGTCTCCGAAGACGATGCCCGCGCGATCCTCGCCGCTGCCTATTGAACGCCGTCCTGCGCCCCTTCCTTCGTTCTGGCGTCACCTACCTCGGATTGATGAAGTGGTCGACGCCAGAATGGCGGGGGCGAGGGTGACGGGCCGGGCGAGGCTCTAGCCTCTCGGTATGAGCGACACTCCCAACCCGCGCTGGCGGGGCGTGAACCACCTCGCCCTCATCACCAACGACATGGACGCGACCGTGCGCTTCTACCACGGCGTACTCGGCGCACGCCTGGTGTCGCACCTCGGCAACGAGCAATTCCGTCACTACTTCTTCGAGATCGGTCCCGGGCAGACAGTCGCGTTCTTCGAGTACCGCAACCAAAACGTCGCCGCGTTCGCGAAGCCGGCCGGCGTCCCGGACCGCCGCGCCATCCAGTTCGACCACCTGTCGTTGAACGTCGCCGACGAGCACGCGCTCGAGACGTTGCAGGCACGGTTGAAGGAGCACGGTTGCGAGGTGACCGACGTCGTCGACCACGGGTTCCTGCGGTCGATCTACTTCACCGACAACAACGGGATCGCGCTCGAAGCGTCGTGGTGGGCGACCGACCCGACCGGGCGCGAGTCCGACTTCGGCGACGAGGGGTTGTTCTCCGACCCCGATCCGGTGCCGGCAGTCGCGGAGATCGCGTCGGGCGGGTTGCGTTCGACCGGCGCGCCGACCGTGCTGGTGCAGGAGCCGACCGACATCGTCGATCCCGCCTGAGCCAGCCATGTCGCAGGTCATAAAGATCAACGCGATCACGGTGCCGCCCGGCAGCGGTGACGAGCTGGCGCGCCGGTTCGCGGCGCGCGCCGGCGCGGTCGACGACCAGGAGGGGTTCGAAGGCTTCGAGTTGCTCAAGCCGACCGACGGCCGCGACGTGTGGCTCGTCGTGACCCGATGGCGCGACGAGGCGTCGTTCGAGGCATGGGTCAACAGCCCCGCGTTCGGTCACGGTCATCGCGGCACCGACGCGCCCGCGCCACACGGCGGGCCGGTGTCGACGTCGAGCGAGCTGTGGTCGTACGTGGTCGCCGGCGGGACCGGGCAGCGGTAACCTTGCCGGCACGGTCCGAGCCCATCAAGGGGGATACTCGATGAAGCGCATCCTGCCGGTCGACGAGCTGGCACGTGACGAGCGGTTCGAGCGCATCAAGATCGAAGACGTCGTGTTCGATCCCCGCAACGCGACGTTCCGGCAGTCCGCGAAGGACAACCGGCAGGGCTTCCGGATGGAGAACAGCGAGGCGCCCGACGCGGCCCGCAGCCTGATGCACGGCATCTTCGTCGGCGAGATCCAGGCTCTCGAAGGCGCGGGACGGACCTGCTTCGACTTCGAGACGGGCGAGGGCCGCGAGCAGGCACCATTCGCGTTGAAGCTCGACATGGCTCGGCAGTGCTGGGACGAGGCGCGCCACGTGGAGATCTCCTGCAAGCTTGCCGGCCACATGGGATCCGAGATCGGTGAGTTCGGTGAGCAGGTGCTGCTCTACGAAGCGGCGTGCAACCCTGATCCAGTCCTGCGCCTGACCGGTGTCAACCGCGCGCTTGAAGGGCTCGCTATCGACGTGTTCAACACGATGAAGGAGTTCGGCGCGGCGAGCACCGATCCCGTGCTCGAGTTCTGCGAGGACTGGATGCTCGCGGACGAGGTCACGCACGTGAAGATGGGCTCGGACTGGCTCCGGCGTCTCACTGCGACCGACGCGGAACGCCGCCAACAGGCGCTCGACTTCCAGCGAGCCGTCGACAAGCTGTTCAGCTTCGGTGGCTTCCGCGGCGAGGAGGATGAGAACCCGATCCACCTCGCCCGCAAGTTCCGCTCGCTCGCCGGCTTCTCCGACGAGGAGATCGCCGAGCTCGTCGACACCGCCGCCGAGGCGTACGCCGAGGCGCAGGCGATGCAAGCCGCGGGTACCGCGGGCGCGTAGGTTCCAACCTCATCGGCATCCCACTGCTCGCTGTTCTCGTCCTGCTCCAGCTCCACCGCGGGTGGGCCTGGTTCGTCATCGTCGGCAACGGCCTCGCCGGCCTGTGGGCGCTCGGCGCGAACTGGATGCCCAGCCTGCGCACCCGGGCGCTGTGGTGGTTCACCGTGCTGGTCGAGGTCGCGATCTTCGTGCAGGCGGGTGTCGGCGTCGCGGTCGTCAACGTCGAGAAGATCGACCCGCCGCAGTTCCATCTCTTCTACGGGTTCGTGGCGATCATCGTCGTCGGCATTCTCTACTCGTACAAGACGACCTCGCCGTGGGTGCGCGAGCGGCTGTATCTCGTCTACGGGCTCGGGAGCCTGTTCCTGATGGGGCTCGGCATCCGCGCGCTGCTCGTCGGCGCGCGGTGAGCGTCGCCCGGATCTAGAGGTGGACGACCGGGCAGGTGAGGGTACGGGTGATGCCGTCGATCATCTGCACCCGGCTCACCACCATCTTGCCCAGCTCGTCCACGGAGCTCGCCTCGGCGCGGGCGATCACGTCGTAGGGGCCGGTCACGTCCTCCGCGGACACCACCCCGTCGATCGAGCCCACCTGGCTCGCGACCTGGGCGGCCTTGCCGACCTCGGTCTGGATGAGGATGTAGGCGCTCACTGCCACGGGCCGGACCCTACCGCGCCGGGAGGGATCGGGGTGCCCGGTGGCGAACCACCGGGACGTGGACGGACAGGAACGGCTTGTGGAACGGGTCGCGAGCGAGCTCGACGACGTGCTGTGCACGATCCAGCTCGTCGTGGGCGACGACGCCCTGCAGCAGCGCCTGTTCGACCAGCTCGTCGACCTGCTGGTCGAGTCGATGTTCGTCGAGCTCCGCCAGGCCCACTTGCGAGGCGAGCTCGACCGCGCCGGCTACGTCGAGGAACTGGCGGGTCTCGCGGCGACCTGCCGGCAGGCAGGCCTGCTGCCGCTCCCGTCCCGCCGCACCTGAGCGAGCCAGCGCTGGAATGTTGGTGCGTTTCGGCCCCCATAGGGGCCGAAACGCACCAACATTGGACAACAACCGCAACGACAGCACGGCCTCAGCCGGCGAGGCGTTTCTCGAGCTCGCGGAGCTCGTCGCGTAGCTCGTCGGGCAGGCGCTCGCCGATGTGCGCGAAGTGCTGTTCGATCAGCGGGATCTCGTTGCGCCAGCCGTCCTCGTCGACCGAGACGAGCGCCCGCATCGTCGCCTCGTCGATGTCGAGACCGGTCGTGTCGATCGCGCCCGGCGCCGGCACGTTGCCGATCGGAGTGTCGACACTCCCGCAGCGGCCACTGACTCGCTCGATCACCCACTTGAGCACGCGGCTGTTGTCGCCGTAGCCGGGCCAGAGGAACTTGCCGTCGGGGCCCTTGCGGAACCAGTTCACCCAGAACAGCTTCGGGAGCTGCGCGCCCTCGCGGCGACCGATCGACAGCCAGTGGGCGAAGTAGTCGCCCATGTTGTAACCGCAGAACGGCAGCATCGCGAACGGGTCGAAGCGCAGCTCGCCGACGACGCCCGCGGCAGCCGCCGTCTTCTCCGACGACATGATCGACCCGAGGAACACGCCGTGCTGCCACGAGCGTGCCTCGGTCACGAGCGGGACGTTGGTCGCGCGCCGGCCACCGAAGAGGATCGCCGAGATCGGCACGCCCTTCGGGTCCTCCCACTCGGGAGCGATCGACGGGCACTGCGCGGCAGGCGCGGTGAAGCGGGCGTTGGGGTGCGCGGCGGGATGGTCGGCCGCCGGCGTCCAGTCCTGCCCCTTCCAGTCGCGCAGGTGCGAAGGCGGTTCGGGCGTGAGCCCCTCCCACCACACGTCGCCGTCGTCGGTCTTCGCGACGTTCGTGAAGATGCAGTTCCCCCACAGCGTCTTGAGCGCGTTGGGATTCGTCTGCTCACCGGTGCCCGGCGCGACACCGAAGAATCCGGCCTCCGGATTGATCGCGTACAGCCGGCCGTCTTGGCCGAACTTCATCCAGGCGATGTCGTCGCCGATCGTCTCGATCTTCCAACCCGGCAGGGTCGGGATCATCATCGCCATGTTCGTCTTGCCGCAGGCCGACGGGAACGCCGCTGCGATGTAGCGCTTCTCGCCGTCCGGCGGTGTCACGCCGAGGATCAGCATGTGCTCGGCCAGCCAGCCGTCGTCGCGAGCCATCGTCGACGCGATGCGCAGCGCGAAGCACTTCTTGCCGAGCAGCGCGTTGCCGCCATAGCCGGAGCCGTAGCTCCAGATCTCGCGCGTCTCGGGGAAGTGCACGATGTACTTGTTGTCCGCGTCGCACGGCCACGGCACGTCGGCGCGACGGTTGCCGTCGTCGTCGACGAGCGGGAACCCGACCGAGTGCATGCACGGCACGAAGTCGCCGTCGCCGAGCACGTCGAGCACGGCGCGTCCCATCCGCGTCATGATCCGCATCGACGCGGCGACGTACGGCGAGTCCGTCACCTGGACGCCGATGTGCGCGATCGGTGAGCCGAGCGGGCCCATCGAGAAGGGCACGACGTACATCGTGCGGCCCCGCATCGAACCGGCGAACAGTGAGCGAAGCGTCTTGCGCATCTCGTCCGGTGGGCACCAGTTGTTGGTCGGGCCGGCGTCGATCTCGTGCTCGGAGCAGATGAAGGTCCTGTTCTCCACCCGAGCGACGTCGGCGGGATCGGAGAGCGCCAGGTAGCTGTTCGGACGCTTCGCCTCGTTCAGCCGTTCGAAGGTCCCGGTCGCGATGAGCCGAGCCGCGAGTCGGTCGTATTCGGCCTCCGAGCCGTCGCACCACTCGACCGAGTCGGGCTGGCAGAGGGCGGCGGCCTGCTCGACGAAGTCGAGGAGACGGCGGTTCGAGGTGGGCGGGAACACAGTGGACGCTGCCTCCGACGTCGGTGTCAGGCGGGCTCGTGGGTCGGCTCGGGGTTTCGCGGCGGGAAGCCGGGCGTACCCATGTCGGCCTCGGATCCGAGGCGGACATGGGTGGCCAGGCCGTCGGCGGTGACGTCGAAGATCACGCGCTGGCCCTGCCGCACCGTGCGGAACACCGAACCGTGCAGCGCTCGTGGGTCGAGCTCGTACTCCTGGAGATCGGTGTCGCACAGGATCACGCCGTCGCCCGTACCTGGGTCGTACGACTTGATCACACCTTGCAACGAATCACTCCTGGGGAACGGGGTGGGGCCCACGGTACCCGGACCGGCCTCGCACGAGCCATTCTGCGCACGCGCCCGCCGCGCGTGCGCAGAACGGGCAAACGACGGGTCGGATCGTGCTGGCCGCGGTCAGGGGACCAGCAGGATCCGGCGCGCCCGGCCGAGGCCGGCGATGGCGACGCCGAGGGAGACGAGCGCGAGCGCGATCGCCAGCTCACGGCCGATGCCTGCACCGGTGCGGGCCAGTGGGGCCTGTGCCGCTTGCCCGCCGGCACCGTTCGTGAACTGGTTCGCCTCGACGCCGGTGCTTCCGCCGGTGTTCCCGCCGCCGTTGCCGTTGCCGCCGTTCCCGCCGTTGTCGCTCGTCGAGCTTCCGCCCGACGAGGTGGTTCCCGCCACGTTCGCGCTCAGCTGGTCGTTGCCCAAGAGCGTGCCGCTGAGGACGTCCGAGACGCTCGGCGTGCCATTGCCGCCTGCCGCAGTCAGGCAGATCAACTTCAGCAGCGGCGGCAGGTCGAGGTTGCACAGCGCGCCGAGCTGGTCACCGGTGCCGATCGGCATGTCGTTGAGCACCAGCAGCGCGCTCGTCCCCGGTGTCGAGCTGTCGGTCTCGGAGTGCAGGATGATCAGCTCGAGCTGGTCGGCGAGGCTGAGCGATGCGCCGTTCGCCACCGCGTGCGCGGTGCTCACGTCGGGGTTCCAGGTGGCGGTCGACGACGACCCGAGCAGGTCGAACGTCACGAGCGGCGTGCCGAGCTGCGGCAGCAGGCTGAGCTTCGCCACCGACGCGTCACCCTGCGACGTGGTCGACCCACCCGGCGAGGTCACCGACGCGTCCCACGGCGTGAGCTGCAACCGGCCGAGGGGCGTGTCTCCGGTGTCGAGCAGGACGTTGCCGGTCGAGCCGGGCCCGGACTGCGTACCACCGAATTGCGGCGCGGGCGGGTTTCCGCCCAGCTCGAGGACGTTGCCGGTCGCGATGCCGCCGGTGGGCCCGGCTTCGGCGTGGGTGTGGCTCACGCCGAGCAGGCCGTCGACCTGCGCCACGATGGCGTCGGCCGAACTGGGCGGAGGCAGGTCCGCAAGTGCTGCGGGGGCGCCGACGGCCACGATCCCGCAGCCGGCGACGATGGACAACAGCGCAACGGTTCGCCTCATGCCCGATAGAACGGCGAGACGAGCGGTTTCTGGCGCGCACGGTGTTCCGGCCGCGCGCGCGGCGCGAACTCCCAGGTCAGCTCAGTGGGCGGCCTTCTGGATCTTGCCGGCCTTTATGCACGAGGTGCAGACGTGCATCCGCCTGGTGGTCCCGTTCACGACTGCCCGTACCCGTTGGACGTTCGGGTTCCAACGGCGCTTGGTACGAACGTGGGAGTGGCTGATCGTCATGCCGAACGACGGCTTCTTGCCGCACACCTCACACACCGCAGCCATGACGCGATCGACCACCTGCTCGGGAAACGGTCGGGCCGGGCCGGCCCGTCGGACGGCCGATCACGCTACCGCAGGAGCGATTCCGGCCCCAAGTACGATCCTCGCGTCATGCCAACGTTGGAGCGGCTCGGCGCCGACCACCTGCGCTCGGGAGTACGAGCCTTCCGCGACGCCCTGCGCGCCCACCAGCAGGTGATCAACCGCCTCAACGTGTACCCGGTCCCCGACGGCGACACCGGCACGAACATGGCGCTCACCGTCGAATCGGTCTGCGACGAGCTCGACGGCGCCGACGCGGGCATGGCGCAGACCTGCAAAGCCATCGCGCACGGATCGCTGATGGGCGCGCGTGGCAACTCGGGCGTGATCCTGTCCCAGGTGCTGCGCGGCATGACCGACGTGTTGCGCGACCACGAGTCGGTGGACGGCGTGACGCTCGCGGCGTCGCTCACCGCCGCTTCCGAGGCCGCGTACGGCGCGGTGATGCGACCGGTCGAGGGCACGATCCTCACCGTCGTGCGCGAGGCGGCCGAGGCGGCGACCGCGGCCGCGAACGGCGGCGCGCCGCTCCTCGACGTGGTCGACGCGGCCCGCCAGCGCGGCGGCGACGCGCTCGCCCGCACCCCGGAACTGCTGCCGGTGCTGAAGCAGGCCGGTGTGGTCGACGCCGGCGGCGCCGGGTTCGTGCTGTTCCTCGACGCGCTGCTGCACGTGCTCGACGGCCGCGCCGTCCCCGATCCCGCGCCTGTCCCGCAGGGCGCGGCCATCGCCACGGCCTCCGGTGGCCACGCCGGCGACACCTCCGGCGGCGCGGATCGCGACACCGCTGCTGACATCGCGGGCGGCGCGGAACGCACCGACCTGCGCTACGAGGTCATGTACTTCCTCGAAGCACCCGACGACACCATCCCCGCGTTCAAGGACGTGTGGGCGGGCCTCGGTGACTCCATCGTCGTCGTCGGCGGCGATGGCCTGTGGAACTGTCACATCCACACCGACGACATCGGTGCCGCGATCGAGGCCGCGCTCGACTGTGGCCGGCCGCGCAACATCCGCATCACCGACCTGATCGAGCAGGTCGAGGAGGAACGCTGGGTCCGCGAAGGCGTCGCCGCCGGTGGCAGCGTCGAGGAGCCTCCTCACGTGAACGAGGCGGTCCCCACCGCGGTCGTCGCAGTTGCGACCGGCGACGGCGTCCGGCGCATCTTCTACAGCCTCGGCGTGCAGCGCATCGTGACCGGCGGTCAGTCGATGAACCCGTCGACCGCGCAACTGCTCGAAGCGGTCGAGTCCGCGCCGGCCGACCAGGTCGTGATCCTGCCGAACAACAAGAACATCATCCCGGTCGCCGAACAGGTGCCGTCGCAGACCAACAAGGTGGTGCGGATTGTGCCGACCCGCGGCATCGCCGAGGGATGCGCCGCGCTCGTCGCCTACGACCCGGAGGCGACCGCCGACGAGAACTTCGACGCGATGCGGCTCGCCGCCGAGCAGGTCGTCGCCGGCGAGGTCACGAGAGCGGTGCGCGACTCCGCCTGTGAGCTCGGCGCGATCGCGGAAGGCGACTACATCGGCATCTCGAACGACGGCATCCTGTCGATCGACGTCACGCTGGTCGACGCGACCACCAAGCTGATCGAGGCGCTCATCGCGCCCGGCCACGAGATCGTGACGCTCATCGAGGGCGACGGCGCGACCGCGGCGAGCACGCGCTCGATCACCGAGTGGCTCGGCGAGCACCATCCCGACCTGACCGTCGAAGTGCTCCACGGCGGCCAGCCGCTGTACCCGTATCTCGTCGGTGTCGAGTAACCGCCCGGCGCCGCCGCGATGACCGTCACCCTCGCCCGGCTCGCGGAGATCCCGGTGACCGAGTTGCGGGGGATCGGGCCCGAGCGGGCCGAGGCGCTGCGCGACGCGTTCGGCATCGAGACCGTCCTCGATCTCATCACCCACTATCCGCGCCGCTATCTCGACCAGACCCGCATGGCCACGATCAGCGAGCTGCGCGCCGGCGACCAGGTCTGGGTGTACGGCCGGGTCGTGAGCAGCAACGTCGTGCGCAACCGCGGCAAGGCGCGGCTCGAACTGCGCATCACCGACGGCTCGGGCTCGATGCGCGTGTCGTTCTTCAACCAACCGTGGCGACAGCGCTACTTCCCCGAGGGCACCGAAGCCCTGTTCTTCGGCAAGGTCGACACGTACCGCGGCAAGTCGATGGCGAACCCCGAGGTCGACCTCGTCGGTGAGCCCGATCTCGCAATCCGCCCGATCTACCCCCAGTCCGACAAGCGACGGCTCTATTCGCGCGACCTGCGGGGCTGGATCGCAAGCGCGCTCGCGCGCGCCCAGCAGATCGAGGACCCGGTACCCGCGGCGGTGCTCGACCGGTTCCATTTCATCGACCGGACCTCCGCGTTCAAGGGCATCCATCGCCCCGAGACCATGGCCGAGGCGTCCGAGGCGAAGCGCCGGCTCGTGTTCGACGAGCTGTTCCGCCTTCAGCTCGCGCTGGTGCTGCGCAAGCGCGCGCTCGAGCAACGCTCCGCGGGCATCGCGCACGCAGTCGGGGGCGATCTCGTGCGCCGGTTCCACGAACGGCTGCCCTACGCGTTGACCGCCGCGCAGCGGCGGGTCATCGACGAGATCGAACGGGACCTCGCGAAGCCCCACCCGATGCACCGGCTGCTGCAAGGCGACGTCGGCAGCGGTAAGACCGTCGTCGCGCTGAGCGCGCTGCTCGTCGCCGTGCAGGGCGGCCACCAGGGTGCGCTGATGGCGCCCACCGAGGTGCTCGCCGAGCAGCACGCCCTCGGGGTGCGCGCGTTGCTCGACGGCTTCACGATGCCGGCCGAGAACCTCCTCGGCGAGCGGCCGTTGCAGGTCGATCTGCTCACCAGCAGGACGACGCCGACCGAGCGCAAGCGGATCCTCGCCCGGCTCGAGAGCGGCGAGACCGACATCTTGATCGGGACGCACGCGCTCATCGAGGAGGCGGTCGCGTTCCGCTCTCTCGGCGTCGTCGTCGTCGACGAGCAGCACCGCTTCGGGGTCGAGCAACGCGCCGCGCTCCGCGAGAAGGGCTCGGGCGAAGCGGTTCCCGACGTGCTGGTGATGACGGCGACGCCGATCCCGCGTACCGCGGCGATGACCGTGTACGGCGACCTCGACGTGTCGGTGCTCGACGAACTACCTCCGGGGCGCGAGCCGATCACGACGACGTGGGAGAAGGTGCAGCCCGGGGAGTTGACCCTCGGCGAGCTCGCGGTGTGGGCCAAGGTCCGCGAGGAGGTGGCCGCTGGCCGGCAGGCGTACGTGGTGTGCCCGCTGATCGAGGAGTCGGAGAAGCTCGAAGTCCGTTCCGCCGAGGTGACCTACGAGGAGCTCGCCCGCGACCAGCTCGCCGGCCTGCGCCTCGGGTTGCTGCACGGGCGGGTGCCGCCGCGGGAGAAGGAAGAGACGATGAACCGCTTCCGCGACGGCGACATCGACGTGCTCGTGTCGACGACGGTGATCGAGGTCGGCGTCGACGTGCCGAACGCGACGATCATGGTGATCCTCGACGCCGACCGGTTCGGGATCGCGCAGCTCCACCAGTTGCGGGGCCGGGTCGGTCGCGGCGCGAGGCTCAAGTCGTGGTGCGTGCTCGTCGGCGCGGGCGCGTCACCGGAGGCCGAGACGCGGCTGCGGGCGATGGTCGACTCCCAGGACGGGTTCGCGCTCGCCGAGATCGATCTCGACCTGCGCGGCGAGGGCACGATCATGGGCGAGCGGCAGAAGGGCCGCAACGACTTGAAGCTCGCCTCGTTGCGGCGTGACCGCGAGTGGGTGACCCGCGCCCGTGAGGTCGCGGTCGAGCTGGTCGACGCCGACCCGCAGCTCCGCGCGCACCCCGAGCTGCTGCAGGAGCTGGAGGCGTTCCTCGACGACGAGGACCGCGAATTCCTGCTGAAGAGCTGAACCGCTCAGCGATCGCGGGAGCGCCGCTCGAAGGCGGCGACGCCGTCCGCGAACCCGGGGGCGAAGATGGTGTCGCGACCGAGGCGGTCCTCGTTGGCGAGCGCGTCCTCCAGGCCGAGACCGAGACCCTCGTAGACCGAGCGGCGGTCGTTGACGAGCGCGCGCCACGGGAATCCCGCGAGCTGCTCGCCGAGCTCGACCGCGGCGCCGAGCGCGCCACCCGCGGGCGTCACCCGGTTGACGAACCCGATGGCCGCTGCCTCCTCGACGTCGAACTCGCGACCGGTGAGGATCAGGTCGAGCGCGCGACCGAGGCCGACGATGCGCGGCAGCCGGTATGTCCCGCCGTCGATGAGGGGAACACCCCACCGCCGTTCGAGGCAACCGAACCGCGCTGTCGCGCTCGCGACGCGCAGGTCGCACCACGCGGCCAGCTCGACGCCGCCCGCCACGCACCACCCCTCGATCGCCGCGATCACCGGCTTGGACAGCTGCAAGCGGGTCGGGCCGAGCGGTCCCGACGGTCGCAGGTCGGGGAGGTCGCGCAGGTTCGCACCCGCGCAGAACGCGACTTCGTCGCCGGTGAGCACGGCGACCTTCGCGTCGTCGTCGGCATCGAACGCGAGCAACTCGTCGTGCAGCCGGGCCGCGGTCGCGCTGTTGATGGCGTTGCGGGCGTGCGGCTGGTCGATGCGGACGATCCGGATCGCGTCCGGGACCTTGACCATGGGTGCGCACGTTACGTTGCCGTCATGCGCGTCGTCGCGGGCACCGCTCGCCGCCGCCGGCTCGTCGCCCCACCCGGTGACGCGACCCGGCCGACCAGCGACCGGGTCAGGGAGGCGACGTTCAACTCGCTCGGTTCACTCGGCGCTGTCGAGGGTGCCCGCGTGCTCGACCTGTTCGCGGGGAGCGGCGCGATGGGCATCGAGGCGCTGTCCCGTGGTGCGGCCCACGCCACGTTCGTCGACGACGACCGCCGGGCGATCGACGCGATCCGGGCCAACCTCGCCACCACCGGCTTCGAGGCCGCGGCCACCGTGGTGCGCGGCGACGCGCTGCGGTACGTCGCGGACCATCCGGGCGCGTTCGATCTCGTGGTGGCCGACCCGCCCTACGCTTTCGACCGCTGGCCGGAGCTGTTCGCCGTCCTCGACGCACCCGTCGTCGTGGCCGAGAGCGACCGCGCCCTCGACCCTGGCGCGCAGTGGGTGGTGGTGAGGAGCCGCCGCTCGGGCAGTACCGTTGTGACCATCGCACGACGCGCCGATCACCGATCCCATCCGGAGGAGACAGCTCCGTGACGACCGTTCTCTATCCCGGTTCGTTCGATCCGTTCCACAACGGGCATCGGGAGCTGGTCGAGGCGGCCGCCTACCTCTTCGACCAGGTCATCGTCGCGGCGATGCGCAACCCCCAGAAGGGTGAGCCGTTGTTCTCGCTCGAGGATCGGCGCCAGATGATCGAAGAGTCGCTCGCCCACCTCCCCAACATTCGGGTCGTGGCGTTCTCGAAGCTCGTGGTCGACGTGGCCAAGGACGTCGGGGCGGACTTCATCATCAAGGGCCTGCGCGCCGTGTCCGACTTCGAGAACGAGATGGCTCAGGCGCAGGTGAACCTCAACGTGTCGGGGGTTCACACCGTCTTCCTGCCGACCGCATCGGCGAGCTCGGCGATCGCGTCGAAGTTCATCCGCGACATCGCCCGGTTCGGCGGCGACGTCTCGTCGATGGTGCCTGAGCCGGTGGCGGCGCGTATCCGGGAGCGATTCGCACAGCCATGACGATGTACGACGACGAACGAACACGCGCCGACGAGGCGACACCGGCAGGCAGCACGGTGGCGAGCGCAGGAGCCAACGCGCCGGCCTCGGGGGTCAACTACCAGCACCCCGAGAGCGAGGTCCTGCTGCGGCGGGTCGCTGACATCATCGCGAGCGCACGTCCGATGCCGCTGTCGTCTTCGGTGATGATCAACCGGGAGGAGGTGCTCGAGCTGCTCGAGCAGGCGATCGAGCGACTGCCCGACGAGCTGCGCGCGGCGCGGTGGCTCCTGAAGGAGCGTGAGGACTTCCTTGCGAAGACCCGTCGCGACGCCGACGACATCCTCGACGAGGCTCGGGCCCGCGCCGAGCGCATGGTGCAGCGCACCGAGGTGGTGAAGGCCGCGGAACTGCGCGCCCGGCAGACCATCGACGCCGCTGACGACGAGGCGCGCCGGCTGCGCCTGGAGTGCGAGGACTACTGCGACCAGAAGCTCGCGAGCTTCGAGATCGTGCTGGAGCGGACGCTGAAGACCGTGGCGGCCGGCCGGTCGAAGCTGCAGGGCAACCCGCTGGCGGCGACGGGCGAGACCCCGCCGGTCGCCGCCGAGCAGGACGATGACAGCGGTCAGGCGTTCTTCGACCAGGATCAGTAGCCGTGCCCCTGGCGAATGTTGGTGCGATGTGGCCCCTATAGGGGCAGAAGTGCACCAACATTCGGCGGCGGCTGGTGGCGGGCGGGCGTTCGTTGTCGAGGTCGCCGACCTGCTCCGGCGGCCGGGTACCCGCCGCGCCGTCGAGGTCAGTGGGCCGCTCGGTGATCTCGCCGTCAGCTCGGCGCACGTCGTCGACGGCTCCGACGTCGAGGCCCAGGTGGTGCTCGAGGCGATCGGCGACGCCACCGTGTCGGTCACCGGCACGGTCCGGGCCGGCTGGACGGGGGAGTGCCGGCGATGCCTGCGGCGCGTCGACGGGACGATCCGTGGTCCGGTGCAGGAGATCTTCGAGGCGCATCCGGTCGAGGGGGAGACGTACCGCCTCGACGGCGACCAGCTCGACCTCGAACCGATGGTGCGCGAAGTGGTCCTGCTCGCGCTGCCGCTCGCGCCCCTCTGCGACGAGGGCTGCGCCGGCCCTGACCCCGAAGGCCACCCGCTGCAGCCCGGTGAGCCCACGCCCGACGAGCGATGGGCGGCGTTGCGCGACCTCCGTTTCGAGTGAGCCACCCCCGGGTTGGTATCGTCGGCGGCTCATGGCCGTCCCCAAGAAGAAGACGTCGAAGGCGAAGAGCCGCAGCCGTCGCGCGGGCGCGTGGTCGCTGAAGGCACCGTCGCGCAGCGTTTGCCCGCGCTGCAGCGCGGCCAAGCTCCCGCATGTCGTGTGCCCGAACTGCGGCTGGTACCACGGCCGCCAGGCCGTCGACGTCGAGTAGGGGCGCCGTGCCCAAACTCCCCGTCGCAGTCGACGCGATGGGTGGAGACCGAGCACCGGACGAGATCGTCGAAGGTGCCAAGCGCGCACACGCCGAGGCCGGCATCCCGGTCGTGCTCGTCGGGCGCCCCGGCGACCTGCCCCCGGACCACGGCCTCGAGGTCATCGCCGCATCGGAGGTGATCGCGATGGACGCCGACGCGGGCTCGAGCGTCCGCACGATGAAGGACTCCTCCCTCGTGCGAGCCGCCGAGGCAGTCCATGACGGCAAGGCGTGCGCGATGGTGTCCGCGGGCAACACCGGCGCGACCATGGCGTCCGCGCTGTTGCGAATGGGCCGCATCAAAGGCGTCGCCCGTCCCGCGATCGCCACGCCGATCCCGGTGCCAGGCAGCACCCCCACCGTGCTGCTCGACGCGGGCGCCAATGCGGAGTGCCAGCCGCAATGGCTCGTGCAGTTCGCGCAGATGGGTGCGGTGTTCGCCCGCGAGCGCTATGCGGTGGCCCGCCCGAAAGTGGGACTGCTGTCGATCGGCGAGGAGCCGACCAAGGGCAACCCGCTGGTCAAGGCCGCGTTCGGGCTGCTGGCGGAGGCCGAGCTGCCGGGTGAGTTCGTCGGCAACGTCGAGGGCCGTGACCTGATGACCGGCGCAGTCGACGTCGTCGTGACCGACGGTTTCACCGGCAACGTGGCGCTGAAGACCCTCGAGGGCGGCATGCGCGCCCTCGTCGACGCGCTGTTCACCGTCTTCGGCGCGAGCGACGAGGCGAAGGCCGCGGCCGAGGCACTCATGCCGGCGCTGCTGCCGCTGTACCAGCAGCTCGACCCTGACTCCTACGGGGGCGCGATGCTCCTCGGCGTCGACGGGGTGTGCATCATCAGCCACGGCTCCTCGTCCGCCACCGCGATCGTCAACGCCGTGCGGGTCGCGGCGGAGATGGCCGACCACGACGTCGTCGGGATGCTGCGGTCGGCGGTCGCGGCCTGAGACGGGACGCCCAGGAGCCGGCTCACAAGCGCACAAATCGGGGTGGCGGGTAGCATCGGCAGCCGACCGACGTCCGCCGACCAGGAGTTTCGCTCGTGCCCGCCGAGACCCACGTGGAGCAGGGTCCCCTCGACCGCAACGGAGTGTTCGAGCTGATCCGTGACCGGCTCGCCGACATCCTCGAGATCGATCCCGCCTCGATCAAGGAGGGCGACTCGTTCGTCGACGATCTCGACGCCGACTCGCTCGCCCTGATCGAGCTGGTCGAGGCACTCGAGGAGGAGCTGGGCGAGCGCACTGTCGGGTTCCACATCGACGACGAAGACCTGGCCGACCTGAAGACCGTGCGGGACGCCGTCGACTACGTCGTCGGCCGGTTGGGAGTGGGCTGACCGTCGAGCCGCTCCCCGTCTCCGGGCTCTCCGGACTGAACGACCGGCTGGGTCGACCGGTCCCGGACGCCGACAGTCTCGCGCTTGCGCTCGCGCACCGGTCATGGTGCGCGGAGAACCCGGGCCACGAGTCGAACGAACGCCTCGAATTCCTCGGCGACGCGGTGCTCGGCCTCGTCGTCACCGACCACATCTACCGGACCTACCCGAACCTGCCCGAGGGCGAGCTGGCCAAGGTGCGGGCCTCGGTGGTGAGCGCGGCGGCGCTCGCCGAGGTCGCGGTCGAGCTCGAACTGGGCTCGGCGCTGCTGCTCGGCAAGGGCGAAGCGGGCTCGGGCGGCCGGGAGAAGCCGTCGATCCTCGCCGACGCCCTCGAAGCGGTCCTCGGTGTGGTGTACCTCACCGCGGGATGGGAGGCGGCCCAGCGGGTGGTGATCGACCTGCTCGGCGACCGCATCCGGGAGGCGAGCGAGGGACCGGGCGGGCAGGACTACAAGACCCGCCTGCAGGAGCTCGCGGCCCGCCACTTCACCGAGCTGCCCCGCTACTCGATCCGCGACGAGGGCCCGGATCACGCAAAGCGCTTCTTCGCCGTGGTACGGGTTGGAGGCGAGATCAGGGGGCAGGGTGAGGGCCGCTCGAAGAAGCAGGCCGAGGCCGCCGCGGCGCGATCGGCCTGGGAGCGATTGCGAGAGGAGCTCGACGCCATGGGCGAGGCGCAGACCGTCACCGACGGCCCGGTGACGGTCGAGACGAGCTGGGATGCCTGAGCTTCCCGAAGTCGAGACGATCCGGCGAGGGCTCGATCGGGAGGTCGTCGGCAAGCGGGTGAAGACCGTGCAGGTGACCGGTACCCGCACGGTCCGCCGGCAGCCGAAGAAGCAGTTCGTCAAGCGGCTCGAGGGTGCCAAGATCACCGGCGCCGACCGGCGGGGCAAGTACCTCGTGCTGCGCCTCGACACCGGCGACGTGGCCGTGATCCACCTCGGCATGAGCGGCCAGCTCCTGCGGGCTCAGGCGCGCGAACCAGCCCCGAAGCACACCCACGTGGTCATCACGTTCACGCAGGGCGGCCAGCTCCGCTATGTCGATCCGCGCACGTTCGGCGAGCTGTTCGTGACCACACCCGACGAGCTCGGCAAGGAGGTGCCGGAGCTCGGCTCGCTGGGCATGGACCCGGTGGACGAGCCGATCCCGTGGGTGAAGTTCCGTGAGATGCTGCTGGCGCGCACCACGAAGCTGAAGCCGCTGCTCATGGACCAGACGTTCCTTGCCGGCATCGGCAACATCTACAGCGACGAGATCCTCTGGGAGGCCGGCCTCCGCCACGACCGCACCCCCCAGTCGCTGTCGACGATGGAGATCCGCCGGCTGTACCGCGCCATCGTCGAGGTGCTCCACGAGGCGGTCAAGCACCGCGGCTCGACGCTCGCCGACCAGCAGTACGTCGACCTCCACGGCCGCCCCGGCGAGTACCAGTTGCTGCACCAGGTGTACGACCGCGAGGGGCAGGCGTGCCGGCGATGCCGCACCCCGATCGTGCGCGAGAAGCTCGGCTCGCGCTCGACGTTCTTCTGCCCGAACTGCCAGATCTGAGCCGGCCGCGCCACCGCCGACCATGCGCGGCACGCGCCAACACCGCAAGTAACGTCGGCGCCGGATGTTCCTCAAGACCCTCACGCTGAAGGGCTTCAAGTCGTTCGCCGACACCACGTCGCTCGAGATGGAGCCGGGCGTGACCGTCGTCGTCGGCCCGAACGGCAGCGGCAAGTCCAACGTCGTCGACGCGATCGGCTGGGTGCTCGGCGCACAGGCGCCGAGCGCGGTGCGCAGCCAGAAGATGGACGACGTCATCTTCGCCGGCACTGCGAGGCGGCCCGCGCTCGGGCGCGCCGAGGTGAGCCTCACCATCGACAACTCCGCCGGGCTGCTGCCGATCGAGTTCACCGAGGTGACGATCACCCGCACGCTGTTCCGCAACGGCGACAGCGAGTACGCGATCAACGGGGTGCCGTGCCGGCTGCTCGACATCCAAGAGCTGCTCTCCGACACCGGCGTCGGTCGCCAGCAGCACGTGATCGTGAGCCAGGGCCAGATCGACGCGGTCCTCAACGCCCGGCCCGAGGACCGCCGGCTGATCATCGAGGAGGCAGCCGGCGTCCTGAAGTACCGTCGCCGTAAGGAGAAGGCCGAGCGGCGGCTGGCGGCAACCGAGGGCAACCTGACCCGGGTCCAGGACCTGCTGCGCGAGGTGCGCCGGCAGCTTCGGCCGCTCGAACGGCAGGCCGACGCGGCCCGCCGGCACGGCGATCTCGTCGCCGAGCTGGCGGCGCTGCGCCTGCACCTCGCCGGGCGGGAGATCGCGAGCCTGCGCAGCCGGCTCAGCACGACCGTCGCCCGCAAGGCCGAGCTCGCGGCGGGCGAGTCGGCCCGCAAGCGCTCGCTCGCCGACCTCGACGCTGCCGTGCTCGCGACCGAAACGCAACTGTCGGCCATGGGCGGCCACGACGTCAGCGACGCGCTCGTGCGGTTCGAGTCGCTGCGCGAGAAGGCCCGCGGGCTGGCCGCGGTGCTCGCCGAGCGGCGCCGCAACCTGGAGCGCGAGCGCATCGCGACCGTCGACCAGGCGGTCATCGCGACGCTTGAAGCCGAGGCGGCCCGCTTGTCCGACGAGCTCGCGCAGGTGGAGGCCGAGGCGGCCGCGCTCGCGCCCGAGGTCGACGCGCTGGCGCGCGCGGAAGCCGAGCTGGCGAGCGAGCGCGCCGCGTTCGAAGCGGAGTGGGCCGGCGGCGTGGCGCCGCCGAGCAGCCGCGCCGCGGAGGTGCGCGGCGAGCTGGGCGCGCTGCGGGCCGGGATCGGCCGCGGCGAAGGTGAGACGGCGCGATTGCGCCAGCGCCTCGACGTGCTCGGCCAGAAGGTTGCTCGCCTTGACGCCGAGGCGTCCCGGCTGCGGGCCGAGCGGGCCGAGGCCGAGGCGGCCGAGGCGGGACTCACCGAGGCCTTCGCCGCCGCCGAAGCCGCGCTCGCTGCCGCCGCCGACGCCGCCCGCGACGCCGAGGACGCGCGGCGGGCTGCCGACGCGGAACGGCACACGTGGGTCGCCCGCGCGGACGCGCTGGCCCAGGCACTCGACACCGCACGCGCTCGTGCGGGCACCGAACGGCTGCTCGGCGTGGAAGGAGTCGTCGGGACGCTGTTCGACCTCGTCGAGATCGACGAGGGCTTCGAGGCTGCCTTCGAGGCGGCCGCCGGCGAGGCCCTTGCCGCGGTCGTCGTCGACGACGTCGACACCGGCCGGCGCGCGCTCGAACTGTTGCACCAGGGTGACGTGGCCGGCGCGATCCTCCCCCTTGGTGCGGTGAACGTGCCGCCGCCGCTGCCGCTCGGCGACGGTGAACCGTTGCGCTGGCACGTGCGGGCCGATCGCGACGACGTCAACGCGCTGCTCGACGCGCTGGTCGGCACGGTCGTCGTGGTCGACGGTGGGTGGACGGCGGCGGTCGACCTCGCGCTCGCGCACCCCGGGGGGGTCATCGTGACCCGCGACGGCGACCGCTTCGGCGTGTCCGGTTGGCGGGTCGGTGGACCGGCGTCGGGCGCCACGGCGGCCGCGCTGGCCGAGGCACAGGAGCGCGCCGCGGCAGCGAGCGCACGCGCCGCGGACGCCGACGCCGCGTACGTGGCCGCCCGCGCCAAGCTCGCCGAAGCGCGCCGCGCCGAGTACGAAGCCGGCCGGCAGCTCGACGAGCACGGCACGCGGGCGTCGGCCGTGAGCGACGCGCTCGCCCGGGTCGAGGCCGAACGGCGCGACGGCGATTCCGAGATCGAGTCGCTGCGCGCCCACCTGGCGGAGCTTGTGAGCCGGATCGAGACCGAGCAAGCCAGGGTGGCCGAACTCGAAGGGCTGCTGCCCGAGCTCGAAGCCGAAGAGGCTGGCGCGCTCGCACGGGGACGGGAGATGGCCGCCGTGCGCAGCCGGCTCGAGGAGCGGGCCGCCGCGGTCGGTGCGTTGCGCACCGACATCGAGGTGCGCGCCGCGGCGCTCGACGAGCGCCGGCAGTTCCTCCGCCGCCGCCTCACGGCGCTCGACGAGCGGCTGTCGCGCAACGTGGCCGAGCGCGCCGCCGCCGAGAGCCGGCGCGTCGAGCTCGAACGGATGCTGACCGCGGTGCAGCGTCTCGCCGCTGTGGTGGCCGACCGGGTCGAGATCGTCGAGCGCGAGCTCGCGGCGTTGCACGAGCGGCGCCGGCGCCAGTCTGAGGCGGCGCGGGAGGTGGCGGCGCGGCTCGACGCGTTGCGCCAGCAGCGCGCCGCCGAGGAGCGCGAGCTGGAAGCCCAGCGCGAGCACGCCCGCCGAGCCGAGCTCGAGGAGGCCGAGCTGAACCTGCGCCTCGAGACCGCGGTCGACGCGCTGCGCCGCGAGCTCGACTGCGAACCCGACCGGGCGATCGCTGCCGAGTGCCCGCCGCTCGCCGAAGGAGTCACCCCACAGGCACGCGTGCGCGAGCTCGAACGAGAGCTGCGGCTCATGGGCCCGATCAACCCGCTCGCGCTGCAGGAGTACGAAGCACTCCGCGAGCGCCACGAGTTCCTCGAAGCGCAGCTCGACGACGTGAAGGCGACCCGGCGCGACCTGACGAAGATCATCCGCGCGATCGACCAGGAGATCATCAACGTGTTCTCCGCCGCATATGCGGACGTGTCGATGAACTTCAGCGCCCTGTTCGAGACGCTGTTCCCGGGAGGCAAGGGCAGCCTCCGGCTGACCGATCCGGACAACCCGCTCGAGACCGGGATCGAGGTCGAGGCGAAGCCGTCGGGCAAGAACGTCCGGAAGCTGTCGCTGCTGTCGGGTGGCGAGCGGTCGCTCACCGCGCTCGCGTTCCTGTTCGCGGTGTTCCGCAGCCGCCCGTCGCCGTTCTACGTGATGGACGAGGTCGAAGCCGCCCTCGACGACGTGAACCTGCACCGGTTCCTCGAACTGGTGCACGAGTTCCGTGACGAGGCGCAGCTGATCATCGTCAGCCACCAGAAGCGCACGATGGAGGCCGCTGACTGCCTCTACGGCGTGACGATGCAGCCCGGCGGGTCGAGCAAGGTCCTGAGCGAGAAGGTCAGCGCCTGACGTCCCGCCCGCGTCACGGCAGGCGGGAGAACCAGGCCAGCGACATCGCCGCGGTGGCGAGCAGGGCGAGCAGCGCCGCACCGACGAACCACACCGTGATCTCGCGGGGCTCGAGGTCGAAGCCGATCGACGAACCGATGTCGGCGTACACCTTCTGGAGCTGCTGCGCGGAGGCCGCGGTGAAGAACGAGCCGCCGGTCGCGTCCGCAATCTCAGAGAGCGCGTCCTTGTCGACCGGTACGGGGATCGGGTCGGGCGACTCGGGGATCGTGATCACGCCGTGGTCGGTACCGAACGCGATCGTCGACACCGGCACGTGTGCCCGGCGTGCCGCCTCGACGGCCTGGTCGTTCGAGCGGCCGACTGTCGTCTTGCCGTCGGACATCAGCACGATCCGCGCCGGGATCTTCTGGCCCGAGTCGTCCACCGTGACGGTCTGGCTGATCGCGTCGAGCGACGTGAAGATTGCCTCGCCGATCGCGGTGCCCTCGTTGAGCTGCAGCTTGTCGATCGCCTGCTTCGCCTTGGCCCGGTCGGTGGTGGGGGGCACGACCAGACGCGCGTTGCCATCGAAGCTCACGACGCCCAGGTTGATCTTCGCCGGGAGTTGGTCGACGAACGACTTCGCGGCCACCTTCACGGCGTCCAGACGGGTCGGCGAGATGTCGTCGGCTTCCATCGACAGCGACGTGTCGATCGCGACGATCACCGTCGCTCGCTCGCGTGGAACCTTCACGTCGTGGGTGGGCCGCGCGAACGCCACGACGAGCAGCGCGATCGCGACGAGGAACGCACCCGCGGCAGCGTGACGGCGCCAGCCGGGTCGCCTGGGCGCGACCGCGTCGAGCAGCGCCAGGTTGGTGAACCGCACCGCGTACTGCTGCCGGCGCCGCTGCAGGACCACGTAGATCGCGGCGAGCGCGACGACGCCGAGGAGGAACCACAGCCGGACCGGCTCGGCGAAGCTCACGCGATCACCATCGGCGCGGTCGCGTCGACAGCGCGTCGGCGCAGCAGCACGAACCGGACCAGGGCGCGCAGCCAGTCCTCGTCGGTGCGCAGCACGAGGTGGTGACCACCCGCGGTGCGGATGCGGGCCGCGATCTCGTCGCGCTGGCGGCGAGCCGCGGCCGCGTAGCGCTCGCGCAGCGCGGCGTCCGCGGTCTGCACCTCGCGCACCGCGCCGGTCTCCGGGTCGACCACGTGCAGCATCCCGACGTCCGCGAGGGTCAGCTCGCGGGGGTCGACGACCTCGACCGCAAGGAGGTCGTGGCGCACCCCGAGGCGGCGCAGCGGCCGGTCCCACGGTGTCGGGTCGAGCCAGTCGGACACCACGACGGCGAGGCCCCGCCGGCGCATGACCCCGCCGAGCCGGTCGATGCCCGCGGCGAGGTCGGTCGGGCCGCCACCGTCGACCCTCGGTGCGCTCAGCACGCGGTGCAGCAGCGCCTGCAGGTGGATGCGGCCCCCCCGCGCCGGCACCACCAGCGGCGCGCCGCCGGGACGCAACAGGATCGCCCCGATGCGGTTGCCGCCCCGGGCGGTGAGGAAGCCGACCGCGGCGACCGCGTTCACCGCGAGGTCGCGCTTCTCGCAACCCGCGGTGCCGAAGTCGAGGCTCGCCGACTGGTCGACGAGCAGCCACACCTCGAGCTCGCGGTCGGCGATCGTGTCCCGTACGTGCGGCACGTTTGTGCGGGCGGTGACGTTCCAGTCGATCCGGCGGGTGTCGTCACCCGGTTGATACTCACGCGACTCGCCGAGCTCGGAGCCGTGACCCGGCACGAGCCCGCGGTAGTCACCCTGCAGCAAGCCGTCGAGCTTGCGCGTGATCGTCAGCTCGAGCCGGCGCAGGATCTCGGCCGGTCCGTCGAGTGCGGCAGCGCTCGCCGGCTCAGCCAACAGTGCTGTCCTGTGACGGCGCGATGCGCGGCGCGGGCACGGTCGACAGCACCCGGGCGAGCACGTGATCGGGCGTGACTTCGCGGGCCAGGGCTTCGTAGGACAGCACGAGCCGGTGACGCAGGATGTCGGGCGCGACGTCGAACACGTCCTGCGGCAGCACATAGGTGCGGCCCCGCAGCAGCGCCAGCGCCCGGCCGGCCGCCACGAGGCCGAGCGACGCGCGCGGGCTGGCACCGAACGAGACCAGCGGCTCCACGTCGGCGAGCCCGTACCGGGCCGGCTCACGCGTCGCGAGCACGACGCCGACCGCGTAGTCGATCACGCTGCGGTCAACGAACACCTGGTCGGCGGCAGCCTGCAGCGCAAGGAGCTCGTCGAGGCCGAGCACCTCGCTGGCAGTGGGCGGCGACACCCCCATCCGCTGCACGATCTCGACCTCTTCGGGGCCTGACGGGTAGCCGACGAGGACCTTCATCAAGAAGCGGTCGCGCTGGGCCTCGGGCAGCGGGTACACGCCCTCGGACTCGATCGGGTTCTGGGTGGCCAGCACCAGGAACGGCTTCGGTGCCGGGAACGTCTCACCGCCGATCGACACCTGCTGCTCGGACATCACCTCCAGCAGCGCGGATTGCACCTTCGCCGGCGCCCGGTTGATCTCGTCGGCGAGAACGAAGTTCGCGAACACCGGCCCGAGCTCGACGTCGAACTTCTCCGTTGACGCGCGGTAGATGCGGGTGCCGACGATGTCGGCCGGCAGCAGGTCGGGCGTGAACTGCAGGCGGGCGAACGTGCCGCCGGTGACTGCGGCGAGCGTCTCGACCGCCAGCGTCTTCGCCAGCCCCGGTACGCCCTCGAGCAGCACGTGGCCCCGGGCGAGCAGCGATACCAGCAGCCGCTCGATCAGCCGGTCCTGGCCGACGATGACCTTCTTGATCTCGAACATCGCCTGCTCGAGGAGGGCGGCCTCGGCGGTCTGCGGTCCTGGGGTGTGCGGGCCGGGCGTGTCCATGCGCTTCGGTCGCCTTTCGGTCTCGGGGCGGAGGATCGAGGAGATGTCCGGCAGTGCAGTGGAGCATCTGGCGGTGAACGAGAGGGTAAAGCCTCGCTCCGGGCCTGCGGACTCGGCGATCGCCGCCCGTCTCGTTACGGTTCAAGACATGCGGGTGCTGGTGGTCGAGGACGAAGTCGACCTGGCCGAGGCGGTCGCTCGCGGCTTGCGGCGCGAGGGCTACGCCGTCGATGTCGCGGTCGACGGCGAGCAGGCGCTGGAGAAGCTCTCGTACACCGACTACGACCTCGTGTGCCTCGACCTCACGCTGCCGAAGGTCGACGGCCGGGCCGTTTGCCGCAGGATCCGCGAGGGCGCCACCGCCAGCACCGACGCCCGCGTGCTGATGCTGACCGCCCGTGACTCGATCGAGGACCGGGTGGCGGGGCTCGACGAAGGTGCGGACGACTACCTCGTCAAGCCGTACGCGTTCGCCGAGCTGACCGCCCGCGTCCGTACGCTGCTGCGCCGCGACGCGGGCAAGTCCGGCGCGGTGCTCGAGGTCGGCGACCTGCGGCTCGACACCGCGCGGCACACCGCGCACCGCGGCGACCGCGAGCTCGACCTGACCGCCAAGGAGTTCGCGCTGTTGCGCTACTTCATGAGCCGCGCCGGGCAGGTGCTGTCGACCGAAGATCTCCTCGAACACGTCTGGGACGAGTTCACCGACCCCTTCACCAACACGGTTCGGGTCACGGTGGGCACGTTGCGGCGCAAACTGAGCGCGGCCGGCGAGCCGCCGCTCATCGAGACCCTCATCGGAAGCGGTTACCGGTTGATCGACGATGCGCGCGACGAAACTCGCTGAACGGTTGCCGTCGTGGATGGGCTCCATCCGCTTCCGGCTGACCGCGATCTACTCGTTGCTGCTGTTCGGGTTGTGGGCGCTGTTGATCGGCCTCGTCTACATCGGCCTCGCGCGCGAGCTCGACGCGGAGCCGGTGTCGAAGAGTTTCGTGATCGAGCGCCCGGTGGTCACGCCGCAGGGCATCGCGCTGCAGGAGGAGACCGTCCGCGCCGAGTTCCAGAGCCTCGAGCACCTGGTGAACCAGCGGGCCCTCGACCAGTTGCGCAACTACGCGTTCGGGGCGCTCGCGATGCTGTTCCTCATCAGCCTTGTCGTGGGCTGGTTCGTCGCCGGCATGGTGCTCGCGCCGATCGGGCGCATCACCGGCGTGGCGCGGGAGATCCAGGCCACCGACCTGTCCAAACGCATCGCGATGACCGGACCCAAGGACGAGCTGCGCGACCTGGCCGACACGTTCGACGGGATGCTCGAACGTCTGCAGACCGCGTTCGAGGCGCAGCGCCGCTTCATCCAGGACGCGTCGCACGAGCTGCGCAACCCGCTCGCGGTCATGCGCACGAACCTCGACGTCGCGCTCGCTGACCCCGACGCCGACGCGGAGGAGCTGCGACGCACCGCGTCTGTGGTCGCCCGCACGGCGACGCGGATGAGCAAGCTCGTCGATGATCTCCTCGCCTACGCGCGGCACGGCCTGCCCGACCAGGCATGGGAACGCGTCGAGCTCGACCGGCTCGTGACCGAGACGGCTGACGAGTTCCGCGCGCCGGCGGCGGCTCGCTCGATCACGCTCGTGCACCAGTCGGCCCCGGACATCGCGGTGATCGGCGACCACGACCGGCTGAAGCAGGCGCTCGCCAACCTGATCGGCAACGCGGTGCGGCTCGCACCCGAGCAGTCGACGATCACGGTGGCGTCCGGCGAGCTCGATGGCTGGGCCTTCCTGTCCGTTGCCGACGAGGGGCCGGGCATCCCGGCCGAGCAACAGGAGGCGGTGTTCGAGCGGTTTTGGCGCGCGCCCGGCCAGCCCGACGGCGAGGACGGGCGCAGCAGCGGTCTCGGCCTGACGATCACCCGCGAGATCGCGGAGCGCCACGGCGGGCGGGTGTCGCTCGCGTCCGAACCGGGTGAGGGCTCAACGTTCGTGATCTGGCTGCCACGCTGCTGAGCCACGTCTTTCGATCGACTTTCGCGACCTGTCGGTAGGTTCCAGTGCGATGAGTGGTGTCGAGTGGGAGGGCATGCAGCCGCCGACGGAACCCCTGCCAGGCCCTCCGGACGGCGAGTCGCCCGCGTGGGCGTCGATCACCGCACCGGTGCCCGAGTACCCGCCTGCACCGCCGTCGGCACCCGAGCCACCGTCGCCGGCCTCGCCTCCGCCACCACCGCCGAGCGCGCCACCACCGTCGTGGCCCCCCGCGCCACCACCGGGCGCGCCGCCGTCGGCGTCGGCCACCACCGCTCGCCGCCCCCGCCGCCCCCGTGCCGCGGTGACCGCTGCGCTCGTCGCGGTCCTGCTCGTCGGCGCGGGGTTCGCACTCGCCCGCGCGACCGACAATCACCCCTCGAAGTCGAACGCGGCGGCCGCGCCGGCAACGACGACGCCGGTCACCGCCGGCAAGGCGAAGGTCGATCCGAACACGACACAGGAACCGATCGCCGCCGTGGCCGCGGCCGTGAGCCCGTCGGTCGTGCAGATCGAGACCCGTTCCGGTCTTGGCTCGGGGGTCATCTACACGAGCGACGGTCACATCCTCACCGCCGCGCACGTCGTGGACGGTGCCGGCAAGAACGTGAAGGTGCGCCTCGCCGACGGCACCGTGAAGGACGGCGAGGTGCTCGGCGCGGATGACGCGAGCGACATCGCCGTGGTCAAGATCGACCCGTACGACGGCATGGAACCGGCGAGCCTCGCGCTCGGCGTGAAGGTCGAGGTCGGCCAGACCGCGGTGGCCATCGGCAGCCCGTTCGGCCTCGAGGAGACCGTCACCGCCGGCATCGTCAGCGCGGTCGACCGGCCCCAGGAGACCCCCGGCGGCGCGATCGACATGATCCAGATCGACGCGCCGATCAACCCGGGCAACTCGGGCGGTCCGGTTGCCGACCGCCAGGGCCGCGTGTTCGGCATCGCCGACTCGATCATCACCCAGACCGGTGACAACGCGGGGGTCGGGTTCCTCATCCCGATCGACCTCGCGAAGGCCGTCGCCGACAAGATCGTGGCCGGCCAGCCGGTCGAATTCGCGTTCCTCGGCGTCAGCACCGACACCACGTCCAACTCGGTGGTCGGCGACGGCGCGGTTGTCGTGGAGGTCACGAGCAACTCGCCGGCCGAACGCGCCGGGCTGCAGCAGGGCGACAAGATCGTCGCCGTCGACAGCTCGCCGGTGCGCGACCCGATAGAGCTTGGCGCGCGCATCCGGTCGCATCAGCCGGGCGACGTCGTGCGCCTCACGTTCGAGCGCGACGGCAAGCAGCAGACCGTGGACGTGACTCTCGCCTCGACGAAGTCGAGGTAGCCGCCACCCCCCAGCGGCTCTCCGGTCCCTCGGCGTCCTCCCCGCCGGCGCCGAGGGACCGGTCGCGTTTTCGGCAGAGGTAGGTTCGCTGCATGAACGCCGGCACGGTCGTGCTCGTCATCGTGGTGCTCGTGCTCGTCGCGGGCGCGGCCGTGCTCGTCGCGCGCCGGCCTGGCCGCGGCCCCGAGCTCGAGCCGCCGCCTGCTCCGGCCGTCGACGAGGAGACCATCGCCGAGATCGAAGAGGCGCTCGTCGAGGCGCCGCCCGCGCCAGCCGAGGCGCCGCCCGCGCCTGCCGAGGCGCCGGTCAGGCCATCGTTCCGCGACCGGCTGGCGAAGGCGCGCGGCCTGTTCGCGCAGTACGTCGGCTCGGTCCTGGAGCGCTCGAAGATCGACGACGAGGTGTGGGACGACCTCGAAGAGGCGCTGATCCGCGCCGACGTGGGCGTCGGGCCCACCACCGAGCTGCTCGACGCGGTGCGCGAGCGGGTGAAGGAGGACAGCATCACCGAGCCGAGTGCGCTTGTCGACGCGGTCAAGGACGAGATGGCGGCGCGCCTCGCGGGCGACCGGACGTTGCGCTTCGAGCCCGGCGTGCCGAACGTGTGGCTGTTCGTCGGCGTGAACGGTGTCGGCAAGACCACCACGATCGGCAAGGTCGCGAAGCGGGAGCTGGCCGCTGGTCGGTCGGTGGTGATGGCCGCTGGTGACACGTTCCGCGCCGCGGCGGCCGAGCAACTCGAGCAGTGGGCCGAACGTACCGGCGCGGACATCGTGCGGGGGAGCGAGGGCGGCGACCCGAGCTCGGTGATCTTCGACGCGGTGCAGCGCGCCGGCGCCCGCGCTATCGACCTCGTGCTCGCCGATACCGCCGGCCGGTTGCACACGAAGACGAACCTGATGGAGGAGCTGAGCAAGGTGCGCCGCGTCGCGGACCGCGAGCCCGGCAAGGTGACCGAGGTGCTGCTCGTGCTCGACGCGACGACCGGGCAGAACGGTCTCGTGCAGGCGCGCCAGTTCACCGAGGCGGTGGACGTGACCGGCGTAGTGCTCACGAAGCTCGACGGATCGGCGAAGGGGGGCATCGTGCTCGCGATCCAGGCTGAGCTCGGCATCCCGGTGAAGCTCGTGGGACTCGGCGAGAGCGCCGACGACCTCGTCGACTTCGATGAGCGCGAGTTCGTCGACGCCCTGTTCAACTGACTACCTCTTTGGCTGACGGTCCGCCCCCCGCCCTCATCCACATTGGACGTTTGGCGACATCCACGTGTCGTCGACGGTGCCGAGAAGTGCGGCCCGGGATTCTGGGCACGGGCAGCGACAGGAAATGTCGCCGTCGGTTCCCAGAGTGCGACGGAGGCGGGACCGAGCACCTAGCCTCGGCGCATGCTGCTGGTGCGCCTCGTGCTGCTGCCGTTCCGCCTCGTGGTCAAGACGACCAGGGCGGCGACGAAGCTCGGGTACCGGACCGGGCGGCTGTTCGGCTACCGGCGCCTGTTCGTGTTCGGCGCCGGCGTCGCGGTCGGCCTTCTCACCGCGCCCAGTTCGGGGGCCGAGCTGCGCGCCCGTCTCCGTGAGCTGCTGGTCCCGGCGCCTGCCGAGCCAGCCGCACGCACCTCGCAGGGCGCGGCAGCGCCCGCGGCGACGGGAACCGCGGCCATACCGTGAACGTCCCATGACCGTGCGCGCACGGGTGACGTTCATCGCATCGGTCGTGGTCCCGCTGGCGGCGGTCTTCACCGTCGCGGTGCTGCGCACCGACTCCTCGCCGCACCGCGCCGGGCCCGAGCGCCTACCGATCGTGACCGGTGGCGCAGTCGCGAACGCGGCGCTGTACCCGGTCATCCCCGTCGAGTACCGCGCCGCACCCAGGCTGCCCGCGCTCGACGGCGCCGAGGCCGCGTACCACGTCGGACCCGAGACGTGGTCGACTGGCGACCCCAACACGTCGATCTCATCGGGCGTCGCCGTCGCGTGCGCACCGGGGGTGCCGTGCCCGCCGCCGCCGCCGACCACTCGGCCGCCCGGCTTCCCGACCGAGGACGCGGCCCGTGCCAGCGCGCTCGACGCGCTGCGCGCCGCGGGCTTCCCGGTCGACGGCGCCGCGGTCACGGCCAGCGACGCCGGCACCGCATGGGTCGTGAACGTCGACCCGGTCGTCGACGGCCATCCGACCGAAGGTCTCACCGGGTCGGTCACCGTCGGCGCCGGCGGCGTCGTGTACGGCTCGGCGCGCGTTGCGACGCCCGAGCGGCGTGACACCTACCCCCTGATCGGCACGAGCGCGGCGATCGAGCGGCTCAACAACGGTGAGGGGCTCATCGGTCCGCAGCCGCTGTTCGCCCTCGGCGGGCTGCCGATCGTGCCGGCCCCGGACGCCTCGAGCGAGCCGCAGGTGGTCACGTTCGACTCGGTCGACCTCGTGCTCGCGTTCGCGCCGAGCTTCACCGGCGGCGACGGCTGGCTCGTGCCCGCGTACCGCTTCCACGGCGATGACGGCTCCACCAGGACCGTGCTCGCCATCGACGAGTCGTTCCTCGCCCCGCCGCCGGGCGGTGGCTCGGACGCACCCGGCTCGACCGGCCCCGGCTCGACCGGCCCCGGCTCGACCGGCGAGGGCTCGGGCTCACCCGGCTCGGTGGCACCCGCGCCGGCACCACCCGAACCGGTGCCGCCGGCGAGCGGCCCGAACGAACCTGCAAGCGGAGGCCCGGCCGCGTCCAGTTAGGCTCGAACCCTCATGTTCGAGGCGCTGTCCGATCGGTTCGACGGGATCTTCAAGCGGCTGCGCGGTCGCGGCCGGCTGCGCGACGAGGACGTCGACGAGGTCCTCCGCGAGATCCGCCTCGCCCTGCTCGAAGCGGACGTCAACTTCAACGTCGTCCGGAACCTGCAGCGACGGATCCGCGAGCGCGCCGTGGGCGTCGAGCTGAGCCAGGCGCTGAACCCCGCGCAGCAGGTGATCAAGATCGTCCACGAGGAGCTCGTCCAGACCCTCGGTGGCGAGACGATGCGCATCACCTACGCGCCGCGCCCGCCGACCGTCGTGCTCATGGCCGGCCTCCAGGGCTCGGGCAAGACGACCAACACCGCGAAGCTGGCGCGCTGGTTCAAGCAGCAGGGTCGCAACCCGTTGCTCGTGGGCGCCGACCTGCAACGGCCCGCCGCGGTCGAGCAGCTGCGCACACTCGGCGCGCAGGTCGGCGTGCCGGTGTTCTCCGAGCCGGGGGATCCGGTCGACACGGCGCGCAAGGGGGTCGACGAGGCGCGCCGCATCGGCCGTGACATCGTCATCGTCGACACCGCCGGACGCCTCGCGATCGACGCGGAGATGATGGACCAGGTCCGGCGCATCTCCGCGGCGGTACAACCCGACTACACGTTCCTCGTGATCGACGCGATGACCGGTCAGGACGCGGTGACCACGGCGGAGGCGTTTCACCAGACGCTCGCGCTCGACGGTGTGATCCTCACCAAGCTCGACGGTGACGCGCGCGGTGGCGCCGCGCTGTCGGTGAAGGAGGTCGTGGGACGGCCGATCGCGTTCGCGTCCACCGGCGAGAAGGTTGCCGACTTCGACCTGTTCCACCCCGACCGTCTCGCGGGCCGCATCCTCGGTATGGGCGACGTGCTCACGCTCATCGAGAAGGCCGAGCAGGTCTACGAGAAGGAAGAGGCAGAGAAGGCCGCAGCCAAGCTCCTCGAAGGTGAGTTCACCTTCGAGGACTTCCTCGAGCAGTTGCAGCAGGTCCGCAAGATGGGTCCGCTCGGCAACCTGGTCAGCATGATCCCCGGGCTGCCCAAAGAGGTGAAGAACCAGGAGATCGACGACCGCGAGCTGAACCGTATCGAGGCGATCATCCGGTCCATGACGCCGCTCGAACGGGTGAACCCCGCGATCATCGACGGCTCCCGACGGGCCCGCATCGCGGCCGGGAGCGGCACGATGCCCGGTGACGTCTCCGCGCTGATCAAGCAGTTCCAGGACGTCAAGAAGATGATGCAGAAGATGAGCGCGATCCCGGGTCTCGGACGCAAGCTGAAGAAGGGCAAAGGCAAGGCCAAAGGCGGCGGGCGCGTGACCCCGAAGGGCACCAGGCCCGTGGGCGCCGGTTCCAAGCCGCCGCCGTTCTCGATCCCGGGCATCGGTGACGACGGCTTCCCGGGATTGAACTGAGCGTGCGCCGTCGACCAGACTTGCCGGTCCCTCGAAGAGCAAGGATGTCGTGACCGTGGCCGTGAAGCTCCGACTGATGCGGATGGGAAAGACGAAGCAGCCGACCTACCGCGTGGTCGCTGCCGACACGCGCTCGCCGCGCAACGGCCGGTTCATCGAGATCGTCGGCACGTACGAGCCCCGCCAGGAGCCGTCGCGCATCGTGATCGACAACGACAAGGCCGTCGCGTGGCTCCGGAAGGGCGCCCAGCCGACCGAGCGGGTCCAGCGCCTCCTCCAGGAGTCGGGCGCGTGGGCCGAGTTCACCGGCGGTTCCTCGTGACCGACACCGATGTCGACCCGGACGGCAACCGCGCGCCCGCCCCAACCGCACGGGGAGTGTGCGAGTACCTCGTGAAGGCCGTCGTCGAGGAGCCCGACGGGGTGGAGGTCGAGGTGGTCGAGCGCCGTGGCCGCCCCCTCGTGGAGGTGCGGGTCGCGCCCGGCGACATGGGTCGGGTCATCGGCAAGCGCGGACGTGTGGCGCAGTCGATCCGCACGGTCGTGCGCGCCGCCGCGGTGCGCGACGGCACCGAGGTCGACGTCGACTTCGTCGATTGACCCTGCTCGAAGTGGGCCGCGTCGAGCGCGCCCACGGTGTGCGAGGTGAGGTGGTCGTCTCGCTGGTCACCGACCGCGTCGAACGGCTCGCGCCCGGCTCGGTGCTTGATGCTGGCGGCCGGCAGGTGGAGGTGATCGCGTCGCGGCGGCATGGTCGCGGCTGGATCGTCGCGTTCGCCGGGATCGAGGACCGCAACGGTGCCGAGACCCTCCACGGCGCGACCCTTCGGGCCGAGCCGCTCGACGACGCAGGCGAGCTGTGGGTGCACGAGCTGATCGGCGCGCCGGTCGTCACCGTCGGCGGCGACCACGCCGGCACGGTCGAGGCGGTGCAGGCGAACCCGGCGAGCGACCTGCTCGTGCTCGACACCGGCGCGCTCGTCCCCGTGCGCTTCGTCGTCGAACAGCGCGGCGACCGCACCGTCGTCATCGATCCACCCGAAGGGCTGCTCGAGCTCGCCGGACCGGACGGTGACGCATGAGCATGCGCATCGACGTGTTCACGATCTTCCCCGGCATGGTCGACGGGTTCGCATCGCAGAGCCTGCTCGGCCGGGCGCGCGCCGCCGGCGTGCTCGACGTGCGCGTGCACGACCTGCGCAGCGCGGCGACCGACCCGCACCACTCCGTCGACGACACCCCGTTCGGCGGCGGAGCGGGGATGGTGCTGTTGCCCGAGCCGGTGTTCGGCGCGGTCGAGGCGGCCGACCCGCCCCGGCCGCTGTTCCTGCTCGGGCCCGGCGGCCGCCGGTTCGACCAGGCGTTCGCGCGCCAGCTCGCCTCCCTGCCCGGGTTCTCGATGTTGTGCGGGCGCTACGAGGGGGTCGACGAGCGGGTGCGCGAGCACCTCGTCGACGGGGAGCTGTCGGTCGGCGACTACGTGCTCGCCGGCGGCGAGGTCGCCGCGATGGTCGTGCTCGAAGCGGTCGGGCGCCTGGTGCCCGGCGTGATGGGCAACGAGGAGTCGGCCGAGGACGAGTCGTTCGCCGACGGGCTGCTCGAATATCCCCAGTACACCCGCCCGGCGTCGTTCCGCGGTTGGGAGGTGCCGGCGGTGCTGCGCTCCGGCGACCACGCACGAATCGCGCGGTGGCGGCGAGCGCAGGCCATCGCGCGCACAATCGCGAACCGGCCCGACCTGCTCGCGGCCCGCGGTGGGCTGTCCGCGGCGGAGGCTCGCCTCTTGGAGGAGGAGCTGGGGATCACCTATCCTTCGGAGTCCCCAGACGGCCCCCCCGGAGCTGACGCGCAATGAACCCGACCGATCTCGTCGATGCCACCAGCGTGCGCGACGGCATCCCCGACTTCGCACCCGGCGACACGCTGAAGGTGCACGTGCGGGTCGTCGAGGGCAACAAGGAACGGGTCCAGGTCTTCCAGGGCGTGGTGATCCGCCGGCAGGGTTCGGGTGTGCGCGAGACGTTCACCGTGCGCAAGGTGAGCTACGGCGTGGGTGTCGAGCGGACCTTTCCCGTGCACTCGCCGGTGATCGCCCGGATCGAGCCGGTCACGCGGGGCGCGGTGCGGCGGGCGAAGCTCTACTACCTGCGCGACCGCGTCGGGAAGGCCGCGAAGATCAAAGAGAAGCGGGCCAACTGAGCTCTGCCTCGGGCGGCACCCCGGCCGCCCCTGATCTCCGGCGGCGGCGGAACCGCGCGCTGGCCGAACTTCCTGTCCTCGCCGTCGCCGCGCTCGCCGTCGCGCTCGTGCTCAAGACCTTCGTCGCGCAGGCCTTCTACATCCCGAGCGGATCCATGGAGCCGCAGTTGCAGATCGGTGACCGGGTGGTCGTCTCCAAGGTCGCGTACGACCTCCACGACCCGCGCCGCGGCGACATCGTCGTGTTCCCGTCGCCCGAGGACCACGGTCCCGGGGACCGGGGGACGTTGCCGGGACGGCTGCTGCGTGGGCTGCTCGAGGGCATCGGCGTGCGTCAGCCCACACGGACGATGCTCATCAAGCGCGTAATCGGGCTGCCCGGCGAGACCGTCCAGGGCCACGACGGCCACGTGTACGTCGACGGGCGCCGGCTCGTCGAGCCGTACCTGCCGGCCACGGTGGTCACCGAGGACTTCGGTCCCGTGACCGTGCCGGCCGGTCACGTGTGGGTGATGGGCGACAACCGCTTGAACTCCGAGGACAGCACCCGGTTCGGCCCCGTGCCCGAAGGGGATCTGATCGGCCGGGCGATCGCCAAGATCTGGCCCCCGGGCGGGGCGGAGTTCCTGTGACGATTTACAGTGAGCGGCATGTCCACCGAGGACCTCGAGCAGTACGAGGCCGACCTCGAGCTGCAGCTCTACAAGGAGTACAGAGACGTCTCGCCGATGTTCTCGTTCGTCGTCGAGACCGAGCGTCGGTTCTACCTGTGCAACGAGGTGCGCCAGCAGGTCCACGAGGACGGGCGGACCTACGTGGAGCTCGAGCTGCGCGACGCCTGGGTGTGGGACATGTACCGGTCGAGTCGGTTCGTGCCGTCGGTGCGGGTGGTCACGTTCAAGGACGTGAACGTGGAGGAGCTCCCGAAGAAGGACCTGCTGTAGCGGCGTCACCGCCGGGGCGGTCGGTGCCGTGACCGTCCCCCCGCGGGCGCTCGGGTCGGCGGGGGAGGACGCGGCCGCCGCGTGGTACGAGGCGAACGGCTACGAGGTGCTCGCCCGCAACTGGCGCTGCCGCGACGGCGAGCTCGACCTCGTGGTGCGCCGCGCCCGCACGATCGTGTTCTGCGAGGTGAAGGCGCGCGCCACCGGGGTGTTCGGGTCGCCGGCGGAGGCGGTGAACCGGACGAAGCGGCAGCGGCTGCGGGTACTGGCGGCGAAGTTCCTCGACGAGTCGCCGGTGCGGGCGCGCGAGATCCGTTTCGACGTCGTGACCGTGGTCGGTGCCGACGTCGAGGTCATCGAAGGCGCCTTCTGACGCCTCGGTGGCTCCCCCACGCCCCCGAGTCCACATTGGACGTTTGGCGACATCCCAGTGTCGTGAACGGTGCCGAGACACGGCGGGTCGGATTCTGGGGACCGAATGCGACAGGAACTGTCGCCGACGGTGCCAAGACGCGAGCGGTCGACGAGCCGCGCCGAGCCGCGCCGCGCTTTCAGCCGACCAGGGCCCAGACGACCAGCAGCGCGACCACCACGAACGCGGCGGCGACCATCAGGTAGTCCGCGGTCGAGCGGCGCTGCTGGCGGAACGGGTTGAAACCCATCGCCGGCAGTATCGTGCCCCGGATGCAGACCCTGCACGTCGAGCGCGACCGCGGTGTGGTCACCGTCACGCTCAACCGGCCCGAACGCAAGAACGCGATCAACGACGTCATGTGGGACGAGTTGCTCGACACCTTCCGCGCCATCAGCGCGAACACCGGCGAGGATCGCGTCGTGGTCATCACCGGAGCGGGCGGCGCGTTCTGCTCGGGCGCCGACCTCGGTGGCGGGACACAACCGGTCAACGGCCTCGTCCACATGCGCCACGTTGGTGAGGTCTGCAAGGCTCTCCACGCGATCCCGCAACCGACGATCGCGAAGGTCACCGGCGTCGCCGCGGGTGCCGGACTCAACCTCGCGCTCGGATGCGACCTGATCGTCGCCTCCGACGAGGCCCGCTTTTCCGAGATCTTCGCCCGGCGCGGCCTGTCGGTCGACTTCGGCGGCTCGTGGGTCCTGCCTCGCCTCGTGGGTTTACACAAGGCGAAGGAACTTGTCCTGCTCGCCGACCTCATCGTTGCCAAGGAGGCAGCAGACATCGGACTCGTGAACCGCGTGGTGCCCGCGTCCGAGATCGACGCGTTCGTCGACGACTGGGCGCGCCGCCTCGCTGCCGGCCCGCCGCTGGCGCTGAGCATGAGCAAACGGTTGCTCGACGACTCCGCGGCGATGTCGCTCACGCAGGCGGTCGAAGCAGAGGCGCACGCGCAGAACGTCAACTTCGCCAGCCGCGACATGGCCGAGGCGATGCTCGCATTCGCCGAGAAGCGGGACCCGGTCTTCGAGGGGCACTGAGCCCTCACTGAGCCTCACCGAGCCTCCTCACTCACTGACGTCGTCAGTTAGGGCCCACGCCCGGCGCCCGGCGGCGTGGGACCGAATGTCTCACCCCCTCCCTACCATCGGACACAGCGCTCGCGGCCGGCGCGGAAACGGCCAGCCTCACGACCAGCCATCCAACGTGAGGAGCCACCGTGCTCGCCCGCATCCCGTCCGCCACTCTGCTGGGCATCGACGGTCACGCTGTCGACGTCGAGGTCCATGTCGCTGTCGGCTTGCCCGGCTTCACCATCGTCGGGCTGCCCGACCGATCCTGTCGCGAGTCACGCGACCGCGTACGAGCCGCGCTCGTGACCGCCGGCATCGGCTGGCCGAACAAGCGCATCACCGTCAACCTCGCCCCGTCGGGACTGCGCAAGGTCGGTGCCGGCCTTGACCTCGCGATCGCGATCGGCATCCTCGTCGCCGGCGGCGAGCTGCCCGCGAGCGCGATCGACGGCCTCGGCTTCGTCGGCGAGCTCGGTCTCGATGGCAGCATCCGGCCGGTGCCCGGCGTGCTGTCACTCGTCGATGCGATCGACTGCCGCGCGCTGGTGGTCGCGCCGTCGGCGTACCACGAGGCGCGGCTGCTCGGTTGTCGCAAGATCCTCGTCGGGCGGTCGATCAGCGAGCTCGTGCAAGTGCTGCAGGGGCTCGCTCCGTGGCCCGAGCCGCCGCCGAAGCCCGAGCAGCCCCCGCCGCCGCGCCCACCCGACCTCGCCGACGTGCGCGGCCAGCCGGTGGCCCGCTTCGCCCTCGAGGTGGCGGCGGCGGGCCATCACCACCTGCTGCTCGTCGGCCCGCCCGGGGCGGGTAAGACGATGCTCGCCCGCCGTCTGCCCGGGCTGCTGCCAGAGCTCGACGACGACCACGCGCTCGAGACGACGCGCATCCATTCCGCCGCGGGTGCCAGCCGGGGCAGCGGTCTGTGTCGCGTGCCGCCGTACCGCTCACCGCATCACGGCGCGTCCGCGGCATCCCTCGTCGGCGGTGGCAGCGGCGCGATCCGGCCCGGCGAGATCAGCCTTGCCCACGCGGGCGTGCTCTTCCTCGACGAGCTCGGTGAGTTCCAGCCATCGGTGCTCGACGCGCTCCGCCAACCGCTCGAAGAAGGTGTGGTGCGCGTCGCCCGCGCCACCATGCGCGTCGTGTTGCCGGCACGATTCCTGCTTGTTGCCGCGATGAACCCGTGCCCATGCGGCGAAGGTTGGTTCGGGTCGTGCCGGTGCAGCCCCGCGGCCCGCGCGCGCTATCGCCGGCGCATCTCGGGACCGTTGCTCGACCGCTTCGACCTCCGTATCGAGGTGACGCGCCCCGATGTCGACCAGTTGCTACGGGGAACCGCGGAAGAGTCGACTGCGACGGTGGCGGCCCGCGTTGGGCACGCCCGTGAGCTGGCACGCGCCCGCCAGGTTCGCGCCAACGGCGAGCTGCGCGGGCGTGCACTCGACGAGGCGACGCAACTCACCGACGGGGCGACCGCGGTGCTCGAAGCCGCGTTGCGGTCAGGACGGTTGAGCGCGCGCGGTGTCGACCGGATCAAGTCGGTCGCACGCACGATCGCCGACCTCCGCGGGGTGGGGGAAGTCGACGCCGAGCACATCGCGCTGGCGATCAGCCTGCGCGCCGACGTGTTCCGCGAGTCGGAGCGGGTCGCATGTTGAGCGCACTGCCGCCCGAAGCATGGGCGGTCGCGCTAGCGGCCTTGCCCGCCATGGGCCCGGCCCGGCTCTCCGCGCTGCTCGGACGGTGGCCGCCGCCCGAGGCGTGGGCGGCCGTCACCTCCAAGGCGTGGTTGCACGAGCCGGGTGTGTGCGCCGCCGTGAGAACGGCGCCGGGGCCGCTCGCAGACGCGTGGTGTGAGGCCGCGCGCGGCGTCGACGTCGGCGCGGGCTGGCAGCAGTACGTCGACGCGCGCGTGGGCGTAGCGACGGTGTCGTCCGGCGCGTATCCGAGCGCGCTCGCGGCCGACATCGACCCACCACCGGTCGTGTTCTTTCGGGGTGAACCCGCCGCCATCGCCGGGCCGCGGGTCGCCATCGTCGGCACCCGCGACGCCACCCAGTACGGCCTCGACGTCGCGTACGAGTTCGGCCGGTCGCTCGCGGCGTCGGGAGTCGCGGTGATCTCGGGGCTCGCGCTCGGCATCGACGGCGCCGCGCACGCCGGTGCGCTCGCCGTCGCGACTGCGCCGCCGATCGCCGTCGTGGGCAGCGGCCTCGACGTCGTCTACCCGCGGCGGCACGCGTCACTTTGGCGACAGGTCGAGCGGAGCGGCGTCGTGGTCGGCGAGGCACCGCTCGGCGCCCGGCCGGAGCCATGGCGGTTCCCCGCCCGCAACCGGATCATCGCCGCTCTCGCTGACGCCGTCGTGGTCGTCGAGTCACGCGAGCACGGCGGCTCGATGCACACCGTCGCCGAAGCGGCACGCCGCGGCCGGCCCGTGTTCGCAGTGCCGGGCCCGATCCGGAGCGCGGCCTCGGCGGGTACCAACCGGCTGCTCGCCGACGGCGCCGCTCCGGCCTGCGACGCCGACGAGATCCTCATCGGGCTCGGCTTGACGGCCGCGCTCGACCGGCTGGCGGCCGACCCGCGGCCGGCGCCCGAGCCCGGCCACGCCACCGTGCTCGACGCGATCGGCTGGCAGCCCTCGTCGTTCGAACAGCTGGCGGTCCGAGTCCCGATCCCGCTCGGTGAGCTGTCCCTCGCGCTCGTGCGGCTGCAGGAAGCCGGCTGGATCACCGAGCGAGGCGGCTGGTACGAGCGCGTCGCGAAGGCTGAGCGGTGAGCCGGTCCGCGGCGGCGGTACGCTCGATGGCGCGGCTCGCGCGCATGGTCCCGATACGGTGGGGCGGTGGCCTGGCGTATCGACGAGTTCGCAGCGTCGTTGACGGGGGTCGCACCGGCGACGGCGGTCGCCTACCGGCGCGACGTCAACGCCTTCGCGACCTGGGCCGAGCGCGCCGGGATCGACGGACCGGCTTCGGTCGAGCGCCGCACGCTCCGTCGGTACCTCGCCTCGCTCGCGACGCGGCGGCGGTCGAAGCGCACGATCGCCCGCGCCGCGGCTTCGTTGCGGCGCTACTTCGGCTGGCTGGTGCGCACCGGGGTGATCACCCAGGACCCGACCGGGGGCCTCTCCGCTCCGCGGGGCGAGCGCCGGCTGCCGCAGGTGTTGCGGGCCGACGAGCTGCACGTCCTGCTCGACGAACCGCCGGCGCGGGTGGCGGCCGACCCCGAGCCGGTCCGACTCCGCGACGACGCGGTGCTCGAACTGCTCTACGGCAGCGGGCTGCGGGTGAGCGAGCTGTGCGGGATGCGGCTCGGCGACGTCGACGTGGCGCGCCGGCAGGCGACGGTATGGGGCAAGGGCGCGAAGCAGCGGCAGGTGCCGCTCAGCGAGCCGGCCGCCGCCGCGGTCGACCGATGGCTGGCGGCAGGCCGTCCGGCGATGGTCGACACGGCCACGGCTGCGCCGTCCACCGGCGACGCGGCCGTGGGATCGTCGCCCGACCCCCTGTTCGTCAACCGACGCGGCCGGCCCCTTACGCCCCGGGACGTCCGGCGGATCCTGGACCACCGTTCACCGGTGCCCACCCACCCCCACGCCCTGCGTCACACGTTCGCCACCCACCTGCTCGACGGGGGCGCGGACCTCCGGGCGGTCCAGGAGCTCCTCGGTCACGCCGATCTGGCCACGACGCAGCTATACACTCACGTCAGCCGAGAGCGGTTGCGTCGCGTCCTCGACGCTGCACACCCGCGAGCCTAGGGGGACGATTGACCGGAGACCCCGCCGAGACCGACCGGCTGTGGGCGGCCTACAAGTCAGCGGGCGAACGAGAGGTCAGGGACGCGCTGATCCTGCACTACTCGCCGCTGGTGAAATACGTCGCTGGTCGTGTCGCGGTGGGATTGCCCCAGAACGTCGAGCAGGCCGACCTCGTGAGCTACGGGATCTTCGGTCTCATCGATGCGATCGAGAAGTTCGATCCTGACCGCGGGTACAAGTTCGAGACGTACGCGATCGCCCGGATCAAGGGAGCGATCCTCGACGAGCTACGGTCGATCGACTGGGTCCCGAGGTCGGTCCGAGCGAAGGCGCGTGCCCTCGAGAAGGCGTACGCCAAGCTCGAGGCGGAGCTGCATCGAACCCCGAACGACGAGGAGCTCGCCGCCGAGCTCGGCATCAGCGACGAGCAGCTGCAGGCGACCCTGAACCAGATCAGCTTCATCGGCCTCGTCGCGCTCGACGAGATGCTGGCTGTCGGCGGTGAGCGAGGGGAGTCGCTCAGTTTGGGCGACACCGTCGCCGACCCCGGTGACGGTCCGGTCGCGGCGTACGAGGTCGAGGAGATGCGCCAGATCCTCGCCGACGCGATCAACCGCATGCCCGAGCGCGAGAAGATCGTGCTCACGCTGTACTACTACGAGGGTTTGACGCTGGCCGAGATCGGCCAGGTCCTCGGGGTGACCGAGAGCCGCGTGTGCCAGATCCACACAAAGGCGGTGCTGCAGCTCCGGTCTCGCCTGGCCGCCTCCGAGCGCGAGTCGGTCTGAGCCCGGCGGGCGCGCCCGCCCGCATCGCTTCCCCGGATTGCTTCCCCTCCTGGCCGTCGCGCCCCCCGGGAGGGTCCAATGCAGAACCGCCGGTACCGCTGGCTCGCGCTCGCGCTCGCCACCGCGGCATGCATCGTGCTCGTCGTTGCCATCGACATCGCCACCGCCGCGCCGGCCGCGGCGGCGCCACCTCCGCGCGCCGCGGGGCGCGCCGGCCCACCGGCGGTTGCGTACCAACCGCCCGTCGACGCGCCCGTCATCGAAGGGTTCCGTGCCCCGGCGACGCCGTTCGGGCCGGGCCATCGCGGACTCACCTACGGCACCGTGTCCGGTGACCCGGTGCTCGCCGCGGCGCCCGGCGTCGTGATGTTCGCCGGCCCGGTCGCGGGCGCACCATGGGTCACCGTCGGGCACCCGGACGGCCTGCGAACCGCCTACGGGCCGCTCGCCACGATCGCCGTGGCCGCCGGTGACGCCGTCGCGGCCGGCGACCCGGTCGGCACCGCGAGCGGCCCGCTCGTGTTCACCGTGCGCGCCGGTGACGCGTACGTCGATCCGGCGCTGGTCGTCGGCGGAGTGCACGGCACCGTGCACCTGGTCCGCGACGTGGCCAGCCTGCCCAAGGTGCCGGCGCGGTCGTTCGGCCTCGACATCGTGCCGTCACCGGCCGCGCTGTGGTCCGCCGTGTCCGGGGTGCGCCGGCACCTCACCGACCAGTTCGTCGCCCTCGAGGGCGCCACCCCAGCTCCGCTGCTGCTGCATACGGTGAGCGCGCTGTGGGACTGGCGGTCCCGGCAGGCGACGTGCACGCCGGCGGCGGCGCCTCCTCCGCCGGTCGCCGGCCGGCGCGTTGCGGTCCTCGTCGGCGGGCTCGGCTCGTCGAGCGACAGCGCGTCAATCGATCGTCTCGACACCAAAGCGTTGGGCTACGCGAGCGCCGACGTCGTGCGGTTCAGCTACCGCGGCGGGATCGTGCCCGCGCCGGGAACGTCGAGCCCCGAGCTGGCTGGCCTGCCGCGAACGCCGTACGAGCCGGCCGACACGATCGATGACCTCGAGGTCGCCGGCCACCGGCTCGCCGGCGTGCTCGCCGCGGTGGTGGACGCGGCGCCGCCCGGCGTGGTGGTCGACGTGTACGCCCACAGCCAGGGCGGCCTCGTCACCCGGCTCGCGCTGGCCGAGCTGGCCGCGCAGGATCCGGCGGCGCTGGCGCGCCTCGGCGTCGTCGGTCTCATCGGCACGCCGAACGGCGGCGCCCCGCTGGCGTCGCTCGCCGGCACGCTCACCCGGGACCCGTTGCGCGCCGCGCTGGTTGACGCGGGTGCCCGTGCCGCGGGGCTCGACTTCGACCCGAGCGACCCGGCCATCGCCCAGCTCGCGCCGGGTTCGGCGCTGTTGCGCCGCCTGGCCGCCAAGGGGCTGCCGGCCGGTCCGACGGTGGTGTCGATCGGTGCCCGCGGCGACGTCGTCGTTCCCGCGCCGGCGACCGCGCTCGACGGTGCCACGAACGTGATCGTGGCGGTCGACGGGCTCGACGACCACGCAGCGCTGCCCGCCGCGCCGGCGGTCACCCGTGAGCTGGCGCTCGCCCGCGCTGGTCAGGCACCGACCTGCGAGTCGGCCGCCGACGTCGTCGCCGACACCGTCTGGGGCGATGTCGTGCGCAGCGGCGAACGCTTCGTCGACGCCACCCGGGGCCCGTGAGGGCTTCGGGCCGCCCGGCCCGCACCGCTACACTGCCGGGCGGCTCGGCGACCGCCGGGCCACATCATCGCCTGCGCCGTCCCACGGTCGTTCCTGCCCGGGCTCTCCCGGCGGGCGCGCTGCGCCGCAGGCTTCGACCAACCGTTGGGAAGGAGATCGGCAGCATGGACGCGCCCGTCGTCACCATGAAGCAGCTGCTGGAGGCCGGGGTCCACTTCGGCCACCAGACCCGGCGCTGGAACCCGAAGATGAAGCGGTTCATCTTCGGGGAGCGCAACGGGATCTACATCATCGACCTGCAGCAGACCCTGCAGCGCATCGAAACCGCCTACTCGTTCATCCGCGACCTCGTCGCCGACGGCGGCACGATCCTGTTCATCGGCACGAAGAAGCAGGCGCAGGACCCGATCCGCTCGTATGCCGAGAAGTGCGGCATGCCCTACATCAACGAGCGCTGGCTCGGCGGCATGCTCACCAACTTCGAGACGATCGCGAAGCGGGTGCAGAAGATGCAGGAGTATCAGCGGATGCGCGCGTCGGGGGAGTTCGACGCGATGCCGAAGAAGGAAGCGCTGATCATCGGGCGCGAGCTCGAGAAGCTCGAACGCAACCTGCAGGGCATCCGCGACATGACCAAGCTTCCCGACGCGGTGTTCATCCTCGACACGAAGAAGGAGCACATCGCGGTCACCGAGGCGAACAAGCTCGGCATCCCGATCGTCGCGGTCGTCGACACCAACTGCGATCCCGATCTCATCCAGTACGTGATCCCCGGCAACGACGACGCGATCCGGGCCGGCACCCTGATGTGCCGCATCGTCGCCGACGCCGTAGAAGAGGGCAGGTTGATCGCGTCGCGCCGGGGTGGCGCGGCGGCGCCGGCGGTGCCGAACCGTTCGGCGGAGGACGAAGCGCGGGTCGCGGCCCAGCAGGCCGAGGCGCGCCGGCAGGCCGCCCTCCAGGCCCAAGAGCGAGAGGCGCGCATCGCCGCGCAGCGGGAGGCCGCGGCGGCTACATCCGCCGCCGGCCCGGAGCCTGAGCCGGCCGCCGAAGCCGAACCCGAGCCGGCCGCCGAAGCCGAGCCCGGCGCGACCACGGAGGAGTCCTGACCCATGGCCGAGTTCAGCGCCAAAGACGTCAAGGCCCTCCGCGACGCGACCGGAGCCGGGATGATGGATGCGAAGCGCGCGCTCGAGGCCAACGACGGCGACATGGACGCGGCCACGAAATGGCTGCGCGAGCAGGGCATCATCAAGTCCGCGGGCCGCTCCGACCGTGAAAACATCCAAGGCGCGATCGCGGTGGCGACCGCGGGCTCGACGAGCGCGCTCGTCGAGCTGAAGTGCGAGACCGACTTCACCGCGAAGAGCGAGCCGTTCACGTCGCTGGCGCAGCGGCTGGCCGACTCGGTGCTCGAACATGGTGAAGGCGCAGTCGACGACCTGAAGGACGCTGTCGACGATCTGAAGATCACCACGAAAGAGAACATCCAAGTCGGCACGGTGGCGCGGGTCGAGGCGGCGTCCGGCAACGTGCTCGACACGTACCTGCACCGCCAGGACGGTCGGGGTGTCAATGGTGTCATCGTCGAACTTGCCGGCGGGAACAACGAGACAGCCCACGCGCTCGCGCTGCACATCGCGTTCGCCAAGCCGAAGTACCTGTCCCGCGAGGAAGTACCGGCCGACACGATCGCGCAGGAGCGCGAGACGCTCGAGGCGATCACCCGTTCCGAGGGCAAACCGGAGCAGGCGATCCCGAAGATCGTCGAGGGCCGCGTCAACGCGTGGATCGCGGAGCAGGTGCTGCTCGAGCAGAAGATGATCCCCGACGAGAAGCAGCCCGTCGGGCAGGCGATCGGCGATGCTCGCGTCGTGCGGTTCGTGCAGGCGGTGATCGGCGGCTGATGAGCGCGCCGCGCTGGTCGCGCGTCCTGCTCAAGCTGTCCGGCGAGGCCTTCGCCGGCAACGAGGGATACGGCATCGACGGCAAGATCGTCGAGCAGCTCGCGTCCGAGATCGTCGAGGTACGCGCCGAGCTCGGTGTCGAGATGGCGGTCGTGGTCGGTGGCGGCAACATCTGGCGGGGCATGACCGGCGCCAGCGTCGGGATGGACCGCGCCCAGGCCGACTACATGGGGATGCTGGCGACGGTCATCAACAGCCTCGGCCTCCAGGATGTGCTCGAACGGCTCGGCCAGCCGACGCGGGTGCAGTCGGCGATCACCATGGCCGCGGTCGCCGAGCCGTACATCCGGCGCCGCGCGATCCGGCACCTCGAGAAGGGCAGGGTCGTGATCTTCGCCGCCGGCACCGGCAACCCGTTCTTCACAACCGACACCGCGGCCGCGCTGCGCGCCATCGAGATCGAGGCCGGTGTCGTGCTGCGCGGCACCCACTCCGGCGTCGACGGCATCTACACCGACGATCCGCGCACGAACCCGGACGCGACCCGCCTCGACCAGGTCAGTTACATCGACGTCATCAACCAGGGGCTGCGGGCGATGGACCCCACCGCGGTGACGCTCTGCATGGAGAACGACCTGCCTATCGTGGTGTTCGACCTGATGACGCGCGGCAACGTGCGGTCCATCCTGCTCGGCGAGGCAATCGGTACGCTGGTCCAGTGAGTGAGCTGCTCGATCTCGTCATCGCGGAGACCGACGAGAAGATGGGCAAAGCTGTCGAGCACACGCGGGCGGAGTTCGCAAACGTGCGGACCGGTCGAGCCTCCTCCGCGCTCGTCGAGAAGCTTCCGGTCGAGGCCTACGGGGTCGAGACCCCCCTTCAGCAGCTCGCCAGCTTCAGCGTTCCAGAGGCGCGTCTGTTGGTCGTGAGCCCGTACGACAAGAGCACTTTGCCCGCGATCGAAAAGGCGATCCGCAACGCGGACCTCGGTCTCAACCCGTCCAACGACGGGGTCGTGATCCGCCTGGTGTTCCCTCAGCTGACCGAGGAGCGGCGCAAGGAACTGGTCAAGAGGGTCAGGCACCTCGCTGAGGAGGGCAAGGTCGCGATCCGCAACCTGCGCCGGAGCGCGCGACACGAGTTCGACGGACTGGTGAAAGATGGTGAGGCGACCGAGGACGAGGTCGCCCGCGCCGAAAAGGAGCTGGACAAGCTCACCCACGCCCACGAAGGCCAGATCGACCAAGCGCTCGAGCACAAAGAGCACGAGCTGCTGGAGGTCTAAGGAGGCCACCGCCATGGACGACGAGATGTTCCCCCGCGACAAGCAACCTGGAGAGTCCACCGAGGGCGTGCGAATCATCGGTGCCGAGGAAGCCGAGAAGGCCATCGAGCGCGAGGACGTGGCCCGCCGTTTGCCGCGGGACGCGCCGCGCTACGGCGACCGCCCAGAGGGCCCGCCCGAGGACGCCCCCCGGCCCGCGATCCGGTTCCCGCTGTCGGGGTCGTCCGATCCGACCGAGATCGAGCGGCCGCCGGTGGTGCCGGCCGACCCGTTGCGCACCTCGGGCGAGCATCGCTTGCCGCACTGGACCGAGCCGGCCACCGGCGAGGTGCCGAAGGTGCTCGCCTCGTCCGAGGAGGACGACGACGACCTTGACGCGTGGTCTTCGTTCACGTCGTCGCAGCCGCGGTGGCGGGGCGAAGGACCGCCGGTCGAGCGCGAGGAGTTCGACGACTTCTCCCGTCTCGCCGACGACGAGACCCGCGTCGGTGCGCTCGACCCGAACCGGCCCGATCCGCACGAGTTCTTCGAGTTCGACGAGGTCGAGTCGGAGCCTGCGTACACGCCGCCGGCGACGACCCGCGCCATCTCGAGCGACCCGCGCCGGCGCGGTGGTCTGCGTCACCCCGGCCCCAACCCCGCCTTCGAGCGACCGACCGACGCAGGCCGCAACCTCCAGCAGGCGGTGGTGATCGGTCTCATTCTCGCCGCCGCGTTCCTCCTGTTCGCCAAGGCAGGACCGAAGTACCTGATGGCGCTGGTGGTCGCGGTCGTGACGCTCGCGGCCGTCGAGCTGCTCAGCGTGCTGCGACGCGTCGGGTACCACCCGGCCACGCTGCTCGGCATCGCCGCAACCGTGACGCTGCCGCTTGCCGCGTACTGGAAGGGCGAGCCTGCGTTCACGGTCGTGCTCTCGCTCACCGCGGTGTTCGGGATGCTGTGGTACGTCGTCGGCGCCGGCGGCGACGACTCGCCGGTGCTGGGCGTGGCGTCGACGATGCTCGTCGTCGGGTACGTCGCGGTGCTGGGGTCCTTCGCCGCTCTCATCCTGACGCTGCCCGACGGCATCGGTGTGCTGTACGGGGCGATCCTGACGTCGGTCTGCTACGACATCGGCGGCTTCTTCGTGGGGCGCAGCTTCGGCACCCGGCAGATGACCGCGATCAGCCCGCACAAGACGTTCGAGGGGCTCGCGGGAGGCTGGATCGCATCAGTGCTCGCCGCCATCGTCATCGTCGGGTTCATCTCTCCGTGGGACAGCACCGACGTGGGGCTCGGCGTGAAGCTCGGGTTCGGGCTGATCGCCGCTCTGGCGGCAACCCTCGGCGACCTGTGCGAGTCGCTGCTGAAGCGGGACCTCGGGGTGAAGGACATGGGGACACTGCTGCCCGGCCACGGCGGCCTGCTCGACCGGTTCGACTCGCTGCTGTTCGTCCTCCCCGCCACCTATTACGTCGCCCTCATCTGGATCTTTTGACGGACCGGGCGCGGCGGTCCGCTCGCCCGGTCGTCGCTCCAATGTTGGTGCACTTCGGCCCCTATAGGGGCCGAAGTGCACCAACATTCCAAAGACGGCGGCCGGTAGCCTGTGGACGTCATGCGATCGCTCGCCATCGTCGGCGCGACCGGCTCCATCGGCACCCAGGCGCTCGAGGTCGTGCGAGCGGAACCGGGCCGCTACGACGTCGTCGCCCTCGGCGCGTCGACGTCGGTCGAGACGCTGGCGAAGCAGGCCGTCGAGTTCCGGCCCCGGGTGGTTGCACTCGCCGACGCCAGCCGCGCCGGTGATCTCGCCGCCCTCTTGCCCGACGGCACCGACCTCGTCACCGGCCCCGACGCGCTCGCCACGATCAGCACCGCCGCCGACGTGGTCGTGAACGGCGTGGTCGGCTTCGCGGGCCTTCCCGTCACGCTCGCCGCGCTCGAAGCCGGCAAGCGGCTGGCGCTCGCGAACAAGGAGTCGCTGATCGCGGCCGGCCCGGTCGTCCAGCGCGCTCGCAGCACCCCTGGCGCAGAGCTGATCCCGGTGGACAGCGAACACTGCGCCGTGCACCAGTGCCTGCGGGCGAACGCAGGCGGCGATCCCACCAAAGTCGCCCGCATCGTGCTCACCGCGAGCGGGGGACCGTTCCGCGGCCGTTCCCGCGCCGAGCTGGCCGGCATCACCGTCGACGACGCACTCGCGCATCCAACGTGGAAGATGGGCCCGAAGATCACTGTCGACTCGTCGACGCTCATGAACAAGGGTCTCGAGGTGATCGAGGCGCACGAGCTGTTCGGCGTCGACTACGACCACATCGACGTCGTCGTGCACCCGCAGTCGGTCGTGCATTCCATGGTCGAGTTCGCCGACGGAGCCACAATCGCGCAGCTGTCGCTGCCCGACATGCGCCTGCCCATCGGCTACGCGCTCGCCTACCCCGACCGGGCGTCGACGCCGTTCGGGCGCATCGATTGGGCCGAGCTGCGCCGGCTCGACTTCGAGGCACCTGATCTTGACGCGTTCCCGTGCCTCCGGCTGGCGTACGCGGCAGGCCGGGCCGGCGAGACGGCACCAGCGTGGCTGAACGCGGCCAACGAGATCGCGGTCGACGCGTTCCTCGACGGGCTCATCCCGTGGACCGCGATCGCCGATGTCCTTGCCGAGGCGCTCGACCGCCACGACGGATCCACGGCGGACAGCGCCGAGGCCGTGGTGGCCGCCGACCGCGCAGCGAGGCAACTCGCGCACAGACTGATCGACAAGAGGACCGCCGCGTGACCGAGCTCGACACCCACCACGAGCCACCTCAACCGCCGCAACCATCCGCGGGCGGGCCGAACGCGCCCGACCGGCGCATCACGCTCGCGCTCCTCGCCGCGCTCATCGTGCTCGCGGGGCTCGCCGGCGGCTGGTCGCTGCTCGTCGTGATCCTCTCGATCGTCGTGATGATCGTGCTGCACGAGCTGGGCCACTTCATCACCGCCAAGAAGTCGGGGATGAAGGTCACCGAGTTCTTCTTGGGGTTCGGCCCGAAGCTGTGGTCGTTCCGCCGCGGCGAGACCGAATACGGCGTGAAGGCGATCCCGGCTGGCGCCTACGTCCGCATCATCGGGATGAACAACCTCGAGGAGGTCGCGCCCGAGGACGAGCCGCGCACCTACCGTCAGCAGAGCTACCCGAAGCGCTTCGCGGTTGCGGTGGCCGGTTCGGGCATGCACTTCCTACAGGCGATCGTCGCCATGTTCCTCGTCTTCACGATCTTCGGCGCGCCCGGCGGCCACCTGTTCACCCGCAACGACCCGCCCTACTCGGTGGACAACGTGTCGGCGTCGTCGCCAGCCGAGCGCGCCGGCGTGCGGCCCGGCGACCGGTTCGTGACCCTTGACGGTGAAGACGTGTCGACGCTCGACAAGCTGCACGAGGCACTCGCGACGCGCGCGTCGCAGCCGGTCCAGCTCGTCGTCGACCGCGGCGGCCAGCGGCTCACCCTCGACGTGATGCTCGGTGAGCGCGACGGCCACGGCCTGCTCGGCGTCGAACTGCAGAACGACACCCTCCCGCTCGAGCGCACCGATCCGTTCACCGCGACGGGCCGCACGTTCCGCGATCTCGGCGCGCTCTCGAAGGAGACCGTCGGGTTCTTCGGTTCGTTCTTCTCGCCGTCGGGCATCTCTGACTTCACCGACGCGGTGCTCCACCCGTCGAGCCCAACGGTCTCGACGGATCGGGGCGCCGAGCCGTCAGGTGGCACTGGTGGCGGGTCGAGCAACATCGACGAGAACCGGCCGGTGTCGATCATCGGTGCGGCGCGCTTCGGCAGCGAGATCACCCGCGAAGGCCCGTTCGCGTTCTTCGCGTTCTTCGCCAGCATCAACGTCGTGATCGGCCTGTTCAACCTGATCCCGTTGCTGCCTCTCGACGGCGGTCATCTCGCCATCGCGACCTACGAGCGGCTCCGGTCCCGCAAGGGTCGCCGCTACCACGCCGACGTCGTCAAGCTCATGCCGATCACCTACGCGGTGGTGTTGCTGCTCATCCTCCTCGGCGTGTCGACGGTCTTCCTCGACATCGTCAACCCGATCACGCTGAACTGATGCCGGTGTCCTGATGCTCGTCGACGGACAGTTCCCCCGCCGCAAGACCCGCAAGATCGTGCTGCGCCATCCCACCAACCCGGTGGAGGTGGGAGGCGACGCGCCGATCTCGGTGCAGTCGATGACGATCACGAAGACCGCGGACGTCGACGGCACACTGGCGCAGATCTACGCGCTGCACGCGGCCGGCGCGGACATCGTGCGGTGCACGTGCAACGAGATCGAAGCGGCCGAGGGTCTGGCGCACATCGTGCCCCGCTCGCCGGTGCCGATCGTCGCCGACATCCATCACCAGTACAAGATGGCCCTGGCCGCGCTCGACGCGGGCGTTCACTGCCTGCGTCTCAACCCCGGCAACATCCGCAAGCCCGAGCACATCAAGCTCGTCGCGCAGGAGTGCCGCGATCGCGGCGTGCCGATCCGCATCGGGGTCAACGGCGGGTCGCTCGACCCGAAGCTCTACGAGAAATACGGCGGCCGGGTCACGCCCGAAGCGATGGTGGAATCCGCGCAGATCGAGCTCGCGTATTTCGAAGAGGTCGGCTTCGACGACGTGAAGATCTCGGTGAAGGCGTCATCGGTCCCGCTGATGATCGAGGCGTACCGGCAGCTCTCGGAAGTGACCGACCACCCGCTGCACCTGGGGGTCACCGAGGCGGGCCCGCCGCCGGCCGGCATCGTCAAGGCCACCGCGGGGATCGCGACGCTGCTGGCGGAGGGCATCGGCGACACGATCCGCTACTCGCTCACCGCAGACCCCGTCGAGGAGGCGCGTGCGGGGCGCCAGCTCCTCGAGGCGATGGGCCTGCGCGAGCGCAAGAACGTCGATCTCATCGCGTGCCCATCGTGCGGGCGGGCGGAGATCGACGTGATCGGCGTGGCCGAGCAGGCGATGCGGGCCTTCGGCGAGCGCCAGATCCCGCTGCAGGTGGCGGTGATGGGTTGCGTGGTGAACGGTCCGGGCGAGGCACGCGACGCCGATCTCGGCATCGCCGCCGGCAACAAGCGCGGCCACCTTTTCGTGCGGGGCACGAACGTCGCGGTCGTCCCCGAAGACGGGATGGTCGACGCACTCGTGGAGTGGGCCGAGTTCATCAACGAGCACGGCATCGAGCGTGCGCTGTCCAAGGCCGACCTCGCCGCCGCGAAGGCGGCCGCCGAGGAGGACCGCCGCGCGCTGCTCGCCGAGCAGGGCGAGGACGCCAACGCGAGCGAGCAGCGGGTCGAACTCATCCACAAGCGCGTCGACTGATCACCTAAGTTCCAGGGATGGCCAAGGTCCTGACCGATCCCGCCGCGGACTTCCCGCGCTGGTACCAGGACGTCGTCGCGAAGGCCGAGCTGGCCGAGAACGGGCCGGTGCGCGGCACGATGGTCATCCGCCCGTACGGCTACGCCATCTGGGAGCGGATGGTCGCCGAGATGGACGCGCGGATCAAGGCGTGCGGCGCGGAGAACGCCTACTTCCCACTGTTCATCCCGATGGACTACTTCGAACGGGAAGCCGAGCACGTCGAAGGGTTCAGTCCCGAGCTCGCGGTGGTCACCCACGGCGGCGGCAAGGAGCTCGACGAGCCGTTCGCGGTGCGGCCGACGAGCGAGACGATCTTCGGCGAGTACATGGCGAAGTGGGTGCAGAGCTACCGCGACCTGCCGCTGCTGTTGAACCAATGGTGCAACGTCGTGCGGTGGGAGCTGCGGACCCGGCTGTTCCTGCGCAGCAGCGAGTTCCTGTGGCAGGAGGGCCACACCGCGCACGCCACCGAGCTCGACGCTCGCGCGTACGCGCTGCGCATCCTCCACGAGGCTTACGAGGACTTCATGGTGCAGGTGCTCGCTATCCCGGTGATCGTCGGGCGCAAGACGGCGAGCGAGCGGTTCCCCGGGGCGATCAACTCCATGACCTGCGAAGGGATGATGGGCGACGGCAAGGCGTTGCAGCTCGGCACGTCGCACGAGCTCGGCCAGAACTTCGCCCGCGTGTTCCAGATCGACTACCTCGACGACGAAGGCCGCCAGCAGCTCTGCTGGACGACGTCGTGGGGCACATCCACCCGGATGATGGGCGGCCTGATCATGGCGCACGGCGACGCCGACGGTCTCGTCGTACCACCGCGGCTCGCGCCCATCCAGTGCGTCGTACTGGTGGTCAAGAACAACCAGGGCGCGGGTGACCTCGCCCGGCGGATCGAGGACGACCTGCGCGCCGCGGGTGTGCGGGTCCGGCTCGACGACCGGACCGACACGTCGTTCGGCCGGCGTGCCACCGAGTGGGAGCTCAAGGGCATCCCGTTCCGGCTCGAGATCGGCCCCCGCGACGTCGCCGCGGGCACGGTAACGCTCGTCCGGCGCGACACCGGTGTGAAGACACCGGTCGCGATCGGCGGCGTGCTCGACGCGGTGGGCGGCTCGATCGACGGCATGCAGGCCGACATCCTCGCGACGGCCACCGCGCGCCGCGACGAGCGCACCGCCGAGTGCTCGACGCTCGACGAGGTGATCGACGCGGCAGCAACGGGGTTCGCGCGCGTACCGTGGCACGTGGTCGGCGCGGCCGGCGAAGCGCAGCTTGCCGAGGCGGGTATCACCGTCCGCTGCCTGCAGCGAGCTGACGGGAGCGTGCCGCTGAGCGAGGACGAACCCGACCTGGTCGCGTTCTGCGCGAGAGCGTATTGATCGACCCTCCCGCTCGCGGGCGCATCTTCAGCGGCGAGGCGCGTGTGCGCCTCGGTGACGTCTCCCCGAAGGGACGGTTGCGCCTCGATGCTGCCGCCCGGTACCTGCAGGACATCGCGGCCGACGACGGCCACGACGCGATCGGTGCCGAGGCCGACCCGTGGGTGGTCCGCCGCACGACCATGCACGTCGTGCGGTTCCCGGTGCTGCGGGAGCGGATCACGCTCACGACGTGGGCGTCGGGCGCGGGCAGCCGGTGGGCGGAGCGGCGCACGAGCGTGGTGGGCGAGCGGGGCGGTCGCATCGAGGCGGCAGCGCTGTGGGTCCACGTCGATCTCGCCACCGGGCGGCCGAAGCGGCTCTCAGCCGAGTTCTGGGCGACCTACGGCGACGCCGTCGGGGGCCGCACCGTCCACGCCCGGCTCCACCACGGCGACCCGCCGCCGGGGTCGACCGCGACCGCCTGGCCGGTGCGGTTCGCCGATTTCGACGTCCTCGGCCATGTCAACAACGCCGTGTACTGGGCCATCGTCGAGGAGCTCTTCGACCTGCGGGCGCCGTGCACGGTGACCCTCGAGTACCGGGGTGGCATCGACCGCGGGCAGGCCGTGAGCGTGGTGGTGGCGGGCGACGACCTGTGGGTGCTCGCCGGCGGGGCGGTAGCCGCGACGGGGCGGATCGAGCCTCCACGGCTATACTCACCAACCCCGTGAGGCGTGGGCTCCGGCCCACGCCTTTCGTTCGATCGTTGGAGGTAGCGACCCCGAGGAGGTGACCGCACGTGAGCACCGTCGAGCGCGTTCGCGCGATCGTCGAGCCGCTGCTCGCGAGGCACTCCCTCGAGGTCTACGACGTCGAGCTGTCTGGTTCGCAGCTCCGCGTGTTCGTCGACCGCCCGCCGAGCGCCGGCTCCGACACCTCGCCTCCCCTCGATCTCGACACGATCGCCTACGCGACGCGCATCATCTCGGTCGCCCTCGACGAGCACGACCCCATCGAGGGCCGCTACACGCTCGAGGTGTCGAGTCCCGGTCTCGAGCGCGCGCTCCGCACCCCCGCACACTTCACCCGAGCCATCGGCTCTCTGGTCACCCTCAAGACGCACGCCGGCGTCGACGGTGAACGGCGCGTGCGCGGCGTGCTGACCCGCGCCGATGACCACAGCGTCACCATCGATGGCCGAACCCTCACCTACGACCAGATCGACAAGGCTCGCACGGTGTTCGAGTGGGGCCCGGCGGCCAAGCCGGCACGAGCCAAGAAGGCAAAGAAGGCGTCATGAGCAACCTCGACATGATGGAAGCGCTGCAGATGCTCGCGGCCGAGCGCGGCATCAGCATCGACACCCTTCTCAGCGCGCTCGCTGACGCACTCGAGTCGGCGTACAAGCGCCGCGAGGACGCGTACGAGTACGCGTGGGTCACGATCGATCCGGACACTTTCGAGTTCCGGGTGCTGGCACAGGAGATCGACGAGAACGGCGAGCCGGTCGGGCCGGAGATCGACGTCACCCCCTCGGACTTCGGGCGCATCGCGGCACAGACCGCCAAGCAGGTGATGACCCAGCGGCTGCGCGAGATCGATCGCGAGCAGAAGTACGAGGAGTACGCCGGGCGCGAAGGCGACATCGTGACCGGCATCATCCAGCAGAGCGACAGTCGCTACACTCTGCTCGACCTCGGTCGCGTCGAGGCGCTGCTGCCGCAGGCCGAGCAGGTTCCGTACGAGCGGCCCGAGCCGGGCGCGCGTGTGAAGGCGTACATCGTCGAGGTCCGCAGGACGTCGAAGGGCCCGCAGATCGTGGTGTCCCGCACGCACCCGGGGCTCATCAAGCGGCTGTTCGAGCTCGAGGTGCCCGAGATCGCCGACGGCATCGTCGAGATCAAGGCGTGTGCCCGCGAGCCGGGTCACCGCACGAAGATCGCGGTGTGGTCGAACGACAGCAACGTCGACCCCGTCGGCGCGTGCGTCGGCGCGCGCGGCGCGCGGGTGCGCATGGTGGTCAACGAGCTGCGCGGCGAGAAGATTGACATCGTCCCGTTCTCCGAGGACCCGCCGGACTTCGTGATGAAGGCGCTGTCGCCCGCGAAGGTCAAAGAGGTCCGTATCGACGAGGAGCGCGGCACGGCCGAGGTGATCGTGCCCGACTACCAGCTGTCGCTCGCCATCGGCAAGGAAGGCCAGAACGCACGTCTCGCGGCGCGGCTCACCGGCTGGCGCGTCGACATCAAGAGCGAGAGCCAGCTCGCCGACGAGGAGGCCTACGGCGGCGAGGAGTGGGCGCAGGGCGAGTGGGTCATCGATCCCGAGACCGGCGAGCAACTGTGGCAGCCTGCCGAGGGCGGTCCCGCGCTGTCCGCGGCCGAGTGGTCGCAGCTCGGGGAGCGGCCCGCCAACGAGATCGAGGCAACGGCCGTCGCAGCCGACGACGACGCCAGCCCCGGGGGGGCGGTGGATGTGGCCGAGGTCGAACTCGAACCTTCCGCCGAGGAGATGGCGATGCACGTCGTCGAGGACGGCGAGCCTGCCACCCCGGCCGAGGCGGCCGAGCTCGGCAAGGGCATCGCCGACGAGAAAGGGGAGCCGGAGTAGCGCCCGCCGCGACCCGCACGCCGATCCGCACCTGCGTCGGGTGCCGGCGCCGGGCGCCGCAAGCAGAGCTGGTCCGCATCGCCCGCCGGCCCGACGGATCGCTGGCCATCGGCCGTACACTGACCGGCCGGGGTGCCTGGCTGTGTGCCGGGTCGCTCCGCTGCTTCGACCTCGCCGGTCGCCGTAAGGCCATCCCCCGGGCGCTGCGGACCGCGATCGACGAGCGTGAACTGGAGCGGCTCCGAACCGAGTTCCTGCGGTCGGGACCGCCTGTGCGAGACTAGAGGGTGCTGCCCGTTCGGGCAGCACCGGCACTTCGACGAACGAGGGAACCTCTTTGCCCAAGAACCCGAGAGTCCACGAGCTGGCCAAAGAGCTCGGCCTGACGAACAAGGAGCTGCTCGAGCTCTGCGAGCAGTTGGGCATCGGGGTGAAGAGCCACTCGTCGAGCATCCAGGAGGCCCAAGCCGACCGGGTGCGGCGCAAGGCCGACCAGCTCGGGCTCCGGCGCGAGGTCCAGCCCGAGGAGCCGAAGAAGGCCGCGGCCAAGAAGGCCACGGCGAAGAAGGCGGCGTCGACCAAGGCCGCGCCGGCACCCGCCGCCGACGGCGACCACGCCGAGGCCGGCGCCACCCCGACAGCCGAGGCCGCGGCGGCCGCCGCGCCGCCGGCCAGGCCCGCGCCAGTCGACCGAGCGCGGGACGAGGCCCCGGCGGCGAGCGAGCCCGCTCCGGTGGCCGAGGCACCCGCAGCCCGGGCCGGCACGGCCGAGGCGCCGCCGGCCGCCCCGCCCACCGGTGAGCCGGCGCCGGCGCGGCGCACCGCGATCCGTTCGAGTGGCACCCAACCGGTGGCGCCCCGACCGGCTGCGCCGCCGCCGCCCGCGAGCGGTACCGAACCTCGCCGCGTCCCGCCCCCACCGCGTCCCGCGCCCCGCCCGGGCCAAGCGCCTCCTGGCGTCGAGTCGCCCGCGGCCCGCGCCGGCGCGCCCGTGTCACCGAGCGGCCGTCCCATCCCGCCGCCGCCCGGCGCCCCGATCTCATCGACGGGCAAGCCGATCCCGCCACCGCCCGGCATGGGCGGCCGCGGTCCGACCCCGCCCCGCGGTGGTGGCGGCGGTACCCGGGCTGGCGGTCCGCCGATGCGACCGGTCGGTGGTCAGCGCACGCCCAGTGGAACCGGCGCTCCCGGTGGCGGCTTCGGCGGCCGCGGCGGCTTCGCCGGCCGTCCCGGTGGCGCGCCCGGCGGTCCCGGCGGCGGCCCGGCCGGACGGGGTGGCCCGCCCAACCGGCGCACGCCGCGCCCGCGCAAGGGTGGTCGCCGGCGCCGCAACCGCGAAGAGCTGCAGCCGTTCGAGACGCCGACCTACACACACTCGTCGGCTCCCGTGCCGGAGGGCACCGTCGTCATCGAGCGGGCGTCGACGCCGCAGGAGCTCGGCCCGAAGCTGAACCGCACCGCGGCTGACGTGGTGCGGTTCCTCATGCAGCAGGGCGAGATGGTGACCGCGACGCAGTCGCTCACCGACGACATGATCGAACTGTTCGCGGCCGAGGTCGGCGCGGACATCCGCCTCGTCGATCCGGGCGAAGAGCAGGAGGTCGAGCTGCAGAAGCTGCTCGACCTGCCCGAAGAGGACGAGGAGGACAAGGATCAGCTCCAGCCTCGGCCTCCGGTCATCACCGTGATGGGTCACGTCGATCACGGCAAGACGAAGCTGCTCGACTACATCCGCCACTCCAACGTCGTCGCTGGCGAGGCAGGCGGCATCACCCAGCACATCGGCGCCTACCAGGTCGAGCGCGACGGCCGGCTGATCACGTTCATCGACACGCCGGGCCACGAGGCGTTCACCGCGATGCGCGCCCGCGGTGCGCAGGCCACCGACATCGTCGTGCTCGTGGTGGCCGCCGACGACGGCGTGATGCCACAGACGATCGAAGCGCTCAACCACGCGAAGGCTGCGCAGGTGCCGATCGTCGTGGCCATCAACAAGATCGACCGCGAGCAGGCCAATCCCGAACGGGTCATGCAGCAGCTCGCCGAGCAGGGGCTCATTCCGACCCAGTGGAACGGTGACACCGAGATGGTGCAGGTGTCCGCGCTCACCGGCGCCGGGGTCGATGACCTGCTTGACACGCTGCTGCTCACCGCGGACGTCGAAGACCTCCGTGCCAACCCGAACGGCCGGGCGCAAGGTGTGGTGCTCGAGGCGCACCTCGATGTGGGCCGGGGCCCGGTCGCGACGGTGCTCGTCCAGCGCGGCACGCTCAAGGTCGGCGACGCCGTGGTCGCGGGCCCGGCGTGGGGCCGTGTGCGCGCGCTGATCGACGACAAGGGCAACCAGGTGCGCTCCGCTGGCCCTTCCACTCCGGTCGCGGTGCTCGGTCTGTCGGACGTCGCCGAAGCGGGAGACGACTTCGTGGTCGCGCCCGACGAGAAGATCGCGCGGAACGTCGCGGAGACGCGCGAGCACTGGCAACGGGTCGCCGGCCTCGGCCGCGACGCGCACGCGATGTCGGGTGGCGCCAAGCTCGAGGACATCTTCGAGCAGATCCAAGCCGGTGAGGCGGCGACGCTGAACCTCATCGTGAAAGCCGACGTCACCGGGTCGCTCGAAGCGCTCACGTCCAGCCTGCAGAAGCTCGAGCGTGACGACGTGAAGCTGTCGTTCGTACACCGGGCCGTCGGCGGCATCACGCAGTACGACATCCAGCTGGCCGCGGCGTCGAACGCGACGATCATCGGGTTCAACGTCCGTCCCGACCGCAAGGCACGCGAGCTCGCCGAGCGCGAAGGCGTCGAGATCCGGACCTACGAGATCATCTACCAGGTCATCGAGGACATCGAGAACGCCATGCTCGGTCTGCTCGCGCCCGAGTTCGAAGAGGTGGTCACCGGCGAAGCGGAGGTGCGCGAGGTCTTCTCGGTGCCCCGTGTCGGCAAGGTGGCGGGCTGCTACGTGCAGTCCGGCACCATCACTCGTGGTTCGAAGGTCCGGTTCCTCCGCGAGGGAACGATCATCTGGAAGGGCACGATCACGTCGCTCAAGCGCTTCAAGGACGACGTGCGCGAGGTTCAGGCGGGCTACGAGTGCGGCGTCGGCCTGTCCGACTTCCAGGATCTGAAGCCGGGCGACATCATCGAGACCTACGAGGATCGCGAGATCGCCCGTACCTGAGCCGGCCGCTGCCCTGCCGGTAGGGGCGAACCATGTCCCGCGGCGACCGCGGCCAGAATGGGGGGATGGTCGTCGGCTCGCTGGCGTTCGAGCTGCACCTGCCCGCCGTGCACTCCCTGAAGGAGAAGCGGGCCGTGATCCGGCCGATCGTCGACGGGGCACGCAACCGGTTCGCGGTCAGTGCCGCGGAGGTCGATCACCAAGAGCACTGGCAGCGGGCGACGGTCGCGATGGCTGCCGTGTCCGGAACCGTGAGCCAGGTGCGCCAGGTGCTCGACGCGGTCGAACGGTTCGTGTGGTCGTTCCCTGAGGTCGAGGTGCTCGACTCCACGCTGCAGTGGATGGAGGTCGAAGGGTGAAGCGGGAAAGCACGCACCGCTATCCACGTACGGCGCGACTGAACGAGCTGGTGCACCAGATCGTCGCCGAGGAGCTCGAGCGCCTCGACGACCCGCGGCTCGATCTCGTCACCGTGATGAGCGTGGAGGTCGATCCGGACCTGCGCCACGCGACCGTCGTGTTCGACACGCCCGAGGGCGATCAGCGCGACGAGGAGGTGCTCGCCGCGCTGCACGACCACCGGGTGCGACTGCAGCGCGCGGTCGGCCGCCAGGCACGCATCAAGCGCACGCCGACGTTGACGTTCCGTCCCGACGTGGTCGAGCGCGGCGCGGCCCGTGTCGAGGACGTGCTGCGTCATCTCCACGACGAGCCGAATGCCTGACGGTCTCGTCGTCATCGACAAGGCGGGGGGGTGGACGTCCCACGATGTCGTCGCGAAGTTGCGGGGCGTGCTCGGCACCCGCAAGGTCGGCCACGCGGGCACGCTCGACCCCGACGCCACCGGTGTGCTGCTCGTCGGCGTGGGCACCGTGACGCGGTTGCTGCGCTTCTTGACTGTGCTGCCGAAGACGTATACCGGCGAGGTCGTGCTCGGGGTGGAGACGTCGACGCTTGACGCGAGCGGCGAGATCACCGCGACCCATGACATGCGCGGCGTCACCCTCGACGAGGCGCGCGCCGCCGCGACGTCGTTGACCGGCGACATCCTCCAGATCCCTCCCATGGTGTCGGCGGTGCAGGTCGGCGGGCGGCGCCTGCACGAGTTGGCCCGCCAGGGGATCGAGATCGAGCGGGAAGCGCGGCCGGTGACGGTCCACCGATTCGACGTCGACCCGACCATTGACCCGCTCGTGCTGCGGGTGCGCGTGGTCTGCTCGTCGGGCACCTACGTGCGGTCCCTCGCCGCCGACCTCGGCGCGCGGCTCGGCGGTGGCGCTCACCTGCGCACACTGCGGCGAACCGCGGTCGGGTCGTTCACCGTCGACGAGGCACGCCCGGTCGACCAGGTCACGCCCGACGCGCTGCTCGCTCCTGCTGACGCGCTGCGCGACCTCCCGCGCGTCGCGGTGAACGACGACATCGCTGCTGTGATCGCGCACGGCAAGGTGCTGCCCGCTTCGGTGCTCACCGCGGCGGGCGATGGGCCGTGGGCGGTGCTCGACGTGACCGGCGCGCTGCTCGCGGTCTACGAGCCCCACCGCGACGGCACGGTGAAGCCTGCAGTCGTCGTAGCGGGAGCCGGGCGGGCCAATCAGTAGCCTGCAGAGCGTGCGGACGTTGCGCGACCTTGACGAGTGCCCCCGTCCGCAGCCTGGCGCGGCGGTCACCATCGGCGCGTACGACGGCGTGCACCGCGGTCACCGCACCGTGATCGCCAACGTGCGCCGGCTCGCCGCCGAGCGCGGCCTCGCGACCGCGGTGGTCACCTTCGACCGCCACCCGGCGAGCGTCGTGCGGCCCGAGTCGGCCCCACTGCTGCTGACCGACCTCGACCAGAAGCTCGAACTGCTCGCAGACACCGGCGTCGACTACGCGCTCGTCATCCACTTCGACGAGGAGCGATCGAAGGAGTCGGCTGAGGACTTCGTGAACGAGGTGCTCGTCGGTTGCCTCAACGCGAAGCTCGTCGTGGTTGGCAGCGATTTCCACTTCGGTCACGGCCGGCGCGGCAACGTGGCGCTGCTGCGGGAGATGGGCGCGGTGGCGGGCTTCGACGTGGTCGGCCTCGACCTCGTTGACGCTGCCGGTCGCCCGGCGCGGCGCGAGGCGCAGGTGTCCTCCACGGCGATCCGCGCCGCACTGACCGCCGGCGACCTCGCCACCGCGAACGACCTGCTCGGCCGCGCGTACGAGGTGCGCGGGGTGGTCGAGCACGGTGACGAGCGGGGCCGCGAGCTCGGGTTCCCGACCGCGAACGTGGCGGTGCCTGACGAGATCCTCCTGCCCGCCGACGGGATCTACGCGGTGTGGCATGAGCGGCCGAACGGCGAGGTGATCCCGGCTGCCGCCTCGATCGGCCGCCGCCCCACGTTCTACGAGAGCCAGCCCTACCGGTTGCTCGAGGTCCACCTTCTCGACTGGGAGGGTGATCTGTATGGCGAGCAGGCCCGGGTCCGGTTCGTGGCGCGGCTGCGGGAGGAGCGCAAGTTCGACTCCCACGACGCCCTCGTCGACCAGATGCGCCGCGACTGCGCTGACGCTCGGCGGTGGCTCAACTCCTGAGGGTGCACCGGGCGGCTTCGCCGGTCGGCCACAATTGACCGGGATGGCAGCACACGAGGCCACGACGCCGATCGTCGGGCCTACGAGCGCGCCCGAGGCCGCCGAGGGCGGCAGGGTCGTCCTGCCCCGGCTGGCCCGCCACCTCGTGACCCTGCCCGACGGCCACCAGGTGGGCGTGGCAGTGTGCGGCCGTGGCGTGCCGCTCGTCGTCGCCCACGGGTTCTCGGCCGAGGGGATCCTGTACGCGCAGACGCTGTCACGCCTCGTCGACCTCGGGTTCAAGGTGGTGGCGATCGATGCCGCCGGCCACGGCGGCACCCTCGGCCTGCCCACCGGCGCGGGCACGTTCTCGAACTACAGCGACCTGCTCGCCCGGGCGCTCGACCACCTCGGCATCGAGCGCGCCGTGCTGGCCGGTCACTCGATGGGCGGGCGTCTCGTCGCCGAGGTGGCCGCGAAGCAGCCGCATCGCGCGGTCGCGGTGATCCTGCTCGACGCGATCGTCGGCGACGCGTGGGACAACATGGTCAACCTGTTCCGGCTGTGCCCGCCGCTGCTGGCAGGCATCGGCGTGACGCTCGTGGTCGACACGCTGACGACGGTGCCGCTGTTCCGCGACCCGGTGCAGGCGCGCAAGCTCGGCCGGCTGGTGACGCCGACGCTGCTCGGGCACGTGCGCCGGCCGTGGCGACTCGTCGGGCCGGCGGTGTCGATCCTGCGGTCGCGTGGTAGCCGGTGGATGCTCGAGCGGATCGCCGAGGAGCGCATCCCGCTGTTCGCGGTGCATGGTGACCGCGACTTCGCGGTGCCGATTGCCACCGCGCGATCGGCGGCGCGGCGCGGCCGCGGCGAGCTGGTCGTGGTGCACGGCGCGAGCCACTCGTGGCTGCTGAAGGATCCCGAGTCGCTCCCGGCGATCATGCTGCGGCTCATGCAGGGCCGGCTCGGCACCGCGGTGCTGAAGGCGATCCTCGACGGCGGTGTCGACCCGAACGGCGCGACCGAAGACGAGATCGAGTCGGTCTTCTACCGTCGCCGTTCGCTGGTGCAGCGGCTCACGCCGCGTGGGCCGTTGCAGGATCTCGACGGTGTGCACCGCCGGCCGCGGTACCGGTTCACGATCCGCATGGACTGAGCGAGCTCAGCCCCGGATCACGGCCTGGCGCTGCTCGACCTGCACTGGGAACTGGGTCGCCCGCTCGATATCAGGGAGGGCGCCGCTGCTGCCGTTGGTCGCCGTCCACCGGACCCGCCACACGATCGTGGCGCGGACCTGCTTCGGACCGTCGTGTTCGAACACGTGCGAGCAGTAGGAGTGCTGCTCGTTGTCGGGCACCGCTGGGTCATAGGGCGTGCCCGGGCCGTCGCAGGCGACCACGGTGCCGTCGCCCATGTCCCAACGCACCTCGACCGGTTCGGCCGTCGCGGTGGCCGACAGTCCGGGGATCGACGCGGTGGCCGAACGTGGCTGCCACTGGGATGCGTCGATCCACATCCAGGTGCGGACGCCGACGAGGTGGGCGACGTTCGCCGGCGGCGCGGTGTAGGGCTGCGGGTAGAGGAGCGGCAGTTCGCGGTACGCCTGGCGAGCGAGGGTGGCGGCGTCGACCACGACGGTGCCGGGGGAGTAGGTGATGAGCTGCTGGTAGACGATGGTGCCGTCGGGTGTGCGGCACACGAGGAAGTAGGACGAGCCTTCCTGCGGGTCGGTTGCCGGTGCGCCGACGCCGAGTTGCACGCCCCCGCTGACCGTGCCGGTGACCTCGTAGAGGCCGCAGGTCACGGATCCGGATCCACCCGAAGGCCCACCCGGCACAGCCCCTCCCGGTGCCCCCACGAACACGACAGGATCCCCGGACGGACCGACTGTTACGCCAGCACCTCCGCCCTCCTTCGCGATCGCGATTGCAGGTTGGATGAGGAAGACGGCAGCAGCGAGAACGACGGCTACGCGCCGCATGACAATGCTCCTGCTGCCTGCTCGACGATCTTCACGTCCGAGACCTTCCACACCGCGCCAGTCCGTACGAGGGTCGCGATGTAGTGCTTCGTGGTCACGGCGCCATCGATGACCTGACCATCGCGATTGAGCACGACTTGGTCGTCCACGGAGCAGTCGCGGACCGTCGCTTCGGTGCCGTGAAGTTCGATGGACTGAATGGAATGGGAGTACTCGGCGTTTGGCGGTGTGACCGTAACCTCGCCTCTCGCAGCGGAGGTGGTGAGAACGTCGCGTGCCGACGACAGCACCGGATCGACGGCGCGCTGTTCGAGTTCGGGGTCGTTCGGGTCGGGTGCAGCGGAAAGGCGGTCGACCATCTTCCAGTAGGCGAGGTAGGCGGCTTCGACTTCGGCTTCGGGCGAAAGCGTGGTGGTCGTCGGCGCGGACGACGCGGGGAGGGTGGTGGCCGTGGTCGTCGTCACGGCCGCGTCGCCACCGCCGCCCGAGCAGGCAGCGAGGAGTGCCACGAGCACGGCCGCCCCGATTCCCCGTCCCATTCGATCCCTACTGTTCGCCACCGATGTCGCTGATCCTTGTGCGATTTCGAGTGATCTCGCCGGTGGATCAGTCCCCGGTCAGCTGGGAGGGCAGCCGGCTGCTAGCCTGCATCGACGCTTCGCGGCCGCTCGCGGCCGGAGCGTGTGGCTGCGGCGACCGCCTCGCGGCGTTGCGGCTGGGTCCGATGCCCGCAACCTTTCCAGGAAACAACTGCATGTCCGAAAAGATCGACCAGGCGAAGCCGGGGATCATCGCCGAGCACCGCCTGCACGACACCGACACCGGCTCGCCCGAGGTTCAGATCGCGCTCCTCACCGAGCGGATCAACCACCTCACCGAGCACCTCAAGGTGCACAAGAAGGATCACCACAGCCGGCGCGGGTTGCTTATGCTCGTGGGTCGGCGGCGTCGGCTGCTCGATTACGTCCGCTCGAACGATGTCGAGCGCTACCGCCGCATCATCGGCAAGCTCGGCCTCCGCCGCTGATCGGGCAACTGGTGTGCATTGAGCACCGGATTCCGCTGCTCGATGCACGACAGTCGAGAAGCTGCAGCGGTTCGAGCAGCTCGCGGAGAACGAGAACACCTTCCACCATCATCCGAAACCCCGCCACTGTGGGGGTGGGTCAGCTGCCAGTTGCGAGCGGCCCGGCCGGCACCCGTGTCACGGCGTGCCCGTCGGGAAGCTGGCAACTGGGAACTGGCCCCGCCGCAGTGGCCCGTCCTGGGACGCCGCCGCTGGCGCGTCCTGACAGGAGCAGACCATGGCTGACGCCATTTCCGTATCCGGTGCCATCTCCGGTACCGACAAGTCCCTGTCCTTCGAGACCGGCAAACTCGCCCCGCAGTCGCAGGGCGCGGTCGTCGGGCGCATCGGCGACACGATGGTGCTCGCCACCGCCAACGCGGCGAAGGGCACCCGCGAGGGCATCGACTTCTTCCCGCTGACCGTCGACGTCGAGGAGCGGATGTACGCGGCGGGCAAGATCCCTGGCTCGTTCTTCCGCCGGGAAGGCCGCCCAAGCGACCAGGCCATCCTCAACGCCCGGCTCATCGATCGCCCGTTGCGCCCGTCGTTCCCGGACGGCTATCGCAACGAGACCCAGGTCGTCATCACCGTCCTCGGTGCGGACCAGGAGAACCCCCAAGACGTCCTCGGCATCAACGCGGCAAGCGCCGCGCTCATGTTGAGCGGCATCCCGTTCGAAGGTCCGATCGGCGCGGTGCGCATCGCGTACACGCAGGACGGTCGCTGGATCCCGCACCCCACCTACAACGAAGGCGACGACTCGACGTTCGAGCTCGTCGTCGCCGGCCGCCAGACCGACACCGGCGACATCGCCATCATGATGGTCGAAGCAGGTGGCACCGAACGGGCCTGCGAGTACTACGACAACGGCGCGCCGAAGGTCACCGAAGAGGTGATCGCCGCCGGGCTCGAGGAGTCGAAGACCTGGATCCGTGAGTCGATCGAACTCCAGCGCGAGCTCGTCGCCAAGGCGGGTACACGCGAGCCCCTCGAGTACACGCCGGTGTACGACTACACGCCCGAGGTGCTCGACAAGGTGGCCGAGATCGGCACCGAGCGGCTCGCTGAGGCGCAGACCATCGCCGACAAGACCGAGCGCAGCCGCGCGACCGACGAGGCCACGCAGTGGATCGTCGAGCAGCTCACCGGCGAAGGCGGCCCGTTCGAGGGACGGGCGGGCGAGGTCAAGAACGCGGTCCGCTCCGTCACGAAGAAGGTCGTCCGCAGGCGCATCGTCGACGAGGGCCTCCGCATCGACGGTCGCACCCCCACCGACATCCGCCCGCTTTCGGCGGAGGTGCAGGTGCTGCCCACCGCGCACGGCTCCGCCCTGTTCCAGCGAGGCGAGACGCAGGTGCTGAACGTGTGCACGCTCGGCATGCCGAAGATGGATCAGCTTCTCGACACGCTCGCACCGGAAGACCGCAAGCGCTTCATGCACCACTACAACATGCCGCCGCACGCGAACGGTGAGGTCGGCCGGGTCGGCAGCCCGAAGCGGCGCGAGATCGGGCACGGGTTGCTCGCCGAGCGCGCGCTGCTGCCGGTCGTGCCCAGCAAGGAGGTGTTCCCTTACACGCTGCGGCTCGTTTCCGAGGTGCTGTCGTCGAACGGTTCGACGTCGATGGCATCCGTGTGCGCGTCGTCGCTGTCGCTGATGGACGCCGGCGTTCCCATTCGCGCGCACGTCGGTGGGATCGCGATGGGTCTTGTGTACGAGAACGGCAAATACACGACGCTCACCGACATCCTCGGCGCGGAGGACGCGTTTGGCGACATGGATTTCAAGGTCGCTGGCACCGCCGACTTCGTCACCGCGTTGCAGCTCGACACCAAGATCGACGGTCTGCCCGCCGACGTGCTCGCCCAGGCATTGCGCCAGGCTCGCGACGCGCGGATGAAGATCCTCGAGGTGATGGCGCAGGCGATCGCGGAGCCACGCGAAGAGGTCGGCGAGACCGCTCCGAAGATCGTCAGCTTCGAGATCCCCATCGACAAGATCGGTGAGGTGATCGGTCCGAAGGGCAAGGTCATCAACGCGATCCAGCAGGAGACGGGAGCGGACATCTCAGTCGACGACGACGGCATCGTCGGCACCGTCACGATCGGCTCCGTCGACGGAGGCGCCGTAGAGGAGGCGCGGCGTCAGATCCAGCTGATCCTCAACCCACCCACCGCCGAGGTCGGCCAGGTCTACGACGGCCGGGTCGTGAACATCACCAAGTTCGGCGCGTTCGTCAACATCCTCCCGGGCCGCGACGGCCTGCTGCACATCTCGAAGATGGGCGGTGGTCGCCGCATCGACCGGGTCGAGGACGTGCTCGATCTCGGTGACGAGATCCGGGTCCGCGTCGACGACGTCGACCCGAACGGCAAGGTGTCGCTCAGCCCGGTGACCCCGCTCGGCGGCAACGGGAACGAGCCGGCGGGCGAGGGGGCGAACCGCGACGGCGGCGACGGCGACGAGCGCGCGACAGCGGGTGGCCGCGAGGTCGTGTCGTTCGAAGAAGCGTTCGACGCGGAGCTGCGCGAGGAGTTCGGCGACCTCGGTCCCGCCGAGGTGGCTGCCGACCGCGGCAGCGACCGAGGCGAGCGCGGTGGTCGCGGTGGGCGCGGTCGCGGTGGTCGCAACCGAGGTGGCGATCGGCGCCGTTGAGCGCGACCGCACCCGACCCCGCCGCGCGCCGGCACTGGGCATCCGACTCCGACGTCCGGCGGACGGTGCTGCCGAACGGCATCCCCGTCGTCACCGAGCGCATGCCCGAAGCCCGGTCGGTCACGACGGGGTTCTGGGTCGCCGTCGGCGGTCGTGACGAGGCGCCTGAGCTCTCGGGCGCCTCGCACTTCCTCGAGCACCTCGTGTTCAAGGGCACCGAGCGGCGTGGCGCCCGCGAGATCGCGGAGTCCGTCGACGCCCGTGGCGGGGAGATGAACGCGTTCACCTCCCGCGAGCACACCGCGTTCTACACGCGGCTACCCGCGGACGACCTCGAATTCGGCCTCGACCTGCTCACCGAGGTGCTGTCGTCACCCGCGCTGCGCCCGCAGGAGGTCGACGCCGAGCGCGAGGTGATCCTCGAGGAGCTCGCCCTGACGGAGGACACGCCCGACGAGAAGGTTCACGCGCTGCTGGCCGAGGCTGTGTTCCCCGACCATCCACTGGGACGTGAGGTGCTCGGCGACACGGAGACCGTCGCCGCACTCAGCCGCGACGACATCGAGCGCTTCTTCACCGCGCACTACCGGCCGTCGAACTTCGTGATCGCGGCCGCCGGTCGGCTCGAACACGAGGAGGTCATCGCCGGGGTCGAGCGGTTCCTCGACCACGTCGACGCGGGTGTGCGGCCGCGCCGCGAGGCACCGTCGACGCCGCCGCGCGACATCGTCGTGCAGTACCGGCAGACCGAGCAGGCACACCTCGCACTCGGCTGGCGCGCTCTGGACCAAGCCGACCCCGACCGGTTCGCGCTCGCCGTCGCCAATCAGGTGTTCGGCGGTGGGATGGCGAGCCGGCTGTTCCAGGTGATCCGCGAGGAGCGCGGGCTCGCGTACAGCGTGTACTCCGCGTCCTCGCTCTACACCGACAGCGGCCTGCTCATGGTGTACGCGGGCACGGCGCCCGATCGCGCCGGCGAGGTGCTTGCACTGGTGGACCACGAGGTCGAGGACCTCGTGAACGACGGCATCACCGAACAGGAACTCGCGGTCGCGACCGGGTACCTCGTCGGGTCCTACCTGCTCAACCTGGAGGACAGCGGCAGCCGGATGGGCCGGCTTGGCCGGGCCGAGCTCGCGCCGGTCGAACCGCTCACGGTCGACGAGCAGGTGGCGCGCCTTCGCGCCGTCACCGCCGACGACGTGCACCGCGTGCTGCGCAGCGTGCTGTCAGGCCCGCGGTCGCTCGCCGCGGTCGGGCCGTTCGACGAGGAGACGCTCGTCGCGGCTCAGCGTTCGTAGGTGACCGAGTCGCCGATCTGGACGTTCGGGTCGTCCGGCGGCGTCCCTCGCTCGATCACCAACGCGTCGCCGATCTCCACCTCGCCGCTGGCGGTGTGGTCGTCGCTCGGCGACGGGGTTTGGTCGGAAGCAGGTGCGTGTGCCAGCGCGTGCGAGTTGTTCAATGCCGGGGGTTGGGGCGGGGGCGTCGTCGGCGCGGGCGGCGTCGGCGGTGCGGACGGCGGCGTCGCGTGCGACGCGGCGGACAGCGCCATCGACACGGCTGCGGGCGCGACGTTCGCCGCACCGATCGACGACCCGGCACGTGCATGGCCGGTCGCGGAACCGGACGCCGCGGCAACGCCGGTGGACACGAACAACGTGACGGTCACGCCCGCGGCGGCGAGCAGGGCCCGGTGCTTCGCGATGCGCCGGCGGGTCGAGCGGGCGACTTCGCGGCTCATGCCAAGCAGGCGAACGAAGCGCGCTTCGAGGTCCACGTCGTCGAGGTCGAGAAGCTCGGCGAGCACCTCGATGTCGGCCTGCCGCAGCTCGGTGAGCGAGGAGACGGTCGTGCCCCGGGCCTGGGCGACGAGCGCCAGGTAGCCGCGCAGCATCGCCTCGTTCCCGTCGCGGGTCTCTGGCACGACCGTGGACTTTGTGCCGACCGTCAAGGTCCTCGTCGACGGGTCGTAGGAAACGGGTACACGCATCGAGCTCTCCCCAGACGGCGCCATGACGGCATTGTCGGCACGAATCCGGAAAATCTTGAGGGGTCGGGGGCGGTCGCTAGCGTGGCGTGGGTGATCCGGGTCGGCGTGTTCGGTGCGGGCGGGCGGATGGGCAGCACCGTGTGTGCCGCCGTGAGCGCCGACCCCGAGCTCGAGCTCGCCGGCGCGGTCGACCCGTCGCATCTCGGCGAGACGATCGAGGGCGTGACGGTCACCGAGCGGATGCCCGCGGTCGACGTGGTCGTCGACTTCACCGAGGTCGACGCGGCGCGCGAGAACCTGCGGTGGGCGGCCGAGAATGGCGTGCACGCGGTTGTGGGCACGACGGGGTTCACTGCGCACGACCACGAGCTGTTCGCGACGATCTTCAGCGACAGCAACTGTGTGATCGCTCCGAACTTCGCCATCGGCGCCGTGCTGATGATGCGGATGGCAGAACTTGCCGCGCCGTTCTTCGACACCGCCGAGGTGATCGAGCTCCACCACGACGCCAAGCGTGACGCGCCGTCTGGCACAGCGATGCTCACCGCTGAGCGAATGGCGGCCGCGAAGCAGTCATGGGCTCCCGATCCCACCGAGCAGCACGTGCTCCCGGGCGCGCGCGGCGGCACGGGTCCCGCCGGTATCCACGTGCACGCGGTCCGCATGCGTGGCGTCGTCGCCAACCAGGAAGTCATCCTCGGCACCACGGGCCAGACGCTCACGATTCGTCACGACACGACCGACCGGTCGTGCTTCATGCCGGGGGTGCTGTTGGCGGTGAAGCGGGTCGTGTCCCGTCCCGGCGTCACGGTTGGGCTCGACGCGCTCCTCGAGCTCTAGCCCGAGCCCAAGGCGCCTGCACTTGCGCTTCTGGCGTCACCTACTTCGCGATGGCGAGGTGATTGACGCCAGAACGTCGGTGGCGCGACACCGCGGCTGTTCAACGGTCCTGATCCTCCTGGCGCGGCTCAGAGACGGTCTCCTCGATCTCCTCTTCGAGATGGGTGAGCGCCTCGATCTCGCCCCTGCCGAGGCGGTGCTCGTTCCACACCGAGAACACCACCAGGCCGATCGTGATGACGAGCAGCGGCGCGCGATAGTCCTTGATGAAGTCGATGATCGCCTGGATCGGCTTGTCCAGCACATCGCCCAGCACCCGCAGCACGTAGAGTCGCACGAGCGTGCCGGACACATTGAGGATCACGAACGCGACCACCGGCATGCCCGCCGCGCCCGCGAACAGGCAGATGTAGTTGTTCGGCGCGAAGAAGATGAGCGGGTACGCGGCGGTCGCGAAGAACCGCTCCGCGGTACGCAGGAGCCGACCGTACGTCGGCGCCTTCCGCTCCATCCACTGCACGGCCTGGTCGCCGTATAGGTAGCCGAGCAGGTAGAAGAGCGGGTCGGACAGCAGCAGCCGCAGCGTCCCGACGGTGTAGTAGGAGATCGGGTCGAGGCTGTTCGTGACCAGCACGAGGTTCCGGTTCCTGGCGTTCAGCGCGATCAGCGCCAGCGGATGGCGGTCGACCAGAGTGGGCGCGAGCGCGTCGCCGACGTTCGCCGCGATGACGAGGACGATGATCGGCGTGATGATCAGCCAGATGGTCCGGTGCGAGGGCGCCGTCCGCCGTTGCCGGTTCAAGGTCCTCATTCTTCCATTACCTTTCGGTTTGCATCGCCGTCGAGTTCGAGGGGGGCCAGATGCAGGGTTTGATGCAGGACCATCCGCTGACGTTGCCTCACTTCTTCTGGCGGGCCGAGCACCTCTTCCCTGAGAAGGGCATCGTGACGGCGACGCCGGCCGGTCTCGAACGCCGCACCTACGGCGAGTGGGCCGAGCGGACCCGACGCCTCGGCGGGGTGCTCGACGACCTGGGGATCTCGGCCGACGGCCGCGTCGGGACCTTCGGCTGGAACACCGCCCGCCACCTCGAGCTGTACTTCGCCGCTCCCTGCACCGGCCGGGTGCTGCACACCCTCAACATCCGTCTGTTCCCCGAGCAGCTCACCTACATCGTGAACCACGCCGAGGACGAGGTCATCTTCGTCGACCGTTCGCTTCTTGGCCTGCTGTGGCCGCTCGTGGACACCTTCGAGACCGTGCGGCACTTCGTTGTCATGGACGACGGCAAGGGCGACGTGCCGTCGCCCGACGGCGGCCGGCCGATCCATGACTACGAAGAGCTCCTGGCGCAGGCCGAGCCGGTCGACTTCGAGGTCGACGACGAGAACCGCGCCGCGTCGATGTGCTACACGAGCGGAACCACCGGCAACCCCAAAGGTGTCGTGTACTCGCACCGCTCGACGTTCCTGCACACCCTCGGTGCGATGGTCGCGGACGGCATCGGCATCCGCGAGAGCGACGTGGTGCTGCCGGTGGTGCCGATGTTCCACGCGAACGCGTGGGGGCTCGGGCATGCGGCCGTCGCGTCGGGCGCGTCGCTGGTCATGCCCGGGCCCGACCTGTCGCCACGCGCGATCGCAACGCTGATCGAACAGCAGCGGGTCACGGTCGCGGCAGGCGTGCCGACGATCTGGATGGGCGTGCTGCCTGAGCTGAAGGGGCGCGACACCGCGAGCTTGCGCGCCATCCCGTGCGGCGGCTCGGCGGTGCCCAAGTCGCTGTCGGAGGCCTACCGCGAGCAGATCGGCCTGCCCATCATGCAGGCGTGGGGGATGACCGAGACCAGCCCGGTCGCGTCGGTCGGTCGCATCAAGTCCTCGCTCGAGCATCTCTCCGAGGAGGAGAAGGCGGAGCTGCGATCGACCGTCGGCCAGATCTCGGTGTGCGTCGACTTCCGGGTGGTCGATCCGGTGTCGCTGGAGCCGCAGCCCTGGGACAGCCAGAGCTCAGGTGAGCTGCAGGTGCGCGGACCGTGGATCGCTCGGACCTACTACAACGACCCGCGCGCGCCCGAGTCGTTCACTCCCGACGGCTGGCTGCGCACCGGTGACATGGCGGTGGTGACACCGGACGGCTACATCAAGCTCGTCGACCGCACGAAGGACGTCATCAAGTCGGGAGGGGAATGGATCTCCTCGGTCGACCTGGAGAACGCGATCATGGGCCACCCCAAGGTGGCGGAGGCGGCGGTGATCGGCGTCAGCCATCCGAAGTGGGCCGAACGGCCACTGGCTTGTGTGGTCGTGAAGCCGGGTGAGCAACTGACCGCCGACGAGCTGCTCGAGTGGCTGGCTCCGAAGGTTGCCAAGTGGTGGCTGCCCGACGACGTGGTGTTCATCGACGAGATCCCGAAGACCAGCGTGGGGAAGTTCTCGAAGAAGGACTTGCGGGACAAATTCGGCGACTACCGGCTGCCGACCGCCTGAACCGGCGCCTGGTACCGTTTGAACAGCCGCGGGTTTGTGCGGGTGACGAGGGGTGGGACCCATGGGGGCAGGCTTGGCCCGGCTTGGCCGGCGCGTGGCGATCGTTCTGGTGGCGACGGCGTGCGTCCTCGTGCAGCAGGTGGGCAGCAGTGCAGGTGCGGCACCCAGCGAGCTCGCGCCCAAGCACCCGATGCTCACGCGCCACGCGGCAGCGGCTGACGCCAAGCCGGCGAAGCCGGGCAACCCTGGGGGTGGTAGGCGCTCGAACGGCATCGACTACCACGGCGGGCCGATAATCACCGGTACGACCAACGCGTACGTCATCTGGTACGGCAACTGGCCCGCCGGCAACACCACTCAGCCGATCCTCGCCAACCTGCTGAGCTCGATCGGCGGGTCGCCGTACTTCAGCATCAACACGACCTACTACAACGGCGCTGGCGTCCACGTGACGAACTCGGTCGCGCTGAAGGGCACCACATCGGTCGCGTACCCGTACGGCACGGCACTGTCGGATGCGGCGATCGCGGCGATCGTGCGCGACGCGATCAACGCCAACGCGCTGCCGTCGGACACCAACGGCGTCTACTTCGTGCTCACGAGCGCGGACGTGAGCGAGACCAGCGGGTTCCTAACCCAGTACTGCGGCTGGCACGACCACACGTCGATCAACAGCAAGGACATCAAGTTCGCGTTCATCGGTGACCCGTCGGCGAACATGGCGGCTTGCTCGGTGCAGCCCTCGACATCGCCGAACGGCAACCCCGCGGCCGACGCCATGGCCAGCGTGGTGGCCCACGAGCTCGAAGAGGCCACGACCGACCCGGACCTCAATGCCTGGTTCGACTCGCGGGGCTACGAGAACGCGGACAAGTGCGCGTGGACGTTCGGCACCACGTACAAGGTGGCGAACGGCTCACTTGCCAACATGAAGCTCGGCGGGCGCGACTACCTCATCCAGCGCAACTGGGTGAACGCGAACGGTGGGTCCTGCCAGCTCAAGTGGTGAGGGAGAGCCATCACTGAATTCCCAGCTGATTCCCAGCTCCAGCCGGTTGACTGAGCGCATGGGTCCGAACCGTCCCCATCCGGGCTACCGTCCCTTCGTCGACCACCCCGGCCATCCGTGGTTCTGGCTGCTCGTGGTCGTCGCTGTCGCAGCGGCGACCGTGCTGATCGTCTGGTTGATCGTCCGCCGCCGCCCGGTCCCGTCGAGTGGATCGGCGCCGTATGGCGCGCCACCCGCGCCCTACGGCACCACGGTGGCGCCTCACGCCGACCCTGCGCTCGAGCAGGCACGGCTGCGGTACGCGCGGGGCGAGGTGTCCCGTGAGGAGTACCTCCGCATCGTCGCCGACCTCGGCGGCACGCCGCCGCCCGCCGCTCCCGCGGGCGCGCCGCCGCCCGCCGCTCCCGCGGGCGCGCCGCCGCCGGGTGCGCCACCTGCGCCCCAGGGGTGATTGCCAGGCCCGGACCGGGCGGCCCTAGCCTCGCCAACCGTGGGTCGATACCGGTTCGCGCTGCGACCGAAGTGGATCCTCTCGCACGTCCTCGTGATCCTGCTGGTCGTCGTCATGGTGAACCTGGGCTTCTGGCAACTCCGCCGGCTCCACGAGCGGCGGGCGCACAACGCGGCCGTCCGCGCCAACGAGGCGCAGCCCGTCGCGCCCGTCGACGCGTTGCTGCATCCCGGCCAGCCCACGAGCGTCGGCCGTGACCTCGCGTTCCGGCGTGTCACCGCGCGCGGGACCTACGACACCGCGAACGAGATCATCATCGGCGCTCGCAGCCTGGACGGGGAGCCCGGCGTGTGGGTGGTGACGCCGTTGCGGCTCGCCGACGGCAGCGCGGTGATCGTGCTGCGCGGGTTCCTGCCGTCGCAGGGAACGCTCGAACGGGTACCCGCGGACGCCGAGCCACCCGCCGAGCAGGTGACGGTGAGCGGGCTGGTGCAGCAGACCCAGACCAGGGGACTGTTCGGACCGACCGACCCCGCACAGGGCCGGCTCACGACGATGGCGCGCGTCGACGTCGAGCGTATGGCACAGCAGTTGCCGTATCCGGTCGCGCCCGCGTACGTCCGGCTGCAGACCCAGGATCCACCGCAGCCGGGGCCCCAGCCGCGCATCGTTCCCGAGCCGGCCCTCGACGAGGGCCCGCACTTCAGCTACGCAGTGCAGTGGTTCACGTTCTCGACCATCGCCGTCGCCGGCTACCCGTTGATCCTGCATCGCCGCGCCCGACAAGGCGACCAGATGCCCGACCGCGACGACGAGGCTGACGATCACGAACGCGAGGAGGCCGCGCGTGCCGGACACCCCGGATGACGCCTCGGTGTCCGCACGCGACCGGGTACTCGACGCAACCGTCGTCGCCGCGGGCCGTGTGGGCATCGCCCGGATCACCGTCGAGGAGGTCGCGCGCGAGGCCGCCGTGTCGCGGGCGACGGTGTACCGCTGGTTCCCAGGTGGACGTGACCAACTCATCGACGAGGCGATCACGTTCGAGGTCGGCCGCTTTCTCGACCGCGTGACCAACGCCGCGGCGGGCGCGCCGGACCTGCCGACGCGGCTCGAGCGAGGCCTGCTGTTCGCGCACCGTGCCATCGAGGAGCACGCGGTGCTCCAGCGGATCCTCGCCACCGAGCCCGCGGGGCTGCTGCCGCAGCTGCACGCGATGGCGCCGCTCGTGCTCGACGTGGTCCGCGCCGAGCTCACGTCGTGGTTCGCGGGCGCGGCGCTTCGCCCCGGTGTCGACCCGGCCGAAGCCGCCGACTACGTCGCCCGGCTGTTCCTGTCGTTCGTGGTCAACGGGGGCAGCTGGGACCTCGGTGACCCCGCCGAGGTTCGCGACCTGGTGCGGACCCGGCTGCTCGCCGGCGTGCTGGCGTGAGCCGGCTTCGCAGCCCGTGACGCATATCACCCGAACCGGACGTTGACGCTGAGACGGTAGGCTTCTTACTGTCTCATGCGATGGGGGAGTCGCAGGCCGCAGAGTCGCTCGAGCGCCGGGTCGTGGAGGCGACGTTACGCTGCCTGGCGCGCTGGGGCATCGCGAAGACCACCCTCGACGACGTCGCCCGGGAGGCCGGGTGCAGCCCGGGCGACCATCTACCGGGCCTTCGCCGGCGGGAAGGCCAGCGTGCTGCGAGCGACGCTCGACCACGAGTTGCGACGCTGCGCCCGCACGGTCGAGACGGCGATGGCGGGTCAGGACACGCTCGAGGACGTGCTCGTGGCGGGCACAACCGCGGGGGCGCGGTTCCTGGCCGGCCACGACGCGCTGCAGTTCCTCATGGCGCACGAGCCCGACGCGATCCTCCCGCACGTCGCGTTCGACAAGCTCGCACGCGTCTTCCAGGGCGCGTCGGTGTTCGCTGAGCCCCACCTCGCGCGCTTCCTTCGGGCCGACGAGGTGCCGCGAGCGACCGAGTGGGTGACGCGGGTCGTGCTCGCCTACGGCCTGTCGCCGCGCAGCGTCGACCTCACCGTCGAAGCCGACACCCGCCGGCTGGTCCGGCGCTACCTGCTTCCCGCCCTGATCGATCGAATCCCCACCGTGAGTACCGCCTAGGAGCAGAGCTTGATGACGAACACCAACGAAGCGCTCATCGGTCGATCCGACCTGAACGACCTCGAGGCGATCCTGTCGGTGAGCAATCGCGATGTCGACGCGGTCGTGCACGCGGTCAAGGACAACGCCGACGCGATCTTCACGTGGGACTACGAGAAGGGCCAGCGCCCGGCGCTCGCCAAGCTCTACGAGAAGGCCAAGACCTCGCAGTGGAACGGTGAGACCGACCTGCCGTGGGAGACCGAGGTCGACCAGGAGCAGGTCGTGCTGGCCAACGCGGCCGCGAACAACGGTCTCGTCGACGGCGTCGACGTCACGGGCACGCCGTTCGAGAAGTGGACCGACAAAGAATGGCTCCAGCTCGGCATCGAGTTCCAGAACTGGCAGCTCAGCCAGTTCATGCACGGTGAGCAGGGCGCGCTGCTGTGCACCGCGAAGATCGTCGAGACCGTGCCGTGGATCGACGCGAAGTACTATGCGTCGACGCAGGTGATGGACGAGGCCCGTCATGTCGAGGTGTTCGCGAAGTACCTCGACACGAAGCTGTCGGGGCACTACCCCATCAACGCGCACCTGCGGTTGCTGCTCGATGACATCATCGAGGACAGCCGCTGGGACATGACCTACCTCGGCATGCAGATCATGGTCGAGGGGCTTGCCTTGGCGGCATTCGGGTTCCTTCACCAGCTCACGACCGAGCCGCTGCTCAAGCAGTTGCTGCGCTACGTGATGTCCGACGAGGCGCGTCACGTGGCGTTCGGCGTGCTGTCGCTGAAGGAGTACTACGCGGGTCTCTCCGCGGCGGAGCTGCGTGAGCGCCAGGAGTTCGCGTTCGAGGCGGCCGTGCGCATGCGTGACCGGTTCCTCATGCAGGAGGTCTGGGACCGGATGGGTGTCGACCCGAAGCAGGCCGTCCCGCTCGTGATGATGAGCCCGCAGCGCCAGGTCTTCCAGCAGATGCTGTTCTCGAAGATCGTGCCGAACTGCAAGAAGCTCGGCCTCCTCGACGCAGGTGCCAAGGCCGGCGAGAAGGGCTGGCTGCGGCAGCGCTTCGAGGAGCTCGGCGTCATCCAGTTCGAGGACTGGGCCGATACCGGCGAGGAGTACGAGATGTTCCAGCTCGCCCAGAGCTGACCGATCCGACGGATTCGCGCCGACCATCGTGCATCGAGCACCGGAATCCGCTGCTCGATGCACATCAGTGCGGGATCGGCGGCGTCGGCGCGGGCGGGGGCGCGAACATCGGCGGATGCACGCATCGGCGCAGCGGGTGGTGGACGAGGCGCGGGCCCGGGGGCTCGCCATCGAGGTGCGAGAGTTCCACGAGGGAACCCACACCGCGGCTGACGCGGCGCAGGCGATCGGCGTCGAGGTCGGCCAGATCGTCAAGTGCCTTGCCTTCCGTGCCGGCGACGAGGTCGTGCTCGCACTCGTGTCGGGTGAGAACCGCCTGGACGAGCGCGCGCTCGGCGAGGCGGCCGGGGTCAGCCGGCGCGCCATCCGCCGTGCGGACGCAGCAGCGGTTCGCGCCGCGACCGGCTTCGCCATCGGCGGTGTCCCACCCTTCGGGCACCCGGCGCCGCTGCGCACCTTTCTCGATCGTGATCTGCTCCGCTACGACGTGGTGTGGGCGGGCGCGGGCACGCCCCGGCATGTGTTCTCGGTCGATCCGCGTGAGCTTGCGCGGGTGACGGGCGCGGTCGTTGCCGACCTCTCGACACGGTCCGCCGAACCGCCGTCACCGGCGTAACGTCTTACGCCGTGTATGCCGCCGCACACGCAGCCGCGCATCCCGACAAGCCCGCCATCATCATGGCGACCACTGGCGAGACGATCACCTTCGCCGAGTTCGAGTCCGCCGCCAACCGGTTCGCCCACCTCTATCGAGACCTCGGTCTCCGGCGCGGCGACCATGTCGCGTTTTTCATGGAGAACAACCCGCGCATGCTCGAGGCCGAAGGCGGGGCCGAGCGCAGCGGCTTGTACTTCACGTGTGTGAACTCGTATTTGTCGGCCGACGAAGTCGCGTACATCGTCAACGACAGTGAGTCGCAGGTCGTGGTGTCGTCGGTGGCCAAGCGGGAGGTAGCCGCGCAGGTACCGGCACGCTGTCCTGGCGTCAAGCGCTGGCTGATGGTCGACGGCACCGTCGACGGCTACGAGCGGTGCGAGGACGCCGTCGCCGCCTACCCGTCCACGCCGATCGCGGACGAGCAGCTCGGCGCGGCGATGCTCTATTCGTCGGGAACCACCGGACAGCCGAAGGGGATTCTCCGCCAGCTTCCCGACCAGGCGCCGAGCGAGCCGCTCGCGCTGGCCGAGGGGCTCAAGGTCCTCTTCGGGTTCCGCGAGGGAATGACCTACCTGTCGCCCGCGCCCCTGTACCACTCCGCACCGCAGGCGAGCGTGTCGGTCACCCTGCGGCTCGGTTCGACCGCGGTGATCATGGAGCGCTTCGATCCCGAACAGTGGTTGCAGCTCGTCGAGCGCTACCGCGTCACGAACTGCCAGATGGTGCCAACGATGTTCTCGCGGCTGCTGAAGCTGCCCGAAGACGTGCGGACCCGATACGACCTGTCGTCGCTCGAATGCATCGTGCACGCGGCCGCGCCGTGTCCGGTCCCGGTGAAGCGGGCGATGATCGACTGGCTCGGCCCGATCATCGTCGAGTACTACAGCGCGACCGAGGCGAACGGATTCACGTGGTGCGACTCGGAGCAGTGGCTCGCACATCCCGGCACGGTCGGCAAGCCCATCGTCGGTGAACTCCTGATCCTCGACGAGAACGAGCAGCCTTGCCCGACGGGTACGGCCGGCACGGTGTGGTTCCGGGGCGCCACGTCGTTCGAGTACTTCAAGGCCCCCGACAAGACGGCGGAGTCGATTCGCGTCGACGATCAGGGGGTGCGCAGCACGGTCGGCGACGTCGGGTACGTCGACGAGGACGGCTACCTCTACCTGACCGATCGGAAGACCTACATGATCATCTCGGGCGGCGTGAACATCTACCCGCAGGAGACCGAGAACCTGCTGATCGCCCACCCCAGCGTGATGGACGCCGCGGTCTTCGGCGTCCCGAACGACGACCTCGGCGAGGAGGTCAAAGCCGTCGTGCAAGTCGTGGACGGGGTTGAGCCCGGGCCCGAGCTCGAGCGCGCGCTGATCGCGTACTGCCGCGAGCACCTCGCCCACTTCAAGTGCCCCCGGTCGATCGACTTCGAGGCCGAGCTGCCGAGGCTGCCGACCGGCAAGCTGTACAAGCGGCTCCTGCGGGACCGCTACTGGCAGGGCCGTGCCACGAGGATCTGATCCGGACCTGGCGACGGCGACGAACGACGCGTGTAAGTGGAAACACGCCGGACGGGCCGGCGAGCGAGGGAGGCAACGATGGACAGCGTGACGCTTCTCGGACGAGTGGTGCGCGAGACGCAACGGGTCGTCGACAACATCAGCGAAGACCAGCTCGGCCGGCCGACGCTGTGTGAGGAATGGACGGTCCGTGACGTCCTCAACCACATCACCGGTGGGGCGACGATGTTCGCGCTGTCGGCCGAGCAGGGCTCAGTGCCCGACGACCGGCTGGGAGACCTGCTGACCGGCGACAACCTCGGCGACGACTTCAAGCGATCGTTCCGCGAGGCCAGCGAGCACGCGCTCGGCGCGTTCCAGGGGCCGGGGGTGCTCGACCGGATCGTGAAGCTCCCGTTCGGGGAGATGCCGGCCGGCATCGCGCTCGACATCGCGGTGTTCGACGTCGCTACGCATGCGTGCGACCTCGCACGCGCCACCGGCCAGGCCATCACCGACGATGACCTGCTCCAGACCGCGCTCGACATGGGTCGCAAGCTCATCGGTCCGGAGTTCCGCGTTCCCGGCGTGTTCGCCGAGGAGCGCAACGTCGCCGACACCGCGTCGCTCGAGGACAAGCTCCTGGCCTTCGCGGGCCGGCGCGTCTGATCGGTCCGGCAGACGGCGCCCGTCGGGTGCTCGCCGGCGCCGCTCGCCGCCCGCCGCCCGCCGGTGGGGAAAGCGTCGCGGCATGGCGGCTCGATTAGCGTTGCATCATGACCTGTCCCTCCGAGCCCCGCCTGCTCGTGCTGCACGGGCTCCGGTTGAAGGGCTTCGGTCTCGCCGAGGACATCGCCTCCATCGTCGACGTCGCCGTCGACGAGGTGGCTGCGCACCTCGAGGCGTTCCAGGCCGACGAGCTGGTGCGGTACCGGGAGGGCCGGCTCACCGGCTACGCGCTGACCGCCGCGGGCCGCGAGGAGCAGGAGCGGTTGCTCGCCGCCGAGCTCGCCGCGATCGGCTGCCGCGACGCCGTGTACGGCGCGTACCAGCGGTTCCTGTCGCTGAACCCGGAGCTGCTCCAGATCTGCACGGCCTGGCAGATGAAGGACGAGGCGACGCTCAACCAGCACGACGACCCTGACTACGACGCGGCCGTCGTCGCACAACTCGGTGAGCTCCACGGCAAGCTCGAACCCGTCCTCGGTGACCTCGAAGGCGCGCTGGCCCGCTTCCACCGGTACCGGCCACGGCTCCAGCACGCCATCGAACGAGTCGAGTCGGGCGAGCACGACTGGGTCGCGAAGCCGATGATCGACTCGTACCACACCGTGTGGTTCCAGCTCCACGAGGACCTGCTGAACACGCTCGGCATCGAGCGGAGCAAGGAGGCGCTGCACGCGTGAAGACCTGGGGCAGCGTGCTGACTGCGATGGTGACGCCGTTCGACGACGACGGCGCCCTCGATCTCGACGCCGCCGCAGCGCTGGCGCGCTGGCTCGCGGACCACGGCAACGACGGTCTGGTCGTCGCCGGCACCACGGGTGAGGCGCCCACGCTCACCGAGGCCGAGAAGCTCGACCTGTGGCGCGCGGTCAGCGAGGCTGTGACGATCCCGATGGTGGCGGGGACGGGGACGAACAACACCAGGGAGACGGTGGAGCTGACCCGGCGTGCCGCGGACGCGGGTGCCGCCGGGGTGCTGGTGGTCGGCCCCTACTACAACCGCCCACCCCAGGGCGGCATCGAGCAGCACTTCCGCGCCGTCGCGGCAGCGACGTCGTTGCCGGTGATGGTCTACGACGTGCCGGGACGAACGGGGCGGCGCATCGCGCACGACGTGATCGTGCGTCTGGTGCGCGGCGTGCCCAACATCGTCGCCCTGAAGGACGCGACCGGAGACCCGCCCGCGGCCGCGCGGCTGCTCGCCGAGCTCCCCGATCTCGACCTGTACAGCGGCGACGACTCGCTGACACTGCCGTTGCTCGCGGTCGGCGCCTGCGGTGTGGTCGGGGTGGCGACGCACTGGTGCGCGCCCGAGATGGCGGAGATGATCGCCGCTTTCGAGAAGGGCGACCACGCCCTCGCCCGCCAGATCAACGCGCGGTTGCTCGAGTCGTACGCGTTCGAGAACAGCGACACCTGCGTGTTCTCGCAGGCCGCGAAGGCGATGATGCGCGCGCTCGGGTTGCGGGTGGGGGAGTGCCGCCTCCCGCTCGGGCCGGCGCCCGCGGGCACCGAGGAACGAGCGCGCAAGGTGTACGCGCGGCTCCATCCGTGATGCGTACTGCTCCCCTCTGATGGCTGATCCGGTCGCCGTCACGTTCCTCGGCGGGCTCGGCGAGATCGGGCGCAACTGCGCCTGCATCGAGGTCGACGGCCGCATCATGCTGCTCGATTGCGGGCTCATGTTCCCCGACCTCGACATGCTGGGGATCGACCTCGTCCTGCCCGATTTCACCTACCTGCGCGAGAATGCCGACCGCATCGACGGGTGCATCGCGACCCACGGCCACGAAGACCACGTCGGCGGCCTGTCGTTCCTGCTGCGTGACCTCAGCTTCCCGATCTACGGCTCTGCGTTGACGCTCGGCCTGGCGCGGCACCGGATCGAGGAAGCCGGCCTCATCGACCGCACCGAGCTCATCCCCGTGCGTGACGGCGAGCGCCGCCGCATCGGCGCATTCGACGTCGAGTTCATCCCCGTCACCCACTCGGTGCCCCACGGGTTCGCCACCGCGTTCCACACCCCGCAGGGCACGATCCTGCACTCTGGCGACTTCAAGCTCGACCTGACCCCGGTCGACAACCGGCTCACCGACCTGGCTCGCATCGGCGCGATCGCGACAGGCCGCGAGAGCGGCCGCCCCGGCATCCGGCTGCTGCTGTCCGACTCGACGAACGCCGACGAGGCGGGGCACTCGGCGAGCGAGCGTTCCGTCGGCAAGGTGCTCTACGACCTGTTCCACGCGAACGAGGGCCGGCGAATCATCATCGCCTGCTTCGCGAGCCACATTCACCGGGTGCAGCAGATCGTCAACGCCGCCCTCGCGTTCGACCGCACCGTCGCCACCCTCGGGATGTCGATGAAGAAGAACGTGCGCCTCGCCCGTGAGATGGGCCTGCTGCACATCCCCGACAACAGGCTGGTCGACATCGAGGACATCGGCGACCTCGACCCGGCGAAGGTGTGTGTGATCTCGACCGGATCGCAAGGCGAGCCGATGTCGGCCCTCGCGTTGATGGCATCGAGCGAGAACCGCTGGATCAAGATCGGCCCAGAGGACACGGTGATCCTCAGCTCGCACCCGATCCCCGGCAACGAGGCGAGCGTGTCCAAGATCATCGACGGGATGACGCGGCTCGGCGCCGACGTCATCCACTCGGGGATCGACGATGTCCACGCCACCGGCCACGCGAAGCAGGAGGAGTTGAAGACGCTGCTGTCGATCGCGCAGCCGGAGTGGTTCACGCCCGTGCACGGCGAGTACCGCCATCTCGTCGTGCATGCCCGCCTCGCGCACGCGATGGGCATGCCGGAGGAGCGGGTGCTGGTGTGCGAGGACGGCGACCAGCTGATCATCACCGACGAGGGGATCACCCGGGGCGAGAAGGTCCCTGCCGGCTACCTGTACGTCGACGGCATCGTCGGCGACGTCGGCCAAGGCGTGCTCCGCGACAGGCGCGTGCTGGCCGAAGAAGGCGTTGTCGTCGTCATCGTCGGTGTCGACGCGCAGAACGGGTCGATCATCACCGGGCCGGAGATCATCACGCGCGGGTGGGTGTACGCGCCCGAAGCGGAGGATCTGCTCGACGAGTGCGTGGAGGAGGTGCGCGCCGCGGTGCACGGTGCGTTCGACTCCGGTGAGCCCGTCGACATCGAGACGTTGCAGCGCCATGTGCGCAAGGCAGCCGGCCGCTTCGTCGCGGAACGCACGCGCCGGCGGCCGATGATCGTGCCCGTGGTCATGGAGACCTGACGCGCCGTTCACCGGCCGGACACAAACTCGCTGCCGCGCGGAAACGTCGCGCCAGTACGTTCCGAAGTGTGGGATCGTCGGTCGTCATCGTCCACGAACCGACGTCGCAATACGTCGGGCCTGGGTTCACGCTGTGCCCGCGCGCGGACGCGCTGGTCTTCGACGACGCCGAGGTTGCGGCGCGGCTGCTCGCCCGCCACGCGAGCGAGCCCTGCTTCGCCGTCGTGCCCCACGACTGCGCCGACGCCGCGTAGGGCGGGCACGGCGCGCTGGGCTGCACGGCGGTCCCGGTGTGGCCAATGTGGCTGCTGATACCGTTGTTGCCACTGTGACGACGAAGCGAGCGACCCGTCCAGCCAAGCGCGCGCCCGCCCACCGCAGCCGGCCGCGGCACGTCGCCGCGCCGGCGCGGGCGGTGCGGCGGTCCACCGCCACCGCGCTCGAAGGTCACCGCGCCGATGCGGCCGGGCTGGCGCTGCTCGCGCTGGCGGTCGTCGCCGCGCTCGCAGTGTGGTTCCACGTCGCGGGACGCGCCGGGCGCGCCATCGACGACGGGATCGACGCGCTGATCGGGTCGATCCGTTTCGCGACTCCGGCTGGTCTCGCGGCGGCCGGTATCGCGCTGCTCGCCGGGTCGGCGGCCGAGGCGCGCGAGCAGGAGCATCAGACGGCGCGGCTCGCAGTCGGCTCCTTGTTCCTGCTCGTCGCGGTGTGCGGGCTGCTCGAGCTCGGCGACCGCGGTGGCGCGGTCGGTTGGGTGGCAACGGTGCCGCTGCGTTCAGTGATCGGCGCGTGGGCGACGGCAACGATGCTCGTCGCGGTCGGGCTGGTCGGTGCCGTCGTGGTCACGCAGACATCCGTGCTCGCCGCAGCGCGGCGCATCGGCGACGGCTTCGCCGTGCTCAGCCGCCTCGGCGCGCGACTGTTCACGCTCGAGCCCACCGACGGCTCTTCTCCCCGCCGGATCACGACGACGCTCTACGACCAGGACCAAGATCCGGATCCCGGCCTTGGAAGCGGCTCGGACATCGACCTGCGCGACCAGCAGTCGCGCGCCGAGCCGCCGCGTCGACGCCGTCGCGGCGACACTGGCGGCCACGGCGCGCCTTCGGCCGGTTCGCCCGACGTTCCGTCGAACGGAAACGGGCCGGCCGAGCCCGCCGAGCAGCTCGCCATCGACCTCGGCCCCGGCGCCCGGCCATCGCCCTGGAAGCTGCCGCCTTCGTCGTTGCTGCATCGCGCCGGCGCGCGGGACATCGACGTCGACTCGGTCGAACGGCGCGGCCGCGTGCTCGAGTCGGCGCTCGCCCAGCACGGTGTCGACACCAAGCTCGTCGGGATGGTGATCGGACCGTCAGTGACCCGCTACGAGCTCGAGCTCGGCCCCGGGGTGAAGGTGGCGCGGCTCACGAGCCTGCACAAGGACATCGCGTACGCGCTCGCGTCACCCGACGTGCGCATCCTGGCCCCGATCCCGGGCCGGCAGGCGATCGGCGTCGAGGTTCCCAACGCCGAGCGCCAGATCGTGCCGCTCGGCGACATCCTCGCGTCGGTCGAGGCGCGTCAGGCCAAGCACCCGCTCGAAGTCGCGGTCGGGCGGGACATCAACGGCAAGGCCATGATGATGAACCTCGCCACGATGCCGCACCTGCTCATCGCCGGCGCCACCGGCGCGGGCAAGTCGAGCTGCCTCAACTCGATCATGACGTCGATCCTGATGCGCTCGACGCCCGACCAGGTGCGCATGATCCTCGTCGACCCGAAGCGGGTCGAGATGGGCCAGTACGACCGTCTTCCCCATCTGCTCACCCAGGTCGTGACGAATCCCAAGAAGGCGGCCAACGCGCTCGCGTGGGCGGTGCGGGAGATGGAGCGTCGCTACGACCTGCTCGCCGACGTCGGCTTCCGCGACATCACCGGCTACAACGCGGCGTTCGACCGCGGCGAGCTCGTGCCCGAACCGGGTTCGGACCGCGAGTACCCGCGGCTGCCGTTCATCCTTGTGGTGATCGACGAGCTCTCCGACCTGATGATGGTGGCGGCACGGGACGTCGAGGACTCGATCTGTCGCATCGCGCAGATGGCGCGCGCCGTCGGCATCCATCTCGTGATCGCGACGCAGCGGCCGTCGGTCAACGTCATCACCGGTGTGATCAAGGCGAACATCCCTGCCCGGCTCGCGTTCGCGGTCTCGTCGGTCACCGACAGCCGAGTGATCCTCGACCAGGCAGGCGCGGAGCGGCTCATCGGCGCCGGCGACATGCTGCTGCTCGGTCCTGCGTCGAGCGCGCCGCACCGGATCCAGGGCTCGTGGGTGACCGAGGAGGAGATCCGAAGGGTCGTGGCGCACTGGCGTCGCCAGGCGCCCGAGGTCGTGTACGACTCGCGGGTGCAAGGCACCGACGACATGACCGCGAGTTCGGCGTCAGGCGACGGTGGGGGCGGGGACGACGACGACGAGCTCGTCCGCCAGGCGATGGAGCTTGTCGTGCGGTCCCAGCTCGGTTCGACCTCGATGCTGCAGCGCAAGCTTCGCATCGGCTTCGCTCGCGCTGGTCGGGTGATGGACCTGCTCGAGCAGCGTGGTGTGGTGGGGCCCTCCAGTGGGTCCAAGGCTCGCGACGTGCTCATGACCCCCGAAGAGCTCGACGAGGCGCTCGCCCGCGACGATTGAGCGCGCTAAGAAGCGGCCGTGGCTGAGCTCCGAGAGATCACGAACGGCCTGCGGTTCCCCGAGGGACCGGTCGCCATGGACGACGGCAGCGTCATCGTCGTCGAGATCGCGCGCGGCACGTTGACCCGAATCGATCCCGCCACCGGCGAAAAGGACGTGGTCGCCGAGACCGGCGGCGGCCCGAACGGTGCCGCGGTCGGACCCGACGGCAAGCTCTACGTCTGCAACAACGGCGGATGCTTCGACTGGCACGAGGTGATGGGGATGCTGTTCCCCGGCGCGCCGCCGCCTGCGTCCTACCCTGGCCGGGGCTCGATCCAGCGCGTCGACATCGCCACCGGCGAGGTGGAGACGCTCTACGAGGCGTGCAACGGCGTCGTCCTGCGCGCGCCGAACGACATCGTGTTCGACTCGAACGGCGGGTTCTGGTTCACCGACCACGGTGTGCGCGAAGCGCGCGTGAGCGACCGTGGCGCGGTCTACTACGCGAAGACCGACGGGTCGTCGATCACCGAGGTGATCCAACCGATCGACGCGCCCAACGGCATCGGCCTGTCACCCGCAGGCGACCGTCTGTACGTCGCGGAGACCCACACAGGGCGGGCGTGGGCGTGGGACGTACCCGCGCCCGGCACGGTCCAAGGTGCCAACCCGGTAGGCCCGGCCGGCGGCAACCTGCTCGTCGGCCTGCCCGGCTTCCAGCTGTTCGACTCGCTCGCGGTCGACGGCGACGGGTGGGTGTGCATCGCGACGCTCGTGAGCTCGGGGATCACCTCGGTGTCGCCCGACGGGGCAACGGTCGAGCACCTCGCCACCGACGATCCGCTCACCACCAACATCTGCTTCGGTGGCCCCGACCTGCGCACCGCGTACATCACGTGCTCGGGCACCGGCAGGCTGCTCGCGACCGACTGGCCACGACCGGGTCTGCAGCTCGCGTATCACGCATGAGCTGAACCCGTACCGGGCGCGGCGCGGGCAGGCCGCCTTCGTCGCCTTGCAGCACCCACAAGTAGCCTTGGCGTGATGGCACGCCGGTTCTGGGTCGAAACCCTCGGCTGCCCGAAGAACCAGGTCGACTCGGACAAGCTGACCGGATCGCTGCTCACCGACGGGTTGGTGCTGGCGGGCGGGCCGGAGGATGCGGACCTCGTCGTCGTGAACACGTGCGCGTTCATTGAGGAGGCCCGGCAGGAGTCGATCGACACGATTCTCGACCTCGCCGGCAGTCGCAAGCCCGGCGCCCGGCTCGTCGTCACGGGCTGTCTCGCCGAGCGTGCCGGCGACGAGCTGGCCCGGGCCCTGCCGGAGGTCGACGCCGTCGCCGGCTTCGCCAGCGCCGTACCGGTCACACTCGGGCACAAGCCTGCGGCACCCGATATGGACCTGCTTCACCTGCCACGACCGAAGGCCAGCGCGCCGTGGGCCTACGTGAAGGTCGCCGAAGGCTGTGACCGCGCCTGCGGGTTCTGCGCGATCCCGACCTTCCGTGGCAAGCAGCGCTCCCGCACGATCGACGACATCGTCCGTGAGGTCGACCAGCTCGAAGTCCGCGAGGTCGTGCTCGTCGCGCAGGATCTCGCCAGCTTCGGCCGCGACCAGGGCCGTGGTGCGCGCGCGATCGTGCCGCTGGTCGAAGCCGTCGCCGCCCGCGTCGATCGGGTCCGGCTCCTGTACCTGTACCCGTCGGATCTCACCGACGAGCTCGTGGACGCGATCTGCGCGACCCGCGTGCCGTACTTCGACCTGTCGTTGCAGCACGTCTCCGCGCGGCTGCTTCGGCACATGCGCCGCTGGGGCGACGGTACGCGCTTCCTCGACCGGATCCGCCGGATCCGCGCGCGCGAGCCCGCCGCAGCGTTCCGGTCGAACTTCATCGTCGGCTATCCCGGCGAGACCGAGGACGACCACGACCAACTCCTCCGGTTCCTCGACGAGGCACAGCTCGACTGGTGCGGGTTCTTCGCGTTCTCCGAGGAGGAGGGCACGTACGCCGCGGGCCTGGACGGCAAGGTCGATCGCTCCCTGGTCGACGAGCGGCTGGCCGAGCTGTGCGAGCGTCAGGAGGCGATCACCGCGGCGAAACGTGACGAACTCGTCGGCACGACGGTCGAAGTGCTCGTGGACGAACCAGGGGTCGGCCGCAGCCATCGTGAGGCACCGGAGATCGATGGCGTGATCCTCCTCCCCGACCACCTGCCGGTCGGTGACTTCGCCAAGGTGACCGTGGTCGGAGCGATCGGTCCCGACCTGGAGGCGGTGGCTGCCTGATGGCCGTCTCCGAGCAGTCCTTCGGCCCGTCGGCCATCGCCACGCCGGCGAACGCTGTCAGCATCATGCGCCTGCTGTTCGCCATCCCGCTGCTCATGCTCATTGCCGACCGCGTCTCGTCGTGGCCGGCGGTCGTGCTGTGGGTCGTCCTGTGCGTCACCGACGGCATCGACGGCTACCTCGCCCGCCGCCAGGGGACGACCCGCTCCGGCGCGTTCCTCGATCCGCTGGCCGACAAGGTCCTCGTGCTCGGCGCGATGCTCGCCCTCGTCGGTGCCGGCGTGCTGTGGTGGCTGCCGGTGGCGGTCATCGCCGCCCGCGAGGTCGTCATCAGCGTGTTCCGCAGCTACTGGGGCCGTCGCGGCCTCGCCGTGCCGGCGACGCCGTGGGCGAAGGTCAAGACGGTCGTCCAGGAGCTCGCTGTCGGGTTCGCGCTGCTTCCGTGGACGGCCGGCGACCGCTGGATCGCGAACACGGCGCTGTGGGTCGCCGTCGTCCTCACCGTCACGACCGGCATGCACTACATCCAGGCCGGCAGTCGCGCCACCCGCACGACCGGCTCCTAGACGCGCTACACAGCGGGGATGCGCTGCGAGATCGTCGCGGTCGGAACCGAACTGCTCCTCGGGCAGATCGTCGACACGAACTCGGCGTGGATCGGCGAGCAGCTCGCGCTCGCCGGCATCGACGTGAACTGGGGGACGACGGTCGGCGACAACCTCGAGCGTATCGTCGCCGCGCTGCGCGCCGCGCTCGACCGCAACGACGCGGTGATCGTGTGCGGCGGGCTGGGCCCGACCCACGACGACATCACCCGTGAGGCGATCGCGCAGGTGATGGGTGTCCCGCTCGAGCACGACGAGCAGGTCGCGGCCCGGATCGAGGCGATGTTCGCAGCGCGTGGTCGCGCGATGGCCGCGAGCAACCTGCGCCAGGCGCAGGTGCCGGTGGGCGCGTCGGTGATCCGCGACCCGCAACCCGGTACCGCGCCGGGACTGCGCTGCCCGGTGGGGGACAAGGTCATCTACGCCGTACCCGGCGTGCCGCACGAGATGCGGGCGATCGTCGCCCAGGCGGTCATCCCCGACATGCGCCTCCGCGTCGGCGCGTCCGCGGTGATCCTCAGCCGGGTGCTGCGGACTTGGGGGGAGAGCGAGTCGCGGCTCGCGGAGCTGGTCGCACCTCGGATCGACGTGCTCGATCGCACCGCGAACCCGACGATCGCGTTCCTCGCGAGCGGCATCGAGGGCATCAAGGTGCGCATCACGGCGAAGGCACCCGACGAGGCCACCGCGCTCGAGATGCTGGCCGGCGAGGAGGCCGAGCTGCGTGCGCTGCTCGGCGACCTCGTGTTCGGAGTGGACGACGAGACGATGGAGCACGCCGTCGCGGTGCTGCTCGCAAGACGCAGGCTGACGCTCGGTCTCGCCGAGTCACTCACCGGTGGGCTCATGGGGGCACGACTCACCGACATCGCGGGCGCGAGCGAGTTCTTCGTCGGCTCGATCGTGAGCTACGGGTCCGCGGTGAAGTTCGACCTGCTGGGTGTGCCCGAAGGCCCGGTCGTCTCCGCGCCGGCCGCGGAGGCGATGGCCATCGGCGCGCGGCGCGTGCTCGGCGCGGACATCGGCCTTGCGGTCACCGGTGTCGCGGGCCCCACCGAACAGGACGGCCAGCCCGTCGGCACGGTGCTCGTCGGGCTCGCGCTCGACGGCGAAGTCGAGTCGGTGCACCTGCGCCTGCCGGGTGACCGCCGGCAGATCCGCGACTTCACCGTGATCTCCGCGCTCGACCTGTTGCGGCGCCGCCTCCTCGCCGGCGGCGACTGAGGTGCGGCTGTTCGTCGCGGTCTGGCCGTGCCGTGACATCGTGACGCAGCTCGCGGCCGTACCCCGACCGCCGATCGCCGGCGTGCGGTGGACGACCGAGGACCAGTGGCACGTGACGCTGCGGTTCCTCGGTGAGATCGACGGCGCCGAGCCGGTGCTCGCCGCGCTCGAGCCGGCTGCGACCGCTGCCGCGCCGGTCGCCGCGACGCTGGGCTCGGCGACCTCGTTCGTCCACGGCATGATCTGGGCCACCGTCGAGGGTCTCGACCTACTCGCGGGCCGGGTGATCGACGCGACCGCGGCGCTCGGTGCGCCACCCGGGCCGCGGCCGTTCCGCGGGCACATCACGCTCGCCCGCCAGAACCAGCGCGAGCAACCGGCCGCGACGCGCCGGGCGCTGCGCGCCGCCGCCGGCGTCGCGCTGTCGGGCACGTGGACCGTCGAAGCGCTCGAGGTGGTCGAGAGCCAGTTGCACTCCCGCGGCGCCCGGTACCGCACCGTCGCCCGGTTGCCGCTCGGCCGCTGACCCGGCACCCGGGGATGCTTGAACGAACACGCGTTCGGAACTACGCTGCTGTCATTCCCCGGGGTTGCCGGCCCCGTCCCCCGGCGGGGGCGGCAACCGAACCGACGGAGGGAAGTGTCACACCCCCTGCGGATGATGAACCGGATCAGATCGCTGCGGCGCCGCTGCTCGGCACCGGTCGCAGCCCGTACGTGAACGCCGGAAGCGGCAAGCACAAAGGAGCAACACGGTGGAGCGAGACAAGGCCCTCGAGATGGCACTCGGCCAGATCGAGAAGCAGTACGGCAAGGGCGCCGTCATGAAGATGAGCGACAAGGGCGAGATGAACGTCGAGGCCATCCCGACCGGCGCGCTCGCCCTCGATCTCGCGCTGGGGGTCGGCGGCCTGCCCCGCGGGCGGATTGTCGAGGTGTACGGGCCCGAGTCGTCGGGCAAGTCGACGCTGGCCATGCACGTCGTGGCCGAGGCCCAGCGCAATGGCGGCATCTGCGCGTACATCGATGCCGAACACGCGATGGATCCGGTCTACGCCAAGGCGATCGGTGTTGACATCGACGAGCTGCTGATCTCGCAGCCCGACACCGGTGAGCAGGCGCTCGAGATCGCGGACCTGCTCGTGCGCTCGGGCGCACTCGACGTGGTGGTGATCGACTCGGTGGCCGCGCTCACGCCGCGGGCCGAGATCGAAGGGGAGATGGGCGACAGCCACGTCGGCCTCCAGGCCCGGCTGATGTCCCAGGCGCTGCGCAAGCTCACCGCCAACCTGAACCGCACCAAGACGATCTGCCTGTTCATCAACCAGCTACGGGAGAAGATCGGGGTGATGTTCGGCTCGCCTGAGACCACGCCGGGTGGGCGGGCCTTGAAGTTCTACGCATCGGTCCGGCTCGACATCCGCCGCATCGAGTCGATCAAAGACGGGGCGGAGGTCGTCGGCAACCGCACCCGGGTCAAGGTCGCGAAGAACAAGGTGAGCCCACCGTTCCGGCAGGCCGAGTTCGACATCATGTACGGCAAGGGCATCAGCCGCGAGGGCTCGCTGCTCGACGTGGGCGTCGACCTCGGGCTCATCAAGAAGTCGGGCGCGTGGTTCACCTACGAGGGCGAGCAGCTCGGTCAGGGCCGCGAGAACGCGAAGAGCTTCCTGGCCGACAACGCCGAGATCATGGTCGAGATCTCCGAACGCATCCTGCGGGAGGTCGGCATCCAGCGCGGCGACGGTGCCGGGCAGCCGGCGGTCGACCTCGCCACCAATCCCGACGACGCGCCGATCACGCTCGACGACTGACGGGGCCGGCGGATGAGCCGGGTACCGCCGGCGTGCGAGGCTGGGACCGACGACCGGGCGTTTCGACCGGCAGGGGACGTCAGACGTCCGGTCGTCCTCCATCCCGCCGCGGATGTCGCGGTCGCTGGCGTGCCTGGCACAGCCCTCACCGATCGTGCCGCAGCCCCGCGCGCAGCGCGGTGGTGGGTCCAATTCGGCAAAGTCGGAAATCCGTCCGGAAGGTGACCAACGGCGACGCGTCGAATCTCGCGCCCGTTGCCGACATTGCTCGCCGCGAGGGGACCTCGATGGAAACGCTGAAGGTCTCGACGAAGTCGAATCCCAACTCCGTCGCCGGGGCAATGGCTGGTGCGGTGCGCCAGGCGGGCGCAGTCGAGGTGCAGGTGGTCGGCGCAGGTGCCCTCAACCAGGCGATCAAGGCGGTGGCGATCGCCCGCGGCTACGTGGCTGCCGCGGGCATCGACCTGGTGTGCGTACCGACCTTCGCCGACATCGTCATCGACGGCGAGCGCCGGACGGCGATCCGGCTCAGCATCGAGGACCGCCAGCGCGCCAACCCGGGCGAGGCGACCATCGACGTGGCGGACAGCCGGTTGGCCCAAGCGGCAGCGTACGACGGCACCTCGCTCAGCAACTGAACCGGCGCCGCCGCGGGTCCGGCGCGGCCCTAACCTGGCGGTGCAATGGCTACGGCCCGCAAGTACCTCCTGCGCACCTACGGCTGCCAGATGAACGAGCACGACTCGGCGCGGATCGCCGGCTTGCTCGAAGCGGACGGCCTGCAGCCGGCCACCGGGCTCGACGACGCGGACGTCGTCGTGTTCAACACCTGCTGCATCCGGGAGAACGCGGACAACCGCCTGTACGGGAACCTCGGTCACCTGAGGACGATCAAGCAGACGCGTCCCGACCTGCAGATCGTGGTGGCTGGCTGCCTCGCGCAGAAGGACGGTGAGCAGGTGCGGGCGCGGGCGCCGCACGTCGACGTCGTGGTCGGGACCCACAACGTGCACCGGACCGCGGTGCTGCTCGAACAGGCGGCTCGGACCGGGCCTGTCACCGAGCTCCTGGACGCCACCGATCCCGACGAGGCGGAGGCCTTCCCGTCAGCACTGCCGGTGCGGCGCGACGCCCCGTTCGCGGCGTGGGTGACCATCCAGATCGGCTGCAACAACTCGTGCGCGTTCTGCATCGTGCCGTCGGTGCGGGGCCGGGAGATCTCCCGGCCGATGGACGAACTGGTCGCGGAGATCGCCGAGCTGGCCCGGCGGGGCGTGGTCGAAGTGACCCTGCTCGGCCAGAACGTCAACTCCTACGGCCGTGACCGCACGCGCCGCCGGCCACTGTTCGCCGAGCTGCTCCGAGCGGTCGGCGAGATCGACGGCATCCGCCGTGTCCGCTTCACGAGCCCGCACCCGAAGGACCTACGGCCCGACACAATCGAGACGATGGCCGAGGTCCCCGCGGTGTGCGAGCACCTCCACCTTCCGCTCCAGGCCGGCTCGGACCGCACGCTCGCCGCCATGCACCGCGGGTACAACGCGGCGCGATATCTCGACCGGCTCGCTCGAGCCCGCGACGCGATCGGCGACCTCGCAGTCACGACCGACCTCATCGTGGGCTTCCCGGGGGAGACCGACGAGGACTTCGCCCGCACCCTCGAGGTGGTGGCCGAGGCCGAGTTCGACAGCGCGTACACCTTCGTGTTCTCGGCGCGTCCGGGCACCGAGGCCGCGTCGCGCACCGACGAGTTCGTTGCGCCGGACGTGGTCGCCGAGCGGTTCGAGCGGCTGCGGGTCGTGGTCGAGCGCAGCGCGCTCGCGAAGCACCGTGCCCGGATCGGGCGCGTCGAGGAGGTCCTCGTCGAGGGGCCGAGCAAGAAGGACGGGTCGCTGCTCACCGGCCGAACCCGCCAGAACAAGCTCGTGCATTTCCCGGCCGGCGGCAACGGCCCGCTGCGGCCAGGCACGTTCGCGGACGTGCGCATCACCGGCGCGGCACCGCATCACCTGCAGGGCGAACTGGTCACGATCACCGCGCCGCCCCGCCACCGCACCCGGATCCCGGTCGCGGCGGGCTGACCGGTGGCGAACTGGGCGGGCTTCGAGGCGCAAGCGCCGGCGCTGGCAGCGGCCGGTCGTCGGTTGCTCGAGTTGTTCGGTCCGGGGCTCGGCTTCCTCGCGACCATCAGGCCGGACGGCGGACCACGCCTGCATCCGATCTGCCCGATCGTGCACGACGGCGAGCTCTGGGCGTTCATCCTGCGCCGGTCACCGAAGGGCCGCGACCTGCTCCGTGACCACCGTGTCGCGCTGCATTCGTTCCCGAAGCCCGACACCGACGACGAGTTCCTCGCGCTCGGTCGCGTCGAACACGTCGACGCCGGGGCGGCGCAGCGCGCCGCGGTGGCCGCGGCCACCCCCGCGATCGTCGGCGCCGACGAGGAGGAGTTGTTCCGGTTCGAGCTCGACCGTGCGCAGCTCGCGATCTACGAGACGCGGCCGCAGTGGCCGCCCACGTACCAGATCTGGATCGACGGCCGTGGTGTCAAGACCCGGTGACGATGCGGGTCGCGCTGTTCCTGCCACTCTTCGACGAGCTGTCCGAGCCGCGAGTGGCGCTCGACATCGCTGTCGCCGCCGAAGCCGCCGGGTGGGACGGGGTGTTCGTGTGGGACCACCTGCTCTACCGCGAGCCAGTCGAGCGCATCGCCGATCCCTGGGTGGTGCTCGCGGCGATGGCGCATGCGACTGAATCGCTGCTGCTCGGCCCGATGGTGACTCCGGTTCCGCGCCGGCGGAGGCAGGTGCTGGCCCGCCAGACGGTCACGCTCGACCGGCTGAGCGGCGGCCGGTTGGTGTTCGGCGCGGGGCTCGGCGGCGACCCCGGCGGCGAGCTGTCGCGCTTCGGTGAGGAGATGCAGCCACGGGCGCGAGCGACGCTGCTCGACGACGGCCTCGAGCACCTCGACCGCTGGTGGCGCGGGGAGGAGGCCGGCGGTGTCCGGTTGCTGCCGCAACCGGTGCAGCAGCCGCGCATCCCCGTGTGGCTGGCGTCTCGGTTCCCGAACCGGGCGCCGGTCCGGCGTGCCGCGAACTGGGACGGCTGGTTCCCCATCGGCCTGCCGTCACCCGACGACCTCGCTGCGCAGCGTGACTACGCGGCGCCGTTCCGGCCCGATCCGGCCGCGCCGTGGGAGATCGCCGTCGACGGCCCGGTCGGTGGCGATCCCGCGCCGTGGGCGGCGGCGGGCGCGACGTGGTGGCTCGTCGGGTTCGACCCGTTCCACCTCGTCAGAGCGCGCGTGCTCGAAGTCGCGCGGGCCGGGCCGCCGCGTCCGTGAACGGGCGCGTCACCGAGCGGGCGCGGCACGTCGCGCTGGTCGGCACCACCGCGTCGGGAAAGACGTCGCTCGCGCTCGCCGTCGGGCGCGAACAGCGTGACATCGAGATCGTGTCGATCGACTCGATGCAGGTGTACCGCGGCATGGACATCGGCACGGCGAAGCCGTCGGCCGCCGAGCGCGCCGAGGTCCCGCACCACCTGATCGATCTGGTCGACCCCGACGAGGAGTTCACCGTCGCACAGTTCCAGCTCGCGTTCCGCGAAGCGTTGCGCGACATCGAGGACCGCGGGCACCGCGCGTTGCTCGTCGGTGGGACCGGCTTGTACCTGCGCGCCGCGGTGGATGCGCTGCAGATCCCCGGCCGCTACCCCCACGTGGTGCGCACGTTGGAGGTGCAGCCGACCAGCGCGCTGTACGCGCAGCTGAGCGACCTCGATCCGGTGGGCGCGGCGCGCATGACGGCGACGAACCGCCGCCGCATCGTGCGCGCCCTCGAAGTCACCATTGGCAGCGGGCGGCCGTTCTCGTCGTATGGTCCCGGGCTGCACGCCTATGGACCCGTGCCGTTCCGGCTGGTGGGCGTCGCGCTGCCGGCCGCCGTGGTGGCCGCGCGTATCGAGCAGCGTTACCACGAGCAGGTTGCGGCCGGCTTCGTCGACGAAGTGCGGGCGCTGCTCGCCCGGCCGGAGGGCCTGTCGCGCACCGCTCGCCAGGCGCTGGGCTACAAGGAGCTGGCCGCACACGTCGCCGGTGAGACGACGCTCGAAGCTGCCCTCGACGCGGCCATCCGCCGGACCCGGCGGTTGGCCCGCCGCCAGCGGGCGTGGTTCCGGCGCGACCCGCGCATCGAGTGGCTCGTCGCGGAATCCGACCCGTGCGAGGTCCTGGCCGCGCTCCGCCAAATCCTGTCGGAGCGCGGCGCGTGACAGGCACACTGGTAGCCAGATGCACCTGACCAAGCACCACGGTCTCGGCAACGACTTCCTCGTCCTTGTCGACCTCGCGGGCACCCGACCGGTGGGTCCCGCGTTGGCCCGCGCGCTCTGCGACCGCCATCGGGGCATCGGTGCCGACGGGTTGCTGCGGGTGACCCGCGGCTCGTTCAGCCCCGGAGCGGTGTGCGACGTGACCATGGAGCTGTACAACGCCGATGGCGGCCGCGCCAAGATGAGCGGCAACGGCATCAGTTGCCTCGCGCAAGCGGTCGTGATGACCGGTGTCACCATCGGCCCGACCGTGCGAGTCGGGACAGACGCCGGGCTGCGCTCGGTGACGCTTGCACCGGCGGGTGAGCGCGGCGTGCATTACGCCACGGTCGACATGGGCCCCGCGAAGGTCGGTGACGAGGAGACCGAATGGCTCGACGAGAACGTGCTGCACGCGGTGCGAGTCGACGTCGGCAACCCACACCTCGTGCTGCATGTCCCCGACCTCGACGCGGTCGACCTCGTCGCGCGCGGCGCGCAGATCAATGAGCTCGTGCCCGGCGGCATCAACGTCGAAGCGATCACCCCCGGCCCGGAGCCGGGTGCGATCACCATGCGGGTCTACGAGCGCGGTGTCGGCATCACCGAGGCGTGCGGCACGGGTGCCTGCGCGGTCGCGGCCGCGGCCGTTGCGTGGGAGCTCGCCGGCGCCGAGACCCGTATCCATCAACCCGGTGGCGACACCGGTATCGTCGTCGGCGACACGATCGAGATGACGGTGCCCGTCGTTCACATCGCCACGATCGACGTCGCCGTCTGAAGGCCCTTCGTCCGTGCACGACGCGCTCACCGAAACCCTCATCTCCCGGGAGACCCGGGAGAAGCTCGTGCTCGTCGGCGTGGCCCTCGACGGCACCGACGTCGACGAGGTCGAGGCATCGCTCGACGAACTGTCACAACTCGTCGACACCGCCGGCGCGGCCGAGGCGGCGCGCGTCGTGCAACGCCGCGTGCGTCCGGACCCTGCGACGTTCGTCGGCAAGGGCAAGGCAGAGGAGCTGCGCGAGGTCTCGCTCGCGGTGGACTCGGACACCGTCGTGTTCGACGACGAGCTGACCCCCGCGCAGCAGTTCAACCTCGAGCGGCTGCTCGGCCGGACCGCGATCGACCGGACGGCGGTGATCCTCGACATCTTCGCCCAGAACGCGCACAGCCAGGAAGGCAAGGCCCAGGTCGAGCTGGCGCTGCTGCGGTACCGCCTTCCGAGGCTGAGGGGCAAGGGCAAGCACCTGTCGCAACAAGCCGGCGGCATGTCCGCCGGTGCGGCGCGGATCGGCACCCGCGGCCCCGGCGAGACCCAGCTCGAAGTCGACCGCCGGCGGCTCGTACGTCGGATCCACAAGCTCGAGGCCGAATTGCGCGACATCGACCGCCACCGTGCCACGCAGCGCAAGAGCCGGCGACGCAGCCGGCTTCAACAGGTTGCAATCGTCGGGTACACGAACGCGGGCAAGTCGACGCTGCTGAACCGGCTCACCGATGCGGGCGTGCTCGTCGAGGACCGGCTGTTCGCGACGCTCGACGCGACGACCCGCCGCCTCCAGCTGCCGGGTGGCGAGCCGGTTCTGCTGACCGACACCGTCGGCTTCGTGCGCAAGCTCCCGCACCAGCTCGTCGAGGCCTTCAAGTCGACCCTGCAGGTGGCGAGCGACGCGGATCTCCTCGTGCATGTCGTCGACTCCGCCGCGGCGGAGCCCGAAGCGCAGATCGACGCGGTGCGCGACGTGCTCGCCGAGATCGGCGCGGCCGGTGTTCCCGAGTTGCTCGCCTTCAACAAGTGCGACGTTGCGCCTAGCGAGGCGAGCCGGCTCGCGGCCCGCCATACGGGCAGCGTCGTGCTGTCGGCCACCACCGGGGAGGGCGTCGACGATCTCCTGCGTGCAGTGGGCGACCGGCTCCGGGCCATGACGAGCGTCGTCGCGCTCGACGTGCCGTATGACCGAGGTGACATCATCGCCGCCGTGCACCGCGAGGGTGAGGTGATCGAGGAGTGCCCGCGCGATGACGTCATGCACCTGCGTGCCCGGCTCGACGAAGTGGGTTTGGCGCGCTTCCGCGAGTTCGTGGCGCGCTGATGGGCTTCGTCCTGCCGCCCTACCCGTACGACCGGCTCGACGAACTGCGCGCCGCAGCCGGCATGCACGACGGCGGCTGCGTCGATCTCTCCATCGGCACGCCGTGTGACCCGCCCCCGGCCGAGGTCGTCGCCGCGCTCGCGTCCAGCGGTGCCGAGCGTGGCTACCCCGCGTCGATCGGGTCGGACGCGTTGCGGGGCGCGGCCGCAGGCTGGATGCGGCGCCGGTTGCACGTCGACGTGCCTGACACCGCGATCGCCGCGTGCATCGGGACGAAGGAGTTCGTCGCGAGCGTCCCGCAGTACCTGAAGCTGCGTACGCCCGAGCGCGACACCGTCCTGTACCCCGCGATCAGCTACCCGACCTACGAGATGGGCGCGCTGCTGGCCGGGTGCCGGGCGGTGCCCTACCGCTCGGTCCACGAGATCAGCTCGGCCGACGCGGCACGCGCGGTCTGCCTCTGGGTCAACTCGCCAGGCAACCCCACCGGCATGCTTGCCGACCTGGGCGCTGCGGCGGCCTGGGGGCGGGCGAAAGGTGTGCCCGTGCTGAGCGACGAGTGCTACGTCGAGTTCACCTGGGACGGCCCGCCGCGCACGGTCCTCGAGCACGGCTCGGAGGGCGTGCTGGCGGTGCACTCGTTGTCGAAGCGCTCGAACCTGGCCGGCGTGCGCGCTGGCTTCTATGCGGGCGACGCCGAGCTGGTGCGCTATCTGCAGGAGGTGCGCAAGCACGCCGGGTTGATGGTTCCCGGGCCGGTGCAGGCCGCGGCGGCGGTCGCCTATGGTGACGACGCGCACGTCGACGTGCAGCGCGAGCGGTACCGGGCACGGCTGCAGCGACTGCGGGAGATCCTCTCAGCCGGGTTCGGGATCGACACGCCGATGCCGGCCGGCGCGTTCTACCTGTGGGTCGCGGCGCCCGGCGCCGATGCGTGGGCCTTCGCGAAGCGGCTCGCGGTCGAGGCAGGGGCGCTGGTGAGCCCGGGCGAGTTCTACGGGCCGGCGGGGTCAGGTCACGTGCGGATCGCCGCGGTGCAACCCGACGAACGCATCGAAGTCCTCGCGCAACGGCTGACCGGTTGAGGTCTCGGCGCACCGCGGCCGTTACGGTTTCGGTCATGGCCGACCTGCAGGCGAGCATCGAGGAGCTGTGGGATCACCGCAACGAGCTCGACGGGCGCGATCCCGACGCACGCCGGCTCGTGCACGACGCCGTCGGGCTGCTCGATCGCGGCGAGGCTCGCATCGCCGAGGTGCACGGAGACGACGTGGTCGTCAACGAGTGGCTCAAGCAGGCGATCCTCCTGCTGTTCCGGCTCTCCGACATGGAGACGATCGAGGTCGGGCCGTACGAGTACCACGACAAGATCCCGCTCAAGCGCGACTTCGCCGCTCAGGGCGTGCGGGTGGTGCCCGGCGCGTCGGCCCGATTCGGCTCCTTCCTCGAGCCGGGCGTGATCCTCATGCCCAGCTACGTCAACATCGGAGCACGTGTCGGCGCGAACACGATGGTCGACACGTGGGCGACGGTCGGCTCGTGCGCGCAGATCGGCGCGAACGTGCACCTGTCGGGTGGCGTGGGCATCGGGGGTGTCCTGGAACCGCCGCAAGCCGCGCCCGTGATCGTCGGCGACAACGCCATGATCGGCAGCCGCTGCATGGTCACCCAAGGCGCCCGCGTCGGCGAGGGTGCGGTGCTCGGCGAGGGCTCGATCCTCAATCCGGGAATTCCGGTCATCGACGCGCAGACCGGCCAGGAGGTCGGCCGCGGGAAGGTGCCGCCGTACTGCATCACCGTGCAAGCCGGACGCAGACGGGAGTTCCCCGGCGGCGAGTTCACGCTGCCGTGCCAGCTCATTCTGCGCCGCTACGAGCCCGGCGAGCGCCAGCACCTGAACGACATCCTCCGTGACCAGGGTGTGATCGTCGGGTGAGAGACCTGCTCGCGCTGACCGCCGAGCTCGTCGACATCCCGTCGGTCAGCCACGCCGAGCGCGCCATCACGGACCGCATCGAGGCCGAGCTGCGCACTGCCAGCTGGCTCACGATCGACCGGCTCGGCGACAACCTGGTCGCTCGCACGCAGCTCGGCAGACCGATGCGGCTGGTACTCGCCGGACACACCGACACGGTCCCGATCAACGACAACGACCGCGCTCGGGTGGACGGCGACACCCTCTGGGGGCTCGGCAGCGCGGACATGAAGGGCGGGCTTGCGGTGATGCTCGAGCTCGCCCGCACCGTCGACGATCCTGCCGTCGACGTGACCTACGTCTTCTACGCGGGGGAGGAGGTCGCCTCCGAGCACAACGGCCTCGGGCACCTGTTCCGCGACCGCGCCGACCTGCTCGCCGGAGACGTCGCGATCCTGGGCGAGCCCACCGGCGGTGCGCTCGAAGCGGGATGCCAGGGGACGATGCGGATCCGTGTCGAGCTGGCGGGGGTCCGGGCGCACAGCGCCCGCCCGTGGATGGGACGCAACGCGATCCACCGGCTCGGCCGGTTGCTCGCCATCGTCGACGACTGGCCCGGCCGTGAACCGGAGATCGACGGGTGTGCATACCGCGAAGCGCTCCAGGCCGTCATGGCCGAAGGCGGCGTCGCCGGCAACGTCGTGCCCGGCCGCGCATCGGTGCTGCTCAACCACCGGTTCGCGCCCGACCGCGACGAGCACGCGGCCGAGATGTGGCTGCGATCGCTGCTGCGGCCGGTGCTCGAGGACGGCGACCGCTTCGAGGTCGTCGACGCGGCCCCGTCGGCACGGCCCGGCCTCGACCACCCGTTGCTCGCCGCGTTGGTCGAGCGCAACGATCTCGAGGTCCGCGCCAAGCTCGGCTGGACCGACGTGGCTCGCTTCGCTGCGCACGGCATCCCGGCCGCCAACTTCGGCCCCGGTGACCCACTGGTGGCCCACGCGGCCGACGAACGGGTCACCCGCCACCAACTCGAGCTGGCTTGGTCGGTGCTGCACGATCTGCTAACCGTGCAGTCGTGAGCGTGGAGTTGCAGCTCGAGCATGGGCAGCGCTCGTGGCGCATGCACAGGCCGCTACGCGTGCCGTTCGCCCCCGACGGGCTCTTCCCCGACGGTTCGGTGATCCGGCGCGTGTACGCCGACGCGGTCTGCGGCCTCGGCGCCGGAACCGCTCTTCTCCTGCAGCTCGCCCATCCGTCGATCGCACAAGGGGTGCACGACCACTCGGACTACGAGCAGCGCCCGCTCGATCGGCTCCTCGGCACGTTGTACGCCGGCAACATGGTCGTGTTCGGCTCGCGCGCCGATGCCGAGTACATCCGGACCGTGATGGCGAGAGTGCACGCGCGGGTGGTCGGTCCGGGCTACCGGGCGCTCGATCCGGCGCTGCTGTGCTGGGTGAACGCCACGCTTGTCGGCACCGCGCTGCAGTTCTACACGCGCTTGGTCGCGCCGCTGTCGATCGCCGAGCGCGACGAGTTCGTGGACGACGCGCGCCGGGTCGGCGAGGTGTTCGGCTGCCCGCTCGACAGGCAACCGGCGACGTGGGCCGAGTTCGAGGCGTACTGGGACACGATGATCGCCTCGCTCGTGGTGAGCGACACCGCCCGGCGCGTCGCAGGGTCACTCCTGCGCGGCAACGGCCTCCCGGCGCGGCCGGCGTGGTTGCCGGTGCTCGCGGTCGCGCGGGCGATCACGGCCGCGACCCTTCCGCCGCGACTGCGGGACGCGTACGACCTGCCCTGGCGCCCGGTCGATCGTGCCCTGGCCGATCTCGCGCTCGGCAGTGCCCGAGTGGTGTTGCCGCGCCTGCCCGCGCCGTGGCGCCAGCTCGGCCCGCAGCTGCTCCGTGCTCCGGGTGCTACCGAAGTACACGCGCGCCGGCGAGGCGAGCGGTCGCGTCGCCCAGCGCGAGGAACAGCACGGTTGCGTCCTCGACGAGTTGGTCGCGGCTGAGCGGTATCTGCCCGTCGAGCCATTCGATCAACAGCTCGCTCAGGCCGCCGACGAGCACGGCGGCACCGAGCCGTGCCGCGGTCTCACGCCGTGCGCTCGTCCCCTCGGAGCCGGCCTGGTGGGCGCGTGCGTAACGCTCGATGAACGCGACGATGGCGTGACCGGTGTCGAGCCGGCGACGGTTCAGCGCCTCGTTGCCGAGCGCCTCCACGTACAGCACCCGAGCGCGGCGCCGATCCTCGTCGACGAACGCGACGATCCGGCGGATGGCCTCACGGGCCTGCGCGGCCGGGTCGCCCGGCGAGGTCTCGAGGGCGGCGAGCACCTCGAGGCTCAGCTCGTGGACGATCTGGTCGTAGACGGCGATCACCAGCGCGTCGAGATCGGCGAAGCTCTCGTAGAAGTAGCGAGGGTTGAGCCGAGCCCGTTCGCACACCGCCCGCACGCTGGTCCCCGACCAGCCCTCGGTGCCGAGCAGCTCGAAGGCGGCGTCGAGCAGCAGCTCACGCCGCCGGGCCTGGCGGTCGGCGGCCGGTACCCCCGACCAGCGCCGCTTGCCCGCCGGCCGATCCGCACGATGCTCGGTGAGATTTGGCAACGTCCGTTACCCTACCGTAGCGTTGGCTTGGCAACGATCGTTTCCACGTTCGAGGGGAGCCATGCAGGTCGTCGTGGTCGGGGGCGGGGTCGGTGGGCTCGGAGCGGCACTCGCCTTCGCCCGGCAAGGTCACGCCGTCACCGTCGTCGAGCAGGACGAGTGGCCCGCGATCGACGATCCGGAGGCGGCGTTCGCAGCCGAGCGGCGGGGTGCGCCGCAGGTCCACCAGACCCACGGGTTCCTGGCCCGGATCGCGGTCGTGCTCCGCGACCGATTCCCCGACGTGCTCGACGCCCTCCGTGTCGCCGGCTGCACGACGATGCCGGTGACAGTGAACCTCGGCGAGCCCCGCCCCGGCGATGACGACCTCCGGGTTCTGATCGTGCGGCGGACCACCTTCGAGTGGATCCTGCGACGCGCCGTGCTCGCCGAGCCCGGGATCGAGGTGCGCACCGGTGCTCGCGTCCTCGGTGTCCGGACCCGCGACGCAGCGCCGCCGGTGGTCGACGGCGTGCAGCTCGACGACGGCAGCGTGATCGATGCCGACCTGGTGGTCGCCGCGACCGGCCGCCGCGGCGACATCCCGGGATGGCTCGCTCCGAGCGGCGTCGAGATCGCCGAGATCGTGCACGAGAGCGGGCTCATGTACCTGTCCCGCTGGTACCGGTTGCCCGACGGCGCCGGGCTCACGCTCGACCCGAAGCTCGGCGGCGACCTCGGGTTCGTGAAGTATCTCGGCGTGCCCGGCGACGCCGGGACGCTGTCGGTGACGCTCGCCATCCGCCGCGACGACAGCAAGTTGCGTGCCGCGCTTCTTGACTCGGATCGGTTCGACGACGCGTGCCGGGCGCTGCCCGGCCCCGACCAGTTCTTCACACACGACCTGCAGCCGATCGGCGGTGTCCGACCGATGGGCGGCCTGCTCAACCGCCTCCGGCGCTTCGTCGACGCGGACGGCACGCCGAACGTGCTTGGCTTCCACGCCGTGGGGGACGCGCACACCTGCACGAACCCGCTTTACGGGCGGGGCTGCTCGCTGGCGCTGGTGCAGGCTGTGCTGCTGGCCGACGCGGTCGCCGCGCACCCCGGGGACCTTGCCGCGATCACGTCCACCTACGAGTCCGCGTGCGCCCGCGAGGTCGAACCGTGGTTCCACGTCTCGGTGCAAATGGACCGCCTCGGCGCCGACCCCGCCGGCCTGGTTCCGGTCGCTGGTTCCACCTCCGAGAGGACTGCTTCTCCTGCCGCCGACATCGGCGCGTTGTTCGTCGCCGCGGCCACCGACCCGATCATCGGGCGGGCCATGGCGCGGTTCTGGAACCTGCTCGCGACGCCGGCGGAGCTGATGGCCGATGCGGAGCTGCTTGGCCGCATCGCCGAGGTGATGGCGAACCCCGACGCGTACCCGCTGCCGCCCCGTGAAGGGCCGACCCGAGCCGAGCTGCTCGCCCGGCTCGGTGCTGCCGCATCCGACCTGATGGAGACTGCGTGATCACCGAACGGACCGTCCACACCAACGGCGTCGACCTGCACGTCACCGAGGCAGGGGAGGGCTTCCCGGTCGTGCTCGCGCACGGCTTCCCCGAGCTCGGCTACTCGTGGCGCCATCAGCTGCCCGCACTGGCGGCGGCTGGTTACCGCGCCATCGCGCCCGACCAGCGCGGCTACGGGCGGTCGAGCCGCCCGGACGCGCTGGAGGAGTACGACATTTTCCATCTCGCCGGCGACCTGCTCGGCCTGCTCGATGACATCGGCGAGGAGCGGGCGGTGTTCGTTGGCCACGACTGGGGATCGATGGTCGTGTGGCAACTCGCCCTCCTCGCGCCCGAACGGGTCGCGGGTGTGGTCGGGATGAGCGTGCCGTTCATCCCTCGCGGGCCGGTCCCGCCGTTGCAGGTGATGCGCGCCGCGTTCGCGGACTCGTTCTTCTACATCGTGTACTTCCAGGAACCCGGCGTCGCCGACGCCGACCTCGGCGCCGACCCGGCGATGACGATGCGCCGCATGCTCGCGGGACTCACCGCGCCGGACGACGCGGTGGCGCCCGCGGGCTTCAGCGCGAACGACGGGCGCGGCTTCGTCGAGCGACTTCCGGAGCCGGAACGTTTGCCCGACTGGCTCACCGAGGAAGAGCTCGACCACTACATCGCCGAGTTCCGCCGCACTGGTTTCACCGGCGGGCTCAACTGGTACCGCAACATGGACCGCAACTGGGAGCTCACCCCGCAGCTCGCGGGCGCCAAGGTGGAGGTGCCGTCGCTGTTCGTCGGCGGGTCGCGCGACCCGGTGCTCGTGATGACGCCGCCCGACGCATTCACGGAGTATCTCGGCGACCATCGCGGCAACGTCCTGATCGACGGCGCCGGCCACTGGGTACAGCAGGAACGACCCGACGAGGTGAACGCGGCCCTCATCGGGTTCATCGATGACACGAGCCGCGCGCGGAGTCGATCATGAACCTGCGATTCGGCGTGTTCTTCGCGCCCTTCCACCCAGTCGGACAGAATCCGACCCTCGCGCTGCAGTACGACCTCGAACGCGCAATCGCGCTCGACCGGCTCGGCTTCGACGAAGTGTGGTTCGGCGAGCATCACTCCGGTGGCTACGAGCTGATCGGCTGCCCCGAGGTGTTCATCGCCGCAGTGGCGCAGCACACGACCCGGATCAAGCTCGGTACCGGTGTCGTGTCGCTCCCGTACCACCATCCCTGGATCGTCGCCGACCGGATGGTGATGCTCGACCACCTGACGCGCGGGCGGGTGATCTTCGGCACCGGTCCCGGCGCGTTACCGACCGACGCATACATGCTCGGCATCGACCCGGTCGACCAACGCCGGATGATGGAGGAGTCGCTCGACGCGATCCTCGCGCTCCTGCGCACCGACGAACCGGTGACCCGGGAGACCGACTGGTTCAAGATGCGGGAGTGCCGCTTGCAGCTGCGGCCGTTCACCCAGCCGCACTTCGAGGTCGCGGTCGCCGCCATGATCTCGCCATCGGGGCCGCGCCTCGCCGGCGCGTACGGGGTATCGCTGCTGTCGCTTTCGATGTCGGTCGCCGAGGGGTTCGCCGCGATCGGCCAGGCATGGGGTGTGGTCGAGGAGCAGGCCGCGAAGCACGGCCGGCCGGCGCCGGACCGCAGCGGCTGGCGAGTGCTCGGCACGATGCACCTCGCCCCGACCCGTGACCAGGCGATCAAGGACTGCACCTTCGGCCTGGAGCAGTTCGCGAACTACTTCGGCGGCGGCGCCGGGTTCGTACCGCTTGCCGCGTCGGTCGACGGCCAGCCGCGCTCGTCACTCGAGTACGTGGAGGCATATGCCGAGTCGGGCAGCGTCGTGATCGGCACGCCCGACGACGCGATCTCGTACATCGAGGGTCTGCTGGAGCAGTCTGGCGGTTTCGGCACGTTCCTGCTGCTCGGTCATGACTGGGCGGATCCGGAGGCGACGCTGCGCTCGTACCGGTTGTTCGCGCGCGAGGTGATGCCGCACTTCCAGGGTCAGCTCAGTGCGCCGCGCGCCTCGCACGACTGGGCGACGGCCAAGCGCGGCGAGTTGTTCGGCCGCGCCGGCCAGGCGATCCTCAACGCGATCACCTCGCACGTCGAAGAGCGCGAGCAGATCGGCGCCGAGAAGGCTGGAGCCGACTGATGCGCGCGGCCGTGCTCCGCGGCGGAGACATTGTGGTCCGCGACGACGTGCCCGAGCCCCGTCCGGGCTTCGGCCAGGTGCTCGTGCAGGTGAAGGCGTGCGGGATCTGCGGCTCCGACCTGCACTTCGCGAAGCACGGCGCGACCATGCTCGCTCTCGGCGAGGAGTTGCGGGGCGTACCCGACATGGGCCGGCAGGCGCCCGATCTGTCCCGCGACATCTTCATGGGCCACGAGTTCTCGGCCGAGGTGCTCGAAGCAGGCCCCGACACGGTCGCGCCCACGCCCGGCACGATCGTCACGTCGATCCCGATCATGCTCACGATGGCCGGCGTGCAGGACCTCGTCTACAGCAACGAGCTGCCGGCTGGCTACAGCGAGCGCATGCTGCTGTCGGCGCCGATGCTGCAGGAGGTGCCGAACGGTCTCGATCCCCGCCACGCGGCGCTCACCGAGCCGATGGCCGTGGGCCTGCATGCGGTGAACCGCTCGCGCATCGCCGCGGGTGAAGGCGCGCTTGTGCTCGGCTCGGGACCGGTGGGACTCGCGGTGATCGCCGCGCTGCGACTGCGCGGCGTTGAACCGATCGTCGCCAGCGACTTCTCGCCGGCCCGGCGTGCCTTGGCGCGGACCATGGGCGCCCACGAGACCGTCGACCCTGCGGAGGAGGACGCGTTTGACGTGTGGACCCGCGCGGGTGGTGGTCGGACCCTCGTCGTGTTCGAGGCGATCGGCGTGCCCGGCATCATCGACGGCGTGCTGCAGGCGGCACCGCCGCAGTCGCGGATCGTGGTGGTGGGGGTGTGCATGGGCCGCGACACGATCACCCCGTTCTGGGCGATCGGCAAGGAGCTCAACCTCCAGTTCGTGCTCGGCTACGACCCGATGGAGTTCGCGGGCACGCTCCGCTCGATCGCCGAGGGTGAGATCGACGTCGGACCCATGATCACCGGCGAGGTTGGCCTCGACGGCGTGCCGGGCGCGTTCGACGAGCTCGCCAACCCCGAGCGCCACTGCAAGATCCTCGTCGAACCCTGAACCCGCGCCCGCTCATGGCGGCCGCCCGTTCACCGGCGTGGTCCGCTCGCGCGCGGCGGCGCCGAGGAGCCCGGCACGCCGGTCGCGCTCGGTCTTGTCGCGGTGGCAGGACCGGCACCGCGGCGCGAGGTTGCCCCGAGCGGTCTGCCCGCCGTTGGCGAGCGGGTCGATGTGGTCCCACTCGAGGCCGAGGTGCCGGCCGCAGTCGACGCAGCGGATGCCGTCGAAGCGCGGTGGGTCGCCGAGCTCGAGCGCGGTGCGAACGGCCGCGGGGATGCGCCGGCCGTAGTGCGCGACCGTGTCGATCTTCACCCCGTCGTGCATGACTGCTTTCACGAAAGCGCCGGCGCGCAACGCATCCTGCACGACCGAACGCGGCACCGGGCCGCCTCCGACGATGTGGCAGTCGCCCGACGGTACCTCGCAGACGAACACGACCTCGGCCCCCGGGCGTCGTCGCTCCCCATCTGCGGCGCCGCCGCCACGACCGGCACCACCACCGCACACCAGCACGGCGAAGGCATCGGCCGCGTGGCGCTCGCGTGGCTCGGGCCGTCCGGCGCGCTCGGCAGAGCGCCAACGGCGGTCGGCCTCCGCGTCGAGCCGGTTCATGAACGCCACGCCGTGCTCGGGCACCATGGCGCCCGTGTAACGGATCATGCCGTTTTCGTCGCGCCAGTGCCGGTGGAAGCGCGCCGCGTGCTGTCGGCGGTGCAGCTCGCCGGCGTCGATCGCATCCAACCGGCGTCGTCGACCCTCCTCGCGGAGGCTGCGAAGGCTCGACTGGTTCGCGACGGCCACCATCGTCGCTTCCGTGCCCGGACATGCTTCGGCGGTCGTGACGACTTCGTGGGCCTGGGCGATCGACAGGTCACCGGCCAGGAGCGCGTCGCGCAACAGCGGTAGCTCGTCGACCGCCTGCGCGACGGCGAAGGCGCGCTCGGCGTCGACGGTCGACGTGCCCGCCGCGTCGGCCAGCCAGTCCGCCGCCCTGCCGTACCCCTCGCTGCGGTAGGCGCCGCATGCCGCGCCCCGCGCGGCGAGCCGGGCTCGGGCGACCGCGCACGCCTTCTCGAGGCGTGCGAGATCGGCCACGAGTGTCACGCATTCTGCCGCGTCGAGCATCTCGGGCTCGAGCGCGGCCAAGATGGCGATCAGCGCCTCGGCCTTCGCGCTCACATCTCGGGTGGGCACGGTCTCCTCCTCGTCGTCTGGTCTGGTCGAGGAGAGCCACGGCCCGGCTCGCGAAGGGCACCCGAACCCTACTCGAACTGGTGTTCGTCGTCAACCCCTTCTCGCTGGCTCGCTGCACCGCGAACGGCACGAACCATCCCTGGCCGCATCGGGCGCAGGCCGCGCTACCTTCCCGGCCGATGAATCTCGTGGTCGCGGCACTCAAAGGCGGCGTGGGAAAGACCACCACGTCGGTGTACCTGGCCGCGCTCGCGGCAGCCGGCGGCCGCCGGCAGACCACGCTGGTCGACGCGGACCCGCAGGCGAGCGCGGCCGAATGGCTCGACGCTGCCGAGGACCCCGAGCTCACGACGGTCGAGTTGGTCGAGGCGCCCACCGAGCGGCTGCTCACCAAAGCGCTCGACCAGATCGACGGCGACGCCGTCGCGGTCGTTGACACCCCTCCCGGAAACGACCGACTGCTCGGCAAGGCCATCGACCGGGCCGATGTCGTCGTCGTGCCGACCCGCGTGGGCGGTGTCGAGACGGCGCGGGTCGAAGCCGTGCTCGAGATGGTGCCCCGCAACGTGCCGGCTGGACTCGTGATCTGCTCCGCCCGCACCTACACCCGTGACTACCAGGACGTCGTCGCGGGGTGGATCGAGGCGGGGGTGCCGGTGTGGGGGAGCGTGCCCGAGCGCGTGTCGATCGCGTCAGGACCGGACGGATGGCTCTCCGTCGACGGACTCGAGGCCTACCGCGGCGTCTGGCGCCGGGCGCTGCGCGCGGCGTCGTGACCGCGACGCGTTCCGGCGCACCGCGCCTACGCCGCTCCGGTTGATCGCCGCGGCATCCGTCCCGAGGTACGACTCGATGACCCGCGGGTGGTCGAGCACCTCTGCGGGGGTGCCGCGCGCGATCACTGCGCCGAGCTCGAGCGCGTACATCTCGTCGCAGATGGCCGACAGCAGCGGCATGTCGTGCTCGATCACGAGGATGGACGCGCCCGTGAAGGCCTGTACCCGTTGCAGGAGCGGTCCGAGCGCTTCGGTCTCGCGCTGCGCGACCCCGCCAGACGGCTCGTCGAGCACGATCACCGTGGGGTCCGATGCCAGCAGGCACGCGAGTTCGACGATGCGCCGCGTCCCGGTCGACAGCTCGCCGGTCAGCTTCTCCCGGAAGGCCTCGAGACCCATCAGCTCGATGAGCAGATCGACTTTGTCCGCGGTGTCGAGCTCCGTCTCGATCGAGACGGGCTGGCCGAGCGCAGCGGCGGCCATGCTGCGGGTCAGGAGCTGCCGCTCGCGCGCGATCGCGAGCGTCTCCGCGGTCGTGAGCGACGGGAACAGGCGTGCCTCCTGGAACGACCGGCCGAGTCCGAGCGCGGCTCGCTGATCGGGTCGAAGGTCGGTGATGTCGACATCATCGAGCAGGATGCGGCCGGCGTCGACACGCAGGAATCCCGACACGCAGTCGAACAGCGTGGTCTTGCCCGCACCGTTCTGGCCGATGAGGCCGAGGATCTGACCGCGCCGCAGTTCGAGGTCGACGCCGTCGACGGCGGTGATGCCACCGAATCGCTTGGTCACGCCGCGGCACTGGAGCACAACGGGCGCGTCGGCCGGCGGCGGCTGCCGTTCGGACGTGCGCGGCGCCTCTTGGCCCGGTGTCCTCGCGCGAGGCGCGCCCTCGATGAAGACGGAGCGCAGGATGTCGGGCCGGTCGAGCAGCTCCACGGTCGGACCGGTGAAGCGGAACTCGCCCTTCTCCATGAACACCGCGCGCTCCGCGAGCCGCAGTGCGACGTTTACCGACTGCTCGACGACGACGATGGTGAGGCCGGTCGCGTGGATCTGGTGGACAACGTCGATGAGCTGGCCGACGACTGTCGGGGCGAGCCCGAGCGACAGCTCGTCGATCAGCAGCAGCTGCGGGTCGGGGATCAGCGCCTGGCTGATGGCGAGCATCTGCTGCTCGCCGCCGGACAGGTTGCCGGCCAGCTGGTCGATGCGGTCGGCGAGCCGCGGGAACAGGGTGAGCACGCGCTCTTCCGCGGCGCGCACGGCGGCCGCGTCGTGGCGCATGAGCCAGCACGCGAGCCGCAGGTTGTCGCGCACCGTGAGGGTGGGGAACACACTGCGCCCGCCCGGCATCATCACGACGCCGTGTGCGGCGATGTCCTCCGTCGCGAGGTTGGTGATGTCCTCACCTCGAAAGCGGACGGCTCCGCGCGTCACCGGCAGCAGCCCGGTGATGCACTTGAACAGCGTCGACTTGCCCGCTCCGTTGGTGCCGAGCAGCGCGACGATCTCGCCTTCGTCGACCTGCAGGTCGAGCCCGAACAGGATCTGGACCGGCCCGTACGACGCGTCGAGCGTAGAGACCTCGAGCATCGCGGTCATCGCGACAGCGCGCTCCCGATGACGGAGGTCTCGTCCTCCGGTCGGTCCTCGTCGCCGTCGGTTGCGCTCACCTCGACGCGGCGGTCTGCGACGAGGCTCGGCACGTGCACGCCGCGCCGCCGCGCTACGACGCGGAGGTAGCGGTCCCGCTGGCGGTGCACGAACTGCCACAAGCCGCCCGGGAGGAAGTACAGGACGAGCAGCAGCCCGCCACCGGTCAGGCTCAGACGCAGGATCGTCGCCGCGCTCCCGGCAGCGTGCTTCGCGAGCACGAAGTCGATGAGCCGGAAGAGCAGCACACCGGACATGCTGCCCGCGATCGACCCGAGACCACCGATGACCGCGAAGGAGAACACTGCGATCGACATGTCGGGATGGAACGTGCCCTGCCCCGCGCCACCGAGCACGATCACGTACAGCGCGCCAGCGAGACCCGCGAGGCAGCCGGACAGCACGAACGTCTGCAGCTTCACGCGGGTCGTGGGGATCGCGAACGACGCGGCGGCGCGTTCATTGTCGCGAGTGCCGATCACCACACGTCCCGCACGCGTCCGGCGGACCGCGCGCACGACCAGGATGGCGACGAGCAGCGCGCCGAGGCAGAAGACGAAGGTGATCCACTGGCTGTCGAGATCGAAGCGCTTCCAGACGACCGGACGGATGATCCGGTCGGGCACGAGGTTCGGAAAGTTGACCGGGTTCAAGAAGTAGGAGTCGAGCGCGACCGCGAACGCGAGCGTGGTGACCGCGAGGTACAGCCCGCGGATCCGCAGCGCGGGAAGCCCGATCAGCACCGCGACCACCGCGCCCGCGGCGACGGCGGTGAGGATCGCGACGAACACGTCGACGTTCCAGTGCAGCATCAACTCGCCCGCGGTCATCGCGCCGACGCCCACGATGCCGAACTGCCCGAGGCTGATGTTGCCGCCCCACCCGGTGAGCACCACGAGCGACACGGCGACGAGCGCCCACACGAGTGCGAAGCTCATCGACACCACCGTGCTCGGCGCCGCTCGCAGGGTGATGGCGAAGAGTGCGAGCGAACCGACGGCGGCGAGGCCGATGCCGGCCCAGCGCACCTCCGGTAGCGAGCGGAGCGCGGCTGGGACCGGCTTCAGGATCCCGGCGCCGTCCCAGGTGGTCTCGCCCGTTTCGGCTCGGGTGATGCGGTCGTGGCGCAGGAGCAGAGCAGCGAGGATCACGACGAGGAACGTGACGTCGAAGACGGATTCGGCGGTGACGTTCCAGCGGATCGTCCACTCGGCGATGCCGAGGCCCATGCCGGCCCACAGCGCCCGCGGCAGCGACTGGAACCGAGCCAGTACCGCGACCGCGAGGCCCGGTAGGATCGTCGACGCACTCAGGCCCGGGTCGGGCGTGATGCCGGCGAACGGGACCTTGACGATGTAGGTCACCGTCGCCAGCCCGCCAGCCAGTGCCCACACCAGCGTCTGCAGGCGGCGCACCGGGATACCGAGCAGGCGGGCGCGGTCCTCGTTCTCGGCTGCGGCGCGCACGGCTCGACCGGCGTCGGTGCGCAGCAGGAACCAGCCCAGCGCGGCGAGTATCACCGGCGCCACCCCGAGCAGCAGCAGGTGATCGCCGCGCACGGGGTACGGCCGGACGAAGAAGCTGCCGCTGAGCGGTGTGTCGATGTTCCCGAGCAGGGTGTCGGTGCCGAGTGCGACGCCGATGGCGAGACCGATGGCGCCGAGCACCTGCGCGAGGCCGATCGTCGCGACTGTCAGCACCAGTCGGGACGAATTGGCGAAGCGCCGCACCACGAGTAACTCGACGGCGGCACCGGTCGCCACGCCCGCGATCACGCCGGCGAAGATCGCGACCCCGTAGTTGACGCCCTTCGCGACGAACAGGCCGACCGTGATCGCGCCCGGCATCGCGCCCATTGCGCCATACGCGAAGTTGACGATCCGGGTCGTCCGGTAGATGAGGATCAACCCCATCGCAAGCAGTGCGTACGACGTGCCGTAGATCACGCCCTGGATGACGACGCCGAACGGGATTCGTCCGGGGAGCGGTGACCCCGGTGCCCAGTAGAGCAGCACGTACGCGGCGATTGCGGCCGCGATGCCCTGCGTGGTGCGGTCAGTGCGCAGCCATTCGAGTAGTTCGCTCATGGTCCGGTCACCGCGGTCGTTGACGGCACGGTCGACACCGTCGGCGCCGTCGTCGAGGCCATCACGGTCGTCGAGGTCGTCGCAGTGGCAGCCGGCTCGAGCACGATGTGCTCGGGCGCCACGCTCGGCGCCAACCACAGCATCAGCAGGAACAGGATGACGCCGGCGACGAGCGTGCCGAACCCGCGGAACAGCAGCACGTTGCGCGGCCGCTCGCGCAGCAGCACGATCGCGTCGTTCGGCACGACGGTCGCCGGCGCAGTCTTGCCGTTCGGGCTCGTCATCCCTCGGTGAACCACCCGGCTGGTCCTGACGGCGCGGTGGCCGCGGTGTAGCGCCGCCCACCGTTGAGCTGCGCCCACGCGCCGGGCCGGTTGTTCTGCCCCGACACTCGGTTCGGATCCCACCAGATCTCGCGGAAGTCGTCGGTGGTCGTGTAGTCACCTGGGCCGAAGTGCCACAGACCACGCGGGCCGCTGCCGCCCGGGTACGCGAACATGCCCGCCTCGAAGGTCTCCGGGGTGAGATCCGGACCGGCCATCTGCAGGCCGATCGCGAGCATGTACATCTGGTAGTAGAGCTCCTCGACCCCGAAGGCGGGCTCGTCGTTCGGGCGCATCTGCTTGAACGCCGCGTACGGGAACGAGCGGCCCTCGGGCTCCGACTCCGCGTTGTACGCAATGCCGAAGGCATGGGCCCACTGCTTTTGGTCGATGAGCTGGCTCACGATGTCCTGGTCAACGAAGGCGAGCCCTGCAGTCGCCCATTCGGGCTGGTAGTCCTGCTCGTTCGCCTTCGGCGTGAGACCGAGAGCGAGCATGACCGGGTCGCAACCGCACAGCACCGTGGTGACCCCCGCGTTCTTGAGCTGGGCGATGATGTTCGAGGCCTGGTTCGGCATCGACGAGATGTCGAGCTTGTACTTGAGGTTGATCTTCGGGGTGATGCCTCCGCGGGCGAGGATGTCCTTGTAGCGGTTGACGCTCTCTTGGTACTCCTGGTTCTCGGGAGCGACGATCCCGTATACGCGGGGCTTGCCCTTCAGGTCGCCGCCCGCGTAGTCGGCAGTCGAGCCTGCTGGTTGCCGGCCGATCACCTCCGCGCCGGAGGACTCCACCACGTTGGTGCCGTCGGGGAAGATGCTCCACGAGAACGGCTTGCGGTTCACGAACCACTCGCGTGACGGGTAGGGCGCGCCGAAGTTGACGACTCCCTGCTGGAACAGCGCGTCCGCGTACGGCAGCGTGATGCCGCTGATGTCTGCGAATGCGCCGATCTCGTCGCTCACGTGCACCGCGTCGGCCAGAGCGGCTTCCTTGCCGCCGCCGAGCAACTCGGACGCGCCGACTCCCTGGCCCTTGTAGAACACGATCTTGATCTTGCGGCCATAGAAGTTGAAGCGCGTCGAGAAGTAGTCCGCCAGCGCGAGGACGGTGTTCTCGATCGCCTCCTTCGACGAGATCACCGGTTCACCTGAGAGCTGGGCGAAGATCTCCCCGGCGGTCGGCCCCTCGAGCTCGCGCACCGCGACGGTGATCGAGTCGGCGGTGACGCCGCGGTAGGTCGCGCCGCCGTTGTCGCCACTGAACACGAAGCACGGCGGCGAGTAGGGGTCGCCGGGAACCTGCTGCGCCCGGTCGGGACACGGCTGAACGCCACCGCCCGCCGCCGCGGCGCCCGCGCCAGCCGACGCCGTGCTCGCGTCGCCTGCTGTGCCCGCCGGGCCGGACGCGGCGCCCTCGCCGGACGCGGCAGCACCGGGCTGCGCGGGTCCTCGCGCGCCGATCGCGAGACTGCGATCGGTCGACCGGCTCGCCGGCGAGACGGCGAGCGTCATCATCAAGAACACGAGCGCGACCGCGACGAGCGGACCGTAGGACCTCGTGACCAGCGCGTTGACCGAACGGCGCTTCACGTCTCGGTCGCCGCGGGGATGGCGAGCCGCTGGCGGCGCCAGTCGAGGAAGCCGATGCCCGCGGTCACGACGACGCCCACCACTGCGAGCGGGACGCCGACACCTCGCGAACAGCTCGGGTGGTGGCTGGGATGCACGCTGCGGCAGATCGCGTCGAGCGGCCCGGTGGACACGGCCGGCCGGGCCGCGGCGACCGATCCGGTGGACGCGGCCGGCGGCGACGCGGCCCGCACCGGTGTGGCCGCGGCCGGCGGTGCGGGGGTCGCGAGCTCGAACGGCTGCACCGCGCCGAACGGATTGCCCTCGATGAGGTCGGCTGACGCCGCCTCGACACCGCCGATGGTGAGCGTGAGGAATCCGGTGCCCGAGGCGATCGACACCCCGATGTCACCGACCAGCAGCGCGCCAGCCGCCGGGCAGTACGCGGCGACGATCGTGTCGAACAGCTGGGCCCGCTGCTCGCGGGTGAGGTTGAGCACCGGCCCGAGCGCGGCCTTGCCGATCGGCGTGTCGGCGAGGGTGATCGTGAGCGGCGTCACCCGGACGAGATCGTTCGGCGTGGTCAGGTGCTGGACCCCGGCATCGCGATCGAGATGCCCGACGGCGCGAGAAGCGTGTTGAGCAGGCTCTGCAGCATGCCCAGCTGGTCGACCGGCAGCGGCACGCCGCCGACGGATGCGGAGTCGACGCTGAACGTGCCCGACACCGACGGATCAGCGCCTGTGCGGTGGAACGCCCGCCATTGCAGGCCATGGAGCTGGACGATGCCGGCGATGTCGAGATCGACCGACGTGGTCGCCTCCGCTTCGCGGGCTGCGCCGTCGACCACCCGGGTGGATGCCGACGATCGCCCACCGGAGATCGTCGCAAGCGGGCCGAGCACGGACGCGACGGTCTCGACGGTCGCGAGCGCGGACGGGGTGGTCGTTGCCGCGACGGTACGGCGGCCGCCGCCGAGCGGCGAGCCGGCGATGGGGTAGTCGTCGCCGCTGCGCGACGCGTCCCCCTTTCGGTTGTCGACGGTGATCGGCTGCGGTAGCTGCTCGGGTTTGACCGCGGCGGGCGTGCCGTTGCACCCCTCGGCGGTCAACGACGTACCGACGAGACCGAGGTCGAGTGTCTGGGCCTGGGCTTGGGCGAGCTTGTTCGCGAGCTGAGCCACCGTGCGCCCGGAGGACACGCCGAGCTGCAGCGAACCGACGCCGGGCGCCAGGCCGAGGATCTGTGCCACCGCGGAGGCCCGCCCGTTCGAGAACGGCGGCGCCGGCTCCGCGCTGGCCCCTCCGAGGGTGAGCGAGCCGAGCACGAGAGCGGTGCACGCGGCCGCGCAGAGGATGGTCCGCCGGAAGCGGCGGACGAGACGTTGGTTCTGACCCGTCGTCCCGGCCATGGGCCCCCCATTTGCGCGCGATCCCGCCGCGCCGATCGACCTTCGATTCGATCCTGCGGCCGGTGACTCCTGCCGGGATCGCCGGTACGTCCGTTCTTCAGCGATGCCGGAGCGACCGGCCACCGCTGCGAGCGGTGCCGCGCACGAGCTGCCACGCGCTGGCGGTGGCGACCATGGTCGCGAGGGCCACGGCCACGGCGACGGGCGCCACCGGCGGCGACGAACCTTGGTCGGCGGGTAGCTGCATGGTGACGCCACCGGGCGTGGCCCGCGGTGGCACGCGGACCGGAACGGGCTCGGCCGGTGCGGTCGCGGGGCCCGGCGAGTCGCCCGCGGGGGTGGTGGCCCCCGTGGCGTCGACCGGTGCACTGGCGGTGGGGGTGGCGGTCGTGATCACTGCGGCAGCTTCCGCTGTTGACGGCGGTGGCGGTGCGCCGACCGCGGCCGCGACGTCGAGTGCGCCGGCCCCGTAGACGGCATGGTCGCCGAGCGGGCGTGCGGTGGCGAGCAAGCGGTCGACCGTCTCCTGCGGGCCGAGGCCGATGCTGCGGAGCAGCGCGGCCGCACCGGCGACGTGCGGGGCGGCCATCGAGGTCCCGGCCAGGCAGACGTACCGGTTGCCGAGGTACGTGGAGATGATCCCCTCCGGGTGGGATTGGCAGCTCTGCGCGGTGTCGGCCTCGCCACCGGGCGCCATCAGCGCCCACTTCGCGTTGCCAATGGTGTTCGCGTAGCTGGCCTTCGTACCGTCGCGGGCGAGCGCGCCGACAACGATGGCCGGCTCGTCGCTGAACCCGGATGGCAGCAGGGCGTCGTTGCCGGCTGCGACGACCGAGATCACGCCCTTGCTCCACGCGTACCTGATGGCGGCGGAGAATGCCGGACCGAACACCGATTGGGTGGTGTTGCCGAGCGACAGGTTGATCACCGTGGCGCCGTGGTCGGCGGCGTAGCGGATGCCGGCGGCGACGTCGTCGGCGGTGCCGCTCGCCGTGCAGGACAGCGTGCACCGCTCCGCGAGCGCCTTCACGTCGAGCACGCCTGCGTCGGGTGCGACACCTGCGATGCCGATGCCGTTGTTGGTCGCCGCCGCGGCGATGCCGGCGACGTGCGTGCCGTGACCGTCGTCGTCGACGCCGGCGTTCGGCGTGCACTGCGACGGCGAACCGTTGGTGCCGAGGCAGCTCACGTGGCCGACGATCTTGCTGGCGAGATCCTCGTGGTCGACCTCGACCCCCGAGTCGACGATTGCGATCACGGTGCCCTGGCCGGTCGCGGTCGCCCACGCCGAGGGCGCGCCGATGGCCTGGAGGTTCCACTGGAGGGGGAAGACCGGGTCGTCGGGTGGTTTCGGCGCCGATGCCGCCGCTGCCGCCGGCGCGGGCGCGGCGGTCGCGCCCGCTGCGAACACGGCGACGACGAGCACGCCGACCAGGCTCAGCACGCCGAGCGCACGGCTCGCGGCTCGGGTTCGCGTTCGGGTGACGTGCACCGACCGGGGGCGGCGTCGGGTCACCCCTCCATGTTCGACGGGCCAGCCTCTCCCGCCTCCCGTGCCGCCGACCGAGCGGGCGGTGGTCAGAGCCGGCGCAACACCGTGACCACCTTGCCGTAGATCGTGACCTCACCGGCGTCGAGCTCGATCGGTGCCATCGTGGCGTTTGCGGGCATCAGCACCACCTTGCCGCCCTTGCGGGTGTAGGTCTTCACCGTCGCCTCCTCGCCCGGGATGCCGGCAACGACGATGTCGCCCTTGTCGGCCGACGGCTGCGCACGGGCGACGACGTAGTCGCCGTCGAGGATGCCGGCCTCGATCATGGAATCGCCCCGCACCCGCAGCATGAACAGCTCGCCGTCACCGGTGAAGTCGGCAGGGAGGGGGAGGATCTCCTCGACGTTCTCCTGGGCGAGGACGTTGGTGCCGGCGGCGACGTCGCCGACGAGCGGCACGTGGCGGGCGGGCCGTCGCTCGAGCACCGCGCCGGAGTTCGGGTCGTAGCGCACCTCGATCGCCCTCGGCTTGGTGGGATCGCGCCGCAGGAAGCCGAGCTTCGACAGCGTGTTGAGGTGCGAGTGCACCGTTGACGGCGAGGTGAGCCCGACGGCCTCGCCGATCTCGCGGACCGACGGCGGGTAGCCTCGGTCGCGCATCGACTTGTCGATGATCTCGAGGATCTGGCGTTGGCGGTCGGTGAGCGTCTGCTCGGTCATCGCGGGTCTCCCATCGAACGTATGTTTGGCTCGTACCGTATCATCGGTCGGCGACCCAGGCAAACATCCGTTCGTTTTTTCCCTTGACGGCGAACGGACGTTCGTGGTCGACTCGACCTGACGACGAACACGTGTTCTCCACTGCACTGCTTCCCTCGGACCGCTGTCTCACCCCCTGAGGAAGATCGACTCATGGCTGCTATCGCCTATCCCCGGTCCATCGGAGCCGCTCACCGCCGCCCCTCGCTCCGGCTGGTCCCGCCCCCAACTCCGAGCCCGGCCGTCTTCCGCCGGCGCCGGCTCGCCGTCCTGCTGGTCGTGGCGCTCGCACTGGTCGCGCTCATGGCGGTTTCCTCCGGTTGGCGCGGCGCGCCGGTACCGGCCACCAACGTGTCCACCGGCGCCGCTCCCGGTGCGGTCGTGAACGAACTCGCCGGCAGCGGGGTGCCCGCGTCCGTCCCCGCGGGCGCGGTCTACGTGGTGCAGCCGGGGGACACGCTGTGGTCGATCGCGGCACGGGTCGCACCCGGCCGCGACGTTCGCGCCGAGGTCGACCGGCTCGCCGCGCTGAACGGCTCGTCGTCGGTCCAGGCCGGCCAGCGCCTGCGGTTCGACGGCCCTTGAGCGCCCCCGCCGTGGGGCGGGCGGCATCGCACTAGCCTCCGTTGCGGTGCGGTGCCCGAACTGCGCGAGCGTCGACGACAAGGTCGTCGATTCGCGTGCCTCCGAGGATGGCGCCACGATCCGCCGGCGCCGCGAGTGCCTCGCATGCGGACGCCGGTTCACGACCTACGAGCGGCTTGAGGAGACGCCGCTCGTGGTCGTCAAGCGTTCGGGGGATCGCGAGCCGTTCGACCGCACCAAGATCGTCGTCGGCCTGCGCGCCGCCGCGAAGTCGCGGCCGTTGCCCGACGAGACGCTCGAGGCGATCGCGAGCGAGGTCGAGGACCAGCTCGCCGGCAGCGGCGACGTGCCGACTGAACGAATCGGCCTGCTCGTGCTCGATCGACTCCGAGAGGTCGACCATGTGACCTACGTGCGGTTCGCGAGCGTCTACAAGGACTTCGACGACGCCGCGGACTTCGAGCGCGAGCTCACGCTGCTCACCAAGGCGACCGCGCCCAAGCCCCACTGACGCCTGTCCGTCACGGGGTCGGCTCAGCGGCGGAGGTACCGCAGGAACAGCAGCCCGTCGTCGTTCAGCACGCGGTCGAGTCGCAGTCGGCGGGCGAGCGGCGGCGGGTCGCCGTGCGCGAGGCGCGCTGAGCGTCCACCGGCGAGCAACGGCGACACCGTCAGGCACAGCTCGTCGATCGCGTCCGAAGCCACGAGCTGGCCGTTGAGCGACGGACCGCCCTCGCACACCACGACGGTGGCGCCGAGTGAGCGCAGCAGTTGCAGCGCGGCCGGGATCTCGACGTGGTCGTCGCCGGCCACGACCACGTCTGCGACCCGGCCGAGCCGGGCGCGGCGGGTGGCGTCGGCGCGCTCGACGGTCACCACGATCGGCCGGGCGTCGGGATCGGCTTCGGTGAACAACCGGCTCGCGTCTTCGAGGTCGAGCGAACGGGTCACGATCGCGAGCCGCGGCGGCCGTGTCCGGCCGGGCGCGGCGGCCGGCGGACCGTAGGACTCGGCCCGCACGGTGGCGGCACCGACGAGCACGACGTCGGCGACGGCCCGGATGGCCTGGAACACGACCTTGTCGGCAGGTCCGCCGATCCCGCCCGAGCGGCCGTCGATCGCGGTCGCGCCGTCGGCAGTCGCGATCATGTTGACCGTCACCCACGGCGTGAGCCCGCCCGGGGGCGTGCGATCGTCAGCGGCGTAGCGCTCGAACGGATCGACGCCGTCGCGGGCCTCGGGGTACAGCTCACGCATTGGTGGCAGCATGTCACCTTATGGGCGAGGCACCGGCGCAACCGTCCGCGACGGCCGAACCGGGGGCGCCGCCAACCCGGGTCGCTTACCGCAGCTGCCCGTTGTGCGAAGCGGGGTGCGGGCTCGAGATCACGTTGCGGGGCGACGAGGTGGTCCGCATCCGCGGCGACCGCGACGACGTTTTCAGCCACGGCTATCTGTGTCCGAAGGGCTCGACCCTCAAGCAACTGCGTGACGATCCGGACCGGCTCCGCGCGCCGCTCGTCAAGCGGTCGGGCCGGTTCGTGGAGACGACCTGGGACGACGCGTTCGCGGAGATCGAGCACCGGCTCGTGCCGCTCATCGAGGCCCACGGGCGCGACAGCGTCGCGGTGTACCTCGGCAACCCGAGCGCCCACAGCCTCGGCGCGCTGCTGTTCGGGCGTTTCGCGCTGCGCGCCCTCGGCACCCGCAACCTGTTCTCGGCCGGCACCGTCGACCAGCGGCCGAAGGAGATCAGCTCCGGTCTGCTGTTCGGGCTGCCGCTCACGATCCCGGTACCCGACGTCGACCGGACCAACTACCTGCTCGTGCTCGGCGCGAACCCGTACACGTCGAATGGCAGCCTCGCGACCGCACCTGACTGGCCGGGCCGGCTCGAGGCGTTGCGGGCCCGCGGTGGCCGGCTAGTCGTCGTCGACCCGCGCCGGAGCCGTACCGCGGAGGCCGCCGACGAACACGTGTCCATCCGTCCGGGAACCGACGCGTTCTTCCTCATGGCGATGGTGCACACGTTGTTCGATGAAGGACTCGTCGAGCTGGGTCGGGCCAGTGGGCTCGTGAACGGCCTCGACGACATCGAGCGGCTCGCGAAGACGTTCAGCCCCGAGGCGGTGGCGGCGCGCACCGGTGTCGACGCGGCCACGACCCGGCGGCTCGCGCGGGAGCTCGCGGCCGCACCTGCGGGCTGCGTCTACGGCCGCATCGGCACCACCACCCAGGCGTTCGGCACACTCGCGAGCTGGCTGGTCGATGTCCTCAACATCTGCACCGGCAACCTCGACCGTCCCGGTGGTGCGATGTTCACGACGCCGGCGGCGGGATCGGCCAACATGCGCGGCAAGCCACGCACCGGCCGTGGTCTGCGTCTCGGCCGGCACGCCAGCCGCGTGCGCGGTCTACCCGAGTCGCTGGGCGAGCTGCCGGTCGCCGCGCTCGCCGAGGAGATCGAGACACACGGCGATGGCCAGGTGCGGGCGCTGGTCACGATCGCAGGCAACCCGGTGGTGTCGACGCCGAACGGCGGTGGCCGGCTCGACGCCGCGCTCGCGTCGCTCGAGTTCATGATGTCGGTCGACATCTACGTGAACGAGACGACCCGCCACGCCGATGTCATCCTTCCGGTGCCGGACCCGCTCGCGAAGTCGCACTATGACCTCGCGCTGCTGCAGCTCGCGTTGCGCAACGTCGCGAACTACTCGCCCCCTGTCGTCACGCCACCGGATCAGCCCGACGAGTGGGAGATCCTGGCGAAGCTCGCGCTGATCTTCCAGGGCGTGGGTGCGGAGGCCGACCCGGCGATCGTCGACGACCTGGCGATCCGCAACCTCGTCGACGCCGCGGTGAGCGACGAGCACGGTCCCGTGCACGGCCGCGATCCAGAGGAGCTGCTCGCCGCGCTCGCCCCGCGCCGCGGGCCCGAGCGGCTCCTGGACTTCATGCTCCGCACCGGCCCGTACGGCGACGGCTTCGGCGCCAACCCGGGCGGGCTGAACCTCGACGTGCTGCTCGCCAACCCCCACGGCGTCGACTTCGGTCCGCTCGTGCCCCGGTTGCCCGACGTGCTGCGGACGCCGTCGGGGATGATCGAGCTCGCGCCCGAGCCGCTCGTCGACGACGTCGGACGGCTCGAGCGTGCCCTTGCCGACGTCGACCAGACCGAGCCGTCGATGCTGCTCGTCGGCCGGCGCCAGCTCCGGTCGAACAACTCGTGGATGCACAACCTCGAGGTGCTCGTGAAGGGCAAGCCCCGGTGCACGCTGCAGGTCCATCCGACCGACGCCGCCCGCCTCGACCTCGGCGACGGCGACCTCGCAGAGGTTCGGTCGCGCACGGGTCGTGTGGTCGCACCGGTGGAGGTGACCGAGCGGATCATGCCCGGGGTCGTGAGCCTCCCGCACGGCTGGGGTCACGACGTCGACGGGGTGCAACTGTCGGTTGCGTCGACTCTGGGCGCCGGGGTGAACAGCAACCTGCTCGCTGACGACGCCTTGCTCGACCCGCTGTCGGGCAATGCGGTGCTGAACGGCATCCCCGTGAGCGTCCACCCCGTTTGACCATCCCCAACCCCCCCCGGTCGGCCACATTGGACGTTTGGCGACATCACGGTGTCGTGAGCGGTGCCGAGAAGGGGGCCGGCGGATTCTTGGCACGGTCAGCGACAGGAATTGTCGCCGACGGTGCCGAGAATGGGACGGGTCGACACCCGAGGGACGGTGGCGTCGTCCACCTGGAATTCACACGGTTGTTCCCCTATCGGTCCACAGCCCGGGATGCATAGCGTGCAGGCAGTCAACGGGGCACCGAGCAGCGCGAGTGGTGCGGATGGTGGCAGACGTCTGCGTCGTTGGTGGGTGGACGACGCCTTGAGGACGAGTTGCAGGCGAGCAGCATGCAAACCTTCGCGAACGCCCTCTGACCTGCACCTTCGCGCTGGCCCCACCGTTGACAGGCTCGAAACCACAGTGCTGTAATCTCACCCACGTCATTCGGCACATCTTGTGGTCCCAGCCGGTCCAGCCGGCGCCGAACCACCAGATGTAGGGGGCGGGGCCGAGGTACCGGTGGTGCGCAACGAGCAGACCGCCGGGAAGACGGTTCAATTTCATCTCGCGCACGACGAGGGAGCGACCATGGCACTGGCATCGGAGCAGGCGGGGATCGGGCTCCGCCGCCACTTCACCACCGACGGCGTCCATCCGTACGACGAGGTCCGGTGGGAGCAGCGCGACGCCCGCATCACGAACTTCCGTGACGGGTCGGTCGCCTTCGAGCAACTCGGCGTCGAGGTGCCCGCCGACTGGTCGCTCAACGCCACGAACATCCTCGCCCAGAAGTACTTCCGGGGCACGCTTGGCACCCCCGAGCGCGAGTGGTCCCTCAAGCAGGTCGCAGACCGGGTCGTCGACACGATCACTCGGTGGGGCACCCAGGGCGGCTACTTCGTCGACGACCACGAGGCGGCCACGTTCAACGCCGAGTTGAAGCACCTCATCATCACCCAGAAGGCAGCGTTCAACAGCCCGGTGTGGTTCAACATCGGCGTGGCCGGCGTCCCCCAGCAGGCGTCGGCGTGCTTCATCCTCGCCGTCGAGGACACGATGGACTCGATCCTCAACTGGTACGTCGAGGAGGGCACGATCTTCAAGGGTGGCTCGGGCGCGGGCATCAACCTGTCGAAGATCCGCTCCTCGTACGAACTGCTGAAGGGAGGCGGAACCGCGTCGGGTCCGGTCAGCTTCATGCGGGGCGCCGATGCGTCGGCGGGCACGATCAAGTCCGGTGGCAAGACCCGGCGCGCCGCGAAGATGGTGATCCTCGACATCGACCATCCCGACATCGAGGAATTCATCTGGTGCAAGGCCCGCGAGGAGCGCAAGGCGCGGGTGCTGCGCGACGCCGGCTTCGACATGGATCTCGACGGCGCCGACAGCCACTCGATGCAGTACCAGAACGCGAACAACTCGGTGCGGGTCACCGACGAGTTCATGCAGGCGGTGCTCGACGATGCCGACTGGCAGCTGCGCGCCGTCACGACGGGCGAGGTCATCAAGACGGTCAAAGCGCGCGACCTCATGCGCCAGATCGCGATGGCTGCGTGGGAGTGCGCGGACCCGGGCATGCAGTTCGACACCACGATCAACCGCTGGCACACCGCGGCCAACACCGGGCGCATCAACGCGTCCAACCCGTGCAGCGAGTACATGCACCTCGACAACTCGGCGTGCAACCTGGCGAGCATCAACCTGTTGAAGTTCCTCGGCGACGACGACCGCTTCGACGTCGACGGCTTCAAGGCGGCCGTCGAGGTCGTGTTCACCGCGCAGGAGATCCTCGTCGGCAACGCCGACTACCCGACCGACAAGATCGGTGAGACCAGCCGGCGGTTCCGCCAGCTCGGTCTTGGCTACGCGAACCTCGGCGCCCTGCTGATGGCGCTCGGCTTGCCATACGACTCCGACGCCGGCCGTGCGTGGGCAGCGGCGATCACCGCGCTGATGACCGGTCACGCCTACGAGGTGTCGGCGCGCACCGCGGCCCGCATGGGCCCGTTCGCGGGGTTCGCCGACAACCGCGAGCACATGCTGCGGGTGCTCGACATGCACCGCCAGGAAGCGGCGAACATCGACGAGGAGCTCGTACCTGCCGAGCTGCTCGGTGCCGCGCAGGAGTCCTGGGACAGCGCGTGCGACCTGGCCGAGGTGTGCGGCGTGCGCAACTCGCAGGCGTCGGTGCTCGCGCCGACCGGCACGATCGGGTTGCTGATGGACTGCGACACCACCGGCATCGAGCCCGACCTCGGCCTCGTGAAGATGAAGAAGCTCGTGGGCGGCGGCACGATGTCGATCGTCAACCAGACGGTGCCCCGCGCGCTGCGCCGCCTCGGCTACGACGACACGCAGATCGCGGAGGTCGTCGCGTACATCGACGAGCACCACTCGATCCTCGGCGCGCCCCACATCACGGCCGACCACCTGCCGGTGTTCGCGTGCTCGATGGGTGACAACCCGATCCACTACTCCGGCCACGTGCGGATGATGGGTGCGGTGCAGCCGTTCATCAGCGGGGCGATCTCGAAGACCGTCAACATGCCTGAAGACGTCACGGTCGAAGACGTCGAGCAACTGCACATCGACGCATGGCGGCTCGGGTTGAAGGCAGTCGCGATCTACCGCGACAACTGCAAGGTGGCCCAGCCGCTGTCGACCGGCAAGGGCGAGCGGGGCGAGAAGCCGCTCAGCGCCGCCGAGGTGGTCGAGCGGATCGTCGAGAAGGTGGTCACCGTCAAGGAGCCGGTGCGCGAGAAGCTGCCGCGCAACCGTACCTCGAAGACCTTCGAGTTCCGCGTCGCCGACTGCAAGGGTTTCGTGACCGTCGGCGAGTACGCGGACGGCCGTCCCGGCGAGATCTTCATGCGGGTGTCGAAGCAGGGCTCGACACTTGCCGGGATCATGGACGCGTTCGCGATCTCGGTCAGCTACGGCCTGCAGTACGGCGTGCCGCTGCGCGCCTACGTCGAGACGTTCACCAACATGCGTTTCGAGCCTGCCGGCATGACCGACGACCCCGACATCCGGTTCGTGTCGAGCATCGTCGACTACATCTTCCGCCGCCTCGCGGTCGACTACCTCACCAAGGAGGAGCGCGAGGAGCTGAACATCCTCACCGTCGACGAGCGCACGCAACCGACCTTGCCCGGTGTCGAGGAGGCGATCATCGAGACCCGCCAGGGCCACGAGATACCGGCGGATCCACCGTCGGTCGAGTCGGCCTTGACGCTGCTCGACCTGACCGAGAAGCCAACCGCCGCCGCGTCCGCCAAGGCACCGTTGCGAACGTCGCCCGCGCCGGTCTCGCACGCGGACGCGCCGTACTGCATGCAATGTGGCGTGCAGATGCAGCGAGCTGGCTCCTGTCACGCCTGCCCGAGCTGCGGGAGCACCAGCGGCTGCAGCTAGCCCCGTATCCAACCAGCCGTCGGCGAGGCGCGGCGACCTCGCGGTGGGACCGGCAGTCGCAAGGCTCAGAAGTCCGATTTCGCCGGTTCTCCGTGGTGTGGCGCGCGGGCTAGACATCGGGACCCCATGTCACGCGCGGCCGTGGCCCGATCGGACCAACGCGAAACCGCTCGCCTGCGCCATTGTCGGCGCCGCCTCTCGGTCTGATACTCGCTTTGCGTACGGAGTGTGGCCGGGAGGGGGCGTTTCGTGAGCAGACCATCGATGCGGATTCGCCGATTCGTCGCAGCACTGCTGACCGCGCTGATCGGGGTGCTCTCCGCCGGCGTGGCACCCGCACGAGCGGATCTCGTGCTCGACCTGACGCCGACGAAGATCATCGTCCAGCAGTGGAACAGCACTGATCCGGGACCGCTGGCCACCGTGCTCGCCCTCGGTGGCACGCTGACGCGCCAGCTGCCGATCATCGGTGGGTTCGCGGCGACGGTGCCGGCCTCGGCGATCCCGACGATCGCGTCGTTGAGCGGTGTCCGGGTCGTGTCGCCCGACGCGCTCGTCCTTCCCCAGGAGATGCCGCCGTCCGACGGCGGCCCACGATCGGTGTACGGGTCGGCGATCGGTGCGTCGAGCGTCCGGCAGGCCGGTAACCAGGGGCAGGGCGTGACGGTCGCGGTGATCGACACCGGCGTGGCGAGCGTCCCTGACCTCGCCAACCGGATCGTGAGCATCCCGCTTGACCCGTTCGGCTTGCTCACCGCGCCGTGCATGAACTTCTCGACCGAGCTGGGTTGCCAGGACAGCTACGGGCACGGCACGTTCGTCGCCGGCTTGATCGCCGGATCCGGCACGAGCTCGTCGGGCACCTACGTGGGGGTCGCGCCGCAGGCGAAGATCCTGTCGGTCAAGCTGTCCGGCCGCGACGGTACGTCGTCGGTCAGCCAGCTGCTCGGCGCCATCCAGTGGGTCGTGCAAAACAAGGACCGCTTCGGCATTCGGGTGCTGAACCTGTCGCTGCGGGTCGACTCGAACCTGTCGTATCGCCTCGACCCGGTGAACTTCGCCGTCGAGCAGGCGTGGGCCAAGGGCATCACCGTCGTCGTCGCCGCGGGGAACGAAGGCCCCGGGCCGCAGACGGTCACGAAGCCAGCGGACGACCCGTGGGTCATCAGCGTCGGTGCCACCGACGACGCCGGCACCGCCCCGCTCGGCGACGACACCGTGGTGTCGTTCTCGTCCCGCGGCCCGACCCCACAGGGAGTCGTGAAGCCGGACGTGGTCGCACCCGGTGACCACTTGATCTCGCTGCGCTCGCCGAACAGCCAGGCCGACGCGCTGTACCCCAACTTCGTCGGCTCGAGCTACCGCCGGGGCAGTGGCACCTCGTTCTCCGCGCCGATCGTGTCGGGCGCCGCCGCGCTGTACCTGTCGGCGAACCCGACGGCGACGAACGACCGGGTGAAGTACGCGCTCACCGCGACCGCGCACCCGCTCGCCGGTGCGACCACCGCCGACCAGGGCGCCGGCGTGATCGACGTGGCGGCCGCGCTGTTGGCGGGTCCGGGCGCGGCCAACCAGGACCTGTTCCAGCCGGTGCTGTTCCCGAACGGCACGCCGAGTGCGGACGATCTCGTCGGTGTCGACACGAGCGGTTCGAACTGGTCGGGGTCGAACTGGTCGGGGTCGAACTGGTCGGGGTCGAACTGGTCCGAGTTCGACTGGCTCGGTTCGAACTGGTCGGGGTCGAACTGGTCCGGTTCGAACTGGTCGGGGTCGAACTGGTCCGGTTCGAACTGGTCCGGTTCGAACTGGTCGAGCCAGTACTGGTCCTGAACCTCGAAGCTCGGAGATGAAGCGGCGATGACGCGGCGATGAGCGAGCGGAGCGTCCCACGGTCGGTGATCGTGCTCACCGGCGTGCTCGCGCTTGCCGCCGCCGTCATCGGACTCCTCGCAACGGACTTCCCGCTCCCGTCGAGGGGGCTCGGCGCATCACCACTCCTGCTGGTCGCGCTCGTCGTCGCCGGCGTGTTGCCGACGGTGTACACGGCGGGCGAGAACGGCAACACGATGGACCTGTTCGAGGCAGCACTCACTCCCGCCGTGCTGCTGCTCACCGGACTGGGCGCCGTCGTGCTGGCCGCGGCCGCGAAGCTCGTGTCGCTGCTCGTCCTGCGGATGCAGCCGGTCAAGCTCGCGTTCAACGTGGCGCAGTGGGCATGCGTCGCGGCCGTGGCCAGTGCCGTCTACCACCGCTTCGGCAACGGGTCGGTGCGTGGCCTCGACATGGGCGTGCTGGCGGTCGCGATGGCCGCCGGTCTCGTGGTGAACCATCTCTCGGTCATCGAGGTCGTCGCGCTGGCCAGTAGGCGACCGTTCCGGGCCGCCTTGGACGAGTTCCGCCCGGTCATGAGGCATGGTTGGGTGATCGGCAGCGCGGTGAACCTGTCGTTCGGCCTGCTGTTCGCCGCGCTGGCGTCATCGACGCCGGCGGCGATCCCGCTCGTGCTCGTGCCGCTGCTGACGCTGTTCTCCGCGAACCGCAGCCACGCCGCCGTGCGCGCCGACCACGTCCGGCTCGAAGGCCTGCAGCGAGCGACGCACGAGCTGGCGGCCGCGGTCGATCCGATGGAGGGGTTCCAGGCCTTCCTCGACATCGTGCGCTCGCACTTCGAGTGCGGTGAGGTCGAGCTGATCCTGTTGCGTGACAAGACCGTGCAGCGCTCAGGCGACGCCGCCGCGCCTGACAGCGCAAGCTTCGCGCTCGCCGAGGTCGTCGCCGCGGTCGGCGCGCCGGTCCGCATGCGGGCCGGACAGGACTCTGCATTCGCGCAGCTCGTCACGGCGAAGGGCCGGCGCGGCTGCCTTGCCGCGCCGCTCAAGCGGGGCAGCGAGGTGGTCGGCGTGCTCGCCACCTATGACCGGGAGGGCTTCGACGGCTTCGAGGAAGGCGAGACCGCGGTGCTCGAAGCGCTCGCTGGCGAGGCGGCCTCGGCGCTGGCGCGCCGCGACCTGCTCGAGCAGGTGATCAGCGAACGGGCTCGCTACATCGACATCGTGGCCCGGTCCTTCGACGGGATCTTCTCGGTCGGTCCCGACGGGCTGGTGGACAGCTGGAATCCCGCCATGGAGGCGATCACCGGCCGCCCGGCCGACGAGATGCTCGGGCGCACGATCGCGGTGTTGCGTCCGACCGGCGCCAACGGCGAGGTGGTCACGTTCGAACGCTGGATGAGCGACGGTGCGCTGCCCGCAACGATTCGCATCACCACGACCGCCGGCGCGGACCGGTGGCTGGGTTGTTCGTACTCGCAGCCCGACGCCCGTACGTCGCTCGTCGTGACCGCCCGCGACATCACCCGCGCCCGCGAGCTCGAACAGCTCAAGGACGACTTCGTCGACATCGTGTCGCACGAGTTGCGCACGCCGCTCACGACCATACGCGGGTTCACCCAGATCCTCGAGGACGGTGGGCTCAGTGAGCCGGAGCGGCGCGAGTCGCTCGGCATGATCCGCAAGGGCGTGCAGCGGCTCGACCGGCTGATCGTCAACCTGCTCGAGGTGTCGCGGATCGCTCCGTCCAGCCCTGCGACGACTGTGGCCGTCGATGTCGGCGCCGTTTGCCGGCGGGTCGTCGACGAGCACCGGGAGAACAACCCCAACCGCGAGATCGTGTTGGTCGCCGACCGGCCCGTGTTCGCCCGCGGCAACGAGACCTCTCTGGAACAGGTCGTCGACAACCTCGTGGCCAACGCGCTGAAGTACGCGCCGCTCGGACCGGTCGAGGTGCGGGTGCGCTACGACGGCGACAGTGCAGAAATAGCGGTGCGCGACGAAGGCCCCGGTATCCCGCGCCACGAGCAGCAGCGGATCTTCGAGCGGTTCGAGCGGCTCGACCACGCCACCTCGCGGGCCGGCACCGGTCTCGGCCTCTACATCGCGCGGCAACTCACGATGGCGATGGGTGGCGCGCTGTCCGTCGAGAGCGAGGAGGGCAAGGGGGCAACCTTCGTGCTCCGGCTGGTCGGCGAGGCGCCGGCGGTCGCCGGCACCGACCGGCATCTGAAGCTCGTCCGCGACGACCTGACCGCCTGAGCGAATGTTGGTGCGCTTTGGCCCCTATCGGGGCCAAAGCGACCCCGACTTCGGCCGCGCGACGGGGGGCCGGCGCGTCATTTGCAGGTGGCGATGCCGCCGTCGACGGGTATCACCGCCCCGGTCACGTACGCGGACGCCCGCGACGCCAGGTAGATCGCCACGCCGGCCATGTCGTCGGGACGGCCGATGCGCTTCATGGGCGCTGACTTGGCGATCGACTCGCCAAAGGCGGCGAGCGTCGCAGCCATCATCTTCGACTCGAACGGCCCGGGTGCGACCGCGTTGACCGTGATCTGTGGAGCGAGCTTCGCCGCGAGGTGGCGCGTGAGCTGGTGCACCGCGGCCTTGCTCGACGAGTACGAGTACGTCTCGAGCACCGGCACCTGGATGGCGTCGATCGAGCCGATGTTGATCACCCGGGCGGGGTCGTCGGCGTTGCCCGCGGCCTGCAGCAGCGGCAGGCAGAACTTCGTGAGATGAAACACCGCCTTCACGTTGAGCGACAGCACGCGCTCCCACGTCGACTCGTCGTGCTCCACGAGCGGTGCGCCCCATGTGGCGCCCGCGTTGTTGACCAGGATGTGGAGGCGCTCCTCGCGTGCCGCGAGCTCGTCCGCCAGCCGCTGGCACTCGCTCTCGCGCGACAGGTCGGCCGGCAGCGCGATGCACTCGCCACCGCCCGCGGACAGCTCGGCCGCGACGCTGTCGCACACGTCGGCCTTGCGCGACGAGATGTACACGCGGGCGCCCGCTTCGATGTAGCCACGGGCGATCATCAGACCGATGCCGCGCGAGCCGCCCGTCACGAGCGCGGTCTTGCCTGTGATGGAGAAGAGGTCCGAGCTCACAGCCGGTGACGCTACCCGCGCCTGGCCGCGTGCCCGAGCGGTCACCGCGACGCGACAGTGGCGGTGGTGACGGTGGCGTACGCCGGGGACTGGAACGGCCAGGCGAGCTGCGCGAGGTACCCCTTCGGCGCGGGTTCGCCGATGCCGTAGGCCGCGGGCATCTCCCGTCGAGGCAGGTGGCACGTGCCGAACACAACGTCGAGCAGCGGGAGCTGGCCTGCGAAGTTCTTGTCCTGGGGGGTGAGCGCGTGGTGCCAGTGATGGAACTCCGGCGTCGCCGTGAGCCACCGCAGCGGGCCGAACCGCAACCGGACGTTGGCGTGGATGAAGATCGCCATGAACGCGGTGAAGACCAGGTAGCCGCCGAAGGTCGCGCGGCTGAACCCGAGGAAGTAGAGCGGCAGGATCGCACACGTCCGCGTGAACACGGCATCGACCGGATGCAACCGTGCCGCCGCGAGCCAGTCCATGTCCTCGATCGAGTGGTGGACCTTGTGGAACCGCCACAGCAGCGGAACCCGATGGGTGGCCCGGTGCGCCCAGTACTGGGCGACATCGGCGACGAGGACCGCCTCGAGGAACTGTAGCCAGCCCGGCTGCGCGGCGATCGCGTCCTGCAACGGCGCAGACGCCATCCAGTGGAGGGCCACGATGGCGACCGCGAGCGCGATCAGCAGGCCCGCGTTGACCAGCACGTTGTTGACGAGGAAGTGCACGGCGTCGGTCCGCCAGCGGTCCCGTAGCACCTTGCGTGGGTGCAGCGCGAACAGCTTCTCGAGCGGCACGAAGACGGCGACGAGCACGACCAGCCCGAAGAGGACCCCGGATCGCACGGTCAACGCGAGGGCGATAAGGGCGACGGTCGTGATGCCGGTGAGGAGGCGGCGGGTGTCCATGAGCGCACGATGAGCCCGCCGTGTGAGCAGTGTGTCAGCGGCCGGTTGCGAGTGCGTCTTCGATCGCCTTGCGCACGTCGTCGGGGAACGTGGTGCTCACCACCTTGCCTTCGTAGCGCGACAGCTCGCGCAGCGCCTCCTGGCGGACGGTCGGGTCGTTGACCAGGAGCAGGAGCGCGGACGTGCCGGGGTCGATCCAGTTCGCCATCTGCTTGACCCAGCCGTCGTCGAGGCCGATGTCGACGAGCTTGCCGTACAGCGCGCCGCCGGCGGCACCGGCGAGCGCGCCGCCGATCGGCCCGCCGAACAGCAATCCGACGAGCGTGCCGAGCCAGGCGCCGCCGAGCGCCCCCCGCCCGGGGCTGATGTCGACCGTCTGGCGGATCAGTGTGCGACCTTCCTTGGTCTTTGCCACGACGACAGCGTCGGCAAGGTCGAGGCCGCCCTCCTGCGCGACGTGGACGAGCGCGAGCAACGCCTCATCGGCGCGGGTCGGCTTGTCGAACACGACCGCGACGATGTGCTGCGTGGCGTCGGGCGGCGCGGGTTCGGAAGCAGGGGGCGGGTTGGTCACAGGACCACCTCCACGTTCACACCGAGCTCGCGCTCGAGGTACGCGACTTCGTTGTCCGACTCGAAGTGCTTACCCTGCACGTTGACGAGATCGACCTCGTCGGCGATCGGGTACGGGCCCCAGTGCCAGGTGCCGAGCGCGAGGTTCACACCGGCAGTACCGTCGCAGATGAACGCGCGGATGCCACGCAGGTGGTCGGCGGTGTGGAAGTCGAGGTCGGCCGGGGCGACGACGAGCAGCGTCGGCTTGCCCGCCAGGGCGACGAGCATCTGGGTCGCACGGTGGTGACGGTTCAGGTGGTCGCACAGGAGCGGCCGGCGCTCGTAGTGCAGCACGTTGAGGTGGAAGACCTCGTCGCCGCGCAGCTCCATCACCATGTCGCCCCGGCGGACGACCTGGCCGAACGGCGCGAATGCGGCTTCGGTCAGCGGCTCGGCTCGCACCTGGTGGGTCACCGTCTCGGGCACGGCGGCGAGCGTATCGATGCCGAGCCTACGATCCGAGACATGGACGTCAGGTCGATCGAGGACGTTGCGCCCACCCTCGAGCACAACGGAACCGTTCCCGTCTGGTGGCTCGTGAGCCCGCGTGAGATGTTCGACATCACCAAGGGCGGGCACCTCGAGCTGGTCAGCGAGTTCGAGGTGGCCGGGGGTGGCTACGTCGACCCGCACAACCACCCGACCCACGAGTTCTACTACGTGACGTCGGGGCGGGGGATCATGGAGATCGACGGCGAGACCCGGGAGATCGGTCAGGGCGATCTGGTGCACATCCCGCCCATGGCGACTCACTCGTTGCGTCCGGTGAGCGTCCACGCGCCGATCCACTGCTTCTGCTTCGCGGTCGCGACCCCCGACGCCGGCGAGATCAACTACACCTCCCATTGACGCCGATCGCCGAGTGGACGGTTGCCGCGTTCAACACGGCGACCGGCAGCGACAACAAGATGCACGACGACGAGGTCGCGCGCAGCTACGGCTTCCGCGGGGGTCTCGTACCCGGTGTCGACGTGTTCGCGTACCTCACCCACCTGCCCGTCGCACGCTGGGGCAGCGCGTTCCTGTCGCGGGGAGCGATCGATGCCCGTTTCGTGCATCCCGTCTACGACGGAGACCGGGTAACGGTCGACGCGGCCGAGGGCAGGATGGCGCTGTCGCTCAACCTGCGCGATTCGGCGGGAACGGTGTGCGCAACCGCCCGCGCCTCGCTCCCCGTCTCTGCGCCTGCGGCCCTCCCTGTCGACGAGATCCCGGTCGTGGCGCGTCCGGACGATCGCCCCGCTGCGTCCCCGGAGGTGTTCGCGATCCACCCGGTGCTCGGCACGATCGAGGTCGGCTTCCATGGCGAACGCGCGCTGGGTTACCTCGCCGACGTTCGTGAGGCCCTGCCGATCTACCTGGACGAAAGAGTCGCTCATCCCGGTTGGTTGCTCCGCTATGCGAACTACGCGCTTGCCGACAACGTGCGCCTCGGCCCGTGGATCCACGTGTCGAGCGCGGTGCAGTTCCACGGTCTGGTCCACGACGGCGACCGCCTGTCGGTTCGTTCGCGGGTCGACGACGCGTTCGAGAGGAAGGGTCATCGGTTCGTGATGCTCGACGTGCGCCACGTCGTCAACGGCGAGCGGGTCGCGATGCGCACCGTGCACACTGCGATCTATGCGCCCAGACGTGGCTGATGGCTGTCTAACATCGGGCGGTCCGAGCCAGGGTGACACGACGACGATGAACCGCCGAGCGCGACGGGCGGTCGCAGCACTTGTCTCGGTGCTCGTAAGCGCCGCCATGTTGGGTTGCTCCAGCGATGCGACGCCGTCGACCGAGTCAGGGCCAGCATCGGCCGCCCCGATCACCACCGTCACGACCGCTGACCGGTTTCCGTTTGACGAGACGTCGGCTCGCCAGTTCCCCGGTACCAGCCTGGGCCAACGGCTGCAGATGGCGCAGCAGGTGTGCGATTCGATCGCGCAGCACGGTGACGACTACCCGGCGTGGCTGAAGCTCACGCTGACCCAGGACCTGCGCACGCTGGTGCCGTTTCCCGTGACCCAACAGGTCCTGACGTCGTTCTCCGGGCTTGCGGTGAAGGCGGTCTGCCCGAAGTACCTCGCGCAGTTGCAGAACGCGCTGAACAGCCTCAGCTTCGACAGCGCCTCAGCGGGGTCCTGACGGGGTCACGCGAGCAGGCGGCGCCTCGGTGGCCGTGCCGCCGAGCAGGCCAGGTAGCCGAGGTCGAGCAGGCTCAGCGCGAGCACGAGCTGGAAGGCGGGCGAGTACCCCGTTCGAGCCAGCGTGGAGCCGAGGACCGCAGCGCCGGCTGGCGGGATGCTGGTCACACCGATGACGTCGGTGGTCAAGAACGCGGTCGACGACGGGTCGGGTGTGCAGGTGAAGGTGATCGCCAGCGGTCCGATGGTGACGGTCGCCGTGGTCTGCGCCATCGTGTAGCCGACGGTGCCGCCGACGGCGGTCCAGGTCATGTCGGGCACGGCGAAGATCGCGCTCGCATCGTTGGCGTGGCCGGTGATCCCGTCGACGCTGATGGGCCCGATCGACACCGGGACCGGTGCCGTGGTCTGGATACCTTCCTTCGTGTTGCTCGCGAACACGGCGGGGGTGACGTTGCCCGACACGACGTCGCCCGGGTTGAGCAGGCCGAGGTTGATGCCGGCGTCGAGCACGGTGCCGGGCACGTCCATGGTCCAGCTCTGGTTGGAGAGCGTGACGAGCGAACCGGCGGTCGTTTGCGTCGGTGCCGTGCCGGTCAGGTGGAAGGTCAGGGTGCTCAGGTCGGGGGTGATGCTGTTCGAGCAGGACGCGGCGTACACCCCAGTAGCGGTGCGCGTCGCGGCCAACGTGGTCGACGCCCTGGAGCTGGTCGTGCTCGTGGAGCTTGTCGTGCTGCTCGACGTGGAGCTGGAAGAACTGCTCGAGCTCGACGACGAGGAGGAGGATGTGCTGCTGCCACCGGTGACCGTGACGGTGGCGATCGCGCTGCTGGTGCCCGGCGTGAAGGACTTTCCGTCGACGGATGCCGTACCGGTCCAGCAGTTGAACGGGACGTTGATGGTGCCGTTGATCTTCGGCTTGAGAATCAGCGGCGCAGCGTTCTTGTCGGCAATGGTGAGGCTCGCCGCGGTCGTCGTGGTCGGCGTGACCTGCGCCTCGCTGAACACGATGTCGCCACCGACCGACGTCCAGGTGGTGTCGCCGAGCGGCACGAGAACGTCGAGGGTCCCGACGAGCTGGGTGCCGGTGCGGCTGCCGTCCGCCGCGTTCGGGCCACCCAGCGTCGGCGGGTTCGACACCGACGAGTACACCATGATGCTTCCACCTGCGGAGTCGGCGGTCACGTAGAACGTGAGTGACACGGGGGCGGTGTTCGAGGCCGTTTGGGTTCCCTCCACCGTGTTGGAGCCGGAGATCTTCAACGTGACCGTCCCGACGGCAGCGGTTACCGCGTTGATGCCCGCGCTCTGGTCGGGAGACCCATCGTTCTTCGTGACGCCGAGGTCAGCGAGGCTGTCAGCCGCGCTGACAAGGCCGGTGGCCACGCCGGCACTGATCAGTGCGGAGTCCACACCGATCGTCACCGACGTGTTCGTGAGCGTTACCTGACCCGGTGCGGTGACCGCGTTGGGGTTTGCGGTGCCCGCGAGCGGCACCGCGAAGGTCGACATCGTCCCAGTGACGCCGAGGCACGCGTTGTTCTGCATCGTGTCGGCTGAGGCAACGCGTGGTGCGAGGACGACGAGCAGCGTCGCGAGGGGGAACAGCGCGACGAGGGCAGCGCTCATCCGCCGGCTGCGGGTCCGCATGAGGTGTCTCCCACTGTCCACCGTCGAGAGCGACGGCCTTGGCTCGGACGATCGGGACATTAGAGGAAATACGGCAGTCTGTGAAGAGGATCTGTCAGGAAATGTGGCCACCGGGGAGCGGATCTCTCAGATCAGATGAGTCGGAGGATTCAGACAGTTGCCGCACAGGAGCAGAGTCGCGCAACGTGCCATGTTTCCTGCTCACCCGCAACGTCGCTCCAATACGAAGAAGGTCAGAAGTGAGCAACCAGCGGTGGTGGACACGGAATATGGGTCGCGCAGCCAGATCAAGAGCAACGCTCGAGAATCGAGGCATTGCTGCCTTGACAGACTGTTGGACGATCGTCAAAGCTTCGTGGCAGCAGCCCTCTGACGAAGCATCAGGGGTTGTCGAGGGGCGATGACCGGCCGGTGTGATCACCGAGCGGTCATGGAAAGGGGGGATGCCAGCGGGACCATTGCAGTGCCTGCTGAGAACGCCGGTTTCGTGCGCGGGGCACGCCGATGCAGCTCTCTCCAGCGCGACGTACCGTCCCGAGCAGATCCCGTATTCGTTGACAGTTCGCCCGAGCCATGACCAAAGGAGACACCCAGAGTGCGAACACACAGACGACGTTGGAGTGTCGTCGCGGCAATAGCGATCCTGCTCGGATCATTCGTGATCGGAGCCACGAACGCTCCCATTGCTGCTGCCGACACGCTGCAGAACAATGCCTGTCTCGGTGTGACCGGGACGTTCTCGACGTTCCCGGTTCCGATCACCGGACTCGGCTCACCGAACCCCGACACGCTGCCTGGCACGATCACGCTGTCGGGCACGTCGGTGACGATCGGCGTGGACTCTGCACTGATCGGTGCCGGCGTGGCGACCGGCCTTGTCAGCGCAGCTGACAGCCTCGCTGACATCGGCGCCATCAAGAACGACGGCACATCGGATCCGAACGCGGGGGTCGATGCCGTCACGTCCGCGGTCGGTTCGATCAAGCTGAAGATCACCGCGACGAACACAGCGGAGGGCACGCAGACGGCGTCGAACACCGCACCGGTGTCGCTCACCTTCTACGTCACGGCCGACTCCTCGGGCGGCAGCGTGGTCGTCTACAGCTCGATCTCGTCGCCGCCGAGCACGACACCGGACCCGACTCGTACCGGCACCGTGCTCACCGGCGCGCTGCTCGTGCCCGTGCCGCTCGGAAACACGACCTGGACGCCGACGGGTGGCAACGTCGTGTTCTCGGAGGCGCAGGTCACGCCGAGCACGACCGTGGCCGCGAGCCTGACGCCCGCGGACAAGGCTGCTGCGCCGTTGATCCTCGGTCCGAAGATCAACGGCTCGATCAACGTCCCGTTCAACTGCTGGGCTGGTACGGCATCGGTCGACGGGCTCTCCTACACGCCCGGCGCGAGCAGCGCGATCGACACCGTCACCGTGATCGCGCCGCCGCTGCCGCCGACGTGTGTGACACCGCAGTCGACTTCGGTGGGTGGCAACCAGAGCGTGAACGTGACACCCAGCTGTACGGATCCCAACGGCGACTTCACGCCGAGTGGCACGTCGATCACCGTGGCCACGCCGCCGACAAGCGGAACGGCGACTGTCAACCCGGACGGATCGATCACATACTCGAACACGGACGCCACCGTGTCGAGCGACTCGTTCCAGTACACGGCAACCGACGCGGCCGCCAACGTCAGCAACGTGGTGACCGTGAACGTGGCCGTGTTCGGGAACCAGTGCACGGCATCACCGACGTGCGCGCTGAACCAGACGCTGATCCTGCCGGTGCTGCCTTCGACGCTGTCGATGTCAGAGACCGCGTTCCCGGGCAACCCGGACTTCTCCCAGGTCATCCTGGGTGGGGTCTTCGACGGCACGACCTGCGTGCCTGGACCACTTCAGCTGAACGGCCAGCCCCAAACCGCGTGCGGCGTGCTCAACTCGCTCACGGTCATCAACGCCCGAGGCACGGACAACCCGTGGTCGGTCACCGGTCAAGTCACGGACTTCATCGACAACACCCGGGCCGCGGACCTCGCGAACCAGCCCAACGCGTGCTCGCCGCCGCAACCGAACAACATTGCGCAATCCCCGCCGAACAACCACTGCATCCCGGGTGGCAACCTCGGCTGGATTCCGATCGCGCAGATCATCCACGGTGCGGTGCCAGGTGACACGGCAGCGATCAATGCCGGCGCGGTGATCCTCCCGCCGACGATCGCTCCCGGGCCCACCCCGCAGGTTCCGCCGCTGTTCCCGCCGGACCTGGTGGCACCGCGCAACAACACCAACGTCGTCGGTGCTCCGCTCCCGGGCCTGCATGCCGCCGCCCAGACGCTGTGCAGCGCACCGGCCAACCAGAGCGGTGGGACGTTCAAGTGCGACGCTCCGCTGCTCCTCGCAGTGCCGGCGTCGGCAGCCGCCGGAACCTACTTCGCAGTGATCACGCTGACCCTGGCGTAGTCGCTGCCAACAGCAACAAGCCGTTCGGGGGTGGGCTCTGGGCCCACCCCCGGGCGTCGTAGCAGCCCGGAAGGACGATCGAACATGCAGAACCGTCGGCGGCAGTTCATGCGCTGCATCGCAGTGCTGGGGATCGTGATGTGCGCAACGGCTGTCGCCGCAGCACCGGCTTCGGCGAGCGACAACGGGTCGTGGTCGGTCTCGCCGACCGGCACCAACGGCGTCACGCCACGCGACTGGTTCGAGTACCAGCTCCGCCCCGGCCAGACGCTGCGGGACATGGTCTCGGTGAGCAACCTCACCGATCACGACATGACCTTCAAGATCTACGCGGCGGACGCCTACAACGCGCCAGGGGACGCGGCGTTCGCGTTGAAGCTTCGCACGGACGAGGCTGCGGATGCCGGTGCATGGATCCACTTCGGTCTCGACACGCTGACGGTGCCCGCGAGGTCGCGGGCCGACTTCCCGTTCGAGCTCAGCATCCCGCCGGACGCGTCGCCGGGTGATCACACGGCCGGCATCATCGCGGAGGACGCATCGCCGCCCTCGGCGACGGACCAAACCGGTGTCGCCATCCAGCGGCGGGTCGGAACGCGCGTGTACATCAGGGTCAACGGTCCGGTCCACCCGGAGTTGGCGGTCACCAAGATCGGCATCCGCAAGCGGCAGGCCCTGTTCCCGCCGTTCAGCGGTCGAGGTCAGCTCGACGCCGGCTACGTGATCACGAACACCGGCAACGTTCGACTCGCGGGGCAGGCGACGCTCCGGCTCAAAGGTCTCTTCGGCCGGACGCTGAAGACGCTGGCGCCCGTCGACATCCCCGAACTGCTGCCAGGAGGCAGTTTCGTGGTCAACGAGCCGCTGGGCTCGCTGCCGATCATCGACCGGCTTCGAATCGAGGTGGCCATCAAGGCGCCCGGGCTCGAGACCACCCGATCGAAGGCGATCTGGGACATCCCCTGGCTCGAGGTTCTCATCGTCGTGATCCTCGCTGTGGGCTTCGAGGCCCGCCGGCGCTATCGGCGGTGGCGCGACCAACGCCCCGAACGTCCCGAGCCACCTTCAGCACCCGAGCCGGACCGAGAACCCGCTCTGGTATGAGTGGGCGGCACGCGGTCGCCGTGGCGCTGGCCGCGCTGGCGCTCGTGCTCGGCGCGCCCGGGCCGGCGGCGGCACAGACTGCCGTCCCTTCCGCGACACTCAACCGCTCCAATGTCTCGATCGGTGATCGGGTGCTCGTGCAGGGCGAGAACTGGCCGGCGCGCACCATCGTCCACATTGAGCTGTGCGGCAACTCCGCGGCCAACCTGAGCGCCGACTGCGACCTCGCGGGCGCGTCTGACGCCGGCGTCGGCGAGAACGGCTACTTCTCGATGGCGTTGGCCATTCGCCGGCCGCCGAGCGACTGCCCGTGCGTCGTGCGCGTCACCGACCCATCCGCGCAGGGCCAGGCGATGGTTCCCATCACCATCGCCGGCGTGCCGAACAACGGGCAGGGGACAGCGCCCCTCCCGGACATCTCCACGATGCTGAAGGTCAGCCAGGTGCGGGTGCGCGGCACCTTCTCGCTTGCCGCGTGGTTCGGTGGCGCGTCGAAGCGGACGCTCGAGTTCACGGTCGCCAACGTCAGCTCCGAAGCGCTCCGCGACCCGCCCCTGTCGATCACCTTCGGCAAGGGCGACAACCCGACGGGGTTCGTCGCCGCACCCCACCTCGGCGACCTCGCACCAGGCGATCTGCGCCTTGTGCGCGTACCGGTCGAGATCGACTCGCTGTCGATGGGGCGTTACACCGTCAAGGGCCAGATCTCCGGACCCGGCCAGCCGATCGTGTTCCGGACGAGAACGTCCACGTACCCGTGGGGCCTGTTCGTGATCGGGCTCATCGTCTTGCAGCTCATCCTGCTCGGCCTGCGGAACCGGCTCCGGCGCCATCTGTACGGTGAGCGCGTCGACGCCGACGAGAAGGACGACGTCGACGGCGTGGCCGCATCCACGGACGAGGAAGCGGCGGCGGTGCGCGAGCCGAGTGTCGCCACCGCTCCGCAGGAGACCGCCGCAGCGCTTCCGGCCGTGGATCCGGTGCCGCCGCCCGTGCCGGATGCGATGGGCGAGCGGGTCGCCGACCTCGCTCGGTCCCTGCAGCTGACGACCGACGAGCTGCTTGCCGCGGTCGCGCAGCGAGCCGATGCCATGGCCCGGGCACGTGAGGCGATGGACCAGCGAGCGACCGAGGCCATCGGACGGCTCGTCGCCGACGCCCACACCCATCGTGGGGTGATCAGCGAGCGCCGGAACCTCGCACGCCACGACCTCGATCGCGCCCAGGGCCACGCGCTCGAGATCCTCGACATCGCGGAAGGCAAGGCGAAGAAGCTCGTCTCCGATGCGGAACGCCTGGCGCGAATGCTCGTCGAACGCGCGCACGCCGACGCCTCAGCCCTGTTGTTGCCGGCCACACCCGAAGCCCTCGACGGCGTCGTGCCCGAGCCCTCGCCTGACGTCGACCTCGTCGAGCTGTCGGGCGAATCGAGCGAAACCGACACGAACACGCGCTAGCGACCGCGCCAGACACGGCGCTGAACCAGCGGCGCGCTGGGTCACGCGCCCCATCGCGCTCAAGGCGTGTTCGGATCGCTCCGACACTCCCGTCGAGGTGAGGACAGCGCCCGGCAACGGACCAGCACCGGGCGGCACTCATGAAACGGTGGATCTCTCGGGTCTGCTTCGTCGCGCCCGCGTGCATGGTGGTGGGAACCGGCATCGCCGTCGACGGGGCGAGCGCGAGCTCGGGTGGGAGTGCGGGCACGGTCGTCGCGGTGCTGTCGGGCTCGCCATCGGCCGCCGCCGCCACCGCTTCGCTGCCCGCGCCGGTCGTGACACCGATCGACGTGCCCGACGAGATCGGGCGCATCGCGAACAGCACAACTGCACGAGGGTCACTCACGCAGACGATCTCGGTGACGATCCTTCCGGCAGGACATCCGCCGTGTCCTGCCGAAGCCTTGAATCACAGCTGGAAGTGCCGACCGGTACAGTGAGATCTGGAGTGTCTCGCACCTTGGCTCGGGCGAACATTCCACAGAACGGCCCCAGCAACTGGGGCCGTTCTGCTTCTTCGGTCCGATTCGCGACGAATGCGCTGCGCCGCTCAGCGCCGCCAGCGGCGCAGCCGGACTCGCAGGCTCGACGACTCCTCGGCCCAGAAGTCCTCGCTTGGTGCGGCAAGCGCATCGAGGCTGCTCAGGTCGACCAGCTCGCCGTCATCGCCGATGGTGTCGGCGTGACCGTTGCCGCTGCCGTTGCCGGCGTGCGGTCGAGGGATCGTCTGTTCGGCGAGGTTGGCGTAGCGGTCCTCGTCGCCCACCACGACGACGGAGTCCTCGGTCCCGAATTCGTTCTGGACGGTGTCGTCGGCCAGCCAGTCCGGCTCCCATCGCTCGCCGTCGACGAAGAACTTGTAGCGGTACGCCCGCCCGGGCTCGAGGTCCATGGTGACCTCCCACATCCCGGAGTCGGTCCGGGTCAACGGGTGGCGCTCGGTCGACCAGTCGTTGAACTCGCCGGCCACGGACACGCTCCGCGCCCGCACCCACGCCGGCCAGCTGAACGTGACCCGCACCGCGCGCGCCGTCGTCGCCTCCTCGGCTTCGTCGACCGGGACGGGTTCGGGTTGTCCGTCGACCCCGACGGGTTCGGGTTGGGCGTCAACCGTCTTCGGTTGCGCGTCGACCGCGACGTCGCCGTGACGGCGCCGGCGACGGCGCAACGCCACGGCCGCACCGAACACGGCGGTGGCGAGGACGACCGCCGGGAGCCACGGCAGCACCAGGAGCCGGGCGCGGAAGGTGATCGGTTGGGCGCCACCGACGGTGCCCCTCACCGTGTAGCGGCCGAACGACAGCGCGCCGAGATGCACAGGCACGACCACCGTCTGCTCGGCGCCGGGTTGCAGGAGGTCGAGGGTCGGCGCGGGCACGACCCGTGAGGGATCCGCGCTCTTGCCGGCGGTGACCGTCAGCAGCGGCGCGGCGAGCGCCGCGGTGCTGTTGTTTCGCAGCACCACGACCAGCTCGGCGTCGTCGGGCAGGCCCAACCACGACCGCCAGCGATGCGGCTGGCGCATCGAGCTGGCGACGACTTCGAGCGCCGGCCTCGGGGGCTCGGCCTGCTGCGTCTGCCCGGCCGGCAGGCTCGGCGAGGTTGGTGTCGCCACCATGACCGCTGCAGACACGACCGACAGCGGCGCGGTCGCGTCCGCCGCGCTCGCCCCGCTGCTGCTGGCCCAGATCACGCATGGGCAGGGCACCGGCGGGAAGCGCGCCACCACCTGCGACTGGAACGCGCCGGTCTGGTCGGTCACCACCGTCTGGCCAGCCACGACGTCGCAGTCGGTGCTGCCGTGCGCCGCCTGGTTGCCGCAGAGCTGCACGCTGACCGCCGACGTGGGCGGGAAGCCATGGCCGGTCACGCTCACGAGCTGGCCGACGGTCGCGGCCTGGAGCGACACGGTGATCGTGGGCGGATCGGCCGCGGCGGCGATCGACGGCGTGCACAGCACACCCGCGGCGGCGAGCGGTGCGAAGAACAGCGCGGCGAGGCCCCGTCTCATGCCGGCACCAGCACCTTCGAGCGTTCCCGCCGCTGGTGGCGATGCATCACTCGCCGTGCGCCCAGCGCGCTCACCACGAGCACCGCGAGCAGTAGCACCGTGGCCGGGACCGACACGTGCCAGCGCGCAGCGGAGCCGGCCGCGGCACGCACGCCGGGAGCAGTTATCAGCACGTTGGCGTGGTAACGGAACCCCGTGAGCGGCAAACCGTCGAACGACTCGGTGACCGTGGTGGTGTCACGAGGGAGCAGCTCGGGCATCTGGCGTGGCTCGAGCCGCTTCGCCACGCGTCCGAACGCGTCGGTGAGCTCGACCGTTGCGGTGCCGGCGAGGCGCACGTTCCCGGAGTTCGCGACGGTATAGGTGACGGTGGCCCGGCCGTGGTCACCGAACGGCGCCCACGTCCCACCCGAGAGCTTCGTGTCGAGACGAGTCACGGCCAGCGCGGGGTGCAGCGGACCCTGCACCCGCACGTAGATGCGTGCCGCTACCGCCTCTTCGATGCGCACACCGGACGCCGGTGCGCCCGGCGCCACCGCAGTGCCGTCGGTCGCGACCGCGACCACGCCACCGGCCCAGTCACCCGGCGTCGCGTCGGTCGGTATACCAAGCTGGAAAGGAAAGGTGATCGCGCTCTGGGCGGGGACGGTGCGGGTCGTGAACGGTAGCGACACCCACGCACCGACCGCGGTCCTGGGCTGGTCGCGCAGGCGCAGCGCGAAGCCGCCCTGCGCGGTCGTGTAACCGTCCGCGCCGTAGATGAAGAAGGTGCGGTCGTGGTCCGTGAGGTTGGCGAGGCGCACGTAGTCCTGGATCGCGTCACCCGGCGCCAGCGAGTAGTCGAAGTACGAGCGCCCCGTCGGCGCACCGGACGCGGACGCGGGCTCGAACGTGAAGCCGACGCTCGCTGGTGCCTGCGCGACCGCGATCGCCGGCGCACACACGACCACGACGACGCATGCGGCGGCGGCAGCGAGGGAGCGGCGCATGGGAGACCGATCAGGTGATCGTGAGGTTGAGCACAGCGGTGTACGTGCCGGCCGCGACGCTCGCCGGGATCAGGAGCTCGAGCGTGGCGGTGCACGTGTACGCGCCGCCGCCACCACCAGGTGGCGCCGCGCACAACGTGATGCCAGCGGTCTTCGACAGCGCGGACGGCGCTCCCGCGCTGACCTGGCCAAGGTCGCCGCTGCCGGGGGCGGCGAGGCCGACCGACGGCACCCACGACAGGTTCGATGCCGGGATGATGTTGTTGGCGGTGTTCCCGACCACGTTCTGGTTGACGAAGTCGCCTTGCAGCGTGCCGGTCACCGACCAACCGACGAGCGTGCCCCGGTCGTCGGTCACCATCACCGTGTTGAGCTGTCCGGAGCTGTGCTGCGCGTTGCCGTTCAGCGTGATCGGGCTCAGCGTGATGCTCGCGGCCTGCTCGGAGAGCATGAGGTCACCCTGACCGATCGCCTGCGTGAGCACCTGGTTGTTGGTGCACGCGCTGCCGATGCACGCGGTGGTCACGTCGGTCACGGTGTAGGCGGCCTGCGCGGTGAGCGCGCCTTGGGTGACGACGATGGGGTTGACGCCGAGCGCGTCAGCGCCGGTCACGGTGATGACGCCGCTCAGGTTGCCGTTCGCGTCGACCATCCCGGTCGCGCTCGACGCTTTGCCACCCGCTGTTGCGGGGGACAAGAAGCTCAGCACGGGCGCCGGGCCTTGCGGATCCCAGCCCGTCCCGGTCACCTGCACCGGAGTGCCCGCGCCACCGTTGTTCGGCGTCGCGATCGCGTTGGGCGGACCCAGCACGTTCACCTGCGTCGTCGCGATCACCGAGGCGAACGGGCCGCCGCCAGGGAAGGGCGTGTCGTTGTTCTGCACCACGGTGACGGTGGTCGGCCCGGCCGGCAGTCCGGACGGCACGACCACGCTGCCGCTGAGCACGCCACCACCAGTGAGCGTTCCGGCCACGCCGAGGCAGTCGAGCGTGCACACGTAGGTCGTCGGTGTGAGCGACACGGGCTGCTGCGGCAATGGCGCGGCCGCGGTTCCACCGAAGAACACGGTCGGTGGTGCGCCGCTGGCCGATCCCCAGAATCCCGACCCGGCGAAGGTGACGATATCGCCCGCCACGAACGAGACCCCGTTGATGACGTTGACCGCCGGCGTCATCTGCGGCACCGGCTGGCCCTCATAGACGAGCGCCGTGGCCGGCACGACGAGCGCGCTCGTGAGTTGGTCACGCACGGTCAGCGAGCAGGTGGCGAGCCCGGCGTTGACCTGGGCCTGCGTCGGTGGGCACGCCGCCGCGGGATCACCCGCCGTGAACGACAGCGGGATCGTGTAGTCGATGAGCAGGTTCCCGGAGAGATCGGCGGTGGCGGTGACAGCCGCGCCCAGCGCGGCTTCGAGCGGTGCGGAGCTTGCCGGTTGGACGACGAACGCGAGCGGGCTCTCGACGTCGATCGTGACGGCTTGTGACGGTGGCAAGCCGGTGCACGCGATGGTGATCACCGCTCCCGGCACGACGCCGGTGACCGGTGCGGCTGCCGCGTCGTAGGTGCACGACGCGAGCGCGGAAGCCGGTTCTGGCATCACGACCGGCGCGAGCGCGGCAACCACGAGCGCGACGACGAGTCGCGCGAGCCGCCTCGTTCCGCCGCCGTTCGCGTGCATTTCCCCCCTCCCGGAAAAGGCTGTGCGAAATGCTGGAAGGCACCTGACGAAGTGTCAAGGCGGGCGCGTCCGACCTCGCTGGTTCACTCCTGCCTGTCGGGTTTGTACCGGAGGAATTTGCTCAGTACGTGCCGTCGTCGACGAGCGCGCCGATGCGTTGCGCGGCGTCGATGAACTCCTCGACCATCTCGTAGACGACCTGCCTCGCGGGCTTCACCTGGTTCATCTGACCGACGACCTGTCCGACGAAGTAGTTGACGAGTTGTCGCGCGCCGTCGTTCGTCGCGGCCGACCGGCGCATCCGGCCCTGCGCTTCGGCGATCAGCATGCCGTGCAGCGGCATCGGCAGTGGATCGGGGTTGTTCGGGTCGTCCCAGGCCTCGGTCCACGCGCTGCGCAACTGGCGCGCCGGCTTGCCCGTCGACGCGCGTGAGCGCACGGTGTCCGACGACGTCGCCGCGAGGAACTTCTCCTTCACCACCGGGTGGGTCTCGGCCTCCTCGGTCGTGAGCCACACCGATCCGCACCACACGCCCTGCGCGCCGAGCGCGAGCGATGCCGCGATCTGGCGACCGTTGCCGATGCCGCCCGCGGCCAGCACCGGCGTGGGCGCGACCGCGTCGACCACCTCGGGGACGAGCACCATCGTGCTGATCTCGCCGGTGTGGCCCCCGGCTTCGTAACCCTGGGCGACGATGATGTCGACGCCGGCGTTCATCTGACGCTGGGCGTGCTGCTTCTTGCCGACGAGCCCGGCCACCACGACACCGTTCGCGTGCGCGTGCTCGACCATGTAGTCGGGAGCGGGGCCGAGCGCGTTCGCGATCAGCCTCGTCTTGTGCGCGAACGCCACGTCCATCAGCGGCTTCGCGCCCTTGTGCGACCACGACAGCAGCCCGACGTCGCGGGGGAGTTGCTCGTCCTGGGGCAACGGCGGCACGCCGTAGCGGGCGAGCAGGTCGTCCACGAACCTGCGGTGCTCGTCGGGGATCATCGACGCCAGGTCGCGGCCCTCGAGCCCACCTTCCTCGACGCCCACGTACTTGGCCGGAACGAGGACGTCGACACCGTAGGGCCGGTCGCCGACCTCGTTGTCGATCCAGTCGAGCTCGACGTCAAGTTGTTCCGGCGTGAACGCCACCGCCCCGAGCACTCCCATCCCGCCTGCCTTGGTCACCGCCGCGACCACGTCACGGCAGTGGCTGAAGGCGAGGATGGGGAATTCGATGCCGAGGAGATCGCACACTGGGGTCCGCATAGGGACCCCAGTCTGCTGTCACGCCGGCTCGAGTGCCCAGCCGAGCACCTCGTCGACGGTTTCGGCCAGGTGGAACGTGAGCTCGTCGCGCACCTTTTCGGGGACGTCGTCGAGATCTGCCTCGTTGCGGGCGGGCAGGATCACCTCCCGGAGCCCGGCCCGGTGCGCGGCCAGAACCTTCTGCTTCACCCCGCCGATGGGCAGGACCCGCCCGGACAGGGTGACTTCGCCGGTCATGCCGACCTCCTTGCGAACCGACCGGCCGGTGAGCAGCGAGACGAGCGCGGCCGTCATCGTGATGCCCGCCGACGGGCCGTCCTTCGGCACCGCGCCCGCGGGGAAGTGCACGTGGAAGCGCCGCTTCGACAGCGTGGCCGGGTCGATGCCGAGGACGTCCGCCTTCGAGCGCACGTACGAAAGCGCGATCTGCGCCGACTCCTTCATCACGTCACCGAGCTGGCCCGTGACCGTGAAGCCGGCGTCGGCGGTGTCGTCCATCGCTGTCGCCTCGACGAACAGCACGTCGCCGCCGGCAGCCGTGACCGCCAGACCCGTCGCGACGCCGGGCGCCGCGATGCGGTCCGCCACCTCGGAGTAGAAGCGCGGCCGGCCGAGGTAGTCCTTCAGGTCCTCACGGTCCACCACGATCGGCGCGGGCGTACCCGCCGCGACCTTCGTGGCGGCCTTGCGCAGCACCTTGCCGAGCTCGCGCTCGAAGCTTCGCACGCCCGCCTCGCGGGTGTAGTCGGCGACGATCGCGTGCAACGCCGCGTCGGTGACTTCGACCTCGCCGTCTTGGAGGCCGTTGTGCTTGACCTGCCGCGCCACGAGGTGGTCGCGCGCGATCGCGACCTTCTCGTCCTCGGTGTAGCCGTCGAGGCGGACGATCTCCATTCGGTCGAGCAACGGACCGGGGATCGTGTCGAGTACGTTCGCCGTCGCGATGAACAGCACGTCGGACAGGTCGAGGTCGACCTCGAGGTAGTGGTCGCGGAAGCTGTGGTTCTGGGCTGGGTCCAGCACCTCGAGTAGGGCCGAGCTCGGGTCGCCGCGCCAGTCGGCACCGACCTTGTCGACCTCGTCGAGCACGAACACCGGGTTCATCGTCCCCGCCTCGGTCATGGCGCGGACGATGCGGCCCGGCTGCGCACCCACGTAGGTCCGGCGATGGCCGCGGATCTCCGCCTCGTCACGCACGCCACCGAGCGCGACCCGCACGAACCGCCGGCCGAGAGCGCGCGCCACCGATTCGCCGAGTGACGTCTTGCCGACACCTGGCGGGCCGACCAGGGCGATGATCGCCCCCGGCTTGCGCCGAGCGGGTGGCGCGCTCTCGCGGTCGTCGAGGCCGCGCTCGGCGCGCAGCTTGCGCACCGCGAGGAACTCCACGATGCGTTCCTTCACCTCGTCGAGTCCGGTGTGGTCCTCGTCGAGGATCCGGCGCGCCTCGTCGATGTCGAGGTCGTCGGTGGTCCGCTGACCCCACGGCACACCGAAGACGGTGTCGAGCCACGTTCGGATCCAGCCGTGTTCCATGTTCTGCGCGGGAGTCCGTTCGAGGCGGCCGATCTCACGGTCGATCGCCTCGCGGGCGGCGTCGGTGATCGCGTGCGCCTCGACCAGCGCGGCGAGCTTGGACCGGTACTCGTCGACGAGGTCTTCGTCCTCGCTGTCCTCGCCGAGCTCCTTGCGGATCGCGTTCATCTGCTGGCGGAGCAGGAACTCGCGCTGGTGACGCTCGAGGCCCTCGCTGACCTCCTTGCGGATCTTCTCCGCGAGCTCGAGCTCGACCATCGCCTCCTTCACCCATGCGAGGACCTTCTCGAGCCGCGTCTCGACGTCCACGGTCTCGAGCAGCTCGACCTTGCGTTCGAACGCGAGGTCGGGCCACCAGCCGGCGAGGTCCGCGATCGCACCGGGATCGTCGACGCCACGCAGCACCTCGGTGAGGCGCCGACCGCCGAGGCGGTCGAACAGCGCGGCCACCGCCGCGCGCACGTCACGAGCCAGTTCGCGAGCACGCTCGGTCGGCGGTCGTTCGGCGATCGGTTCGACCCCGACCCACAGCGCCGCAGTGGAGCCGATCACGCCGGCGCCGACGTTGGCGCGAGCGGTCGCCCGCACGATCAGGGCGGGGGAGCCGCCGGGAAGCGTCCCCCGGTTCTCGATCTCGGCGATCGTGCCGACCCGGGCGAAGCGGCCCGACTCGAAGCGGGGGACCAGCAGGATCTGGCCACCTTCCGCGGCCGCGTCGGCCGCGGCACGGGCTTCGTCGGTCTCGAGGGCGAGGGTGACGACCATCTGTGGCAGCACCACCCCGTTGAGGAGCGGCAGCACCGGCAGGGTCTGGTGGAAATCGAGGCGATCCGGGCGGTCCGCACGGTCGGCGTCCAGGCGTTCGGACATCGGGGCTCCTAGTGACTATCGGATTGCAAGTGAGAAACGATACGGGTGCGCCGGGGGATTCCCCACGGCCCCGCACGGATTTCCGCCGCGGCTACGGTCGGCGCCGGTGACGGTGCGGGTGGGCTTTCTCGGGGCGGGGTTGATCGCCACGTACCACTCCAAGTCGCTCCACGTGGCCCGCGCCGGCGTGACGTGGAGCGGCGTCTACGACCCCGACCGCGAGCGGGCCGAGCAGTTCGCGCTTGGTTCGGGCGCGCCGGTGTGCGAGAGCGAAGAGGAGGTGCTCGACCGCAGCGACGCCGTGTACGTGTGCACGTGGACCGCGGCGCACCCGCACCTCGTCGAGGCCGCCGCGGCGCGGGGGCTCGCGGTGTTCTGCGAGAAGCCTCTCGGCGTCGACCTCGCGACCGCGCAGGCGATGGCGGCAACGGTCGAGCGGGCCGGCGTGATCAACCAGGTCGGGCTCGTGTTGCGCCACTCGCCCGCGTTCGGGATGCTCAAGGCGCTCGCCGCCGATCCGGCGAACGGCCGGCCGATGAGCATCGTGTTCCGCGACGACCAGTACATCCCGATCCAGGGCGGGTACCGTTCGACGTGGCGGGGTGACGTCGACAAGGCCGGTTCGGGAACACTGCTCGAGCACTCGATCCACGACCTCGACATGCTCGAGCACGTGCTCGGCCCGGTCGGGGCAGTGTCGGCGACGACCGCGCGGTTCCACGACCTGCCCGGCATCGAGGACGTGGCCGGGGTGCTGCTGCGGTTCGCGAGCGGCGCGACCGGAACGCTGGTGTCGGTGTGGCACGACGTGCTCGAACGGCCGAGCCTGCGCCGCGTCGAGCTGTTCTGCGAGCGCGCCTACGCGTCGCTCGAAGGTGACTGGTTCGGGCCGGTGGAGTGGGTGCGTACCGGTGACGCGACCGTGCGGCTCGAAGGCGCTGCGCTCGAGGAGGAAGCGGCGCGGCGCGGCTGCACACTCGGCAACCCCGACGCGCGCTTCGTCGAAGCCGTCGAGCGCGCTGAGCCGGCGTGGCCCTCGTTCGCCGATGCGGTGCGGGCCCACACGCTCGCCGACGCGGTGTACCGCTCGGCCGCGCTCGGCGGCGCGCCCGTCGACGTGCTGCCCGATCCGCTCGTCACCGGGTGAGTAGCCGGTTGATCGCCCCGGTGTGGTCGGCGGTGATCGCGTCGACCACTCGGAGGGCCAGCTGCAGCTCGACGCCGTTCACCAGCACGCACGGCAACGTGAGCGAGAGCGCGATCGCCGTCGACGACACCGCCGACACCGTGAACACCACCAGCCACGCCATCGTCCCGATGAGGTAGAGCGTCCACCAACGGCCGACGGTGCGCCGTTCGGGGTTGTGCGGTGGGAGGCAGTCTCGCACCGACTGGTACGGGAACCAGAAGTTGACGACCGGGACGAACCACCCCGCGACGACCCACGCCGGTGAACGGCGCGCCGGATACCCGAGGTTGCGCGCGACGGTCGCCGCCCGGTGGGCCCACAGGACGATCCCGACGAGCGCGGCGACGCCGAGGATCGACACCGGCAAGTTCAGCGCTTGCAGCGCGTTCGAGTCGGGCTGTACCGGGCCGTTGCTGTCGATCGCGGCGCGGACGTCATCGACGAACGTGTTGAACACGACGATGGCGACGAGCCCGCTGACGATGCGCCAGAAGAAGAACACGACGAACGCGCGACGGGCCCACACCGAAGCGGCCCGTTCGGCATCGAGGTCGCGCCGCGGGTCGGGCGGCGCGAACCACACCGGCGGCGGCACGGCAGCGAACGGCTGCGAGCGTTGCGCGGACGCCGCTTCGCTCCACGGGTTGGTGGGCGCTTCGGGATCCCAGGTGTCGTCGGTCCACGCGGTGCCGTCCCACCAGCGGCGGCGACCTGGCCGCCAGGGATCCGGATACCAGCCGGGATCGTTGGCCATGGCCTCAGTGTGGCGTACGGGCTGCCCGAACCGGGACCGGCTCAGTCGAACACGATGACGCTGCGGGCGACGCTGCCCGCCTTCATCGCGTCGAACCCGTCGTTCACGTCCTCGAGCCGGATGCGCTGTGACACCAGGCGGTCGAGCTCGAGCCGGCCCTGCAGGTACAGCTCGATGTAGCGCGGCATGTCGACCCGGAATCGGTTCGAGCCCATGTTCGATCCCTGGAGCCGCTTCTCCATCAGCAGCTCGAAGCCAGGGATCTCCACCTTCTGGCCGAGGGGGATCATGCCGATGATCGTGGCGGTGCCGCCGCGGCGCAACATCGAGAAGGCCTGCTCGGCGGTGGCCTTCAGTCCGATCGCTTCGAACGCGTAGTGAACGCCACCGTCGCTCAGCTCCTGCACCTGCGCGACCGGATCGCCTCGGCTCGCGTCGACGACGTCGGTCGCGCCGAATGACTGCGCGAGCTGCAGCTTCTCGGCGACCATGTCGACCGCGATCACGCGCGCCGCGCCGGCGATCATCGCGCCCTGGATCGCGTTCAGACCGACGCCACCCGCGCCGATGACCGCGACCGTCGTCCCCGGCTCGACCTTGGCCGTGTTGAACACCGCGCCGAGTCCGGTGGTGACCGCGCAACCGATGAGCGCGGCCCGGTCGAGCGGCATCGCCTTGTCGATCTTCACGAGCGCGTGCTCGTGGACGAGCATCTGTTCCGCGAAGCTCGACAGGTTGAAGAACTGCCAGACGGGGTTGCCGTTCTGGTGCAGGCGTTGCGGGCCGTCGGGTGGGCGGTGCGTCTCGACCCGGTTCTCGCAACGGGACAGGTGGCCGGTGAGGCAGTGCTCGCAGTTGCCGCAGTAGACGGACAGGCAGGTGATCACGTGGTCGCCGGGCTGCACGTAGTTGACCTGGTCGCCGGTGGCCTCGACGACACCGGCCGACTCGTGACCGAGCACGGTCGGCGTCGACCACGGGTACTTGCCTTCCATGAAGTGCAGGTCGCTGTGGCACAGACCGGCCGCCGCTGTGCGTACGAGCACCTCGCGGGGCCCGGGCCGATCGAGCTGGACGTCGTCGATCTCGAGCTTGCCCGGGATCGTGCGGAGCACCGCAGCACGCATGGTCCGACCTCCTTCGGCGGGTCGATCCTCGCACGTAGGGTGAGCACGTGCAGGACGGACCGATCTCGTTGCTCGAAGGGCTCGCGACGACGCGGGCCATCCGCCGCTTCCGACCCGATCCGATCCCCGACGAGGACCTTGCGTCGATCCTGTGGCATGCCAGCCGAGCACCGTCCGGGTCGAACCGCCAGCCCTTCCGGTTCCTGGTGCTGCGGGACGGGCCGCGGGCGCGCCAGGCGCGGGCGTTGCTCGGTGAGGCCTTCCGGGCGGAGTGGCAGGCGAAGCGGACGGCGGACGGCTACGACCGCGGGTCGGGGGTCGCGCCGAACACCCGCAAAGCGCGGATGGCGGCGGCGATGCAGCAGTTCGTCGACCGCTTCGAGGAGACGCCGGTTGTGGTGCTCGCGTGTCACGAGCCGTACCGAGCGCTCACGCCCTTCGACGGGGCGAACGTGTATCCCGCGTGCCAGAACCTGCTGCTCGCAGCCCGGGCGCTCGGCTACGGCGGGGTGATGACGATGTGGCACGTCTTGGTCGCGGACCGGTTGCGTGAGGTCCTGGCCATCCCCGCCGACGTGTTCCTGGCGGCGACGATCGCGCTCGGACGTCCGCAGGGGTCGCACGGGCCGGTGCGGCGGCGGCCGCTGGGCGAGGTGGTGTACGAGGACGGGTGGGGCGAGTCCGCACGCTGGGCGGTGGATCCGCCTGGTACTGCGTTCGCGGGCGGGCCGCGGCGCTCGGGCTAGCGCGCCAACGTCCCCGCGTTCTGGGAACCGTGTGCGACAGATCCTGTCGCCCGCGGTGCCCGGAATTCGCCGTCCCCGCTCTGGGAACCGTCTGCGACACCGCGATGTCGCGATCAGTTCAATGTGGACAAGGGGGCGCTGGGGGCGGTGGGCGGGGTCGGGGCCGTCGGGTTTGGGTGGGAGGGGAGAACGGCGTCGTTGGCGCGGGCCTTGAGCACGAGCAGGTCGATCTCCTGGACGGGCAGGGCGAGGCCGAGGAACGGCCCGCGCGCGCGGTCGCAGCCGGCCCGGCGCAGCTCGGCGAGCTGGCTCGCGCTGTCCACATCGGCGGCGACGGCGACGAGGCCGAGCTGATGGGCGAGCCCGACGAGGTGCTCGACGATCGCGACGTCCTCGCTCGCGTGGTCGAGGCCCATCACCAGCGTCCGGTCGATCCCCAGCTCGTCGAGCAGTACCCGCCGCAGGTTCGACACGGTCGACCCGGCGCCGCCGAAGCCCTCCAGCGCCACCTTGACGCCGAGCGTGCGGATGTGGCGCAGCATCGTCCACGCGTCGGTGAGGTCCTCGGCGAGCGTCCCGTCCGTGACCGCCAGGCACAGCGGTACCTGGTCCACATGTGCGGCCTGCGCGGCCTCGGCGACCATGTCACGGAAGTTCGCCTGGGCGAGCTGGCGTGCGGTCACCCCGACCGTGACCTGCAGCCCGCCGCGCTCGGGCGCCATGTCGCGCCACCGCCGTGCGTGCCGGCACGCTTCACGAATCATCCACGCGCCGACGTCGATGATCAGGCCCGTCTCCTCGAGCGCGGGCATGAACTCCCGCGGTTGCACCGCACCGCGCGGCGGATCGTCCCAGTGCAGCTGCGCTCGCACGCCGACGAGCTCGCCGTCGCGGATCCCGATCACGGGCTCGTAGCGCAGCGAGAACTCGCCGCAGTCGATCGCCTCGCGCAGCCGTCCTTCGGCGTTCGATCGCGACAGGCGTGAACGCATCGAATGGTCGAACAGGCACACCGCGCCCGGACCGAGGGCCTTCGCCTGGTACATGGCGACGTCCGCGTCGCGCAGCAGCGCGTCGGCCGTCGTCGTCTGCGAGTCGCTCAGTGCCACACCGATCGACACCGAGATCCGGACGGTGTCGGCGCCGAGCTCGAACGGCGTCTCCAGCGCACGCACGAGCCGGTTGGCGATCCGCTCCGCTTCGGTGCGACCCGACACGGGATGGACCACGACGAACTCGTCACCGCCGTAACGCAGCGCGGTGCCATGCGGCCCGACCGCGTCCCGCATCCGTGCTGCGACCTGGACCATCAGCCGGTCACCGACCTCGTGGCCGTAGGTGTCGTTCACGAGCTTGAAGCGGTCGAGGTCGCAGAACATCGCCGTGGTCTGCATCGTCTGCATCCTGCTGCCGCGGAGCGCTCGGTCGAGGACCCCCGCCAGCGCGGCACGGTTGAGCATCCCGGTGAGCGGGTCGTGTCGCGACAGGCGGCGCAGCTCGCGGCTGGCCCCCGACAACCGGTGAGCGCGGTAGCCCTGCACGAGCGCGTACGCGAGCGGGCCCGCGCACAGCAGGGTCAGCGCGGTGTTCGCGACGAGCGGGTCGCTGGCGTCGAACCAGCGACCGAGCGCGCCGGCGACGCCGAGCGATGTCGTGACGAGACCCACCACCGCAGTTCCCGCCACCGCCATGAACACCGCGAGCGACACACGGTCGTCGGCTTCCCGATTGGTTCCGATGTCCACTTTTCGGCGCGCGCCGCCATCTTGTTGAGGCGGGAAGCCGCCTGCCCGGACGGACTAGCCCTCCAGCCGGTTGCGGAGCCGGTCTATCCCGTCGTCGAGGCCCGGCAGCGTCGCCTGCAATCCGGTGCCGCGGGCGGCGACGAGCGCCGCGACATGGTCCTCGACGTCGGTCCAGGACTTTGCCCGCGGCGCGTCGAGGTGGGTGTTGTAGGGCGCGTCGAACACGATCACGTCGTTGCCCTTCTCCCGCAACGCGGTGATCACCGTGGGGTTGTCGTCGACGTAGCAGTCGGCTTCGACCTCCGGCTTGCGCCCGAGGAAGCAGATGTCCCGGTAGGGGATCGCGTTGCGATCGAGCCACTCGACCGTGTCGCTGACCGCGACCGCGTGACCCCAGTTCACGTACAGCCGGTGGGTGATGATCCGGATCCACACCCCGGCGTCGGACAGCCGCCACAATGCCTCCGCCGCGCCGGGCAAGACCGGCATCGTGCGGAACATCCGGTGCTCGAGCACCGCTCGGCGGTGTACCGCGTCGAACCCACCGAGGTCCGCGAGACCCCATTCGGCGAAGTCCCACCCCCGCTCCTCGGGCAGCGCCGCTGGATCGACACCACGCTCAGCCGCGACGACGGAACGGAACGCCGCGGTGTAGTCACCGCAGACGCCGTCGAGATCGACGCCGAGCACGAAGGTGCCAGCCCGCTCGCTCAGGGCGCAGCCCCGATGAAGTCCAGCGCGGCGTCGATGAACCCGAAGTCCTTCGGCGTCGCGAAGTGGTCGACGTTGCGCAGCGTGGCGAGCGTGACGTTGGCGAGTGCGGCGACGAGCGGGTCAGCCGGTCCCGCGAAATCGCGGTCGCCGAGCACGACGAGCACCGGGCAGGTGACCTTTCCGAGCCGGCCGTCGTCGAGGCGTGGCCGCGGCGACTGCATGCATGCGGCGAGCGCGTCACGATCGTTGCCGGGCAGGCGCGCGAGCCCGGCAAAGTACTGCGCGACCGGGTTGTCGTCGGCAGGGGTTCCCGCGATCGCGTCGATGATCGCCTGGTGCGGCTCGTCGCGGAACAGGTTCGCGCCGACGCCCGCGACGATGAGGTGCACGAACCGCTCGGGTGCGTCGGCCGCGATCGTGAGCAGCACCCGCGCGCCGAGCGAGAAACCGATGGCGTCCACCGGCTCGTCGGGGAACGCGGCGAGAACGAGCGCTTCGAGCGCGTCATAGGCCGCTGGGTCGTGTGGCTTGGCCGCCTCGCCGTGACCGAGCAGGTCGATGGGGATCACCTCGCGGCCGGCGTCGCGCAGCAGGTCGAGCCAGCCGGCCTCGCCCCAGGTGCGGGCCGACGACGCGGCGAAGCCGTGGACGAGGACCACCGGAGGTGCGCTCACGACCTGCGATCCTAGGAGGCGGTGGAGGGTGTGCTCCGGGTCAACCGGTCGTTGCGGATCCCGCTCGAGGAGCTCGAATGGCGGTTCACGACCGCGTCCGGTCCGGGCGGGCAGCACGCGAACCGCGCGCACACCCGTGTCGAGGTCAGCTTCGACGTGGCCGCGTCACCGTCGCTCGGGCCGCGCCAGCGCGCCCGCCTGCTCGAACGGCTTGGTCCGGTCGTGCGCTCGGCAGCGGACGAGGAGCGGTCCCAGGCGCGCAACCGCGTGCTCGCGCAACAGCGGCTGGCGCGGCGGCTCGAAGCCGCGCTCAGGGTGCCCCGTCCGCGCCGCCCGACGAAGCCGACCGAGGCGGCCAAGCGGCGGCGGGTGGAGACGAAGCGCCGGCACGGCGAGCAGAAACGGCTGCGGCGGCCGCCGGTCGCCGATTGACGCGGTCCCACAGCGCGTCCACCGCAACGACGCCCACCAGGAACGCGACCGCCAGCCATCCGATCTGATGCACGGCGGCCTGTTCTGCCGGCCACTCGAACGCGGCGGTCGGACGGGAGTGGGCCTGGCGGGCGAGGATGTAGAGGCCGCTGAGCGCGACCAGTGCGGGCGAGCCCGCCGCGAGGATCCAGCGCGCGAACCGGCGCCGGGTGGCGAGCCCGACCGCGACAGCCGTCACCGCGCCCGCGATCGGGCCGATCACCGCGCCGGCCGCGATCCCCGCGACGGCACCGGCGGCCACCGCGGTGCGCCGCCGCGGCGCGACCGCACCGCGCGCCCCCGCGAAGTGCCGCCACGTGATCGGATCGGGCGCGGGGTCGTCGTCCGGGAGAGGAACGGCGCGGGGCCGGCGGATGGCGAGCGCGATGCACACCAGGATGCCGAAGAGCGACAGTGCGATGCCGGCCCAGACGAGCCGCTGCGGCGTCCAGCGCAGGTGGATGGTTACCGTCGCCGCCGTGGGGTTCACCAGCCAGCCGTTCGCGTAGCCGTCGACGAGCCGCGGCGCGCCGAGGCCGTGCCCGTCGACGGTTGCCGTCCAGCCGTCGTTGTGGCTCTGGCCGAGCACCAGCCAGAACGGGCTCCCCGCGGTCGCGCCCGTGACGGTGAGGTCGAAGCTCGTGCGGCCGGTGCCGCCGACGTGAACCTGCGGCGCCTCCGCGCCCGTGCCGGTACCGGAAGGTCGCACCGGTCCGATGGCGGTGGGCGCACTGCCGCCGGCGGCGGACTGCAGGACGAGGTCGTCGAGGTCGATGCCGGTGTCGACACCCTTCGCGGCGCGCAGTACGTGGTCGCCGGCGGCGAGGAAGATGCCGTCGGTGGCCAGCCCGCACGGCGTCACGTCGAGCGGGCGGCCCGCCTCCGCGTCGCCCACCGTGCCGCTGATGTCGACGCCGACCGGCGCGCCGTCGATCGTGAGCAGGTCGGTCCGGCAGCCGGTGTCGAACCGATCCGAACCACTGCGGACCTGCGCGCGGAGCCCGGATACGCCGAGCTCCGCGATGGCGATGGGTGCGCGCACCTCGGCGTTCGAGAACCAGTCGACGGTGTCGTGCTCGCGCACCTGGTCGAACACGAACCGCAGGTGCGAGCCGGTCACCGGCGCCGGCAGCGTGACCGGTACGTCAGCGACGGCGGCCGTGCCGAACGTGCCCGGCCGGTCGGCGACGGCCGGGATCGCGGCCGACGCCACCGTGCGTCCGTCGGCTTCGATCCGCACATGGGTGGGCACCGAGTGACGGCCGTCGGCGACCACCTGGAGGTCGAGACGGTCGAAGCTGATCGGCGAGCCGGTCTGGAAGTCGAGCGCGTCCCCGTCGCCGGTGGGTACGTCGAAGGCGGAGGTCCACGCCGTCGCGGGGTTGCCGTCGATCGCCGCGGTCGCGCGCGCCGCCAGGTCACCGCTCAGGTGGCGGCTCGAGGTCGCGGTGGGACCGGCAACGCCGAGAAGAAGGTCGGACGCCGGTTCGCTCGCGCGTGCGTTCAGGCGCGCGACGCCGCCCAACGTGAAGGTGCGCGTCGCCGGCTGGGTCCACGTGCGGGCGAGCGCCAGCTCTTCGTCGTCGCGCACCGACTCGGCCGGGTCGATGCGCTGGCGGTGCAGCGAGATCGTGAGCGGATGCTCTAACGCGGACGGCCCGGCTGCGTCGAGCAGGTCGTTCGGGAGCCGGATCAGCTCGTCGCCGTGCCGGCCCGCCACGTCGACCTCGCTGAAGCCGACCTCGCTGAGCCCGTTGAACCTGACCGGCCGGCCGAAGCGGCCCTTGCGGCCCGAGTCGTCGTCGCGGATCACGATCTCGAGCCTCGAGAACGTGCGCCGCGGGAAGGTGATGAGCTGGCCCGACTCCTGGTTGGAGCTGTCGTCGAGGGTGACCGGCATCGTGTCGCGCCCGTCGAAGCGGAGATCGACCTTCGTGATGGTCCGGTTGCGGAAGCCGGTGAGCAACTGGGTGAGCCGAATGTGGTCGGTGTCGACGGGAGGGGAGAAGCTCAGCTCGAGCTCTTCGCCGCGCACGTCGGCCGACGCGCCGGTGCGCCAAGCGGTGCGGAGGTCGCCATCGATCGCGTTCGCGGCGCGGAACTCGGGCGTGAACGAGATCGGGTTGCCGTAGCTGGTGGCCCGTGCCGATACGCCGCCTGGGTACAGCGCGACGGTCGATGACGCGTCGGTCGCGCCGGGGAACACGGGGAGGCGGTTGTCGGTGAGGTCCTGGCGCATCGGCGTCTCACCCGGCTGTTCGGTGTAGCCCGCGTTGTCGCGCATGCCGGTCCATCGCCAGCCGCGGCGCCGGTTGGTATCGGTGAGCACCAGCGAGGCGCCGCGGTCAATCTCGGCGCGCAGCGCCGCCGGGTCGTGCGCGTACGACGCGGCGTACTCGATCAACTCGGTGCCGTCGAGCAACCCGAGCGACGCGAGATCGACCAGCCCGTCGCCGTCACCGGCGACGATCACCGGACCGCCGGCCGGTGCGGTCCGCACGATCGGCTGCCGGCCCTGGACCCCGAACGCGGCGACCGGCGCGTACGGCTGGCCGGTGTCGTCGCGCAACGCGGCCTCGTCCTGCATCGGCGCGATCGGCGACGGTGCGTTGACGAACGGCGTGCCGAAGGTCTGCGGCGCGTCGAGGCCGGGTGCGCCTTCGAGCAGCGCCATCACGTCGTATGGGCGGGCGAGGCGGTAGCGCTCGTACTGCAGGTCGTTGCGCGCGACCACGGTGCCCACGCCGAGCAGCCGGGCGATGGGCGAGATGGCGCGCGGGTCGAGCGTGTTCTCCTGCAAGCGGCGGTCGAGCGCGTTGAGCAGGTTGGCCGACGGTGGCGACCCGTATGGGATCAGCTCGCGCGCCACGTACGGGCGGTCCATGAGCCCCGGCGTGATCGGGTCGACGGTGTTGCCCCACCGGTACGAGGCGAAGTCCGCGCCGGGCAGTTCGAGAACCCGCGTGTCGTGCGGCTGGGCGTCGAGCGCGGACGCGGCGTCGAACCAGTACTGGGGGATGTGCTCAGGACGCTTCAGGTTCGCGGCGACCATCGAGCCGGTGAACAGCGGCGGCATCCCGAGCAACGTGAGCGCGACGAGCCCGGCGCCGACCGCGTACAGGTTGCGTTGCAGCGTGCGCGCCAGCGTGGCGGCGAGCAGACCGAGGAACACGGCGAGGCCGAGCGCGACGAGCGGGATCGCGCGCGGCGTGCTGCGCAATGCCAACCCCCAGTGGGACAGGAGCAGCGCCTTCCATCCCCTGCCCGTGAGCGGCGGGTCGTTCCACGGATGGGCGCCGACGGCGATGAACACGCCGGCGAAGACGAGGGTCGCGAAGTAGGCGCGGTGGCGCCAGCGACTGAGGGCTGCGCCGGCGAGCGCGAGGCACGGCAACAGGTAGGTGACCGCGATGAGCCACAGTCGCTGCGTGTAGTCCACGCTCGGCTCGATCCAGGGGCCGAGGCGGTCACCGCCGTAGAAGAACCAGTAGCCGAGGCCGCGGAGCACCTCAGGCGCGACTGCGGCGGACGCGACCACCTTCGCGGTCTCGGTGTACTTGAGGACGTCGATGCCGTAGCCGCCCTGGAGCGCGAGGCCGCTGATCCACCACATCGACGTGACCACGGTGAGCACGCCGATGCGCACGAACGCGGCCGCGGCGCGCCGCAGTGGTGCCTCCTTGGTGACCCAGACTGCGAACGGGAACCACAGCACCGGCGCGACGCCGGCGAAGATGATCGCGGTCGCGTTGATCTGGCCGACGGTCGTGACCGTCAGCGCGAACAGCGCGGGGTGCCGCCACCCACCTCGCCGGATGGCACGGATCGTGAGCGCGACCAGCCAGGGGAGTCCCGTGAAGGGCAGCAGGATCCCCGACAGCCGCGCCTCGAGGGTGAGGGTGTAGGGCGTGAGCGCGTAGGCGGGCGCCGCGACGGTCGTCGCCACCACCGGCAGGCGCAGGAGCCGCAGCAGGTACCAGACGCCCGCGCCGGCAAAGAAGAGCAGCGAGCCCAGCCACAGCCGTTGCGCCACCCACATCGGCAGGCCCACCCGTTCGGCCAGCCAGTAGTACGGCCCCATCGGGAACAGGTAGCCGATGTTCTGGTGCGTGACAGTGCCGAGGCCGGTGTTGGGGTCCCACATCCATGCCGCGCGCGACAGCAACCGGCCCGGATCCTCGTAGAGGTAGGTCTTCGTGTCCGCGCCGACCTGGCCGGGCGCGGTGAACAGCAGCGGGACGTAGCAGACAGCCGCGAGCGCGGCGAGCGGCCAGCGTCCGCTGCGCCGGGACCGGCGGCGCGACGTGGCGTGCCTCAACGCCGGCGGCGGTCGGCCTCGGCAGCGAGCGCGCGCATGATGCCCAGGGCCGTCATCTCCCACGTGAACTGCGAGGCGCGCTGCAACGCGCGAGCGCCCAGCGCGCGGCGCCGGTCGTGGTCCGCGACGAGATCGGCGATCGCGTCACCAAACGCGTGCTCGTCGGCAGGATCGACGAGCAGCCCCGTCTCGCCGTGGGCGACCGCGTCGGCGTGGCCGACGATGCGGGTGGCCACCGCCGGGGTGCCGCACGCCGCGGCTTCGGTCAGCGACATGCCCCAACCCTCGCGCTCCGAGCCGCTCACGACGAGCCAGGCGCTCCGGTACAGGTCGACCAGCGTGCTGTCGGTCACCCGCCCGGCGAAGTGCACCCACTCGCTGCCGTCGAGATCGCGCACGAGCGCGTCGAGGTTCTCGCGCTCGTACCCCTCGCCCACGATCGTGATCGTGAGGTTCGGGTGCCGGTGCCGCGCGATCGCTACCGCGCGGATCAACCGGTCGTAACGCTTCACCGGAACGAGGCGGCCGACCGCGACGAGCAGCGGGTGCTCAGCGCGCGTGCCGCCGGGCGTGAACATCGGGTCGATGCCCGGCGGGACGACGTCGATGTTGGCCGCGGGTAGGCGGAGCAGTTCGACGATGTCGTCCTTGGAGGACTGCGAGAGCGTGACGATGCGCGTGCGGCGGTACGCGAGTGGCGCGATGCGCCGTTCGAGGAGATCACCCAGCGTCGCCGCCCATGGTCGCTCGTCGCCGAGCACCATCTTCCACATCTCGGCGTGCACGTGGTGCAGGAGCACGACCTTCGGCCCCCGATACCAGACCGGGGAGAAGAACGGCATGCCGTTCCAGATCTCGACCAGCGCGTCGCTCGGGCCGTGGCGGCCCGCGAGCTCCGAGGCGACGGCGCGGGGGAACACGAGGTAGCGGCCGGCGCGCCGGATCACCCGGTACCCGTCACGGGTCACGACCGGCGCCTGGCCCTGCGCGTACGAGGTGCGCAGGGTCACCTCGACACCGGCCTCGGCCCACAGGCGCGCGACCGTTGACGCGTGGACCTCCGAGCCTCCCGCTTCGACGTCGGCGAGGTCACGCCACGACAGCATGTGGACCCGCCGTACGCCCGCGGCCGCGGCGAGATCGCCGATCTTCGCGATGCTGCCCCGGCTCCCGTCCGAGGGCGCGTTCGCCACGTCGGTGAACCTAGCCCTCAGCGGGTCGCGGTTCGTGCATCGTCGGCCGCGCTGGCGCTCCGGTGCCGCACCCGGCGCACGCGGTCGCGGATGCCCCACCACGTCACTCGGGTCAACTCCTCGAAGATCACCGCGCCGGACATCTTCGAGGTGCCGCGCACTCGGTCGGTGAAGGTGATCGGGACCTCGGCGATCCGCTCGCCGTGCTGGACGACCCGGTAGGCCATCTCCATCTGGAACAGGTAGCCGGTGGCGTGTGTGGTCTCGTAGTCGATCCGCTGGAGCGTGCTCGCGCGCCACGCCCGGAAGCCGGAGGTGAGGTCACTCGCCTGCATGCCGAGCGCGAGCCGGGTGTAGAGGTTGCCGTACCGCGACAGGAACCGGCGGTGCCACGGCCAGTGCGGGATCAACCCACCGGGCACGTAGCGGGAGCCGATCACGAGCCCGACGTCGTCGCCCAGCGCCCCCACGAGGGCCGGGATGGACGCGGGGTCGTGGGAGAGGTCCGCGTCCATCTGGACCAGCACCTCGTAGCCGCGCTCGATGCCGGCCGCGAAACCGGCGCGGTACGCGCTGCCGAGCCCGGCCTTCTCCTTGCGCACCATCACGTCGACGTGGCCGAGCTCCTCGCCGAGCTTCTCGGCAAGCTTGGCGGTGCCGTCCGGGCTGTTGTCGTCGACGATGAGGATGTCGGCGCCGGGCGCCGCCGCGCGGATGCGCTCGAGCAACTCGCCGACGTTGGCGGCCTCCTCGTAGGTCGGCACGACGACCAGGATGCGCATGGACGACGCACACTACTTCCCGCATTCGGGTTCGAACGGGTCTGGCCGGCACCCCCGCGGCGGCGTTCGTGGGATCAGCGGCCGGTGCGGTCGCAGCGCTCGTACAGCTCGTAGAGCCCGTGCCCGAACAGGCCGCGGCCGAACGAGCCGACGAGGCAGAACTGCGCGTGCAGAACCTCGTTCGGCTCGTCGGAGCCATCATCGAGCGAGGCGTTCGGTTCGTTCCAATCGTCCCGAATCGACGACAGGATCACGATGTCCGAAGAGGCGAGATCGTCGGCGAGGTGCGAGTCGGCGCGGTTGGCGACACCGGGGTCCATCTCGATGTAGCGCGTGCCCGGACGGGTCTGCGGCAGCAGGTAGTAGAGGAAGGCCTCGCTGTACGGCGTCTTGCGCAAGTCGCCGGTGCCGACGAACAGCCGGTCGCCCGGTCGCGCGATGCGGTCGACGACCGGCAGCATCTCGTTGACCGCGTCGGCCGCGTCGCGCCGGCCGTAGTAGAAGCTGCGCCCCTCGTTGTGCATGACGTACACCTCGCGGTGCTTGCCGAACGTCTGGGCGACGAGGTCGGCGTAGCTGCGGTACGTGAAGTGCGGTACGAGCACGAGCAGCACCAGCGCAGGCAGCGCGGCCGCGGCGAGCAACCGGTGGCTCGTCCGCGACGACGGCCGCCACCGCTCCAGCAACTCCGAGACGGCGACGGGAACCAGGCCGAAGGGCACCGCGCTCACCCACGCGAGGTGGGTCGAGTCCGGGCGTTGCAGCGCCTGCGGCAGCAGGCCCGCGCACAGCACCGCCATGAGCAGCACCGCCCGGCCTTGCAGGGTGGCGGGTTGGTGGTCGCGCGCGATCCGCCAGCCGGCGTACAGCAGCAGGACGACCACGGCGACGAGCAGCCCGAGCCACAGGGTCAGCTGCGCCGGCGATGGCGGCCATGGCACCGGCCAGGGCGGGGCGTTGAGCGCGCCCGCCCGTTGCAGGAACCCGTCGAAGTGACCCCACGACGGGGGCAGCGGCAGGTGCCGGCCGGCACGCAGCTGGAACACCGGCTGCACGACCATGCCGAAGAACGCGTGGCCGGGCCCGGCCAGCGCGACATGCACCAGCATCGGCGACAAGCCCGCCACCGCGCCGATGGTCAATCGCCGGCGCGTGGCGTGCCCGACGACCGGCCACGCGACCGCGAACACCAGCACCACCGCGACGACGAGGTCGGGCCGGTAGAGCAGCGCGACGCCGCCGAGGACGCCGGCGAGCGCGGGCCGGTCGTGTAGCAGCGCGGCGAGCGACCACACCGCGAGTGCGACGCCACCGGTCCACGCGAGCGCGGTGAGCCCGGTCGGCGGCAGGATCACGATCGCGGTGAGCGCGGCGCCGGCGACCGCAGCGCGGCGCCCCCAGGGTCGCGCGAGCGCGTACACCCCGGCGATGAGCGCGAGCTGCTGGAGCAAGCCGACAGCGCGCTCGCTCCACATCGAGGTGCCGAACACCTTGAACACCGCGGCGAGCACCCAGAGGCTCCCCGGCCCGTACAGGTGGAGGAAGTCGCGGTTGGGCACCGCACCGTGCAGCACCGCTTCGGGGAACACGAGCATGAAGCCCTCTTCCATCGGTGGACCCGGCGCGCGCCACAGGCCGCGCATCGGCAGCGCGAGCACCGCCGCGAGGATCGCGAGCGGAACCCAGCGCCGCTGCCACCAGCGCCGGCTCGGCCGCGGGGTGGCGGTGTCGTAGACCGGCACCTCGACGTCCGTCGCAGCCACGGGACGGAGGGTAGTGGCGCCGCGAACGCTCACCGGGGGAGCACCGGCGCGCCGGCGCGCCACTAACGTGAGCCCTCATGCTGCGCTTCGAGCGCCATGTCGTCGACCGCCTGGTCACCACCGACGATCCGGGACGCCGGCGTGACATCGTGACGTTCGTCGACGGCGCGCTCGCGGCGATGCCCGAGCACCTCCGCGCGTCGATCGCCGCCGCGTCGATCGCGCTCGGCGCCTGGGCTGGTGTGCGCCGGCCCCCCGCACCCGCGGGGGCGGGACGTGCCGACCCGCTCGTGCACGCGCTCGACACGAGCCCGGTGCCCCAGATTCGCCAGTACGTCCGGTTGTTCCGGTCCCTCGTCCTGTTCGCCGAGCAGGAGCTGGCGTGACCACCACGCTCGGCACCGAGGTGCTCGTGATCGGTTCCGGGGCGGGCGGCGCCACGACAGCGGCCAAGCTCGCCGCCGCCGGCCGGTCGGTGCTGATCGTCGAGGAGGGGCCCTGGATCGACCCCGACGAGGTCGAACCGTTCTCAGCCGAGGAGATGGTGCTGAAGTACCGCCACCGCGGCTCGTGCGCGACGCTCGGAACGCCGCCGGTCGCCTACGCGGAAGGCCGCTGCGTCGGCGGCAGCACCGAGATCAACTCCGGGCTGTGGCACCGGTTGCCCGCGTACCTGGCCGAGGAGTGGCGGCATCGCTACGACATCGACGAGTTCACGCCGGAGGTCCTCGACCGCTACGCCGAGCTCGTCGAGTCGGATCAGTGTGTCTCCCCGTTGCCGGCCGCCCCGCCGCCGTCGTCGGCCGCCCTCGAACGGGGCGCCGCGAAGCTCGGATGGCGGGCCGTGGAGTTCCCGCGCGTGTTCCGCTACGACGACCGGGGTCACGGCGTGAAGCAGACGATGGCGCGCACGATGATCCCACGCGCGCTGGAGCGCGGCGCGACCGTGGTCGCCGACTGCCGCGTCGCGCGGCTGGCCACCAGCGGCGACCGCGTCACCGGCGCATGCTGCACGCGCCGGCGCGCCGACGGCACGGTGGAGCAGCTCACGATCGAAGCCGACCACGTCTTCGTGTGCGCAGGGGCGATCCAGACGCCCGCTCTCCTGCAGCGCAGTGGCATCAGGGGTCAGGCCGGTCGCGGCCTGAAGCTTCACCCGACGATCAAGATCGCGGCTCGGTTCCCGAACCCGATCGACCACGAGGGTGTGCCGATGCATCGCATCACCGAGTTCGCCCCAAGCCTCACCATCGGCGGGTCGGTAAGCCGGAAGGGTCACATCGCGCTGACGCTGTCCGACTGCGCGGCCGATTACACCGAGGCGCTCGAGGACTGGGAGCGCGTGTTCGTCTACTACGCCGCCATCCGGGGCGACGCCAGTGGCCGGGTCGTCGCAGTGCCGGGCCTGAATGCCCCGATCGTGCTGTACCGGCTGACCGACGCCGACCTGAGCCGCCTCGCTCGTGGGCTCGTGCACCTCGGCGAGCTGCTGCTCGCCGCAGGGGCGACCGAGCTGTACCCGTCGGTGATCGGTGGGCGGGTCGTCCGTCGGGTCGACGAGCTCGTCTCGTGGTGGGACGCGGTGACCAGGGCGAGCGCGAACCTCATGACCGTGCACCTGACCTCAACCGTGCGCATGGGCCAGGACCGTCGCAACACCGCGGCTGACAGCTTCGGGTCGGTGTGGGGCTACCGGAACCTTCGGGTCAACGACGCGTCGTTGCTGCCCGACGCCCCCGGCGTGAACCCGCAGGCGGCGATCATGACGATCGCGGTTCGCAACGTCGAGCAATTCCTCGCGCAGTGATGGACGCCGGCGACCGGGAGCCTGCGCGCGAGGCCGTCGTCACCGGCGCGGCCGGATGGCTCGGCCAGAACCTGGTCCGCGCGCTTGCGCCGGCACGCGAGCGCGTCCGTTGCCTCGTGCACACCGACAGCGACGCGTCGCTGCTCGCGGTGATCGGCCCGAGCGTCGAACCGATCGTCGGCGACATCCGGGATCCCGCGACGCTCGACCGTCTCTTCGAAGGCGTCGGGACCGCCACCGTCTTCCACGCCGCCGGCGTCATCCATCCCGTGCGGTCCGTGCGCGAGCTGTTCGACGTGAACGTCGGTGGCACGCAGCTCGCGCTCGACCGCGCCCGGCGCGCCGGTGTGGCCCGATTCGTGCATGTCTCGTCGAACTCGCCGTTCGGCGCGAACGCGCGGCCGTCGGATCGCTTCACCGAGGACTCGCCGTATCAGCCGTACCTCTCCTACGGGCAGTCCAAGCTCGAAGCCGAGCAGCTCGTGCAGCGGACCTTCGAGCACGGCGACCTCGAGACCGTCATCCTGCGGCCGCCGTGGTTCTACGGTCCCTACCAGCCCGCTCGCCAGACCCGGTTCCTCGCCGCGATCCGGCGGGGTCGCTTCCCGCTCGTCGGCGACGGCCGGCAGCAGCGCTCGATGGTGTACACCGGCAACCTCGTGCACGCGCTGCTGCGCGCCGAGGTCGCGGCCAAGGCGCCGGGCAACGCCTTCTGGATCGCCGACGCGCAGCCGTACGAGCTGCGCACCGTGCTCGATACCGTCCGTGCCGCGCTCGAGGCCGAAGGCCTCAAGCCCTCGCCGCGGCAGTTGCGCATCCCGCGCCTCGCCGCCGAAGTTGCGGCCGGCATCGACGCGTTCGTGCAACGCCGCGGGCGGTACGTGCAGGCCATTCACGTGCTCGGCGAGCTGAAGGACACGATCGCGTGCGACATCACCCGGGCACGCGACGAGATCGGCTACGAGCCCGCGACCACGCTGCTCGACGGCATGCGGGCGTCGATCCGCTGGTGCATCGCGAATGGCGCGCCGCTCTGATGTCGCGGACCGTCCTCGTTACCGGTGGCAGCGGGTACTTCGGCACGGTTCTCGCGTCACAGGCGCTCGCTCGAGGTGATCGCGTGCGCGTCCTTGACCGCAACCCGCCGGTCGGCGACTTCGAGTTCGTGCAAGGCGACGTCCGTGACCGCTCCGTCGTCCGCCATGCGTGTGAAGGTGTCGACGCGGTCTTCCACAACGTCGCGCAGGTCCCGCTCGCGCGCGATCGCGACCTGTTCGAGTCGGTCAACGTGGTCGGGACGGCGAACGTGCTCGTCGCGGCGCGCGACGCGGGCGTTGCCAAGGTCGTGCACACGTCGTCGAGTGCGATCTTCGGCATCCCCGACTCGAACCCGGTCACCGAGGACACTCCACCCCGGCCGCTCGAGGCGTACGGGCGGGCGAAGCTGCGGGCCGAGGAACTGTGCCACGAGGCCGCCGCAGCGGGGCTCGATGTGAGCGTCGTTCGGCCCCGCACCATCCTCGGCCACGGCCGGCTCGGCATCTTCGCCATCCTCTTCGAGTTCGTCGCCGAGGGTGCGCCGGTCTACGTGCTGGGCCGCGGCGACAACCGCTACCAGCTCGTGCACGCCGCCGACTTGGCGGACGCGTGCCTGCGCGCCGCGGACCGTTCCGGGCCGGCCACCTACAACATCGGCACCCGCGAGTTCGGCACGATGCGCGAGACCATCGAGGCGCTCACCGCCCATGCGGGAACCGGCTCACCGGTCCGGTCGTTGCCGACGATGCCAGCGCGCGCCGCTATGCGGTGGCTGTCGACGCTCGGTCTCGCGCCGTTCGCGCCGTACCACTGGCTGCTCTACGGCGAGTCGTTGTGGTTCGACACCACCAAGGCGGAGACCGAGCTGGGATGGCAGTCGACGCGGTCGAACGCGGCGATGCTGATCGAGTCGTACGACTGGTACCTCGCGCACCGCCACGACCTCGACGGGCACGGCTCGCAGCACCAGTCGCCAGTGCGCCTTGGGCTGCTGAAGCTCGTGAGCAAGCTCCCCTGAGTGAGCCGCGGCGTGGTCGGATGGCGGCGCGACGGGCAGCACTCTCGTGCGGTCGCGGTCGCGTGTGGCGCGTTGCTCGTGCTGCCGCTGGCCGTCGCCGTGGTCGTGCTGCACGGCAGACCGTGGCAGCCGGTGCTCGACCTGGCGATGACAGAGGTCCGCGTCCGCGACGTCGGAACCGCGCATACCCCGCTCATCGGCCTACCCGGGCGCATCGGCACGCTGGGCCGGCAGGGCAGCCACCCCGGCCCGCTCAGCTTCTACGCGCTGGCGCCCGGTTACCGGCTCGCGGGTTCGAGCCCGTGGGCCCTGCAGGTGGCGACAGCGCTGGTCAACGCCGTCGCGATCACTGCCGGCTGCTGGATTGCCCACCGGCGCGGCGGCTGGCGAGGTGCGGTCGCCATCGCGGGGTTGTTCGCGACGGCCGAGTGGACCTTCGGGATCGCCGCGCTGGTCGAGCCGTGGAACCCGTACCTGCCGCTGCTGTGGTGGCTCGTGTTCCTGCTCGCGGTGTGGTCTGTGCTGGAGGGCGATCTCGCGCTGGTTCCGGTCGCGGTGGCGGCCGGGTCGTTCTGCGCGCAGACACACCTACCGTATGCCGGGCTCGTCGGCGGCTTCGCGCTCGTGGTCGCCGGCTGCCTCGCGCGACAGTGGGTGCGGGCACCCGCGCGCTCGGCGCACCGCCGCGCCATCGCGCGGTGGACGTTCGTGTCCGTTGTTCTCGCGGGACTGCTGTGGGCACCGGTGCTCGTCGACGAGGCGCGCCACGACCCCGGCAACCTCACCGAGATCGCCGACCATCTCCGCGACCCGCCGGAGCCCGCAGTCGGTATCGCCACCGGCGTGCGCCTCGAGCTGCAACACCTCGACCTGCGCCGTCTCGCGAGCGACCGACCGGGCGACCTCGGATCGCTCGTGCTCCCCGCCGGCGACCCGCGTGGATCAACCGTCCCGGGTCTGGTGCTGGTCGCCGTGTGGGCAGCCAGCGTGTACGGCGCGGCCCGCCTGCGGCATCGTGCGCTGCTCCATCTGCACGCCGTCGTCGCAGCAGGTGTCGTGCTCGCCGCGGTGTCGATGGCGAACATCTTCGGCAACCTGTGGCCGTACCTCATGCTGTGGGCATGGGCCGTCACGCTCCTCGCCGCGTTCGCGGTCGCGTGGACCGCCGTCGAGGTCATCCGGCGCAAGTGGCGCGGCGCGTGGCGCCTCCCGGTCGTCGATGGCGCCACAGTCCTTGCCGCGGTCGCCGCTGTCGCGTTCGTGACCGTGCTGACCACGCAGGCGGCAGATGCCGGCGTGCCTGCGCCAGCGCTGTCGTCGTCGCTCGACCAGCTGGTGCACCAGACCGAGCAGGCGTTGCTCGACGGTGAGGGAACCGCAACTGGTCGCGACGGTCGCTACACGGTCACGTGGACCGACGCGTTCGACATCGGCGCGCAGGGCTACGGCCTCGTCGACGCGCTCGAGCGTGATGGCTTCGACGCGGGCGTGGTGGGGAGCGGGGCGCGGACGATGACCGCGCACCGCGTCATCGAGACGGCAGACGCGACCGCGGTGATCCACCTCGCCACCGGGTTCCACATCGACGAGTGGCGGCGGGTTCCCGGTGCGATCGAAGTGGCGCGGGCCGATCCGCGCTCGGAGGCGCAACGCCGCGAGTACGAGGCGCGCCGGCTCGACGCGATCCGTCGACTCCATGACGCGCATCTCGACGACATCGCGTCCAGCGTCGACACCAACCTGTTCGCCGCCGCGGTCGACGAGCGGCTCTCCGGTCCCGCGTACGGCGCGATCCGGGACGATCTCGCACGGCTGCTCGAGCTCGGCGGTCCCGCGGCGGTGTTCCTCGCGCCGGCCGGCACCGCCGGCTGACGCGAGCCGGCACCGTGAACCCGCCCACCCGCGGCCCGCTCCTAGGCTCTGGTGGCGTGGCCGGGGTGACGACGACGGGTTCCCGGCACGTACCCGGCGAACCGGGCGACGTTGACGAGGTGGGCGACGGCCGCAGGCAGCTCGAACCTGACGGTGCTCGCGGCCCGAGCGAGGCCACCGGGCGTTTCGGCTACCACGCCGCACTCGACGGCTTGCGAGGGGCTGCCGTGCTCGCGGTCATCGCGTACCACGACAACTACCGTTGGGCCCGCGGCGGTTTCTTGGGCGTCGACATCTTCTTCGTGCTCTCGGGCTTCCTCATCACCACGTTGCTGGTGATCGAGGCACGCCGGGCCGGCTCGATCGCGTTCGCGTCGTTCTGGGCTCGGCGCGCCCGGCGGCTGCTTCCTGCGCTGCTTGTCGTGCTGTGTTTCGTTGCCGCCTTCAACCGGATCGCTGTGGTGCCCTGGCAGCGCCTCAGCATCCGCGCCGACATGCTGGCCAGCCTCTTCTACGTCGCGAACTGGCGCTTCATCGCCGACGCACAGTCGTACTTCCAGCTGTTCTCCGCCGCGTCGCCGCTGCGGCACATGTGGTCGCTCGCGATCGAGGAGCAGTACTACCTGGTCTGGCCACTCGTGGTGTTCGCGTGCATGCGGCTGGCCAAGCGCTCGCTGCGGGTGCTCGGCGCCGTCTGTGCGATCGGTGCGCTGGCATCGATCTACGCGATGCAGGCTCGCTACGAGATCGGCAACCCCAGCGCCGCGTACTACGCAACCGACGCCCGTGCCCACTCGCTGCTCATCGGCGGGCTGCTTGCGGTCCTCCTGGTCGGCAGGCGACCCCCGGCGGTGCTGCGACGGCTGCTCGCGTGCGCCGGGGTGCTCGCCGCCGTCGCGATCCTGGTGGAGCTGTACACCATGTCGGGCACCGCGCCGGGCTACTACCGCGGCGGCTCCGCCGTCTTCGCGGTGCTGAGCGCGATCGTCATCGCGGGCGCGCTGCAGCCGGGTGCGCTGGCCTCGATCCTTTCGGTCCGCCCGCTGGTGTGGATCGGCAAGATCTCCTACGGCCTCTACCTGTGGCACTGGCCCATCGACGTGTGGCTGGTGCGTTCACGAGTCGCGCTCGGTCACAACGAGCTCAACGCGCTGCGGCTCGGCGCGACTTTCGTGGTGGCGACGATCTCGTACTACGTGGTCGAGCGACCCGTGCGCGAGCGGCTCCGCCGGCCACGCTGGACCGCGGCCGCGTTCGTGCCGGCGGTCGCGTCGGTCGCGGTCGTGACGATGGTCGGCGCCGCAGGTGCGGCGCCGCTGCCGGGTTACATCTGGGGATACGGCGATCCGCTCATCTGCGGATCGCCGCGGCCGAACGAGACCGCCGAAGCAGTCGAGGCGGCGCGTGCGCACCCGCTGCCGCCGCTGCCTGACAGCGCGCGCCGCGAGCGCATCCTGCTCGTAGGCGACTCGACCGCGTGCAGTCTCTGGCCCGGCCTGCACGCGGTGGGTGACGCCGCCGGCATCGCCACCGATCAGGGCTCGGTGTTCGGGTGCGGTGTCGCGAGCGACGAGATCACCACCACCCGCAACGAGGCGATCACGCCGCACTCGTCACGCTGTCACGGCATGGTGGACGAGACCGTGAGCAAGGCGCTCGCTCGCGCCCGGCCGACGATCGTGCTCTGGATGAGCATCTGGGAGAAGTCGGACCTGGTCGTCGGCGATCACGTCGCCATCGCGGGGACGCCCGAGGGAGAAGCCGAGATCATGGCCCGCATGGACGACGCGCTGGCCCGGCTGACCGCGGGTGGCGCCCGAGTGGTCATGGTCACCGAACCGGCGCCCGCGCCGAACGCCGCGGAAGGTACGCAGAACATCGACAAGGCGGCCGACGACGCCGGTTACGCGCGGTTGAACGACCTGCTGCACCGGTTCGCGACGAGGCACCCCGACAAGGTCACCGTCGTCGACCTCGCCACCAAGGTCTGCCCGGGCGGCCCACCGTGCCCGGAGCGCGTCGACGGCATGGTGCTGCGCCCCGACGGCCACCACTTCACGCCGACTGCCGCGACCTGGGCGGCGGAGTACGTGCTCACGCAGATCTTCCACGGATGACCGTCACCACCGAGCGGACCGCACGAGGGGCACCGGGCGCGAGCGGATGGCCCGCCCAACTGGCGCGAGCCGCGCCCGCCTTTTTGCCCGCCGTGCTGATCCTCGCCGGTGGCTGGGCGCGCCGGTGGATGGACGAGGACGCGTTCATCAATTTGCGCATCGTCGACCAGGTGTTCGCCGGTCACGGACCGGTGTTCAACGCGGGAGAGCGAGTCGAGGCGGCGACGAGCACGATGTGGCTCGGCGTGCTGATCGCGGTCCGGGCGCTGTTCGGCTGGCTGGCGCCGATGCAGTGGCTCGCGCTGATCGCCAGCCTCGTCGCCGCCGTCGCCGCGTTCGCGATCGGTGGGCAGGCGGCTCGCGTGCTGGATCGCGACCGGCCGGGGGCGGTGATTCCGGTCGGGCTCGCGCTGGTCGCGTCGGTCGCGGTCGTCTGGGACTTCTCGACGTCCGGGCTCGAGATGGGACTCGTCTGGCTGTGGATCGCGGCTGCATGGCTGGTGCTCGCCACCGCGGCGGCTGCGCCGGCCACGCTCGCCGGCCGTCGCCGGACGTGGTGCTGCGTGGTGCTCGGCCTCGCGCCACTCGTCCGGCCCGACCTCACACTGATGCTGGCGTTCGTCGTCGTGGCGTGGTCCGTGCTGGTCCGGCCGCGGCGCATCGTACGCGATCTCGTCGCGATGCTGGTGCTGCCGGTCCTTTACCAGGTGTTCCGCATGGGCTACTACGCCTCGCTGGTGCCGAGCACCGCGCTCGCCAAGGACGCGGCTGGCGTGCACCTGAGGCAGGGGATCGACTATGCACGCGACTTCACCAGCACGTACCGGCTCTGGGTCACCGCCCTGATCGTCGCTGCCGTCCTCGTGGCCGGTCACTTGCAACGGCGGGACCGGCGAGTCGCGCTCGCGACCGCGGCGATGGTGGCGGGTGGTCTCGCGCACGCCACCTACATCGTCGTGATTGGCGGCGACTACATGCACGGCCGGTTGCTGCTTCCCGCGTTCGTCGCCGTCGCGCTTCCTGCTTCGCTCACCGTGACGCGCGCGACGGCGCGGTCGGTGGTCGCGGCCGGCGCTGTGGCGGCCTGGATGGTCGTGACCGCGCTGTGGTTCCGGCCGGAGTTCGTACGCGGCTATGCGCTGGCACCGATCAGCGACTGGCGCCAGGTCTCGGGCGCGCGCATCGTTCCCGTCGACACGTCGTTCGGACTGAACGGGACGGACGCGGCTGCGCTGTATGCGCAAGGGGTGCGCGGCTACTTTCGGGTCGGCGACTTCGAGCCGCGCACCGCCAACGACCGCGACGCGTTCATCCTCACGCTCGGCTCGATCGGTGTGCCCGCGTGGCACGCCGGCCACGACGTCTGGGTGATCGACATCGGCGGGCTCGCCGAACCGCTCGCGGCCCGCACCGACGTCGTACCCGGGCGCCCTGCCGGCCACCGCAAGCAGGTCGACGCCGCGTGGTACGACGCCCGGTTCACCCCGCCGAGCGCGGCGGACTCGCCGCAGGTGCGGGCGGCGCGCCACGCGCTCACCTGCGGCGGCGTGGCCCGGTTGCTCGACGACGTCGACGGCGGTCTCAGCGTCGGCGGCTTCTTGCGCAACATCGTGCACAGCGTCGCCAACACCCGGCTGCACATACCGGCCGATCCCGTCGTCGCCGAGCGCGAGCTGTGCGGACCGACCGCTCCCGGCGGCTGATCACCGTGGCCCGGGCCCGCAGATGGCCGTCACTATGCTCGCTCCGATGGCGACGGCCCCGCCGCGTGATGTCGCGCTCGACGAGAGCCGCCGTCGTCACGACGAACCCGGTGGCGACCAGTCCGTCTCATCCGCGGGCATCCGAGTCCTCCGGCCGCCGCTGCTCGCCGCGCTGGCACTCACAGCCCTGTTGGTGTTCCCGCTCGCCGTTGGACTGGTCCACTTTCGCCGTCCGCCGTGGACGCCGGTCCTCGACCTCGCGCAGACCGAGCTGCGCGTCCGCGACGTCGGCACCTCGCACACGCCGCTGATCGGGCTGCCCGGCCGCATCAACGTCGACGGTCAGCAGGGCAGCCATCCCGGCCCGCTCAGCTTCTACGCCCTCGCGCCGGTGTACCGGCTCCTCGGCGGGTCGTCGTACGCCATGCAGGTCTCGACGGTGGTGCTCCACGCTGGCGCGATCCTCGTCGCGCTGGTCATCGCCCGCCGGCGCGGCGGGACGGTGCTGCTCCTCGGCGTGGCCGCCGCGATCGCACTGTTCGTCAACGGCCTCGGCGTCACCACGCTCAGCGAGCCGTGGAACCCGTATGTCCCGTTGCTCTGGTGGATCGTGGTGCTGCTCGCGGTGTGGTCGGTCGTGGAAGGCGATGTGGCCATGCTGCCGGTGGCGGTCGCGGCGGCATCGCTGTGCGCGCAGACCCACGTGCCCTATCTCGTGCTGTGTCTCGGCGCCGGCGCGCTCGCCGCCGGCGCCGCGCTCGTGCGCCTGCGCGGGGCCCCTCCCGCGGCGCGGCGACGCACCGAGTGGTGGCTCGCGGCTGCCGCTGGGGTCGGTGTGGTGCTGTGGCTGCCGCCGGTGATCGACCAGTTCACCAGCGACCACGGCAACCTCGGGATCCTCATCGACTACTTCACGCACACCCCGCCCGGCGAGTCGACCACCGGGATGCGGGAGGCGGTGCGGATCGTCCTGCAACGCCTTGACGTGTTCCACCTATCGGTCGACCAGCTCGCCCACCCAGGCCTGCTGGTGTCGTTCGACCCCGGCCGGCAGGTCCACGCGTGGCGCGGGGCGGTGCTCCTCGCCGTGTGGTTGGTCGCGGTGGGCGCCGCGCTCCGGCTCGGCCACCGCGCGCTCCTCCGGCTGCATCTCGTCGTGGCGGTCGGTCTCGCGCTGCTCGTCGTCGACGTCAGCCACATCTACGGCAAGGTCTGGTACTACCTACTGCTGCCGGCGTGGAGTGTCACGTTGCTCATGGTGATCGCGACGGTGTGGACCGCGGCGGTCACGTTCCGCTGGTTCCGCGGCCGCGGACGCGAGCCGCTTCCGGCCACCGGCCGGGCGGCAGCTGCGGTGCTCCTCACGGTGACGCTCGTCGCGTGCGGCCGGGTCGCCGCGGTTGCGCCGGACGCCATGCACTCCGATCCGAATGTGGTCGCCGACCTCGCCGCTGTGGTGCCCGGAACGGTCCGCGCGTTGAACGACCGAGTCGCGCCGGCCACCGGCACCGGCGGCCACTATCTCGTGAGCTGGGACGACGCCGCGTACATCGGCTCACCCGGCTACGGGCTGCTGAACGAGCTCGATCGCCGCGGCTTCGACGTGGGCGGCATCGAAGGGTTGCGGGTGATCGAGACCCCCCACCGGGTGATGCCCGAGGACCGCGCCACCGCTCGGGTCGCGCTCGCCACGGGCGTGTGGATCGACCGGTGGCGGGCCGTGCCCGGCGCGACCCAGGTGGCGTTCTTCGACCCGCGCACCCCGGAGCAACAAGCGCGGTTCGCGGCGCTGCGCGCCGCGGCGATCGACGAGCTGCACGCCGCGGGCCTCGACGACGTCGCCCGCAACGTCGACCTCAACCTGTTCGCCGCCGCGAACGACCCGCGGGTCCCACCGGCCACCTACGACAAGCTGAACCAGCTCTTCGACCTCGGGGTCCCGATCGCCGTCTTCATCGCACCACCAGGAGCACACGCGTGACCATGCCCGAAGACCGCGTCGAACCGTGCGCCGGCATCGTGATGCCTGCGTTCAACGAAGAACCGACGCTGCAGACCGCGATAGAGCGAGTGCTCGCATCCCCGTGGTGCGCGGAGCTGATCGTCGTCGACGACGGATCGACCGACCGCACGCTGGAGATCGCCCACAAGATCGAGGCTTCCGACCCGCGGGTGCGGGTGCTCGAGCAGGGACGCAACCAGGGAAAGGGTGCGGCCCTGCGGCGCGGCATCCAGGAGGTGTCGGCGCCGATCGTGATCGTGCAGGACGCCGACCTCGAGTACGACCCGGCCGATTACGGCGCGCTGATCGCGCCGATCCTCGAGGACAACGCCGACGTCGTGTACGGCTCGCGGTTCTCGTCGCCGGGCCCGCACCGGGTGCTGTACTTCTGGCACTCGGTCGGCAACAAGCTCCTCACGACGGTATCGAACGCGGTCACCAACCTGAATCTGACCGACATGGAGACCTGCTACAAGGCGTTTCGTCGCGAGGTCATCCAGTCGATCGAGCTCGAAGAAGACCGCTTCGGTTTCGAGCCGGAGGTCACCGCGAAAGTCGCGCGGCTTGGTGCTCGCATCTACGAGGTCGGGATCTCCTACGCCGGCCGTACGTACGCAGAGGGCAAGAAGATCGGCTGGCGTGATGGAGTGCGCGCCCTCGTGTGCATCGCGAAGTACTCGCCACTCGGAGAACGGGTCCGGTCACGACGTTGAGCCAGTTGCTCGACGCGGCGGCCGAGCCCGACGCGCCACCAGTACCGACGCAGCGCCGGCACCTCGACTGGTGGCTCATCGGCATCGTCGTGGCCGCGCTCGCGCTGCGGCTCGGCTGGGTGCTGTGGGTCAGGCCCGACCCGCCCGTGTCGTTCGTGCACTCCGGCGACCAGTTCTCGTACTGGTACTACGGCAACGAGATCGCGGCCGGCCGCGGCTACGTGAGCTACGTGACGCACCAGCCGACCGCGTACTACCCGATCGGGTATCCCGCCCTGCTGGCCGCGCTGTTCTGGTTCGTGCTGCACACACCGATCCCGAACGACCTGATGCTCTCGGCGGAGCTGATGCATGTCGCCTTCGGAACCGCGACCGTGCCGCTCGTGTACCTGATCGGCGAGCGGCTTTTCGACCGCCGCGTCGCGCTGGTTGCCGCCGGCCTGTACGCGTTCTACCCGAACGCGATCTTCGAGGTCGCGTCGCTGCAGCTCGAGACGACGTTCGTGTTCCTCTGCCTCGCCGCGCTCGCGGTGATTGTCTCCCACGATTGGTCGAAGGGGTTGCCGAGCCGGGGCCGGTTGCTGGCGTTCGGCTTCACGCTCGGCCTGTCCGTGCTGGTCCGGCCGTTCTCGGTGTGGTTCCTCGCCGGGTTGTTCATCGCCGCGCTCACGGTCCGGGCAGGTCTCCGAAAGGCGCTCGCAGTCACGCTCGTCCCTGCCGCCGTCGTCGTCGCCATGTCGATCCCGTGGATCATCCGCAACGAGATCCGCATGCACGCATTCGTCGTCACGTCGACGAATACCGGGGACACCTTGTGCCTTGACCGCAACTCGACGGCGTTCGGCGGCTTCCGGTTCAGCGATCACGACGGCTGCGTCGACCCGAACCTGCCGGAGGTACCGCGCAACGCCGGCAACACGCGCAAGGCCATCCAGTTCGTGATCCACCACCCCGGCCGCGAGCTGCTGCAGATCGCACGGCGCGCGAACTTCGAGTTCGCGCAGGACCACGAGGGCATCGAGGCCGTCGAGTCGCTCGGGAACGGTCCGATCCTGTCCGGCGGCGTGCGCCACCTGCTGTACCGCGCCGCCGACTGGTACTTCTTCGTGACGCTGTCCGCCGCCGTGGCCGGCCTGCCGCTCCTGTTCCGGCGCGAGCAGGCGCCCGAGCGCCGACTGGTGCTCGTCTCGGTGGTGTCGCTCGTCGCCATCCCGCTGCTGCTGTGGGGCAATCCGCGCTTCCACGTACCGCTGCTGCCGTTCGCCGCGCTGCTGGGCGCTGCAGCAGCCCTCGGGTTCGCCGCTGCGGTCCGCGCGCTCGTGCGAGGTGAGGTGCCGGAGCGGGGTTGAGCGTCGAGACCGCCGCCCCTGCGGCCCCACAGGCCGGCCACGATGCACCTGCCGCCGCGACCCGGGGCGGGCGGGCATGGTGGCTCGTCGCGATCGCGGTCGTCGTGCCGGTACTCGCTGCCGCGATGTCGATTGTCGGCCGGCACTGGTACCCGAGCGGCGACCACGCGCTCGAGGTCCTGCGCATCCACGACGTGGCGACCCGCCACACGCCGCTGCTCGGTGCATGGTCGCGGTGGGGATGGGCGCATCCCGGTCCCGCGCTGTTCTACGTGCTCGCGCCGTTCGAGCGGCTCTTCGGCGAGACCGGCGTGCTCGTCGGGATGGGGCTGCTGAACGCGTTCGCGATTGGTGCCACCGTCGCGGTCGCGCATCGTCGTGGTGGGATCACCTTCGCGGCGCTCACAGGTCTTGCTGTCGCGCTCCTCGTGCGCGCGCTGGGTGTCGACCTCGTCGTCGACCCGTGGAACCCCTGGGCCGCACTGTTCCCGTTCCTGCTGTTCGTGCTGCTGGCCTGGTCGGTCCTCTGCCGCGACTGGCGAGCCCTCGCGTTCGCGGTCGTGGGAGGCAGCTTCGTGGTGCAGGCCCACGCGGGCTACCTCCCCTTTGTCGTCGTGCTACTCGGCGGGGCCGCCGCGTACGCGGTCGCCGGCGCGATCCGTGGGAGTGCCGCTCCTGCGGATCGACGGGCGGCACGGCGCGCGCTCGGGATCGCCGCGCTGGTGGGATTGGTCGTGTGGCTACCGGCGCTGGTGCAGCAGGCCTTCGGCAAGCACCCGAACATCAGCGCGATGGTCTCCTACATCCGGCATCCGAACGAGCCGGCCGCGGGTTGGACGCTCGCGTGGGGAACCTTCGGCGAGGAGCTGCGTCCCGTCGCGCCGTGGGTGGGCGGCGACGACGACAACGGGTTCGGGTTGACCGCCGTGGCCGCAGTGTGGCCTGCGGCCCTGACTCTCGCGGCACTCGGCGCTGCCGGCCTGTTCGCGTGGCGGCGTGGCCGCACCCATTCCGCCAGGCTCGCGGCGATCGCGGTCGTCTCCACCGCGATCGCTGTGCTGAGCACGGCTCGCCTGACGGGAGGGTTCTTCGTGTACACGATGCGTTGGTGGTGGATCGTCGCCGCGGTCGCGAACCTCGCGCTGGTCTGGGCGGTGCTGCAGGCCGTGGACCGGTCGCGGCTGCGGCGCGCCGCGACGTGGCTCGCGGTCGGGGGCGTCGTCGTGACCGGCGTGATGACGATGACCGACCTGCCAGCGCGTGTCCCGCTGGCGGACAACTCACGGGTGGTCGCCGCGCTCAGTGACCCGGTAGCCGCCGCGCTCGACCGCGACAGCCGCTACCTCGTGCTGAGCTTCGACCTCACCGAGCTCGGCTACGCCAGCCGCGGCCTGTATCTCGAGCTCGAACGCCGAGGCTTCCACGTGTCCGCCGAGCACGCGGAGGCCGCGGACCTGCAGTTCGGGAGCTGGCGGCTCGCCACGCCCGGCGAGGTCGACGGGCTCATCTCCGTCGCCGACGTGTCCGACGTGGCGTTCCGTCCGCCACCCGGGAGCCGCCGGATCGCCGGCTACGACCCGCTGACCCCGGCCGAGCGGGCGCGGGAGATCGGGCTCGAGCAGTCGATCCGCGCGCAGATGGGCGACCGCGCGCCCGAAGGTCGCGTGCTGGTCAACAACGGCTTCTTGCAGTACGTCGCCGAGCAGGCAGGGGCGCGCCGCGACGACGTCGCCGAGCTGAGCCGGCTGCAGGCCCGCGGCAACGGCTTCGCGGTCTACTTGTCGCCGGCTGCCTGACGCGCCGCAGCAGCAGCCTCGCTGGCACGGCGAGGGATGATCGGCGCGTCGCGGCCGGTGCGGTCACCACCCGCATCGGCCAGCTCTTCGTGATACTCGGCCTCGACGTTTACCGACCACGTGTCATGCCCCGCGCCGTGGAGGATGTTCTCGACGGTCAGCATCGCCGTGTACATCGAGTGGTCCTGGTTGTTGTACTTGTGCATGCCGTTGCGACCGACCGGGTGCACGTTGCGGGCGTGCTCCTCGAGCCAGCGGCGCATGATGTCGACGTTCTCGCGGTAGTGCTCGTCGTAGGCCGGATACGCCTTCGGCATCCGAACGACGTAACCCGCCTCGACCCGACTGGGATCCACGAGGCCGAGGGTCGCGAGCTCGCGCTTGCCGAGCTCGACGAGCTCGGCGTCGTCCATGGTCCACAGGTCGTCGCCCTCGAACACGAAGTACTCGAGGCCCAGGCAGGTACGACCCTCCTTCACCATCCACGGCGACCACGCTCCGAAGTTCTGGATGCGACCCACGCGAGCTGACGGGTCGTGGACGTAGATCCAGTTGTCGGGGAAGGCGTCCTCGGCGGGCACGACCAGCGCGACGGAGAGATGGTCGCGGAACTGGATGGCGTCCGCGGCCGCGCGCACCTCGTCGGGCACGGGCGGGTCCATGGCTCGAAGGAGATGGGGGAGCGGCATCGACGAGATGACCGCGGTCGCCGGCACGACCTGGGTGTCGCCGTCGCGTTCGAACTGCACCGCGGTTGCGTGGCCGTCCGCGTGGTCGACGCGGGTGACCCGCGCCCCGAGCAGCACCTGGCCGCCCTGCTTCTCGACGAGCTGCGCACAGCGCTCCCACATCATCCCAGGGCCGAGCTTCGGGTACTCGAACTCCTCGATCAGCGACGTGATCTGCTTCTGGTTGCGTTTCGGCAGCAGCGCGTTGGTGACCGCATTGACGAACGACAGGTTCTTGATCCGTTGCGCCGCCCAGTCGGCCTGGATCTCCGTCGCCGGCACGCCCCACACCTTCTCGGTGTAGGTCTTGAAGAACATGCGGTACAGGCGCCAGCCGAAGCGCGCCGCCGTCCAGCCTTCGAACGTCGACTGGTCCTTCGGTGGCCGCAACCGCACCCACAGGTACGACAGAACGCAGCGGGTCGATTCGGCGAACCCGAGAGTGCCGAGCACGTTGCGGATCCGCAGCGGGTAGTCGAGGAACTTGCCGTCGTAGTAGATGCGGCTCATCCGCGGCCGCAGCAGGAAGTCGCCGTCGGGCAGGATCTCGTGCCACAGCTCTTCGACGGCACGAACCTTGGTGAAGAAGCGGTGCCCGCCCAGATCGAACCGCCACCCGTCGCGCTCGACGGTGCGGCTGATGCCACCGACGATGGTGTCGGATTCGAGCACCGTTGCCCGCACGCCCTGCTTACCGAGCTGGTAGGCCGCGGTCAGTCCCGCCGGGCCTGCGCCGATCACGACGATCTGGTGACTCGCGGGTGTCATTCCGAGCGAGTGTATGGGCCTTCGACCAGCGTCCCGGAGACCCCAACTACAGTCGCTCGACGTGGTGCTGACCGACACCAACCCGCTCGCGCCCTCCTCCGACGGGCCCCGCGCGCCAGCCCGCCGGAACCGGGTGCTTACGCCGGTCGAGGGCGTGGTGGTCGCGGCCGTCGTGGTCGCGGGCGTCGTGCTGCGCACGTGGACCCGGTCCCACCTCTGGCTCGATGAGGCGCTGAGCGTCGACATCGCTCGGCTGCCGCTCGGCGACATCGCCGGCGCGCTGCGCCACGACGGCCACCCGCCGCTGTACTACTTCCTGCTCCACGGCTGGATGGTCGCGTTCGGCCAGAGCGACCTCGCGGTGCGATCGCTGTCCGCCGCCTGCGCGGTGACGGCGCTGCCGCTCGGTTATCTCGCCGGCCGGCGCGCCGGCGGGCCACGGGCGGGTTGGGCGTTCGTGGTGCTGCTCGCGGTGTCGCCGTACGCGGTGCGGTACGCGACCGAGACCCGCATGTACGCCCTGGTCGTGCTGCTCGTGCTGGCCGGCTACCTGCTCGTCGCGAACGCGCTCGAACGGCCGGCCGTCGGCCGGTTGGTGGGGATCGCGCTGGTGACGGGCGCGCTGCTGCTGACCCACTACTGGTCGCTGTGGCTGCTGGTCGCGACCGTGGCCGTGCTCGTGTGGCGCGCCCGGTCGCCGTTCGCGCGTCCGGCGACGGTGCGGGTGCTCGTCGCCATCGGTGTCGGCGTGCTGCTGTTCCTACCGTGGCTCCCGTGGATGCTCGACCAGCGGGCCCACACCGGTACGCCATGGGCGGGCACGGTGCGGCCGACGACGATGGTGGTCGAGACGCTCCACGACTTCGGCGGGGGCGACTTCGCGGAGGCGGTGCTGCTCGGGTGGACATTGGTCGCGCTGTGCCTGCTCGGCCTGCTCGCGTCGCGCTTGGACGGCTGGCGGCTGACCCTCGACCTGCGGACCCGGCCACAGGTGCGGCGCGAGGCGACCGTGGTGGTCCTCACGCTGGCCGTTGCGGCGGTGGCCGGCTACGTCACGCGCACCACCTACGCGACCCGCTACGCGTCGGTGGTGTTCCCCCTCGTCCTGCTCGTCGCCGCGGTGGGCTTGACCCGCCTCGATGTCGGGATGGTGCGCATCGTCGCGGTCGCGGTCATTGTGGTGCTCGGGCTGGTCGGCGGCGTGCACAACGCCGTCACCGACCGTACGCAGGCGGGCCAGATCGCCGGCGCGATCGAAGCCGGCGTGCGACCGCACGACCTCGTGGTGATCTGTCCCGACCAACTGGGCCCATCCGTGCACCGGCTCCTGCCCACGAGCGTGACGCAGTTCACCTATCCGAACTTCGCATCGCCGGACCGAGTCGATTGGCGCGACTACGCAGCCCGCAACGCGGCGGCCGATCCGGTCGCGTTCGCGGACGGTGTGGTGCAGCGGGCGCGATCGTCGGGGGCGCCGTCGGTCTGGCTGGTCTCGAGCGGCAGCTACAAGACGCTGGAGGGTCAGTGCGAAGGCGTCGCCGCCGAGCTGGCCAAGTACGCGCCGGTGTCGTCGGTCGTGGCGGAGGACGGCGACACATACTTCGAGCACGCCGGGCTTCTGCGCTTCGCTTTCGGTACGTGACCGCGCTGCGCCGGACACTGGCGGAGGTGCGCATCGCAGCTCCGGGTTGGGTCGCGGCGCGCGTGCTCGTGGCGGCCGCGTGGCTCGGGTCCGGCTGGTGGATCGACCACCGGCGCAACGGCGTGCGCCCGGACGCGAAGGCCTTCGGCCTGTTCGGCTGGGACGGCGTCTTCTACCGGAGCGTCGCCGCGCACGGCTACCGGTTCGAGGAGCATGGCGCGTTGCGGTTCTTCCCGCTGTACCCGCTCATCGGGCGGCTCGTCGACGCGGTCGTCGCGATCGGCGCGGGCACCGCGCTGCTGGTCGTGTCGAACGCGAGCGCGCTCTTGGCCGCGGTGCTGGTGTATCGCCTTGCGCGGCTCGAGACCGACCGCGCCACCGCGCAGCGGTCTGCCCTCTTGGTGGCCCTCGTTCCACCCGCGTTCGTGCTCGTGTGGGGCTACGCCGAAGCGCTTCTGATCGCACTCGCCGCCGCGACGTTCCTCGGGCTGCGGCGGCGGCGCTGGTGGGGTGCGGCGATCGCGGGTTATGCCGCCGCTTTGAGCCGGCCGACCGGCGTGTTCCTCGCGCTCGGGGCCGCGGTGGAAGCCGGGCGCGCCGTGCGCGACCTGCGGGTGCGTGACCTGCTGCCGCGGCTCGCCGCGGTCGCCGGGCCGGTGCTCGGGGCGGCGACGTACCTGTGGTGGGTGGGCCGCGAGTACGGCGACTGGCAGATCCCGCTGCACCTCCAGAACAGCTTGCGCGGCGACGTGGTGAACCCGATCGTGCGGCTCGGAGAGGCGGCATCGGACCTCGTTCACCTCGACAAACACGGTCTGCACTTCCCGTTCGCGCTCGCGCTCGTCGTGCTGACGGTCGTGGTGTTCCAGCGGCTGCCCGCGTCCTACGGCGTGTTCAGCGCAGCAATCGTGCTCACGTCGATCTCCGCGGAGAACCTCAACTCGATCGAGCGGTACGGCCTCAACGCGTTCCCGCTCGTTATCGCGCTCGCCCTGATGGCGCGCTCCCGTCGCGCCGAGCAGTTGACGGTCCTCGTTTGCGGCGCCGGCCTGTTCGGATTGTGCGCGCTGGCGTGGGTCGGCACCTACGTGCCGTAGCTCCGCTGTCCTCGGTCAGCGGGCGGTCAGCTGCCGAAGCGCGCCTGCAAGCCGGCGAGTCCGCCCTGGTAGATGCCGCGCACGATGTTGGCCACGTCGTCGGGCGACGCGCCCTCCGGGGTGTCGAACGTCGACGACCAGTCGAGCCGGCAGCGGCCTTCCCCGGCGGGGCTGAGTTGCATCGTGGAACGGTAGTTCGCCACAGGGATGGGGCCGGACACGATCGAGTACACGAGCCGCTTGGCGGCGTCATCGCACTCCTCGAGACGCTCGACGGTCGGATCGGGGCCCATCTGGATCGTGCGCGTCTGGCCGATCCCTTCGCCTTGGACCTCGACCGGGAGGCCCATCGACTCGACGAACCCGCCGAAGTCGCGCAGCAGCTTCCACACCTCGTCGACACTCGCGCCGATCTCGCCATCAACCTGCACGTGACCCATGAGCTCCCCTTCGCCGTCGGTCGGGACATTCACCGTAGCCTGCGGTCCGTGCGTTCCGTGTTCGCCGCCGCGGTGGCGGCTGCCCTCGCCGCCGCATGCGGCGCCTGCTCGGCGAGCACGCCGGGCCGGGCCGCGTCGCCGACTGTGCCGTCACCGGTCCTGTCGTCGGGCGCAACGCTGTCCGCGCCGTCGTCGGGTGCACCGGCCGCTGGTCCATGTGGGATCGCGGCCGACCCGCCGGCGGTCTACGACCACGTGATCTGGATCTGGATGGAGAACCACCGCTACGGCGACGTGCTCGGCAACGAACACGCCCCGTTCGAGGCCAGGTTCGCCGCCGCATGCGCGACCGCGACCGACTACCACGACGTGGGCAGTCCGTCGCTGCCGAACTACATCGCCGCTACGTCAGGCGACGTGCAGGGGATCCACGACGACGCCGGACCCGCCGCGCACCCGTTGACGGTCGACAACCTGTTCCGCCAGGTGCGAGCGAGCGGCCGCGACGCCCGCAGTTACGAGGAGGCGATGCCAAAGCCCTGCGCGCTCGAGCCATCCGGACGGTACGCGGTGAAGCACAACCCCGCCGCGTACTACACGGGCGGCGACGACCGAGCGGCATGCGCGCGCGACGACCTCCCGCTCGGGACCGTGGAGAGTGGACCCTTCGCCGACGCCCTACGGGACGGCACGCTGCCCGCGTTCGCGTTCATCACGCCCGACCTGTGCAACGACACGCACGACTGCCCGGTGTCGGCCGGTGACGCGTTCGTCGAGCAGTGGGTGAGCCTGATCGTGTCGAGCCCGGTGTACCGCGCCGGGCGCACCGCGGTCTTCGTGGTCTGGGACGAGGACACCCCGATGCCGAACCTGTTCGTCGCACCGAGCGTGCGTCCCGGGACGCGGGTGACGGGACCGACCGATCACTACGGGCTGCTGCGAACGACCGAGGAGCTGCTCGGGATCCCCGGCTTCCTCGGCGCCGCCGCGCAGGCGACGAGTCTGCGGGCTGACCTCCATCTCTGAGACGCCCGGCAGCTCAGGCGAGGCAGCGCAGCGGCCGGCCACCGTTGTAGGTGATCATGTCGGCGTACGCCTGCGGGTCGATCGGGCAGCCGAGTGGCTCACCCCGCAGTTCCGAGTACGCCCGGTACAGGTTGCCGACGAGCCGCTCCGGGTCGTGCAGCACGGCGAAGCGTCCGAGGTCGGCACCGAGCGCGAGGTCGAGCGGTGGGATGCCCGCGTCGAAGCCGCGCCTCGCCAGCTCCTGCACGAACCGGAGGTACGCGACCTGGTCGTCGATCACCTCCGGAGTGCACACCGGTCCGTGCCCAGGCACGATCACGTCGGCGCCGAGGGCGCGGACGCGATCGAGCGCGGCGAGCGATCCCGCCACCGATCCCATCACGACGAAGGGTGTACCCCCGTTGAACACGAGGTCACCGGCGAACAGCACGCGGTCCTGCGGCAGCCACGCGATCACGTCGTTTGTGGTGTGCGCGGGCCCGACGAAGTCGAGCTCGACCCGCCGGTCGTCCACGTAGAGCTGCAGGCGCTGCTCGAAGCACACGAACGGTGCCGCCACCTCGAGCCGGCCCCAGTCGACGCCGGGGAACAGGCTGGTGGCGACGTGGCCGCTCTCGAGCATCTCGGTGCGACAGCGCTCGTGACCGATGATCGTCGCCGCGGGCAGCAGGTAGTTGCCGTGGGTGTGGTCACCGTGGTGATGCGTGTTCACCAGCGTGCGCAGTGGGCGCGGGGTGATCGAGGCGATCGTGTCCACGAGCGCGAGGGTGCGCCGCTCGGTGAAGCACGTGTCGATCACCGTGACCGCATCACGGCCCACGAGGAAGCCGCTGTTGTTCAGGCCCCAGGAGCCGTCGAGCTGGACGTAGGCAAACACGCCATCGCGCAGCTCCTCGACAGTGGGCGGCGGGATGCCGGCGAGGTCGTGGTCGTCGTGCGGATGGCTCACGGGAGGAGCGGACCGCCGCTGGTGGGTCAGTCGGTGGCGCGCTCGGTGACGGTGACCGAGCGCATCACATCGCCCTGCTGGATCCGTTGCGCGACCTCCACGCCGTCGACGACGTAGCCGAACAGGTTGTAGAGCGGGTCGAGCTTGCGCCGGCAGTCGTCGATGCAGATGAAGAACTGCGAGCCGTTCGTGTTCGGACCCGCGTTCGCCATCGCGACCGCGCCGAGCGTGTACTCACCGCGCACCGGCTCGTCGGCGAACCGGTAGCCAGGGCCGCCACGGCCGGTGCCGTCAGGGTCGCCGCCTTGGATGACGAACTCGGGGACGACGCGGTGGAAGGTGAGGCCGTCGTAGTAGCCGTCGCGTGCGAGCGACACGAAGTTGTTGACGGTGACCGGCGCGAGCTTGGGGTCGAGCTCCATGCTGATCGTGCCGCGGTCGGTCTCGATCGCGACCTGGTAGATGGTGTTCTCGTCGATCTGCATGGCGGGGGGTTGGGGCATCCGCCGTACCGTAGTCCCGCCCAAGGTTGGTCCAAGGTTGGTCCAAGGTTGGTCCAAGGTTGGTGCAATGTTGGTGCGTTTCGGCCCCTATAGGGGCCGAAACGCACCAACATTCGAAGACACGTCGTCCTCAGGTCGGGAGTGATTCGCGCTCACGGTGCACGGGCAGCGCGATGCCGTGGCGCTCGAGGCTCGACAGCCCCGTCCAGATCAGGTCGTAGAGCAACGTCCCGAGCCGCTCGATGTCGGTCTGGCGCTCGCGCAGCCAGTCGAACGTCGCCGACTCGAGCAGGCCGACGACCCCGAACGCGAGCGTTCGTCCCTCTGCCCCCGTCGCGCCCCACGCAGCCGCGAGGCGTTCCATGTGCCGCTGGCGCGCCGCCTGCACTGCGGGATGCCCGACCGCCGCGGTCACCTGCAGGAGCCGCCACGTCGATGCGTTGTCGACCGCGAACTGGAGGTAGCCCCGCACGATCGCGCGCAGCCGCTCCTCGGGGCCCGCGGCCGGGTCGATCGTGCGGTTCAGTTGCCGGTTGAGCTCGGCGAACGTGTGGAGGTACACGGCGGCGAGCAGGCCGCCACGGTCGCCGAAGTAGTTGTAGAGCAGCGCCCGCGACACGCCAGCCGCTTCCGCGATCTCCTCGAACGTGACGCCGGCGGGATCGCGTTCGCTGAACAGACGTGCGGCCGCCTCGACGATCTGGCCACGCCGCACCTCCGGGTCGAGGCGTGTGCGTGTTCGGTCCGGTTGCTGCACGGCGCCTCCTCCCCGCCGCCGCGCCGCGGCGCTACTGCCCCCCGGCGATGGCGACGTCGACAGACGAGGGCCCGATGGGCGCCTCGGCCGCTTCGATGAGTGGGAAGTGGCAAGCGACGAAGTGGGAGTCGCTGCCGAGTACGGGACGCATCTGCGGCTCCTCGCGGGCGCAGCGCTCCTCGGCGCGCGGGCACCGGGTGCGGAAGCGGCAACCCGACGGCGGCGCCAGTGGCGACGGCAGCTCGCCGGCGAGTGCGGCGTCGGTGCGAGTGGTCGCTTGCGGATCGGGCACCGGGATCGAGGCGAGCAGCGCGGCCGTGTACGGGTGCGCCGGCCGCGTGTACAGCGAATCGGGCGGCGCCACCTCGCACAGCTTGCCGAGGTACATCACCACGATCCGGTCGCTCACGTTCTTCACGACCGCCAGGTCGTGGGCGATGAAGATCAGCGTGAGCCCGTAGCGGTGCTTCATGTCCTCGAGCAGGTTGAGGATCTGCGCCTGCACGGACACGTCGAGCGCCGAGACGGGCTCGTCGCAGATGATCAGCTTCGGTTCGAGCACGAGTGCGCGGGCGATGCAGATGCGCTGGCACTGCCCGCCGGAGAACTCGTGCGGACGCCGTCCCCGCGACATGTCCGGGTCGAGACCGACGGCTTCGAGCACCTCGTCGACGACCGCGTCACGCTTCTTGCTGTCGCCCCGATCCCAGATCTCGAGCGGTTCCCGCACGATGTCGCCGACGCGCCGGCGCGGGTTCAGCGACGAGATCGGATCCTGGAAGATGATCTGCAGCTCGGGGCGGACGTGGCGGAGCTGCTCGCCCCGGAGCGTGGTGAGATCGCGCCCGTTGAACAGCACCCGCCCGGACGTCGGTCGCGGCAGCTGCATGATCGCCCGGCCGGTGGTCGACTTCCCGCATCCGGACTCGCCGACGAGGCCGAGCGTCTCGCCCTCGAGCACGTCGATGCTGATGCCTGACACCGCGTGCACCTTCATGCCGCGCCGGCCGACGGGGAACTCCACGACGAGGTCCTCGACGCGCAGCAGCGGCTCCCCGTCACGGCGAAGGTGGGCGTGCCCAGATCCAGCCATCGGTGTTCCTACGGCGTGTCGGCCGAGACGGTCTCGGCCATGTCGATCGCGGTCTCGATGCGCGAGGCCAGCGCGGCATCGCCCGCGACGGCCGCTTGCGCCTGCGGCAGCGCGGCCGCGAGGTTCCGCTCGAGCGCGGCCTTCCCTTCGGGCGAGCCGACCGGGTACCAGCACCGGAAGTAGTGCCCGGGGGTGTCGGCCTCGATGAGCGGTGGCTGTTCGACCTTGCACCGCTCCTGCGCGTACGGGCAGCGCGGCGAGAACTTGCACCCCCGCGGCGGGTTGACCAGGTCGGGCGGGCGGCCGCCGATGATCTCGAGGCGGCTGTGGCTCGGCTGCTCGAGCTTCGGGATCGACTTCAGCAATCCCTCGGTGTATGGCATGCGCATCTGCGCGAACAACGTGCGAGTGGGCGCCATCTCGACGATCTGACCGGCGTACATCACCGCGATGTCATCGGCGCGGCCAGCGACGACACCGAGGTCGTGGGTGACGAGCACCATCGCCATGTCCCGTTCGCGCTGCTGCTGCTGGAGCAGGTTGAGGATCTGGGCTTGCACGGTGACGTCGAGCGCGGTCGTCGGCTCGTCGGCGAACAACAGCTTCGGGCCGCACGCCAGGGCGATCGCGATCACGATGCGCTGCCGCATGCCGCCCGACATCTGGTGCGGGTACTCGTTCAACCGCCGCTCGGGCTCGGGGATCCCGACGGATTTCAGCAGCGCCAGCGCCGTCGCGTCGGCCTCCTCGCGACCCATGTCAAGGTGGTAGTGCAGCGACTCGGTGATCTGCCGGCCGATCTTCACGACCGGGTTCAACGAGGTCATCGGATCCTGGAAGACCATCGCCATCTCGGTTCCCCAGAACTCCCGCATCGCGGTGGCGGACAGCTTCGAGATCTCGCGGCCCTCGAACACCACGCTGCCGTCACGGATCACGTTGTGGCGGGGGAGCAGTCCCATGATCGACCGGGACAGCACCGACTTGCCCGAACCGGATTCACCGACGATGCCGAGGGTCTTGCCGCGGTCGAGGGTGAACGAAACTCCGTCGACCGCCTTCACCACACCTTTCTCCGTCTTGAAGCTGGTGTGCAGGTCGGTCACCTCGAGAAGCCGCGCCGTCGGCGGTGCCGTCGCCTCGATGGTCCGTTTGATCTGCTTGCGCTTGCCGAACATGACTCCCGCCTAGATGGCCGATTCGCGCACGTCGAAACGGGCGCGGATCACGTCTCCGAGGTAGTTCAGAGCGAGCACGGTGAGAAAGATCGCGACCGAAGGCGCCAGGATCACCTGCGGTGCGGCGCCCACGATCTTCGTGAGCTCGTTGCGGCCGGTGGCGATGAGGTTGCCCCACGACGGGGTCGACGGGGGTACGCCGACACCGAGGATGCTGAGCCCGCCTTCCAGGACGATGACGACCGCGACGCCGAGCAGCGCGATCGAGAACATCGCGGGCAGGACGTTGGGCAGCACGTCACGGATCATGATGCGGCGGTTCTTCGCGCCCATGCTGCGCGCCGCGAGCACGAACTCGCGCTGCGCCCACGTCAGCGTGCTCGCGCGCGCGATGCGGCCGATGATCGGGATCGAGACGATGCCGATCGAGATGATCAGCCAGAACTCGCGCTGGCTCACCGGCCAGTCCACGATCCAGTGGAACTGCGACGACACCTTTGCGGGGTCGCTCGCGAAGACGGCGACCAGCGCGAGCGCGAGCACGAGCTGGGGGACTGCCAGGAACACGTTGAAGAGGTTCGTGAGGAACGTGTCGAGCTTGCCCCGGTAGTAGCCGGCGATGAGGCCGAGCAGGCCGCCGAGGATGAGCCCGAGCACCACCGAGGACACCGAGATCAACAGCGAGGCGCGTGCTCCCCAGATGACGCGGGCCATCATGTCCTGGCCCGTGCCGTCGGTGCCCATGGGGTGGGCGAACGAGATGGCCTCGGTCTCGTGGCCGATGAAGTGCTGGTCGGGCGCGGGCACCGGCAGCACCGGCGCCAGCAGCGCCGACAGCGTCACCAGTGCGAGCCAGACGATCGCGACCCAACCGAACAGGCCGAGCCGTTTCGACGCGCTCTTCTCGACCTTGGCGTCGGTCTCGGTGGGCGGCAGTTCGAGGACGAGCGGCTGGGTCCCGGCGACGACCGGCTCCTGCTCGACGGTGGGCGCGGGGCTAGGCGACTGCTCTGGCATGGCGGATCCGCGGGTCGAGGATGGCGTAGAGGATGTCGACGAGGAAGTTCACGACCACGTAGCCGATCGCGAGGATCGCGACGTAACTCTGCAGTGCAACGTACTGGCGACGGAAGATGGCGTCGGCGATCAGGAATCCCATGCCGTGGATCACGAAGATGTTCTCGATCACGACCGCGCCGCCGATGAGCGTGCCGACGTTGAGGCCAGCCACAGTGAGCAGCGTCAGGCTCGACGGCCGCAACGCGTGCCGCCACAGGATCCGGGCCGGGCTGAGGCCCTTCGCCCGCGCCATCGTGACGAAGTCCTCCTGCAGTGTCGCGATCATGTCGCTGCGCAGCAGGCGCATGTAGACCGCGACCTGGCCGACGGCGAGGCTGATCGTGGGGAGCGCGGCCTGCTTGATGTGGCCGACGGGGTCGTCCCCCCACGGGATCCAGCCGGTCGGCTCGACCCAACCGAGCTTGCTCCCGACGTAGTACGCGAGCACGAGGCCGAGCACGAAGTTGGGGATGGCGAGCAACGCGAAGGCCGCGGTGTTGACGCTCTTGTCGAACAAGCTGCCCGCTCGATACGCGGTGAGCACACCGAGGGGGATGGCGAGCACGAGCGCGAGCACCTGCGCGTAGACCATCAGAGCGAGCGAGATCGGCAATGCGTCCTTGACCCGGTCGGCGACCTTGTCGGGGCACTGGCTCGCGGTGCTGTACCCGGAGGTGCCGTAGTAGCACCCCAGGTCACCGTGGACGAGGCCGTCGACCCACTCGCCGTACCGGACGTACACCGGCTTGTCGAGGTGCAGCTGGTGGCGGAGGTCGGCTCGCTGTTGCGGTGTGGCGACCGGGGCCAGGGTGTAGGTGACGTCCCCCGGCACCCGGTCGATCAGCAGCGCACAGAAGATGGTGACCAGCACGAGCACGATCAGCAGCTGGATCAGTCGCTGCAGGACCGCTCGCACGGGTCACCTCCTTCGTCGATTCCGCGCCGGCGGGGGCTGTTCGTCACGGAGTGACGAACAGCCCTGCCATCGAATGCCCGGTTGCGAGACCCGGGTTCGGCTTGCTGCCGTCAGGCAGGTCCGGTCCGAAGATCCCGTGGACGTTGGTCTGGGTCGCGACCGCCCAAACCGTCCAGTTGGTCCAGATGTCGTACAGCTGCTTCGAGAACTGACGGTTCAGGTCCTCGTAGATCGCCTGCCGCTTCGCGGGATCGGTCTCGACGCGACCCTTCTCGAGGTCGGAGTTGATGACCGGATCGTTGAAACCGCCGAAGTTCACGAGGTTGTCGCACGGAGCCGGCGGAGCGTTGTTGCAGTGCCACCACACGAACAGCGAGTCGGGATCGCTGCCGGGGAAGTTGCGCCAGCCGTACATCTGGAAGTTCCGTTGCACAGCCACGTTGATGTACTGGGTCTGCTCGACGGTGTACGTCGACACCTTCATGCCCGCGGCCTCGAACATCGCCTTGATGAAGTTCTGCGTCTCGACGCCTTCGGGATCGGGCGTGCCACCGTAGGTGAACTCGAGGTCCTTGCCGGTGTCGGCCTTGTACGCCGCGACTTCCTTCTTCGCCTCGTCGAGGTTGAACTTCGGGAAGCCGGCGTCGGCGAGGTACCCGATCGCGCCGGGCGCGAACGGTCCACTCGCGATCTGCGGGATGTCCTTGCCGCGGACGTGGATCAGAGTCTCACGGTCGAGCGCGAGCGCGACGGCCCGGCGGGCATGTTCGTTCCAGAACGGTGTGCCTGGGCAGATCTTGCCCGCCGGGTCTTGCACTGTGCACAGCATCAGGTGCGAGACCTCGGCGAACTTGTCGGATTCGGTGTTGGTGATCTTGCCCTGCTGCGCGAGAGCCCGGAGCTGCTCCTGATCGATGCTGCTCGACGTGTGGATGAGCTGGAACTGGCCGCTGGTCAGGCCGTTCAGGCGCTGCTGGCCGTCCGGCACGGGCTTGAACGTGATCGAGTCGAGGTACGGCAGCTGGTTGCCGTCCTTGTCCTTCTGCCAGTAGTCGGGGTTCCTGTCCGCGGTGAAGTGGTCGTTGACGACCCACTCCCGGAGCTTGAACGGCCCGGTGCCGATGAGCTGCTTCGCGCAGTCCTGCGAGTCGAGCTGGGCCTGGGCCATGATCCCGAGCCGGCCGCTCGACCACAGGTACGACGGGAACGCGGGCCACGGCTGGGCGACGGTCACCTTCACGGTCAGCGGGTCGACCACGTCGACGGACTTCACGTACGGCCCGAACACGAGGCTGAACAGGATGGGGTGCCGCGCCGGGTACGTACCGCGGTACGCGTCGAGATTGTTCTTGACGACCTGCGCGTCGAGGGTGGTGCCGTCGTGGAACTTGATGCCCTCACGCAACCCGATCGTCCACTCGGTGAAATCCGCGTTGTGGTCGACGGACTTCGCGAGGAACGGCACGAAGTCGCCCTTGTCGTTCGGCGCGGTCAGCGTGTCGTAGATGGTGCGGGCGTAGTTGATGCCGGAGATGTCGAGCTGGGCCTCGGGCAGGCACAGGCCGCCGGCGTCCTCGGCTTCTTGCGCGTACACCACGCTGCCACCCATGACCGGCTTGGTGTTGTCCTGCTCGCCGGCGCTCGTTGTGGCGCCACCGCCGCTCTTCTTGCTCGAGCAGGCGGCGGCGACCATGAGGCCGACCAGCAGCAGCGAAGCGATGCGTCGTGTCGCAGAACGTCGCGTCGTGGTACGCGGCGAAGCGTGATTCGGCACGATTCCCCCCGGAGTGGTCCTCGGAGCTACGCGAGGAGTCACTGCTGCGGCCCTCGCGTCTGCCCCACCAAGTTGTGACGACCGCCACGCGCTCGTCGCTCCGGGAACCTAAGCCGGGACTGTCACGGTGTCAACAGCAGGCCCAGGCGAAGTTGGCGCGCGAGTCGGACGAGTGTGCCCAGAAGCCGCGAACTGACGCTCAGGCGGCGACGACGAGTCGCCAGGGGCCGAGGACGACCGCGCTGGCGGGGTGCGGGATCGCCGCGCCACGGTCCGCGACCAACGCGCGAGCCACCTCCGACGCGGCACGCGCGACGAGCGTCGCGTCCTCGTGGGGCACGTCGTCGGCCGAACGCGTTGCCGCGTCGAGCACCGCGGTCGACGCCCGGTGCGCAGCGAGTCCGGCCTCACGGGTGCGGTGGCGGTGCTTCAGCGTCGCTCCGATCGCGATCGTGGCCCGCCACCAGGCGACCTCGCCGTCGACCGAGTCGAGCTCGTGACGCAGCGCCGCGGCCAGCTCGACGATCGCGTGGCCGCTCAGGTCGTTCAACCGCTGGGTGAACTCGTCTGGTTCCACGCCTCGCCTCCTGGACGTGCATCCATCACGGTCTCCCGCCGAGAGCCTCCACGGTCATCATCGGCTTGCAGCGGCGAAACGTTGATCGCCGCGGTACGAAACGATCCAAATGACCTACTGCGAATCGGCGGCCAGATCGTGGATGGTCGGCGGGCGCGGGCGTCAAGCTGGAGGGAATGGTGGCCGCGTCAGGAGGGAGGAGGCTCGCCGTGTCGATCGAGACCGGCGCGCGACGGGTGTTCGCCTCCGCTCTCGACTGGCCGGGTTGGGCCCGTTCGGCGAAGACCGAGGACCTCGCGATCGAGACCCTGCTCGCCTACGAGCCCCGGTTCGCCGTCGTCGCCGCGGACGCCGGCTGGCCGTTGCCGGCCTCGGGATCGTGGTGCGTCGTGGTCGTCGAGCGTCTTCCCGGCGGCGCCACAACCGACTTCGGCGCGCCGGGGGCGATCGGCGACTTCGACCGCAAGGCGCTCACCCGCCGGGAGGCGGCGCGTGCCGCAGACCTCGTCGCCGGCGCGTGGCGTGTGTTCGACCGCGTCGTCGCGCGTGCGCCCTCGACGCTTCGCAAGGGTCCCCGCGGCGGCGGCCGGGACCTCGACGCGATCGTGGCGCACGTGAAAGATGCACAGGACGCCTACGCCCGCAAGCTCGGCATGGGCAAGCCGCGCGGGCAGGAGGAGATCCTCGCGGTGCTGCGCGGGGCGCGCTCGGCCGACCCGATCAAGCCGAACGGCTGGCCACCCCGCTACGCCGCACGGCGGATCGCGTGGCACGTCGTCGACCACGCATGGGAGATCGAGGACCGTTCGAGGTGATCGTCACCGCTTGCAGGCGAAGGTGACGCCGTCGCCGAGCGGGAGAACGACCGCGTCGACCCGCCCGTCGGCCGCGACGTGGTCGTTGAAGGCGCGGATCGCCTGGGTGTCGGCGTCGTCGACGCTCGGATCGACGACGCGGCCGGACCACAGCACGTTGTCGGCGAGCAGCACGCCGCCGGGCCGTAGCCGTCCCACGATCTCTTCGTAGTAGGCGACGTAGTTGGGTTTGTCGGCGTCGATGAACGCGAGGTCGATGGGTGGATCGGACGGCAGCGACCGCAAGGTGTCGAGCGCGGGCGCCAGCCGGAGCTCGATCCGATCGGCCACGCCGGCGAGCTCCCAGTGCCGGCGCGCGATCGCCGTCCACTCCTCGTTCACGTCGCAGCACAGCAGCCGCCCACCCGGCGCGAGGCCCCGCGCGATGCACAGCGCGGAGTAGCCGGTGAACGTGCCCACCTCGAGCGCGTTCGCCGCACCCACGAGCCGCGTGAGCAGCGTCATGAACATGCCCTGCTCGGGGCCGATCTGCATGCCTGACACGGGACCCAGCTCGGCGGTCGCTGCCATGAGCGCGCGCTGGACATCGTCGGGTGGTGCGCTGTGGGCCAGCACGTAGTTGTGCAGCTCCGGGGTCAGCGACAGCGACGGACGGTTCACGACGTGCTCCTTGTCGTCTTGGTCGAAGATCTGTCACACGGGCGGGATGGCGAAGGTCGAGTACAGCTTGGCGAACTGCAGCACCGCGGCCGCGTACGACACGGAGTGGTTGTACCGGTAGAACCCGCGCGCCATCTCCTCGTCGGTCTGCATCGGCCCGCCGGCGCACAGGTACCGCGCGGCGGCAAGCGCCGCGTCGTAGATGTTGTTCGGGTCGGCGCGTCCGTCACCGTTGCCGTCCCGTCCGTAGGCCCGCCACGTCGCCGGGATGAACTGCATCGGGCCGACGGCGCGGTCGTAGGCGGGGTCGCCGTCGAGCTCGCCCCCGTCGGTGTCGGGGATGGCTTCGGTCTGGTTCGCTCCGTCGAGCGGGATGCCGACGATCGACTTGCTGGTGTCGCCGTCGTCGAGCAACCGGGCTCCGCCGAAGGTGCCGTGCCGGCTCTCGATGCGGGTGATCCCGGCGAGCGCCCACCACGGGATGCCGCACGACGGGTTGGACCGGGCGGTGGCCGACGCGGCTCGCACGTACGCGTCGAGCGCGACGAGCTGGAAGTCCTCACCGACGACCTTGGCCATCGCCCGGGCCCGCTCGAGCACCGACTGCGCTTGCGCCAGCGATGCCGTGAACGTCGCCACGTCCGCGACCGCCTGGTCGTGGGTCGCCTCCACGGTGGCGACGCGTTGCCGGACCTCGGTGCGCTGCGTCAGCACGCTGTCCATCTCGTGCGTGACCCGATCGAGCGTCGCCCGCGCGGCGCCGGCCTTCGCGGCCTGCCCGGTGCTCACCGCGCCGGTGAGTCCCTGGACCGCGTCGAGGTGGGTCGCGACATCGAGGTCGTCGAGCGGCTCCCCTTCGCTGCCCGCGCCGCGGACGTAGCTGCTCACCGCCAGCGCCCGCAGCGCGCCCCGAGCCGAGGCGAGGTCGACGGCTGCCTGCTTCTTCGCCACGGTCAGCGCAGCGAGCGTCGAGGTGAGCTCGGCGTCCCGCTGGCGGAGCTGCGCGAGCTCGGCCGCGCTCGTCGCTTCGAGGTTCTGCGCGGCGGCGAGCGACGCGGCCACCTGGTCGACGCGGGCGCGCGCGAGCCGGAACTCGACGCTGTCCACCGCGACGCCGGCGAGCTGCGGCGACACCGACCGCGCCGCGGTGGCCGCGTGCGGCGTGGCGAGGGCAGGTGCGGCTCCCGGGCCCGTGAGCAGCAGCGACGCGAGCAGCAGCGCCGTCGCTGCCGGCAGGGCGCGCCGAGCCAGCGCTCGGCGAGGCGTGCGCGCGCGCCGGCAGGAGGAACGGAACGGGCCCCGGCTCACGATGCTCTCCAGTGTTGCGGCTCGGGCGTGCCGGTAGGAGGATTGCCGGATGTCCGACCGGGTGAGCATCACCATCGACGGAGGGGTCGCCGACGTACGGCTCAACCGTCCCGACAAGCTGAACGCCGTCGACGGCCCGATGTTCAGCGCCCTCGTCGAAGCCGGCGAGTCGCTGAAGGCCGACCGCAGCGTGCGAGCCGTCGTCCTCTCCGGTGAGGGGCGCGGGTTCTGCTCGGGGCTCGACTTCTCGAGCTTCAAGGCGATGGGCGACGGCGAGCTCGGCTCGTCGCTCGGCGACGCGCCCCGCCGCGACGACGGCCGGATCACGAACGTCGGGCAGCAGGCCGCCTACGTGTGGACCGAGATGCCCGCGCCGGTGATCGCCGCGGTCCACGGTCCTGCACTCGGCGCGGGCTTCCAGATCGCGCTCGCTGCCGACATCCGCTTCATCGCACCTGACGCGACGATGTCGGTGCTCGAGATCCGCTGGGGTCTGGTCCCGGACATGACCGGGACGCAGATGCTGCCGCGCCTCGTCGGCCTCGACGTGGCGAAGGAGCTCTCGTTCACGGGCCGCATGGTGTCGGGCACCGAGGCGGTCGAGCTCGGTCTCGCCACCCACCTCGCCGACGATCCCCGCGCCGCCGCACTCGCGCTCGCGCGCGACATCGCGTCGAAGAACCCGCACGCGATCCGCGGCGTGAAGGCGTTGTTGAACATGGCTGGCCAGGTGCCGCTCGCCGAGGGCTTCAAGGCCGAGGAGCGCACGATGGCGTCGCTGATCGGTAGCCCGAACAACGTCGAGGCGATCACCGCTTACTTCGACAAGCGCGAGCCGGTCTTCGAGGACTGAACGCGTCGATCAGTAGCCGATCGCGGCGCCGGTGAGCGCCCGCGGGTCGGCCGCGCCGGCGAGGCCCGAAGCGGTCACCTCGACGAGCTGCGCGTGGCCGAAGGTGCCCGTCACCCCGTCGACGACCTCGACGGTGTGGCCACGGGCCTCGAGCCCCGCGACCCAGTCCGCGGCTGCGTCACGCTCCACGTTGACGACGGTCGCGTCGGGATCCGTCCACGTGTCGAAGCCCGACGACGCCGCTTGGCGCAACGCCCACCGGGGCGCGGTGATGGCGTGTCCTGGCGATTCCCCGTCCACGAGCGTGCGTGCCAGCAACTGGAGCAGGATCTGCGGCTGCGTGTCACCGCCCATCGTCCCGATCACCGCGCGCAGCGACCCGTCGGGACGGGTCACCAGCGCGGGCGACAAGGTGTGCGGCGGGCGCTTGCCCGGCCCGTACTCGGCGGGATGGCCGGGTTCGAGCGAGAATCCGATGCCGCGGTTGTGCAAGCCGATGCCCGTCGCCGGCTCGAAGAGCATCGAACCGAACCCGGACGCGTTGGACTGGATCAGCGACACACCCATGCGGGCCTCGTCGACCGCGCACAGGTACGTGGTGTCGCCGGCGGACGCGGGCGCGGCGAGCGTGGCCCGCCGTGCCGGGTCGACCAGCGCGCGCCGTCGCGCAACCTCGTCGCGGTCGAGGAGTGGGGTCACGTCCGCGTGCTCGTGCAGCACCGACGGCCGGTCGTGCGCCGCGACCCTCGCGGACTCGATGAGCAGGTGCGCCCACCCCGCGTCGCGCGGATCCGGCAGCCGCAACCCGGACGCGATCGCCGCGCCGAGCAGCGTCAGGTAGCCCTGCGAGTTCGGGGGGATGGTCCACACGTCGTGGTCCCAGACGCGCACGTGGATCGGCCCGACCCAGTCGGCGAGCGGGCGGGCGAGGTCGTCGCGGGTGTACTCGCCATGGCCGAGCTCGAGCAGGCCCTCGCCGAAGGGCCCCTGGTAGAAGCCGGCGCGGCCGCGGGCGACGATCGCCCCGAGCGCGTCCGCGACCCCCGGCCGGCGGATCAGGTCTCCGTGGCGCACCGTGCCGCCCGCGGTCAGGTCGCCGGCCCCCGCGACGTCGCGCAGCAACGTGATCGCGGCAGCGAGCAACGGCGACGCCGGGAACCCGCTCGCCGCGTACACGATCGCCGGCTCGAGCACCGTCGCGAGCGGCAGGGCGCCGAATCGTTCGTGCAGTGCGAGCCAGCCGTCGACGCAGCCGGGGACTGGTACCGAGCGGATGTCACCCCGGAACGGCATCTCGGTGTGCCCCTCGAGCCGGAGCTGCACGGGGTCCGCGCCGCTGCCGGCCCGGCCGGATGCGTTGAGCGCGGCGGGGCCGCCCCGGCCGTCGTGCACGAGCGCGAAAAGATCGCCGCCCATCCCGCACAGGTGCGGGCAGGTGACGGCGAGCACCGCGCTGGCGGCGACGGCGGCATCGGCCGCGGTGCCGCCCTTGTGCAGCATCGCCACCCCTGCTGCGGACGCCAGGTGGTCGACCGACGCGACCATCCCGTGCGGGGCGTGGCGGGTCGCGGCCTGCATCTCCGGCGAGGTTACTGTCGAGCGCAGATGGCCGCTGCGCGCTTCGTCCCGGTTCTCGACCTGGCTCGGGACGTTGCCGACCCGATCGTGTTCCTGGTTGGTCCGGGCACGGTCGCCGTCGTCGGCGTCGATGTCGTCGGCGACCGCGGCCAAGTGTTCGACCTCCACGCGGGGATCTGCGTCGGGACGCTCGATGGGCGCGCCTGCTTCGCGCTGTCCGTCGACCATGACGAGCATCCGGACGCGCAACCGCTCATGGGCTTGTGGGGCCGTGTCGACGAAACGGTGTGGACGGTCGCCGGCCGCGCCGTGCAGCTCGTGGAGTGGGAGCGCACGCATCGGTTCTGCGGCCGTTGCGCGACGCCGACCGAGCCCGCCACCGGCGAGCGGGCCCGCCGCTGCCCGGCGTGCGGGTTGCTCGCGTTTCCCCGCCTCGCTCCCGCGATCATCGTGCTCATCGAGCGCGACGACGGGTGCGCGCTGCTCGCGCGGGGACGCACGTTTCCCATCCCGATGTACAGCTGCCTCGCCGGCTTCGTCGAGCCGGGCGAGACGCTCGAGCAAGCGGTGCACCGCGAGGTGGCGGAGGAGGTTGGCCTGCAGATCGACGGCGTGCGCTACTGGGCGAGCCAGCCGTGGCCGTTCCCGCACTCGTTGATGCTGGGCTTCAACGCCCGCTACGCCGGCGGCGACCTCGTGGTCGACGAGAACGAGATCGTCGACGCGCAGTGGTACCGCCCGGACGCGTTGCCGCCGATCCCGCCGGCGATGAGCATCGCCCGGCGCCTCATCGACGACTGGGTCCGTCGCAGCTGCGAATGATCGACGAGCTGCGCTCGATCGTCGGTGCCGCTCACGTGATGACGGACCCCGCGGTGACGGCGGCGTACTCGATCGACTGGACCGGACGGTTCCGCGGGTCGACACCCGCGGTGGTGCGGCCGGGCTCGGCCGAGGAGGTCGCCGCGGTGGTGGCGGTGTGCGCGCGTGCCGGTCAGCCGATCGTGCCGCAGGGCGGCAACACCGGCCTCGTCGGCGGCAGCGTGCCGCTCCACGGCGAGATCGTGCTGTCGTTGCAGCGCCTCGACCGCATCACCGACGTCGACGAGGCGAGCGGCCAGCTGACCGCCGGTGCGGGCGCGACCATCGCCGCGGTACGCGACACGGCGCGGCGCGCGGGATGGGACTACGGCGTGGACTGGGCAGCACGTGACAGCGCGACAGTCGGCGGCTCGATCGCGACGAACGCGGGCGGTGTGCGCGTGTTGCGTCACGGCGACACGCGTGCACGGCTCCTCGGCGTGGAAGCAGTGCTCGCCGACGGTTCGGTCGTGTCACACCTCGCGGGCCTGCTGAAGGACAACACCGGCTACCACTTGCCGTCGCTGCTGTGCGGTAGCGAGGGCACGCTCGCGGTCGTCACCGCGGCGCGCCTCGCGCTCGTGCCCCGCAACGACGAACGCGTGGTCGCGCTGGTCGGCCTCGACGACGTGGATGCAGCGGTACGGGCGTGCGGCAGGCTGCGGCGTGATCTCGCGTCGCTCGAAGCGGTCGAGCTGTTCCTGGCGGACGGTGTCGATCTCGTCTGCGCCCAGCTCGGGCTCCCACCGCCGCCGTTCGCCGCCGCCGTCTACCTCCTCGTCGAATGCGCCGGCCGGACCGATCCTTCGGCAGAGCTGGCCGGCGCGGTCGACGCGCTCGGCGCGGGGGCGGTGGCCGTGGCGGTCGAGCCGGCGCGCCGAGCCGCGCTGTGGCGCTACCGGGAGGCGCACACCGAGGCGATCAACGCGATCGGCCCGCCCCACAAGCTCGACGTCACCGTGCCCGCGCACGCGATGGCGCGCTTCGTCGCCGACGTGCGCATCGCGGTGTCCGCGGTCGCTCCGTCGGCCCGGGTGTGGATCTTCGGGCACGCCGCGGACGGCAACCTCCACGTCAACGTGACCGGCGTCGAGCCGGGAGACGAGGCGGTCGACGGCGCGGTGCTGGAGCTGGTCGCCGCGTCGGGCGGGAGCATCTCCGCGGAGCACGGCATCGGCGTCGCAAAGCGCAAGTGGCTGCACCTGAACCGCAGCCCGGCCGAGCTGGCGGCGATGCGAGCGATCAAGCGGGCACTGGACCCCGCCGGGATCCTCAATCCGAACGTGCTGCTCCCTTGACGTCGAACGCACGCAGCTCGGTCTTCTGAATCTTGCCGGTACCGCCCTTCGGCAGCTCAGGGAGGAACACCACGGACTTCGGGGCCTTGAAGCGGGCGAGGCGCTCCTGCACCCAGCCGATGACCTCGCGCTCGGTCAGCGGCGCCGCGCCCGGCTTGAGCGAGACGAACGCGCGTGGCACCTCACCCCAGCGCTCGTCGGGCACACCCACCACCGCGACCTCGGCGACCGCGGGATGCGCGGCGATCGCCTTCTCGACCTCGACCGACGAGATGTTCTCGCCGCCCGAGACGATCACGTCCTTCTTGCGATCCACGATCGTGAGGTACCCGTCAGGGTCGACGACCGCCAGATCGCCGGTGCGGAGCCACCCGCCCCGAAGCGCGGCGGCGGTCTCGTCGGGGCTGTTCCAGTAGCCGATCATCACGTGGTTCGAACGGGCGACGATCTCGCCGACGGTCGCACCATCCCATGTCACCTCGTTGTCGTCGTCGTCGACGACGCGCACGTCGACACCGAGGATCGGCAGCCCCGTCGTCGTCCGCCGCGCCAGCGACTTCGGTTCCCCCGGCTTGTCGAGCGAGCGGGTCAGCGTCGGGCTCGACTCGGTCATCCCGTACCCGCAGATGCATTCGCACCCGAGCCGGTCCTCGACTTCCGCCACGAGCTCGGGGCCTGCGGGTGCCCCGCCGATCGACACCTGTCGCAGCGACGACACGTCGCGGCCGTCGAGGGAGGGATGGTCGATGATCGCGCGCGCCATCGCGGGCACGAGGAACAGCCGTGTCACCCCTTCAGCCTCGACGAGGCGCAGCACCTCGCTGGCATCGAAGCGGGGGAGCAGCACGTGCACTCCGCCGAGGCCGGTGACGTAGTGGGGCGTGCCCCAACCGTTGACGTGGAACAGCGGGATCGTGTGGATCACCACGTCGTCGCCGGTGAGCCCCCCGGTCAGCGCGTTGTGCACCGCGTGCAGGTACAGCGCGCGGTGCGAGAGCAGCGCGCCCTTCGGGGTGCCGGTCGAGCCTGACGTGTAGAACAGCTCGGCGGGCGCGTTCTCGTCGACGTCGGGTGGCGGGAACGGCTCCGCCGGCTGCGCGGCGAGCGCCGCTTCGTAGTCCGCGCCCAGCACCACCTGGCGCGTGCCGTGCCCGGGATCGGGCTGGTCGGGGTGGCGGAACAGCACCGAAGCGCCGCTGTCGTCGAGCACGAATCGCAGCTCCGCCGGCGCGAGCCGGATGTTGAGCGGAAGCAGCACCGCGCCCGCGAGCAGCACGCCGTAGTAGGCCTCGAGCAGCTCGTGCGTGTTCCCGCACAGCCAGGCCACGCGTGCGCCGGGGCGCACCCGGAGCGCGCCGGACAGCAACCACGCGAGCCGGTCACAGCGCGCCGCGAAAGCCGCGTAGGTGAAGCGGGCGTCGCCGTCGACGACGCCCACCCGTGCGGGGAACAGGCGGCGGGCCCGGTTCAGGAAGTCGAGCGGGGTGAGTGGGACGTTCAAGCGAACCACTGCCCGCGCCGTTCGAGCGTGGCGCGCAGCACCTTCGGCCGGTCGGTCATGATCCCGTCGACGCCGAGGTCGAGGAGGCGGTCCATCTCGGCCTCTTCGTCGATCGTCCACACGTGCACGTGCATGCCGCGCCGGTGTGCTTCCTCGATGAAGGCAGCGGTGACGATCTCGGTATCGAGGTAGTGCGTCGGCACCTGCACGCACGGTGCCGGCAACTCGCCAACGGCCGCCGACGCGCGTGCGTCGGACTCTGCCGCGAGTCCGAGCTGCAACGTCTCCATCGGCCCGAGCGACGTGCACACCCCGGGCAGCATCGCCCGGATGCGGGCCAGGCGCTCGTCGCTGAACGCACCGATGCACACCCGGTCGACCGCGTCGCACCGGCGCAGCGTGGCGAGGAGCGGCTCGACGGCGCGGTCGTGCTTCGGATCGATGTTCACCCGCAGGTCGGGCCACGCGCCGAGCAGATCCTCGAGCAGCGGGATCGGTTCACGGCCGTCGACCTTCGCGTCGCGCACCACCGACCACGGCAGCTCGTCGATGCGGCCATGGCCATCGGTGACACGGTCGAGCACGTCGTCGTGGAACGCAAGCAGCACGCCGTCGGCCGTCACGTGTACGTCGGTCTCCACATGGTGGTAGCCGAGGGCGACCGCGTGCGCGAACGCGGGCATGGTGTTCTCGGGCACCTCGCTCGCGCCGCCCCGGTGCGCGAACGGGATGGGTCCCGGCCAGTCCAAGAACGCGAACTCGTCGGCGCGCGCCACGCCGGCGACGTTATCCAGCCGGGGTTCATCCAGCCGCGGTCATCCAGTGGGGCTCGTCAGCGGTGTGCGGTCCCACCCGGGGCGCAGTGGCATGCCCGATGCGCCCCGGTCTGGCTTGACCGCGAGGATCTGGTGGACCTGGGTCCGGTTCGCCTCGAAGTTCACCGCCGAGCCCGCCATGTAGAGCCGCCAGATGCGCGCCCGGGCCGGACCGACGAGCGCAACCGCCTCGTCCCATGCCCCCTCGAGGTTGGCGACCCAGCACCGCAAGGTCTTCGCGTAGTGCTCACGGAGCGACTCGACATGGCGGACCTCGAAGCCGGCCTGCTGCACGATCGACACCACCCGGCCGACCTCGTGGAGCTCGCCGTCGGGGAACACGTACCGCTCGATGAACCCCGACCGCGAGAACCGCGCTCGGGTGCCGGTGCCGACCGTCGCCCGCAGACCCGCACGTGCACCGCCACCTCCACGGACTCTGGCTGGACGGCTGATGCCGTGGTTGAGGAGCCGGGCGCCGGGCGCCAGCAGCTCGAAGAGCCGCCCGAAGTACTCGGCGAGGCGCGCCTCGCCGACGTGTTCGAACATGCCGATCGAACAGATCGCGTCGTACGGTCCGTCGGCGATCGCGCGGTAGTCCTGGTTGCGAATCTCCACCCGGCCGGCGAGGCCCGCGTCCGCCACTCGCTTCGTCGCGAGGTCGACCTGTTGCTCGGAGATCGTCACGCCGACGGCATCGACGCCGTGATGCGTCGCCGCGTGCAGCACCATGCCGCCCCACCCACAGCCAACGTCGAGCAGGCGCATGCCGGGACGCAACCCGAGTTTGCGCGACACCAGCTCGTACTTGCTGGCCTGCGCGTCCTCGAGCGACATGTTCTCGTCGCTGAACACCGCGCACGAGTAGGTGAGCGACGGACCGAGGATGAGCCGGTAGAACTCGTTCGACACGTCGTAGTGATGAGAGATCGCGGCGCGGTCGCGCTCGATCGAGTGGCGCCGGCCGCGCAGGCGGGCCTCTTCGGGCGGCGGGGGGAGCGGCCGCAGGTTCCGGATCCCGAGCTCGCGGGCGACGGCAGCGATCTGCGCGACGTGCAGCCGCACGTCGGGGAGGCGGTCGCGCAGCGACAGCGCAGCGAAGATGTCGCCCTCGACGTCGAGGTCGCCGGCGACATACGCGCGCGCGAACCCCAGCTCGTTCGGCGCGGTCACAATCCTGCGCAGCGCGTCGGGCGAGCGCAGCACGATCGTCGCAGCGGCATCGGGTGGACCGAGCGCGCTGCCGTCGTAGGCTCGGATCGCGACCGGCAGGTCGGTCCCCAACACGGATTCGACGATCGAAGCCAAGGCCATGGGGGCCACCTCCGTCGAGCACGCCGTTGTCGGGTTCAAGCATGCCCCGTACCGGGGAGGGGAGCCACATGGCCGAGCAAGAGGAGATCCCGCTGGCCGGCGAGCGGTTCACGACCGCGGAGGTGATCGAGGTGCCCAGCCCCTACGACGGCTCCATCGTCGGTCGGGTGCCTCGGTGCGGGCCGGCCGAGGTCGACCGTGCCGTTCGCACCGCGGCCGGCGTACTGGCGCGCAACCCGCTGCCGCCGTGGCGCCGTGCCGAGATCCTCGACCGCGCGGCGGCGCTGCTCGCCGAGCGCCACGAAACCTTCGCCCGCACGATCGCGCTCGAGGCGGCAAAGCCGATCAAGACCGCACGCGTCGAAGCCACCCGTGCGGTCAGCACGTTCCGGTTCGCGGCCGCAGTGGCGCGGACGCTGACCGGTGAGATGGTCGCGCTCGACGCGAGCGACGTCGGCGAGGGCAAGCTCGGCTTCGTGCTGCGGGTGCCGGTCGGCGTGATCGGCGCGATCTGCCCGTTCAACTTTCCGCTGAACCTCGTGGCCCACAAGCTCGCGCCAGCCATCGCCGCGGGCTGCCCGGTGGTGCTCAAGCCCGCCAGCCAGACGCCGCTGTCAGCCATCGCGCTCGCGGACCTGCTGCTCGACGAGTGCGGGCTGCCGCCAGGGTGGCTGAGCGTCGTGACCGGCAGCGGCGCCGACGTCGGCAACGCGCTCGTCGACCACGACGGCGTCGCGATGATCACGTTCACCGGGTCGCCACCGGTCGGCTGGGGCATCCGGTCGCGGGCCCCCCGCAAGCGGGTCGGCCTGGAGCTGGGCAACAACGCGCCGGTGATCATCGAGCCGAGCGGTGACTGGAAGGCAGCCGCGGCGAAGATCAAGGTTGCCGGCTTCAGCCATGCGGGCCAGTCGTGCATCTCCACCCAGCGTGTGTTCGTGCACCGGTCGATCCACGACGACTTCGTCGCTGCGCTGGTCGACCAGGTGTCCTCGCTCGTGCTCGGCGACCCGCTCGACGAGACGACCGACGTGTCGTCGCTCATCTCCGAGCACGACACCGAGCGGGTCAGCTCGTGGATCGAGGAGGCGGTGGCCGGCGGTGCGCATGTGGAGATCGGTGGGCGGGTCGAAGGCCGCTTGCTCGAGCCCACCGTGCTCACGGGCGTGCAGCCCGAGATGAAGGTGTGCGCCGACGAGGTGTTCGGACCAGTCGTCGGGATCGCGCCTTACGACGCCGTCGACGACGCGCTGCGGCTCGCGAACGACACGCGTTACGGACTGCAGGCAGCGATCTACACGAACGACCTCGACGTCGCGCTGCGCGCGGCGCGCACGCTCGACTTCGGCGGCGTGCTGGTCAACGAAGTACCGACCTGGCGCACCGACCAGATGCCGTACGGCGGTCTGCGCGACAGCGGCAACACGCGCGAGGGTCCGGCCTACGCGGTGAGGGAGATGACCGAGGAGCGTCTGATCGTCATCCAGCCCTGAACACGGTGTCGGCTCGCGCGGCCCGCGGTCGCTACGGTCGCCGTGTGGACCTGACCGCTCGCTTCGCCGCTCTCGTGCAGGGCCCGGAGCCAGCGATCCACCTCGACCAGCTCGCGCTGCTGGTAGCCGCACACGCCCAGCCCGGTCTCGACGTTGGCCGTACCATCGACCGCATCGACGAGATCGCTGAGCGATGTCCCGACCGATCGTTCGCCGGAATCGTCCACCACCTCTTCGTGACCGAAGGCTTCGCGGGCAACCGGGACGACTACTACGACCCGCGCAATTCCTTCCTCGACGCCGTGGTCGAGCGCCGGCTCGGCATCCCGATCACGCTCGGCATCATCGCCATCGAGATCGGCCGGCGCATCGGGGTGCCGGTCGTCGGCATCGGCATGCCTGGCCACTTCCTCGTGCGCGACGCGATGTCCACGGAGCGATACGCGGACCCGTTCGAGGGCCGGCTGCTCGACGCCGCCGGTTGCCGCGAGCTGTTCTCGCGAGCCCAGGGCGGTGCCGGCTTCGACGAGCGGTATCTCGCGCCGGTCGGCACACGCGCCATCGTCGCCCGGCTGCTCGCGAACCTGAAGGGCATCTACCTCGCGCGTCGCGATCGCCGGAACCTTGCCTGGGTGCTGCGGCTGCGGGTCGAGGTGCCGGGTGTGCCGCTCGAGGAACGCCGCGAGCTGGCCTCTGCGCTCGCCGCGGATGGCCGGTTCCTCGACGCGGCCGGCCAGCTCGACGAGCTCGCGACACTGGCCAAGGAGTTGGGCGCGGCCGAGCTGGTCGAGGAGGCCGAGCGCGGCGCTACCCGCCTGCGCGCCCGGTTGAACTGAGTACGGCTGCGCCGGCTGCGTACCGCCGCGCCGATGCGGCACGCTGGGCGGCGTGGCTGTCCTGCTGCTGGTCCTGTTCCTCGCCGCCGTGGCCCTGCTCATCGCGCTGGGCCGCGCCGAGCGCGCCCGCCGGCGGGCCGCGGCCGCCACCGTGTCGCTGGTGGTGGACAGCTGGGGCGTCAAGCGCACGCTGGCCGACGGCCGCTACGAGGAGGTCAGCTGGGCGGAGCTGCAGGAGGTGCGGGCGATCACGCTGCCCCGGGGGCCTTGGGACGATCGGGTGCGGCTCGTCCTCGACGGCGGCGGCGAGCGCGGCTGCATCGTGCCCTCCGACGTGGCCGGCGAGCACGGCCTGGTCGAGGCGCTCGGCGCGCTGGCCGGCTTCGACCATCGCGCCCTCGCCGAGGCGCTCGAGTCGACCCGGACCGGCAGCCGTGTCCTCTGGCAGCGGGCACCGTCTTCTGCTTGACCGGAGGGTCAAGTTACGCTGCGGGTCATGACGGTGACCGAAGACGAAGTCATCGAGCGGACCGAGAAGCTGCTCGTCGACCACCCGCCGGCCGAGACGCCCGCCGCCGAATTCCTCGGCGCCCAGTTCGACGCCGGCCTGGCCTGGGTGCACTTCCCCGAGGGTCACGGTGGGCTGAACGCCAGCCCGAAGCTGCAGCGGGTCATCAACGACCTGCTCGCCAAGGCCGGCGCGCCGATGGCCTACGGGCGCAACCCGATCGGCTACGGCATGGGCGCGCCGACGATCGTGACACACGGCAGCGAGGCGCAGCGCACCCGCTACCTCCGGCCGCTGTTCACCGGCGAGGAGATCTGGTGCCAGCTCTTCAGCGAGCCCGGCGCCGGCTCCGACGTGGCGTCGCTGTCGACCCGCGCCGTGCGCGACGGCGACGAGTGGGTCGTCAACGGCCAGAAGGTCTGGACCACGCTCGCGCACCTCGCACGCTGGGGGATGCTCATTGCCCGCACCGACCCGGACGCGCCGAAGCACAAGGGCATGACGTACTTCGTCGTCGACATGCACGCACCCGGCGTCGAGGTCAAGCCACTGTTCCAGATCACCGGCGAGGCCGAGTTCAACGAGGTGTTCTTCACCGACGTCCGCATCCCCGATTCGGAGCGGCTCGGCGAGGTGGGCGAAGGCTGGCGCGTGTCGCTGACGACGCTGATGAACGAGCGCGTCGCGATCGGTGGCCAGGTCCCGCCTCGCGGCGGTGGGTTCATCGGCGAAGCGGTGAAGGTGTGGCGAGACAAGGGCCACCGCGATCCGGCGCTGCGCGACCAGTTGATGAAGCTGTGGGTGCGCGCCGAAGTGCTCCGGCTCACCAACATACGCGCGCAGCAGATGCGCGCGATGGGCAACCCCGGGCCGGAAGGCTCGATCGGCAAGGCCGCGTCTGCCGATCTCAACAAGGACATCTCCGCGTTCACCATGAACCTGCTCGGTCCCGAAGGGATGCTCAAGCCGGGTGGCTACCCGATGGATCGCCCCAAGCACGCGATGTTGTGGTCGAACCCGCAGCAGGCGTTCCTGCGGGCGCGGGCCAACTCCATCGAGGGTGGCACCACCGAGATCATGAAGAACATCCTCGGTGAACGGGTGCTCGGCCTGCCCGGCGACGTGCGCGTCGACAAGGACCTGCCCTGGAGCCAGGTGCCGCGTAGCTGATCCTCGCGCTGGTCGGTGGGTACCTCTCAGCCCTCGAGCAGGTCGCGGACGTGGCCGTGCTCGTTGATCGACCGAAGCTGGCGCTGGCCGGTGCGCGCCGCCATCACCCGGGAGATGCCGGTGTAGGCAGGCTCGAAGAACATCATCGTCGGGATGGCGAGGACGTGCGCGAGGTAGGCGTTGATCACGCCGCCGTGGCACACGATCGCGACGGTGCGTCCCGGGTTCGCGGCGATGACCCGCTCGACCGCCTCGACCACCACGGCCTGGAACGTCGCGGGGTCGACCTCGCCGTCAGCACCCCAACGCCCGGCGATGAGGTCGTCCCAGCGCTCGTCCTTCTCTGCCTTCAGCTCCTCGTACGGGATGTAGAAGTGGGAGTGGCGATCGAACTCGGCGAGCTCTTCGTCGATGACGATCTCGTGGCCGGTCCGTGCCGCGACGTGCTCCGCGGTCTGGCGGGCGCGGCGCAGCGGGCTCGCCATCAGCAGGTCGATGTCCTCGCCGGCGAGGAACGCGGCGAGCGCCTCGGCTTGCGCGTGGCCGGTCTCGCTCAGCTCGGGGTCGGCAGCGACGCCCTCCTCGTTCTCCACCCGGTGCGGCAGCGCGTGGCGGATCAGGAGCAGCTGCATCGCGGCGAACGTAGTGCCGTAGGGTCGCGGGCGTGGAAGTGCTGTCGAGCCGGGTGCTGCTCACGCCGCTCGACTTCGAGCGCTCGCGCCGGTGGTACACCGAGGTGCTCGGTCTGCGCGTCTACCGCGAGTACGGCGTCGACGGCCGCGTCACCGGTGTCGTGCTGTTCCTCGGCGGCGGGTTCCTCGAGCTCAACGGCACGAGCTCGCCGCCTGGGCGCGATCCCATGCCGGTGACGTTGTGGCTTCAGGTCCCCGACCTCGACGCGGAGCACGCCCGGTTGATCTCGACGGGCCAGGTCACCGTGCTCGCCCCGCCGCGCACGATGCCGTGGGGGCTGCGCGAGATGTGGATCGAGGATCCCGACGGCGTACGGCTCGTTCTCGTCGAGGTCCCGGAGGGCCACCCGTTGCGGCGCCGGCTGGAGCTCGAGGGCTCGGGCGACCGGCCCGCGGACCGCTAGGTCCGGCAGGTAGCCGGACAGCTAGTCTGAGGCGGTGCGCACGCGGCCGACGTCGGTGCTGGTGGTCGACGACGACAGCAGCGTGCGGTCGATGCTCGGGTACCTGCTCGAGGATGCCGGCTACGAGGTGCGCGAGGCCGAAGGTGGTGCGGCCGCCATCACCTCGCTCACGGTCGATCCGCCCGACTGCGTCGTGCTCGACCTCGCCATGCCGGACATCGACGGCGTCGACGTGCTGCGCGCCCGCAGCCTCGGAGGGTTCGCACCGGACACGCGGGTGCTCGTGCTCACCGCAAGGACCGGTGCGACCGACGCAGTGTGGTGCTGGGAGCTCGGCGCCGACGAGTACCTCACCAAACCCGTCGATCCCGACCGGTTCCTGCGCGAGGTGCGCCAGCTGCTCGCTCGCACCCCCCGCCAACTCGAGCAGCGCCGCCGCAGCGGCCTTGCCGACGCGCGCGCCCGTGACGCGCTCGAGGCCGCGTTCGCGCCGAAGGACCGGTGACGGCAGCGGCGGTCTCGCCGTGATCCGGCGATGAGCGATTCTCGCCCCGTCTCGCTTTCGGGCTCGGGACCACCCGAGACCGTGCTCGACCCCGAACCGGCGGAGGCCCGCCGCGCCCTCGACGACGCGCTCGCCTGCGAACCGGCCGACCGCAGGAGCGCGATCGCCGCGGTCGTCGCGCGCTGGCCGCGCTTTCTCGACGGCTGGGCGCGCCTCGGGGAGTACGCCCGCGACGACGTCGAGGCCTATGCGGCGTTCCGGGTCGGCTACCACCGAGGGCTCGACCGGCTGCGGCAGGGAGGCTGGCGCGGTTCGGGTTTCGTGCGCTGGACGCACCCGGACAACCGCGGGTTCCTGCGCGCGCTCGCCGGCCTGCAACGGATGGCAGCCGCCATCGGCGAACGCGACGAGGCAGACCGCTGCGCGCAGTTCCTCCGCCAGCTCGACCCGTCCTGGCCCCCGCCCGACCTGGACTGAGGCCGGTTGACCGAATCGCTGATTTTCCGAGACTCCCCGCATTTCAGGTTGCCAAGCGAACTGGTGTTCGATATGGTGGCCGTACCCCTCGAGAGCGGGGTGCGACGCGCTCTCCTCGATCCGTCATCGCCGATTGGCAGATTGGAGGAGCGTCGTGGCCCCGTCGGAGTTCCCAGCGTGCGGGTTGCGCGCCGCGGCGGACTCGCTGCTGCGGGAGCTGGTCGCGTTCGAACCGGGGACCTTCGCCGGCGACGACTGCGCGGGCGTGGTCGAGTTGCTCGCTCGCGTCGACAAGGCGTGCGCAGCGGCACGGCTGCGAGCGGCGGCGCGCGCGGCTGCATGCGGTGCGCCGGTCGCGAGGGGCTTCGTGCGCGCGTCGGACTGGCTGGCGCAGCACACCGGCACGTCGATCAGCGAGGCGCAGCGCACGCTTCAGATCGCCGCCAAGCTGGAGGCGCTGCCGGCGACCCGCGACGCCGTTGTGGCCGGCGAGCTGTCAGTTGACCAGGCGCACGAGATCGTGGCCACCGTCGAGGCGTGCCCTGACGCCGAGCGGGCGATGCTGGCCGCGGCGCGAGCGGGCAACCTGTGGTCGCTGCGCGACGAAGGGCGACGGCGGCGGCTGTCGGCGGTGGACGTCGAGACGTTGCATCGCCGCCAGCACGCGGCGCGCTTCCACCAGCACTGGCGCGACGGCGACGGGATGATCCGCGACACGGGCGCGCTGGCGCCGGAAGCCGGTATCGCGGTGATGAACCGGCTGGACGGGGAGACCGATCGCGCGTGGCGTGCTGCTCAGCGCTCCGGGCGGCACGAGTCGCGTGAGCGCTATGCCGCCGACGCCTTCGCCCGGGTCGTCACCGGAGGCGGCTCGGGGCGTCCGGGTCGCGCCGATGTCGTGTTCGTGCACGACGTCGGTACAGGGACGAGCACTGTGATCGGTGGCGGCCCGGTGCCGGCGCCGACGGTCCGGGTCGCGCTCGAGGACGCGTTCGTGAAAGCGGTGCTCCACGACGGCACGAAGGTCGACACGGTTGCGCACTATGGCCGGCACTTCCCGGCGATCCTGCGGACCGCCCTCGAGATCGGGGATCCGCCCGCGTTCGAGGGGCAGGCGTGCGTCGACTGCGGCCGCCAGCTCGGCCTCGAGTGGGACCACCTCGACCCGGTCGCGAACGGCGGGCTCACGGCGCTGGGCAACCTGCGCCCGCGCTGCACGCTGTGCCACCACGCGAAGACCGAGCGCGATCGAGCGGCGGGGTTGCTGGCGCGCCCACGTGCGAAGGCGCCACCGTGATCGTGCTCCGCGGTCGGCGTGCCCCGCGGTCGGCGTGTTCCGGTACGGCCGCCGCCGTCCTACCCAGGCCGGTGGTCCCACTAGCCTCCGTGTCCGTGGCCGCACCAGGAGGAACGGGCCCGATCGGGCCGTACCCGCCCGGTGTGGACGCTCCCGCCGAGCGTGAGGAGTACGACAAGCTGCGCCGGCGACTGCTGTGGAGCTTCCCGTCGGGGCTGTACGTGATCGGCTCCCGAGACGGCGAACGGCGCAACGCGATGACGGCGAACTGGTGCATGCAGGTGAGCTTCGATCCGAAGCTGCTGGCGGTGTCGATCGACCGTGAGGCGTTCACGCACGAGCTCATCGCTGCCGGCGGTGCGTTCTCGGTGTGCACCGTCCACCGGGAGGATCGTGCGATCGTGCGCAAGTTCACCAAGCCGGTCGAGGTGGACCTCGACGCCCGGACGCTCAACGGTGTGCCGTTCCACGACGGCCGTGTCACGGGTGTGCCGGTGCTCGACCAAGCGGTCGCAGTGGTCGAGTGCGAGGTGCGTCAGTCCGTGCCGTGCGGCGACCACACGCTGTTCGTGGGAGAGGTCGTCGACGCGCGATTCCTGCAGTCCGAGGACACGCCGGTCCTGCGGATGGAGGACACCCGGCTCAACTACGGCGGCTGACGATGCACACACCGTTCCGTGCACGGTCTTGTCCGCAAGCCGCGGTACTGCTCGTCGTAGCTCTCCTCGGAGCTCTCGCCGGTGCGTTCGCGGCCGGATGCAGCAGCGGGAGCAAGAGCAACTCAGTCGTGCAGGGCGGCGACCAGTTGCTGACCCTCGACAGCTCGTCGACGGCAGGCCCCGCGAGCACAGCAAGCACGGCGAGCACGGCCGGCACCGCGAGCAGCGCGACCGGGCCGGCTGGTTCCTCCGCGCCCGCAGCGGGCACGCTCGGCACCACTGCCGGGGGCGGCTCGCCCGGGTCGCCCGATGCGCACGGTCCGGTCGGGTCGTTCGCGACCGCGTACCTCACCCCGGCCGTGTCGCGCGGGGTGGTCGTCGAAGTGCACGCGCAGCCGGGCGCGTCCCCGCACGCCGCGAGCATCGATCATCTGCGCTCGGTGCTGGCCGCGGTGACCGGCAAACCGGTGTCGGAACGCAACGGGCCGGCGATCCCCGGCGGCGCGCACGCGTGGTCGGCCGACGAGCTGCGATCGCTGGCGGACGCGCCCGGCTCGGCGCCCCAGGTACCCGGGTCCGACCTGGCGGTGATGCGGCTGCTGTTCGTCCACGGCACGTTCGGCGACGACCGCAGCGTGCTCGGTGTGTCGGTGCGCGGCGACGTCGCCGCGATCTTCATCGACGAAGTCGCGGCATCGGCGTCGCCGCTGACCGGCAGCGAGCGCATCGAGACCGCGGTCGTGACGCACGAGGCAGGCCACCTGCTCGGTCTCGTCGATCTCGTCCTGCACACCGGTCGCGCCGACCCGCAGCACCCCGGCCACTCGACGAACCCCGGCTCGGTGATGTACTGGGCGGTGGAGTCGAACCTGGTGAGCGACCTGCTGCAGGGTGGCCCACCGACCGAGTTCGACTCCGAGGACCTCGCCGACCTGGCCCGCATCCGGGCGAGCTGACCGTGGCGTGTGCCGCCGTGCAACAGTCGGAACCATGAGCAGGTCCGCCGCCCCGGTCCTGGCGGCCAGCGCCACCGTCGATGCCGTGGTCGAGCCGCTCGGCGTCGCCGGATGCGTGGTCTTCGCGCCGGCGCCGTACCTGGCGGCGGCGCCGAAGGTCCCCCGCGGACGGGGTGCGGCTGCCGAGGGGTTCGCGCCCGAACGGTGATCGTGTTCGACGGCGCGGTCCTCACCGGCGGCGCGAGCCGGCGCATGGGCCGCGACAAGGCCACCCTCGAGGTCGATGGGGTGCCGATGGCCGTGCGGGTCGCCCGCGCGCTCGAAGCCGCCGGCGCCGTCCGTGTGGTTGCCGTTGGCGTGCCCGTACGCGCGACAGGTGCACTCCCCATGCCGGTGATCCCCGACGAACATCCCGGCGCCGGGCCCCTCGGCGGTCTGCTCACTGCTTTGCGGTCCTCGGTGGTAGGTGCAACCGCGGTGCTGGCGTGCGATCTCGTCGATCCGTCTCCGGCGGCAATCGCCGCGCTCGTGGATGTGCTCGCGGACCACGCAGAGCACGCAGAGCACGCGGAGCACGCAGCGGTCGTGCCCCGGGTGGACGGCCGGCCGCAATGGCTGCACGGGGTGTGGGTGGCCGATCGGTGCCTACCCGCGCTCGACGCGGCGTTCGCGGCAGGGGAGCGGTCGATCCACCGGGCCGTCGCCGGCCTCGCTGGCGTGCGCTTCGTCGACCTGGCCAGCGAGCTCACGGCGCATGAGCTCCGCGATGCGGACGAGCCACAGGACCTCGATGCCGTCGATGGCCGCCGGCAGCCGCCGGTAACGTGAGCACGATGAGCGGTCTGCCAGCCGTTCCTGAGATCGAGGTGGACGAGCTTGCCCGGCTGCGTGACGCCGGTGCGCCGCTGATCGATGTCCGGAACCCCGACGAGTACGACAAGGTGCGCGTGCCCGGCGCGCGGCTGATCCCGCTGCCGGAGGTGCCCGAACGGGTGGGCGAGATCGACGCCGGGTCAACGGTGTACGTGATCTGCGCGACCGGCGCGCGCAGTGCACGTGCGGTCGAGTTCCTGAACCGGCAGGGCCTCGACACGGTCAACGTGCGCGGCGGCACGAAGGCGTGGGTGGAGGCGGGCTACCCGGTCGAGTCCGGCGCGGGGTGACCCACTGGTGGGTCGACCGTCCCGGCGAGCTCGAACAGCTGGTCGAGACGCTTGCGACTGAGCCGTCGATCGCGCTCGACACCGAGTTCCACCGCGAGCGGACCTACCACGCGCGGCTCGCGCTCGTGCAGGTCGCATGGCGCCGCGCCGATGGTGGAACGAACATCGCGCTGATCGACGCGCAGGCGATCGACCTGCGCTCGCTCGCACCGATCCTGCGCGGCGAGGCGACGATCGTGATGCACGCGGCCTCGCAGGATCTCGAGGTGCTGGCCGGCGCGTGCGGCGTGCTGCCGCGCACCCTGTTCGACACGCAGGTCGCGGCTGGATTCGCCGGTTACAGCAACCCGTCGCTCGCCGCGCTGGTCCACGGCGTGCTGGGCGTGCGCCTGCCGAAGGGCGACCGGCTGGCCGACTGGCTTCGCCGGCCACTGGACGCCGAACAGCTCGACTACGCGGCGGCCGACGTCGCGCACCTGCTCCCAGTTCATGACTGGCTCGTCGCGCGCCTCGAAGCCGACGGTCGCACGGACTGGGCACGCGACGAGTGCGCGGAGCTGCTCCGCCGTGCCGCGGTCCCTCGCGACCCGGACGAGGCCTGGTGGAAGCTGAAGGAGGCGCGCCAGTTGCGCGGCCGCTCGATCGGCGTCGCGCAGGCCGTGGCCGCGTGGCGTGAGCGGCGGGCAAGTGAGACCGACCAGCCCGTTCGCTTCGTCCTACCCGACCTCGCGTTGGTGGGCATCGCGCATCGCCCGCCGGCCGACGTCGACGAGCTGCGCCGGGTGCGCGGACTCGACGAGCGGCATCTGCGCGCAGGCGCGGCCAAGGAGATCCTCGCCGCGGTCGCCGAAGGGCTCGAGATGCCTCGGGAGCGGTTGCGCCTGCCGCCCGCAGGCGAGGTCGACCGCGAGTTGCGCCCTGCAGTCGGCCTGATCAGCGCCTGGGTTGGCCAGCTCGGCCGCACCTTGGGGATCGACACGACGTTGCTGGCGACGCGTGCCGACATCGAGGCCCTGCTCCGCGGGGTCGAAGACGCCCGCCTCACCACCGGCTGGCGCGCCGAGGTGCTCGGCGAGGACATCCGGCACCTGGTCGCCGGTCGCGCCGCCATCGCCTTCGACGGCAACGGCCGTCTCGTACTGGAGGACAGGTAGTAGCACTCGCGCTCGAGGAACGAAGCACTCAGGCCCTCAGTATCGCGGCGGCATCGGGCGCGAGCAGGCCCGTGTGCAGTTCGTCGCGTTCGATGGTCGACAGAGCAACCCGTGCCCCGGGCGCGACCGAGTGGAGCAGGTCGCGCACGTCCACGAATGCACCCGAGAAGTTCACGAGGACCACGCGGCGGTCGTGCAAGTGCTCATCTGCGTACTCGCGCACGTAGCACAGCACGCCATCGGGTGCGTCGAGCAGGGTGAGCGAGCCGAGCTGCAGTGCGGGGGAGTGGCGGCGGTGCTCCAGCATCCGGCGGTACAGGTGAAGGATCGACGAAGGGTCTGCCGCCATCGCCTCCACCGAGCGCGCACCCGCCTCCGGCGGGAACGGCAGCCATGGCTCCGCGCCGTGCCAGCCGTGGGGCGGGTCGACGTTCCACGGGATCGGCGCACGGCAACCGTCGCGCCCGCCGGGGTCGACGCGGCGCTCCGGTGGGACGACCGCGTCTTCGAGACCGAGCTCTTCGCCCTGGTACAGGAACGGCGTGCCGCGCAGCGTCAGCAACAGGACCGCGGCGGCACGCGCACGCGCCTCCGAACCGCCGTAGCGCGTGCGGTGCCGCGGGTTGTCGTGATTCGACAGCACCCATGTCGGCCACGCGCCACGCGGGTCCAGCTCCTGCTGCACCCGTTCGATGCGTTGCCGCCACTTCGCCGCGTCCCAGGGCGCGTACAGAGGTGGGAAGTTGAACGCGAGGTGCAACTCGTCGCCCTCGCCGTAGTACGTCGCAACCCGGGCGGTGGAAAGGATGTAGACCTCGCCGACCGACACCCGGTCGCCGGGATACGAGTCGATCAGCGCGCGGATCTCGCGCAGGCGGGCGTGCACAGCGGGCGGGTCGAAGCGCCGGTCGTCGAGCAGCTGTTCGAGGCCACCGCCGACGTCGGCGAGGTCGTCGCGCTTGACGATGCCGTGGATCACGTCCATGCGGAAGCCGTCGACACCGCGATCGAGCCAGAAGCGCAGCGTGTTGTGCATCGCGGCGACGACCTCCGGGTTCCGCCAGTTGAGGTCGGGCTGCTCCGGCAGGAACAGGTGCAGGTAGTACTGGCCGGTCGTCTCGTCGAAGGTCCAGGCGCTGTCGCCGGTGAAGGCCGCGATCCAGTTGTTCGGTGGGCCTCCGCCCGGCGCGGGGTCGCGCCAGATGTACCAGTCGCGCCGCGGGTCGTCGCGTGATGACCGGGAGGCCTGGAACCACGGATGCCGGTCCGAGGTGTGGTTCGGCACCCAGTCGATGAGGACCCGCAGGCCGCGGGCGTGCGCGTCGTGGACGAGCCGGTCGAAGTCGTCGAGGGTCCCGAAGAGCGGATCGACGTCGCAGTAGTCGGCCACGTCGTAGCCGAAGTCGGCCATGGGGGAGGGGAAGAACGGTGACAGCCAGATGCCGTCGACCCCGAGCCAGGCGAGGTGGTCGAGGTGCGAGCGGATGCCCTCGAGATCGCCGACCCCGTCACCGTCGGTGTCGGCGAACGACCGCGGGTAGAGCTGCGCGATCACGGCCGTCTGCCACCAGGGAGCCGGAGCCACCGCGGGCAGCGTAGGAGAACCGACCCCGCCTGCTGGTCAACGCCGCGACCTGCCTGGCTAGAATGTCGCTCCGAACACCAGCCAACGACGTGGGAGCTGGCCCGTGAAGAAGGGTCGTCATCGTCGCTTCGAGGAAGCGCGCGCGCTCAAGCGCACCAACGACAACCTCGACGCGCTCTTCGGGCCCGAGGATGCGGAGCCCTGTGTGGAGTGCGGTGCCCTCCCGGGTGCCGATCACGCCTCGTGGTGCCTCGTCGGCAAGGAAGAGGCCGACAGCGACGACGGCTTCTGAAGCAGTTTCAGCGACCGCTTCCGCACTACGGACGGTCGCGCTCGTCGCCCACGTCGACCACGGCAAGACCACGCTGGTCGACGCCATGCTGCGGGCGACGGGCGTGTTCCGCGCCAACCAGGACGTCGTGGAGCGGGTCCTCGACTCGAACGACCAGGAGCGGGAGCGGGGGATCACGATCCTGGCCAAGGCGGCATCGGTCCGCTGGCGAGGCACGCGGCTGAACCTCGTCGATACCCCGGGTCACGCCGACTTCGGCGGCGAGGTCGAGCGGGCGCTCACGATGGTCGACGGCGTGCTGCTGCTCGTCGACGCCGCCGAGGGGCCGCTACCGCAGACCCGCTACGTGCTGTCGAAGGCGATCGCCGCCCACCTGCCGACGGTGCTGGTGCTGAACAAGGTCGACCGCCCCGACGCCCGGCCGGGCGACGTGCTCGCCGAGGTGGAAGAGCTGTTCCTCGACCTGCACCCGCCGGTCGAGCTGCTCGACTTCCCGGTGGTGTCGGCCGTCGCCCGCGAGGGCCGCGCCGTCGCCGGTGTCGGCATGCCCCCGCCCGACGCCGACCTCACCCCGCTGTTCGAGGCGATCGTGGACACCATCCCCGCCCCGGCAGGGGACCCGGACGCACCGTTGCAGGCGCTGGTCACCAACCTCGACGCATCGGAATACCTCGGCCGGCTGGCGATCGGCCGGGTGGTGGAAGGAACGTTGCGCCGCGGCGAGAGCGTCGCGCTCTGCGACGAGGAGACCGCAGAAGGTGAGCCGGTGCTGACGCGCCGGCTCACCCAGTTGCTCGGCTTCGAGGGGATCGGCCGCGTCGAGGTCGACGAGCGCCGCGCCGGCGACTTGTTCGTCGTCGCGGGGTTCCCCGAGGTGGAGATCGGCGACACGCTCGCTGATGCGTCGAACCCGAAGCCACTGCCGCGCCTCGCCGTCGACGAGCCGGTGCTGCGGATGACCTTCGGCGTCAATACCTCGCCGCTCGCCGGCCGCGAGGGCCGGTACCTGACGTCACGACACCTGCGCGAGCGGCTCGACCGCGAGGTGCTCGGCAACGTGTCGATCCGAGTCGAGGAGACCGACTCGCCCGACGTGCTGTCGGTGGCTGGCCGCGGTGAGCTGCAGCTCGCGGTCCTCATCGAGACGATGCGGCGAGAGGGCTACGAGCTGCAGGTCAGCCGGCCCGAGGTCATCGTGCGGGACATCGACGGGCGCCGTCACGAGCCGCTGGAGCGGGTCGTGGTCGACGTGCCCGACGAGCACGTCGGCACCGTCACGCAGGCGGTGGCGCCGCGCAAGGGGCAGGTGGTCGACATCCGCCCAGGCGACCCGGGCCGGTCGATCCTCACCTTCGAGGCCCCGGCACGCGGGCTCATCGGGTTCCGGTCGCTGCTGCTAACCGCCACCCGCGGCACCGCGCTCATCCACCAGCACAACGCGGGATGGATCCCGTGGGCAGGTGAGCTGCCGCACCGGCAGGGCGGCGCGAGGATCGCCGACCGGGCCGGGACGACAACCGGCTACGCGCTCGACAACCTCCAGGCGCGCGGCGAGCTCTTCGTCGGTCCGGGTGTCGAGGTGTACGAGGGCATGGTGGTGGGCGAGAGCGCACGCCCCGACGACATGGTGGTGAACGTCACCCGCGAGAAGCAGAAGACGAACATCCGCACCCACAGCCACGACGAGGCGATCAAGTTGAACCCGCCCCGGACGCTCACGCTCGAGAGCGCGATCGAGTTCATCGCCGACGACGAGCTGGTCGAGGTCACGCCCGCGTCGCTGCGGGTGCGCAAGCGCCTTCTGCGCGAGCAGGACCGCCGCCGTGCGAAGAACTAGGACGAGCCGGTACGCCTACGAGGACCAGCCAGTCACCTCGCCAACCGGACGGCGCGCTCGACGTCGTGGGGGCCGCTGACCACCAGCACCGGGTGGCCGAACGCCCGGGCGTTGAGCTGGAGCTCCGAGCGGACCGGGTCGCCGCCGAGCCGGCGGTCTGGCACATCGAGGAGCAGGTTCCCGAGCAGGATCCCGTACGGCTGGCCGGGCTGGGCGCGATGGACCGGCACGAAGCTGAGCTTGCCGGCCCGCAACGTCCCGGCGTCGACGCAGATGGTGTGTTCGCGGAGCCGGTCGGCGAGCGCGAGCAGCAGCCCGTGTTGCGCGCGGGTGTGGTCGTCGCAGCGAGCCGCGATCGCGCGGGGATCGACGGGATCCTCCGCCCGTTCGAGCACGGCGACGGCGGCTCGGTAGTTCTTCGCCCGCAGTCCCGAGCGCGCCTTCTGCACCGCGCGCGCCGTCGGCCGGTCCATGCGGACCGACGCGAGCGTGCGGTGCTCCAGCGCACGGATGGCGCGGGTGCCGTTGAAACGCGCTCGGCGGAGCGTCTCGTCGTCACCCGTGAGCGTCCCCGCTGGTGTCGCTGCTCGTGCCGCGTCGCGGATCGCCCGCAGCGCGTGCACCAGCACGCGGTTCTCGTCGGTGTCGTACGCGCGCGCGGGAGACGCGCACACGACGACGTTGCCCGCCCCCGGGCTCGCCGAGCGCGCCGCTGCCGTCTCTGCCCACAGCACCGGCCCGCGGATCTCGCCCTCGGTGCGGATCGGGCTCGACGTCGTCGCGACGGCGAGCGACCGGACGATCTCGTGCATCCGGTCGAGCAACTCGTCGGTCTCCGAGGCGGTCGCGAGGTGCAGCGCGGCGATCTGGCGGGCGGGCGCGCCGTGGACGCCGCACACGGCCTCGACCGCGGCCGCAGGATCGAACGGGCGGGCCAGGCGTGCCCAGAGCTCGACCGTGGCGTCGGAGCTCACGGGATCACGTCGACGCCGAGGACCTCCATGATCGTCCGCTGCGCCTCGGCCTGCTCCGCCACGTCGAGCACGCCGGCGATCGTCCGGTACAGCGCCGACGCGCGGGTGTCGTCCATGCCCTCGAACTGCGGCAGGAAGAACGCGTAGAAGGTCTCGTAGAGCAGCCGCGACTCGGTCGGGCTGTCCTCGGCGCGGCGCGCCGCGAACCGGGCCGCGTCGAGGTACACGGCGGGGCCGAGGTCGCGGAAGGTCCGCAGCGGCAGCAGCCGGCGCACGATGCTGCCCGGGCCTTCCAGGAGCCGCTCAAACACGTCCTCACCGGGTGAGGTCACCTCGACGAAGGCGAAGCGGCGCATGAGCGCGTACGACATCTCGAACAGCAGGTTCTTGTCGAACACGTTCATCGTCGCCACGATCCGCCAGCGCGGCGGGACCCGGATCGGCTCGGTGTCGACCGGCGGCTCGACGCCGTGGGGCACGATCGACAGCGGCTTGGTCTGGCCTGCCCGCTTGAACGGCAGCACGACGGGTTGCCCCGACAGCACGGTGAACAGCTGGCCGAAGGCGCGGTCGAAGTTCGACCGGTTCAGCTCGTCGATCACCAGCCAGCGACCGGACTCGATCGCCTCGATGAACAGGCCCGGCCGGTAGATGAACCCCTCGGCGGTGGGTTGGAAGCCGCCGATGGTCTCGAACGTGGTCCACTCGGTGGTCGCGGTGGTCGGCAGGTAGCCGGTGCACAGCATCGCCTGCTGACCGACATCGGCGGACAGGTACGCGAGCGTCGTCTTGCCCGTGCCCGGCGGACCGGTCAGCACCACGTGCTTGCCCGCGTCGATGGCCGCGACGAGCTGGTCGAGCACGTGAGCCGGGTACACCATGTCGAGTTGGTCGGCGGCGCGTGCGAGTTCGTCAGCGGTGAAGCTCAGCATGACCCTGCTCTCTCAGCATGCTCATGTACCTTCGACCGCCGGCGGCTGATCTTGAGGGCCGGGTGCGGCAGCGCCGTCCCGTTTCGCCGGCGGACGAGTTCGACGAACGTGCGGTAGGGCCGCTCGCCGACCATCTCCACGATCTCGTCCCGCAGGCTGACGTACACGGGCTCGGCCCCGACGAACGCCTCGTGGGAGTCGGTGCACCACCAGTGGAAGTCCGCCCCGCCGTCACCCCAGTCGCGCCGCTTCCACTCCCGCAGCGTCGAGGTGACATGGCCGTAGCTGTCGGTCTCGTCGATCCGGCGCAGCGGGAGCTGCCAGCACACCTCGGGCTTCCAGTCGAGCGGGCGTTCGCCGCGCGCCACCGCGGCCTGGTGCAGGGCGCAGCCCGCCCCGGTGTGGAAGCCCGGCCGGTTGAGGAAGATGCAGGCTCCGTCGACGAGTCGGGTGACGGTCTCGCCCTGGGCGTTCACCTTGATGGGGCCCCCGCGCCGGTCGGACTGCTTCTTGAACTGCCACTCGTCAGCGCTGAGGCGCTTCGCCAGCCGCTCGATCCGGCGCTGGTCGGCCTTGTCGGTGAAGTGCGCGCCGTACGAGCAGCAACCCTGCTCGAGCTCCGGCGCCGGCCCGGTGAGCACGCCTTGGCACCCTCGACCGAAGATGCAGGTCCATGGGCTCGTCAGGAACGTCACGTCGAACACCCAGGTGCGTTCCTCGTCGGGATCCTCGAACGAGATCCACTCGTGCAGGTCCGCGGGTTGGGTCGTCTTCACCGGGGCGAGCGTAGTAGCGGGCAAGATGGGCCCATGCGCAACAGCGGTGAGCCGGCCGGCGCGGCGCTCGCCGCGCTGGTCGCGGACCTGCAGAGCGCGCTCGGTGCTGGTCGCGTGCGCGCCGAGCCGCACGAGCTCGGCCTGTACGCGCACGACGCGTCGATCGTCGAGGGTGGTGACGCGCCGGTCGTGTGCTTTCCGACCTCGACCGCTGAGGTGCAGGCATGCGTGCGGATCGCCCGGGCGCACGGTCGACCGTTCACCCCCCGCGGTGCCGGCACCGGTCTGGCCGGCGGCGCGGTGCCGCTCGGGGGACCGGTGGTGATCGTCACCACGAAGATGAACCGCATCTGCTCGATCGACCCCGGCGAGCGTGTCGCATGGGTCGAGCCGGGGGTCGTCAACCTCGACCTCACTCGGGCGCTCGCGCCCTACGGGCTGCACTTCGCCCCCGACCCGTCGAGCCAGCAGGCATGCTCGATCGGTGGCAACGTCGCGAACAACTCCGGCGGCCCACACTGCCTCGCGTACGGCGTCACCTCCGCGCACGTGCTCGCCCTCGAGGTCGTGCTCCCGGACGGGTCGGTGGCCGTGCTGGGTGGTCTCGATGCCGAGCCCCCCGGCTACGACCTGCGGGGGGTGTTCGTCGGCAGCGAGGGGACGTGCGGCATCGCGACGCGGATCGCGGTACGGCTGACGCCCGATCCGCCGGCGGTGCGCACCCTGCTCGTGGACTTCCTGTCGATGGACGACGCGGCCGAGTGTGTCTCCGCGATCATCGCCGCCGGTCTCGTGCCTGCCGCGCTGGAGATGATGGCCGGCGCCATGATGGACGCGGTCGAGGCATTCGTGCACGCCGGCTACCCGACCGACGCTGAGGCGGTGCTGCTCGTCGAGATCGACGGGTTGCCCGCGTTCGTGGACGACGCGGTGGACCAGGTCCGGCGCATCGCGTCCGACCATGGCGCCCGGTCGGTGCGGGTCGCCGCCGACGAGGCCGAGCGCCAACTGCTGTGGAAGGGGCGCAAGTCCGCGTTCGGCGCGGTGTCGCGCATCGCGCCCGACTACTACCTGCACGACACCGTCGTACCCCGGACCCGGCTGGTGGAGGTCCTGCGCCGGGTCGACGAGATCGCGGCCGCGCACGGTCTGCGCGTGCTCAACGTCTTCCACGCAGGCGACGGCAACCTGCACCCGCTGCTGTCGTTCGACGCGCGGCAACCCGGCGTACTCGACGCGGTTCACGCGGCCGGCGAGGAGATCGTGCTCGCGTCGCTCGACGCGGGCGGCGTTCTGTCCGGCGAGCACGGCATCGGCATCGAAAAGCGCGACCTGATGAGCCGGATGTTCACGGCCGACGACCTCGACGCGCAGGCCCGTGTGCACGAGGTCTTCGACCCGGACGGTGTCGCGAACCCCGGCAAGGTGCTGCCCGCCGGATCGCGCTGCGGCGAGCTGGCGCGCGTGCCCCACGGGCTGTGGGTGTGAGCCGCGCGCCGCTCGAGGCGTTCGCCGCAGAGGTTGGCGGGCCCGACGCAGGCCCGGTGGTCGCGGTGGGTGGGCGGACCGACTTCGACGTGGGGGGCGCGGTCGCGGCCGAGGCCCGCGAGGTGCGGGCGCCGGTGGGCATCGTGGAGCACGAGCCGGCGGAGATGACCGTACGGGTGCGCGCCGGCACCACCGTCGCCGACCTCGATGCCGCGCTCGCGCCGCACCGCCAGTGCGTCGCGCTGCCCGACCGGCCGGGCGCGACCGTCGGCGGCGTGCTCGCCGTCGGCCGTTCGGGGTTGCGGCGGCTCGGTTGGGGCCCGGTGCGCGACACCGTGCTCGAGGTCCGTTACGTCTCGGCTGACGGCACGCTGGTGCGAGGCGGCGGGCCGACGGTGAAGAACGTCAGCGGCTACGACCTGCCGCGGCTGTTCGTCGGCTCGCTCGGCACGCTCGGCATCATCGCCGAGGTCGTGCTGCGCACGCGCCCGCTGCCCGCGTGCGAGCAGTGGTTCAGCGGAGCGGTCGACCCGTTCCGGCTCCTCCACGACCTCCACCGCCCGGCGTCGGTGCTCTGGGACGGCACGACCACCTGGGTGCTGCTCGAAGGCCACCCTGCCGACGTCGCCGCGCAGGCGCGACGCGCCGCGCTGGTCGAGGTGGACGGCCCGCCGCGGTACGACCGGCTGCCTTATCGGTGGTCGATGCGGCCCACGGCGCTTGCCACGTTGGCGGCCGACGGCCATGGCCCGTTCCTCGCCGAGATCGGCGTCGGCGTGGTGCACCGCGCCGTCGCGCCGCCGCGCCCGACCGTCGATCCCGTGGTGGTCGAGCTGCACCGGCGCGTGAAGCAGGTCTTCGACCCGACCGGACGGCTGGCGCCCGGCCGGCAGGTGCTGCCATGACGCTCGCGCTCGACGACGACGACCTGGCCGCCTGTGTGCAATGCGGCCTGTGCCTGCCGCACTGCCCGACGTTCCGTGCCACTGGCGAGGAGTCGTCGTCGCCGCGTGGCCGCATCGCGCTGATGCGGCAGGTGCAGTGGGCGGGTGCGCCGGTGGACGACGCGTTCGTGTCGTACATGGATGCGTGCGTGCAGTGCCGCGGCTGCGAGACCGCCTGTCCCGCGGGGGTGCCGTTCGGCCGGCTGATGGAGCGCACCCGCCAGGAGCTGGCCCGCACGCGCCCGTCCTACCAGCCGTGGTGGCGCCGGCTCGGGTACCGAGCGCTGGCCTACCACTCGCTCGTGCTCGCGGGTTCGAGCCTGCTCGCGCTCGCGCAGCGCCTGCACCTCCTGAGCCGCGCCCGTGCGGTGCGTCTCGGACTGCCACCGCGGCTGCCGTTGCGCCGCGGCCGGCTCACGACGGATACGCAGCATGGATCGCAGCACATGTACCTGTTCACCGGATGCGTGATGGACGCGTGGCAGCGCGACGTCCACGCCGCGGTCGTGCGCGTGACCGGCGCGGCCGGCGCGGCGGTGCGCTTCCCCGTTCGCACGCGAGGCGCAGGCTGCTGCGGCGCGCTCGCGGGGCACGCCGGCCTCGTCGACGACGCGCGACGCATGGCGCAGGCCGTGATGCGCTCGATGCCCGGCGACGCAGCGATCCTCGTCGACTCGGCGGGATGCGGCGCCGCGCTGAAGGACTACGGCCACCTGCTCGGCACACCAGAGGCGACCGCGTTCGCGTCGCGGGTGCTCGACGTCCACGAGTGGCTCGCCGCGAACCTCGACCGCCTCCCGCCGGCGCGCCGGCCGGCTGCAGCCGGCGCGGTGATCGCAGTGCAGGATCCATGCCACCTCCGCCACGTGCAGCACGCGCACGAGCAGGTGCGCACCGCGCTGCGACCGTACGTCGCCGCGCTGGCCGAGCTCGACGACGACGGGCTGTGCTGCGGCGCGGGCGGCGCGTACGCTGCGCTGCACCCCGATCTCGCGGGCCAGATCCGGCAGCGCAAGCTGGCCGCGATCGCGCGCTCGGGGGCGCGGGTGGTCGCCTCCGCGAACCCCGGGTGCCTGGTGCACCTCGCGAACGCCGGTCTCGACGTTCGCCATCCTGTGGCGCTGATCGACGAGGCACTGCATGGCTGACATCGACGACATCCGTTCCCGGCTCGAAGGCATCGCCGAGGAGCTGGCCGACCTCGCGCTCGACGTGCTGCGCAACGCCGTCGACGAGGGCGCCGAGCGTCGGCCCGAGCTCGAGCGCCGGCTGACCCGGGCCCGCAACGCGGTCGAGAAGGCGGCGCACCTGCTCGCGTGAGCGTGTGCGCCGCGATGCAAGACTGCCGATGATGCAGGTGCGCCAGGCCACGAACGACGACCTCGCCGCGTGCCAGGCGATCGTGCGCGGGCTGCCCGACTTCTTCACCGACGACGTCCCCGAGGCGGTTGCGCGCGACCTCGCCGCACATCGCGGCTGGGTCGTCGTCGACGGCGAGGCGGTGGCCGGCTTCGCCATCGTCGACCAGCGCGGGACCCGCGCCGCGGAGGTGCTCTGGGCTGCGGTGCGCCACGACCGGCGGAACCAAGGGCTCGGTTCGGTGCTGCTCGACCACGTTCTCGACGAGCTGTCGGAGGCAGGCGTGGCCGTCGTCGAGGCCAAGACGCTCGATTCGTCCGCCGGCTACGAGCCCTATGTCGCGACCCGGGCATTCTGGGAGCGTCACGGGTTCGTGCAGATCGACACCATCGACCCGCTGCCCGGCTGGCAGCCAGGCAACCCGTCGGCCATCTACGCCTGCGCGCTGCGATCGACCCGTTGAACCGGTATCAGTACGTGTTCAGGACGTCGATGAGCCGGCGAAGACGGCCGGGCGCGAAGCCGTTGTAGCGGAGGGCGATCCGCGCCAGGTCGAGGCTGTCCTTGCTGCGTACCTCCGCGGGCAACGGGTCGGTCCGCCAGATGCGACCGTCGGTCGCGATCGACCCGAACTCCGCCTGCAGGGCCTCGATGCCGTCGTCGGACGGCGCCCGCTCCATGCGCAGCACGAGCACGTTGTCCACCCACCGCAGCGAACGGAAGTTCCGGACGAACCGCAACAGCTCATCGACTGCAACCGTCACGTCGTCGGTCACGAGGAACAGCTCGACGTCGTCCTCGTCGATGAGGCCCCGGGGCGCCACTTCGTCGAGGAGAAAGCGCACGAAGCCGTGCCAGTAGCTGCCACCCGGCTCGTCGAGCAGCACGATCGGCGCCGGGGACGCCTTGCCGGTCTGCACCAGCGTCAGGAGCTCCATCGTCTCGTCGAGGGTGCCGAAGCCGCCGGGCAGCGACACGAAGCCCTTCGACTCCTTCATCAGCATCAGCTTGCGGGTGAAGAAGTACTTCATCGAGATGAGCTTCTCGTCACCCGCGATGAACGGGTTGGCCGCCTGCTCGAACGGCAGCCGGATGTTGACGCCGAACGCGTGCTCGCGGCCCGCGCCTTCCAGCCCCGCGGCCATGATGCCGGGACCCGCTCCGGTGACGACCATCCAGCCCTCGCTCGCGAGCAGCGCCGCGAGGTCGCGTGCCTGGCCGTACGACGGGTCGTCGGGCAGCGTCCGCGCCGAGCCGAAGATCGTGACCTTGGGGGTGTCGTGGTACGGCGCGAACGCGCGGTACGCGGCGCGCATCTCGCGCAGCGCCGCACTGGTGATCTTGAGGTCGAGCCGGTCGAGGCCGTCACCGGCGAGGCCGGCCGCGCTCATCAGGATGTCGCGCAGCACGTCGCGGTCCCGCGGCGGGTTGATCCTCTCCAGGATCGCGTCGATCAACTGGTCGAGCGCCTCGTCGCCGGTCGACTGGCGTCGCGGGCGAGCTGGCGGAGTCACTGCTCGCTGCGTGATCGCTCGCTGCGGGCACCGTCGGCCGCCATGCCCGCCGACCCTAACCGCTCGCGTGCCGGCGTCCTCGCGTAACGTCTGGGAATGGCGCTCGTCCTCGTCGTGGACGACGAGCCGGACATCCGGCTGATTGCCCGGGTCGTGCTCACCTCGGCCGGCCACGAGGTCGTCGAGGCGGCCTCGGGAGAGGACGCGCTCGAGCTCCTCGACGAGCGCCGGCCCGACGCGGTGCTGCTCGACGTGCGCATGCCCGGGATGGACGGTTGGCAGGTGCTCGACCGGGTGCGCCGGCAGGGCCCGTTGCCGGTGGTGATCTTCACCGCCAACCTGAGTGCGCGCAGCGAAGCCCCCGGCGAGTGGCAGGAGTACGAGCACCTCCTGGTCAAGCCGTTCAGTCCGGACCAGTTGCTCCATGCGGTGGAGTCCGCGATGGCGTCGACGGCGCGGTGAGCTCCTGCGTGCAGCCCTGAGCCCGGCCGCGGTTCAGATCGCGGCGACGCGGCCGTAAAGCGTCGTACGCTGCTCGAGCGTGCGGCCCAGCGGCTCGACGAGCGCGCGCAGCTCCGCCTCTTCGATCCCTTGACCGTGCGACGCGCCTGCCGCGCGCGAGATGTTCTCGTTCATCAACGTCCCACCGAGGTCGTTGACGCCGGCGTGGAGTAGTTGCTGCGCGCCGGCACGGCCCAGCTTCACCCACGAAGCCTGCACGTTGTCGATGAGGCCGTGATAAGCGATGCGGGCCACCGCGTGCACGAGCACGACCTCGCGCCATGTCGGGCCCCGCCGGGCGCGGCGCTGGAGGTAGATGGGTGCCGCCATGTGCACGAACGGCAGCGGGACGAACTCGGTGAACCCGCCGGTCTCCTTCTGCAGCTCGCGGGTGCGCACGATGTGCCGAGCCCACGACACCGGCTGTTCGATCGCGCCGAACATCATCGTGATGTTCGACCGCAAGCCGACGCGGTGCGCGACACGGTGACACTCGAGCCACTCGTCGGTCGTGATCTTGTCGGGGCAGAGCACGGCGCGGACGGGATCGTCGAGGACCTCAGCGGCGGTGCCCGGCAGCGACCGCAACCCCGCGTCCATCAACCGGCGCAGGTACGCGTCGAGCGGCTCGGACAGCCGCCGCGCCCCTTCGGTCACCTCGAGCGCGGTGAACCCGTGGACGTGGATGTCCGGCGCTGCCTCCTTCACCGCGCGCGCCACCTCGACGTAGTAGTCACCGTCGAAGTCGGGATGGATGCCGCCTTGCAGGCACACCTCGGTGGCGCCGAGCTCCCACGCCTCACGCACGCGAGCCTGGATGTCGTCGAGCGTGAGCAGGTACGGGGTGCCGCGCAGGTTCAGCGACAGTGGACCCTTCGAGAACCCGCAGAACCGGCACTTGAACGTGCACACGTTCGTGTAGTTGATGTTGCGGTTGCGAACGAACGTGACCACGTCGCCCACCGCGGCCTGGCGCAGCTCGTCGGCGAGCTGCGCGACCGCGGCGACCTCCGGCCCGCGCGCCGAGAACAGCGTGACCAGCTCGTCGACGCCGGGCTCCTCGCCGAGGCGCACACCGTCGAGCACCTCGGTGACCGCAGTGCCCGCGACGAGCGACGGTGTGCCGGGGACCAGGATCGTCGGTGCCGCATCCGCTCCCGAGTACCAGGCGGTGGAGCGCCGGCCGACGAGCACCACCTCGGCGCCGTCGGTGACGTTGCGGACCTCGCCGGCTCGTTGTGGGAACACCGCACCCGGATCGTCGCGGCCGTAGCCCTCGGCGTCGCTGCGGTCGAGCACAGGGAAGCGGAGCCGCTCGTCGAGCCACCGCTTCGGATCCAGCGCGAACTCCGGGTAGACGGTCAACCGGGGCGCGAGCACGAAGCCGTTGGCCTCGGTGACCTCCCGCAGGCGCTCCAGCGCGGGCCACGGTCGCTCCGGGTTCACGTGGTCGGCGGTCACGGGCGACACGCCACCCCAGTCGTCGATGCCGGCGTGGAGCAGCTCGCCGAAGTCGTCGGTGAGGTTCGGCGGGGCCTGGACATGGACATCAGGTGGGAGCAGGGCACGGGCGAGCGCGATCGCGTCGAGATGGGCATCGGGGGGGCACGGGCGTGCCGCGTGCATCGCGGTGCCGGGCTTCGGCAGGAAGTTCTGGACGATCACCTCCTGCACGTGGCCATGGCGCGCGTGCGCGGCCGCGATCGCGGCGAGCGCTTCAGCCCGATCGTCGCGGGTCTCGCCGATGCCCACGAGGATGCCGGTCGTGAACGGGATGGCGAGCGCGCCGGCTGCTTCGAGCGTCGCGAGCCGGCGCGCGGGCGTCTTGTCGGGCGAGCCGCGGTGGCAGTCGAGATCGGCGCGGAGCGACTCGACCATCATCCCCTGGCTGGCGCTCACCGTGCGGAGCCTGGCCAGCTCGGTCTGGTGGAGCGCTCCGGCGTTCGCGTGGGGGAGCAACCCCGTTTCCTCGAGTACCAGCTCGCACATGGCCGCGAGGTACTCGACGGTCGATGCGAAGCCGTGCTCGTCGAGCCACTGGCGGGCGAGGGGGTACCGCTCCTCGGGCCGCTCGCCGAGGGTGAACAGCGCCTCGTGGCAGCCGGCGGCCGCCCCTCGACGGGCGATGGCCAGCACCTCGTCCGGTTCGAGATAGGGCGCCTGCAGCCGGGCAGGCGGCTGCGCGAACGTGCAGTACCCGCACCGGTCGCGGCACAGCATCGTGAGCGGGATGAACACCTTCGGCGAGAAGGTCACCCGATTGCCGAAGGCCTCGTCCCGGATCGCCCGGGCCAGGGCCCGCAGCTCGTCGGCCGGCATCCGGAGGGCTTCGGCGGCGCGCATGGCCCGCACGCTACTGGTCACCGGGCGCCGGCCAACCAGCGCGGGACGGCGGGCCGGCGCGCGATCCCGATCGTGGGGCTTCCACGGGTTCCGAGGGTGGCGATCCCGGCCCGAGGCTGTAGATCAGAAGGTCTCGGCGATCGCATCCTGGCCGCGATCGCAGGGGACGGGGCCGGCTCAGTTGCCCGGACGGAACCGGATGGGCAGCCGGGCCGGACCCCAGATGCCGACGGTCGGGGGCTTCCACTCGATCGGGCCGTCGAGGTGCAGGTCCTGCATGCGCCGGGCGAGGATCGGCAGTGCCTCGGACAGCTCGGCGCGCGCCAGGGACGCGCCGAGACAGAAGTGGATGCCGGAGCCGAACGTCAGCTGCGGGGTGGTGCGCTCCTTCGTGATGTCGAAGTGCTCGGGCGACTCCCACACGTCATGGTCGAAGTTGCCGCTGCTGAAACTCGCCGCCACGAGCGTCCCGGCGGGGAACCGAACGCCGCGGTACTCGACGTCCTCGCCGGCGACACGCATGGTGCCGCGGACGGCGCCGAGGTAGCGCATCGTCTCCTCGACGGCGCGCCGCGCCAGACCGGGGTCGTCCGCGAGCATCGCCCACTGGTCGGGGTGCTCACAGAACAGCGCAACCGAGCACGCGAGCTGGTTCCGGGTGGTGTCGGTCCCCGCCATCAGCACGGCTTCGGCGAGCCCGACGAGCTCGTCGGTGTCGAGGCGATCGCCGGCTTGTTCCACCGCAATCAGCTCGCTCAGCAGGTCATCGGCCGGTGTCGCGCGGCGCTCGTCGATCATCGCCCGCACGTACGCGTCCAGCTCGGCGGAGGCCGCCTTGATCCGCGGGAGGTCGTTGCCCAAGTCGTTGTTGAAGATCCGGAAGATGTCGGTCGCCCAGTTGGAGAACAGCTTCCAGTCCTCCTTTGGGGCACCGAGCAGCTCACAGATGATCGGGATCGGATACGGCTCGCAGATGTCCTCGACGAGCTCGCAACGTCCCGCGTCGACCACGTTGTCGACCAGGCCGTTCACCACCTCGCGCATGAACGGGCGCAGCCGGTCCGCGGCCTTGGGGGTGAACGCAGGTGCGACGAGCCGGCGAAGCCGCGCGTGCTCCTCGCCGTCGACCGACAGGATCGACTTGCCCCGGCTCTCGACGAATTCCTCGTCGTCGACGCCGGCCATCTCAGGGATCAGCGACAGCGCCGACAGGAACCGCTTGTCGCGCAGCATCGCGGTGACATCCTCGTGGTGGGTGAGCACGTAGCCGAGCGGTGTGCGGGCCAGCCAGTGGCGTCGCCTCGCGTCGGCGAGGACCGTGAGCGCCGCGTCACGCTCGAGGCCGTTGAGGTCGACCTCTGGCAGCTCCAGCTCGTGCACCGACACAGCCATGCTCGTCCCCCTCGATGCCGTCGACGCGAACGGTAGACGGTCCTCAGTCGATCGACACCAATCGGTCGAGTCCGCACATGACCAGCTCGCGCATCACCGTCGGGGACGGCTGGTGGACGGTCACGGCCACACCCTGCTTGTAGGCGTTGGCGAGTACGCCGATCCCGCTCGAGTCCATGAACGTGACGGCACGGAAGTCGATGGTGACCCGGGCCGCGCCCCCCTCGATGATCTCGGTGATCGCGTCACGCAGGAGCGGCGTGGTGCTCTGGTCGACGAACCCCTCGAGCACGATGACCGGTTCCCGGCCCGTGAGGTCGAGCGAGACCCGAAGGCCGTCGGGTTCGCGCTGCTCCATCGGTCCTACCTTACGGATTGACAGGCCGGCCGGGGTGCACAGGCTCTGCTTTCCCACGACGCGGGGCTAGACAGACCGAATGGGCTCGGTGACGGTGGAGCAGGTCGCGGGCCGTGCCGCGTTCAAGCGGTTCGTTGAGCTGCCGTACTTCATCCACCACGGTGAGCCGCGGTGGTGCCCACCTCTCGCGGCCTACGAGCGCTGGCGGCTCGATCCCCACCGCAACCCGTTCTTCGAGCACGGCGACGCCGTCTACCTGCTCGCTCGGGTGCGGGGCAGGCCGGCCGGACGGATGACCGCGCACGTCGCCGCCGCCGACGACCGCGCGGGGTGGTTCGGGTTCTACGACGTGATCGACGACGCCGCAGTGGTGGGCGCGCTCGTCGACGCGGCGCGCCGCTGGTTGCGCGAGCGCGGCTGCCGGTCGATGACCGGGCCGGCTTCGTTCGCCGTGGACGACGAAGCGGGCGTGCTCGTGTCGGGCTTCGACGTCGCTGGCGCGACCGGCCGGCCGTGGCACCCGCCGTGGTATGCCGCGCACCTCCGGACCGCGGGGCTCGCCGACGCCGGCACGGGCGCGCGCCTGACCTGGCGGCTGCCGGCGCGGCCGCCGGCCGGCGACTCGCCCGCGCCCTACGCCGGTTCGCCGCGCACGCCGCGGATCGCTGGCCGGTACGGCGATCCCCGGCTCGTGATCAGCGCGGACGCCGGATCGATCGTCGCCGTGCCGGACCTCGCCGAGGCGGCCGGGTCGGTGCGGGCCCTTGCACGGCGCGGGCGCCAGCGCACGTGGACGGCCTGCACGGTGCTGTGCTGCGACGGCGATCCCGTCCGGCTCGTCCCGCTGCTCCAGCGGGTTGCTGGCGCCGCCGGCTACCGCTGGGTGATCGCGCCCTGGAGCCCCGACCCGTCAGCCCCACCCGAGACCGTCCACCACCTGTTCACCACCCCCTTGGACTGAGACCCTCGCGCCCCTCGGGCCCCTCGCGCCCCTCGGGCCCCTCGCGCCCCTCGGACCCCTCGGGCCACATTGGACGGATGGCGACAGCGGCGTGTCGGTTCCGGTGCCCAGAGTCGGCCGCCGGGATTCTCGGCACCGCCAGCGACAGGAATTGTCGCTTTCGGTTCCCAGTATCGACGGGTCCGTCGGCCGGACGCCGCGCCGCCGCGCGATGCGGTCCCAGACGTCAGACGATCCCCGCGCTCGCGGCCCGGTCCGCCAGCCAGACCACGCGTTCGGCGGTGATCCGCGCCGCGGGGACGTCGTCGCCGTCGTGCACGCGGCGCAGCGCGTCGCGTTTGTCCTCCCCGGCGACGGTGACGAGCACGAGTCGGGCCCGCGCGATCCCGGCGAACGTGAGCGTCATCCGCGCGAACCGGTTGTTGTCGAGCGGATCCTCGTTCATCACCACCAGCCGGCCCGGATCAGCGTCGAGCGCGGCCGATTGCGGGAACAGTGACGCGGTGTGACCATCCGGCCCGAGACCGAGGTGCACCAGGTCGAGCTTGCCGAGCTCACCGAGGCGCAACTGGTACGGGTCAGGCCCCTCCTCGCAGCGCATCGGGTACGTCGCGTTGGCCGCCCCCACCCGGTCGAGCAACGCCTCCCTGGCGAGCCGGTAGTTCGAGTTCTCATCGTCGAGCGGCACACACCGTTCGTCGCCCCAGTAGAAGTCGACCTTCCACCAATCGATCTCGGTGCCGGCCGATGCGGCGAGCGTCTCGTAGCACCTTCGCGCCGTCGCGCCTCCCGACAGTGCGATCGAGAACGTGTCGTTCACTCGGGTCCTGAACGCCGATATCACTCGCCGCGCGAACTCAGCGCAGACGTCATCGACGACGACGAGCTCCCCGTTCATCGGATGCGAACGTAGTTCGCGTCACCCTCGCCGCAGCGAGTCGGCCTTGGTCTCGAGGCTCGTGATGAGCTCGTCGTACGACTTCGAGAACGACGCGACACCTTCTTCCTCGAGTGTCTTGGTCACGTCGCGCATGTCGATGCCAACCGCCGTGAGCCGGTCGATGACGTCGTGGGCGGCGGCGAAGTCGGCATCAACCGTACGCGCCAGCGTGCCGTGGTCCTCGAACTGCTCGAGGGTCGTCTCGGGCATCGTGTTCACCGTCGAAGGGCCGATCAACGAATCGACGTAGACCGTGTCGGGATACGCGGGGTTCTTCGTGGACGTCGACGCCCACAGCGGTCGCTGCACCTCGGCGCCCTTCGCGGCCAATGCCTTCCAGCGGGGCGTGTCGAAGCGCTCCAAGAACAGCTCGTACGCGAGCTGCGCGTTCGCGACCGCGGCCTTGCCGCGCAAGGCGAGCGCCTCCGGGGTGCCGATCGCCTCCAGCCGGCGATCCACCTCGGTGTCGACTCGGCTGACGAAGAACGACGCGACGCTGTCGATGGTCGCGATCTCGCCGCCAGCCGCCACCCGGTCTTCGAGACCGCCCATGAATGCGTCGATCACCTCGCCGTACCGCTCGAGTCCGAAGAGCAACGTCACGTTGATGTTTATGCCTTCGCTCAGGCAGGTGCGGATCGCGGGCAGCCCCTCTGCAGTGGCGGGGATCTTGACCAGCAGGTTCGGTTCATCGATCTCGCGCCACAGCTTCCGTGCCGCCTCGATGGTGGCCGCGGTGTCGCGCGCGAGCGCGGGTGCGACCTCGACCGACACGAAGCCGTCGTGGCCACCGGTCTCGTCGTACGCTGGGCGCAGCAGCGCAAGCGCATCTTCGATGTCACGGGTGACCATCTCCCAGTACGCGTCTTCGACGGTGCGCCCCTGCGTTGCCAGCTGGCAGAACTGCTCGTCGTAGTCGGTGGCACCCCAGATGGCCTTCGCGAAGATCGTCGGGTTCGACGTGATGCCGCGCACGCCGCGTTCGATCCAGCGCGCCAGCTCACCCGAGGTGATCCAGCCGCGCTTGAGGTTGTCGAGCCAGGGACTCTGACCGAACTCGTCGTACAGGCGCCGCAAGTTGCCCATCAGTCCTCCTCGTCGTCGAGGTCGTCCAGCAGCTCCTTTGCCCTGCGGGCGACGTGGTCCCCGGTGAACCCGAACTTCTCCAGCGCGACGTTCCCCGGCGCCGAGGCACCGAACCGGTCTATCGAAACGGTGTCGTCGGCCCAGCGGTCCCAGCCGAAGGACGACGCCGCCTCGACTGCGAGCGTCGGCACGTCAGACGGCAGGACCTGCTCCTGTGCGTCGTCGTCGAGCGCCGCGAACAGCGTCCAGCTCGGCATCGACACGACACGGACCTTGAGGCCCTCGGCCTCGAGGACGGGCTTCGCGTCGAGGCACACGGCAACCTCCGATCCGGTGCCGATGAGCACGATGTCGAGGTCCTCCTCCGGGTCGACGACGCCGTCGCTGTCGGAGACGACGTACGCGCCGGCGCGCAGCCCCTGCGCCTGCTCCGGTGTCACCACGACCGGGACGTCCTGGCGGGTGAGGACGAGTGCGGTGGGGCCGTCGTTGTCGATGGCGACCTGCCACGCGACCGCGGTCTCGTTGGCGTCGGCCGGGCGGATGAGCCGCAGCCCGGGCATGGCGCGCATCGCGGCGAGGTGCTCGACCGGCTGGTGCGTCGGCCCGTCCTCGCCGAGACCGACCGAGTCATGGGTCCACGAGTAGATGACCTTCGCCTGGCTCAAGGCGGCCAGGCGCACCGCGCCGCGCATGTAGTCGCTGAACACGAAGAACGTGCCGCCGACCGGGATCACTCCGCCGTGCATGGCCATCCCGTTCATGACCGCGCCCATGCCGTGCTCGCGCACGCCGAAGTACACCTGCCGCCCACCAGGCTCCGAAGCCGACTGCACGCCGTGGTCCTTCACCACCGTGCCGGTGTTGCCAGTGAGGTCGGCACCGCCCGCGACGATCCCGGGCACCTCATCGACGATCGCTTGCAGGCACGCGCCGCTCGCCTTGCGGGTCGCGGCCTTGACGCCGAGCGGCCACGTCGGCAGCTTCGTCTCCCACCCGTCGAGGCCAGTGCCGTCGAGGCATGCCTGCCACGCGGCGCGGTCGATGTCGAGCGTCGCGATCCGCTGCTCCCACGCCTCACGCGCCGCCCGTCCCCGCGTACCGGCGTCGCGGTAGAACGCAAGCACGTCTTCGGGCACGTGGAAGGTCTCGTCGGGCGGCAGCCCGAGCAGCTCCTTGGTGACCCGAACCTCGTCCTCGCCGAGCGGGTTGCCGTGCGCGTGCTCGGTGTCCGTGTACTTCGGCGACGGCCAGCCGATGTGGCTGCGCAGGATGATGAGCGACGGCGCGTCCTCGACCGCCATCGCCCGGCGCAGCGCGGCTTCGAGCTGTGCCGGATCGTTGGCGACCTCGCCGATGCGGTCGACGTGCCACCCGTACGCCTCGAACCGCCCGCCGGCGTCGTCGCTGTACGCGAGCTCGGTGGGTCCGTCGATGCTGATGTGGTTGTCGTCGTAGACGTAGATGAGCCGGCCGAGGCGGAGGTGGCCAGCGAGCGACGCGGCTTCGTGGCTCACGCCCTCTTCGAGATCGCCGTCGCTTGCGATGACGAACGTGAAGTGGTCGCACGCGTCGGCACCGAAGCGGCTGCGAAGGTAGCGCTCGGCGATGCCCATGCCGACGCCGTTGCCGAAACCCTGTCCGAGTGGTCCGGTTGTCACCTCGACCCCCACGGTGTGATGCACCTCGGGATGGCCCGGGGTCTTCGAGCCCCACTGCCGGAACTGGCGGAGGTCGTCGAGGGTCAGGTCACCGGTGCCGGAGAGGAACAGCATCGAGTAGAGCAGGATCGACGCGTGGCCGGCCGAGAGGATGAACCGGTCGCGGTCGGGCCAGTCGGGCCGAGACGCGTCGTATTTCATGACCCGGGTCCACAAGACGTGCGCGAGCGGCGCGAGGGCCATGCCGGTCCCCGGATGACCCGAGTTCGCCTTCTGGGGACCATCCATGCACAGGCCGCGGATGACGTTGATCGCCCGCTGTTCGAGATCCGTCTCGGTTGCGGTCATACCCGGACCCTACCCGTGCCGGTTCAGCCGAACAGCAGGATCGAAGCGGTGAACCCGTGCAGAAAGCTGCGGCTGCCGATCGGTCCGAGCTCGCCGGCGCAGAACATGCCCGCGGTCGCGCCGTTGTCGACGTGCGCGTCGACGACCTCGGCGTCGTGGTCGGCCCTGCCGAACAAGTGGGTGCCGCGACCGTTGCAGGTGAACACGAGCGCGCCGCTGGCGCGGGTCCCGGTGAGCAGCAGCCGGAGGTCTTCGTCGGCGGACTGCGCGTCACGCACCTGGAACTGGACGGTCGCGCCGATCTCGATCTCGTCGCCGACGGCCAGCGCACCCGCGCTGCGGTCGCCGCCGAGCACCGAGCGGATGAGGAAGTCGCCCCGGTCGAAGTCGACCTTGTGCTCGTCGATGACGCGACCGAGATGGATGCCCTGCTGCGCGAGCGCGCGGTCCTCCGGGCCGAGACGTTCGAGCAGCCAGATCAACTGGTCGAGCGCGGGACGCCCGGCAAGCTCGTAGATCACCTGGCCCTCGGCCTTGGTCACGGTCAGTGGCTGGCCGATCGGCCGGCAGCCCTGGGACACGACCGTGGCGACCTGCGGCAGCGGGGGCAACAGCGCGCCCACCGCGCCGTCGCTGAACACCGCTCCGTCGAGCACGAGCCGGTTGCCGCCCGGGCCGCGGGCCGCCGATGCCAGTCCGCCCACGACCTGCAGACCCGGGTACGTCTCGGGCGCGGCGTCGAGGAAGCTCTCCACCGGGGTCGAGAACGGGTCGGCGATCAACAGCAGCGTGTGGGGCGTGCCATCACCGATGAGCGACGCGGGCAGGCCCGACACGGTCGTGCCGACCGACGTCGCGGCCACGTCGAAGCGCACGGGCGTGGCCGGCGCGGGCAACCTCGCCGCCCACAGGCTGATCGCGGGTCGCTCCTCCACCTCACGGTTGCCGCCCAGCACCGACACCGCCGTCGCGCCCACCAGCGTCGCCGGGTGCAGCAATTCGCGCACGGTTCGGACGATGTCCTCGATCACACCGGCGTGCGGCGCGGTGGTGAACAGCACGGCGAGATCGGGCCGGTCGCCGAGCGTTTCGAGGATGCGGCCGACGACCTCGCCGGTGGCTTGCGTCGCCATCGGGTGCTCGGACAACGCAGCGCTGCACTCCACGGTCAGCCTCCCGGCGGCGGCAACAAGGTGAATGGCACCACGGTCGGCTCGCCATCGTCGAGCCGGCAGTGGGCCTCGACGGTGCCGTAGTCCTCGAACGACAACTCGGCGCGCACGAGCCGGTACGTGAACTTGCCCGCCTCCACGGCGAGCAGCTGCACGTTGCGCGCGACCTGCTCGCCGTTGCGCCGGTAGATCACCTCGAGCGCGGCCTCGCCCTTGTGGTCGGCGGGCCGGTGCACGACCACGACGAGGTGAGGTTCCACCGTCACCGGCGGCGCGGACGGTGCCACTTCCGAGAACTTCACCCCGCCGAGGTCGATGCGCGTCGACGGGCCGGGCACCTCTCGCAGCTGGATGGTGTCGATGAACAGCGCGGCCATGATCCGCACGCGCGGACGCTACCCGGCCAGCTGGCCACCGACCCAGCACGACACGACCCGAAGATCGGAGTCGAGCGCGACGAGGTCGGCGCGGCAGCCGGGCGCGATGGCGCCCCGGTCGTGCAGGCCGAGCAGTCTTGCTGGGGTGGTGCTCGCGGCGTGCACGGCGTCGACGAGCGCCACCCCGGCACGGTCGACGACGTTGCGCAACGCGCCGTCCATCGTGACCGTCGCGCCGGCGAGGGTGCCGTCGGCCAGGCGGGGCACACCGTCGACGACATCGAAGCGCACGGGGCCGGCCTCGTTGCGCTCCGATGCGACCGCGTCGGTCACGAGCGCCACCCGTCCACGGCCCTTCGCCCGGAACACGACCCTGACGACGGCCGGGTGCACGTGGACGAGATCGGCGATCACCGACACCGCGACGCGGTCGTCGCTCAGCGCCGCGCCGACGAGGCCCGGCGCGCGGTGGTGCAGCGGAGCCATGCCGTTGAAGCAGTGCGTCGCCAGCCGCGCCCCGGCGTCGATGGCCGCGCAGGCCTCGTCGTAGGTCGCGTTCGAGTGGCCGAGCGACGCCAGCACACCGCGGCGCACGAGCGCGGCGACCGCGTCGGTGGCCCGCGCCGGCTCGGGCGCGAGCGTCATCACGCGCACGATCGGCGGGAGCCGGTCGATCCAGTCGGGATCAGGTGGGCGCACGAGCTCGGCCGGGTGCGCGCCGGGTGCGCCGCCGAGGAACGGGCCTTCGAGGTGCGCGCCGGCGATGGCGGGCCGGCACGCCCGGCCGGTGCGAGCCGCGGCAGCGGCGATCCGGTCGAGGGCGGCGGGATAGGAGTCCAGCGGTGCGGTGACGAGCGTCGGGCACCATGTGGTCACTCCCTGCGCCAGCAGGGCGCGGTCGAGTACGTCCCAGTCGCCGCCGGTCGCGGAGGCGACGTCGACGGGACCGATGCCGTTGACCTGGAGGTCGACGAACCCCGGTGTGAGGGTGCGGTCGGGGACGGGCTCGGCCACGGCTTCGACGGCGGCGATGTGCTCGCCGTCGATGACCACCGCCGCAGGCCCGACGACCTCGTCGGGCAGCACGACGCGCGCCGCGAGCACTCGCTCCACGGCGCGGTCTTACACCGTCCTACACCGCAGCGGGTTGCTTGAGCTTCGCCCCGTCGTGGCGGACCGTCACCCAGCCGAGTTTCTGCCCGAGCGCGATGAGTGGCCAGCCGAGATCGATCTCGCGGCGATTGAGCGAGAACTTCGCCGACGTGGGCGCCGCGTGGTGGTTGTTGTGCAGCCCCTCGCCGAGAGTCAGCAGCGCGAGCCACTGCAGGTTCGTTGCGGTGTTGCCGTTCGGGCGCGAGCCGAACGTGTGGGTGATCGCGTTCACCGCGGCGTTGAGCATCAGGTACAGCACCGTGTGGAAGGCGGCGGCGAGCAGGCCGACCAGCGGGCCGAACACGACGACGAGGAACGTGATGCCGATCGCCAGCCCCAGCCAGGAGTGGTCGAACAGCACGCGATCCCAGCGGTCGGCGGGCAGGTCACGGGCGTAGCGCCGCACCTGTTCGGGGTCGTTCGCGACCTTCCGGTAGAGCGCGACGTTGCCGAACTGCACCGTCACCCAGCCGAGCAGGCGCGGCGAGTGCGGGTCGCCGTCGACGTCGGTGAACGCATGGTGCTTGCGGTGGACCGCGACCCATTGGCGCGGCCGGATGCCGACGGTGATCCAGACGAGGCAGCGGAACAGGAACCGCAGCCAGGGTTTCATCGACAGCGCCCGGTGGGAGAGCGTGCGATGCAGGAAGATGGTGGTAGCGAGCGTGGCCAGCTGGCACACCGCGAACCCGACGACGAGGGCGAACAAGACGGTGATCATCTGTGAGGCAACCTAACCTACCGACCAGTAGGTAGGCAAAGGGCACCATGGACCACCGAGCGAGGAACGTGCGTCACTACCCTGGCCGTGTGGCCGGCGAGCACGAATCGACGCGAGAGCTGATCCTGCGCGAGGCCACGCGCCGCTTCGCCGCCCAGGGCTTTGCCGGTACGTCGCTCAACGACATCGCCGAGGCGGTCGGGATCCGCCGGCCGAGCCTGCTGCACCACTTCCCGTCGAAGGAGGCGCTGTATCGCGAGGTCTTCGAGGTCGCGATGGCCGACTGGTTCGCGCGGGTCGAGAAGGCCGTCGCCGAGCCGACGCTCGAGGAAGGTTGGAGCAAGGTCGACCACGTGCTGCGCGCCGCGTTCGAGTTCTTCAAGGCGAACCCCGACTTCGTGCGGCTCGTGCGACGGGAGGCGCTCGACGGCCAGAGCCACCTCGGCGTGGACATCGGCGCCTCGCTGCGACCGCTGTTCCTGCGCGCCGTCGCGTACTTCGAGCGCGGCATGGCCGACGGCACGTTCCGCCGCCACGATCCGGAGCAGCTCATCCTCACCGGCTACGGCGCGCTGCTCAGCTACTTCAGCGACGTCCCGTTCATGATCGGGCTGCTCGACCGCAACCCGCTGTCGGACGCGGCGCTCGAGGCACGCTTCGAGCACGTCCGCGCGTTCGTCCGCGCCGCCCTCCAACCCTGACGGACGCCGGCGAAGACGCGCCGGCAGGCCGGCGGCTACGTCGAGCGGGTCGCGAGCTCGCGCAGTGCTGCCCGCACGAGCGCGTCGGTCGCGTTCGCGTCCTCGATGACCGACTCGGCCCCGAACGACCAGGTGCCGTCGGGCCGCTGACCCAGCGCGGGCTGCAGCCCGAAGCGGGTCCCCATCACCGACACGTCGGAGCGGCGGGCCGCGGCCCACAGCACACCGACTGTGAACGCGAGCTCGATCGCCGCGCCGAAGCGCTCCTCGTGCGCGAGGTCGACGAGGCGCACCGCGTCGAGCCCGAGCCGCGCCTCGGTGTGGACCTGGTCGAGCCAGCGATCCGCTTCACCTTCGAGACCCGGTGCCGCGCATCGGGCCGCGTCCTCGAGCCAGGACCGCAGCGGCGCGGCCGCGTCGTTCCACCCGCGAGGATCGTCGATCCATTCGATGGCGCGCTCCGCGAGCGCATTCGGCACCGAGCCGTCGCACGCCTCCGCGAACACACGCATCCCCATCGCCTCGGCCTCGGCTGCCCATGCGCTGACCGGGTCGCCACCCGAGAGCCACGCGGCAACCGACGCGAGGGGTAGCAGCGTCGCGCGCGGCTGCACGAGCGGGTTGGCGAGATAGCCACAGCAGCGCTCGCTCAGGCCCGCGTCACGTCCCCACAGCGGGCCGAGGTGCAAGCGGTCGGTCATGATGCCGTCGTTGACCGGGTAGTTGTCCCACACGAGGGGCTGGCGGTCGCCGAGCGCGGCGGCGCGGGCTTCGGCGTCCGCGACGGTGATCGTGCCGTTGACCACGTACCGGCCGGTCCACGCGATCGGCACGTCGGCCGGCACGCCCGCGGCCAGCGCGTCGAGATACGGCGTCGGCGCAGTGCCCACGTACTCCGTCGGGACCAGCAACAGCGAGGCGCGGTCGCCGAGGTGCTCGCGGAGCCACTTCGTGAGATCGGCGTGCGCGACACCCTGCTCGCGTCCGCCGAACGGGATGTCGTCGAGCGCAAGGCATACGAGGTCGACGCCGACACCGACCACCTGGTCGATCTTGCGGGCGAGATCGGCGCGGTCGTCCCACGACCCGTAGTCGATCGACAAACCGGGGGAGATGCCGAAGCCGACCCGCAGCGTGCCTTCGCTGGCGAGGCGCGCGAACCCGTCGAGCGTCTCGCTGTCATATGGCACGCGCCACTCGGCGCGGTGCTTCGGGTCGTCCTTCGGCGCGTACACGTAGTGGCGCATGCCGCGCTCGTGGCAGAACCGCATGACGGTGGCGCGCTCGTCCCAGCTCCAGGGTCGTCCGTAGAACCCCTCGATGATCCCCGCGATCGACCACGCCACGGGCGGCACGCTACGAGATGCGCCGGTGCCGGTTGTGATCGGCGCGGCTCCTACAGTGTCGGCCCGTGCCTACGCTGTCGGAAGCGGAGTCGAAGCAGTTGCTCGCCCGGCATGGCGTTCCCGTGCTCGACGAGCGACTGGTGACCACCCCGGACGGCGCCGCGGCCGCCGCCGACGCGATCGGCTACCCGGTCGTGGTCAAGTTGTGTGGTGCGGCGATCGCGCACAAGACCGAGCGCGGGCTGGTGCGGCTCCGTCTCGGTGACCGCGACGCCGTGCGGGCCGCGGCGCACGACCTGCTCGCCGCGGCGCGGCCGGACGACGGCGACGTCGCGGTGCTGGTAGCGCCGATGGTCTCCGGCACGCGTGAGCTGATCGCAGGACTCTCGCAGGACCCCACGTTCGGGACGACGGTGATGCTCGGTGTGGGCGGCATCTTCGCCGAGGCCCTCGCCGACGTCGCCTTCCGCCTCGTCCCGATCGCGCGTGTCGATGCCGAGGAGATGGTCGAGGACCTCGCGCACCAGACCCTGCTGGGCCCGTTCCGTGGCGAACCGCCGGTCGACCGTGACCGGCTCGTCGACGTGCTGATGGGCCTGTCGGATGCGGCGACCGCGCATCCGGAGATCGTGAGCGCAGACGTCAACCCGTTGATCGTCGTCGACGGCGCGCCCGTCGCCGTTGACGCTCTCGTCGAAGTCCGCGCATGACGGCAGCGGCCCACGACTTCCATGCCCTCTTCGACCCCAAGGGGGTCATCGTCGCGGGAGCGTCGACGCATCCCGGCAAGTTCGGCTTCGTCGCGCTGCACAACCTCCTCGCCGCGGGCTACCGCGGCAAGGTGTTCGCCACGAACCTCGAAGGCACACCGGTGCTCGGCATCGACACCGTTGCCGACGTCGAGGACCTCCCGGCTGGCGAGGCCGACCTCGTGTTCGTGTGCACCCCAGCGACGGCCAACGTGGAGCTGCTGCGCAAGTGCGCGGCCAAGGGCGTTCGCGCCGCCTTCGTGACCTCCGCCGGCTACGGCGAGGCGGGCGAGGCGGGCAAGGCGGCCCAGGACGAGCTCGTTGCGGTCGCGGACGAGCTGGGGATCCTCCTTGCCGGCCCGAACGGCCAAGGGGTGATCTCGACCCCCGCGAGCATGTGCGCGCAGATCGTGGCGCCGTACCCGCCACCGGGCCGGATCGGGATCGCGAGCCAGTCGGGCAACTTCGTGTCGAGCTTCATGAACTACGCCCGCCACTACGGCGTCGGCGTCAGCCGCGCGGTGAGCGCCGGGAACGCGGCGGCGGTCACGGTCCCCGACTACCTGGAGTTCTTCGCCGACGACGCGGAGACGATAGTCGGTCTCGCGTACGTGGAAGGCATCAGCGACGGCCGCGCCTTCTTCGAGCGCATCCGGACGGTCACCGAGCGGATGCCGCTCGTGCTCGTGAAGGGCGGCGCGTCCGCGGTCGGGGCTCGCGCCGCGGCCAGCCACACCGGCAGCCTCGCGACCGATGACCGCGTCTTCGACGGGGCGTGCCGGCAGGCGGGGGTGGTCCGGGCGGCGACGATCGAGGAGGCGTACGAGGCGGCGGCCACGTTCGCGACCCAGCCGCTGCCCGCCGGTCCCAACGTGTGCGTCGTGTCCACCGCCGGTGGGTGGGGCGTGGTGACCGCCGACGCGATCAGCCGAACCCGCGGGCTGTCGCTGCTGCCGCTGCCCGACGACCTGCGGGCCGAGCTCGACCGGCACCTGCCGGCGCGGTGGAGCCGCAACAATCCCATCGACATGGCCGGTGGCGAGACGAGGGACACGATCCCCACGGTGCTCGAGATCGCGGCGCGGCATCCCGCGGTCGACAGCGTCGTGTTCCTCGGCATGGGCATCCAGGGGAACCAGGGCCGGATGGAACGCGAGGGTCCCTTCTATCCCGACCACGGCCTCGAACGGATCGTCGCCTACCACGAGCGGCAGGACCGGCGCTTCACCGAGGCCGCGGCCGCGCTGGCCGCGGAGATCGGCAAACCGATCCTCACCGCGACCGAGCTCGCCATCACCGATCGGGACAACCCCGCGGTCGCCGGCTGCCGCGAGTCGGGCCAGCTCTGCTACGCGTCGGCGAACCGCGCGGTCACGGCGCTGGCGCATCTCTGGCAGTACGCGCGCTACCGGCAGCGCCGGCGCGACTGACCGACGGATGTCGCGCTGGTCGATTGGCGTCGCGGTCGCCGCGATCACAGCCGTCACCGGTGGCGCCGTCGCCATCCAGGCCGAACGGCCAGCCCACGCGGCGAAGACGGCCGACCACAACCCGCTCGCGACGCCGGTGCTGTCGGCCCGCCGGGTCCCCGAACTGATCGCCGCACCGGTCGCAGACGCGCGCCTCGACGCTCACCTGCGCGCGCTGCTCGCGGAGGCGCCACCGTCAACCTGCCTGACCGTCGCGGTGGACGGCCGAGTCGTGTTCAGCGCGAATGCGGCCACGCCGCTGGTCCCCGCGTCGCTCGAGAAGCTCGTCACGGCCGAAGCGGCGCTGTCGACGCTCGGTCCCGACGCCGTCCTCACCACATCGGTCGTCGCTACCGCGCCCGCGGAAGACGGGGTGGTGGACGGCGACGTGTGGCTCGTCGGTGGCGGCGACCCGGTGCTGATGACCCATGCGTACGAGCAGCACTTCAAGCACCAGCCGGTCACGCACACCGACATCGAGGCGCTGGCCGACGAGGTCGTCGCGGCAGGTGTCCGCGAGATCCGAGGCAGCGTCGTCGGCGACGACTCGCGCTACGACCACCAGCGCTACTTGCCGCTGTGGCCTGCGCGCTTCGCGACCGAAGCCGAGGTCGGGCCGCTCGGCGCGCTCATGGTGAACGACGGCCTCGTCGCGTTCCCGCCCTCATGGAACGTGCACACCCCGAAGGAGCAGCCCGCGGCCGACCCGGCCGAAGCCGCGGCGGAGACCTTCACCGAGCTGCTCACGGCGCGCGGCGTCGTGATCGCGGGCGCGCCCCGCACCGGGCAGGCACCGGCAGGCTCCACGGAGATCGCGAAGATCGAGTCGCCGCCGGTCGACGAGATCGTTGCGTCGATGCTGCGCGAGAGCGACAACGACACCGCCGAGCTGCTGACCAAGGAGATGGGCGTGCAGTCGGGCGGCGGCGGCACGACCGCTGCCGGCATCGCCGCGATCCGCCACGTGCTCGAAGGGCGGCACCTCCCACTCGACGGCACCGTCCAGGTGGATGGTTCGGGGCTCGCCGACGAGAACGAACAGACGTGCGAGCTCATCCAGACGCTGCTCGACGAAGAGGGCCCGAGCTCCACGCTGATGGAAGGGCTGCCGGTTGCGGGGCAGACCGGGACGCTCGAGATGCGCTTCGTCGACACGCCACTCGCGGGCCGGCTGCGGGCCAAGACCGGTACCCTCAACCAGTCCTCGGCCCTCGCCGGCTTCCTCACCACAGCGAAGGGCGCAAACGTGAGCTTCACGTTGATCGTGAACGTCGAGGCACCGGCGCGGATCTCGGAGCACGACGTCGAGCTCGGTGAGGCGCTCGGCTCGATCCTCGACCAGTACCCCGAGGCGCCAGACATCAACGCGCTGGGGCCGCGGTGACGGAGATGCCGATGTTCCCGTTGGGGACTGTCCTGTTCCCGAGCATCTTCCTACCGCTGCACGTCTTCGAGCCGCGGTACCGCGTGATGGTGCGCCGCTGCGTCGACGAGCAACTCGACTTCGGCGTGGTGTTGATCGAGCGGGGGAGCGAGGTCGGTGGCAACGACGTTCGCACGTCGGCTGGCACCATCGCGCACATCGTCGAAGCCACCGACCTCGACGACGGTCGATGGGTGATCGGTGCCGTCGGGCTGCGTCGCGTCCGAGTGCGCGAGTGGCTGGAGGACGATCCTTACCCGCGCGCCGACGTCGAAACGTGGGACGACGAGCCGGACGGCGACGCCTCCGCGCTCTACGGGACGGTCCGCTCGCGCCTTCGCCGGGTGCTGGCCCTCGCGGCGGAGCTCGGCGATCCCGCGGTCGACGCGACGGTGGCGTTGAGCGACGACCCCGTGCTCGGCTCGTACCAGGCGTCGGCGGTCGCACCGGTCGGGCCCGCGGACCAGCAACGCCTCCTGCTCGCGCCCGGTCCCGTGGCGCGGCTTGGCCTGCTCGATTCGGTGCTCGCCGATGAGCAGAGCTACCTCGAACGCCGTCTGGCGGGCGGGTGAGCGGTAGCCCAAGACGTCGGTCATGCTTGCGCGCATGCTTGCGTGCCCGTTCGCCGTCGCGTAGAGAATGCACCTGCCCGCGGCCTTGAGGAGACCCGTGCCCGAAGAGCAGAAGTCCATCCCCGAGGTGCTGAGCGAGCTGTGGGAGCTGCTCGTCTCCTATGGCAAGCAGGAGACGATCGAGCCGCTGAAAGGGATCGGCCGCTTCGTCGGCTACGGCCTCGCGGCCGCGATCGTCGGTTCGACCGGCATCGTGCTGCTGACGCTGGCGGGACTGCGCGCGCTCCAGGACCACAACGACGGCCATCTCACCGGCAACTGGAACTGGGTCCCGTATCTCGCCGCACTGGTCCTGCTCGCCATCCTGGTGACCATCGCGGTGAGCCGCATCAAGCCCAAAGGGGCGAAGGAGAAGGCGTCACGATGAACGCGCTGCCGAAGGAGATCACCCGCGACGACATCGAGCGCAAGTTCCGCGAGTTGAGCGGCGGCGTCGAGAGCGCGCAGGAGACTGCGAAGTCGTACGCGATCGTCGCCGGTGCGGTCGCCGCCGTCGCCGTCGTCGGCATCGCGTACCTGCTCGGTCGGCGGCGGGGCCGGCGGCGCTCGACCGTCGTCGAGATCCGCAGGATCTGACGCGCGTGGGCGCCCTCGTCGGGTACCTCCGCCGAACCGGCCTCCGCAAGGGCGTCATCGGTGGCGACCGCCTCTGGATGTCGGTCTGGGTGCTGGTCGTGGGGGCGCGCCTGATCCGCAAGCTCGCCGCGCCGAAGCCTGTGATCGAGCACTTCGACCTCGGACCGGGGCAGACGATCGTGGTCACGGACCTCGGCCCCGCCGAGGGGCCGTAGCCTGTCTGCCCGTGAAGGTGGTGCTGCGCAACCCTCGCCGCGAGCTCGACGTGCCTGCCCCGATCTCGGTCACCGCGCTCCTCCAGCGGCTCGAGCTGAACCGGGAGTCGGTGCTCGTCATCGAAGGCGACACGCTCGTGCCCGGTGACGCCGTCCTGAGCGGCGACTCGGTCGTCGAGGTCCGGCCGGTGGTCTCGGGTGGTTGCACGTGAAGTGTCGCGTCTGTCGCGGGCCCGCGGTGATCGACGTCCGCCGCCAGAACGCGAACTACTGCGCGCCGCACTTCCTGCGCATGTGCCGCGACCAGGTCGCCAAGGCGATCGACGAGTTCGAGATGATCGAGCGCGGCGAACGCGTGCTGGTCGCGGTCAGCGGCGGCAAGGACTCGCTCGCGTGCTGGCACATCCTGCGCGAGCTCGGCTACGAGGCCGACGGTTTCGTCATCGGTCTCGGCATCGGCGAGTACTCCGACCGCTCCACGTCCTACGCCCGCGCGTTCGCGGCTGAACGTGGCCTCACGCTGCACACCTACGACCTGCGGGCCGAGGACGGCTTCGACATCCCGAGTGCGGCCGCGACGACCCATCGCGTGCCATGCTCCGCGTGCGGGCTGTCCAAGCGGCACCTGTTCGACAAGGTGGCCCGTGAGCTGGGCTACGACGTCGTCGCCACGGGTCACAACCTCGACGACGAAGCCGCGGTGCTGTTCGGCAACGTGCTGCGCTGGCAGACCGACTACCTCGGCCGCCAGCTCCCCGTGCTCCCCGCCCGCAACGGGTTCCCGCGCAAGGTCAAGCCGCTCGTGCGGCTCGGTGAGCGCGACATGGCCGCCTATTGCGTGCTGGCCGGCATCGACTACATCGTCGAGGAATGCCCGATGGCGGCGGGGAACAAGCACCTCGGCTACAAGGAGGTGCTGAACCAGATCGAGGAGCAGTCGCCGGGATCGAAGCTCGACTTCTACTTCGGCTTCCTGAAACGGGCGTCGGCGAAGTTCACCGCGCACGCCGAAGCCGAGCAGGACGCGCTCGTGCCGTGCACCCGGTGCGGGGCGCCGACGACCGGCGAGCTCTGCGCGTTCTGCAAGCTCGTGGAGCGCACCCGCCGTCACGAGCCCGCCGTGTCGCAGGCGTCGAGCTGATGGCCGGTGAGTTCGCCATCGGCGACAAGGCGCTGCTCGTCGACGCGAAGCAGCGCCGCTACCTGATCACCCTGACCGCCGGCGGCGAGTTCCACTCGCACACCGGCGTGATCCCACACGCCGACATCATCGGCAAGCCCGAGGGCAGCGAGTTCCGCTCGTCGCGCGGATCGCGCTTCGTGGGCTTCCGGCCCCGCCTCGCGGACTTCGTGCTGAAGATGCCGCGGGGCGCGCAGGTCATCTACCCCAAAGACCTGGGCCCGTTGCTGCTGCTCGCCGACATCCGGCCCGGCGTCCGCGTCCTCGAGTCGGGTGTCGGCTCGGGTGCACTGTCGATGGCGATGCTGCAGGCCGGCGCCGAGGTCGTCGGGTACGAGCTGCGCGAGGAGTTCGCGGCGCGCGCGACCGGCAACGTCACCCAGTTCCTCGATGAGCAGGCTCGCGGCCGTTACCGGGTCGAGCTTCGCAACTGCTACGACGGCATCGACGAGGTCGACCTCGACCGCGTCGTGCTCGACGTCCCCGAGCCGTGGCAGGTGGTGAAGCACGCCGAGCGCGCGCTGCGCCCCGGCGGGATCATCGCCGCGTACACGCCGACGATCCTGCAAGCCGCACACCTCCGCGAGCAGCTCGACGCGGGCCGCTTCGCGCTCGCGGAGACGATCGAGGTCCTCCACCGGTCGTGGCACATCGAGGGCCAATCGGTGCGCCCGGACCACCGCATGGTCGCCCACACCGGCTTCCTCACCGCGGCACGGCTGCTGGCGGCCTGACCCCCAGAGCACTCGATGGACACACTCGACCTCATCGTGGTGGCGCTCGCGGCCGCTGCCGGCATCGGCGGCTACCGCATCGGCTTCGTCGCCCGCGCCACGTCGTGGGTCGGCATGGCGATCGGCATCTTCGTCGCGACCCAGCTGATCCCCTCGCTCACCGCGACGGAGACCGACGGGCAGCGCCTCCTGCTCGTCGGGGTCGTTGTGGTGTTCTCGGGCGCGATCCTCGGGCAGGTCATCGGCCTGCTCGCCGGCACGCAACTGCGCATGGCGATCCCGCGCGGGCACGCGCAGACCGCGGACCGCGTCGGCGGCGCGGCGGCAGGGGTGCTCGGTGTGCTCGTCGGTTTCTGGTTCCTGCTGCCGATCCTGGCCCAGACGCCGCAATGGCCGGCGCAGCAGGCTCGCAACTCGGCCCTCGCCGACTTCATCCACGAGCACTTCCCCGAGGCACCGGACACGACGCAGGCGTTGCGGCGCGTCCTCGGCCCACGAGTGTTCGAAGGGTTCGGCCCGGCGCCCGCGCTCGGCGCGCCGCCCGCTGAGAGCGGACTGTCGGCCGCGACCGCCGAAGCGGTTGCCCGCTCGACGGTGAAGGTCGAAGCGCCCGCCTGCTCGCGGATCCAGGACGGCAGTGGCTTCGTGGCCGGCGATGGGCTCGTCGTCACGAACGCGCACGTCGTCGCCGGGTCGAACCGCGCGACGGTGACGCGGTACCCGGACGGCACGGTGCTCGACGCCGAGGTGGTGGCGTTCGACCCCGGTCGTGACGTCGCCGTGCTGCGCGTGCCGCGGCTGGGGCGACCGGCGCTGCAGCTCGGCGACGCGCCGTTCGGCGTCGGCGACGTCGGCGCGGTGTTCGGGCACCCGCTGGGCGGGTCGTTGAAGCTGAGCCCGTTCCAGGTCGGCCAGGCGGTCGACGCGCGCGGCTTCGACATCTACGACAGCCATCGCACGACGCGCCACATCTTCGTGCTGAGCGCCGACCTCGCTCCCGGTGACTCCGGCGGCGCGCTGGTCGACGCCAGCGGCGTGGTCGAAGGCGTCGCGTTCGCGATCGCGCCGGACGAGCCTCATGTCGCGTATGCGCTCACGCTCGAGGAGGTCCGCCCGGTGCTGGCCGGCGACCTGTCCGCGCCGGTCGATACCGGCCCGTGCATAGGCTGAGGTCGCGTACCCTCCGGGCATGGTCGAACCTCCGCCGGCGCCCGCGCGGGTGCTCGAACCCCGGGCCGGCGGGCGCGGGCACGGCGGGCCAAGCGTTCTGGTGGCCGTCGGCGTCGCGGCCCTGGTGCTGTGCCTGCTGGCGTCGGGCTACCTCATCGTCACCGTGTCCGGGCTGCGGAGTGACCTGCGCGACGAGCAGGCGGCGCGCAGCGCCGCCGAGGACCGAATCTCGATCCTCGAGGGGACCTTGGACGCGGTGCAGTCGAACGAGTCGGACCTGCACTCACAGCTCGCCGCGCAAGCCGCCGCCGACCCGGCCGCGATCGCGGCGCGGATCCAGTCGTCGGTGTACACGGTCGAAGCGGGTGACGAGCTTGGCTCCGCGTGGGCTGTCGCCACCGATCACGTGACGACGAAGTTCGTGACGAACTACCACGTGATCGCCAGCGCGTGGGAGAGCGGATCCAAGCAGGTGACCGTCTACCAGGAGCAGGGCAACCCGCTCGACGGCGTCATCGACTCGGCGCTGCCCGATGTCGACCTCGCGCTCATCGACGTAAAGGCGGACATCGCGCCGTTGAAGGCGAGCAAGGAGACGCCGCGTGCCGGGGAGGCGGTGCTCGTGATCGGCTCGCCGCTCGGCCTCGGCGGCAGTGTCACGACCGGATCGGTGTCCGCGCTGCGCAGCGAGGGCGGGATCAACTTCATCCAGTTCTCCGCGCCGATCAGCCCGGGCAACAGCGGCGGGCCGCTCGTGAACTCGGCCGGCGAGGTGATCGGCATCACCGAGGCGAAGGCGATCGCCTTCGGCGCGGAGGGCATCGCGATCGCGATCCCGGTCAACCAGATCTGCATCCACTTCCAGATCTGCTGACCGAGTGAGGTCGGGCTACTCGACCTCGATGAAGATGCACTCGCCGGGGCACTCCTCGGCGGCTTCGATGACTGCCTCTTCCTGACCGGCGGGGACGTTGGCGAGGCCTTCGGCGCCCTGCGGGTTGCCCTTCGCCGCCGCGAAGATCTTGTCGCCCTCCTTCACGTAGGCGAGGCCGTCATCGAGGAGCGTGAAGACGTCCGGGGCGATCTCCTCGCAGAGACCGTCGCCGGTGCAGAGATCCTGGTCGATCCAGACCTTCATGGGGCTGCTTCCTCTCCTGGTGACTGCGGGCGATAGCGAACGATTCGGTCACGACCGGCGGCGACTGTACCGTCGGGTCCTGCGACCACTCTAACCCGCCCCGGCCAATAAACACGGAATCGGCCGGTGGAAATGGGGCGCCGCACACCCCCCGGGAGGGCCATCGTTTCCGGAGGGCGCCGGTGTATCGTCGCCTCGACCTCGACGCATCTGGAGGTGGTCCCCGTCAACGACCCCGAGTACGAACGGCGACTGGGCGCCTACGAGGCCGAGATGGCCCAACTCCGTGAGCAGTCGAAAGCGCTCGAGGAGGAGGTCATCTCGCTACGCCGGAGGCTGCAGGACGCCCCCAAGCGCGTCCGCACCCTCGAGGAACGGCTGCTCGAGACGAAGGGCCAGCTCGCTCAGGCGGTCTCGCAGAACGAGAAGCTCACCTACACCTTGCGCGAAGCGCGCGAGCACATCGCCGCGCTGCGGGAAGAGGTCGACAAGCTGACGCGGCCACCGTCTGCGTACGGAACGTACCTCGGTCGCAACGAAGACGGCACGGTCGACGTGTTCAGCGGCGGCCGCAAGATGCGCGTCGCGCTGCATCCCGAGCTCGAGGACGAACAGCTCCAGCGCGGCGCGGAGGTCGTGCTCAACGAATCGCTCAACGTCGTGCTTGCCCGGTCGGGCGAGCTGACCGGGGAAGTCGTGACGTTGAAGGAGTTGCTCGAAGACGGCACCCGCGCGTTGATCGTGGGCCGCGCCGAGGAGGAGCGCGTCGCGGAGCTCGCCGACCAGCTCGTCGGCGAACGGCTTCGCTCGGGCGACACGTTGCTGATGGACAGCCGCTCCGGCCTGCTGCTCGAACGGCTGCCGCGGCCCGAGGTCGAAGAGCTCATCCTCGAAGAGGTGCCCGACATCTCCTACGATGACGTCGGCGGCCTCGACAGCCAGATCGAACAGATCGCCGACGCGGTCGAGCTGCCCTTCCTGCACCAGGAGCTGTTCGCCGAGTACCGCCTGCCTGCGCCCAAGGGCATCCTGCTGTACGGCCCTCCGGGCTGCGGCAAGACCCTGATCGCGAAGGCGGTCGCGAACTCGCTCGCAAAAAAGGTCGCGGAAGCATCCGGCGACAAGCAGGCGCGCAGCTACTTCCTCAACATCAAGGGACCCGAGCTGCTGAACAAGTACGTCGGCGAGACCGAGCGCCAGATCCGGCTCGTGTTCCAGCGGGCGCGGGAGAAGTCCGAAGAGGGCTGGCCGGTCATCGTGTTCTTCGACGAGATGGACTCCATGTTCCGTACCCGTGGGTCGGGCATCAGCTCGGACATGGAGTCGACGATCGTGCCACAGTTGCTCGCGGAGATCGACGGGGTCGAGACGCTGAAGAACGTGATCGTGATCGGCGCGTCCAACCGTGAGGACCTGATCGATCCCGCGATCCTGCGGCCGGGCCGCCTCGACGTGAAGATCAAGATCGAACGCCCCGACGAGCGGGCGGCCGCGCAGATCTTCGCCCGTTACCTCACGGCCGACCTGCCCCTCGACGAGGCCGCGGTGCGCGATCTCGGCGGCGGCGACCGCGACAAGGCGGTGCAAGCGATGATCGAGCGCACCGTCGAGGAGATGTACGCGACGACCGACCGGAACCGCTTCCTCGAGGTCACCTACCAGAACGGCGACAAGGAGGTGATGTTCTTCAAGGACTTCAGCTCCGGGGCGATGATCGAGAACATCGTGCGCCGAGCGAAGAAGCTCGCCATCAAGCGGCAGATCGCCGGTGATCCCGGCGGGATCCGCGTCGATGACCTCATCGCGTCGATCGCCCAGGAGTTCAAGGAGCACGAGGACCTGCCGAACACCACGAACCCCGACGACTGGGCCAAGATCTCGGGCAAGAAGGGCGAACGGATCGTCTACGTCCGGACGCTCATCAAGAAGGACGACGACGACAGCCCGACGGGTGGCCGGGCCATCGAGCGCGTCGCCACCGGGCAGTACTTGTAGGAACGGCCTTGCCGGCAACCAGGCGCGCTGCCGCCGCGGCGACGCGGGTGCTGCGGTCGGTGCCGCCGCTGTGGCGCGCCGCCAGCGCGGCCCGTCGTGAGCTGTACGCGCGGCTCCCACCGCGCGACGTGCCGGGCATCGGGCTGGTACACCGCAACGACACGATGTATCGCGTCGACGCGGCGAGCTACGCCGAGCGGGGTGCCAGTACCGTCGACCTCTTCCAGGCGCGGGCTGCCGAGCGCGGCATCGACCCTCGGGCCGCCACATGGTTCGAGATCGGCTGCGGGTACGGCCGGCTCGTGCGCGTGCTCGCCCGGCGCGTCGACCCCGCCCGGGTCACGGTCTGCGACGTCGACGACGACGCCGCGACGTTCTGCGCGAACGCGTTCGGGGTGCGTCGGGTCCGCTCCGACCGCGACTTCGTGTTCGAGCCGCCCGTCTCCGCCGACATCGTGTGCGCGCTGTCCGTGGCCACCCACATCCCGGCGGCCGCGTTCGAGCGGTTCCTCGACGCATCGCTCGGCGCCGTTCGCGCCGGAGGGGTGCTGCTGTTCTCGACGCACGGTGCGACGAGCCTCGCCAATCTCCACGTCTATGACGGCGGCGCGTACCTGCGTCACCGGAACGAACTGCAGGCGGCGTTCGACGGGCCGGGCATCGCGTACCGGCCGTACCCGGTGTCCCGCGACCGCAGTTACGGCATGACCTGGCACCGTCCGGACGTGGTGGAGGCAGCGCTGCGGGCGCGGCTCGGGCCGTCCGCGTACGTCCATGGTGAGCCGGCGGCGATCGACGGCCACCAGGACCTCTGGACGGTGCAGCGCCCAAGCTGACCGCTCGCCGCTCCATTCGCGGGACGGCTCGACTCGAACGCCGCAGTCGGGGGGCGGGCGGTAACGTCGCTGCGTGAGCTTGCGGAAGGTGCTCGGGATCGAGACCGAGTACGGCATCCTGATCCGCGGCGCCGCCGACTCGAACCCGATCGCGGCGTCGAGCGTGCTGATCAACGCCTACGTCAACGACGTGAGCCGCGACACACCGGCAGACGGTGCCACCCCGAAGATCGGCTGGGACTTCGAGGACGAGTCACCCGGCAACGACGCCCGGGGCTTCGCGCCGGAGGGCACGATGGCGCCCGAGATCGAGACGCACCTCGTGAACGCGGTGCTGACCAACGGCGCGCGGTACTACGTCGACCACGCGCATCCGGAGCTGTCGACGCCGGAGTGCGCCGACCCCCGCACGATCGTCGTGTACGACCGCGCGGCCGAGACGATCCTGCGTCGTTCGATGACCGCGGCCAACCGCATGCTGCCGCCCGGTCAGGAGATCGTCGTGTACAAGAACAACTCCGACCGCAAGGGCAACAGCTACGGCTGCCACGAGAACTATCTGATGGACCGCGCCGTGCCCTTCGGCAGGATCGTGACCCATGTGATGCCGCACTTCATCACGCGCCAGATCTTCTGCGGCGCGGGCAAGGTGGGATCCGAAGCGAGCGGCGTGCCCGTGAACGAGGTGCCATTCCAGCTCAGCCAGCGTGCCGACTTCTTCGAGGAGGAGGTTGGCCTCGAGACGACGCTGAAGCGGCCGATCGTCAACACCCGCGACGAACCTCACGCCGACGCGCAGAAGTACCGCCGGCTCCACGTCATCGTCGGCGACGCGAACCTCTCGGAGGTCGCGACGTACCTGAAGCTCGGGACGACCGCGCTCGTGCTCGCGATGATCGAAGACGACTTCCTGGCGCGCGAGTTCGTGTTCGCCGCGCCGGTGCAGGCGCTGCGCCGAGTGTCCTACGACCTCACGCTCCAGCGGCCGCTGGAGCTGGCCGACGGGTCGACCGTTACCGCGCTCGACGTCCAGTGGGAGCTGCTCGACCGGGCCAAGAAGTACGGCGAGAGCCAGGGCTTCGAGTGCCTGGGCGGCGACGACATGGGCCGTGACGTGGTGCGGCGCTGGGAGGCGGTGCTCACGGCGCTGGAGACCGACCTGTCCGCCGCCGCGTCCCAGGTCGACTGGATCGCGAAGCACCGGTTGATCGACGGCTACCGGGAGCGCCACGGGCTCGGCTGGGACGACGCCCGCCTCGCCGCCATGGATCTGCAGTACCACGACCTGCGCCAGGACAAGGGCCTCGCAGGCCGGGTGGGTCTCGAACGGATCACCACGGACGGCGAGGTCGAGCTCGCCGCGGTGGAGCCGCCCGCCGACACCCGGGCCTACTTTCGGGGCAAGTGCCTCCAGAAGTGGGGTGACGCGATTGTGGCCGCGAACTGGGATTCACTGGTGTTCGACATCGGGGGCGATCCACTGCGGCGGGTGCCGATGATGGAACCGATGCGGGGAACCAAGGCACACGTGGGTAGCTTGATCGACGAGTGTTCGACCGCCGCCGAGTTGCTCGAGCGGCTCGGGTCCGAGAAGTGAGTTGACGACATGGCAGAGCGAGAACAGAAGAAGAAGCCCGCTCCCGCGAAGCAGGAAGAGGTCGTCGAGGACGCGCCGGCCAAGTCCGAGGCGGGCGAGAAGATCAAGGCCGAGCTCGATGACCTGCTCGACGAGATCGACGAGGTCCTCGAGGTCAACGCCGAGGAGTTCGTGAAGTCGTACGTCCAGAAGGGCGGTCAGTGACGTCGAGGTGACCCGACGGGCCGGCGACCAGCGGCTTCGAGCCACCGCGCCAGCCGATAGCCTCCGCCACCTGTGAGCCTCCCGTTCTTCTCCCCGGCGGACGACCCTGGCCCGAGCTTCGCCGAGCTGCTTCGCCGGACCGGCAACCTCCCACCTCTGCCGCAGGCCGACGTGGGTGATCGCTTCACGATCACGCACGGCACGACGGTCGTCGCGGTGCGCTACGCGGACGGCGTGGTCATGGCGGGCGACCGTCGCGCGACGAGCGGCAACCTGATCAGCCACCGCACGATGGAGAAGGTGTTCCCGGCGGACCGCCACAGCGGCGTCGCCATTGCCGGTGCCGCCGGCCCCGCGATGGAGATGGTGAAGCTCTTCCAGCTCCAGCTCGAGCACTATGAGAAGGTCGAGGGCATCGAGCTGAGCCTCGACGGGAAGGCCAACCAGCTCTCCGGGATGGTCCGGGCCCACCTGCCGGCGGCGATGCAGGGCCTCGTGGTCGTGCCGCTGTTCGCCGGCTTCGACACCCGCCGGGGCCAGGGCCGGCTGTTCCAGTACGACGTCACCGGCGGCCGCTACGAGGAGAGCAACTTCGCCACGACGGGCTCGGGGAGCCTGCACGCCGGCACGGTGCTGAAGCTCGGCTACCGCGAGGGCATGACCCGGATCGAAGCTGTCGACCTCGTGATCGACGCGCTGTTCCAGGCGGCCGACGAGGACTCCGCCACCGGCGGGCCTGATCCGGTGCGGGGGATCTACCCGACGATCGCGACCATCACCGAGGCGGGCTTCGACAAGCTCGCCGACGACGAGGTCGCCGAGCGGTTCCGCTCGCTGGTCGAGCGGCTCTCCACCACCCCGGAGAGCACGGCGACCGTCGGGCCGTCGCCGACGATGCCCGACGGTGAGCTCGAGCAGGGAGGTCGCGGCTGATGTCGATGCCGTTCTACGTCGCACCCGAGCAGGTGATGAAGGACCGCGCCGACTACGCGCGCAAGGGCATCGCCCGCGGGCGGGCGCTGATCGCGCTGCGGCTCGAGGAAGGCATCCTCATCTGTGCCGAGAACCCGTCGAACACGCTGCGCAAGGTCAGCGAGATCTATGACCGCATCGCCTTCGCCGGCGTCGGACGGTACAGCGAGTTCGACCAGCTACGCATTGCCGGCGTGCGCCACGCCGACCTCAAGGGGTACTCGTTCAGCCGTGAGGACGTCGACGCCCGCAGCCTCGCCAACGCGTACGCGCAGATCCTCAACCAGGTGTTCACGCACGAGATCAAGCCGCTCGAGGTCGAGATCCTCGTCGCCGAGGTCGGCGAGACTGGCAACGTCAGCGAGTCGCACCGCAAGGACCAGCTCTTCCACATCCTCTACGACGGCACCGTGATGGACGAGCAACGCTTCTCCGTGCTCGGCGGCGAGGCGGAGGAGATCACCGATCGCGTGCAGGCGGCCTGGCGCGACGACCTGTCGCTCGCGGATGGGCTCCGCGTCGCAGTTGGTGCACTCGCCGGGCCCGATCGCACGCTCACCGCGGACGACCTCGAGGTCGCGATCCTGCGCCGGGGAGACGGCCGGCGCGCGTTTCATCGCATCGAAGACGGCGAGCTCGCCGCGCTCGTGCCGCCTGCGAGCGCGCCGAGCAGCGACGGCGAACCACCCAAGGCCTGACCGCCCGCCGCCCCGTGTGGCGGGGAACCGTCAGACGATCGCGGTCGTGCGGACGATCACGAACAGCACCACCAGCACCGCCACCGCGATCAGCCAGAGCAGGTCACGACCCGACGTCCCGGTGCGGACCGGGCTCGGATCGGGCGGGTCGAAGGCGGACTCGACGTCGTCGGCGAGCAGCAACTCCCTCGCCGCCTCGTAGCCCTCCTCGTCGACGAGGATCTCGACCGGCCCGACCGCGAGCGGGCCGTCGACCGGGCCCTGGAGCTGCCAGACGATGCCTTCCGCACCGAGGCGGGCGGCGATGATCCGCGCCTCCACCGCGTTCGACGCCGTCACCAGCCGAACCATGCGGAATCCGGCCACCGGCGCAACGCTACCGACGGCGGGCCGCCCGGTAGCCTCCGGCGCAGATGGAGCGAAGGATCTTCGGGCTCGAGAACGAGTACGGCGTGACGTGCACGCTGCGTGGCCAGCGCCGGCTCAGCCCCGACGAGGTGGCCCGCTACCTGTTCCGGCGCGTCGTGTCCTGGGGGCGCAGCTCGAACGTCTTCCTCGCCAACGGGGCGCGGCTGTACCTCGACGTCGGCTCGCATCCCGAGTACGCCACCCCCGAGTGCGACTCGATCCTCGACCTGGTCGTGCACGACAAGGCGGGGGAGCGCATCCTCGAGCAACTGCTCGCGTCGGCCGAGCAACGCCTCCGCGAGGAAGGCATCCGCGGCGTCATCTACCTGTTCAAGAACAACACCGACTCCGCCGGCAACTCGTATGGATGTCACGAGAACTACCTCACCTCGCGCCGTGATGACTTCGGGCACTACGCCGAGGTGCTGATCCCGTTCTTCGTCTCGCGCCAGATCTACGCTGGCGCGGGCAAGGTGCTCCAGACGGCGCGGGGCGCGATGTTCTGCATCAGCCAGCGGGCCGAGCACATCTGGGAAGGGGTCTCGTCGGCCACCACCCGCAGCCGGCCGATCATCAACACCCGCGACGAGCCGCACGCCGACGCCGAGCGTTACCGGCGCCTGCACGTGATCGTCGGCGACTCGAACATGAGCGAGTACGCGAGCTTTCTGAAGGTCGGTGCGACGTCGATCCTGCTGCGGATGCTCGAGGACCCGTCGGTCGTGCTGCGGGACATGACGCTCGAGAACCCGATCCGGGCCATCCGGGAGATCAGCCACGACATGACCTGCACCCGGCGGGTCCGGCTGGCCAACGGCCGTGAGTTGAGCGCGCTCGAGATCCAAAGCGAGTACCTCAGCCGTGCCCTGCGTTACGCGGAGACGAAGGGCCTCTCGCCCTTGGAGCAGCAGGCGCTCGAGATGTGGGAGCACTGCCTGACCGCGCTCGAGAGCGACCCGTTCAAGCTCGACCGCGAGTGCGACTGGGTCATAAAGCACAACCTGATCGAGGCGTACCGCAAGAAGCATGAGCTCCCGCTCGCCTCTCCGAAGGTCGCGCTCGTCGACCTCCAGTACCATGACGTGAACCGGTCGCGCGGCCTGTTCTACCGGTTGCAGTCCCGCGACATGGTCGAGCGGATGTGCACCGACGAGGCGATCGAGCGGGCCGTCGACGAGCCGCCGCAAACGACGCGGGCGCGGCTGCGCGGCGAGTTCATCCGCCGCGCCAAGGAGCGCAAGCGCGACTACACGGTCGACTGGGTGCACCTGAAGCTGAACGACCAGGCGCAGCGCACGGTGCTCTGCAAGGACCCGTTCAAAGCGCGCGACGAGCGAGTCGAGAAGCTCATCGCGTCCCTGTGACCCGGATCGAGACGTCACGGCGTCGGTAAGGTCGGGCCGCGATGGCGTCGTCGGACAAGCTCGAACGCCTGCTGAACCTGACCGCTGCGCTGCTCGAGACCACGAGGCCGCTCACCGCCGAGGAGATCGCCCAGCGCGTGTTCGGCTACCCCCGCGAGAAGGGGGCCTTCCGCCGCGCCTTCGAGCGTGACAAGGAAGCGCTGCGCGCGATGGGCATCCCGATCGAACTGCAGGACGTCCCGGCCACGGACCCGCCGGCGCAGGGCTACCGCATCCCGAAGGAGCGCTCGTACATCCGCGACCCCGGCCTCGAAGCCGACGAGCTCGCCGCGCTGCAGCTGGCCGCTTCCGCGGTACGGCTGCAGGGAGTCGAGAGCACCGCGGGGCTCTGGAAGCTCGGCGGGACACCGGCGGGTGACGCCGCTGACGCCACGCCGGTCGCCGCGATCCCCTCCGACGAGCGGCTGGTGGCGTTGTTCGGGGCCCTGACGGCGCGGTGCCCGGTGACGTTCACCTACCGCACCGAGCAGCGCACGATCGACCCGTACCGGCTCGACTTCCAGCGCGGTCATTGGTACGTGACCGGCTACGACCACGCCCGTGCCGACGCGCGAGTGTTCCGAGTCGACCGGATCGACCCCGACGCCGGCGTCACGGCCGGCCGGCCGGCCAGCTTCGCGGCCCCCGACGTGGCCGTGCCCGGCGCGCTCGTCGAGCCATGGCAGCTCGGCGAGGGTGAGCCGGTGCGCGGGCGAGTGCTGGTCGACGCGGAGCAGGCGGCCATGGCGGTCGCGGTGACCGGCGCCGACACCGTCGTGGAGGAACGAGCCGACGGCGCGGTCGTCATCGAGCTGCCGGTGACCAACCCCGAGGGGTTTCGCGCGTTCGTTCTGGGCTTCCTCGACCACGCCGAGGTGCTCGGCCCACCGGAGCTGCGCGCCGACATGGTTGCCTGGTTGCGCGCGCTGGCGGAGCAACCGGCGTGAGCGCGCTGCGCGCCGCGGACCGCATGCGGCGGCTCCTCGCGCTGCTTCCGTGGGTCGCTGCGCACGAGGGCCCGACTGTCGAAGAGGTCTGCGAACGTTTCGGGTTGAGCACCGATGAGCTGCTGCGGGACGTGGAGCTGGTGTCGATGGTCGGCGTGCCGCCGTACACCCCTGGCGACCTGTTCGACGTGGTCGTCGAGGAGGGCCGCGTCTGGGTCCACCTGTCGCCGAGCTTCGACCGGTCGTTCCGCCTCACCCCGGAAGAGGCGCTCGGGCTCGTCGCCGCGGGTACGACGCTGCTCGCGTTGCCCGGCGCGGATCCCGACGGCGCGCTCGCCCGCGGGCTGGCGAAGGTCGCGGCGACGCTCGGGATCCACCCGGAGGAGGCGATCGACGTCCGCCTCGGTACCGCGTCGCCGCCGGTGCTCGCCCGCGTGCAGGACGCGACCGAGCGTCACCGGCGGCTGCGCATCACGTACTACGCGCACGGGCGCGACGAGCGGACCGAGCGCGAGGTCGACCCGTATCGCGTCTACGTCGAGCACGGTCACTGGTACGTGGCGGGCTTCGATCACCTCCGGGGCGCGGATCGGGTGTTCCGCGTCGACCGGATCCTCGACGCCACGGTGCTCGACGAGCACTTCGAGCCACCCGATCCGGTGCCGCCCGTCGAGGTGTTCGAGGCCGCGGTCGACGACCCTCGGGTGGTGCTCGACCTCGCACCAGAGGCGAGCTGGGTCGTGGAGGCCTACGCGGTCGACGAGGTCGCGCCCGGTCCGGACGGGGCGCTGCGGGTCACGCTGCCCGTGTCGGCCAGGCCGTGGCTCGAGCGGGTCCTGCTCCAGCTCGGTCCTCGCGCCCGGGTTGTGGAGGTGCGCGGCGACGACTCGCTCGCGCGCTGCGGGCCGGAAGCGGCGGCGCGGCTGCTCGCTCGTTACTCGGACCGCTAGCCGCGCACGGGAACGACCGCGGCGCCGCGATACCCTCGGCCGCACCGTGACCGAAGACCCGCGCACCCTTCACGAGCCTCCGGTCACGGACGGCTCCGGCACGGTGTCAAACGAACCCGCGCGCGCTGCTTCTGCTGACACCGCGTCTGCTGAGACCGCGACCGCCGGCACCGCAGGCGCCGACACCGAGGTCGCGCGCGCCGGGGTGCGGCGGGCGCGCCGGCAGGCGAGCCGGCGGCGCAACACCATCGAATGGATCGTGGTCATCGCCGGCGCGCTCGTGATCGCGGTCGTGATCAAGACGTTCCTGTTCCAGGCGTTCTACATCCCGAGCGACTCGATGGAACCGACGTTGCACGTCGGCGACCGCGTGCTCGTCAACAAGCTGAGCTACCGGGTCCACGACGTGCACCAAGGCGACATCGTCGTTTTCGACAAGCCGTCGACACAGCCGCAGACGGTCGAGGGATGCGACGGCAGCCCTGTCACGATCACGCCACCGTTGCGGTCCGACGAGGCGGTTCACGACCTCATCAAGCGGGTCATCGCGACGGAGGGCCAGACCGTGGAGCAACGTGACGGCAAGATCCTGGTCGACGGTCGGGTGCTGGTAGAGCCGTACGTGCACGCGACCGCGGGGGTCGCCGATCGCACGCCGGCGTTCACGTTCCCATCACAGTGCATCCGCGTGCCACCGGGCAAGGTGTTCGTGCTCGGCGACAACCGCGCTGATTCGAGCGCGAGCAACGTGTTCGGACCGATCCCCGAGACGAGCATCGTCGGTCGCGCGTTCGTGCGCGTCTGGCCAATCGGCGACTTCGGCGGCCTGTGACGGCGCGCCGTTCACGGGTAGCGCGACCGCAGGACCTCCATCATCCGATCGGTGTGATCGGAGTAAACCGCGTCGATGCCCGCGTCGAGCAGGCCGTCGATGATGCGTTCGTGCTGCGCATCCCATCCGAACGCCAGCACCTCGAAGCGATGGAACAGCGTGGTGAGCCCGCCGGTCCAGTCGCTGTGGTGCAGGTTGACTGCGTCGATGCCCGCATCCGCCAGCGCCGCGGCGCGCCGCTCCGGGCCCTCGCGCATCGTCCGCAGCCGCGTTGAGTCGACGAGCCGGACGTCGGGCAGCGAACGTCGCCACTCCGCGACGAGCCGCCAGTCGTGGTGGCACAGCCACAGCCGCTCGGGCGCACCACCACCGGCGGCGCGGGCCACCGCAACCGTTGGCGCCAGGGCCGCCGGATCCTTCACGTCGATCGACAGCTCGAAGCCCGTGCCGCACTCGGCGTAGAGGTCGGCGAGCGACGGCATGTGGGACGGCAGGCTGGCCCGGTCGACCTCGGCGATCGGCCGGCGGCGGTGCCGGACCCGCACGAACCCGTCATGATCGAGCACCGCGATCCCGTCGGCGGACACCCACACGTCGGTCTCGAGGCCGGTGGCGCCGAGGCGCAGCGCGAGGCGGAACGCTTCGAGCGTGTTCTCCGGCGCGTGCGCACGGGCGCCACGGTGGGCGAAGCCGATCGGTGGCTGGCGGAGCGCGGGCAGGCGAGGCGGCGTCACAGGCGCAGGGGGCTCACGGGCGGGGCGACGTCATGGACGAACTAGACACATTGGACAACGGAATGGGACCTGCGACCTATTGAGGAACGAAACCGTAATGACGACCATCTACCTGCCGACGGAGTAGGCGTAGGTGGGCGGGTACGTAGGAGGCGTTCTGCATGGCAACGATCCGGGCCACGTGTGCAGACTGCGGTGACGTGGAGCTCACGACCGCCGACGTGCGCGTCCGTGTCTGCCTCGAGGACAACTCCGGCTCCTACCACTTCCGTTGCCCTCGCTGCCAGATGGCAGTCGTGAAGCAGGCCGAGCCGCGGATCGTCGATTTGCTCGTCGCGTCGGGTGTCGAGCTGTCGACGTGGAGCCTGCCGGCCGAGCTGTTCGAGCCGCACACCGGCCCGCGCATCGACCACGACGACCTGCTCGACTTCCACGAACTGCTCGAGCGTGACGACTGGTTCGCGGACCTCGCGGGCACCGCCGTCGACCTCGGCACCGAATACGAGCTCGACACCGACCGCTGACCCGGCGCGTACGCTCGCGGTTGCCGTGAGCGTCCTTTGGATCCTTCCTCTCGTCGTCGTCGCCGCCGGGGCGACGCTGGTGGCGTCGGCCGCCCGCCGTACCGCGCACGCCGCCGGCACCCTTCGTGACGAATGCGCCCGTCTCGGGGAGTTGCGGGAGGCTCTCTGCGCCCTGCGGGCCGACGCCCGCAGGGCGCACGAACGGGTCGACCATCTTCGAGACCGCTCTGCCGCGGCGGTGACGCAGCGTTAGCCTGGGGTGGTGTTCAACGTCGGCGGTGGCGAGCTGCTCGTCATCTTCCTCGTGATCCTGATCGTGCTCGGCCCGGAGAAGCTGCCCGAGGCCGCGCGCAAGATCGGCAACGTCATGGGGGAGATCCGGCGCATGTCCGCGGGGTTCCAGAACGAGGTGCGCGCCGCGATCGAGGAAGCGGCCGCGCCGGCCAAGCCATCGCCGGCCGGCCCCCGTCCCTCGCTCGAGCCCGTCGAATCGTCCGAGCCGCCGGACGCCGACCAGGGTCCAACCCGCGCGTCGGATGATCCCGCCGCCTGAGCGGCCCCCGCCGGCCACCTCCACCTGACGACGATGAGCGCTGCCGCGTTGCCTGCCGGAGGAGCGGATGAGGGTCGCATGACTCTCATCGAGCACCTCGTCGAGCTGCGCAGCCGCGTCATCAAGTCCGCCGTCGCGGTCGCGGTCGCGGCAGTGATCGCGTGGTTCCTGTACCCGAGCATCCTCGGCCTGCTCCTCGAGCCCTACAAGCAGATCTCCGGCCGGAGCCTGACCCGCGGCGAGCTGCTCGCAACCGGACCGCTCGAGCCGTTCGCGGTGCGGCTGAAGATCACCGCGTACGCGGCCATCGGTATCGCGATGCCGGTGATCCTGTGGCAGATCTGGCGCTTCGTGAGCCCGGGCCTGTACTCGCACGAGAAGAAGTACGCGCTGCCGTTCGTCGCGGCCGCGACCGTGTTGTTCGTGATGGGCGCGACGACCGCCTACTGGACCTTGCCAAAAGCACTCGACTGGCTGTCAGCCGTCGGCGGCAGCGACATCACTCAGGCCTACACGGCCGACCGGTACTTCCAGCTGATCATCTACATGATGCTGGCGTTTGGGGTGTGCTTCGAGTTCCCGATCCTGCTCGTGTTCCTACAACTGGCCGGGATCGTCAGCACCGACTGGCTTCGCAAGTACCGGCGCCACGCGATCGTCGTCATCTTCATCGTGGTGGCGGTTGCGACGCCGAGCAACGACCCGATCAGCATGATGTCGCTCGCGCTCCCGCTGTGCCTGTTCTACGAGATCGCAATCGTGATCGGTAGGGTCAACACCCGGCGCAAGCGGCGGGCCGCGGCAAACGCGTGATGCAGCCGGCCGCGGCGCTGCTCGCGTCGTACGGATTCGATCTCGACCCGTTCCAGCGGCGAGCGATCGAAGCGCTCGACACGGGTCAGTCGGTCCTCGTCGCCGCGCCGACCGGTTCGGGCAAGACGGTCGTCGCCGAGTACGCCATCGAGCTCGCGCTCGCGGCCGGCGGCAAGGCCTTCTACACCGCGCCGATCAAGGCCCTGTCGAACCAGAAGTTCGGGGATCTGAGCCGCCGGTACGGCCACGAGCGGGTCGGGCTGCTGACTGGCGACAACAGCGTGAACGGGTCCGCTCCGGTTGTCGTGATGACGACCGAGGTGCTGCGCAACATGATCTACGCCGGTTCCTCGGCGCTCGACGGGCTGCGCGTGGTCGTGCTCGACGAGGTGCACTACCTCCAGGACGCCTACCGGGGACCGGTGTGGGAGGAGGTCATCCTGCACCTGCCCGACCGCGTCCGGCTCGTGTGCCTGTCGGCGACCGTGTCGAACGCGGAAGAGCTCGCGGATTGGATCACCACGGTGCGCGGCCCCACCGCGGCGGTGATCGAGGAGCACCGGCCGGTGGAGCTGGTCAACCTGTACTGCGTCGGCGACCGCTCGTCGCCCACGCTGCACCTGCTCCCGACGCTCGTCGACGGCGCACCCAACGCCGAAGCGAGCCGTCTCGACGCCGCGTCGCTGCACGCCCCGCGCGAGCGCGGCCGGCCGAGCCGGCGGTTCTTCACGCCCCGCCGCGTCGAGGTCGTCGAGCGACTCGCCGACGAGGACCTCCTGCCCGCCATCTACTTCATCTTCAGCCGCGCCGGCTGCGACGCTGCGGTCGACGCCTGTGTCGGCGCCGGGTTGCGGCTCACGGCGACCGGCGAACGGGCGCGCATCCGCGAGCTGGCCGAGGCGCACGTCGAGTCGCTGTCCGACGCCGACCTCGACGTGCTCGGCTACGACCGCTGGCTCACCGGCCTCGAGCAGGGGATCGCCGCGCACCACGCGGGCATGGTCCCACCGTTCAAGGAAACGGTCGAAGCGTGCTTCGCCGAAGGGCTGGTGAAGATCGTGTTCGCGACCGAGACGCTCGCGCTCGGCATCAACATGCCCGCCCGAACCGTGGTCATCGAGAGCCTGTCGAAGTTCACGGGCGAGCGTCACGAGTTCCTCAGTGCCGGCGAGTACACGCAGCTCACCGGGCGCGCCGGCCGACGGGGGATCGACCCGGTCGGCTACGCGGTGGTCCTGTGGTCGCCGTTCGTGCCGTTCGAGCAGGTGGCCTCGCTGGCGTCGAGCCGCGTCTACCGGCTGCGGTCCGCCTTCCGGCCCACCTACAACATGGCGGCCAACCTCGTGGCGCGGTGCGAGCCGGCAGAAGCGCACCGGCTGCTGAACCTGTCGTTCGCGCAGTACCAGACCGACCGGTCGGTGGTGCGGCTCGAGACGCGCCTCGAAAAGCGCAAGGCCGCGCTCGACGCGCTCGCCCGGGAGGCTCGTTGCGACCGCGGGGACGCGGCAGAGTACGCCCACCTGCTCGACGAGGTTGACGCCGCCCGCCGGCGGATGCAACCGTCTCGCCGCGACGTCGAGGAAGCGCTCGGCCGGCTGCGACCGGGCGACATCATCGACGTGCGGACCGCCCGCGGCGACACGCGGGCGGCCGTGCTGAGCTTTGCCCGGCGGGCCGGCGCGGCACGGTTGAAGCTCGTGACCGGGCACCGCAAGCTGCTGACACTCGGCACCGCCGACTTCGAGATGCCGCCCGCGCCCGTCGGCCACATCGACCTGCCGGTGCCCTACACCCCCAACGACCGGAGTTTCCAGCAGCAGGTCGCGCGCCGGCTCCAGCGGGCGCGGGTGCGCGGCCCGGAACGGCTCCGTGAGCGCGGCGCGCAGCACCGCGCCCACGCCGAGGCGCTCGAGCGGGCCGAGCAGCACCCGGTGGCTCTTTGTCCCGACCGCGACCGTCACCTCCACGCGCTGCGCCAGATCGACCGAGTCCGCGCGGAGGTCGAGGACCTCGAACGCTCGGTGCGGGGCCGCACCGAATCCCTTGCCCGGCAGTTCGACCGCGTGCTGCGGCTGCTCGACGCCTGGGGCTACCTCGACGACTGGTCGCTGTCCGCCAAGGGCCGGCGGCTCGCTCGCCTCTACCACGAGTGCGACCTGCTCGTCGTCGAGTCGCTCGAATCGGGTTTGTTCGACGGCGTCGACCCGGCGTCGCTCGCCGGTCTCGTGTCGGTTTTCACCTACGAGCACCGCAGCGCGAACCCGCCACCGCCGGCGTGGTTCCCGTCGGCACGGGTGCGCGAGCGGTACGAGGCGATCGAATCGCTCGCAGCAGACCTGCAGGCGGACGAACATCGCGCGGGTCTGCCCACGACGCGCCATCCCGAACCCGGCTTCGTCGCGCTCGCGCACGCGTGGGCGTCAGGCGAGGACCTCGACGACGTGCTCGCCGACGAAGACCTCTCCGGCGGCGACTTCGTCCGCAACGTCAAGCAGTTGATCGACTTGCTGCGCCAGATCGGCGAGACCGGCCGTCCGGGCACCGCCGCGGTCGCGGAATCCGCCGCGGAGCGGCTGCTGCGCGGTGTGATCGCCGCATCGTCGGTGATCGGCTCCGCCGACGAGGTGCGCTGAGGCGGTGAGGTGAGGCCGGGCCGGTGACGATCGCGAAGGGCAAGCAGTGGGGCGAACCGGGGCCGCTGCCCGACGACGGCGTGATCGTGCGCAGCGACGCCGAGGCGCGCCGGATCGTCGAGCAGGCTCGGCGCGCGGGCGAGCCGATCCCGCCGCTCGGCCTGCTCGGCGGCGATCTGTGCCGGACCGTCGGTGGTCCGGGTGACGAGGCGCGCCTGCGATCCGCTGACGCGGTGCGTCTGCCGTGTGACGTGGGCGCGGTGCTGATCGACGGCCGCCTCCACTGGTTCGTGGCGCACCTCATCGCCCGCAAGAGCTGGTGGCGCGGGCGCGTCTACGCGGCGATGAACGCGGAGTACCTTGGCCGGTGGGACGCGGCGCCTCGCAGCCATCCCGGCGACGGACTCCTCGACACGTTCGAGGTCACGATGCCCTTCGGCGAGCGGTTGAAGGCCCGTTCGCGCCTCGCCACCGGCTCGCACGTGCCCCACTCGGGCATCGTGCAGCGGCGGGTCTCGGCGGTGCAGGTCGACGTGGACGGCCTCGACGTCTGGCTCGACGGCGAGCGCATCGGTCCGGCGCGGAGCCTGTCGATCCGTGTCGAGCCGGACGCGCTGGTGTGCGTGGTGTAGAAGGATCGGATGAACGAGGCATCCGGTACCGCCGACGTCGGCGCACTCAAGGAGCAGGTGGCGGCAGAGGTCGACCGCCGCGCCGGCGTGCTGATCGATGTGGCGCACCAGATCCACGAGCACCCCGAGCTGTGCTACGAGGAACGGTTCGCGCACGACATCCTCGCCGGACTGCTGGAGACCGAGCACTTCGAGGTCGAGCGCCACGCGTACGGCATCGACACCGCGTTCGTGGCGCGTGCCGGCCGTTCCGGCGGTCCGACGATCGCGGTGCTGTGCGAGTACGACGCGCTACCCGGTATCGGCCACGCCTGCGGGCACAACATCATCGCCTCCGCTGGCGTCGGCGCCGGCATCGCCGCGGCGAGCGTCGCCGAGCAGCTCGGCGGGCGGGTGCTGGTGCTCGGGACACCCGCGGAGGAAGGTGGTGGCGGCAAGGAGCTTCTCATTCGTCGCGGCGCGCTCGACGGCGTCGACGCGGCGATGATGGTCCACCCCGCGGGCGCCGACCTCGTCCGCATGGACGTGATCGCGATCCACCAGCTCAAGGTTCGGTACCACGGCGAGGCGGCGCACGCGGCGGCGTTCCCGCACAAGGGTCGCAACGCGCTCGACGCCGCGGTGCTCGGCTACATCAACGTGGCCGCGCTCCGCCAGCACATCAAGCCGAACGAGCGGGTGCATGGCATCTTCACGCACGCGGGCGACAAGCCGAACATCGTCCCGAGCTTCGCGGCAGCGGAGTGGTACGTGCGCTCGCCGACCCTGCGCTCGCTCGAACGGCTCAAGCCGCGAGTGGTCGCATGCCTCGAAGCGGGCGCGCTCGCGGCCGGCTGCGAGATCGAGCTCGAGTGGCAGGACCCCGCGTACGCGGACATGATCGACAACCGCTCGATGCTCGAGCTGTACGCCGCGAACGCCGCGCTGACCGGGCGCAAGCTCGCCGACCCCGCCGACGCGGGGGTGCCGGTGGTCGGCAGCACCGACATGGGCAACGTGTCCTACGTGGTGCCGTCGATCCACCCGATGATCAAGGTGGCGCCCGCGCACGTGTCGATCCACACGCCCGAGTTCGCGCAGTACACCGCGTCCGCCGACGGGGACGCGGCGGTGGTCGACGGCGCGAAGGCGCTGGCGATGACCGTCGTCGACCTGTGGTCCCGGCCCGGCGCCCTTGCCGCGGCGAAGGAAGAGTTCGCGCGGTCGGTGGCCGAGCGCGGGAACTGAGCGCGCGGCGAGTGGTCCGCCGTGGCCGGGGACGACCGGCCTACAGTCGCCGTGCTCTATGAGTGTCTACGTTGCCGAGGACTTCGAGCCCCACGAGGCTGACATCCTCCGGCGGTACTTCACGAACCTCGACGGGCCGGTGTTCGCTCTGGTCAACCTGCCCGAAGTGGTCAAGGGTGCGCTGTTCGCCCGCTACAGCCGGTCCTCGAAGAGCCTGCGGCGGCTGTTCCTCGACGAGTTCGTCGGCGACCTCGACATCACCGGCGACCAGACCATCGACGCGACCGTCGGGCTCCGCCGCGCCGAGGAGCTCTACGACCGGGTGTTCTTCGAGTACGGCGACGACTCGGTCGCGCAGCTCGGTGGGGTGCACCTCGCGTGCGAGCAGGCGTCGAACCTGCTGACCAAGGTGCTCGAGTGGGGCCGGCTCATGAGCTACCTCGAGCAGTCGACGCGCTACATCGCGTACGACACGCGCCTCGGTGGCCGGTACCGCTTCTACCGCGATCCCGCGGTGCTCGGCTCGCCGCTCGGTACCCGCTACGTCGGCGACATGGACAGGCTCTTCGACACGTACGCCGAGCTGGTGCCGCAGCTCTCGGAGTTCTTCCGGGAACGGTTCCCGAAGGAGCCGAATGACACCGACTTCGTGTACCGCCAGGCGATCCGCGCGAAGGCTTTCGACTCGCTGCGCGGCATCCTGCCGGCCGCGTCGCTGTCCAACGTCGGCATCTATGGGACTGGGCAGGGTTACGAGCAGCTCTTGCTGCGGATGCGCGCGCATCCGTTACCCGAAGCGCGCTCGTACGCAGAGATGATGCTGCGGGAGCTGCGCAAGGTCATCCCGTCGTTCCTGAAGCGCGTCGAGCTCGATGACCGTGGGGTCGCGTGGAGCACGTACCTCGCGTCGACGCGCTCGGCGATGGAGGAGATCGCTGAGCGGCTCATCCCCTACGGCAGCCACCCGAGCACGAGCGGCGACGCCGCGACGCGCCCCGACGTCGAGCTGGTCGACTTCGATCCCGACGCGGAGGTCAAGCTCGTCACCGCGATGCTGTACCCGTACGTGCAGCTGCCCGAGGTGAAGATCGAGCAGCGGGTGCGGGCGATGTCAGCCGACGAGCGTGTCGCGGTGGTGCGCGCGTACGTCGGTGAGCGCACGAACCGCCGGCACAAGCCTGGCCGCGCGCTCGAACGGTTGTCGTACCGCTTCGACATCCTCGCGGACTACGGCGCGTTCCGCGACCTTCAGCGGCATCGGATGCTCACCATCGAGTGGCAGCCGTTGTCACCCCACCACGGCTACACGCGGCCGGAGGCGGTCGACCTCGCGGGGCTCGCCGGGCCGTTCGACGCGGCGATGGAACGCAGCGCCGCGCTGTACGACGCGCTGGCCCCGCGCTTTCCCGCCCAGGCGCCCTACGCGGTCTGCCTCGCCTACAAGGTGCGGTTCGTGCTGCAGCTCAACGCCCGCGAGGCCATGCACCTGATCGAGCTGCGTTCCACCACGCAGGGCCACCCCGCGTACCGGGTGATCGCACAGGAGATGCACCGGCTCATCGCCGAGCAGGCCGGCCACCATGCAGTGGCGGAGATGATGCGCTTCGTCGATCACTCGCCCGAGCCGACGCTCGAACGTCTCGCGGCCGAGCGCCGGGCCGAGCAGCGCCGCCTCTCCCGCTGAGCCTCGCGGCGCTGTTGCTGGTGGGGCAGAAGGGGTTGAAGTTGCTGATGAGGATGGTTTAGCCTTCCGCCCACGCGGGCGGAGCTCCCGGAGGTTCCGCCATCCGCGTCCAGACCACGTCCCGATTGCGCAGCAGCGCCGCAACGTCGCTCCTCGTCGGCGCGGTCGCGCTCGTCGCCCTCGCCGGGCTGGCCCAGACCGGGCGCTACACCATCCGGCCGGGCGACAACCTGTCCGCGATCGCCGCTCGCAACGGCGTGTCGCTGCAGGCACTCGCCCGGGCCAACGGGATCGCCGACCCCGACTTCATCGTGGCCGGTCGCACGCTCGTCCTTCCGGGCGGCGGTCCGTCGGGCGCGCCGGCATCGAACACGATCGTCGTCCGGCCGGGTGACACGCTCGCCGCGATCGCCAGCCGCAACGGCACGACCGTCGGGGCGCTCGCCGCGGCGAACGGACTGCGCGACGCGAACCTGATCCTCATCGGCCAGCGGCTCGTCGTGCCCGGCGGCCCTGCGGCGCCGGTCGATCCGAACGCGGGCACCGTCACCGTGCTGCCGGGCGACTCGCTGGCGAGCATCTCAGCCCGCACCGGCGTGCCGATCTCGACGCTGCTCGCGGCGAACAACCTGCGCACGACGTCGATGCTGTACGCGGGCGGACGGCTGCTCCTGGCGCCGCGCAACGGCGCGGCGACAGGAGCGCTCACCCGCTGCCCGGTGTCGGGTGCGCGCTTCATGGACAGCTGGGGCTTCCCGCGCGCCGACACCGGCTTCCACGAGGGCATCGACCTGATGGCACCGCGAGGCACACCGGTCGTCGCCCCGGTGAGCGGGTACGTGAGCCAGGTCGTCGGTACGATCGGCGGTCGCCAGTTCCGGCTCACGGGCAACGACGGCACCGTCTACATCGGCTCGCACCTCAACTCGTTCGGCAAGGCGGGCACCGTGAAGGCCGGTACCGTCATCGGCTACGTCGGCAACACCGGCGACGCGGACGGCGGGCCAACCCACCTGCACTTCGAGGTGCACCCCGGCGGTGGCCCGGCGGTGAACCCGTACCAGTTGCTCGTCGACGCGTGCCGGTGACGCGGACCGGCTCGACCTGACCGGGTGGGGCTCGCACCGGCGAGCTCATCTGCGCAAGAGTGCAGCCATGGCTGGGTGGACCGATCGTGACATTCCCGACCAGCACGGCAGGACCGTGCTCGTCACCGGCGCGAACAGCGGTCTCGGGCTGCGCTCGGCGGAGGCGCTCGCCCGCGCGGGCGCGACGGTGATCCTCGCGTGCCGCGACCAGGCGAAGGCGGCGGCCGCTCGTGACGCGGTGGCCGCGGTCGCGACCGGCGACGAACCGTGGTGCGTGCCGCTCGACCTCGCCGACCTGTCGTCGGTGCGCGACGCGGCCAGCACGCTCGGGGCGCGCCTCGACCATCTCGACGTGCTGATGAACAACGCCGGGGTGATGGCGATCCCGCTGCGCCGTACCGCCGACGGGTTCGAGGCGCAGTTCGGCACCAACCACCTCGGTCACTTCGCGCTGACCGGGCTGGTGCTGCCCCTGCTCCTCGCCGCGCCGGCCCCCCGTGTCGTCACCACCTCGTCGCAAGCGCATCGAGCCGGGCGCATGCGCTGGCACGACCCGCACTGGCGCACCGGCTACCGCAAGTGGCTCGCCTATGGCCAGTCGAAGCTCGCGAACCTGCTGTTCACCTTCGAGCTCGACCGGCGTGCGCGAGAAGCGGGGACCAACCTGCTCGCGGTCGCCGCCCATCCGGGCTACGCGGCCACCCACCTCCAAGCGGTCGGGCCGGAGCTCGCCGGGCACCGGCTCCAGGCGCGGATGATGCAGTTGGTGAACCGCGTGGTCGCGCAGTCCGACACGCAGGGCGCGTGGCCACAGCTCTACGCCGCGACGATGGGCGACGTCGAAGGTGGCGCGTACTACGGACCGGGCGGGCCGTTCGAGGTTCGCGGCCATCCGAAGCGCACCCGACCGATGGCGTCCGCACGCGACCCGCGTGACGCTGCGCGGCTGTGGGAGCTGTCCGAGCGCGAGACCGGCGTGATCTACGACTGGAGTCCCGCTAGGAGCGAACGATCTGGTTGATGCGGCCCATCACGTCGGCGTCGAGGCGGTCAACGACGTCGAGGGCGCCGAGGTTCTCGCGGACCTGGTCGACCCTGCTCGCCCCGGTGATGACCGTCGACACGTGCGGGTTCTTCACGCACCACGCGATCGACAGTTGCGACAGGGTGCAACCGAGCGCGTCCGCGATGCCGGCGAGTTGCCTGACTTTCTCGTTACGGGCGCGGTCGGTCAGCAGGTCCTTCAGCCACTCGTAGCCGGGCAACGTCGCGCGGCTGCCGTCGGGGATGCCGTCGACGTACTTGCCCGACAGCAAACCGGACGCGAGCGGGCTCCAGGTCGTGAGCCCGAGCCCGATGTCCTCGTAGAGCCGTGCGTACTCCCGCTCGACCCGCCGTCGCTCGAAGAGGTTGTACTGCGGTTGCTCCATGACCGGCTTGTGGAGATGGTGACGCTCGGCGACCTCCCAGGCCGCCCGGATGTCGTCCGCGCTCCATTCCGAGGTGCCCCAGTACAGCGCCTTGCCGGCGCTGACGATGTCCGACAAGGCCCACACCGTCTCGTCGATCGGCGTCTCCGGGTCGGGGCGGTGGCAGAACAGCAGGTCCACGAAGTCAAGCCCCAGCCGCTCGAGCGAGCCGTCGATCGCGTGGTGCAGGTACTTGCGGTTGAGGGTGTTCTTCGTGTTGACGCTCTCGGTGAGCCCCCAGAACAGCTTCGTTGAGATCACGTACGTCTCCCGCCGCCAGCCGAGCTCGCGGATCGCCCGTCCCATGATCCGCTCCGACTCGCCGCCGGCGTACGACTCGGCGTTGTCGAAGAAGTTGACACCACCCTCCCAGGCTGCCGCCATGCACTCTCGCGCCAGGCCGGTGTCGAGCTGGGTGCCGAAGGACACCCACGACCCGAACGACAGGACGCTCACCTTCAACCCCGAGCGGCCCAACCTGCGGTACTCCATCGTCATCGCAACGTCCTTTCGTCTCTCCGGCCGGGGCGGAGCCTACGAGCGTGCGGTGAAGATCCCCTCCGTCGTGCCGATGGGACGCGCCGGTTTCGCGGGCACGAGCCGGCCGTCGTACGGTTTCCGGCATGTTCGAATGGTCCGAAGAGCAACGAATGATCCGCGACGCGGTTCGCCAGTTCATCGAGGCCGAGATCGTGCCCAAGCGCGACGAGCTCGAGCACGGTGACCTGCCGCCGTACGACATCCTCCGGAAGCTCTTCGCGACCTTCGGCATGGACGCGATGGCCCGCGAGCAGTTCAAGCGGCGCATCGAGCGGGAGAAGTCGGCAGCGGCGGCCGAACCGAGCGAAGGTGGCCGCGATCCGAACAGCGTTGCGATGACCCTCATCCCGATCATCGAGCTGTGCCGGCACTGCCCGGGCATGGTCACCGCGATGGGTGTCTCCATGGGGCTCACGTCGGCCGCGATCATGAGCCGGGGCACGATCGCACAGAAGGAGCGGTGGGCGCTCGATCTGTTGACGCTCGACAAGATCGGTGCCTGGGCGATCACCGAGCCGAACTCGGGTAGCGACGCGTTCGGCTCGATGAGCTCGACGGCCCGGCGCGACGGCGACGAGTACGTGCTGAACGGCTCGAAGACCTTCATCACCAACGGTCCGTACGCAGACACGATCGTCTTCATCTGCAAGCTCGACGAGGGCAACCCACCCGCCGAGCGCAAGATCCTGTCGTTCGTGCTCGACTCGGGGATGCCGGGGCTCGAGCAGTCGAAGCCGTTGCGGAAGATGGGCATGCACTCGTCGCCGACCGGGGAGCTGTTCCTCACCGACGTGCGTGCCGGCAAGGACCGGCTGCTCGGCGAGACCGAGGACGTGCCGGCAGGCGGGCGGGAGAGCGCGAAGGACACGTTCTCGATGGAGCGCTCGGGGGTGGCGGCGATGGCGCTCGGCATCATCGAGCAGTGCCTCGAGACCTGTGTCGAGTACGCGAAGAACCGCGTGCAGTTCGGCCAGCCGATCGGCGAGTTCCAGCTCATCCAGGAGAAGCTGGCGAAGATGGAGGTCGCCCGCCTGAACGTGCAGAACCTCGTGTTCCGCACGATCGAGATGGCAGCCGCGGGCAGGTCACTGACGCTCGCCGAGGCGAGCGCGATGAAGCTGTACTCGGCGAGGGCCGCTGTCGAGGTGGCGATGGAGGCTGTGCAGCTCCACGGCGGCAACGGCTACATGGCCGAGTTCCACGTCGAGCAGCTCGCGCGCGACGCGAAGGTGCTCCAGATCTACGCCGGCACCGACGAGATCCAGATCACCCACATCGCCAAGGATCTCCTTCGCCGGTAGGTCGCGCGCGGCGCTACCATCACCGGCAACGACCAAATCCCAGGGGAGCTCGGGCCAGCCGGGCTGAGAGGGTGGCCGTGCCGCCATCAGGCGGCAGCGTCACCGACCCACGAACCTGATCTGGGTAATGCCAGCGGAGGGAACCGTGGATCTCCAACACTGCATCGTCGTCATCGGAGGCGACGCGCCCTCGACGCCGCTTCCCGGCGCGCTCGGGCCCGATGCCGTGGTGGTCGCGGCGGACTCGGGTGTCGACCACGCCTTGGCGCTCGGGCTGCGTGTCGACGTCGCCGTCGGCGACTTCGACTCGGTGACACCGGCGGGTCTCGACGAGGCCCGGGCCGGTGGCGCACGCGTCGAGTCGCATCCGTCGGCGAAGGACCATACCGACCTCGAGCTCGCGCTCGAAGCGGCGGTCGCGACCGGAGCGGGCACGATCACGGTCGTCGGTGGCGACGGCGGGCGCCGCGACCACCTGTTCGCCAACCTGCTCGTCCTGGCGGCGCCGAGGTTCGCGGCGCCGACGATCACGGCCTACTTGGGTGCCACCCGGGTGCACGTCGTGCACGGCGGGCGCCGCAGGCCGATCACCGGCGAGCCGGGCGAGCTGGTCACGCTGCTGCCGGTGCACGGCGACGCCGCCGGCGTGCGCACCGAGGGCCTGCGCTACCCGCTCGCCAATGAGACCCTGCCGGCCGGCACCAGCCGCGGGGTGAGCAACGTGCTCGAGCGGAGCCCGGCGTCCGTGGCGGTGTCGGCCGGTACCGTCGTCGTTGTCCTGCCCGGCGCTCAGGACGAGGGGGCCTGACGATGCGGGCACGCGCACGCCGAGGGCGCCTCGCCGCATCGATCCTGTCGCTCGTCCTCGTGGCCGGCACTGCCTGCTCCGGCGGAGGTGGCGGAAGCGGCAACCGAAAGTCGATCACCGTCATGACCCACGACTCGTTCGCTGTCACCCCGTCGCTGCTGCAGGACTTCGAGAACCGCACCGGTATCAAGGTGAACCTCGTGAAAGGCGGCGACGCCGGCGCGATGGTCAACCAGGCGATCCTCACCAAGGATCATCCGCAGGCCGACGTCCTCTACGGCATCGACAACACGCTGCTGACCAAGGGGTTCGACGCCGCCTTGTTCGAACCGTACGCGTCGTCCGCGTTGGCGTCTGTCGATCCGGCCTTCGACCTTGACCGCGACGCGCACCGCGTCACGCCGATCGACGAGAGCGACGTTTGCCTGAACTACGACAAGACGGCGTTCGGCGGCGCGGGGCAGCCTCCGGCGCCCGCCAAGCTCGACGACCTCACCGACCCTGCGTACGCGGGCAAGGTCGTCGTCGAGAACCCCGCCACGTCGAGCCCCGGTCTCGCGTTCCTCGCGGCCACCGTCGCGCGCTTCGGTGAGGACCACTACCTCGAGTTCTGGCGCGCGCTGAAAGCCAACGGGTTGAAGGTCGACGACGGCTGGGACCAGGCCTACAACAACGACTTCACCATCGGCAGCGGCGGTACCGGCACCCGCCCGATCGTGCTGTCGTACGCGACGAGCCCGCCCGCCGACGTGGTGTTCGCCCAGCCGCCGAAGGACACCACCGACGTCGGCGTCGTCGATGACAGCTGCTTCCGCCAGGTCGAGTTCGCGGGTGTGCTGAAGGGCACGTCGAAGGCGGACGCCGCGCACCAGTTCATCGACTTCCTGCTCAGCAAGCCGGTGCAGGAGGACGTGCCGCTTCAGATGTTCGTGTACCCGGTGCGCAAGGACGCCGCGCTACCCGACGTTTTCACGAAGTTCGCGGTGCGCCCGGCCAGTCCGATCGAGCTCGACGTCGCGACCATCGGCGCCGGCCGGGAACGCTGGATCCAGGAGTGGACGGCCGCCGTTCTCGGCTGACGGCGGTCGCCGTCGCCGCCATTCCCGCCGTCTATCTGACCGCGTTCTTCGTGTGGCCGGTTGGCCGCATCGTCGGCCGCGGGCTGCGGGCCGGCGGCGCATGGGACCTGCGAGCCGTGGGCGACGTGCTCGGCGCGGCCAGCACCCGCCACGTGCTGTGGTTCACCGTCTGGCAGGCCGCGGCATCGACGCTGCTGACCTTCGCCCTCGCGCTGCCGGGTGCCTACGTGTTCGCCCGGTACGCGTTTCGCGGTCGCGCGTTGCTGCGCGCCGCGGTGACGGTTCCGTTCGTGCTGCCCACGATCGTCGTCGGCTCCGCGTTCTTGGGCCTCGTCGGTCCACGCGGCTGGCTCGGCGGTCGATTCTCCCTCGACGGTTCGGTGTGGGCGATCCTGCTCGCCCACGCATTCTTCAACTACGCGGTGGTGGTGCGGACCGTCGGGGGGCTGTGGTCGCACCTCGACCCGACCCTCGAGGACGCTGCCCGCACGCTCGGCGCGTCGCGCTGGGTCGCGTTCTGGCAGGTGACCTGGCCACTGTTGCGATCCGCCGTGGTGTCGGCCGCCGCGATCGTGTACCTGTTCTCGTTCACATCGTTCGGTGTCATCCTCGTGCTCGGGGGCCAGCAGCACGCGACGCTCGAGGTGGCCATCAAGCGGGCGACGCTCGACCGCCTCGACCTGCGCACCGCAGCGGTCCTCGCGCTCGTGCAACTCGGGGCCGTCGTCATCCTCCTCGGTGTCTCCGGGCTCGCGTCACGCCGCTCGTCGGTGCGGCAGCGATTGCTCGCCGTCGCCGACGTCACCCATCGTCCGCGAGGTGCGGAGCGATGGTTCCTCGGCGCGAACCTCGTGGTGATGGCCGCGCTGCTGGGCACGCCGATGGCGGTGCTGGTCGAGCGTTCGTTGCACACCTCGACCGGCTACGGCTTCGCCTTCTACCGGGCCCTGGTCGAGACACCGCAGCGGGCCGCCCGCTTCGTTCCTCCGTTCGACGCGGTGCGCAACTCGTTCGAGTTCGCGGTGGTCGCCACCGCGCTCGCGGTCGTCGTCGGCGGCTGCGCGGCGTTCGCAGTCACCGGATGGCGGGCGGGGCGCAGTCGGGCTCGTGCCGCCTTCGACCTGTTGTTGATGCTCCCGCTCGGCACGTCGGCGGTGACCGTCGGGTTCGGCTTCCTGATCGCGCTCGACCGCCCCGTGGACCTGCGCACGTCATGGATCATCGTGCCGATCGCGCATTCGCTGGTCGCGGTGCCGTTCGTGGTGCGCGTGCTCGTACCTGTGATCGGCGCGATCGACGACCGCCTGCGCGACGCGGCCGCGGTCCTCGGCGCGTCACCGGCTCGGGTGTGGCGGGAGGTCGACCTGCCGATCGTGCGGCGCGCGTTTGTCGTCGCGGCCGGGTTCGCGTTCGCGATCTCGCTCGGCGAGTTCGGCGCGACGCTGTTCATCGCGCGGCCTGACCGCCCGACGATGCCGGTGGCGATCTTCCGCTACCTGTCGCAGGCGGGCGCGGCCAACTTCGGCGCGGCGATGGCTATGAGCACCGTGCTCATGCTGGCAACCGGCGCGGCGATCCTGCTCATCGAGCACTTCCGCGCCCCCGGCCTGGGCTCGTTTTGAACGCGCTCGAAGCGCGCGGGCTGCGGGTGTCCTACGGCGACACCGTCGCCGTCGACGGCGTCGACCTGCACGTGGTGAGCGGCGAGATCGTGACGCTGCTCGGACCGAGCGGTTGCGGCAAGAGCACGATCCTCCGGGCGATCGCCGGTCTGGTGGTGCCCGAGCACGGCCAGGTACTCGTCGACGGCAACGACGTGACCGGGATGCCACCGCATCGCCGGAACCTGGGGTTGATGTTCCAGGACTACGCACTGTTCCCGCACCGCGACGTCGCCGGCAACGTCGCGTTCGGGGTCCGCATGGCGACCCGCGACCGGGCTGCGGTCGACCGCCGCGTGCACGAGGTCCTCGACCTGGTCGGCCTTTCCGGTTTCGAACGCCGCTCGGTGGCGTCGCTGTCGGGTGGCGAGCAGCAGCGGGTGGCGCTCGCCCGCGCGCTGGCACCGTCGCCGCGGCTGTTGATGCTCGACGAGCCGCTCGGCTCGCTCGACCGTGCCCTGCGCGAGCGGCTCACCGTCGAGCTGCGGGAGTTGTTCCGCTCGCTGGGCATGACCATCGTCACGGTCACCCACGACCAGGGTGAGGCGTTCACGCTCGCGGACCGGGTGGTGGTGCTGCGAGACGGTCGCGTCGTGCAGGCCGGCACACCGGTCGAGGTGTGGCGGGCGCCGGCCGACGCGTTCACCGCTCGCTTCCTCGGGTTCGCGAACGTCTTCGACGCCACCGTCGAAGCGGGCGAGGCCCGCACGCCGGTCGGGACGTTCGCGGCGGAGCGGCCCGACGGCCCGGCCTGCCTGGTCGTGCGCCCCGACGGGTTCCGCCTCGCTGAGGCGGGCGAGGCTGGTGATCTCACCGGCACCGCGCGCCCGGCGATGTTCCGGGGCGACCACTTCCTCGTTGCCGTCGATCTCGACGTCGGCGCGGTGGTCGAAGTCGTCGTGCGCTCCGGGGCCGTGCCGGCCCCGGGGGCGGCGGTGGCTGTCACCGTCGATCGGGCCGCCGCCGTCGTCGTCGACGCCTGAGAAGGTCGGGCCCGGGCTCCACGGCGGCGAGGGGGCCGCCGGTGAGAGGGACGATGGTGCGGCTGCGGGGTGGTCGTGGGTGCGGTGGGCGGCCACGGCCGCCCCGCTCGCCGCGCCCGCCCAGCCGGTGTTCGCCCAAGCAAGCCCCGCCGCCAGCGGTCATCGTGACGCGGTGCCCCGCCCGGCGGCACCGCGTCACCGGACCCCTACCCGATCCTGCTCGCCGCCGACGCCGAGGCCACGCATCTGCGCGACCCTGAGGTCATGGACGTCACCGCCTCGCTGGAGGCACCCTGCTCACCTGAGGAGCTCTACGAATGGGTCGCGGACCTCGGTCGCTACCCCCAATGGCTCGACATCGTGCCGCGCGCGGTGAGCGAGGAGGGCGACGACGGGGCCGCGGCCTGGATCGTCGACCTTCGCGGCCGGCTCGGTCCGTTCGCGCGGTCGAAGCGGCTGCGGATGGTCCGCACTGTCGACGAGCCGCCCACGACGGTGGTGTTCGAGCGACGCGAGCGCGACGGCCGCTCCCACTCGCCGTGGATCCTGCGAGCCGACGTCGAAGCGGTGAGCTCTTCCGGGAGCCGATTGACCATGCGCCTGCACTACGGCGGCGCGCTCTGGGGTCCGGTGCTCGAGCGGATCCTCGGTGACGAGATCGAGCGCTCGAAGCCGCGGCTGTTGCGCCTAGTCGCGTCCGGCTGAGAACGCGAACCAGCGGCCGTGGCGGTGCTCGAGGGTCACCGCGACACCGAAGCACTCGCTCAGCACCGGCGCGGTGAGCGTCTCATGCACCGGCCCGCTGGCCATGACCCTGCCGGCGCGCAGCAGCAGAACCCGCTCGAAGCCGGGCGGGATCTCGTCGACGTGGTGGGTCACCAGCACCGTCGCCGGGGTGGCCGTGTCTCTCGCGAGGTCCGCGAGCCGCGCCACGAGGTCCTCCCGGCCGCCGAGGTCGAGGCCCGCTGTCGGTTCGTCGAGCAGCACCAGCCCCGGATCGTTCATGAGCGAGCGCGCGAGCCCGACGCGCTGGCGCTCGCCGGACGACAGCGTCATGAACGGGCGGTGCGCGAGCGCGCCACAGCCGAAGCGATCGAGCAGGGCGCGCGCCCGCGCCCGGTCGTCGTCGCTGTAGTCGTGCCACCACGGCTCGAGCGCGGCGTACTTCGCGGTCATCACCACGTCGAGCGCGGTGATGGTCGGGCGGAGCAGGTCGGCGAAGCCGGCTGACACGACACCGATGCGTCGCCGGTGCTCGCGCACGTCGACCGTGCCGAGGCGCGCGCCGAGCACCTCGACGGTGCCGGTGGTCGGGTGCAGGTACAGCGACGTGATCCGCATCAGTGTCGTCTTGCCCGACCCGTTCGCGCCGAGCACGACCCAGCGTTCGCCGTCGCCCACGGTCCAGTCGATGCCGTCGAGGATCGTCGTGGTCCCGCGGACCAGGCTCACGTCGCGGAGCCGCAGCGCGCTCACACGAGCTCCCGCACGAGCACGCTCAGAGCGGCGGCCGCCGACAGGAGCAGCACCAGCGGCCGTGCCGCCCGCCGGTCGACGTGACGGGCGAGCCAGCCGGAGCCGGCGATGCCAACCGCCATGCCGGGCACGAGCACCGCGGCGCGGGCGAGCTCGTCGCCGCCGAGCTTGCCGACCACGGCGAGCGTGACGAGCGTGATCGCGCCACCGGCGAGGAAGTAGCGGGGCAGTGTGGCCCGCAGCGTCGGTCCGCCATCGTGCTGGTAGAGCAGGGCGACGGGCGGGCCGCCGATGCCCGAGATCGTGCCCATGAACCCCGACAGCACACCGGCGGCGAACAGCACGGAGTGGGCGCGCCGCACGGGAAAGCCCGACCCGGTGATGGCGACGGCGGCGAACACGGCCAGCGCGAACGTGATGCTGAGACCGCGTGCGGACAGCACGACGAGCGTGGCGCCGGCCGCCACCGTGCCGGGCACGAGGCCACCGAGCGACCACCGGATCGTGGGGTCGTACGCGTCGGGATCGCTGGCCCGGATCACGAACAGGTTCAGCACTGTGGTGACGACGGTGATCGGTCCGGGCACGAACCGCGGGTCGACGAGCGCGAGCAGCGGCGCCGCCACGAGCGCGGAGCCGAAGCCGATGCCTCCCTGCACCCACGCCCCGAGCGCCATCGCGAGCGTGGCGGCGACGGCCTGGGGGGCGGACACGTGCACTTCAATAGCCGACCGAGCACCTAGCGTTGGTTGATCGGCACCGTGCTCGGGATCCTCGCCGTCCTGGTCCTCATCGTCACAAACGGGGTGTTCGTCGCGGCCGAGTTCGGCTTCGTGGCGGTGGACCGCGCCCGCATGGAGACCCGCGGCACGCAGGGTCCGGGTGCGGCGCGCACGGTGACCCGCATCCTGCGCCACCTGGCGTTCTACCTGTCGGGCACGCAGCTCGGTGTGACGGTCACGTCGATCGTGCTCGGCTTCGTCGCTGAGCCCACTGTCGCCCGGCTGCTCGAACCGGCCATCGGCGACGGGGCGGCCATCGTCGGGGCGCTGGTTCTCGTGACCATCGGCTCGATGGTGCTGAGCGAGTTGATCCCGAAGAACCTCGCGATCGCCCGTCCGGAACCGATCGCGCTCGCGCTGGCGCGGCCGATGGTCGTGTTCGCCGGGCTGTTCCGGCCGGTGATCCGGGTCGTCAACGGCGCCGCGAACGGCACCGTGCGGCGGATGGGCATCGAACCGCAGGAGGAGCTGGCCTCGGTGCGCACGCTCGACGAGCTGGAGCTGCTGTTCCAGTCGTCGGGGAAGGAGGGCATGCTCGACCCGGAGGCGCTGAACCTCCTGACCCGCACCTTGCGCTTCAACGAGAAGACCGCGGCCGACGCGCTCGTCCCGCGTGTGCAGGTGACCTTCACCCACCCGGACACGACGGTGCCGGACCTCGTGGCGCTGTCGGTGTCGACCGGGTTCAGCCGGTTCCCGGTGTGCGGGGCGGACCTCGACGATGTCGTCGGCGTGGTCCACGTGAAGGACGTCTACCGCGTTCCGTTCGAGCGGCGCGCGTCGTCGACCGTCGCCGATGTGATGAGCGAGCCGTTCGTCGTGCCGGAGAGTCGCAACCTCAGCGCGCTGCTCGTCGAGCTGCGGACCGGAAGCCACCTCGCGGTCGTGGTCGACGAATACGGCGGCACCGCTGGCATCATCACCCTGGAGGACGTCGTCGAGGAGATCGTGGGGGAGATCGACGACGAATACGACGCCACCGAGCCGGCGCTCACCCGGGTGCTGCCGGCCGGCACGTACGAGCTGCCCGGCACGCTGCACCGCGACGAGGTGCGCGACGCGTGCGGCTTCGAGCTGCCCGAAGGGGAGTACGAGACGCTCGCGGGCTTCGTTCTCGAGCGCCTGGATCGCATCCCCCGCGGTGGCGAGCAGTTCACGTACGAGGGCTGGCTGGTACAGGTCGTGGAGATGGACCGCCGGCGCGTGGCTCGGGTGCGGCTCACCGCACCGGAGCGCGCTCACGCGAACATCGGAGGCAACAGGTGACCGCGGGCCTGGTCGTGCTGGCGCTCGCGCTGCTGGCCGCCAACGCGGTCTTCGTCGCGAACGAGTTCTCGCTGGTCGCCAGCCGGCGCACGAAGATCGAGATGCTGGCCGAGCAGGGCGACGTCCGCGCCCGCCTCGCGCTGGCGGCCACCGCCGCGCTGCCGCAGCAGCTCGCCTCGTCGCAGCTCGGCATCACCGCGTGCTCGCTCGGGTTGGGCGCTGTCGCGGAGCCGACCATCGTGCGCGCCCTGCAGGCGGTGCTCGACCCGCTCGGCATGCCCGGCAGCGCCGCGCAAATCGCCGGCGCGGTGATCGGCCTCGCTCTCGTCGCGTTCGCGCACATGGTGTTCGGCGAGGTCGTGCCCCGCTACGTGTCGCTCGCCGACCCGGAGCGGATGCTGCTGCGGCTGTCGGTGTTCAACCGGCTCTTCGCCGTCGTGTTCCGGCCGCTGATCGTGGCGATCCAGGCCCTCGGCAATGCCGGAACGCGGGCGCTGGGTGTGCAGCCGCGGGCGGAGGTCATGAGCGCGCACACCGCGGACGAGTTCAGCCGGATGCTGGCCGAGTCGCGTGAGGAGGGCCTGATCGGGGAGGCCGCGCACGACCTGCTGACCGGCGCGCTGGACTTCGGCGAACGGCCCGTGCGTGACGTGATGATCCCCCGCGACGAGATCACCTGGGTCACCCAGCGCGTCACCGTGGCGGAGGCCGAGGACATCGTGCTGCGTAGCGGGCACTCGCGGTTGCTCGTCGCCGGTCGCGACCTCGACGACTTCGTCGGCTTCGTGCACGCGAAGGACCTCCTCACCGTCCCCGGCGACGCGCGCGAGCGGTCGCTGCCGCTCTCGCGGATTCGCCGCGTGCTGGTCGTGCCCGAGGCGCAACCGCTCGATGAGGTGCTCGTGTCGATCCGCCGGTCCCGCACCCACGTCGCTGTCGTCGTCGACGAGCACCGGCACGTCGTCGGGTTGGCAACACTGGAGGACGTGCTCGAAGCCCTGGTCGGTGAGATCCGCGACGAGTCGGACCGCCCGGCGCGGCCACACCCGCGCCCCCACCGGCGGCGGGCGCGGTCATGAGCCGCGACGCCGACGTCCAGGCGGGTCTGTCCGCGTTGTTCGAGGGCGCCGTCGTCGAGAGCGTCGAGCGGCTGTCGGGCGGGGCATCGCGGGAGACGTACGCGTTCGAGGTGGTCCATGGCGACGGCCGGCGCGAGCAGATGATCCTCCAGCGCGAGCGACCGGGTGGCGCGCTGCGGTCCGGTGGCGGCATGCAGACCGAGGCCGCGCTGCTGCGCGCCGCGTGGGACGCGGGCGTGCCGGTCGCGCCGGTCGTCACCTCGGGTGGCGCAGACTCGCCGCTCGGCGCGCCGTTCCTCGTCAGCCGGAAGGTGGAGGGCGAGACGATCGCCCGCAAGATCCTGCGCGACGAGGCCTACGCGGGCGCGCGGGCGCGCCTGGCCGGCCAGCTCGGCGAGGCGCTCGCCGCGCTGCACCGCATCCCGGTCGATGCCGCCCCCGGTCTCGAGGAGCACGACCAGATCGCCCAGTACCGCGAGCTGCTCGACACGCTGGGCGAGCCTCACCCCGCGATCGAGCTCGGCCTGCGGTGGCTCGACCAGCACCGGCCGCCGCCGTCGCGCACGACGGTCGTCCACGGCGACTTCCGGCTCGGGAACCTCATCGTCGGTCCGGACGGCCTGCGGGCCGTGCTCGACTGGGAGATCGCCCATCTGGGCGACCCGCTGGAGGACCTCGGCTGGCTGTGCGTGCGGGCCTGGCGCTTCGGCGGGCCGAAGCCGGTCGGCGGCTTCGGCGACTACGACGAGCTGTTCGCCGCGTACTCGGCCGCGGCCGGCGTCACCATCGACCCCGAGGTGGTGCGGTGGTGGGAGATCCTCGGGACTGTGAAGTGGGGGGTCATGTGCATCATCCAAGCCGCAACGCACCTCAACGGTTGGAGCCGCTCGGTCGAGCTGGCGGCCATCGGCCGGCGTGTCTGCGAGAACGAGTACGACCTGCTGCGGTTGCTGCCATGAACACCGCCCGCAACGAGCCCCACGACCGCCCGACGATCGCAGAGCTCGTCGAGGCGGTGCGGGAGTTCATCGAGCGAGACGTGATGGAGGCCACCGAAGGTCGCGTTCGGTTCCACGCGCGCGTCGCGGTCAACGTGCTCGACATCGTCCGGCGCGAGCTGGAGGCGGGGCCCGGCCACGCCGCCGCGCACCGGGCCCGGCTCGCCGCGCTCGGCTTCGAGGACGACGCGTCGCTCGCAGCCGCGATCCGCGGGGGTGACCTCGATGACCGCTACGCCGAGGTGAAGGCCGCGCTCGTCGCCGCGGTCGACGACAAGCTCGCGGTCGCCAACCCGAAGTACTTCGCGACCGACCCGGACTGACGCGCCCTCACGCGCCGATGGCGTGGAAGCCGCCGTCGACGTGGATCAACTCGCCGGTCGTCTTCGGGAACCAGTCCGACAGCAGCGCGATGCAGGCGCGGGCGACCGCCTCGTGGTCGCCTCGCACGTCCCAGCCGAGGGGTGCGCGCTCGTGCCACACGTCCTCGAAGCGCGAGAACCCGCTGATCGCGCGGGCGGCCACGGTGCGGATGGGACCGGCAGCGACGAGGTTCACCCGGATGTTGGCGGGGCCGAGATCGCGGGCGAGGTAGCGGCTCGTCGACTCGAGCGCCGCCTTCGCCACCCCCATCCAGTCGTACGCAGGCCACGCCTGGGAGCTGTTGTCGAAGTCGAGGCCGACGATCGCGCCCCCGGCGGGCATGAGCGGCACGACCACGCCGGCGAGCACCTTCAGCGAGAAGGCCGACACGTGCAGCGCGACGGCAACGTCCTCCCACGGGGCGTCGAGGAACCCACCGCCCAGGCACGACGCCGGCGCGAATCCGATGGCGTGCAGCGCGCCGTCGAGCTCGCCCCACTTGTCCTCGAGGTGGGCACGCACCGCGGTCGCGTGCTCGGGCACCGTCACGTCGAGCTCGAGGACCTCCGGCTCGGACGGGAGCCGGCGCGCCACCCGCTGGGTGAGCCGCAGCCCTCGCCCGGCGCCGGTGAGCACGATCTCGGCCCCCTCCTGCTGCGCCAGGCGTGCCGCGGCGAACGCGAGCGAGTCGTCCGTGAGCACACCGGTGACCAGGATGCGCTTGCCGTCGAGTAGTCCCATGAGCCCTCCGACCCCCGCTGACTGGCAGCAAGTTACGGGCTGTTCTGTAAGGTCGCAGTCGTGCGCATCGGAATCCTGGGCGGGACGGGACCCGCAGGGAGTGCTCTCGCGTGCCGGCTCGCCGTCGCCGGCTTCGACGTGATGATCGGGTCGCGGTCGAAGTACCGGGCGATGGAGAAGGTCGACGAGCTGCACGAGCGGTGGCCCGACCGGCACCTAGAGATCGCCGCCGGAGCCAACGAGACCGCCGCGGAGGCTGAGCTCGTGGTGATCGCGACGCCGTGGGACGGCGCCACCCAGACGGCCACGTCGGTGCAGCACCTGCTGCGAGGCAAGGTCGTGATCTCGATGGCCAACGCGCTCACGCGGATCGGCAAGGAGTTCCAGCCACTCGTGCCGCCTCGCGGCTCGGTGGCGGCCAGCGTGCAGGCCGCGGTCCCCGCATGCCAGGTGGCGGCCGCGTTCCACCACGTGCCCGCCAAGGAGCTCGGCGATCTCGACCATCCGATCGTGAGCGACGTGCTGATCTGCTCCGACCACCCGCGGGCCACCGAAGCCACCGCCGAGATCGTCTCGAAGATCCCGAACATGCGGCCGCTCGACGCCGGTGAGCTGTCGCTCGCGACGCCGATCGAATCCTTCACCGCCGTCTTGCTGCAGCTCAACCTTCACTACAAGACGCGGGTGGCAGTGACCTTCACGGGGATCCCTGAGCCTGCCGCCCCGGCGGAGTGACGGGCCCGCGAGCATGCGGCTGTACGACACCGCCCGTCGCGCGGTCGTGCCCTTCGAGCCTGGCCGGGTCGTCACGATGTACACGTGCGGGATCACCCCGTACGACGCGACGCACCTCGGCCACGCGACGGTCTACCTCACCTACGACGTGTTGCAGCGCCGGCTGCGCGACCTGGGCCACGAGACGCGCTGCGTGCGCAACGTCACCGACGTGGACGACTCGATCCTCGACAAGGCGCGCAGCATGGGCGTCCACTACCTCGACCTCGCGGCCGCCGAGATGGCACGCTTCGACGCTGACATGGCCGCCTTGAACCTGATCCCCGCGTGGAGCGAGCCGCGGGCGACGTCGGCCATCGCGGACATCCGCGGGTTCATCGGCATGGTCCTCGATCGCCGCCACGCCTACCAGGCCGGCGGCGGCGTGTACTTCGACGTGTCCTCGTTCCCCGAGTTCGGGACGCTGTCGCACTACACCCGCGACGAGATGCTCGCGCTCGCCGCCGAACGGGGCGGCAACATCGATGATCCGAACAAGCGTGACCCGCTCGACTTCGTGCTCTGGCAGCCGTCGCTCGACGACGAGCCGTCGTGGGAGTCGATGTGGGGACCGGGCCGGCCCGGCTGGCACATCGAGTGCTCCGCGCTGGCGCTGCGCGAGCTCGGCACCACCATCGACCTGCACGGCGGCGGTGCCGACCTCATCTTCCCCCACCACGAGTGCGAGCGGGCCCAGTCGGAGGCGGCAACGGGCGAACCGTTCGTCCGGCACTGGATGCACCAGGCGATGGTGCGCATGAACGGCGAGAAGATGTCCAAGTCGCTCGGCAACCTCGTGTTCATCTCCGACCTGCTGAAGCAGTGGGAGGCGCCGGCGGTGCGGCTCATGATCCTCGAGAACCACTACCGCGCCGAGTGGGAGTGGAACGAGGAGCGCATGCCCCGCGCCGCGGAGCGGTTCGAACGTTGGCGTGCTGCGGGGGAGGGCGACGCCGCGCTCGACGAGGTGCGTGCCGCCCTCGATGACGACCTCGATACGCCCGGCGCGCTGGAGGCCGTCGATCGGGCCGCGGCCGCCGGCCGCGGTGTCAGTGCGGCGGCCTCGCTCCTCGGCGTCGACCTCGGCACCTGAGCACCTGAGCACGCGGCTTCCGCGCGCCCTGTCAGGGTGGGAGACTCCGGCGGTGGTGGCTGTGGAGGTCGACGAGAGCCGCATCGGGTGGCTGTACCCGATCGCGAGGGCCGTGCTGTCGCCGGTCTTCAAGCTCGCCTGGCGGGTTCACGTCGAGGGGCTCGACCACGTGCCCGCGGATGGGCCGGCGATCCTGTGCCCGAACCACACCTCGATCATCGACTCGTTCATGCTGCCGCTCGTCCTGCCGCGGCGCATCACCTTCGTCGGCAAGGCCGAGTATCTCGACAGCTGGAAGACCCGTTACCTGTTCCCGGCGATGGGCATGATCCCGATCGACCGTGCCGGCGGCGACGCCGCCGCGCGCGCACTTGACGCTGCCGCTCGCGTGCTCGGGCGCGGTGAGCTGTTCGGCATCTACCCGGAGGGCACTCGATCACGCGACGGCAAGCTTCATCGCGGCCACACCGGCCCCGCGCGGCTCGCGCTGCGCACTGGCGCGCCGATCGTGCCCGTCGGCTTGCAGGGCACCCGAGACATCCAGCCACCGGACGCGAAGCTGCCCAGACCGTTCCGGTCGTGCACGGTCCGCTTCGGCCGGCCAATCTCGGTGGAGCGCTACCGCGACCGCGCCGACGACCACCTCGTGCTGCGGGAGCTGACTGACGAGCTCATGTACGAGATCCGCGAGCTGTCCGGCCAGGACTACGTCGACACGTACGCGACGAAGAAGCCGGTCGCGCTGCCCACCGAGGTCGCGCAGGTGCCGGTGACCAACGGCCACGGTCGTGAGCCCGCCGGCCATGCGGCGCCCCGCCGCTCGTCGAGCGAGGTGCTGAATCGGCAAGGAGCCGTGCCGGCAGCTCACTAGCGTTGACGCCATGCCCAACGACCAGATCACGGTGAGGCTCCCCGATGGCTCGACGCGCGATGTCGCCACCGGGACAACTGCCGGCGATCTGGCGGCGCTGCTCGGCCCCAACCTGCGCAAGGCAGCGGTGATCGCCCGCGTCAACGGGATCGAGCGTGACCTGCGGTGGGAGCTCGCCGACGGCGACGAGGTCGCGATCATCACCGATCGCGACGAGCGGGGGCTCTACACGATCCGGCACTCGACGGCGCATGTCCTCGCGCAGGCGGTGCTCGACCTGTTCCCGGGCGCGACCTTTGCCATCGGTCCGCCGATCGAGGACGGCTTCTATTACGACTTCGAGCTGCCGCCCGGGCCGGACGGCACCCCGCAGCACTTCAGCGAGGACGACCTCCCGCGCATCGAGGCGCGCATGCGAGAGATCATCAAGGAGCGCCAGCCGTTCGTTCGCGACGAGATCCCCGCCGACCGGGCCCGGGAGCTGTTCAAGGATCACCGCTACAAGCTCGAGATCATCGATGACGCGTCGACTGACCCGATGTCGGCGACCGAGCACGGGCTGGTGCGCATCTACGAGAACCCGCCGCGGTTCGTCGACCTGTGCCGTGGCCCGCACGTCGAGGACACGGGCACGCACCTCGGGCATTTCAAGCTGATGCGGGTCGCGGGGGCGTACTGGCGCGGCGACGAGCGCAACCCGCAGCTCCAGCGCATCTACGGCACGGCGTGGGCGACCGAGGCCGACCTCCAGGCGCACCTGCGCCGCCTCGATGAAGCGGCCAAACGCGACCATCGCAAGCTCGGCGTCGAGCTCGACCTGTTCAGCTTTCCGGAAGAGATCGGCTCCGGGCTCGCCGTGTTCCACCCGAAGGGTGGTCTCGTGCGCCGGCTCATGGAGGATCATTCCCGTCAGCGGCACGCGGCGTCGGGATACGAGTTCGTGAGCTCGCCGCACATCACGAAAGAGGAGCTGTTCCAGACCTCCGGGCACCTCGACTGGTTCGCGGACGGCATGTTCCCGCCGATCGAGATCGACGAGGGGCAGCGGTACTACCTGAAGCCGATGAACTGCCCGTTCCACTGCCTGATCTTCCGCAGCCGGCTGCGCTCCTACCGCGAGCTGCCGTTGCGGCTGTTCGAGTTTGGCTCGGTCTACCGCTACGAGAAGTCCGGCGTGGTCCACGGTCTCACCCGCGTGCGGGGCATGACCCAGGACGACGCGCACATCTACTGCACGAAGGAGCAGATGCAGGACGAGCTGCGGTCGCTGCTCGACTTCGTGCTCGACCTGCTCCGCGACTACGGGCTGTCCGAGTTCTATCTCGAGCTGTCGACGCGGCCCGAGGGCAAGGCGATCGGGGGCGACGACGTGTGGGAGGAGGCAACCGCCGCGCTCGAAGCCGCCGCGGCGTCACGCGACCTCGAGCTCGTGCTCGACGCCGGCGGCGGCGCGTTCTACGGACCGAAGATCTCGGTGCAGGCTCGTGATGCCATCGGCCGGACCTGGCAGCTCTCGACGATCCAGCTCGACTTCAACGAGCCGCGCCTGTTCGGCCTCGAGTACATCGGCGCCGACAACGAGCGCCACACGCCGGTGATGATCCATCGGGCGCTGTTCGGCTCCGTCGAGCGATTCTTCGCTGTGCTGCTGGAGCACTACGCGGGTGCGTTCCCCGCGTGGCTCGCGCCCGTGCAGGTTCGCGTGCTGCCCGTGCGCGACGATCACGACGACTACGCGCGGCACCTCGTCGACCGCTTGAACGCGGATGGGTACCGCGCCGACCTGGTCGAGGCGAGCGAGCCGCTCGGTGGGCGCATCCGCAAGGCGAAGCTCGAGAAGCTGCCGTACGTGCTGGTCGTAGGCGACGACGACGTCGCGAGCGGGACCGTCGGGGTCAACGAGCGGGGCTCCGAGCGGCCCGAGCGCGACGTGCCGGTCGACGAGTTCGTCGCTCGCCTCGGCGCCGACGTCGCCGCCCGCCGGTGATGGACCGGCTGTGGGCTGGCTGGCGCGCCTCGTATCTCGAGGAGGTGACCGGCGACGAGGGAGGAGCAGGGTCGCGCTCGGTGTTCCGCGCGATCCTCGACAGCGGCCTGACTGACGAGCAGACCCACATCGTGTGGCGCGGCCAGCGGGTCTTCGCCATCCTCAACCGCTTCCCGTACATCAGCGGCCACGTGCTCGTCATGCCCTACCGCGAAGTGGGTGAGCTCGAGGACCTCGACGCCGAAGAGCACGCCGAGCTGTGGGCCGCGGTCACCGACTGCGTCCGCGCGATCAAGGCCGCGTACCACCCCGACGGCCTCAACGTGGGGATCAACCTCGGCAAGGCCGCGGGCGCGGGCGTGCCGAACCACCTCCACGTCCACGTGATGCCCCGCTGGGCGGCCGACTCGAACTTCATGACCTCGGTCGCGGAGACCCGGGTGCTGCCCGAGCCGCTCGACGACACGTGGCGGAAGTTGCGTGCCGGGTGGCCGCGCCCGGAGGATTGAGCTCGATGGACGGCGACGAGGAGATCCGCGACGAGCTGCCCGCAGACCTTGACGCGGCAAACTTCGTGGGCCCGTACCTGTTCCCGAACAACAACCGGCGCCGCATCCCCGCCGTGCTGTACGCGCTCATCGGGCTCGGCGCGATCAGTCTGTGGCTGGTGACCCGGGGCAACGATCCGGTGCTCGTCAACGGTGGTCTCCTCGCCGGCGGCGTCGGGCTGATCGCGTTCGGGGCGTACAGCTACCAGGCCGGCTTCGACCTCGACGTCGACGAGCGTGACGCGCTCGCCGCCGCGGGACGAACGGTCGGCTTCCCGGTGGGACACGCGTCGGCGCAGCTGGGCTGGCGTGGCCTCCGCAGCCGGCCGACGTGGCGGATCCTGCTCTACTCGAGCGAGGACCCGCCCGCGCAGCGCGGCCTCGTGCTGGTCGACGGCGTCGACGGTGAAGTCATCGAGCACTTCGTCGAGGCCAACCCCGAGGACTGGTCCGACGGGGAGCGCCGCCGCTGAGCGCGGCGCGCCGGGACCTCGAGCTCGCGCTCCTTGGTTCCGCTCTTCGTGAGATCTGAGGAAGGTTTTCAGGCGGCGGGCCTGATGCGGGCGCGGGTGACGTGGTCGGCCACCGCTGTGTCGATGGTGCGCAGGGCGCCACAGTTCGGTGGATGCAGGCGGCTGGTCGGCGGCGAGGAGCGGGTCGAGCAGGCGGCGCTGGACTTCGGTGGAGAAGGCGGCGACGCGCACCCCGTCGGGAGTGAGCACCTAGCGGTTGGGCCGGCCGGTCGTCCATAGGTCTCTAGAACGCGCTTGTAACGAATACAGTTCTGTGCCAGGATGGGCGACGTGGCCACCTCCAGTTCGAAGACCAGTCCCGTGCGGCGGCGCCGCTACCGGTCCGAGCTGCGGGAGCACCAGGCCGACCAGACGGCCCGTGCTGTCATCGAGGCGGCGCGTGACCTGTTCGTGGCCAAGGGGTGGGCCGGCACGGGCATGCGTGAGGTGGCGAGCACGGCGGGGGTGGCGACCGAGACCGTGTACTCGCGCTTTTCGTCCAAGCTCGGCCTACTGCGGGCGGTCATCGATTTCGCGGTAGTCGGTGACGACGCGCCGGAGCGGCTCGCGCAACGCCCCGAGTTCCAGGAGATGGGAGTCGGTTCACGATCGGAGCGCGTGGCGGCGGGAGCGCGGATGCTCACGCAGGTCCAGCAGCGCACCGCGCCGATCGCGAAGCTGCTCCGTGACGGAGCTCGGGCTGATGACGCGATCGCAGAGATGCTGGATGCGACCCGCGAGCGGCAGCGACTCGACGTTGCGGCGGCGTTCGAGCTCATCGTCGGTCGCCCTCCGACCGCGGTGGAGCGCGACGGCTGGTGGGCGATCGTGAGCCCGGAGATCTACCTGCTGCTGGTCGAGGAGTCCGGCTGGACGCCGGAGGAGTACGAGGCATGGATCGCAGTCACTTCCGAGCGCGTGCTCCCGGTGTCGTGAACCAGGGGAGGACCGAGATGGGAACCCGACCCGACGCACCTGCGGACACGACGATGATGCGCATCGTTCACGACGCCCTCCGCCGTGACCTGGCACGAGCCCACGCGGCGCTGGCCGACCCAGAGGACCTGGACGGCGCCCGTCGCCGGGCCATCGCCGCGCACCTCGGTTGGATGATGCGGTTCTTGCACGCTCACCACGCGTCCGAGGACGATGGGCTTTACCCCTTCGTGCGCTCTCGTGCCCGTGAGGACTCCGATCTCGAGGTGCTCGACCGGATGGGCCGAGATCACGAGTCGGTAGCTGTCGCCATCGCCGGGGTCGAGCAAACCGCTGCCGACCTCGCCGCCAACGATTCGAGGGAGCCAGCCGAGCGAGTCGTCGCTGCACTCGAGGCCCTCGACGAGGTACTTCTCCCGCACCTGCGGGACGAGGAGAACGTGGCGATGCCGCTCGTGTCCGAACTGATCACGAACGCGGAGTGGCAAGCACTCGAGAAGGCGCACAACCTCGATGGGAAGCCAAGGACCGACCTGGCGTTCGAGGGCCACTGGCTCATCGACGGGGCAACCGAGGCAGACCGAGCCGCGGTCGTGGAGCTTGTCCCACCGATCCCGAGGTTCCTGCTGCTGCATGGCTACGCCCGTCGCTACCGGCGCCATGCGGCCGCATGTTGGGGAGACCCGACGCCACCGCGACGCGTCCAGGTCCAGAACCGCGTCGAAGTGACCGTCGATGCCAGCATCAACGACGTGTGGGACGTCGTCCGCGACATCACCCGGGTCGGCGAATGGAGCCACGAGTGCGTCGGCGCCGAGTGGATGGGCGAAGCACGCTCGGCGGTTCCCGGGGCGCGGTTCCGTGGACGCAACCGCAGCGGCCCGTTCCGGTGGGGTCGCATCTGCGAGATCGTGTCCGCCGAACCCTACGAGCTGGTGTGGCGCACCGTACCGACGGCCCTCTTTCCCGACAGCTCGGAATGGCGCATCACACTCGCCGATGCGGGTGGCCGTACGACGATCACACAGAGCTTCAGAGTCCTTCGGGCACCGAAAATGCTCAGCGTGCTCTTCGCCATCCTGGTCCCCGCACACCGGGATCGCACCGCTGGCTTGATCGCCGACCTCGTGCGCCTCGGCGGCGTGGCCACCTTGGCGACGAACGAGGTCCACTAGCGACTAGCACTAGGCGCTAGCCGCGTTTGGCGGCCTCGATCGCCCGCTCCGCCGCCCGCAGGTGCTCCGAGCCGGTGCGCACCACCTCCCGCACGACGTCGAGCGCGGTCACCGTCAGGTCGCGACCCGCCACCGTCGCCTTGCGATCCCACGCGCCGGAAGGCACCGAGGCGATCTCGTCGGCGAGCGCCTCGCACTCGACGGTGAGGAAGTCGAGCACCGCGTCGACCGACGCCGGCGGCGCCGGCACCGCCCACTCGCGGCTGTCGTCGTCCGCCACTGCGGGCACCAACACCGGGTCGTCCTCCACGAGCACCTGGCGCAGAGCCTGCGCGAGCACCGCGACCGAGCGGGCCACGTGGTCAGCGTGGTCCACCGCCGACCGCCCGTCCGGCCCGGCGCGGTGCACGAGGTCGTCGGCCCGCGCGCGGTCATCGTCGTCGAAGGTCGTGAGCAGCGCACGGAACCGGCGCGGGTAGGAGCGCAGCGCCGCGATCGCGTCCCCGGGCGCCATCCGCGACAGGTCGAGACCTTCGGCGCGCGCCACCGGCTAGTCGTCCTTCGTCTCGCGCCGCACCTTGTCGACGAGATGCGCAGGCAGCACGTCGTAGTGGTCGTGCCTCGCGTGGAAGCGCCCCCGGCCACCGGTGAGCGAGCGCAGGTCGATCGCGTAGCGCATGATCTCCGACGTCGGAACCAGCGCGGTGATGGTCTGCTCGCCGTCGCCGGCGGCTTCGGTACCCTGCACGCGGCCCCGGCGGGCATTGAGGTCGCCCATGACATCGCCCTGGTACTCCATCGGGACCGTGACCTCGAGCAGCGAGATCGGCTCGAGCAGCACCGGGTTCGCCTTCGCCATCGCCTCCCGGAGGGCGAGCCGCCCGGCGATCTTGAAGGCCATCTCGGACGAGTCGACCGAGTGTTCCTTGCCATCGATCAGCTCGACCTTGATGTCGACGATCGGATAGCCGTACACGCCACCCGAGGCCATCGTCTCCTCGATGCCTTTCTGCACGGCGGGGATGTAACCGCGGGAGATCGCGCCGCCCACGATCTTGTCGACGAACTCGAACCCGCCACCGCGCGGCAGCGGCTCGAGGTTGATCACGCACACTCCGAACTGCCCGTGGCCGCCGGACTGCTTCTTGTGCTTGCCCTCGACGTTGTGCGCGGAGCCGCTGACAGTCTCGCGGTACGGCACGCGGACCTCTTCGGTGTCCACGTCGACCCCGAACTTCCGCGCGAGCTTCTCGAGCGTGATCTGCAGGTGGGTCTCGCCCGTCCCGCTCAGCACCGTCTGCTTCGTCTCCTCGTTGCGCTCGATGAGGAGCGCCGGATCCTCCTCCTGCAGCCGGTGCAGTGCGTTCGCGAGCTTGTCCTCGTCGGCCTGGGTCCTCGCGACGATCGCAGCCGACAGCACCGGTGGCGGGCTCATGATCGGCTCGATGACGACCGGCTTGCCCTTTGGCGCCAGCGTGTCGCCGGTCGCGGTGTCGGTGAGCTTCGCGGCTGCGGCGATGTCGCCCGCGGGCACCTCGGTTAGCTGCAGCTGCTCCTTGCCGCGGAGTGTGAACAGGCCGTGCAGCCGCTCGTCGGTGCTCGAGCGCGGGTTGAACAGGTGGTCGTCGGGCCGCACGGTGCCCGACAGGACCTTGAACAGCGAGATGTGGCCGACGTACGGGTCGGCAATCGTCTTGAACACGAACGCGAGCGGATCGGCACCGGGGTCGGGCGCGACCTCCACCTCGGTGTCGCCGGCATGCACCTTCACCGGCGGGCGGTTCAGCGGCGACGGGCCAATCTCGCAGATGAAGTCGGCGAGCCGGTCGATGCCGATCCCCGCGGTGGCCGAGCCGACCACGACCGGGAACACGGTGGCCTCGGCGACGCCTTTGGCGAGCGTCTGCTCGAGCTCGGCGGCGCCGATCTCCTCGCCGCCGAGGTAGCGCTCGAGCTGCTCGTCGTCGGCGACCACGATGCCTTCCACGAGGTTGTCCCGCACTTGGTGTTCGAGCTCGGACAGCTCGCCCGGCACCTCGCCGTGCTGCGTGGTGGCGCCGTCGTAGAAGTACGCGGTGTCGCTCAGCAGGTCGGCGACGCCCCGGAACGCGGCCTCCGCGCCGATCGGCAGCTCCAGCGGTGCCACGCCCGCACCGAAGCGGTCGCGCAGCGCTTCGAGCGTGCGCTCGAAGCTGGCCCGCTCCCGGTCGAGCTTGTTGACGAACACCATGCGGGGCACGCCGAGCCCGGCCGCGATCTTCCAGATCTCGTAGGTCTGCACCTCGACGCCTTCGACCGCGCTCACCACGAAGATCGCGAGGTCGGCCACCCGCAGCGCCGCGTGGACGTCGCCGATGAAGTCCGCGTAGCCGGGGCAGTCGATGAGGTTGACCTTGTGGCCCTTCCACTCCAACGGCGCCAGCGCGAGCGACAGCGACAGCCCTCGCTTCTGCTCCTCCGGGTCGAAGTCGGTGACGGTCGTGCCGTCCTCCACCCGACCGACCCGGTTGATCGCCCCCGAGCAATGGAGCAGCGCCTCGGCCAAGGTCGTCTTGCCGGACCCGCCGTGTCCGACGAGGGCGACGTTGCGGATCTTGTCGGGCGGAAAGCGCTTCAACTCGGTGAGCCCCCAAAGACGATGGTGTGTTCCGGCGACGCTACATCTCGCCTGCATCTCGCCGGACGGCGAACCCCGCTGGTAGCGTAGAACGGCCGCCTGGCCAACCGACCCGGCCAACCGATCGGCACCAGACCGAAGCCCATTCCGGGGAGCCCGATGTTCGACAAGCGGCTGCGTCCGAGCGTGGAGCAGCATCTGCGCCCGGTCGGCGCCAACCTCGAGCGCAGCGGCGTGACGGCCGACCACCTCACCCTGCTCGGCGTGGTCATGGCGGTGGGCGCCGCCATGGCGATCGGCAGCGGCGCGCTGCGGCTCGGATTCGTCCTGCTGCTGTCGAGCGCGGTACCGGACGTGCTCGACGGCGCCGTCGCCAAGGCGTCCGGCACCGCGTCCCCCAGAGGTGCGTTCTTCGATTCGGTCGCCGACCGGGTCACCGACGCGCTGCTGCTCGGCGGTGTCGCCTGGTATCTCGCCACCCGCCACGGTGGTCGCATCGCCGTGTTGCCGATGGCGGTGCTCGCGCTGTCGATGCTGATCTCCTACGAGCGAGCCAAGGCGGAATCGCTCGGCTACGACGCACGCGGCGGCCTGATGGAGCGCGCCGAGCGGATCGTCGCGCTGGCCACCGGCTTGCTGTTCGAAGGGCTGCTGATCGCCGTGCTCTGGGTCATGCTCGCACTGACGACGTTCACGGCGGTGCAGCGCTTCGTGCGGGTCTGGTCGCAGGCCTCGCCGGAGCGCCCGAAGCCGGAGATCGCTCGCTGGCGGGCCCGCCGCGCGGCACGGGTGAGCGGACGGACACGCATGCGACGCGAGCGCTGGGCCGCGACACGCCACATGCGCCGCAAGCCCTGATCCGCCCGACCGTCAGCCCAAGCCGTTGGCCAACCGCACGCTGACCGCGTTCAAGATCGGCGGACGCGTCGCGCACCTGGTCCCCGAGCCGGTGGCGCTGCTCGCGGCGCGCGCCGGCGGATTCGGCGCGAGCTTCACCGACGCCGAACGGCGGGCTCAGGTGGCGCGCAACCTGCGGCGCGTACGCGGTCCCGGGTTGCGGGGTGTGGCCCTGCGGCGAGCGGTCGCGGCCACCTTCGAGTCCTACGCGCGCTACTGGGCCGAGTCGCTTCGACTGCCGGGGACGCCACCCGAGGTGCTCGACGCGGGCATGTCCTACCGCGGTTGGCACCACGTCGAGCGAGGCCTGGCCGCAGGCAAGGGGGTGATCATGGCGCTGCCCCACCTCGGCGGTTGGGAGTGGGCCGGGTTCTGGGTCGCCACCGTGCAGCGCCAGCCGATCACCGTCGTCGTCGAGGCGTTGGAGCCGCCCGAGCTGTTCGAGTGGTTCGCGGAGCTGCGCCGTGGCTTCGGCATGGAGATCATCCCCCTCGATGCAGGCGCCGGCGCCGCCGTCGCGCGCGCCCTCGGGGACAACCACGTGGTGGCCCTGCTCTGCGACCGCGACATCGGTCGCTCCGGCGTCGAGGTCGAGTTCTTCGGCGAGCGCACGCTGCTGCCAGCGGGCCCCGCGACCCTCGCGCTGCGTACGGGGGCGTCGCTGTTGCCGGTCGCCACGTACTTCCGGCGCCACGACCACCTCGGCGTCGTCCGCCCACCACTTCCGCTGCAGCGGGAGGGACGCTTCCGCGACGAGGTCGGCCGCTTGACCCAGCGCCTGGCGCACGAGCTCGAGGAGCTGATCCGGGCCGCGCCCGAGCAATGGCACCTGCTGCAACCGAACTGGCCGAGCGATCCCGGCTGGGAGCGGGTGCACCCGGCCGGGGGCTGAGCCCGGGGGCACTACGGTGATCGGGTGCGGGTCGGCTTGGTCTGCCCCTACAGCCTGACGATGCCCGGTGGCGTGCAGGGTCAAGTGCTCGGCTTGGCGCGTTCGCTCCGCCACGCCGGCCACGACACGCGGGTGCTCGGCCCGTGTGACGCCCCGCCTCCCGACGCCGGCGTGACCCCGCTCGGCCGGTCGGTCCCGACGGCGGCCAACGGCTCGGTCGCGCCGATCGCGCCGGACCCGTCCTGCCAGCTCCGCACGATCCGCGCCCTGCGCGACGAGTCGTTCGACGTGCTGCACCTGCACGAGCCGCTCGTGCCCGGACCGACGATGACGGCGACGCTGCTGCGCAGCGCACCGCTCATCGGCACGTTCCACGCCGCGGGCGGCAGTGCGGCCTACCGCTACCTGAGCCCGATCGTGCGGTGGATGGCCAAACGTCTCGACCACAGGTGCGCGGTCTCCGAAGCGGCGCGGCGGATGGCCGCCGACGCTCTCGGTGGCACGTACACCCTGCTCTACAACGGCATCGAGATCGACCGCTTCGCGAAGGTCGAGCCCTGGCCGGCGGATGGCCCGACGATCTTCTTCGTGGGCCGCCACGAACCGCGCAAGGGTCTCGACGTCCTGCTCGCCGCGCTCGGCCATCTGCCTGCCGACGTGCGAGTCTGGGTGGCGAGTGACGGGCCGCAGACCGCGGAGCTGCGCGCGCGATACGCGGGCGACCCGCGCATCGAGTGGCTCGGACGCATCGACGACCGAGAAAAGGCGTCGCGGCTGCGCGGTGCGAGCGTGTTCTGCGCGCCATCGCTGCGGGGCGAGTCGTTCGGGGTGGTGTTGCTCGAGGCCATGGCCGCGCAGACACCGATCGTCGCGAGCGACCTCGAGGGCTACCGCAACGTCGCCCGGCCCGGGGTCGACGCGATCCTCGTGCCGCCCGGCGACGCGCGCGCACTTGCCCGCGCCCTCGAGCATCTCCTGTCCGACACGGCCTGCGCGGAGGCGCTGGTCAGCGCCGGCCAGCATCGGGCCGAGGAGTTCTCGATGGATGGCCTGGCCCTGCGTTATCTCGAGCTCTACGAGCAGATCCGGGCAAAGGGCTAGTCCGGGGCGACTACGAAAAACCGCCCGATCGAGGCATGGTGGCCCGCACGGATTTGTCGCATTCTGCTTGCTACCACCGAGTGCAGCACCGTCAGCAGCACACCACGCAGCACCGATCGCAGCAACGGGGGCAATACGACGAGAGGGGGCCGATCTCCAGCCGGCTCCCTCTCGACGTTTTCGTCCCCTGCGGGTGCCGCCAGGGTGTCCGGGCAGGCGCGGGTGTCGCCGTTAGCATGCGATCGTGATCGTTCTTCTCATCGTGCTCGCGCTCATCGCGATCCTCGTGATCTGGGGCGTGGTCACCTTCAACAGCGTCGTGCGGCTGCGGAACCGGGTCGACAACGCCTGGTCGCAGATCGACGTGCAGCTCAAGCGGCGCTACGACCTGATCCCGAACCTCGTGGAGACCGTGAAGGGCTACGCGGCCCACGAGCGCCAGACGCTCCAGGCGGTGATCCAGGCTCGGAACATGGGGATGAACGCGCAGGGCCCCGCGCAGCAGGCGCAGGCCGAGAACATGATCTCCGGCGCGCTGAAGTCGCTGTTCGCGCTGTCGGAGGCGTATCCCGACCTGAAGGCGAACCAGAACTTCTCGCAACTCCAGGAGGAGCTGACCGGCACCGAAGGCCGCATCGCCTACGCGCGGCAGTTCTACAACGACACCGTGCAGCGCTACAACACGAAGATCCAGACGTTCCCGGCCGTGCTCGTGGCCGGCGCGTTGCACTTCACGCCACGCGAGTACTTCGAAGCCGACGAGCAGTCGACCCAGCCCGTACAGGTGTCGTTCGACACGCCGCCGGCCAACCCGGCTCCGCCCGCGCAGTCGTAACGCCCGCCCGTCACCGTTGTACGACCAGGTCACCTCCAACAAGCGTCGCTCCGCGCTGTTGATCGGCGGGTTCGTCCTGTTCGCGCTGCTCGTCGCGCTGGGGCTGAGCTACCTGCTGCGCTTCGGCGTGGTCGGGGTCGTCGTCGCGCTCCTGGTCGCGATCATCATGTCGTTCTCGGCGTACTGGAAGTCCGACGCGGTCGCGCTCGCACTGAGCCGGGCGCGGCCGGCCGACCCGGTGGAGTACGCACGGCTGCACAACATCGTCGAGGGCCTGTGCATCGCGGCCGGGCTTCCGAAGCCGCGGGTGTACGTGATCGACGACTCGGCCCCGAACGCGTTCGCCACCGGCCGAGACCCGAAGCACGCGGCGATCGCGGTGACGACCGGCCTGCTCGACAAGATGAACCGCCTCGAGCTCGAAGGCGTGATCGCTCACGAGCTGAGCCACATCAAGAACTACGACATCCTCGTCTCCACGCTCGCGGTGACCCTCGTCGGGTTCATCGCGATCGCATCCGACATCGGCATCCGCATGCTCTGGTGGGGTGGCGGCCGGCGCAACGACAACGACCGCAGCGGGGGAGGGGCGGGGACGATCCTCGCCGTCTTCGGGTTCCTGCTGCTGATCCTCGCGCCGCTCATCGCGCAGCTGATGCAGTTCGCCGTCAGCCGCCGGCGCGAGTCGCTCGCCGACCTCTCCGGCGTCGAGCTCACCCGCTACCCGCCGGGCTTGATCGCCGCGCTCGAGAAGCTGCGCGACGATGAGACGGTGGTCCACGCGCACTCGCGTGCGACCGCGCACCTCTGGATCGAGCAGCCGATGCCGACCCGCCGGGAACAGGGTCGCCTCGCGTGGCTCAACCGGCTCTTCGACACCCATCCACCACTCGAGGACCGCATCGCGGCCCTCAGGGAGCTGTAGCCGCATGCAACACCGCCGTGCCTTGGCGCTCGCCGCTGCCGTCCTGCTCATCACCACCGCGTGCGGCGGCAAGAAGAGAGCGGCCCCGCCGGCGACGACAACGACGTCGTCGGTCACCACCACGACCGCGCCGCCACCCGTGTACCCGCTCACCGGTCTGCCCGTCGACGACCCCGCGAAGCTGGCCCGTCCCGCGCTCGTCGTGAAGATCGACAACGCCGACGGCTCCGGTTCGAACTCGGCCCGCCCGCAGCTCGGCCTGAACCAAGCCGACGTCGTGTACGAGGAGAAGGTCGAGGGGAGCGTCACCCGGCTCGCCGCGGTGTTCCATTCCACCGACGCCGACCCGGTCGGGCCGATCCGCTCGGCACGAAGCACCGATGTCGCGGTGTTCAGCCCGCTCAACCGGCCGCTGTTCGCCTGGTCGGGGGCGAACGCCGACTTTGCCCAGCTCATTCGCAACTCGCCGCTGATCGATGTCGGCTACGACGCGCACAGCGAGCTGTACTTCCGGCGCAACGAGAGCGGTCACGTCGCGCCGCACAACCTGTACTCGTCGACGCCGGCGCTGTACTCGGTCGCTCCCGCGGACGCCGCGCCCCCCGCACCGCTGTTCGGGTTCCGCAAACCCGCCGAGCCGGTGAGCGCGTCGGCACGGCCGATCGCATCGGTCAACCTGGTGTTCGGCGGCGGCGCCGGCAGCGCACCGGTGGACTACACCTGGGCACCCGAGGTCGGTGGGTTCCTCCGCAACCAGAAGGGGACGCCGGATGTCGACGAGAACGGCCAGCAGATCGCCCCGCAGAACGTCATCGTCCAGTTCGTCAGCTACCACGACACCGGCTACGTCGACGTCAGCGGTGCCTCGGTGCCCGAGGCGGATCTGGTGGGCAGTGGCGACTGCTGGCTGCTCACCGCAGGAACGATCACCGACTGCACGTGGTCGAAGCCGTCCGCGGAGGCCATCCCGGTGTACACCGACAAGGCCGGCGCGCCCCTGGGGCTGACGCCCGGGCGGACCTGGGTCGAGCTCGTGCCAATCGGGGGCGGGACCATCACCGGGTGACCCGTAGAGTTGAGACCATGACGTCGGGTGCACACGAGACGGGCACGTTCCGCGTGAAGCGGGGCCTCGCCGAGATGTTGAAGGGTGGCGTGATCATGGACGTGGTCACGCCCGAGCAGGCGAAGATCGCGGAGGACGCCGGCGCCGTCGCCGTGATGGCGCTCGAGCGGGTGCCGGCCGACATCCGCCGTGACGGCGGAGTGGCGCGGATGAGCGACCCCGAGATGATCGAGGGCATCAAGGAGGCGGTCACGATCCCGGTCATGGCGAAGGCCCGCATCGGTCACTTCGCCGAGGCCCAGATCCTCGAAGCCCTCGGCGTCGACTACGTCGACGAGTCGGAGGTGCTCACCCCGGCCGACGAGGCGCACCACATCGACAAGTGGCGCTTCACCGTGCCGTTCGTCTGCGGTGCCACGAACCTCGGCGAGGCGTTGCGCCGCATCAGCGAGGGCGCGGCGATGATCCGCTCGAAGGGTGAGGCGGGCACCGGCAACATCGTCGAGGCCGTCCGCCATCTCCGCGCCATCACCGGCGACATCCGCAGGATCACGCAGGCGGATTCGGCGGAGCTGTACGACTGGGCCAAGCAGCTGCGCGCGCCCGTCGGGCTGGTGCAGGAGATCGCAGAGACCGGGACGCTTCCCGTCCCGCTGTTCTGCGCGGGCGGCATCGCAACACCGGCTGACGCCTCGCTCGTGATGCAACTCGGCGCGGAGGCGGTGTTCGTCGGGTCCGGCATCTTCAAGTCCGACGACCCGCCCGCGCGAGCGAAGGCGATCGTCGAGGCGACGACGCACTTCCGCGACCCCGAGATCCTCGCGAAGGTCAGCCGCGGCCTGGGCCAGCCGATGAAGGGCCAGGAGATCGACAAGCTCGACGTGAAGCTCGCCGACCGGGGCTGGTAGTCACCCTGCGCTCTACACTCGGCGCCGATGTCGCAGAGGCCTCCAGGTGAAAGTCGGCGTGCTCGCGCTGCAGGGCGCGTTCGCGGCACACGCGGAGGTGCTGCGCGGCCTCGGCGCTGAACCGATCGACATCCGCACCCCAGCCGACCTCGACGGAGTCGACGCGGTGGTGATGCCTGGCGGCGAGTCGACGACGATGTCGTTGCTGCTCGATTCGTCCGGGCTGCGCGACCCGCTCGCCGACCAGTTGGGTCACGGGCTTCCGGTGCTCGGCACGTGCGCCGGCTTGATCCTGCTCGCCGCGACCGTGCTCGACGGCCGGCCGGACCAGCGCAGCTTCGGCGTGCTCGACGTCGACGTCCGCCGCAACGCGTTCGGCCGGCAGGTCGACAGCTTCGAGGCCGATCTCGACGTGCGCGGGCTCGATGGACGGGCGTTCCACGGGGTGTTCATCCGCGCGCCGGTGGTCGAGCGCGCCGGTCCCGCGGTCGAGGTGCTCGCCACCGTCGACGGCAAGCCGGTTCTCGTGCGCGAGGGCGCGGCCGTCGCGTCCGCGTTCCACCCTGAGCTCGCCGGCGACGACCGGATCCATCGCTTGTTCCTCGAAGGAGTGTGACGCCATGTCCGGCCACTCGAAGTGGGCGACGATCAAGCACCAGAAGGGTGCCAAGGACAAGGCTCGCGGCAAGCTGTTCGCCAAGGTGCTCCGCCAGGTCGAGGTTGCGGCGCGCGAAGGCGGCGGTGACCCCGACGCCAATCCGACGCTGCGGACGATGTACCAAAAGGCGCGCGACGCGTCGATCCCGCTCGACACCATCGAGCGGGCCATCAAGCGCGGGACCGGTGAGCTCGAGGGTGTCACCTACGAGCAGATCACCTACGAGGGCTACGCGCCCGGCGGCGTCGCGGTGCTCGTCGAGGTCCTGACCGACAACCGCAACCGCACCGGCGCGGACATCCGCAGCATCTTCAGCCGCAACGGCGGGTCGATCGCGGAGCCGGGCGCCGTCGCCTGGCAGTTCGACCGCAAGGGCCAGGTGCTCGTCGACCGCAAGGCGGACGAGGACGAGTTGATGCTGGTCGCGCTCGACGCCGGCGCGGAGGACATCGCCGACGACGGCGAGCTGTGGCGGGTGACGACGTCGCCGACGGACCTGCACCGGGTGCGCACCGCGATCGAGGAGGCGGGCATGACGGTCGACTCCGCCGATCTCACGATGGTCCCGCAGACGACGATACCGCTCGACGACGCGGAAGGGGCGAGGAAGGTGCTGCGGCTGATCGACGCGCTCGACGAGCACGACGACGTGCAGCAGGTTCACGCGAACTTCGACATCCCCGACTCGATCCTCGAGACCGTCGAGGCGTAGGGGCCGGCGCCGCCGGCCGCGCGCGAGCCCGTCGCCGCACGAGGGGTGAATCGGTTCGGCCCGCGCTGAGCGGGGACGCTCAGCGTTCGTCGGCGACGCCGAGCAGACGCGCCCGCGTGACCGCCCGCATGCCGCGGCGCAAGCCGGCGAACGCCGCGATCCATGCAATCGCGCCGATGACCCATGACACGCTGTCCGCCCCGAACAGCGCACCCGTCGACTGGCTGTAGGCCACCATGATCAGCGGCAGGCTGACGAGCCCGGACGCCTGCTGCGCGGCGGCCGTCGACTTCACCCGCGCGGAGAGCCGCAGTACCAGCGACAGCGTGAGCGCGAGGAACGGTGGCACCACCCACAGCATCAGCACCCACCATTGCGAGGTCGGGAAGAACCACCCACCCACGTCGGGACCGACGATCAGGTTGACGATCAACGCGTAGACGCCGAAACCCACGATCGTCGTGACGTAGCCGGGGGCAAGCGACGCGATGAGCTTTCCGATGTAGATCTCGCGGACCCCGGCGGGGGAGTGGGCGAGGAACTCACCGGTGCCGCGCTCGCGCTCGCCGACTATCGTCGCTGCGCCGACAGCGGTCGAGATCGTGAGCGGCACCACGACGGCGACCGGTGCGAACAGGTACACCGCCATCGCGTACGCGGCGCGGGCCTGGCCGGATTCACCTCGGATCGCCTGTTGGGCCTTCGCCGGCAGCACCTCGAGCGTGGTCGAGAGCTGCTGGACGATGTGCACGTTGCTCAGCCGGGTGATGACGAGCAGCAGGATCGTCGGGATGACGAAGAAGAAGATCGCGCCGAGGGCCATCATCGGGATCCAGAAGTCCCGTGCCTGGATGAGCTGCCGAAGGTCGGTGCGCGCGACGGTGCGCACCGCGTTCCAGTCCATCGAGCGGCGCGCGCGCGCCGCGCCCGGTGCGGCGCCGTCGTCCTCGATCGTCACCGCGGTCATCTCGCCCCCTCCGGCGACGCGGAGAACGGGTCACGGAACCGCCGGCCGACGCGGTTGCCGCTGCGGAGCCGCCGGTTGTCGATCGGCGTCGGGTCGCGGGGCACCACGCCAGCGGTGGGACGGGGCCGGCCCCGCACCGCGAAGTACAGGTCCTCGAGCGTGGGGCTGTGGGGCTCGACTCGCGTGAGCCGGACGCCGTCGAGCGCCAGCTGCCGGACGAGGTCGGGTACGCGGGCCATGTCGTCGAGCTGGACGACGGCGGCGGCGCCGTCCTCGCGGTCGTAGGCGAGCACGCCGGGGGTGTGCGCCAGACGGTCCAGCATCGGCGGATCCTCGGCGTCGAGGCGCACCACCGCGGCAGGCCAGTAGCGGGCGGTGAGCTCGCCGGGCGAGCCCGCTACGAGACAGCGCCCGTCCTCGAGGACCACCACCAGGTCGGCGAGGCCTTCGGCTTCGAGGAGCAGATGGGTGCACATCACGACGGTGGCGCCGGTCGCGGTCATCTCGCGGATCAGTTCGAGCACCGCGAGCGACGACTCGGGATCGAGGCCCGACGTCGGCTCGTCGAACAGCAGCAGGTCCGGGCCGTGGAGCACCGCGCGAGCGAGCGCGAGGCGCGTCTTCATGCCCGTCGAATAGCCCCCGGCTCGCTGGTCGAGCGCGTGGTCGATGCCGAAGCGGGCGGCGGAGTCGCGGATGAGCCGGTCGGCCGACGCCCCCCGCCCGAGCCCGTACAGCTGCGCCGCGTAGGCGAGGTTGTCGTAGCCGGTCAGCAGGTCGTACAGCGACGGCTTGGCTGACACCACGCCGCACCGGCGCCGTATCTCGGCGCCGTGGATGGCCGGGTCGAGGCCGAAAACCCGCACCCGCCCGGCATGGGGTTCGAGCGCTCCGGTGATCGTGCGGATCGCGGTGGTCTTGCCCGCGCCGTTCGGCCCGAGCAGCACCGTGATGCGGGAGGCGGGCGCGACCAGATCGAGGTCGCGCAGAGCGGGCTGGTCGCCGAAGGATCGGCTGACGCCGCGCAGCTCCACCAACGGTTCGGGCTGACCGGCTTCGGGCGCGCGCGTGTCGTCCACCGTGATCGTCACGGGGACACTATCGGCCGACCCGCATCCAGGCTGGAGCCGAGCCCGCGGGCGGGCTCCGGCTGCGGCATCCGCGGCCACGTCGCCGGCACCGGCTACGGTCGTACGCGTGTTCGTGCTGGGCATCGACCCTGGGCTGTCGCGCTGCGGCTACGGCGTCGTTGAGGCGCACGCCGGCGGCCGGCCCCGAGCCGCGGCCGCCGGCGTGCTCACCACGGCGCCGGCGGCGCCGCTGCCGGCGCGGCTCGCGGAGCTGCAGCGCGAGGTGCGCCAGTTGCTCGCCGAGTGGCGTCCCGAGGTCGTCGCCGTGGAGCGGGTGTACTTCCAGACCAACGTGCGCACCGCGATGGCCGTCGGCCAAGCGAGCGGCGTGGTCATGGCCGAGGCGGTCAACGCCGGCTGCGAGGTGGCGCAGTACGGTCCGAACGAGGTGAAGCAGGCCGTCGCCGGCTGGGGCGGCGCCGGCAAGGACGAGATCGAACGCATGGTGCAACGACTCCTCGGCATCGACCAGCGGCTGCGGCCGCTCGACGCGGCCGACGCCGTGGCGCTCGCGCTCTGCCACCTCGCGCACGCGCGGCTGCGGCGGGCGGTGGCCCGATGATCGGATCCCTGCGCGGCCGGCTGGTCGACCGCGGCACCAACGAGGTCCTCGTCGAGGTCAACGGCATCGGCTACCGCATCGCCGTCTCGCCGGCTACGGCGGTCGCGCTCGGCGGGGTGGGCGGCGAGGTGCTCGTTCACGTGCACCATCACGTGCGTGAGGACGCGCAGATGCTCTACGGGTTCGCGACGATCGCCGAGCGTCGCTGCTTCGAGGCGCTGCTCGGCGCGCACGGTGTCGGCCCAGCGCTCGCGCTCGCGATCCTGTCGGTGCACTCACCCGAGTCGCTCCAGCGAACGCTCGCCGACGACGACCTCGCGTCGCTGTGCCTTGTACCTGGCGTCGGCAAGAAGACCGCGGCGCGGCTGCTCGTCGAGCTGAAGGCGCGCCTGCAGCTCGACGACGTCGATCTCACCGCGGCCGGCCCGGGCAGCACTGGCGACGGTGAGGTCGGGGCCGCGGGTCGCACGGTGCGCGCCGACGTGCGCGACGCGCTGGCCGGCCTCGGCTACGGGCCGGAGGAGATCCGCGAGGCGCTCGCCGACATCGGTGACGAGCAGGATGTCGCGATCGCGCTGAAGCAGGCGTTGCAGCGGTTGTCGCTGGTGCGGCGGTAGGCGCATGCGCGAGGAGCTGCTACGCCCGGAGGCGGTGGACGACGACCTCGTGGAGGACAGCGGCCTTCGCCCTCGCCGCCTCGGGGATTTCGTCGGCCAGCGCGAGCTGAAGGAGCACCTGTCGATCATCCTCGAAGCGGCGCGCGGGCGGGGCCAGGCCGCCGACCACCTGCTGTTCGCAGGTCCACCGGGGCTTGGCAAGACGACGCTCGCCCACATCGTCGCCGCTGAGCTCGGGGTGCGGCTCCAAGTCACGTCGGGTCCCGCGATCGAGCGGGCCGGAGACCTCGCCGCGATCCTGACCAACCTCGACGAAGGTGACGTGCTGTTCGTCGACGAGATCCACCGGTTGGCGCGCGCCGTCGAAGAGGTCCTGTACCCCGCGATGGAGGACTTCCAGCTCGACATCGTCCTCGGCAAGGGCCCAGCGGCGCGCTCGCTCCGTCTCGACCTGCCTCGCTTCACCCTGGTGGGCGCGACGACGCGTACGGGCCTCATCACCGGGCCGTTGCGCGACCGCTTCGGGCTCGTTGCGCGGCTCGAGTACTACGAGGTCGACGACCTCGAGGCGATCGTGCTACGGGCTGCGACGATCCTCGGCGTTCGCGTCGATGCCAGTGGCGCGAACGAGATCGCCCGGCGAGCACGGGGCACGCCGCGCATCGCCAACCGGCTGCTGCGCCGCAGCCGCGACTTCGCGGAGGTGCGCGGCGCGGGCATCGTCGACGGGCCGACCGCGCACGACGGGCTGACCGTGTTCGGTGTCGACGAGCGCGGGCTCGACAAGGTCGACCGGGCCGTGCTGCGCGCGCTGTGCGAGCGCTTCGGGGGTGGCCCGGTCGGGTTGAAGACGCTCGCGATCGCGGTGGGGGAGCCGGACGAGACCGTCGAGGACGTCTACGAGCCGTTCCTGATCCAGCAGGGGTTCCTGATGCGCACCCAGCGGGGCCGGGTCGCGACGCCGGCCGCGTGGGATCATCTCGGGCTCACGCCGCCCGAGCCGCGTCCTGACCGCGAGCCCGGACTGTTTTAGGCCGGCATCCTCAAAAGCGCGGGATGCAGATCGCCAGCTGCAGCGCGGGGAACACGATGCAGCCGTTGGTCTCTGAGGACGCCGGCGTCGCGAGAGCCGGTAGGGACGCGTTCGCCTGCGTGGTCGCGCCCACGCCGAGGACGATGCCGACCATGACGACGAGTGCGGCGAGACGGGTGCGAAGTTTCACGACGGACCTCCCGGAGTCGTGGTGAGCAGGTCGGAGATGAGCTGGAAGGGGTTCACGCCGAGCTGGAGGAGCGGGCCGAGGTCGAGCTCCACCGGTTGCTGCTGGGCCTGCTCGGTGGCCCAGGCGGTCGCGGCCGGCCCGGTGTAGACCTGGGCGACGCCCGCGTTGGCCGCGGGAGCGGGTGTCGTGGTCGTCGGGGCGGTGACGCCGGTGCGTGCCGGGTGCGCCGCGGGTTGGGCCGCGGCGGCCGTCATCGGTGGCACGGTGACCGCGGCGCTCGTGGTGGTCGAAGCGCCAGCGGGCACGGTCCTCACCGATGGGGGTGGGGTGCCGTGCCCGCTGCCGGTGACCACCGGACCGAGCACGAGTCCGAGCGCCGCGAGGCCGGCGGCCGCACCGCTCGCGATGGGCAGGAGCGAACCACCGGAGCCGCCCAAGCGGGCGTGCAGCCGGCCGACGCGAGCGACGACCCACCCGATGACCGGCAGGCTCGCCAGCCGCCCGTTGCCCGACACCGCGAGGAACTCGCGTCGCAGCGCCTTGCGGGCGCGATGCAGGAGCGCCTCGACGGTCGTGACGGGGACGTCGAAGTGCTCAGCGATCTTGGTGTAGGTCCAGCCCTGTTGCTCGCGCAGGTCAAGCACCTCGCGGTGGCGTGGCGCGAGCCGGTCGAGCGCGAGGTCGAGGTGGTCGCGGTCGACTTCGGCGTAGAGATGGTCATGGCCCTCGTCGATGCTGCCGAGGTCGATCTCCGGTGCGGGCTCGACCCGCGCGTTGCGGCGGTGGTGGTCGATGCACAGCCGCTGAGCGATGACGGTCATCCAGGGGTAGAAGCGGCGCTCCCCGGCGAAGCTCGGCATCGCCCGCAAGGCCTTGACGAACGCCTCCTGCGCGAGCTCCTCGGCGACATGGCTGTCACCGACGCGGCGCGCGCAGTAGAGCCGCAGGCGCGGGAAGTACCGCCGATACAGCTCGTCGAACGCGCCGTCGTCGCCCGCCTGGTACGCGAGCACCAGCCGCCTGTCGCGGTCCAAGTCGACCGTTGCGTGCTGTTGGATGTACTCGGCCCTGACGGCCACGACCACGGACCCCCATCCATCCCGACCGGCCGCGCCTCATCCGCGCGCGGCCGCCATACAGTTCGGGACCGGCCGGCCCAAGTCCTGCCGCCGGTCCCGCCCGATGGACACCTCCGAGCTCGACTACGACCTGCCCGACGAGGCGATCGCCCAGCGGCCGGTCGAGCCTCGCGATGCCGCCCGGCTTCTCGTGGACCGCGGCCCCGGCCGGGCCCCCGAGCACCGCCGAGTCGCCGATCTGGCCGAGCTCGTGGGTCCCGGCGACGTCATCGTCGTCAACGACAGCCGGGTGCGGCGGGCCCGGCTGCTCCTGGCCCGGCCGACGGGCGGCCAGGTGGAGGTGCTGCTCCTCGAACCACGCGACGGGGGATGGGAGGCGCTGATCCGCCCCAGCCGGCGGGTCCGGCCCGGCGAGGCGCTGGTTGCGGCCCACGGCGCGGTGACGCTCACCCCGCGCCGGCCCCTCGGTGGCGGCCACTGGATCGTCGGGGTGGCCGGCGACCCGGAGCAGGCCGGCACCGTGCCGCTGCCGCCGTACATCCACGAGCCGCTGGCCGACCCGGAGCGCTATCAGACCGTATTCGCGCGGCGGGCGGTCTCGGCCGCGGCGCCGACCGCGGGCCTGCACCTCACCGTCGCGCTCCTCGAGCGCTGCCAGGCCCGAGGCGCGGCGGTCGCGTCGGTGGAGCTCGCCGTCGGCGCCGACACCTTCCGCCCGGTCACCGAGGCGCGCGTCGAGGATCACCCGATCCACTCGGAATCCTTCGACGTGCCCGATGCCACGATCGCCGCGTGCCGGGATGCGCGCCGCGTCATCGCGATCGGGACGACCGTCGTGCGCGCGCTCGAATCGGTCGCCGCGACGGGCACGCGTTCGGGGCGCACGTCGCTGTTCATCACCCGTGGCTTCGAGTTCCGAACTGTCGACGTGTTGCTCACGAATTTCCACGTCCCGCGCTCGACGTTGCTGGCGCTCATCGACGCGTTCGTCGGTCCACGATGGCGCGACCTCTACGGTGTCGCGCTCGCCAGCGGGTACCGCTTCCTGTCCTTCGGTGACGCCATGCTCGTCGAGCGCGCCCGGTGAGCACGGTCGAGCTCACCGTCGAGGCGCGCGACGGCGCGGCCCGCACCGGGTTCGCGACGACGCCGAGTGGGCACCGGTTCGCGATGCCGTGCTTCATGCCCGTGGGCACGCGCGGTGCGATCCGCGGTCTCGACGCGGCCGACCTCGACGCGCTCGGCGTGCAGCTGCTGCTGGCCAACACGTACCACCTCATGTTGAAGCCGGGCGTGGACGTGGTGCGCGCCGCAGGCGGGTTGCACGCGTTCACCGGGTGGAACGGGCCGATGCTCACCGACTCGGGCGGCTTCCAGGTGTTCTCGCTGCGTCCGAAGGTCGACGACGACGGCGTCACGTTCCGATCGACCTACGACGGCAGCACCCATCGCCTCACCCCCGAACAAGCGGTGCGGCTCCAGGAAGACCTCGGTGCCGACATCCAGATGGTCCTCGACGTGTGCCCGCCGCTGCCGTCGCCACTGCGGACCGTGCGCCTCGCCGTCGAGCGGACCGTGGCCTGGGCGGCACGCGCGAAGCGTCTGCACGAACGAGCCGACCAGGCGCTGTTCGGCATCGTGCAGGGCGGCACCGACGTCGCCCTGCGGGCCGAGGCCGCGCAGCGCACGGTCGAGATCGGCTTCGACGGCTATGCCGTCGGCGGCCTGTCGGTCGGCGAGCGGCGCGACGAGATGCTCCCCGCGCTGCACGCCGCGGTCGGTGCGCTGCCCGCGGACCGGCTCCGGTACCTGATGGGCGTCGGCGACCCGGCCGGGCTGGTGGAGGCCGTTGCCGCCGGCGTCGACCTGTTCGACTGCGTGCTGCCGACCCGCCACGGCCGGCACGGCACCGTGCTCACCGGCGCCGGCAAGCTCAACCTCCGCAACGCGCGCTACACGAACGACAACGGACCGCTCGATCCCACCTGCACCTGCGCCGTGTGTGCCCGGTGGTCACGCGCCTACCTGCGCCACCTGCTGAGCGTGCGGGAGCCGACCGGTGCCCGGCTCGTCACGTTGCACAACACGGCGTGGATGCTCGACTTCGTGGCGCGGATGGGCGAGGCGATCCGGAGCGGACGGTTCGAGGCGTTCCGGAAGCGCACCGTGGAGGTCTGGGGCTGAGCTCCACCGTGGCGGTCCCGCCGTCGCGGCGCTGCCGGCCGGCGCGGCTACGGTGGTCGTCCCATGGGAGGGATCATCTTCCTCGTCGTCATGCTGCTGATCGCCTGGGCGGTGGTGATCCTCCCGCAGCAGCGCCGGGTCCGCGCCCACCAGGCGCTGGTCGCCCGGCTGCAGGCCGGCGACGAGGTGATGACCACCTCCGGCATCCTGGGCAAGATCCTCGCGATCGATGACCACGACGTGGTCGATCTCGAGGTCGCCGACGGCGTCGTGCTACGGGTCGTGAAGGGAGCGATCGCTCGGCGCACCGGGCCGGACGCGGTCGGAACGGAGCCAGCCGAGGCGGGCTCGGTCGACTCGACCGAGGAGTGATGCGCCGCTCAGGAAGCTTGTCGCTCATCGCCATCGTCGTCCTGGCCGCCGCCTGGCTTGGCTACACGCTGACCATCGGTGGGCACACGCCGCAGCTGGGTCTCGACCTCCAGGGCGGCAGCTCGGTGGTGCTCGCGCCGCGTGAGAAGGCGACGAGCGGCCAGCTCGACCAGGCGATCTCGATCATCCGCCGCCGCGTCGACGGCCTCGGCGTGGCCGAGCCGGAGATCACACGGCAAGGCAACTTCATCGTCGTGTCGCTGCCCGGAGTGAAGGATCGCGACCGCGCGATCGCGGTCGTCGGGCAGACCGCGAAGCTCCAGTTCCGTCCCTTCTGCGGCTCGCTCCCCGCGAACCAGGACGACACTGCCTACCAGCAGGCACTCGACCCCGCCGGCCCGTACGGCGGCTGCGTCGGCACCTCCGGCGCCACGACGACGACCACCGCGGCGCCGGCGGCCGAGAGCGATTCGACGTCGACGACAGCGCCCGACCAGACCACCACCACCGCCACGACCGCGCCACCGGCCAGCGGGACCGGCCTCGGGATCCCGCCGCTCGGTCACCTGAGCGCCGCGCAGCAACCGCCGTCGACCGACACCACCGGTGCGCCGCCACCGAGCGACACCGGGTCGACCACGACGGCCGCGCCGGGCTCGACGACGACGGCACCCGGGCAGGTGCCCGCCGAGCCCTCGACCGTCGCCGCCAACCCGCTGCCGTGCGGCCAAACCGGCGACCGCGCCTCGATCACCCCGGACAACCAGCCGATCGTCGCGCTCGACGACAACAACAAGGATGGCGTCGTCGACTCCTGCGCGGTGCTCGGCCCCACCGCGCTCGACGGCACGGCGGTGGCGAAGGCAGCAGCGCAGATCCCGCAGGGACAGTGGATCGTCGCGCTCACCCTGAAGGACGCGGGTCTCGACGGGTTCAACAAGCTGTCGAGTCGTTGCTACAACCGGGACAGCACCTGCCCCGGTGGCGCAACCGCGATCGTGCTCGACGGCCGCGTCGAGTCGAACCCCGTCCCGCAGACGCCGACGTTCGCCAGCACCGCCATCGAGATCTCCGGCAACTTCACGCAGAAGACCGCGTCGGACCTCGCGCTGGTGCTGAACTACGGCGCCCTGCCCATCCAGCTCGAGCAGCAGCGGGTCGAGACCGTGTCCGCGACCCTCGGTCGTGACTCGCTCCACGCGGGGCTGATCGCGGGCTTCGTCGGGCTCGGCGTCGTCGCGCTCTACATGATCCTGTACTACCGGGCTCTCGGCGTCGTCGTCGTGCTTGGTCTCATGGTCTGGTCGGCGCTGAACTACTGCATCATCGTGTGGCTGTCGGGCAATGCCGGCCTCGCGCTGAGCCTCTCGGGGGTCACGGGCATCGTCGTGTCGGTCGGCGTCACGACCGACTCGTACGTCGTGTACTTCGAGCGCATGAAGGACGAGGTGAAGTCCGGCAAGACGTTGCCGGCCGCGGTGGACTATGGCTTCAAGCGAGCCTGGCACACGATCGTCGCCGCCGACCTCGCCTCGTTCATCGGCGCCGTCCTGCTGTACTGGTTGACCGTGGGCGCGGTGCGCGGGTTCGCGTTCTTTCTCGGGTTGTCGACCTTGCTCGACCTCGTAACCGCCTACTTCTTCAAGCGTCCGATGGTCGCGCTGCTCGCCCGGAGCCGGTTCCTCCGCGAGATGAGGTGGTTCGGGATCCGCAGTGGGCTCGGCCTCGATCCGCTGCCGCGCCCGGCGTCGGTGGCCGCTCCCACCGGCGGTGCCCGGTGACCTCGGCTGGTCCGGCCAGGGCCGCCACCGCGGACGCCGGCACGTCTCGCCGGCGCGGGCCGCTCGGGCGGCTGTACCACGGCGAGACCTCGATCGACTTCGTTGGCCGCACCAAGGTGTGGTTCGCGCTGTCGGCCGTGCTGCTGCTGATCGGTCTCGTCTCCCTCGGTCTCCGCGGGCTCAACCTCGGCATTGACTTCGAGGGTGGCGCCGTGTTCCAGGTGCCGTCGGAGTCGCTCAGCGTCGCCGACGCGCGCGACGCGCTGGCACCGTTCGGGCTGGCCGGTTCGAAGGTGCAGGAGCTCACGAGCGAGAGCGGGCGAGCGATCCGCATCCAGACCGACACGCTGGATCCAGCCACGTCGACGCAGGTCCGCAACGCGCTGGCGACCAAGGCGGGCATCGACCCGCAACTCGTCAACCGCGACGAGGTGGGTCCGTCGTGGGGAAAGGAGATCAGCAACAAGGCGCGCAACGCGCTGATCGTGTTCCTGCTGGTCATCATGCTGTACATCACGGTCCGCTTCGAGTTCAAGATGGCCGTGCCCACCGTGATCGCGCTCGTGCACGACGTGTTGATGACGGTCGGCGTGTACTCGATCAGCGGCCTGGAGGTCACACCGGCAACGGTCGTCGCGCTGCTCACGATCCTCGGCTACTCGATCTACGACGGCATCGTCGTGTTCGACAAGGTCAACGAGAACACCCGGCTCGTCTCGGCGACCAGCGGCATGACGTACGGCGACATGGTGAACCTGTCGCTCAACCAGACGTTGATGCGGTCGTTGAACACATCGATCACCGCCCTGCTCCCGATCTCCTCGTTGCTGCTCATCGGCTCGGTGCTGCTCGGAGCGAAGACCCTCGAGGAGTTCGGCCTCGCGCTGCTGATCGGACTGGCCTCCGGCGCCTACTCGTCGATCTTCATCGCCTCACCGGTGCTCGCGATCCTGAAAGAGCGCGAGCCCCGATACCGCGACATCCGCCGCCGCGTCGAGAGCAGGGCCACGTCGCCGCGCCGGACGACCGAAGCGGCCACCGCGGAGCCGGTCCCGGCCGACGGGGTCGCCTCCGATGAACGGGAAGGCGAGCGCGTGCCCGTGCCCACCGGTGCGCCGATCCGGCCGGCCACGAACATCCCGCCTCGGCCCCGCAAGAAGGGCAAACGGCGCTAGCGCGTGGAGAAGGCTGACCTGGCGCCGTTCATTCGCGAGGTTCCCGACTTCCCGAAGCCGGGAATCGTCTTCAAGGACATCACGCCGCTGCTCGCCGACGCCGACGCGTTCCGCACGGCGATCGACGCCATCGTCGACCGCTTCGAGGGCCGCCGCGTCGACCGGGTGCTCGGCATCGAAGCGCGTGGCTTCGTCGTGGCGGCGCCGGTCGCGTACCGCTTCGGCGCCGCGTTCGTACCGGTCCGCAAGGCGGGCAAGCTGCCCTGGGAGATCGAGCAAGTGGAGTACGAGCTCGAGTACGGCACCGACCGCCTCGAGGTGCATCGCGACGGGATCAACCCGGGCGACCGCGTGCTGATCGTCGACGATGTGCTCGCCACCGGCGGCACGGCGGCCGCGACCGTGCGCCTCGTCGAGGGCCTCGGTGGTTCCGTCGAGGGTCTCGCGTTCGTGCTCGCCATCGAGGCGCTGGGTGGCCGAGCCCGCCTGGAAGGCCACGACGTCCTGACGCTGATCTCCTGCTGAGCCTCCCGCGCCGCCGCCGGCGGGTGGACGTGGGAACCGTCGATGCGCGAGCGCGCGCGGCCGAACCATAGAATTCGTCCGGCATGGCGACGGTGACGCGTGTGCTGCCGTGGCGGCGCAACAGCGCGCCGACCGCTGAGGAGATCGCACCACTCGTCGCCGCGTTCCGCGCCATGCACCCGAAGGCCAGCACGGTGATGATCGCCCGGGCCTACGAGGTGGCGGCCGAAGCCCACCGTCAGCAGGTCCGAAAGTCCGGCGAGTCCTACATCCACCACCCGGTCGCGGTGGCTCGCATCGTGGCCGAGCTCGGCCTCGACGACGTCACCATCGCCGCCGCGCTCCTGCACGACGCGGTCGAGGACACCCACGTCACCCTCGACGACATCGTCGCCGAGTTCGGGCCCGACGTCGCCGGCATTGTCGACGGCGTCACCAAGCTCGAGCGGGTCCAGTTCGACTCGAAGGAGGCCCAGCAGGCGGCGACCATGCGCAAGATGCTCGTCGCCATGGCCAAGGACGTTCGCGTCCTCATCATCAAGCTCGCCGACCGGCTCCACAACATGGCCACCCTGGCCGCACTCCCGGCCAGCAAGCAGGAGCGCATCGCGCGCGAGACGATCGACATCTACGCGCCGCTCGCGCACCGGCTCGGTATGCAGGACATGCGCCAGCAGCTCGAAGACCTCGCGTTCGCCACCCTGCACCCGAAGCGCTACGCCGAGATCGACCACATGGTGTCGAACCGCACCCCGGAGCGGGAGCTGTACCTCGCTCAGGTGCTCGAGCAGGTCCGCGAGCGCCTCGCTGAGCTGCGCATCGCGGCGGAGGTCACCGGGCGGCCGAAGCACCTGTGGAGCATCTACGAGAAGATGGTCGTCAAGGGCAAGGACTTCGACGAGATCTTCGACCTGGTCGGCATCCGGGTGATCGTCGACAGCGTGCGGGACTGCTATGCCGCGCTCGGGTCGATCCACGCGACGTGGAAGCCGGTGCAGGGCCGGTTCAAGGATTACATCGCGATGCCGAAGTTCAACCTCTACCAATCGCTGCACACCACGGTGGTGGGGCTGGGGGGCAAGACCGTCGAGGTGCAGATCCGCACGCGGGAGATGCACCAGCGGGCCGAGTACGGCGTCGCCGCCCACTACAGCTACAAGGACGGCGGCGCGCCGTCGGACATGCCGTGGTTGAGCCGGATCATCGACTGGCAGCAGGAGACGCACGACCCCGGCGCGTTTATGGAGACGTTGAAGGTCGACCTCGAGCAGGACGAGGTCTACGTGTTCACGCCGAAGGGCCGGGTGATCACCCTGCCCGCGGGCGCGACCCCCATCGACTTCGCGTACGCGATCCACACCGAGGTCGGCCACGCCTGCATCGGCGCGCGCGTGAACGGCCGGCTGGTGCCCCTCGACTCGAAGCTCGTGTCGGGCGACACGGTGGAGATCTTCACGTCGAAGGTCGAAGGCGCCGGCCCGTCGCGGGACTGGTTGAAGATCGTCGCCACGCCGCGGGCGGCGAACAAGATCCGGCAGTGGTTCTCGCGTGAGCGGCGCGAGGACGCGATCGAGACCGGCCGCGAGGAACTGACCAAGGCACTTCGGCGCGAGGGCCTGCCAGTGCAGAAGATCCTGGCCGGCTCGTTGCTGACCGAGGTCGCCAGCACGCTGAACTACGCGGATCTCGACGCACTGCATGCGTCGATCGGTGAGAACCACTTGTCGGCCAAATCGGTCGCGTCGCGGGTCGCGAAGGCGCTGCGGGAAGGCGACGGGGCGCACGAGGAGCAGCTTCCGACAACGGTTCGGGGGCCGCGGTCACGGCGCGAGCGGCCGACGGCCGGTGTGCACGTCGAAGGCCTCGACGACGTGATGGTCCGCCTGTCCCGCTGCTGCACGCCGGTGCCGGGCGACGAGATCATGGGCTTTGTCACCCGCGGCCGCGGCGTTTCGGTCCACCGCGCCGACTGCGCGAACGCGGTGTCGCTGGCCTCGGGCAAGGGAGAACGACTGATCGAGGTCGAGTGGGACTCCGATATCAGCGGCATGTTCGTCGCGTCGATCGAGATCAAGGCACTCGATCGCGCCCGGCTGCTGTCCGACGTGGCCAAGGCGTTGTCGGACCACCACGTGAACATCCTGGCCTGCACGTCGAACACGGGCAGCGATCGCATCTCGAAGATGCGCTTCGACTTCGAGCTCGGTGACCCGTCGCATCTCGACTCGGTGCTGTCGACGATAAAGCGCATCGAGTCGGTGTACGACGCGTATCGCGTCCTGCCCGGCAAGGGCGCATAGCGCTCGCTGGGGTCCGGTCCCACCAGCCGCGGCCGGCCAACCCGGTTCAGGGTCGAGAACCGACGCCACTAACGTCCGACCATCGTTGCCGACGACATCTACCGCGCCCCGAAGGGGACCCACGACGTCATCCCGCCAGCGTCGGGACGGTGGGTCGCGCTCGTCGCCGCGTTCGCGCAGCAGGTCGAGCGGGCCGGGTTCGGCTTGTACGTACCGCCGATGTTCGAGCACTACGAGGTGTTCGCGCGGGTGGGCGAGTCGACCGACATCGTGCGCAAGGAGATGTACGAGTTCGAAGACCGCGCCGGTCGCCGCCTCGCGCTGCGCCCCGAGGGCACCGCGTCGGTGGTGCGCGCGTTCGTCGAGCATCGCCCGGTCACGCCGTGGAAGGTGTGGTACGTCGCGCCGAACTTCCGGGCCGAGGCACCTCAGGCCGGCCGGTACCGCCAGCACTACCAGGTTGGCGTGGAGGCGCTGGGGAGCGACGACCCCGACCTCGACGTGGAGGTGATCGCGCTGCTCGACGGCTTCTTCCGGTCGCTCGGACTGCGCCGGTTCCGCCTCCTGCTGAACTCGCTCGGCGGCGCGGCGTCGCGCGCCTCCTACGCGGGCGCGCTCCGCGCCCACCTCGACGCTCACGCCGGCGAGCTGTCGGCCGCGGCACGCCAGACCGCGGCGACGAACCCGCTGCGGGTGCTCGACTCGAAGCGGCCGGAGGACCTCGCCGTCATCGAGGCGGCGCCCCGAACGCTCGACCACCTGGACGGCCCCGACACCGAGCACTTCGAGCGCGTCCAGGCGGGGTTGCGCCGTCTCGGCATCGGCTTCGAGCTCGCACCGCGGCTCGTGCGCGGGCTCGACTACTACACGCGCACCACTTTCGAGTTCGCGGCCGACTCGCTCGATGCCGCGCAGAACGCGCTCGGCGGCGGCGGCCGCTACGACGGGTTGACGGAGCAGATGGGTGGGCCGCCGACGCCGGGGATCGGGTTCGGAGCGGGCATCGAGCGGACCCTGCTCGCCTGCGACGCCGAGGGGGTGTTCGCCGCGCCGGACCGAGCGGTGGACGTGTTCGTGGTCGACGTGGTCGACGGCAGCCACGCGCTCGCGCTGACCAGCGAGCTGCGAGCCGCGGGCATCCGGGTCGATCGCGCCTTCGACCGGCGCTCGATGAAGGCGCAGATGCGGCAAGCCGACCGTTCGGGCGCGCTGGTCGCGCTCATCGTGGGCGAGCAGGAGGTGGCCGACGGCGTCGTGCTGCTTCGGCGCATGGCCGGCGCGGCCCAGGAGCCCGTCGCCCGTGACCGGGTGGTCGAGGTCGTCCGGAAGGAGGTCGGAGCCTCGTGAGCATGCGCACCCACTGGTGCGGTGAGCTCCGGACCGCACACATCGGAACCACCGTGTCGCTGTGCGGGTGGGTGGCGCGCCGGCGCGAGCACGGCGAGCACCTCGCGTTCGTTGACCTGCGCGACCGCACCGGCATCGTGCAGTGTGTGGTCGATGGGGCGCACGACCTTCGCTCGGAGTACGTCGTGCGCATCTCCGGAACCGTGCGCGCCCGCCCGGAGGGAACCGTCAACCCGCAGCTCGCCACCGGCGAGATCGAGGTGGGGGACTGCTCGGTCGAGATCCTGAACGTCGCGGAGCCGCCGCCGTTCCCCATCGACGACCGCGGCGAGGTCGACGAGGTGGTCCGGTTGCGGTACCGGTACCTCGACCTGCGCCGCGACCGCATGCAGCGCAACCTCGGCATCCACGCAACCGTGAACCGCGCGCTGCGAGCCGCGATGGATCGTCAGGGCTTCACCGAGGTCGAGACCCCGATGTTGATGGCGTCGACGCCAGAGGGCGCGCGGGAGTTCCTCGTGCCCTCCCGGCAGGCGCCCGGTTCGTTCTACGCGCTGCCGCAGAGTCCGCAGCTTTGGAAGCAGCTGCTGATGGTGGCCGGCGTCGAGCGCTACTACCAGATCGCGCGGTGCTTGCGCGACGAGGACCTGCGCGCCGACCGGCAGTACGAGTTCATGCAGTTCGATCTTGAGGCAAGCTTCGTCGATCAGGACGACGTGATCGGTTTCGTGAACGAGGCGGTGCTCGACGCCGCCGAGGCGGTCACCGGGGAGCGGCCCCCGCAGATCGAGCAGATCACGTGGCACGACGCGATGAACCGATTCGGCGTCGACAAGCCCGACCTTCGCTTCGGCATGGAGCTCGTCGACCTCGGCGCCGTGTTCGCGGCGACCGAGGCTCGGGTGTTCCAGGCCCCGGCGGTCAAGGGCATCCGCCTGCCGGGAATGGCGGCCGAGCTGACCCGCAACAAGCTCGACGGGCTCACAGACCGCGCCAAGCAGATGGGAGCGAAGGGTCTCGCCTGGTTCAAGGTGGGCGGCGACGGTGCGCTCGACTCGCCGTTGACGAAATTCCTCAGCGACGACGAGCAGCGCGCGCTGCTGCGGCACCTCGACGGCAACCCCGGTGACGTCCTGTTCGTCGTCGCCGACGAGTGGATGACCGTGTGCGAGGTGCTCGGCCAGTTGCGCAACGACCTCGGCCGCCCGCCCGTGCACGAAGGCCCGTACCGCTACGTGTGGGTGGTCGACTTTCCGATGTTCGTCGGCCTGTCCGACGACGGGCGGCCGAAACCCGCGCACCACCCGTTCACCCGGCCCCACGACGACGACATCGACAAGCTCGAATCCGATCCGATGAACGTGCGCAGCCGCGCCTACGATCTCGTGCTCAACGGATGGGAGCTCGGTTCGGGCAGCATCCGGATCCACGAGCCCGAGCTGCAGCAGCGCGTGTTCGACCTGCTCGGCATCGACGCGGAGGAGGCCAACCGCCGCTTCGGGTTCTTCCTCACGCCGTTCCGTTACGGCGCGCCACCGCACGGCGGGTTCGCGATCGGCACCGAACGGCTCGTCGCGATCCTCGCCGGCGAGGAGAACATCCGGGAGATCATCGCGTTCCCGAAGACGCAGTCGGGCGCCGATCCCATGACCGGCGCGCCGACGCCGGTGGCCGACCGCCAGCTCACCGAACTCGGGCTCCAGGTGCTTCGTCGCCCCGACCTTTCCTGAACTGTCGTCCATCGAGCACCGGAATCCGGTGCTCGATGCACATCAGTCGCCGAGTCGCCCAGGAGGGCTCCCGCCGCGCCGACCGTGCGTCGTACGCTCCCCGGATGGCGAACGGCAAGGACCTGTTCCAGGCCGCGGCCGCCGACCGGTTGGCACGCCGCGCCCCGCTCGCCGACCGGCTCCGGCCGGGGAGCCTCGACCAGGTCGTCGGCCAGCGCCACCTCCTCGCGCCCGGCGCGCCGCTGCGGGCGCTCATCGAGACCGACCGGCTGTCGTCGGTGATCCTGTGGGGCCCACCGGGCACCGGCAAGACGACGATCGCCCGGCTCATCGCGAAGGCCACCGCCAAGGACTTCGAGCAGCTCTCCGCGGTGAGCGCCGGCGTGAAGGACGTGCGCGAGGTGCTCGAACGGGCCGAGTGCCGGCTCGGCGAGCACGACCAGGGGACGATCCTGTTCCTCGACGAGGTCCACCGCTTCAACAAGGCGCAGCAGGACGCGCTGCTGCCGTCGGTCGAGAGCGGCTTGATCGTCCTTGTGGGCGCGACCACCGAGAACCCGTACTTCGAGGTCAACCCGCCGCTGCTGTCGCGCTCGACGCTGTTCCGGCTCGAGCCGCTCGACGAGGCCGCGACCCGCGAGCTGATCCAGCGAGGGGTCGATGCGGAGAACGCGGTCATCGATGACGACGCGCTCGCCCATCTCGTAGCAATGACCCAAGGTGACGGGCGCCAAGCGATCACCACCGTCGAGGTGGCGGTGGCGCTCGCCCGAGCTCGCGGCGAGAGCCGGCCCCACGTCGTGCTCGCCGACGCGGAGCACGCGATCGGCACCAAGGCCCTGCGCTACGGCGTCGACGAGCACTACGACGTGATCAGCGCGTTCATCAAGAGCATCCGCGGCTCCGACGTCGACGCCGGGCTCTACTGGCTCGCACGCATGCTCGAAGCGGGTGAGGATCCGCGCTTCGTCGCCCGCCGGCTGGTGATCCTCGCGTCGGAGGACATCGGCATGGCCGACCCGATGGCACTCCTGGTGGCCGACGCGGCCGCCCACGCGGTCGAGCTCGTCGGGCTGCCCGAAGCGCAGCTCAACCTCGCGCAGGCGGTGGTGCATCTGGCGATGGCGCCGAAGTCGAACCGCACCGCGCTCGGCATCTGGTCGGCCCGCGAGCACGTCCGCGAGGGCGCGGCCGGCGAGGTGCCGCCGCACCTGCGGGGGACCGGCTATCGCGGTGCGGCAACGCTCGGGCACGGAGCCGGTTACCACTATCCTCACGACGACCCGCGGGGCTGGGTCGAGCAGGAGTACCGACCCGCCGGCGCAGCGGACCGCACCTACTACACGCCTTCATCCCACGGCTTCGAACAGGAGATCGGCGAGCGCATGGCTCGACTTCGCAACGAGGACACCGATGAACGCCGGTGACACCGCGGCAGTCATCGTCGCGGTGGCGAGCGGCGTCGCGGTGCTCGTGCTCGTGTGGGCGATCGTGGAGCTGCGGCGCTCGCTCGAGGTGCTGCGCCAGTCGGTGCAGGACATGCGCAACGAGACGCTGCCGGTCGTCGCGGAACTGCGCAACGCTGTCGGTCAGGCGACCGCTGACCTCGAGCGGGTCGATTCGCTGCTCGGCACCGCCGAGTCGATCTCGTCGACCGTCGACTCGGCGTCACGGCTCGCGTACCTCGCGTTCTCGAACCCGATCATCAAGACGATCGCGTTCGCGTCCGGCACCGGTCGCGCCGCCCGCCGCCTCCGCCGCCGTCGCGCCGAGCCCGAGTAGCGCGATGTTCAGACGGCTGTTCTGGCTGTTCGTGGGCATCGGGTTCGGGTTCGGGCTGTCGTTCTGGCTGAGCCGGCTGCTCAAGCAGACCGTCGACCGGTACCGGCCCGAGCGGGTGTCCGCCGACATCGCCGGCGCGGTGCGCTCCTTCGGGCGCGAGCTGCGCGCCGCGGTCGCCGAAGGTCGTGCCGCCATGCGCGAGCGGGAGGACGAGATCCGAGCGGAGCTGGCGGGAGCGCACCGGTAGCGTGGCTCTGATGCAGAGCCACGAGCTGCGGCGCGCCTTCATCGACTTCTTCGCGGCGCGCGACCACGCCGTCGTGCCGTCGGCGGGGCTCATCCCGCACCATCCCACTGCCCCGATGTTCACGAACTCGGGGATGATGCAGTTCGTCCCGTACTTCCTCGGGGAGGAGCCGGTCCCATACCAGCCTCCCCGTGTCGTCGACGTGCAGAAGTGCGTGCGAGCCGGCGGCAAGCACAACGACCTCGACGCGATCGGCCGCACCCCGCGGCACCTCAGCTTCTTCGAGATGCTCGGCAACTGGAGCTTCGGCGACTACTTCAAGCGCGAAGCGATCCGGTGGGCGTGGGAGCTGCTGACCGAGGTGTACGGCCTCGACCCAGACCGCATGTGGGTCACGGTGCACGTCAGCGACGACGACGCCGAGGAGCTTTGGGCCGACGAGGTCGGGTTCCCCCGGGCGCGGATCCAGCGGCTCGACGAGGACAACTTCTGGGAGATGGGCGACGTCGGTCCGTGCGGCCCGAGCTCGGAGATCTTCTGGGACTATGGACCGGAGTACGGCCCGGGTGGCGGCCCGGCCGACCCGGCCGCGGAGCAGCGCTACGTCGAGATCTGGAACCTCGTGTTCATCGAGCTTTTCCGGCGGCCCGACGGTGGTCTCGACCCGCTGCCCATGAAGAACGTCGACACCGGCGCGGGCCTCGAACGCAACCTCGCCGCCATCAACGGTGTGCACTCGGTGTTCGACACCGACATCCTCCAGAACCTCGTCGACGCCGCGCAATCCGTGACCGGCCGGGCGCTCGGTCGCGACGAACGCAGCGACATCGGGTTGAAGGTGATCGCCGACCACACCCGAACCATGACGTTTCTCGTCAACGACGGCGTGGTTCCCTCGAACGAGGACCGGGGTTATGTGCTGCGCCGCATCATCCGGCGGGTCGTGCGCTACGGCTACCTGCTCGGCGCGCGGGAGGGCATGACGACACCGCTGGTCGACCGCTGCATCGCGCTGATGGAAGACGCGTACAGCGACCTGCGAGTCAATCGCGACTACATCGCGGCGACGATCGACCGTGAGGAAGCGGCGTTCCGGCGCACACTCGAGCGTGGGTCGACCCTGCTCGACGCGAAGCTAGCGGAGCTACGGCCGGGCGACACCCTCGCCGGTGACATCGCCTTCGACCTCTACGAGACGTACGGCTTCCCGCTGGAGGTGACCCGGGAGATCACCGCGGAGCGCGGCATCGACGTCGACACCGACGGCTACGACGCCGCGCTGCGCCGGGCCAGGGAGATCAGCGGTGGCAAGTCGAGCAAGGCCGCGCTGTACAGGGATCTCACCGACTTCCAGTCGGTACTCGACAGGTTCGGACCCACCGAGTTCGTCGGCCGCGAGGAGTTCGAGACGAAGGCCACCGTCGTCGCGGTGGTGCCAGGCGACGGCGACACGGTCGCGATCGTGCTCGACCGCACGCCCTTCTACGCAGAGTCCGGTGGCCAGGTCGGCGACACCGGCACGATCACGACCGACACCGGCCGCGCCGAGGTGCTCGACACGAACTATGCGCTACCCGGCCTGCACCGGCACGTGGCCCGGATCGTGGAAGGAACGATCGAGCCCGGCCAGGAGGCGACGGCGGCCATCGATGTCGGGCGACGTGACGCGATCCGCCGCAACCACACCGGCACCCATATCCTGCACTGGGCACTGCGGCAGGTGCTCGGCGAGCACGTGAAGCAACAGGGGTCGCTTGTCGCGCCCGACCGGTTGCGGTTCGACTTCAGTCACTACGAGCCGCTGACCGACGAGGAGATCCGGGCCATCGAGGATCTCGCCAACCGCGAGATCCTCGCCAACGACCCCGTGCACCACTACGAAACGACGAAGGCGAACGCCGAGCAGCTCGGCGCGATCGCGTTCTTCGGCGAGAAGTACGGCGAGGTCGTCCGCGTGCTCGAAGCCGGCCGCCACTCCATCGAGCTGTGCGGCGGCACGCACGTGCGCGCGCTCGGCGACATCGGCTCGCTCAAGATCGTCCGCGAGGAATCCGTTGGTGCGAACCTGCGCCGCATCGAAGCCGTCACCGGCACCGGGCCCATCGAGCGGCTGCGCCAAGAGGAGACGGTCATCGCGTCGATCGCAGAGCAGCTCAACGTCCCACGCGAAGATGTCGTCGAGGGTCTGAGCAAGCGCCTCGACGAGCTGAAGGCGCTGCGCGACGAAGTCAAGAGCCTGCGCCGGCAAGTGGCGGCCAGCCGCGCCCGCGAGCTGGCGGCGAGCGCGGTCGACGGCGTCGTCGTGGCCAAGGTCGACGGTGTTGACCGGGAGGGGCTGCGCGACCTCGCCGTCGCGGTGCGCGACCAGCCTGGGATCCGCGCCGTCGTGCTCGGCGCGGCGCCCCGCGGTGGTGGCGCCGCGCTGGTCGGCGCGGTCACCGACGACAGCGGGCTGCACGCGGCCGAGCTGATCGCTGATGCCGCGAAGCTCATCAAGGGCGGCGGTGGCAAGGACCCACGTCTCGCGATCGCGGGCGGCAAGGACCCGTCGCAACTCGACGCCGCGCTGGCACAGGCCGCGGCCACCGCGGGCGTGCAGCCCGCCGGCGCCGCGCCGTGAGGGCGCTCGGCCTCGACCTCGGCGCGAAGCGCATCGGCGTTGCGTTGAGCGATCGCGAGGAGCGGGTGGCGACGGCGATCGAGACGATCACGCGGTCACGCAACGGGCGCGCCGCGGACCACCGCACGATCGCGGAACTCGTGGAGGAATGGGGCGTCGATGTCGTGGTGGTCGGCGTGCCCCTGTCGCTCGACGGCAGCGAAGGACCCGCGGCCCGGCTCGTGCGCGAGGAGATCGAGGAGCTGCATGCCGCACTGCCGGTGCCGGTCGACACGATCGACGAGCGGTTCACGACGGTGACCGCAGACCAGCAGCTCCGCGACCAAGGCGTGCGCGGCCGGCGCCGCACCGCGGTGATCGACCGGGCCGCGGCCGCTGTGCTGCTGCAGGCCTGGCTGGATCGGCGCCGCGGTAGAGCCGGCGGTCGGCAATGAGCGACCTGCCGGCGAGCGAGTCGCCGAGCGAAGGTGCGGTCGGCACCGTCGCGCTCGACCGCGACAGTGAGTACGAGGAACTGCGGCCAGAACTGTCGCGTGGACGCAAGGTCGCGATCGTTGTCGCGGGCATCCTCACCGTCTTCGTGCTGATCGCCGGCATCGTCGCCTTCTGGGCCCATCGCCAGCTGTTCCCGACCGGCGGAGCGGGTACCGAGCTTGTGGTCGACATCCCGACCGGTTCGACGACGAGCTCGATCGCCGACCTGCTCGAACAGAAGGGCGTGATCGACAACTCCTTCCTGTTCCGCCTGTACGTGCGAGTCAAGGGGGGCGGTCCGTTCCAGGCGGGCAGCTACCGGCTGGCGCGCCACTCCCGCGCCGACGACGTGCTCGCCCGGCTCGAGGCGGGACCGCTTCCGCCCCCGACACGGCGGTTCACGGTGCCGCCTGGGCTCAACATCCGCCAGATCCCGGCCCAGGTCGTGAAGGAGATCCCCACGCTGTCGATCGACAGGTTGAGCCAGGCGCTGGCCGACGGCCGCGTCCGCTCTGCCTTCCAGCCGGCGGGGGCCAGCATCGAAGGGTTCCTGTTCCCCGACACGTATGACATCGGGCCGGGCGCCGACGAGCACGCCGTGATCCAGATCATGGTCAGCCAGTTCGACAAGGTCGCGACCGAAGTCGGCTTGCAAGATGCCGATGCACGCGTCGGCCACACGCCCTACGAGGTGCTCGTTGTCGCGTCACTGGTGGAGGAGGAGGCCAAGGTCGACGAGGACCGGGCGAAGATCGCGCGCGTGATCTACAACCGGCTCGACCGCGGGATGCCACTCGGTGTGGACGCGACGCTGTGCTACCTGAAAGACGAGCGTCCGTGCGTGCTGCACCAGAGCGATCTGGATTCCAACTCGCCGTACAACACACGCCGCTTTGCAGGGCTGCCGCCGACGCCGATCGCGAACGTGAGCCGCGCTTCCCTCGTCGCCGCGCTCAACCCTGACAGCGGTGACGAGCTGTACTACGTGCTCGACCCGAACCTCCCGGCCGGTCACCACTTCTTCACCGCGAGCGCGTCGGAGTTCGAAGCGGCCAAGGCTCGCTGTCGTGAAGCGGGGCTCGGGTGTGACTGAACGTTGCCGCACGTGATCTCCGGCTCGACCCGCGTTGCCGGCGTGATCGGCTCGCCGGTGCGGCACTCGCTGTCGCCCGCGATCATGAACGCCGCATTCGACGCGCTGGGTGTCGACTGGCGGTTCTTCGCGTTCGAGGTGCCCGGGGGCGGCGCGGCGGCTGCGCTGGCCGCGATGCGCGCGCTCGGCCTGGGCGGCCTGTCGGTCACGATGCCGCACAAGGAAGCGGTTGCGGGACTGGTCGACCGGTGTTCGAGCGACGCCGAGCAGCTCCGAGCGGTGAACTGCGTGGTCCCGTCCGGCGACCTGCTCGTCGGGGAGAACACCGACGGCCCCGGCTTCTGCGACGCCCTGCGCAACGACCTCGATCTGGAGCCCGCCGGTCTGCGGGTGGCCGTGCTCGGCGCGGGCGGCGCGGCCCGCGCGGTCGTGCTCGCGCTCGGCCGGGCCGGCGCTGCCGAAGTGGTCGTGGTCAACCGGACGCCAGCCAATGCCGAGCGATGCGCCGCGCTGGCGCCGGGCACGGGCCGGGTGGGCACCGCGGCGGCCGCGCTCGAGCGGGCCGATCTCGTCGTCAACGCCACCTCGGTGGGCATGGGCGGCACCGGGCTGCCCCTCGACCCGTCGCTGCTCCAGGCGGGTCACGCCGTCGTCGACCTCGTGTACCACCCGACGGTCACCCCCCTGCTCGCAGCCGCGGCGGCGAAGGGCTGCCGTACCGCGGGCGGCCTCGGCATGCTCGTGTACCAGGCGGTCCACGCGGTGCGCCATTGGACCGGGCTCGAGCCGCCCGTCGAGGCGATGGCGGCCGCCGCCCGAGCTGCCCTGGCCGATCGCGAAACCGACTGAAGCCGGCACGCTCTCGTGCCGATACACGGACGAGGCCGACCGGCCTGCACCAGCACAGTCACGCAACTCGGAGGTCACCGTGGCCCTGCAGGGCACCCTCGACACCTTCGCCCTTCCGGATGTCCTCCGACTCCTCGCCTCGACGAAGAAGACCGGCAGGCTCCGGGTGAGCGGCACTCGCGGCACCGGCAGCGTGTGGGTCGACGCCGGCGCGGTCGTGGGCACCGAGGCCTCCGGGCTGGCCGAGTCGCCTGCCCCCGTCGAGGTGCTCTTCGAACTGCTCCGCTACGGAGAGGGCTCCTTCACGTTCGAGGCGGGCACGACGCCGGCGAATCCGGACCCGCCGGTCGACGTCGAGCCGCTGCTGATCGAGGCGGAGCACCAAGTGCTCGAATGGCGCGAGATCGAAGCGGTCGTGCCGTCCATGGACGCATGGGTCGCGCTCGCCGCCGAGCTGCCGAGGCCGGAGGTCGTGATCGACGCCGACCGCTGGAAGCTGATCGTGTCGATCGGCAGCGGGGCCGCGGTCAGCGCGATCGGCCAGACGCTCGGCCTCGGCGAGGTTGCGGTGTGCCGGATGGTCAAGGACGCGGTCGAGCTCGGTATCGCGACGGTCACGACCGGCCCGACCCTCACGTTCCGCACCGAGCCCGCGGTCGCCGACGTGGCCAGGCCGACCGACGTCGCGATCGATCTCGGCGACTCGGCCGGGCGCGACGTGGCGGGCCACGTCGCGCCCGGCCACGACGGCGGCGACGACGAACCGGTCGCGCCGGCAATCGAGATCCCCGGCGTCGAGCTGCGCGCCGGAGTGGCACCCGAGGGTGCCCCGAACCGCAACGGCTCGGCGCCGGCCGTCGCGGACGAAGTGGAGGACGAGCCGGCCGATGCCGACGAGGTGGCCCGCCAGCTCGCGTCGTTGAGCCCAAAGGCCGCGAGGGCAGTCGCGGCCGCGGCGCGGGCCGAGACCGACGAGGAGCGTGAGGCGGCGCTCGCCCAGGTCACCGGCGACGACGACGAGCCGATCAACCGTGGCCTGCTGCTGAAGTTCCTCTCCTCGGTCCGCTCCTGAGCGCCATTTTCTTGACACCGTATATCCGGATTCCTAGAGTCCGGATATGCAGCTGGGCGAAGGGGTCGAGTGGGCGCTGCACTGCTGCAGCGTCCTCGCGCTCGTCCCGGCCGGCCGCACGCTGAGCGCCGCCCGGCTAGCGGAGTTCCACGGTGTGCCGGGCGCCTACCTCGCCAAGCACCTCCAGGCGCTCGCGCAAGCGGGCGTGATCCACTCGGTGCCGGGGCGCAAGGGTGGCTACCGGCTGGCCCGCCCGGCGGCCGACATCACGCTGCTCGAGGTCATCGACGCCCTCGAGGGCGGTGGGCCGGTGTTCCGTTGCACCGAGATCCGCCGGCGCGGTCCGGCGCGGGTTGCTGCCTCGGAGTACCGGAACCCGTGCGCGATCGACCGCGCGATGCAGCGCGCGGAGGAGGCGTGGCGTGCGGAGCTCGGGCGGATGACGCTCGGCGACCTGTTGCAGGAGCTGTCTGTGAGCGTGAGCCCGGTGGCCATCCGCAAGACGGCGACGTGGTTCGAGGAGGCGATGCGATGAAGGTGTACGTGACCGGGGGGACCGGCGCGATCGGCCGATACGTGGTGCCCGCGCTCGTGCGGGCAGGTCACGAGGTGCACGCGCTGGCGCGCAGCGACGACAAGGCGGCGTGGCTCGAGCAGGCCGGCGCGGTCCCGTCCCGGGTGTCGCTGTTCGACGTCGCCGCGCTCACCGCGGCGTTCGAAGGCCAGGATGCGGTGGCGAACCTCGCGACGGCGATCCCGCCCACCAAGCGGGCGATGAAAGCGTCGGCATGGGCGATGAACACCCGCATCCGCACCGAGGGGTCGACGGCGGTCACCGGCGCGGCGCTGGCTGCTGGCGTGCCGCGGCTCATCCAGGAGTCGATCGCGTTCACCTACCCGGACTCGGGGGACGAGTGGGTCGACGAGAGCATGCCGCTCTCCGCGCCACCCGGCATCGACGCGGTCGAGGTCGCGGAGGCGAACGCGCAGCGCTTCAGAGACGCCGGGCGCACCGGCGTCGTGCTGCGCTTCGGCTTCTTCTACGGGCCACAGAGCGCGCACAGCGACGAGCTCCTCCGGCTGGCGCGCCGGCACATCGGACCGGTCGTGGGCCGGCCGAGCGGATACATCTCGTCGATCCACCTCGACGACGCGGCCGCCGCCGTCGTCGTCGCGCTCGACGCGCCGGCCGGCACCTACAACGTGGTGGACGACGAGCCGCTCACGAAGAAGGCGTACGCGCAGGCGGTCGGTGCCGCGGTGGGCAAGAGGCCCTGGCTGTACCTGCCCGGCCGCTTCGCCGCCCTCGGGGGACGGTCGACCTCGGTGCTGACCCGCTCGCTGCGGGTGCGGAACCAGCGGTTCGTGGACGCGACCGGCTGGCAACCGCGTCACCCGTCGGCTCGTGAGGGCTGGCTCGCGATGGAGCTGGCCGGTGCGTGAGCGCTGGACGGCGCGCATGGACGGCAGGACGACGTGCGTGCTGCTCGCGGTCATGGCCACCAGCACGCTGGTCGTCGGCATGTGGGCCTCGCTCGCGCCGCGGTCGTTCTACGACGACTTCCCCGGCGCTGGCCGGCACTGGGTCGCGCTCGATGGGCCGTTCAACGAGCACCTCGTGCGCGATGTCGGGACCCTCGGCCTTGCGCTGGCCGCGGTCACGGTGGCGGCGCTCGTGCGACCGGAGCGCTATCTCGTGACGGTGACCGCCGGGGCCACGTTGCTGTACTCGGTGCCGCACTTCGGGTACCACGCGTTCCACCTCGACCTGTTCCAGACCGCGGACCAGGTGGGCCAGATGGTGTCGCTCGCGGTCACGGTGCTCGCCCCGGCAGCCCTGCTGTTCCGGGCACTCCGGCCCGAACCAGCCGCTGCGGCTCAAGCCGCGTCCCCGACGTGGCGATAACCGGATCATGCGAGCCCCCTGGCAGCGAAGCGCGACGACGACCGAGCCGGCCCAGAGCGGGCTGACGCCGGCGGAGTTGCTTGTCGTCGTGTTGGTGCTGCTCGTCGCGCTCGCCATCGCCGTCCCGGTGATGCTGTCCAACTGACGCTCCACGCCCTCGCGTGCACCGCTGAGTACGGTCGCTGCGTCATGAGCTGGCCGATCGTCGTGCTGATCGCTGTCGGCGGTGCGGGCATTGGCGCGTTCGTGCTGGTGCCCGCGCTGCGGATTATCCCCGAGCCGTGGGATCCGCCGCGCGCCGCGACCGTCGCCGTGCCGGTCGCGAACGCGCTGCTGTGGGGTCTCGCGGCGAACCGGTTCAGTCGCGTGTGGGTTGTGCTTCCGTACCTCGTCGTGTTCTCGGTCCTGCTCGCGGTGTCGGTCGTCGACGTGCGGTTGTTCCGCATCCCCGACCGGTTCGTGTTCCCCGGACTCGCCGCGACCGTCGTGCTCATGGTGATCGGTTCGTTCGTCGTGCTGTCGACCACGCGCGGCGCGCTCGACGTGCTGCGCTATGCGGGCATCGGGCTCGTCACCTACTTCGGCATTCTCTTCGTGTTCCACGTCATCTACCCGAGGGGGATGGGATTCGGCGACGTGAAGCTCGCCGCGCTGATGGGGCTGAGCCTCGGGTGGCTCGGCGACTCCTCGTTTGCCGCCGCGTATCTCGTGCTGATCTCGCTGTTCATCGGCTGCGTGCTCGGCATCGTGTTCGGGCTGACGTGGCGGCTGACTCGCCGCGAGGGCGGCGCGTTCCCATTCGGTCCCGCGCTGGCGGCGGCCGCGATCTACGTCGTGCTGGACGTGCATCGGTACCTGTCAGGCGTCTGAGCTCGACAACGTCCTACGACCGCTGGCAGGCGCGCCGGTACCATCGGACCGATGCTGCGCTTCCTCACCGCGGGCGAGTCGCACGGGCGCGCGCTCGTGGTGATCGTCGAAGGACTCCCGGCCGGTTTGCCGGTGGCGCTCGACGACATCGCCGGCGAGCTGGCCCGGCGCCGGCTCGGCTACGGCCGGGGCCCGCGAATGCGCTTCGAAGCCGACGAGCTGACCCTCCTCGGCGGCGTTCGCCATGGCCGAACGCTCGGTTCGCCGGTTGCGATCGAGATCGGCAACAGCGAATGGGTCAAGGATCCCGACAAGTGGGCCAAGGAGATGTCGCCGGCCGCCGAGGATGCGCCGAGCGTGGCGCCGCTGACCAGGCCGCGCCCGGGCCACGCCGACCTCACCGGCATGCAGAAGTACGGCTTCGACGATGCCCGCGACGTACTCGAGCGCGCGTCCGCGCGTGAGACCGCGGCGCGAGTGGCGGCGGGAGCGCTGGCGAAGCTGCTGTTGCGCGAGCTCGGCGTCACGATCGTGTCCCACGTCATCCAGCTTGGCGCGGTGCGCTCCAAGAGCGTCGAGCGGCCAGGGCCCGATGATCTCGACCGTGTCGACGCGTCGCCAGTGCGGTGCTTCGACCCGGTCGGGGAGTCGGAGATGGTCGAGGCGATCAAGGCCGCGGCGAAAGAGGGGGACTCGCTCGGCGGGATGGTCGAGGTGCTCGCCTACGGCGTGCCGGTCGGTCTCGGCAGCTACGTCCACTGGGACCGCAAGCTCGACGGCTTGCTCGCGCAGGCGCTGATGAGCATCCATGCGGTGAAGGGCGTCGAGATCGGCGACGGCTTCGAGGTCGCCGGCCTTCCCGGTTCGGCCGCGCACGACCCGATCAGCTGGGACGCAGCCGAGTCCCGGTACCGCCGGTACACGACGCGCGCCGGCGGGATCGAAGGGGGGATGAGCACCGGCGAGTTGCTCGTGGCCCGCGCCGCGATGAAGCCGCTGGCGACGCTCAACCGGCCGGTGCTGAAGACCGTCGATGTCCGCACGAAGGAGGAGACGGTCAGCTTCAAGGAGCGGACCGACGTAACCGCCGTGCCCGCCATGGGCGTTGTGGCCGAGACGATGACCGCGCTGGTGCTCGCCGGTGAGGCGCTACGCAAGTTCGGCGGCGACTCGCTCGACGAGGTCGTTCGCAACCATCACGCTTACGCCGGCACGCTGCGGGATGGCTGACGAGCACGACCCGCACGTCGTTCTCGTCGGGCTGTCGGGCACGGGCAAGACGTCGATCGGCCGCCTCGTGGCCGAACGGCTCGGACTGGACTTCGTCGACACCGACGCCGCGGTCGAGGCGCGCGCCGGGCGCTCCGTGCGCGAGATCTTCGCGAACGACGGTGAGGCCGCGTTCCGGGCGCTCGAGGCGGGCGTTCTCGCCGACACGCTCGCGGCGAGTGCACCTACCGTTGTGGCCGCGGGTGGTGGAGCGGTGATCACCGAGGAGGCGAGGAAGCGGCTGGGTGCGCTCGATGTCTTCGTGGTGTGGTTGTGCGCCGAGCCCGCCTTCCTCGCCGCCCGTGCCGCGGGGAAAGCCCATCGCCCGCTGCTCGACGACGACCCGGTCGCCACGCTCAGTCGCCTCGCGGCCGAGCGTCGGGGCTGGTTCGAAGAAGTCAGCGACGCGGTCGTCGACGTGCAGATCGCGCTCAGCAGCGAGCCCCAACCGCGCGCGAAGGCGCGGCTGGCCAGCGAGATCGTCGATCTCGTGCTGCTCCGCCGGGCGCGGCGTACTCGGGACCACCTTGTGCTCGTCGGGGCGATGGGAGTGGGGAAGACGACCGTCGGAACGATCGTGGCCACCCGCCTGCACCAGCCCTTCGTCGACAGCGACGCGGTCATCGAACGCCGCACCGGACGCACCGCGCGCAGGATCGCCGACGCCGACGGGCTCGATGCGCTGCACCGACTCGAAGTGACCGTGCTGCGCGACGCGGTCGCGGCGGCGACACCATCGGTCATCGGGGCGGCGGCCAGCGTCGTCGACGCCAGCGCCGGCCGCCTCGCGCTCGAGACCGCGCGCCAGGTCGTCTGGTTGCGCGCGAGCGACGCGACACTCCGGTCGCGTGACCGGCACGGTGACGGGCACCGTCCCGACGTGCCTGCCGCCACCGTTCACCAACGCGAACCGCTCTACACCGCGGTCGCGACCAGGACCGTCGAGGTCGACACGCTCGATCCGGAGCAGGTTGCCGACCTGGTGCTCGCACGATGATCACGGTGACCGTCGCGCTCGGGTCACGCTCGTACGACGTGATCGTGGGCGAAGGGGCGCGGGAGCGGCTCGCGGATCTGGTTCCGCCGTCCGCCGCACGGGCCGCGATCGTGACACAGGAGACGGTCCCGTTCACGGTCGACCCTGGCATCGACTACGAGACGTTTCGCATCGGCGACGGCGAGCAGGCCAAGTCACTCGCCACGGTCGAGACGCTGTGCCGGGCATGGGCGCGGTGGGGACTGACCCGCGCCGACGTGGTCGTCGCGGCCGGCGGCGGGGTCGTCACCGACACCGCGGGGTTCGCCGCTGCCGTTTACCACCGCGGCGTCGCGGTCGTGCACGTACCGACGACGCTGCTCGGCATGGTCGACGCCGCGATCGGCGGAAAGACGGGGGTGAACCTCCCGGAGGGCAAGAACCTCGTCGGCGCGTTCTGGCAGCCGGCAGGGGTGCTCTGCGACCTCGACAGCCTCGGTACGCTCCCATCGCGCGAGCTGCGCAGCGGCATGGGGGAGATCGCGAAGTACCACTTCCTCGGGGGCGGCGACCTGTCCGCGCTGCCGCTCGCCGAACGCATCGCAGCATGCATCCGCATCAAGGCCGACATCGTTGCCAGTGACGAGCGGGAGTCCGGGCGGCGCGCGCTGCTCAACTACGGGCACACCCTGGCCCACGCGCTCGAGACGGCCGGCCGTTACGACCTGCGTCACGGCGAGGCGGTCGGCATCGGTCTGGTCTTCGCCGCCGAGCTCGCGCACGCGCTCGGGCGCATCGATCGCGACCGAGTCGACGAGCACCGCCAGGTTGTCGCCGCCCACGATTTGCCGACCTCGCTGCCCGCCGGCATCGACACGGAGGAGCTCGCTGCCTTGTTCACCCGGGACAAGAAGGCGGTCGCCGGAGTGACGTTCGTGCTCGACGGGCCGAACGGCCTCGAGACGGTGACCGGCGTCGATCGCGCCGCGATCGACCAGGCATTCGCGAGACTCCGGTCATGAGCGCGGACGTGCTGCTGCTGAGCGGCCCGAACCTCAACCTCCTCGGGCAGCGGGAACCCGAGATCTACGGCGACGCCACGCTCGAAGACCATGTCGCCGCGTTCGTCGCGGCGGCAGGCGAAGCCGGGCTCACCGTCGAGCACCTCCAGTCGAACCACGAGGGCGAGCTGGTCGTTGCCATCCAGCGGGCCCGTGGGGTGCACCGGGCGATCGTCGTCAACCCCGGCGCGTTCGGTCACTACGCCTGGGCGGTCCATGACGCGCTCGCAGCGTTCGACGGCCCCGTCGTCGAGTTGCACCTCTCGAACCCGGAGGCACGAGAGCCGTGGCGCCGCACCTCGGTGATCGCCCCGGTCGCCGACGGGGTGATCGAAGGATTCGGTGGCTTCGGCTACCGCCTCGCCGCCGAGGCCATCGCGCACCTACTGGCGCGGTGAGCGCGCCCGGCATGATCGATCGCGCAGCGCTGCCCCCGATGGACGTCGCGGGGCGCGCCGACCGGTTGCGGGCGCTGCTCCCCGCGAGCGACGAACCGTGTGACGCGTTGCTGGTGACGAAGCTCGTCAACATCCGGTACCTGACCGGCTTCACCGGCTCGGCCGCGATGTTGCTCGTGCTCGCCGACCGCCTCCTGTTCGTCACCGACGGCCGCTATACCGACCAGGCCGCCGAGGAACTTGCCGCCGCGTGCGTCGAGGCCGACATCCGTACGCTGCCCACCGCCGCCGGCCAGTACGAGGTGCTCGGTACCGCTGCCGCAGGATTGCGCCTCGGGCTCGAAGCCCAGGCCGTGTCGTGGGCGACCCAGCGCGAGATGGCGAGCACCTACCTGCGGTCGGTGCGGGAACTGGTCCCGACGACCGGTTTGGTCGAGTCGCTTCGCGCCGTGAAGGACGAGGGGGAGACCGCTCGCATCGAGGCAGCCGCGGCGATCGCGTCGGCCGCGCTCGTCAACGTCCGCGACCTGCTGGAAAGCGAGCCCACTGAGCACGAGTTCGGTCTCGCCATCGACACCGAGATCAGGCGCCTCGGCGCGGAAGGCACGAGCTTCGAGACGATCGTCGCGTCCGGTCCGAACGGCGCGAAGCCGCATCACCGTGCTGCGGCGTCATCGAGGCGCATCCGTGAGGGCGACCTCGTCGTGATCGACTACGGCGCGCTCGTCGACGGCTACTGCTCGGACATGACCCGCACCATCAGCATGGGTGAGCCCGGCCCGACGCAGGCCCGCATGCTCGAGGTCGTCCTCGCCGCCCAGCAGGCCGGCGTCGACGCTGTGCGGGCCGGCGCGGCGGCGGTCGCGGTCGACGAGGCCTGCCGGAAGGTGATCGGTGAGGCCGGCTGGGCCGGCGCGTTCAGCCACGGCACCGGTCACGGCGTCGGTCTCGAGATCCACGAGGACCCGAGGGTCTCGTGGTCGTCCACTGCTACGCTCGCAGCCGGTCACGTCGTCACCGTCGAACCCGGTGTGTACCTGCCCGAGCACGGTGGCGTCCGGATCGAGGACACCGTCATCGTCACCGCCGACGGGTGTCGACCCCTCACCCACGCACCGAAGGACCGAGATCTCCGCCGATGGCCATCACCACCAACGACCTGAAGAACGGGATGACGCTCAACCTGCCCGACGGGTTGTTCAACGTCGTCGACTTCCAGCACGTCAAGCCGGGCAAGGGCGGCGCCTTCGTGCGCACGACGTTGAAGAACGTTCGCAACGGCGCGGTGGTCGATCGCACCTTCCGGGCCGGGGAGAAGGTCGACCAGGCGGTGATCGAGAAGAAGGAGATGCAGTTCCTGTACCGGGACGGCAACGACTTCGTGTTCATGGACAACACGACGTACGAGCAGCGCAACGTCGGTCCGGCCGCGCTCGGCGACGCCGCCAACTTCATCGTCGAGGGCGCCACCGTGGTGCTCGCGTTCTACGGCGACGAGATCGTCGGCGTCGAGCTACCCGCGGCGGTCGAACTGACCGTGCGCGAGACGGAGCCGGGCATCCAGGGCGACCGGGTGGCGGGGGCCCGCAAGCCCGCCACGATGGAGACCGGCCTCGTCGTGCAGGTGCCGCTGTTCGTCAACGCCGGCGACCGGTTGAAGATCGACACGCGCTCGGGCGAGTACATCACCCGGGCCTGACCGCCGCGTGGAGGGTCGCCGCCAGGCGCGCGAGCGCGCGCTCGAGTTGCTGTACGAGGCCGAGTCGAAGCAGCTCGCCACGACCGAGCTGATCGCGGATCTGCCGGTTCCGCCGAACGAGTACGCGGCCACGCTCGCCACCGGCGTCGACGACGAGCGGGCCGCGATCGACGAGCTGCTGCGCGACTGCGCGCAGGGATGGACCTTGGAACGGATGGCCTCGGTCGATCGGGCTCTCCTTCGGGTCGCGACTTACGAGCTGCTGCGTCAGCCGGACGTGCCGACCGCGGTGGTGATCTCCGAGGCGGTTGCGCTCGCGCAGCAGTTCTCCACGGAGGAGTCGGGCCGGTTCGTCAACGGCGTGCTGAGCGCGGTCGCGAAGCACGCACGCCCAGATGGCTGACATCGACGTCCTCGTCCTCGATTGCGACGGCGTCGTGCGCCACTGGGACAGCGACCACTTCCTGCGCACCGCCGAGCAGTTCGGGCTGACGAGCGAGGATCTCGCTGCCATCGCGTTCGAGCCGCAGCTGCTCGCCGCCGCGATGACCGGGGTGCTCACCGCGGAGGCGTGGAACATCGAGATCGGCAGGCGCGCCAGCGCCGCGCACGGCGTCGACGCCGCCGCTCTCGCCGAGGCGTTCGCCTCCCTCGGCTGGATGATCGACGGCGATGTCCTCGCGATCGTGCACGACGTGCGCGCCACCGGCCGCGCCCGGGTCGCGTTGTTCAGCAACGCCAGCACCCGGCTCGAGCGCGACCTCGAGGCCAGCGGCATCGACACCGCGTTCGACGTCGTGTTCAACTCGGCCCGGCTCGGCGTGGCGAAGCCCGACCCGGCCGCGTTCCGCATCGTCGCCGACACGCTCGGCATCTGGCCCGAGCGGATTCTGTTCGTGGACGACCAGGCCGCGAACGTCGACGGCGCCAGGCGAGCCGGCATGCAGGCGGAGCAATTCACCGGCGCCACCAGGTTGCGATCGCTGCTCGAGAAGGCAGGCTTGCTGTAATCCCATGCCGTTGCCGCTGCCTGACCCACCGCTGTCCGACGGGACCGTTCGGCTGCGCGCCTGGTCGGTGGACGACGTGCCCGCGCTCGTTGCGGCGTGGTCTGACGAGGAGATCCAACGCTGGACCCGCGTGCCCCAGCGTCGCGGCGAGGCCGACGCCCTGCGATGGATCGCCGCCGAAGGGCTGCGGCGCGAGCGGGCGCTGGCCCTCGACCTCGTGATCTCGCCCGCCGACGACAGCGACGCGACCGTGCTCGGCGAGGTGGGCATGGTCCCGCTCGCCGGCGGACCATCGCGGGCCGAGCTCGGCTGGTGGGTCGCGGCCGCCCATCGCCGCCGTCATGTCGCCACACGGGCCGTCGGGTTGTTCGCGGCCTGGCTGCGAGACGAGCTGGCGTTCACCGACCTGTTCGCGGAGGTCGATCCCGACAACCCCGCGTCGGTGTGGGTCGCGGAGGCGAACGGGCTCCGTCTGCGGATCCGGCGCTGATTTCGGCGCCCTGGACGCGCCTGGCCGTTGGGAGCCGTGCTAGCCTGCAGTCCTGACCGTGAAGCGGGTCCGGTGAGGCCCGCACGGCCAGGAGAGGCGAGTGGCTGAACGCGAACGACGCTCGACGCCCCCCTTCGGGGGCGTTTTCGTTGCCCGCAGCCGGGTGATGGAGCGCGACGACATCAACCGGGCCCTGTGGCGCATGGCTCACGAGATCATCGAGCGCAATCACGGCCTCGACGGCGTCGTGCTCATCGGGTTGCAGACCGGGGGGGTGCCGCTCGCCCGCCGGCTGGCCGAAGCGCTCGATCAGATCGAAGGGCATCCAGTCGACGTCGGCAGCCTCGACGTGGCCTTTCACCGCGACGACATCGGGTTGCGGCCCGTGCTGCCGGAAGCGGTCACGAACATCCCGGTCGACCTCACCGGGTCAGTCGTCGTGCTCGTCGACGACGTGCTGTTCACGGGACGGACGATCCGTGCCGCGCTCGACGCGCTGACCTCGTTTGGCCGGCCCCGCGCGGTGCAGCTCGCTGTCATGGTCGACCGTGGCCACCGGGAGCTGCCCATCCGGCCCGACTACGTCGGCAAGAACCTCCCGACGCGGCGCGACGAGGTTGTCGATGTGAACGAGGACGGCGTCGACCTCGGCGAGATGGTCAAGCCATGAGGGTGCCCCGATGAAGCACCTCCTGTCGGTCGACGACCTCGGTGGCCGGGACGGCATCGAAGAGGTGTTCCGGCTCACCGACTCGTTCGTGGAGGTGGGCGAGCGCCAGATCCCGAAGGTGCCCGCGCTGCGTGGCAAGACCATCGTGTGGCTCTTCTACGAGGACTCGACGCGGACCCGGCTCAGCTTCGAGCAGGCCGCGAAGCGGCTGTCCGCGGACACCATGAACTTCAGCGTCGGCAGCTCGTCGGTCAACAAGGGCGAGTCGCTGCGCGACACGGTCCAGACGATCGAGGCGATGGGCGTTGACTGCATCGTCGTGCGCCACAGCTCCGCCGGCGCACCGTGGCAGGTCGCGAGGTGGATCGAGGCCTCGGTGGTCAACGCCGGCGACGGCTGGCACGAGCATCCGACCCAGGCCCTGCTCGACAGCTACACGATTCGCCGGCATCTTGGCGGGGTCGCCGGCAAGCGAATCGCGATCGTCGGCGACATCAAGCACTCGCGCGTCGCGCGGAGCGACGTCCTCGCGTTCAGCACGCTCGGCGCCGACGTCACCCTCGTCGCCCCGCCGACGTTGCTGCCGCCCAGCCTCGACGGCTGGCCGGTCGCGGTCACCCACGACCTCGACGCGATCCTGCCGAAGTGCGACGTGGTGTACCTGCTGCGCATGCAGCGGGAGCGGATGACCGAGGCGTTGATTCCGTCGCTGCGGGAGTACACCGCGGGGTACGGCCTCACGAAGCGCCGCGTCGAACGGCTCGACGAGAGCACGCTCGTGATGCACCCCGGGCCGATGAACCGCGGCGTCGAGATCGCCGCGGAGGTCGCCGACCTCCCGCGCTCGGTGGTGATCGACCAGGTGCGCAACGGCGTCGCCGTGCGCATGGCTGTCCTGTACCTGTTGCTCGGAAGCGGAGTCGACCTGCAGTGACGATCGTGCTGCGAGGCGGCCGGCTGATCGACGCGACCGGCGAGCGCAGCGGCGACGTCGTGATCGGCGACGACGGCCGAATCGCCGCGGTCGGGCCCGACCTCTCCGCCGACCGTGTGATCGACGCATCCGGGTGCGTGGTCGCCCCAGGGCTCGTCGACCTCCACGCGCACCTGCGCGAGCCCGGCAACGAGGAGGCCGAGACCGTCGAGACCGGGTCGCGCGCCGCCGCGCTCGGCGGGTTCACCGCGGTCGTCGCGATGCCGAACACCGATCCGCCGGTCGATGGCGCCGGGGTCGTGCGCGAGATCCTCGACCTGGGCAAGGCCGGCCTCTGCGACGTCCACGTCGCCGGCGCGATCACCGTCGGTCGCCGCGGCGAGCAGCTCGCGCCGATGGCCGAGATGGCGGGCCTCGGCGTACGCCTGTTCACCGACGACGGCCGCGGCGTGCAGGACAGCCGGCTGATGCGACGCGCGCTCGAGTACGCGTCGGGGCTCGGCGTCACCCTTGCACAGCACTGCGAGGACGAATCGCTTGCCGCTGGGGGTCACATGCACGAGGGAGAGTGGTCGAGCCGGCTCGGTATCCCCGGCGTGCCCGCCGAGGCCGAGGAGTTGATGGTGATGCGCGACATCGCGCTGGCCAGGCTGACCGGTGGCGCCGTGCACTTCCAGCACCTGTCGACCGCCGGCGCCATCGCGATGGTCCGCGCCGCGAAGGCAGGAGGACTGCGGGTCACCGCCGAGGCGACACCGCATCACTTCACCCTCACCGACGAGTGTTGCGCGGGCTACGACCCGGCGTTCAAGGTCAACCCGCCGCTGCGCACCCCCGCCGACGTCGACGCCGTGCGAGCGGGTCTGGCGGACGGTGTGATCGACGCGATCGCTACCGACCACGCACCACACCCGCAGGAGGCCAAGGAGCGGCCCTTCGACGAGGCGCCTCCTGGCATGCTCGGCCTCGAGACCGCGCTCGCGCTGGCGATCACCGAGCTCGACGTCGATCTGTCGGCGGTCCTCGCGCTGCTGTCGTGGTCGCCCGCCGCTATCGCGCGCATCGACGACACCCATGGCGGCCCGATCGTGGAAGGTCGCCCAGCGAACCTCTGCGTGATCGACCCGCTTGCGACGTGGATCGTGGATCCGTCCGCGCTCGCGAGCCGCAGTCGCAACACCCCCTATGCCGGGCGCCGGCTCACCGGTCGGGTGCGGCACACGTTCCTGTGGGGCGAGCCGGTCGTGGTCGATGGCGAGGCGGTGCGATGACCGCGGCACCAAAGCGCGCGGGACGAGCGGTGCGCCCGGCATTGCTCGTGCTCGCGGACGGCACGGTGTTCGAAGGTGAGGCGGTCGGCGCCCAGCCGGTCGAAGGCATCGCGACCGGCGAGGTCGTCTTCAACACGGTGCTCACCGGTTACCAGGAGGTGATCACCGACCCGTCGTACGCGGGGCAGATCATCACGTTCACGTACCCGCACATCGGCAACTACGGCACCAACCCCGCCGACCTCGAGAGCCGGCGGCCGTTCTGCCGCGGCGTGGTGGTGCGCGACCTTGCCCGCCGGCACAGCAGCTGGCGCAGCGACGGCGATCTCGACACCTTCCTCCGGGTCAACGGTGTCGCCGGAATCGCCGGAGTCGACACTCGCCGGCTGACTCGCCATCTGCGTGAGGCCGGCTCGATGCCAGGGGCGTTCGGCACCGCGGCGGAGAGCGACCTGCGCGCCGCCGCGGCACGTGAACCGGGGACGAGCGGGGTGGACCTCGTGCGCACAGTGACGACCGACGCCCCGTACACGCACGGCGATGGGCCGCGCCGGGTCGTCGCCTACGACTTCGGCATCAAGCGGACGATCCTGCGCCACCTCGGCGGGCGCGCCACCGTCGAGGTCGTCCCCGCGTGGACCGCGGCTGCTGACGTGCTCGCCCGCCGGCCCGACGGCGTGTTCCTCTCCAACGGGCCCGGCGACCCCGAGCAGGTGCCGTACGCGATCGACGCGATCCGCGAGCTGCTCGGTGCTGTGCCGGTGTTCGGCATCTGTCTCGGTCACCAGTTGCTGTCGCTCGCGATCGGGGCCCGGACCGAGAAGCTGCGGTTCGGCCACCACGGCGGCAACCACCCCGTCCGGCGGCTGGCGACGAACCAGGTCGAGATCACCAGCCAGAACCACAACTTCGCGGTCGTGGCCGACTCACTCGGTGGCGTCGCGGAGATCACCCATGTGAACCTCAACGACGGCGTGTGCGAGGGCTTCCGCGTCACCGGCGCGCCCGCGTTCGGTGTGCAGCATCACCCGGAGGCGGGCCCGGGACCGCACGACGCGAGCTACCTGTTCGACGAGTTCGACGCGCTGATGGCACAGGGTCGGTGACACGTGCCTCGCCGTGACGACATCGAGTCCATCCTGCTGATCGGGTCGGGGCCGATCGTGATCGGCCAGGCGTGCGAGTTCGACTACTCCGGGACGCAGGCATGCCGGGTGCTGCGGGCGGAGGGCTACCGCGTGATCCTCGCCAACTCGAACCCGGCGACGATCATGACCGACCCCGACTTCGCGGACGCGACCTACATCGAACCGCTCGATGCCGAGATCCTCACCCAGATCATCGAGCGCGAAGACCCGGACGCGGTGCTGCCGACACTCGGTGGGCAGACGGCGCTGAACCTCGCAATGCAGCTCGTCGAGCGCGGCGTGGTCGCCGCGGGTGACGGCACGCCGGAGCTGATCGGCGCGAACGCGGAGGCGATCGCCACCGCCGAGGACCGTGAGCGGTTCAAGGTGGCCATGCAGGAGATCGGTCTCGCCGTGCCGTCATCGGGTACGGCGCACAACCTCGACGAGGCGCGGGAGGTCGTCGCCACCATCGGCCTGCCGGTGATCGTCCGGCCCGCGTTCATCCTCGGCGGCAAGGGCACCGGCATCGCCGCGACACCCGAGGAGTTCGAGCGGATCGCCCGGTACGGACTCGACGCCAGCCCGATCAGCGAGATCCTGATCGAGCGCTCGATCGCCGGCTGGAAGGAGTACGAGCTCGAGGTGATGCGCGACCGGGCAGACAACTGCGTCGTCATCTGCTCGATCGAGAACCTCGACCCCATGGGCGTCCACACGGGCGACTCGATCACCGTCGCTCCCGCACAGACGCTGAGCGACGTCGAGTACCAGGCGATGCGGGATGCCGCGTTCGCGTGCATCCGGCGCGTCGGTGTCGAGACCGGCGGGTCGAACGTGCAGTTCGCGCTCGATCCGGCGAGCGGCGACATGGTGATCATCGAGATGAACCCGCGTGTCTCGCGGTCGAGCGCGCTCGCGTCGAAGGCCACCGGGTTCCCGATCGCGAAGATCGCGGCCCGGCTCGCGGTCGGCTACACGCTCGACGAGATTCCGAACGACATCACGAAGAAGACCCCGGCGAGCTTCGAACCGGTCATCGACTACGTCGTCACAAAGGTCCCGCGATGGGCGTTCGAGAAGTTCCCGGGCGTCAGCGGGGTGCTCGGCACGTCGATGCAGTCGGTTGGCGAGGCGATGGCAATCGGCCGCACCTTCCCGGAATCGCTCCAGAAGGCGCTCCGCTCGCTCGAGCACGGCCGCCTCGGTCTGAACTGCGACCCGGTCGAGTCGGTGTTCGACTCGATGAGCGACGACGAGCTCGTCGAGCGGGCCGCGATCGCGACCCCCGACCGCCCGTTCCACCTCGAGGCCGCTCTGCGGCGGGGGATCTCGATCGAACGGCTCTACGAGGCCACCAAGGTCGACCCCTGGTTCCTCGACCAGATCGCGCAGATTGTCGAGGAACGCTCGCATCTCGCCGCGATCGGCCTCGATGGGATGACCCGCGCGAGCTGGCGGCGTGCGAAGCGACTCGGATTCGGCGACGCGCAGCTCGCGTGGTTGTGGTCGGTGGACGAGCGCCTCGTGCGCGAGCGACGCCTGGGCGCCGGCGTGCAAGTGACTTACAAGACCGTGGACACCTGCGCGTCCGAGTTCGCAGCGGAGACGCCATATCACTACTCGACCTTCGAGGACGACGACGAGGTGCGCGACAGCGACCGGCCGAAGGTCATCATCCTCGGTTCGGGGCCGAACCGGATCGGCCAAGGCATCGAGTTCGACTACTGCTGCGTGCACGCGGTCTTCGCGCTGCGTGACGCTGGGTTCGACACGATCATGGTCAACTGCAACCCCGAGACCGTCTCGACCGACTACGACACGTCCGATCGGCTGTACTTCGAGCCCATCACCGAGGAGAACGTCCTCGCGATCATCGAGCGCGAGCGGCGCGCCGGCGATTTGCGCGGGGTGATCGTGTCGCTCGGCGGCCAGACGCCGTTGAAGCTCGCCGGTGTGCTGCCTGCCGACCTGGTGCTCGGTACCAGCCCCCGGTCGATCGACCTCGCCGAGGACCGCGACCGCTGGAACAATCTGTGCGCGCGCCTCGAGATCCCGCAGCCGGCGGGCGGTACGGCGACCACGGTCGACGAGGCGCTCGCGGTGGTGGCCCGCATCGGGTATCCGGTATTGGTGCGGCCCAGCTACGTTCTCGGCGGGCGCGCGATGGAGATCGTCTACGACGACGATGCGCTGCGCGCCGCGATGGACGAGCTTGCCGGGTTCGGGTCACTCGGGCGGGAAGGGGGATTGTCCGCGCAGCGGCCGGTGCTGATCGACCGGTTCCTCGAGGACGCCACCGAGGTCGACGTCGACGCGCTCCGCGACCGTGCCGGCGAGGTCCTCATCGGCGGGGTCATGGAGCACGTGGAGGAGGCGGGGGTCCATTCGGGGGACAGTGCCTGCGCGATCCCGCCGTACTCGCTCTCGGACGACACGATCGCGGTGATCGAGGCGCACACGCGCGCGATCGCCGAGGCGCTCGAGGTGGTCGGTCTCGTCAACGTGCAGTACGCCGTGAAGGCCAACCAGGTGTTCGTCATCGAGGCCAATCCCCGTGCCAGCCGGACGGTGCCCTTCGTGGCGAAGGCGACCGCGGTGCCGCTCGTGAAGATCGCGGCGCGGGTCATGCTGGGTGCCACGCTCGAGGAGCTGCGAGCCGAAGGGCGGCTGGCGGTGCCGCCCGCGGACGTGGGGTCGGTCGCGATGTGGCGCACTGATCACGTCGCGGTGAAGGAGGCGGTGCTGCCGTTCAATCGCTTTCCGGACGCCGACTCGGTGCTCGGACCGGAGATGCGTTCCACCGGCGAGGTCATGGGCATCGACCGGACGTTCGGTCTCGCGTTCGCGAAGAGCCAGATCGCGGCAGGAGACCGGCTGCCGACCAGCGGCATGGTGTTCATCTCGGTGGCCGATCGCGACAAGCCGGCGGCGGTGCGGGCGGCGATGAAATACGTGTCGCTCGGCTTCACGATCGCCGCGACCGCGGGGACCGCGGCGGCGCTCGAAGCGGCGGGTGTGCCGGTGGCGACGGTGGTGGCGAAGCTCGGCGACGAGACGGGCGTCGACGCGGTCGATCTGATCGCGAGCGGCAAGGTGGAGCTGGTCATCAACAGCCCGCGCGGCCGGGGTGCGCGCGCCGACGGCGATCACATCCGCAGCGCCGCCGCGGTGCACGCGATCCCGTGCCTGACAACCGCTTCGGCGGGCATAGCGGCCGCCGAAGGCATACACGACTGGGCCCGACACGAGCTCCGGGTCCGGTCGTTGCAGGAGTACCACGACGGGATGACCGATCAGTTGGAGCTCCCGTTGTGACCCCCCAGGCGTTCTGGCGTCGTTCACTTCGGCATGCCGAGGTGGTTGACGCCAGAACGCAGGTGGGGGCGGTCGAGCTCGCCAATCCGGTGATGACCGCGTCGGGAACGAGCGGTCACGGTGCGGAGCTCGACGCCTCGTTCCCGCTGGCCCGCCTCGGCGCGGTGGTGGTCAAGTCGCTCGCCGCGATGCCGTGGCCAGGCAACCCGTCGCCGCGTCTCGCCGAAGCGGGTTCCGGCATGTTGAACAGCGTCGGTCTGCAAGGGCCGGGCGTCGAAGCCTGGCTCGCATCGGACCTTCCTGCATTGCAACGCACCGGCGCGCGGGTCGTCGCCAGCATCTGGGGGCGAACGCCGGGCGAGTACGAGAAGGCGGCCGCCCTCCTCGCGAGCGCGCCTGCCGACGTCGTCGCGATCGAAGTGAACCTGAGCTGCCCGAACCTCGACGGTGGCGCCCACCTGTTCGCCCACGACCCGCACGCCACCGCGACCGCGATCGCCGCGGTGGTCGCGGCGAGCGATCGCCCGGTGTGGGCGAAGCTGAGCGCGCACGTCACCGAAGTCGTCGCGATCGCCGCCGCGGCCGAGCAGGCGGGCGCGGACGCGGTCACCGTCACGAACACGTTGCTGGCGATGGCGATCGATCCCGAGACGCGCCGGTACGCGCTGGGATCTGGCGCTGCGGGCGGAGGGCTCAGCGGCCCAGCGATCCACCCGGTCGCGGTCCGCGCCGTGCACGACGTGCACGCTGCACTGCCGTCGCTGCCGGTCGTCGGCGTCGGTGGGGTGCAGCGCGCCACCGACGCGATCGAGCTGATGCTCGCCGGTGCCTCCGCGGTGCAGGTCGGTACCGCCACGTTCGCCAACCCGCGGGCGCCACTCGACGTGCTGGAAGGGATCGAGGACTGGTGCGCACGCCACGGCGTGGGCAAGGTGTCCGAGTTGATCGGAGGAGCCCATGACTGAGGAGACCCGAGTTCCCGCCGGCGTCCGCGACCGTCTGGCCGTCGCCCTCGACGTCGACGACCTCGTTGTTGCACTCCGGCTCGCGCGCGAGCTCGGCCCGTGGTTCGGGACCGCGAAGATCGGTCTCGAGCTGTACAGCTCGGTCGGGCCGGAAGCGGTGACGGCGCTGAACGAGCTCGGCTTCGACGTCTTCTGCGACTTGAAGTTCCACGACATTCCCACAACGGTCAACCGCGCCGCCCGCGTCGTCGGCGCGCTCGGCGCGCGGTATCTCAACCTGCACGCGCAGGGCGGGGTGGCGATGCTTCGCGCTGGTGTCGACGGTCTGAAGCAGGGAGCGGCAGACGCCGGTCTGCCGGAGCCGCTCGCGCTCGCGGTGACCGTGCTGACGAGCGACGGGGAGGCGCCGCCGCACATCCTCGGCAAGCGGGTGCAGGCTGCGCTCGAAAGCGGTTGCGATGGCATCGTGTGTGCTGCGTCCGACGTGCGCGAGGCCAAGCAGTACGGACCTCGGCTCTTCGCTGCCGTCCCCGGAATCCGCCCAGCGGGTACCGCGGCCCACGACCAAGCGCGCGCCGCGACCCCGCGCCAAGCCCTCGACGCGGGCGCCGACCTGCTCATCATCGGGCGAGCGGTCACAGCGGCCAGCGACCCTCGCGCGGCTGCCGCCGCGATCGTCGCGGAGCTGGCCGGCTGACCGCGGGCCGCGACTCGGCTCACGCGACCCGCTCGCCGCGCTAGCGTCGCCCGTATGCCTCTTCCTCCCGCCCTCTCCCCAGAGCAGCGACAGGCCGCGCTCGACAAGGCGGCGGCGGCCCGCCGCGAGCGCGCCGAGCTGAAGGAGAAGCTCAAGATGGGCGCCATCAACCTCAAAGAGCTCCTCCGCCTCGCCGACCACCAAGAGGTCGTCGCGAAGATGAAGGTGCTCGCCGTGCTCGAATCACTCCCCGGTGTCGGCAAGGTGAAGGCGCGCCGCACGATGGCCGACATCGGCATCAGCGAGACTCGCCGGGTGCGCGGCCTCGGTGAGCAGCAGCGCACGAAGCTGCTCGAGGCGTTCCCCGGCTAGCGCCACCGCCCGGCTAGCGCCACCGCATTGCTCGTGACGATCTCGGGCCTCCCCGGCTCGGGGACCAGCACCGTCGCACACCTCGTGGCGAGCGCACTCGGCTTGGAGCGAGTCGACGGCGGGGCGGTGTTCCGCGCGATGGCGGCCGAGCGCGGCATGGACGTCGCCGCGTTCTCCGCCGTCGCCGAGAGCGACCCCACCATCGACGTCGACCTCGACCGGCGCCTGAGCGCGATCGCGCGCGCCGGCAACGTCGTGCTCGAGTCACGGCTCGCGGGATGGATCGCTCGAAACGAGGGTGTGCCGGCGACCCGGGTGTGGCTCGACGCGGGCGCGGCCGAGCGGGCCCGGCGCGTCGCCACCCGCGAGGGCATCGACGCCGCCGCCGCCCTGGCCGCCAACCAGGCCCGGGAGGCCTCCGAAGCTCGCCGCTACCAACTGCTCTACGGCATCTCGATCGCCGACCGCAGCATCTACGACCTGGTCATCGACACGACCGACCTCGCGCCCGATGCGATCGCGAAGTCGATCGTGGCGGCGGCGACCCGGTAGGCTTGCGGGCCAACCCATCGATCCGAGGTGTTCCACGCGCATGCCCACCGGCCGACACGACACGATGATGAACCCGCCGATCGAGACGCTCCTCGAGAAGGCGGGCTCGAAGTTCCGGCTGGTCACCCTGGGTGCGAAGCGGGCGCGCCAGATCAACTCCTACTTCGGCCAGCTCGGTGAGGGGCTCGGCGCCATCGTCCCGCCGCAGGTCACCTCGGTCGCCCGCAAGCCGCTGTCGATCGCATTCGAGGAGGTCGCGGCAGGCAAGATCGTCCCGGTCGAGCCGCCCGTCGGTGCCGACGAGGCAGCCGGCGATGGCGCGGCCGGCGAGGCCGAGTCAGGGGAGTAGCTGCCTCGGCAGCCACGACCATGCTGCGCGGGCGACGGATCGTCCTGGGGGTTACCGGAGGCATCGCCGCGTACAAGGCGGTCGAGGTCTGCCGCCGGCTCGTCGACGCGGGCGCGCACGTGATCCCGGTGCTGACCGACGGCGCGCTGCGCTTCGTCGGCCGTACGACCTTCGACGCGCTCGGCTCGGAGAAGGCGCACGTGTCACTGTGGGACGACGACCACCCGATCCCCCACACGATCATCGGCAAGCAGGCCGACGCGGTAGTTGTGGCACCGGCCACGGCCAGGTTGATCGGGACGTACACGGCGGGCATCAGCGACGACCTGCTCACGAACATCCTGCTCGCGACCCGCGCGCCGGTCGTGCTCTGCCCGGCGATGCACACCGAGATGTGGGAGCACCCGGCCGTGCAGGACAACCTGCGGACGCTGCGCGGACGCGGCGTGCACGTCGTGCCGCCCGAGTCGGGGCGGCTCGCGGGCGGCGACATCGGCTCGGGACGTCTCGCGGAGCCGGCGACGATCGTCGCGGCGGTCGAGCGTGCGCTCACCGAGCCCGATCTCGCGGGGCTGCACGTGCTCGTCACCGCGGGCGGCACCCGCGAACCGATCGACCCGGTGCGGTTCCTCTCCAACCGCTCGTCGGGCAAGCAGGGCCACGCGCTCGCCGACGAGGCGGCACGCCGCGGGGCGAAGGTCACGTTGGTCACGACGACCGACCGCGCCGTCGATCCGAACATCGACGCCGTGCGGGTCGAGACCGCGGCCGAGATGGAGCAGGCCGTGCTGTCCCGCAGCGACACCTGCGACGTCGTGATCATGGCCGCCGCGGTCGCCGACTTCCGTCCGGTCGTGGTCGCCGCCCAGAAGCTGAAGAAGGACGCGGGCGTGCCCCAGGTCACGCTCGAGCCCACCACCGACATCCTGGCGGCGCTCGGCGCCCGCAAACGCCCCGGCCAGACCATCGTGGGCTTCGCCGCCGAGACCGACGCGGTCGAGGCCAACGCCCGGGCCAAGCTGGAGCGCAAGGGTGCCGACCTGATCGTGGCGAATGATGTGTCGGCGCCCGGTGCCGGCTTCGAGCACGACACCAACGCCGTGACCATCTTCTCGCCGACGACCACGACCTCCATCGCGTTGACCGACAAACGGGCGATCGCCCGGGCCGTCATCGACGCCGTGTTGCAGACCAGGAGCGCGCAGTGAACACCCATTTCACCTTCACCTCGGAGTCGGTCACCGAGGGGCATCCCGACAAGATGGCAGACCAGATCTCCGACGCGGTGCTCGATGCGATTCTCGAGGCCGATCCCCGGGGCCGGGTGGCATGCGAGACGATGGTGACGACCGGCCTCGCGATCGTCGCGGGCGAGATCACCACCGACGCGTACGTCGAGATCCCCAAGATCGTTCGGGAGACCATCGTCGGGATCGGCTACGACCGCGAGTCCTACGGCTTCGACGGCAACACGTGCGGCGTGATGACCTCGATCGACCCGCAGTCGCCCGACATCGCGCAAGGCGTCGACGTCGCGTACGAGACGCGAGCGGGCACCTCCGGCGAGGACATTCTCAACAGCCAGGGCGCGGGCGACCAGGGGATGATGTTCGGCTACGCGTGCGACGAGACCGACGACTTGATGCCGCTGCCGATCTGGCTCGCGCACCGGTTGTCGCACCGGCTCTCCGAGGTGCGCAAGGCCGGGATCCTGCCGTACCTGCGGCCCGACGGCAAGACGCAGGTCACGATCGACTACGAGAACGGCAAGCCGGCGCGGTTGCGGACCGTACTGATCTCCACGCAGCACGCGCCCGGCCTCGACGCCGAGACGCTCATCAAGCCCGACCTCGTCGAACACGTCATCCATCCGCTTCTGCCACCGCAGTTCGCGGAGGATCGCTTCGACGTGTGGGTGAACCCGACCGGTACCTTCGAGCTGGGCGGGCCGCACGCCGACTGCGGGCTCACCGGCCGCAAGATCATCGTTGACACGTACGGTGGAATGGCTCGCCATGGCGGCGGCGCGTTCTCCGGGAAGGACCCGTCGAAGGTCGACCGATCCGCGGCGTACGCGGCACGCTGGGTCGCGAAGAACGTCGTCGCGGCCGGCGCCGCGTCGCGCTGTGAGATCCAGGTCGCGTACGCGATCGGTGTCGCGCAGCCGGTTTCGATCATGGTCGAGACCTTCGGCACGGAGAACTGCTCGCCCGAGTCGATCACGAAGGCCGTGCGGGAGGTGTTCGACCTGCGCCCGGCCGCGATCGTCCGCGATCTTGACCTGCGCCGGCCGATCTACAAGAAGACCGCGGCGTACGGGCACTTCGGTCGCCAGGAGAAGGAGTTCACCTGGGAGACCACGAACCGCGTCGATGACTTGAAGTCCGCGCTCGGCCTTTGATCGTCCGCGTCGTCCCCGACGTCGCGGGGCTCGACGGCAAGGAGTTCGACTATCTGGTCCCGAACCGGTTCCGGGACCAGATGCGCGTCGGGGCGATCGTACGCGTGGTGCTGCACGGGCGCCGGGTGCGCGCGTGGGTCAGCGCGGTCGATGTCGAGGCGCCTGCGGGCGTCGAGTTGCGACCGATCAGCCAGGTGTCACGCGGCGGTGTCGACGCGGAGGTCTTCGACTTGGCCCGGTGGGCGGCGTGGCGGTGGGCGGGCCGGCTGGTGCACCTGCTCGACACCGCCACGAACGCACGCGCAACGGTGCGCCCCGGGACGCTGGCCGCCGCACCCGGCGTCACCGTCCGCCGGATCCCTCCCGCCGCTCCGCTGCCGCCATTCGACGGTGCGCTGGTGGTGCGGGGCCGGCGCTCGACGGTGTGGGCCGCGCTCGACCGGCCGCCGCGGGCGATCGTGGTCGTGGACGAGCACGACGAGGGCCTGCAGGAGGAGCGCGCGCCGACCTGGCACGCGCGCGACGTCGCGGTCGAGCGGGCCCGGCGGCTCGGTGTGCCCTGCATCCTCACGTCGCCGTGCCCGTCGCTGGAGGCGCTGGCGGTGGCAGACCGCGTGATCGAGCCGTCCCGCGACGAAGAGCGCGCCGGCTGGCCGATCGTCGAGGTGGTCGACCGCCGCCGCGACGACCCTCGCTCGCGCCTGTACTCCGAAGCGCTTGTGCGCGCCATCGACCGCGCCGGCGACCGTCCGGTGCTCGCCGTCCTGAACCGCAGGGGCCGGTCGCGGCTGCTTGCCTGCGCGGCGTGCGGCGAGGTGGCGACCTGTGAGCGGTGCGGCGCGGCGGTCGTGCAACCGGAGACCGTGCTGCATTGCGAGCGTTGCGGGCTCGACCGGCCGGTCGTGTGCACGCACTGCGGGTCGAGCGCGATGCGGAACCTGCGCGCCGGCGCCGGCCGCGCACAGGAGGAGCTCGACGCGCTCGTCGGTCGTGGCCGCGTCACCGTCGGCACCGAAGCGGTGCTGCACGGACAGATCGACGGCGCAGCGCTCGTCGCGTTCTTGGACTTCGACCAGGAACTGCTCGCGCCGCGCTACCGCGCCAGCGAGCAGGCCATGGCGCTGCTGGCGCGCGCCGCCCGCCTGCTCGGGCCGCGCCAGCGGGGCGGGCGAATCCTCGTGCAGACCCGGCTGCCGAAGCACCCGGTGATCGAAGCGGCGTTGTACGCCGACCCCGGCCGGCTCGCGGCGGCCGAGCTGGAGCGCCGCCGCCAGCTCGGCTTTTCGCCCGCGTGCGCGCTCGCCGCGGTGTCGGGCGCGGCGGCGCCGGCGTTCATCGAGGCGCTCGGCGCACCGCTCGGCGTCGAGGTGCTCGGACCGGCCGACGGCCGCTGGCTGCTGCGCGCCTCCGACCACCGGACGCTGTGCGACGCGCTGGCGGCGACACCGCGGCCGCCGGGGCGTCTGCGCGTCGAGGTCGACCCGTTGCGGGTGTGACCTAGCCTCTCAGAAGTCGGTGGTGGCCCAGGGAGCGCGTGCGGTGCGGAACGACAGGTCGAACGCGTCGACCGCACCCGGTGTGTGCTCGACGACCCGGCCGGCGAGCAGGTACGAGCGCAGCGGCACACCGCCGAGGTACGTGGCCCCGAGCACGTCGATGTCCATCGACAGGTCAGGCGGCTCTCCGCTGGGGGTGCACGTGCGGCCCGCGAGCCTGAAGCGCCCGCCGCGGTCGAGGAACGGGTCACGCACGTCGAGCACGAGCGACGGCTCGACCGTGTAGCGCCGGGCACCGAGCGCGGCAGGGACGTCGAGGATCCGGACCCACATGTGGTCGCTTCGCTCCGCCTGCCGGAACACCCGCCCGTCGACGAACAGCGGCCGCAGGTCCTCGTCGACGGCGCGCACGTGGGCCTCCACGTCGGTCACCCAGTCGATGCCGCACAGGTACCGCCACAGGTCGCGCGTCGCGCCGTCGGAGACCGTTATCAGCTCGCGCACGTCGACGCGGACACGGGGCCGGTTGTGGACCCACTCCTCGGTGGTGTCGTAGACGGCGTAGCCGTCTACCTCTCCGCCGGGCGTGCGGCGCAGGATCATCACCCGTGTCTTCGGTGGCTCGCGCCCGTCGATCACCTCGAGCCCGGTGAGCACGTCCCACCGCACCGGGGCGCGCGCGATCGCGCCCGGGGTCATTCGCCGGTGCCGATCGAACACGCGAGGCGCGATGTCGCGCAGGGTCGCGCGGTCGGCGATCTCGATCGTTCCCTCGACCGCCGGGTCGCGGAAGCGGGCGGCAGCCGCGTCGACGATCGACGCGGCCGCTTCCACCGCCATCCCGTAGCCGAACCGGCCGTAGATGGGCCACTCGGCCGCGAGCAGCATGGCCACCGGCTCGCCGCGGGTGATCGCGTCGTCCAACTGGGTCCGCATCATCGCGGTGAGCAGACCGCGGCGGCGGTGGGTCGGCAGTACCGTCACCTGCGTGACCGCGGCGCAGGCGACGGTCTCACCACCCGGGACGGTGAGCTGCGTCGCGAACGACCCGGCGGTGCCCGCGAGCGAACCGGCGACGAAGGCACCGAGCCGGCGTGACGGGTCGTCCCAGTGGTCGCGGGCGAACTCGAACCGTCGCTCGGACACCTCGGTGTTGAGGTGGAACGCGATGCCCATGCAACGGAGGTAGTCGCGTAGCTCGTCGTCGCCGCGCAGCGCGCGGACCTCGATGTCACTCATTGCTGTCCTCTGCAGGGTCGCCTGTTGTGTCGTCCGCGGTCGTCCATTGCTGCCGGCGCACCTCGAACAGCGCGACGGCGGCGGCCGCCGCGACGTTGAGCGAGCCCACCTTGCCGGCCAGGGGGAGGTACGCGACCGCGTCGCATGCCTGCAGCGTCACGGTGTTGAGGCCGTGGTCCTCGTTGCCGACCACAACGCAGATCGCCCCGCGGCTCGCCACCTCCCACAGCGGCACCGCACCGTCGGCGAGCTCGAGGCCGAGCACCATGTAGCCGTCGGCGCGCTCGGCCTCGATCGCGTCGAGCGCGGTCCGGGCCCGCTCGACGGAGAGATACCGGTCGGTGCCCATCGCTGCCTTCTGCACCGCGGGCGTAGCGAGATCGGGCGTTGAGCCCGTCAACCACACCCGCTCGACGCGGTAGGCGGCGGCAGTCCGCACGATCGACCCGGCGTTGTACGGGCCCTGCACCGAGTCGAGCACCAGCGCGAGCGGGCTGACCGTACGGCGTCGCCAGCCGCGGTGCAGCCGCTTCAGGCCGGTGCCGTCGAGTTGCTTCACGGCCGCCGTACCTCGAGGATCCGGTAGCCGGCCCGCGACGACCGTCGGGTCGCCGGCCAGCCGTTGTCGGTCAGCCAGCGCGACAGCGAATCGGAGCCGAGATGCCGGTGCACGACGAGCAGCGCGTGCCCGTCTGGCGAGAGCCGCTCGAACCACCGCAGGAGCAGCCTGTGCAGCGCCTGCTTGCCCACCCGGATCGGCGGGTTCGACCAGATCGCGGCGAACCGGACCGAGCCGGGGACCTCGTCGGGTGCCGCGACGCGCACGTTCGCGAGGCCGTTCGCGTCCGCGTTGTGTGCGCACAGCACGCGGGCGCGCCGGTTGGTGTCGACGGCCCACACGGTCGAGTCCGGAGCGCGGGACGCGAGGGTGAGTGCGATCGGACCGTACCCGCAGCCGAGGTCGAGGAGATCGACCGCACCGGCCGGCAGCGGCGGGCCGTCGAGCAGCAGCCGCTTCGTGCCGGGGTCGACGCCACCGGCGGAGAACACGCCACGGTCGGTCATGAGTCTCAGCGTCACGTCCGGCAGGAGAAGCGTGATCGGCCGCGGGGCCGATCGAACCGCGGGCGCCGGCTCGAAGTACTGCCCGGTGCCGTGGCGACCGGTCTGCGGTGTCGGCGGCATACCGAGCCGACGGTAGCCTTCAGCTTCGATGCCCCCCTACCGCATTCGTCTGTTCGGTGATCCTGTGCTCAAGCAGAAGGCAGCAGAGGTCACCGACGTCGACGGCAACCTCGCGCGCCTCGTCGACGACATGATCGTCACGCTGCATGACGCGGCCGGCCTCGGGCTCGCGGCTCCGCAGGTGGGGGTGCAGAAGCGGCTGTTCGTGTACGACCTGCACGACGGCGAGGGCGGCAAGGCCATCATCAACCCGACGATCACCGAGCACCGCGGCGAATGGGTCTACGAGGAGGGCTGCCTGTCGGTCCCGGGCCTCGCCTGGGAGATCGTGCGGCCGAAGGAGGTCCACCTCACCGGCTACGACCTCGACGGCAACGAGGTGTCGATCGAAGCCGACGAGATCACCGCGCGCCTGTTCCAGCACGAGCTCGACCATCTCGAGGGCATCCTGCTGATCGAACGGCTCGATCCCGACACCCGCAAGCAGGCGCTGCGGACGCTGCGTGAACTGAACCTCGAAGGTGGGCTCGAGCGGGTGCCGCGCGCCGCGCACGACCTGTAGGCGCCGGCGATACGTCGGCGCCTACTGCCCATGCGAATCGCGTACTTCGGCACGCCGGCGCTGGCGGTGCCGACTCTGCGGGCAATCGTCGAGGCTGGCCACGACGTAGCGCTGGTGGTGAGCGCGGCCGACAAGCGGCGGGGACGCGGGAGCGCGCTGCAGCCGTCGCCGGTGAAGGCCGCCGCGCTGGAGCTCGGGCTGGCGGTGACCGATCGCATCGACGAAGTGCTCGAGCTCGACCCGCCCGCGCAGCTCGGTGTAGTCGTCGCGTTCGGCCGGCTCATCAAGCCCCACGTGCTGGAACGGCTGCAGTTCCTCAACGTGCACTTCTCGTTGTTGCCCCGCTGGCGCGGCGCGGCACCGGTCGAACGTGCCATCCTCGCCGGTGACGAGGTCACCGGTGTGTGCCTGATGGCGATCGAAGAAGGCCTCGACACCGGCGGCGTGTACCGCCGCGCCGAGGTGCCGATCGGCCCCGACACGACCGCGGACGAGCTACGCGCGGAGCTCGTCGACGTGGGCACCGCGCTCGTGCTCGACGTGCTCGCCAACGGGCTCGGCGAAGTCGAGCCACAGTCGGGCGAGCCGGTGTACGCGAAGAAGATCGACCCGTCCGAGCTGCAGATCGACTGGCGGCGCGGCGCCCGCGAGGTGCACCGGCTCGTGCGGATCGGCAACGCCTGGACGACCCATCGCGGGCGCCGGCTCAAGGTGTGGCGCACCTCGCTCCAACCTTCGGGCGAGGGCATCGTCGTCGCGACCGGCAGCGGGCCGATCGAGGTGCTGGAGGTGCAGCCGGAGGGCAAGCCGCGGATGCCAGCGCGTGCGTGGGCGAACGGTGTGCACTGGAAGCCCGGCGACCGACTCGGGACATGAACGGCTGATGCCCGCCCGCGCGGTCGCACTGCGAGCACTGCGACGCATCGACGACGAAGGGGCGTACGCGAACCTCGCGCTGCGAGCCGAGCTCGATCGTTCGGGCCTCGACGAGCGCGACCGGCACTTTGTCACCGAGCTGGTCTACGGCACGACGCGCATGCGCCGCGCGTGTGACTACCTCGTCGAGCGCTTCTTGCTCCGGCCGGTCGATCCAGATGTGCGCACGGTGCTTCGCCTCGGTGCGTACCAGCTACGTTTCACGGCGGTGCCCGCGCATGCCGCGGTCGCCGAGACGGTCGCGCTCGCGCCGGCCAAAGCACGCGGCCTCGTGAACGCGGTGCTCCGCCGCGTCGCGGAGACGCCGGTTGAGTGGCCGGACGAGGCGACGGAGTTGAGCGTGCCCGACTGGCTGTACCAGCTCCTCGTCGACGATCTCGGCCACGATCCCGCAGTCGGAGCGCTTCAGGCGATGAACGAGCCTCCGCCGGTCACCCGCCGCGACGACGACTACGTGCAGGACCTCGCGTCGCAATGGGTCGCCGAAGCGGTCGACGCGCAGCCGGGGCACACCGTCGTCGACCTGTGCGCCGCACCGGGTGGCAAGGCGACGTTCGTCGCGGCGCAGGGCGCGCTCGTCGTCGCGATCGATGTCCGCCCGTCCCGCGCCGGGCTGGTAGCGGGGAACGCCCGGCGCCTCGGCGCGAGCAGGATCGCGGTCGTCGCCGCCGACGGGCGGCGGCCGCCGGTCCTGGCGGGCCGCGGCGACCGGGTGCTCGTCGACGCGCCGTGCTCCGGTCTCGGCGCCCTCCGCCGCCGGCCCGACGCGCGCTGGCGCGTGGACGCGGCGGCCGTCGAGCGGCTCGCCGCGCTGCAACGCGACCTCGTCGACGCCGGCGCCAGCCTGCTCCGCCCCGGTGGCGTGCTCGTCTACAGCGCCTGCACGCTGACCCGCGCCGAGTCCATCGGCATCGACGAGCACCTGGCCCGCACCCACCCGGAGCTGGAACCGCTCGATCCGCCCGGGCCGCCGTGGTGGCCGTGGGGGCGGGGCGCGCTGCTGTTGCCGCAGACGGCGGGGACCGACGGCATGGTGCTGCTGCGGTTCCGGGCCCCTGAGTAGGTTCGAACCATGACCGCCCAGCCGGCCCCGGTGCCTTCGGCGAAGGTGCTCACGGTCTCCGACGGCGTGGTCGCGGGCACCCGCGAGGACCGCTCGGGCGCGGCGCTGGTCGAGGCGCTCGAAGCCGCCGGCTTCCGGGTCGTCGCCCGCGAGGTCGTCGGCGACGGCGCCAACACGGTGGCGGGCGCGCTCCGCGCGCTCTGCGAGGGCTTCGCCGGCCTCGTGGTGACCACCGGTGGCACCGGCTTCGGGCCTCGCGACCAGACCCCGGAAGGGACCCGCGCCGTCCTCGAGCGTGACGCGCCCGGGCTGGCCGAAGCGATGCGGCTGGCGAGCCCCCTTGGTCGGCTCTCCCGCGCGGTCGCCGGCACCCGGGGCCGGGCGCTGATCCTCAACACTCCCGGCTCGCCGGCGGGCGCGGTCGAGACGCTGCAGGCAGTCATCGACGTGGTCCCGCATGCCCTGGAACTGCTGGCCGGGGGCCACCCCCACTGAAGCCGACCGGCATTGGGACCGGACGAGAACGGGTTCTACACTGACCGGGCGCACTCCCTCGCGGGATGCGTTGGTGAGAGTCCAGACCGGCGGTCAGAGCCCGCGAACCCCTTACCCGGTGGTGGGGGGCCGACCTGGTGGAATCCCGGGGCCGACGGTGTTCGGTCCGCCCTCGGGCGGTCCGTGAGTCCGGATGGGAGCGAGGGACGCGCGGCTTCGGCGCGCGCGTCCACTGGACGACACGACGTGGCCGAGCAGGACGAAGACCGGATGGCCGAGGCGATCGCCGCCGCCGGCACCGTGCGCGCCACGACCTCACCCAACCCGTGGGTCGGCGCGGTGGTCGTGACCACGGCGGGCGACCGGTTCACGGGTGCCACCGAACCGCCGGGCGGCCGCCATGCGGAGATCGTCGCCCTGGACGCCGCCGGCGAGCAGGCCCGCGGGGCGACGCTCTACACGACGCTCGAGCCGTGCCGGCACCAGGGCCGGACCGGCCCCTGTACCGACCGGATCGTGGCCGCCGGCGTGGCGCGGGTTGTGGTCGGCATCGAGGATCCGGACCCGGCCGTCGCCGGTGCGGGCCTCGCGCAGCTGCGCGCCGCGGGGATCACCGTCGACGTCGGCATCGCCGCCGCCGCGATCCGCCGGCAGCTCGCGCCGTACCTCAAGCACCGCACGACAGGGCGGCCGTGGGTGCTGCTCAAGCTCGCCGCCACCCTCGACGGGCGCACAGCGGCTGCGGACGGCACCAGCCGGTGGATCACCGGGCCTTCCTCCCGCGCCGACGCACACCGGCTGCGAGCGGAGAGCGACGCGGTGATCGTCGGTGCCGGGACCGTTCGCGCCGACGATCCCGCGCTCACGGTGCGCGACGCGTCCGGGCGTGACCCGCTGCGTATCGTGCTCGGCCGCGCACCGCGTGGCGCGCGAGTGCATCCCTGCATCGAGCTCAGCGGGCCGCTGACCGAGGTGCTCGACGAGCTCGGTCGCCGTGGTGTGGTGCAGGCGCTGGTGGAAGGGGGTGCCACCGTCGCGGGAGCGTTCCACCGCGAGGGCCTCGTCGACCAGTACGTCGTGTACCTCGCCCCGGCGCTGTTCGGCGGCGAGGACGCCCGCCCGCTGCTCGCCGGGAAGGCCGCCCGCACCATCGACGACCTGTGGCGCGGGCGCATCACGTCGGTGGTCCGGCTCGGTGACGATCTGCGCATCGAGATGGAGCCGGCCTGATGTTCACCGGGATCGTCGAAGAGCTCGGCAGCGTCGCCGCGCGCGATGGGTCGAGGCTGCGCATCAACGCTTCGCTCGTCCTCGAAGACGTGCAGCTCGGATCGTCCATCGCAGTCAACGGCTGCTGCCTGACGGTGGTCGACTGGGGGTGCGAGGATCACGACATGGCCTGCGCCAAGCCGACGTGGTGGACCGCGGACGTCACCGACGAGACCTTCGCCCGCACGTCAATCGGCGCGCTCCGGGTGGGCGACCCGGTGAATCTCGAGCGGCCGGTCCGGTTGCAGGACCGGCTCGGCGGCCACGTCGTGCAGGGACACGTCGACGGTGTCGGTCGCATCGCGCAACCGGCGCCCGACCTGCGGGTCGAGGTGCTCGACCTCGGTCTGCTCCGCTACGTGGTCGAGAAGGGGTCGATCGCCGTCGACGGCGTCAGCCTCACGGTCGTCGACGTGCTCGGCGACGGGTTCACCGTCGCGGTCATCCCGCACACCGCGGCGCTCACCACCCTCGGGCACAAGGAAGCGGGCGATCTCGTCAACCTCGAAGTCGACGTCACCGCGAAGTACGTCGAGCGGCTGCTGCAATGGAGGAAAGCCTGATGGCCTTCGCATCGATCGAGGACGCAGTCGCCGCGATCGGCCGTGGCGAGGTCGTCGTCGTCGTCGATGACGAGGATCGCGAGAACGAAGGCGACCTGATCATGGCGGCCGAGTTCGTGACGCCGGAGAAGATCGCGTTCTTCCTCCACCACACGTCCGGCTACATCTGCGCGCCGATCACAGCGGAACGCGCCCGCGAGCTCGAGCTCGACGCGATGGTGCGGCAGAACACCGAGAGCCAGCGCACCGCCTTCCTCGTCTCGGTCGACTACCGGCACAACACCAGCACCGGGATCTCGGCGTTCGACCGCGCCGCGACGATCAAGGCGCTCGTCGACCCCGCGACCCGTCCGGAGGATCTCGCCCGCCCCGGTCACATCCTGCCGCTCGAAGCCCGCGAAGGAGGCGTGCTCAAGCGTGCCGGTCACACCGAGGCGGCCGTCGACCTCGCCCGCCTCGCGGGGCTGTACCCGGCGGGTGTGCTGTGCGAGATCGTCGACGACAAGAAGATGGACATGGCTCGCACGCCCGAGCTCGAGCGGTTCGCCGACCAGCACGGCCTGTTGCTGATCTCGATCGCGGATCTCATCCGGTACCGCCGCAAGCACGAGAAGCTCGTACGCCGGATCGCCGAGGCGCCGATCCCCACGGAGTTCGGCGAGTTCAACTGCATCGTGTTCGAGTCGGTGCTCGACGGCGAGCAGCACATCGCGTTCGTGCGCGGCGATGTGCAGGGTGCGGAGAATGTGCTGGTGCGGGTGCACAGCGAGTGCCTGACCGGCGACGTGTTCGGATCGTTGCGCTGCGATTGCGGCCCGCAACTCGCCGCCGCGATGCGCAAGGTCGCCGAGGAGGACCTCGGTGCGGTCGTGTACCTCCGCGGGCACGAGGGACGCGGCATCGGCATCGGGCACAAGATCCGCGCGTACCGCCTCCAGGACGAGGGCCACGACACAGTGGACGCCAACCTGCAACTCGGGCTGCCGGCGGACAGCCGCGAGTACGGCATCGGCGCGCAGATCCTCGTCGACCTCGGGGTCACCACGATGCGGGTGATGACCAACAACCCCGCCAAGTACGGCGGCCTCGAGGGCTTCGGGCTCGAGATCGTCGAGCGGGTGCCGCTCGAGATCTCCCCCAACCCGCACAACGAGCGGTACCTGCGCACCAAGCGCGAGCGCATGGGGCACCTCCTCGAAGGGTTGGGTCCGTTCGAGCCGGTGCCGGACGCCGGCGAGGGCGAGCGCGAGGAGGACGAGCTTGGCGCGTGACGAGGTCGCGGCGAGCCGCGTGCCGCCGGTCCTCGACGGCGCCGGCCTGCGGATCGCGGTCGTGTGCGGCCGGTTCAACGACCACGTGACCGAGCGGCTTCTCGACGGCGTGCGCCGCGGGCTCGACGGGTGCGGGGTCGCGGCCGGTGACCGGAGCGAGATCTGGGTGCCCGGGGCGTTCGAGATCCCGTTGGTCGCGAAGACCCTCGCGTCGAGCGGTGCGGCCGACGCGGTGATCTGCATCGGCTGCGTGATCCGGGGCGACACGGCCCACTTCGAATACGTGGCCGGCGAGTGCGCCCGTGGCATCCAGCAGGCCGCGCTCGACACGGGGGTCCCCGTGGTGTTCGGCGTGCTCACCACCGAGAACCTCGACCAGGCCCTTTGCCGCTCCGAGCCGGCGGGCGGGCACAACGTTGGGGAGGAGGCGGCCCGTACCGCGGTCGAGATGGCTCGTCTTGTCGAGTCGCTGGCCAAGCCTCGCCCGTGAGCTGCGGCAGCCGGCAACTGCCGCCGGAGCGGGATCGCCGGGATGGGAGAATGACCCGATGCTGAAGATCGTGCTGCCGAAGGGCTCGCTCGAGAAGGCAACCCTGGAGCTGTTCGAGGCGGCCGACCTCACGGTGAACCGGTCCTCGTCGGTCGACTACAAGGCCACCGTCGACGACCCACGCGTTGACGAGGTCCGGATCCTGCGCCCCCAGGAGATCCCCCGGTACGTCGCCGACGGGCTCTTCGACCTCGGCATCACCGGCCGCGACTGGATCGACGAGACCGGCAGCGACGTGGTGTCGCTCGGCGAGCTGCGCTACTCGAAGGCGACGGCACGGCCGGTCAAGGTCGTGGTCGCCGTGCCGGACGACAGCCCGATCACCCGCGTGGAGGACCTGCCGCAGGGCGTGCGGGTGTCGAGCGAGTACCCGGAGCTGACCCGGCGCTACTTCGAGAAGAAGGGCATCGAGGCGGACGTGCGGCTGAGCTACGGCGCCACCGAGGCGAAGGTTCCCGACATCGTCGACTGCATCGTCGACCTCACCGAGACCGGCCGCGCGCTCCGAGCCGCCGGCCTGAAGATCATCGACACCATCCTCACGTCGTACACGGAGCTGATCGCCAACCCGGCCAGCGCGACCGATCCTGCCAAGGCGCACGCCATGCAGCAGATCAAGACGCTGCTCGACGGCACGCTGGAAGCCCGAGGCAAGGTGCTCGTGAAGCTGAACGTCGCTCAGCACGACCTCGACCGCGTGATCGCACTCGTTCCATCGATGAAGTCGCCGACGATCGCGAAGCTGTCGGGGGAGGGCGGCTACGCGGTGGAGACCGTCGTACCGAAGGCGACGATCAACACGCTGATCCCGGCGTTGAAGGACGCGGGCGCGACGGACATCATCGAGCTCCCGCTGGCGAAGATCGTCCACTGACGTCGATGGCGGCAGAGCCGTACCGGAGCGGCGCCGTGGTCGCGTTCGACGAGGCCAAGGGGTTCGGCACCGTCCGCGACGACGAGTCCGGCGACGAGCTGTTCTTCCACTGCACCGCCATCGCCGACGGCACCCGCACGATTGCGGTCGGCACCCCGGTGATGTTCGTGGTGATCCCGGGCCGGCACGGACAGTGGGAGGCGACCGCGCTCAGCCCCCGTCCGTCCTGATCCCCCCACTCCAATGTTGGTGCGATGTGGCCCCTATAGGGGCCACATCGCACCAACATTCGAACAAAGGAGGATCACTCTTCGGGGCTGGTGTGTCCGCCGTGCATTTGCACGTAGGCGAGGCGGATCTGGCCGAGTGCGTCCTTCAGCGTTGACTCGTTCTCGCCGAGCCGGCCCTGCAGGCCCTCGACGAGTGCGCCGAGCGCGTCGATCGCGAGCTGGGCCTGGACGAAACGGGGCGGCTGCGCCGACAGGTGAATGGCGGCCAGCTCGTACAAGCCCATCGCGTGGTTGGCGACCACGACCTCGGCCGGAACCGACGCGAGCTGACGGCGCACTTCCTCCATCTGCGCCGCGATCTGCTTCGCCTGCTCACGCTGTTCGTCGCTCAGGCCGGCGAGCGGGTCGCCCCGCGATTGGTCCGACGACCCGTCCGTCGACTCGTCCTGCGGGCGGGCCGAACAGCGATCGACGGGGTGTTCGCCGCCGGGTGTCCACAAGCTCATCGAGCCGCTCCGAAAGTGTCGTGGTGGTGGGACCGACTGGTACCCTACGCGGACAACTGAAATCGGGAAGCGGGAGCGATCCCCACCCGGCCACGACGATGCCCGATCGGGCACGGTGCGCCCGGGTCGATGACCCTCTCGGGCCGTATCGGTGGCCTGCGGGCGGGTGTCGGCTCATCGGCGCCCGCCTTTCGTCGTTCTGTACCACAACCGACAGCGTCAGGGAGGACCAGCGCCACACATGAGGACCGATCCGAGATAGCAGCGCCGCCTGCAACCAACGAGCCGCGGATCAACGATCGCATCCGAGCTCGCGAGGTCCGACTCGTCGGGCCGGACGGCGCGCAGATCGGGATCAAGCCACTGCCGGAGGCACTGGCGATCGCCCGAGACCTCGACCTCGACCTCGTCGAGGTGGCGGCTCAGGCGAACCCCCCGGTCTGCCGGATCATGGACTACGGCAAGTGGAAGTACGAGGAGTCCCAGCGCCAGCGTGACTCCCGCCGCAAGAGCACCAACGTTTCGATCAAGGAGATGAAGTACCGGCCCAAGATCGGGACCGGCGACTTCGACACGAAGACCCGCAAGGTCGAGAAGTTCCTCGGCGAGGGTCACAAGGTGAAGGTGACGATCATGTTCCGGGGCCGGGAGACACAGCATCCCGAACTTGGCCGGCGGATCCTCGACCACGTGGCCGAACGGGTCGGGCACCTCGGGCGGGTCGAGGTGATGCCGAAGCTCGACGGCAGGAACATGACGATGGTGCTCGCGCCCGACAAGAAGGCGAAGGCGGCGTGGGAAGCGCAACGCCGCGCCGAAGCCGAGGCCGAGCCCAGCGGCAACGGCGCGGTCGCGGCACCGCCGGCACGCGGCGACGGGGCGGCATCGAGCGCCGGCGACCAGAGCTGACATGACACGGAGAACGACATGCCGAAGATGAAGACGCACAAGGGCGCCGCGAAGCGCTTCAAGCTGACCGGCTCGGGCCGCCTCGTCCGCCGCAAGGCGTTCAAGAACCACATCCTTGAGAAGAAGTCCCCGGAGCGGAAGCGACGGCTCGGGCGCGAGGCGGAGGTCACCGGTGGCGACCGTGCCCGAATGGAACGCCTGCTCGGCCTCTGATCGATCCCTCGTACCGACGAACAAGGAGCCCGCGAGATGGCCAGGGTGAAGGCCGCCGTCCACAGCAAGAAGCACCGCCGGGCCACGCTCGAGCGCGCGAAGGGGTACTACGGCAACAAGAGCCGCTCGTACCGCGCCGCGAACGAGCAGGTCATGCACTCGTTGCAGTACGCCTTCCGCGATCGCCGGGCGCGCAAGGGCGAGTTCCGCAAGCTGTGGATCCAGCGGATCAACGCCGCCTGTCGGCAGCACGACCTCAGCTACAGCCGCTTCATCGCCGGCCTGCGCCAGGCGGGGATCGAGGTCGACCGCAAGATCCTCGCCGACCTCGCGGTGCGCGAGCCGGCGGCGTTCGGGGCGCTCGTGGCCAAGGTGAAGGGCTGAGCGAGAGGCTCGCGGCCCGCAACCCGAGGGTCCAGCGGCTGCGGCGTCTCGCCCGGCGCCGTCGTGATCGGTGGGCGGAGCGGGCCTTCGTGCTCGAAGGACCGAACCTCGTGGGCGACGCGCTCGTTCACGGCCACCCGCTCGAGGCGATCTTCGCCGAGACCGGGGCGGAGCGTGCCAGCTCCGAGGCCGAGGCCGAGGCTGAGGCGGACCGTGCCGGCCTCGTCGAGCAAGCCGAGGCGGCCGGGGTGCCCGTCTACGAGCTCGAACCGGGCGTCCTGGCCAGAGTGGGCGATGCCGCCACGCCTCAAGGCGTGGCCGCCATCGCGCCGATGCCCGAGAGCGATGAACATGTCGCGGACCGCGCCCTTGCGACCGGTGGGCTGGTGCTGGTCCTCGCCGGCGTGAGCGACCCGGGCAACGCGGGCACCCTGGTGCGCATCGCCGAGGCCGCCGGGGTGGGGGCGGTACGCTTCTGCGACGGGGCCGTCGACCCGTTCGCCCCGAAGGTCGTGCGGGCGTCGGCCGGATCCATCTTGCATGTACCGGTGACGAGCGGAGACCGATCAGTGCACGTGCTCGAGGCGATCGGCGGGTGCGGTGGGCGCCGGTTCGGGGCTGCCGCGCGGCTCGGCCTGCCCTACGACGAGGCCGACCTCCGCGGGCCCGCCGCGATCGTGCTCGGCAACGAGGCGCACGGGCTGCCGGCGGCGCTCGGGCCGCTGATCGACGAGTGGGTGCACGTCCCGATGGCCGGCCGGGTCGAGTCGCTCAACGTCGCCGTCACCGGCGCGGTCTTGTGCTTCGAAGCGGCCCGGCGAGCCCGAGGAGCGGGGTGACGCGTCCGCGTCCCACGAGCGCGCTCGACGTGCTGCCCGACCCCGTCGTGCGTCTCGACGGGTCGCGCTGCATCGCCGACGCGAACGAGGCCGCGGCACGGCTTGCCGGACGGCCCCGTGCCGAGCTGGTGGGCGCGCCGATCGTCGACGTGTTCAAGCCTCGCAATCGCGACGGCGAGGCGCTGCTGGCGACGGGCTGGCACCGGTCGGCGAGGCTGCGATCGGTCACCGAGATGCCCGAGCACGAGGTCACGATCGCGACGCCGCACGGCGACTGCCGCGTCCGGGTGACGGGTCGCTACGAGCGCAACGGCGACGGGTCGGTGACTGGCGCGGTGCTCGTGCTGCGCCCACCGCGCCGGCGCTCCGCGGAGGAGCCGACGGGTAGCGAGGTCGTGTCGACGGTCAGCCATGAGCTGCGGAGCCCACTGACGTCGGTGAAGGGGTACACGTCGCTGCTGCTGAACCGGTGGGAGCGCCTGAAGGACGAGCAGAAGCGCATGATGCTCGAGCAGGTGCACCACGACGCCGATCGCGTCACGCGGCTCATCACCGAGCTGCTCGACATCAGCCGGCTCGAGACCGGTCGGCTGGTGCTGCGCCGCCAGCTCGTTGACCTGCCGGAGCTCGCGGCTCGAGTCGTCGAGAAGCTGTCGCTGACGTACCCCGATCTGAACTGCGAGGTGGAGTTCAGCGACGGGTTCCCCCAGGTGTTCGCCGACCCGGACAAGCTCGAGCAGGTGCTCACCAACCTCGTCGAAAACGCGGCGAAGTACGCCAGCCCCACGGGCATGCGCGTCTTCGGCGAGCACCGCGACGGCGAGATCACCGTGGCCGTGAGCGACACCGGCGAGGGCATCCCGGCGAGCGACCTGCCGAAGGTGTTCAAGAAGTTCTTCCGCCGCGACGTCGGCAAGCCCACCGGAACCGGGCTCGGACTGTGGATCAGCCGCGGGCTCGTCGAGGCGCACGGCGGGACACTGCAGGCCACGTCGGAGCTCGGCAAGGGGAGCGTGTTCCGGTTCACGCTGCCGCTCGTGGACGTCGACGAGCTGCTCGACGCGAACTGAGTTGGCGGCCGGTGCCCGCTGGCGGCAGGGTTGGTTCCTTCATGATCGACGACATCTCCCGTCTCGCGGGCGAAGGCGCCGCCCGCATCACCGCCGCCAGGTCGTTGGACGAGCTGCGCGCGGTCGAAGCCGACCTGCTCGGCAAACGGGGCGCGCTGGCCGCCGTCCGCCAGCGGCTCGGCACGCTCGATCCGGATGCCCGAAAGGAGGCGGGCCGAGCGCTCAACGAGGCGCGGGCCGCGCTCGAAGCCGCGATCGCCGAGCGCAGCGCCACCTTCGCCGCCGCGGCGCGGGCCGAGCAGCTCGAAGCCGAGCGGCTCGATCTCACCGAGTACCGCTACGGCGGTCGCCGCTACGGCCACAAACATCTGGTCACCCAGGCCATCGAGCGGCTCGAGGACGTGTTCGTCGGGCTCGGCTTCCAGGTCGCGGAGGGCCCCGAGGTCGAAGACGACTGGCACAACTTCGGTGCGCTCAACTTCGCCGAGGGCCACCCGGCGCGAGACATGTACGACACGCTGTACGTCGACTACGGCGAGCCGGGCTCCACCTTGCTGCGCACCCACACGTCACCGGTGCAGATCCGGGTGATGGAGCACCTGCCGCCGCCGTTGTACTTCGTCATGCCCGGCCGCTGCTACCGCCAGGACACCGCTGACGCGACCCACCTGCCCGCGTTCCACCAGATCGAGGGGCTGGTGATCGATCGCGGCATCACGCTCGCTCATCTCGCGGGGACCATCGACCTGTTCACCAAGTCGTACTTCGGCGGCGAGTTCACCTCGCGCTTGCGACCCGCGTACTTCCCGTTCACCGAGCCGAGCGCGGAGTTCGACATCATCCGCCCCGACGGCTCGTACCTCGAGCTCGGTGGTTGCGGCATGGTGCACCCGAACGTGCTCGCGAACTGCGGGCTCGATCCCGAGGAGTGGCAGGGGTTCGCGTTCGGGTTCGGTATCGAGCGGCTCGCGATCACCCGCCACGGTGTCGAGGACATGCGCGATCTGATCACCAACGACATCCGTTTCCTGGAGCAGTTCTGAGCTGATGAGACCTCGCCGAGGTGCTGCATGAAGGCGCTCCTGTCGTGGCTGCGCGAGTTCGCGCCGATCGACGCGTCACCCGACGAGATCGGCAACGCGTTCGGCGCGCTCGGCACACCAGTCGAAGACGTCGTGCACCTCGGGCGTGGCTACGACGGCATCGTCGTAGCGCGCGTGCTCGAGGTGCGCCAGCACCCCGACGCGAAGAAGATCCAGCGGGTCGTGGTCGACGCCGGGTCGCCAGACCCCGTCGAGGTGTGGTGCGGCGCGTTCAACATGGAGGTGGGCGACCTGGTCCCGCTGGCCACCGTCGGCACGGTCATGCCGAACGGCATGGAGATCCGCCGGCGCAAGATCCTGGGCGAGTTCTCCAACGGCATGCTCTGCTCGCCGGCCGAGCTCGCGCTCGGCGCGGACCACGACGGCATCCTCGTCCTCGACCCCGGCCTGCGCGTCGGCGAACCGCTCGCCGACGCGCTCGGCATCGCCGGCGACGTCCTGTGGGACCTCGAGATCAACCCGAACCGGCCTGACGCGATGTCGATCGCCGGCCTCGCCCGCGACCTCGCCGCGTGGTTCCGGGTCCCGTTCGCGCTGCCCGAGCCGTCCATCACCGAGTCCGGCGAAACGGCGACCGGCCTCGTCACCGTCGAGGTGCTCGACCCGCAACGGTGCGGCCGGTTCACGGCACGGGTGCTCCATGACGTCCGCGTCGAGCCATCCGCCCCGCTCATCACGACCCGGCTGACGCTGCTCGGCATGCGCCCGATCAACAACGTGGTCGACGTGTCGAACTATTTGATGCTCGAGCTCGGCCAGCCGTCGCATCCTTACGACCTCGACCTCCTCGGCGGCGGTGGCCTGCGGGTCCGGCGCGCGCGCGACGGCGAGACCCTCGTCACGCTCGACGGCGTGACGCGCACGTTCACCGGCGAGGACCTGTTGATCTGCGACGCGCTCGATGCGCCGAACGGCATCGCCGGGGTGATGGGCGGCGCCTCGTCCGAGATCTCGGAGCACACGAGGAACGTCCTCGTCGAGATGGCGTGGTTCCTGCCCATCGGCGTGGCCAAGACGTCACGGCGGCTCGGCCTGCGCAGCGAGGCGTCCGCGCGGTTCGAGAAGGGCTGCGACCCGGAGATCCTCGAACTCGCGCAGGCCCGCTTCGTCGAGCTGCTCGGCAGCGCGGCAGGGCGGGTGGCGAAGGGGATGGTGGACGTGCGCGGCGAGCTGCCCGCACGCGCACCGGTGCGGGTGCGCACGGCGCGCGTCAACTCGCTGCTGGGCACGAACCTCACCGGCCCCGACATCAAGGAGCTGCTCGACCCGATCGGGTTCGGGTGCGAACCGGTGCACGCCGACAACGACGTCACGATCCCGTCCTGGCGCTACGACGGCGCATCCGAGATCGACGTCGTCGAGGAGGTCGCCCGGCACTACGGCTACGACCGGATCGGTCAGGAGATACCGACTGCCCCGCGCATCGGCCGGTTGAGCGAGCGCCAGCTCGAGCGCCGCCAGGTGCGCGCCGTGCTCGTCGGCCTCGGCCTCGCCGAGGCGCTACCGACCCCGTTTCTCGCCCCCGGCGATCTCACCCGCACCGGTCTCGCCGACGACGGGATCAGGGTCACCAATCCGCTCGTCGCCGAGGAGTCGGTACTGCGGACGTCGCTGCTTCCCGGGCTGCTCAAGGCGGTCCTGCACAACGAGTCGCACCGGGTCGAGCACGCCGCGCTGTTCGAGATCGGGCACGTCTTCCGCCGTCCCGACAGACCGCAGTCACTGCCCGACGAGCGCGAGCATCTCGCGCTCGCGGTGGCTGGGGAGGGCGCGCCGACCGCGGTGCAGCACTGGGAGGCGATCGCCGAGGCGCTCGACGTCCACGACCGCCGGCTGGTGGCCGCAACCATCCCGGGCCTCCACCCCTCGCGCGCCGCGCACGTCGTGGTCGCGGGAGAGACCGTCGGTGCGGTCGGCGAGGTCGATCCGGTCGTGCTCGACGCGTGGGGTATCCGCGAGCGCGTCGCATGGTTCGAGCTCGACCTCGGCCGGTTGCTCGACCTACCCCACGGCGAGCACCGGTACCGACCGGTCAGCCGGTACCCGTCGAGCGACATAGACCTTGCCTTCGAAACCGCGGAGAGCACGCCGGCTGCCGACGTTGAGGCCACGCTGCGCGACGCGGCCGGGGACGTGCTCGCCGACATCTGGCTGTTCGACACCTACCGCGGCGCCGGGCTCCGGCCCGGCCACCGCAGCCTCGCGTTCCGGCTGCGCCTCCAGGCGTTCGACCACACGATGACCGACGCCGAGATCGCCACCGTGCGCGACCGCTGCATCACGGCGGTGGTCGAGCGCGTCGGAGCGTCACTTCGCGGCTGACGCGGGCACTAGCGTGGCGAGACCATCGAGCGTCGCTCGGGAGGAGCGCTGAGCCGACCCCTGTCCACCCGCGTGCGCGGGTCCAACCCACTGCCGGAGGGAACGCTGGAGGTCGGCGTCGGGCTGGCCGTCGCCGGCGTCACCACCTACGCGTTCTTGACCCTGGCGAAGGCGGCGCTCGGCAGCTCCGCATACGGGCCGCTCGGCGTGCTGTGGGCGGTCATCTTCACCGCGGGGCCGGGCTTCTTCCTGCCCATCGAGCAGGAGGTGAGCCGCGCGCTCGCGGCGCGCCGCTCGACCGGCCAGGGGAGCGGGCCGCTCCTGCGCCGCGCCGCCACGCTCGGGCTGGCGCTGCTCGCCGTGCTCGTGGTGCTCGGCCTGGCGACCGCGCCGCTCACCGTGGCGCACCTTTTCAGTCACCAGTGGCTGCTCCTCGTCGGGCTGCTGCTCGGCCTCGTCGGCTATCTCATGGGCCACCTTGCGCGCGGCACGGTCTCCGGTCTCGGGCGGTTCCGGCCGTACGCGGTGTACATCGGGGGCGAGGGTGTGCTGCGCCTGCTCGGCTGCGGCGTCCTCGCGATCGTCGGGGTGAAGACCGCGGGCGCGTACGGCGTGATGCTCGGTGTCGCGCCGATCCTCGCGACGATCATCGCGGTGCGCGGTGAGCGGGGGATGATCACCCCCGGTCCGGACGCCCCGTACTCGGAGCTGTCCGCGTCGCTCGGCGCGCTGCTCGCCGCGTCGGCGCTCGCCCAGGCACTCGTCAATGCCGGCGTCGTCGCGGTGAAGCTGCTCGCCACCGGCCCGAAGGAGGACGAGATCGTCGCCACCTTCTTCGTCGGAGTCGTGGTCGCGCGCTTGCCGCTGTTCCTCTTCCAGGCCGTCCAGGCCGCGCTGCTACCGAAGCTGACGAGCCTCGCCACCACCGGACAGGAGGAGGAGTTCAAGACCGGATTCCGCCGGCTCGTCGCGGTCATCGCCGGCGTCGGGGTGCTGGGCGTGCTCGGGGCGCTTGTGGCGGGTCCCTTCGTCGTCGACCGCGCTTTCGACGCGCAACTCGGTCGCTCCGACCTCGTGCTGCTCGCCGCCGGCAGCGCCGCGTACATGCTGGCGCTCGCGGTTGCGCAGGCGCTCATCGCGCTCCACGGCCAGAACCAGGTCGCGCTCAGCTGGCTCGGCTCGATGGTCGCCTTCATCGTGGGTGTGGTGGTGTTCTCGCCGCTCGACCTGTACGTGCGCATCGAGCTCGCGCTCGTCGCGGGCGCGTCCACCGCGCTGGTGGCGATGGCCGCGTGTGTGGTCCTGAAGGTCCGCGCCGGGGCGGTCGTGGCCCAGGGCGATCTGATCGCAGCCCTCCACGACGTGACGCTGGAGGCGTGATTCGCATAGTCATGCAGTGGCCTGTATGATCATGCAATGACCTCGGTCGGCATCGTCGGCGCGTCCGGGTTCACGGGCGCGGAGCTGCTCCGGTTGTGCGCGGCACATCCGGACCTTCACGTCGAGGTCGCGACCGGCGACACCCAGGCGGGGACGGGGGTTGCCGAGCTGTACCCGAGCCTGGCGGCGGCGTACCCGGCGCTGCGGTTCACGCCCTACGAGCCAAATGCACTCGACGGCCTGGACCTCGCGTTCTGTGCGCTCCCGCACGGCGCGTCCCAGGCCCTCATGACCGACCTGCGGCCGCGGGTCGGCCACGTGGTCGACCTCGCCGCCGACTTCCGCCTGAGGGACCCCGCGGTCTACGCGAAGTGGTACGGCGCGGACCATCAGGCCGCCGAGTTGCTCGGCGAGTTCGTATACGGCCTGCCGGAGTTGCACCGCGACGGGATCGCCGGTGCCGCCCTGGTGGCGGCACCCGGCTGCTACCCCACCGCGGCGACGCTCGCGCTCGCGCCGCTCCTCGCCGCCGGCGTGATCGAACGGGCCGGGATCGTCGTCGACGCCGTCAGCGGAGTGTCGGGGGCAGGTCGCGGCAAGTACCCGTTCTGCGGCACCGACGAGGACTTCGTGGCCTACGGGCTGCTCGACCACCGGCACACGCCGGAGATCGAACAAGCGCTTGGCGCGCAGGTGCTGTTCACGCCCCATCTCGCACCGATGAACCGCGGCATCCTCGCCACCTGCTACGCCCGGCCGTCGACGACGGTGAGCACCGACGGTGTGCTCGACACGCTCCGCGACGCCTACGCGGGGGAGCCGTTCGTCGTGGTCCGCGACCATCCCCCGTCGACGAAGGCGACGCTCGGCTCCAACGTCGCGCACGTGACGGCCCGGTCCGACCCGCGCACGGGTTGGGTGGTCGCGCTGTGTGCCATCGACAACCTCGTCAAGGGCGCGAGTGGCCAGGCGATCCAGTGCGCGAATCTCGCCCTCGGCCTTCCCGAGGCGAGCGGGTTGCCGGCGGCTGGGGTGTACCCGTGAGCGTCTGCGCCGCGCAGGGCTTCGTCGCCTCCGGCATCCACTGCGGCATCAAGCCGTCCGGCAAACCTGACCTCGCGCTCGTCGCCACCGAGGACGGTCACCCGGTCGCGGCCGCGGGCGTGTTCACGCAGAACCTCGCATGCGCGGGACCGGTGCGGGTGTCGCGCAAGCACCTGGAGGCGACTGGCGGGCGCGTCGCCGCGGTCATCCTGAACAGCGGCAACGCCAACTGCGCGACCGGCAACGACGTGGAGGTCGCCGAGCGGATGTGCGCGCTCACCGCCGAGGCACTCGGCTGCAGCGCCGACGCCGTGCTCGTGTGCTCCACCGGCCTCATCGGGATCCCGATGCCGGTGTTGCCGCTCGAGACCGGCATCCCTCGCGTCGCCGAGGCGCGCGCCACCTCGGGTGCGGGGGCCGCAGCGCGCGCGATCCTGACCACCGACACCGTGGCCAAGGAAGTTGTCGTGCTCGGCGGCGAGTGGACGATCGGCGGGATGGCCAAAGGCGCGGCCATGCTCGCCCCGAACATGGCGACGATGCTCGCGGTGCTCACCACCGACGCCGCCCTCGAACCGGACGAGCTGCACACGATGCTGCGCGACGCGGTCGCCGGTTCGTTCAACCGGATCGTGGTCGACGGGTGCACGAGTACCAACGACACCGTGCTGCTGCTCGCCAGCGGCCGCGCCGGCCGGCCCGACCACGACGCGTTCGCGGGGGCACTCGGCGAGGCGTGCGGCTCGTTGGCGATGCAGATGGTGCGCGATGCCGAAGGGCACACGAAGGTGGTCACGATCGCGGTCGAGGGTGCGGCGAGCGATGCCGACGCCGAGCGCGCCGCCCGCAAGCTCGCCGGCAGCCTGCTCGTGAAGTCGAGCTTCTACGGGGCCGACCCGTACTGGGGGCGGGTGCTGTCCGAGCTCGGTGTCGCTGGTGTCGCCCTTGACCTCGACGCGGTCACGATCGCCTACGACGACGTCGTGGTGGCCAAGGGGCCCGCGCCCACCGGCGCCGACGCGTCGGCGGTCGCCGCGGCAGCCGAGTTCAGGCTCACCTGCAACCTCGGTACGGGCAGGCACTCGTTCGTCCTGTACACGAACGACCTGACCCACGCATACATCGACGAGAACATGGGGACCTCGTGAGCGGGCCCGGCGTCGACGCGGCCACGCGGGCCGAGATCCTCGTCGAGGCACTGCCGTACATCAGGCGTTTCCGCGGCGCGACCGTGGTGGTGAAGTACGGCGGTCATGCGATGACCGACCCGGATCTCGCACGGCAGTTCGCGCAGGACGTGGTGCTGATGCGCTCGGTCGGCCTGCGGCCGGTCGTGGTGCACGGCGGCGGGCCGCAGATCAGCGCGCTGATGGAGCGCCTCGGGATGGTGCCCGAGTTCCGCGACGGCCTCCGGGTGACCGACGCCGACAGCCTCGACGTCGCCCGGATGGTGCTCGTGGGCAAGATCAACCGCGACATCGTCTCGGCGATCAATGTGCACGGCCCGCTCGCGGTTGGCCTCAGCGGCGAGGACGCGGGATTGCTCCTCGCCACCGCCCGCCATCCGGACCTCGGCTTCGTCGGCGACGTCGACGAGGTGAACCCGGTGATCCTCGACCGGCTCCTCGCCGAGTCGCTCATCCCGGTCGTGTCGACGATCGGGGTCGACGAGGCGGGTCAGTCGTACAACATCAACGCCGACACGGTCGCTGGCGCGATCGCCGAGGCGCTCGGCGCCGAGAAGATCGTCTACCTCACCGACGTCGAGGGGTTGCTGGGCGACGTCGACGATCCGAGCTCGCTGATCGGCCGGACGACGGCGAAGGAGCTGCGCGGGATGCTCGACCGCGGCGAGCTGACCGGCGGGATGATCCCGAAGATCGAAGCGTGCGTGCACGCGGTGCACAACGGCGTGCATTCCGCCCACATCCTCGATGGGCGCATCCCGCACGTCCTGCTGCTCGAACTGTTCACCGATCATGGCATCGGCACGATGATCACGGAGGCCTCGGCGTCATGACCACGCGCCCAGAGTCGCACCTCATGGCGACGTACCCGCCGCAACCGGTGACGTTCGTGCGCGGTGAAGGCACCCGCCTGTTCGACGACCAGGGCAAGGAGTACCTCGACTTCCTCTGCGGGCTCGCGGTCACTTCGCTCGGTCACGCCAACCCCGCGGTGGCCGAGGCCATCTCGACGCAGGCCCGCGAACTGCTGCACGTGTCCAACCTCTTCGGCACTGTGCCCGGTGAGGAGGTCGCCGCCACGCTGGACCGGCTCCTCGACGCGGGCGACGGCCGGGTGTTCTTCTGCAACTCGGGTGCCGAGGCGAACGAGTGCGCGATCAAGCTGGCGCGCCGGTTCGGTGGCCGCGGCCGCCATGCCGTGGTCAGCGCCTACGGGTCGTTTCACGGCCGGACGCTGGCGACGCTGCATGCGACCGGCCAGCCCCAAAAGCACGAGCCGTTCCAGCCGCTGCCCGAGGGCTTCCGCCACGTTGCCTGGGCGGACGCCGACGCGCTGGCGGCCGCGCTCGATCCGTCGGTGGCGGCGGTGCTGCTCGAGCCGGTGCAGGGCGAAGGTGGCGTCAACCCCGCGCCCGCCGGCTACCTGACAGAGGTGCGCCGCCTGTGCGACGAGCAGGGCGTCCTGCTCATGATCGACGAGGTGCAGACCGGCCTGGGTCGCACCGGCCGTTGGTTCGGCTTCCAGCACTACGGGATCCGCCCCGACGTGGTGACGATGGCCAAGGCGCTCGGCAACGGCGTTCCCATCGGCGCGTGCTGGGCGCGGGCCGATGTCGCGGCCGCGTTCGAGCCCGGCGACCACGCCACGACCTTCGGCGGTCAGCCGCTCGCCGCCGCCGCGGCGCGCGCCGTGCTGGGCGAGATGGAACGCCTCGACGTGCCCGCCCGCGCCGCGCGGGCCGGTGAACGGTTGATGTGCGGGTTGCGCGAACTCGACGGCGTGGCCGACGTGCGGGGCCTCGGGCTTTTGATCGCGGCGCAGCTCGACGAAGGCCGCGACGCGCGCGCGGTCACCGCCGAATGCCTCGACGCGGGACTCGTCGTGAACGCGGTGACGCCGAGCGCCCTGCGGCTCGCGCCGCCGCTGACGGTCAGCGACGCGGAGATCGATGAGGCGCTCGGCATCCTCGGCAAGGTGCTCGCGGCAGGTGACCGGTGAGGCACTTCCTCGACGTCGACGACCTGTCCGCGACCGAGCTGGCCGACGTGCTCGACCGCGCGGAGGCTGCCGACCTCGGCCGGCCGCTCGCCGGCATGGGTGTCGCGCTGTACTTCGCGAAGCCGTCGCTGCGGACCCGTCACTCCGCCGAGATGGCAGTCGTGCAGCTCGGTGGCCACCCCGTCACGGTCAAACGGGACGAGATCGACCCGGGCACGCGTGAGCCGTGGGCCGACATCGCCCGCGTGCTCGCGGGGTACCACGCGCTGATGGGCGCTCGCGTCTTCGGCCACGACGACGTCGTGGCGCTCAGCGCGCCCGACGCGTTGCCGGTGGTGAACCTGCTGTCCGACGTTGCCCACCCGTGCCAGACGCTCGCCGACCTGCTCACGATGCGCCAGCAGCTCGGGGGACTGTCGGGCCGGACGGTCTGCTACGTCGGCGACTTCAACAACGTGGCGCGGTCGCTCGCGCTGGGTGCGGCGATGAGCGGCATGGAGGTTCGCCTCGCTTGCCCGGCGGGGTTCGGTCCGACCGATGGCGATCTCGACCGGCTGGCGGGCCACGGCTGCGCCCCGTTCGTGACCACTCATCCGCACGAGGCCGCGAAGGGCGCGGACGCGGTGCACACCGACGTGTGGACCTCGATGGGCTTCGAAGCCGAGTCCACGCAACGGGCGCGCGCGTTCGAGGGGTTCCAGGTCGACGACTCGGTGATGGCGGCGGCAAACCCTGGCGCGATCTTCATGCACTGCTTGCCGGTGCACCGCGGCGAGGAGGCAGCCGCGTCGGTCGTCGACGGGCCGCGCAGCCGGATCTTCGAGCAGGCCCACAACCGAATGCACGCATTCCGTGGACTGCTGTCCTGGTTGATTGAGGTGAACGAGCGGTGACGGCAAGCAACGGCGGCGCGCCGCGCCTCGCGAAGCAGCAACGCCAGCACCGGATCGCCCGACTGCTGGAGCAGCACGCGGTCACGAGCCAGAGCCAGCTCATCGAACTGCTTGCGGCCGACGGGGTGGTCGCGACCCAGGCGACGGTGTCCCGCGACCTCGAAGAGCTGAGCGCGATCAAGGTGCGCGCCGCGGGTGGCGAGAGCGTGTACGCGATCCCCGAGCTACCGAAGGAGCAGCGCACGCCGGAGGACCACCTGCGCCGCGTGCTCGGCGACTGGGTGGTGGAGGTGGCGCACTCCCACAACCTGGTCGTGCTCCGCACGCCGCCCGGGTCGGCGCACGTCGTCGGGTCGGCCATCGATCGAGCGGGAATGACCGGCGTGATCGGCACCGTGGCCGGCGACGACACGATCCTGGTCGTTGCGAGCGAGCGCAGCTCGGGTGCGAAGATCGCCAAGCGGATCAGCGAGCTGGCGGGACTGTGAACCACACCGGAACGAGTAGGAGCGCGTGATGCCAAAGCGAGTGGTGCTGGCCTACAGCGGAGGTTTGGACACCTCCGTCGCGGTGCGGTGGATGATCGACAACCTCGGCGTCGAAGTGGTCGCGCTCGCGGTGAACGTCGGCCAGGACGGCGGCACCCTCGACGAGGACGCGATCCGCATCCGCGCCGAAGCCGCGGGCGCCACCGACTGCGTGGTGGTCGACGCCCGTGAGGAGTTCGCGCGCGACTTCCTGGTTCCCGCCCTGAAGGCGAATGCCCTCTACGAAGGCCGGTACCCGCTGGTGTCGGCGCTGTCACGCCCGGTCATCGTCAAGCATCTCGTGCGCACCGCCCGAGAGTTCGGCGCCGACGCCGTCGCGCACGGGTGTACGGGCAAGGGCAACGACCAGGTCCGTTTCGAGGTCTCCACCCGCGCGATCGCACCCGACCTCGAAGTCGTCGCCCCGGTCCGTTCGTGGGGGCTGACCCGCGAGGATTGCATCCTGTACGCCTACGACCACGGCATCCCCATCGGTGCGACGAAGGAGAAGGTGTACTCGATCGACGACAACCTGTGGGGGCGAGCCATCGAGTGCGGGGAGATGGAGGACCCCTGGACGGTCCCGCCGTCGACGGTGTGGTCGCTCACCCGCCAGACCGCCACCGAAGCCCGCGATCTCGTGATCGGCTTCGAGCGCGGGGTGCCCGTGACGGTGGACGGTGAGGCGCTCGGGCTGGTGGAGCTGATCACCACGGTCGGCGCGGTGGTGGGGTCGTACGGCTGCGGGCGGCTCGACATGGTCGAGAACCGGCGAGTCGGAATCAAGAGCCGCGAGACCTACGAGTGCCCGTCAGGACTCGCGTTGATCGCTGCGCACCGCGACCTCGAGTCGATCACGCACGAACGTGACCTGGCGCGCGAGAAGCAGCGGTTGGAGATCCGCTACGCGGAGCTGGTGTACGACGGGCTGTGGTTCTCGCCGCTGCGCCAGGCACTCGACGCGTTCGTCGAGGAGTCGCAGCGGTTCGTCACCGGCGAGGTGCGCCTCCACCTCGAACCCGGCTCGTGTCAGGTGACCGGGCGCCGCAGCGACTACAGCCTGTACGACTACAGCCTCGCCACCTACGACGCGGCCGACGCCTTCCGCCACGAGGACTCCGCCGGCTTCGTTCGTCTGTGGGGCCTCGGGCTCGAGACCTGGGCGGCCCGCCAGGGTTCGCCAGCCGCGGCCCCCGGCGATGGCTGAGCACGAGCGCGCCAGCACGCTCTGGCACGGCCGTTTCGAGCAGGGCCCCGCGCCCGAGCTGCTCGAGTTCACCGAGAGCCTCCGCTTCGACCGGCGCCTGGCGGCCGAGGACCTGGCCGGATCCCGGGCCCACGTGCGGGGGCTCGCCCGCGCCGGCATCGTCGAAGAGGCCGAGGCGGAGTCGATCCTCGCTGCGCTCGACCAGGTCGCCGGCGAGCTCGACGCGGGAACCTTCGCGTTCGTCCCCACCGACGAGGACATCCACACGGCGATCGAACGGCGGGTCACCGAGATCGCCGGGCCTGCCGGTGCGAAGTTGCACACCGGCCGCAGCCGCAACGACCAGGTGGCGACCGCGCTGCGCTTGTTCACGAAGCACGCCCTCACCGTGGTCGCGGAACGAGTGCTCGACCTGCAGCAGGTCCTGGTTGACCGTGCCGTCGAAGCGGGCCCCGCGTACCTGCCCGGTTACACCCACCTCCAGCGCGCCCAGCCGGTGTTGCTCGCGCACCACCTGCTCGCGCACGGATGGGCGCTGGCACGCGACGTCGACCGGCTCGTCGCGACCCGCAGCCGGCTCGACGTGTCGCCGCTCGGCGCGGGCGCGCTCGCGGGCTCGTCGCTGCCGCTCGATCCTGCCGCGGTGGCCGACGACCTCGGCTTCGCGCGCCGCTTCGAGAACTCGCTCGACGCGGTGAGCGACCGGGACTTCGTGGCCGAAGCGCTCTTCGACCTCGCGCTGCTGGGCGTGCACCTTTCCCGCATCGGCGAGGAGATCGCGATCTGGTCGACGGAGGAGTTCGGCTTCGTCGTGCTCGCCGACGCGTACGCGACGGGAAGCTCGATGCTGCCGCAGAAGAAGAACCCGGACATCGCCGAGCTGGCGCGCGGCAAAGCAGGCCGGCTGATCGGCCACCTTGCCGGCCTCCTGGCCACCCTCAAGGGGTTGCCGCTGTCGTACAACCGTGACCTGCAAGAGGACAAGGAGCCGCTGTTCGACGCGGTCGACACGGTAAACGGCACGCTCGGCGCGCTGCGCGGCCTGCTCGCGACCGCGACGTTCGCGTACGAGCGGATGCAGGCCGCGGCCGACGTCCCGACCGCGGCCGCCACCGATCTCGCCGAGCTGCTCGTCGAGCGGGGACTGCCGTTCCGTGAGGCGCACGAGCTCGTCGGCGGCCTCGTCCGCGACTCGATCGAACGCCGGGTGCCGCTCGACGAGCTCGTCGCCGCGCATCCCGACCTCGGTGACGAGGCGCTTGCGCTGCTGCAGCCAGGTGTCGCGGTCACGCGTCGCACCACACCAGGCGGTGCCGGGCCAGAGCCGGTAGCCGCGCAGCTCAACCGGTTCCGTGACGAGCTGGACCGCCTCGCGGCTCGAGTTGGCGCCGAACGGCCATGACCTTCCACCACGAGATCCCGGTTCGCTACGGCGAGGTTGACCATCAAGGGGTGGTGTTCAACGCGCACTACCTCGCGTACGTCGACGACTGCGTCGACCGCTGGCTGCGCAGCATCGACGCCCACTTCGAGCGCTTCGGCTGGGACATCATGGTCAAGAAGGTGTCGATCGAGTGGCAGGGCTCGGCCGGCATCGGCGACGTGCTCGTCCTCACGCCGCACGTGTCGCGGTGGGGTACGACGTCGTTCGACGTGACCGTGACAGGATCGGTCGGCGAACGCCAGGTGTTCGAGGCGGTCGTGGTGTACGTCGGGGTGAAGACGGCAACGACGCAGCCCGCTCCCGTCCCCGAGTCGGTGCGGGCCGCGCTTTCGGCATGACGGGCGGCGGCGCATGGAGCGTCGCCGGGCGGCGGCTCGCACGGTCGTTCTACCGGCGCGACCCGCGGGTGGTTGCCCCCGAGTTGCTGAACAAGGTGATCGTCCACGGACGGCGCGCGGCGCGCATCGTGGAGGTCGAGGCGTACTGCGGCCCGATCGACCCGGGCAGCCACACGTATCGGGGCAAGACGGCGCGCAACGCCACCATGTTCGGGCCGCCCGGCGGCTTGTACGTCTACTTCACGTACGGCATGCACTGGTGCGCGAACGCAGTGTGCGGCGACGTGGGCGAGGGCGTGGCGGTGCTGCTGCGGGCCGGCGCGCCGCTCGCGGGGCTCGAAGAGATGCGCGAGGCGCGCGGGCCAGCCGCTCGTCGCGACCGCGATCTGTGCAGCGGTCCCGCCAAGCTGTGCCAGGCGCTCGGTATCGACCGCGGCTTCGACGGCGCGGACCTCGTCACCGCCGACCGGCAGGTGACGATCGTCGACGACGGCACACCGCCGCCGGCGCAGCCGGGCAACAGCCGGCGGGTGGGACTGTCGGCGGGGGCCGAGCATCCGTGGCGCTGGTTCGTGGTCAGTGACGCGAACCTGTCGCGTCCCTCGTAGATCAGATGCCGATGGGCGTCTGACACGACGGCATGTCGTTGATGATGGCGAAGGCGTTGAGCGCCTTGCTGTTGGGCTCGCCGTTGTCGCGCTGCCGCTCGTTGAACGGTGTGTCCTCACCGGCATGCAGCTTCTGCGACCACGCGGCTCGATCGCGGAGCCACTGGTCCCAGTCGGCGAGCCACTTGGCGACGGCGTCGTGTACCTCGCCGGAAGCGGGGACGAGCGCGCGGAGCTGATCGACCATCTGCGCCAGCAGCGCGTCACCACGATCGACGAGTGCGGCGCGCTCCTGCGGCGACGCCGCGGGTTGGTTCACCACGCCGGCCTCGCGAAGCTGGTCGACGGTCGCTTTGCACACCGGCTCGGCCGCAGTCGAAAAGCTGCGGTCGGCGAGCCGGTCGCCGGTCTCCGGCTTGGCGAGGAACAGCACGTAGATCCACATCACGGCCAATCCGCCGATGAGCACCGCCAGCGCGGCGCGCCTCATGCGATGGCTCCGGGCCTCCGCGGTGGCCATCACCGGTCTGCGGCGGGCGCGTCGGTGACGGAGCCGCCGTCGGCCGGCGGGGTCGCGACCGGCTCTGGCGGTGGCGCGGCGGTGGGTGGAGGCGGGACCGTGGGTGGCGGCGGGACGGGGCGTGTCGACGGCGCTGGCGCGGGCATCGGCGGGAACGGTTCCGGGGCGGTGCCGTCGAGCGCCGCGCTCATGAAGCGCTGCCAGATCTGCGCAGGCCACGTACCGCCGTACACGGTGATGCTCGTCGCCGGCGCGGTCATGGGAACCTCCGTCTCGGGGAAGCCGGCCCACACCGCGGTCGACAACGATGGCGTGTAGCCGCAGAACCAGGCGTTCTTGTAGTCCTCGCCGGTGCCGGTCTTGCCTGCCGCGGGCCGGTCGAGGCGCGCCGCGGTGCCGGTCCCGCGCTCGATCACCTGCTCGAGCACGTTGGTGACGGTGTCGGCGACGTCCTGGCTCATCGCCTTGTTCTGCTCGTGCACGGTCTCGTAGAGCACGGTGCCGTCCGCCTTCGTGATGCGGGTGACGAACACCGGGTCGACGTGGACGCCGCGATTGGCGAGCGTCCCGTACACGGACGCCATCTCGAGCGGTTGCACGTCGTTGGACCCGAGCACGGCGGCGGGCACCGCCTCGAGCGGGGTGGAGACGCCCATGCGCCGGGCCATGTCGATCGCGTTCTGCGGGCCGACCTGCAGGATCAGCTGCGCGTAGAGCGTGTTGAACGAGTGCACGGTTCCCTCGACGAGCGTGGTGCCGCCCGGCGCGCCCTCGCCGGGATCTGCGTTGTGCACCACCCACGGCGTGGTCGAGCCGGGGATCGACAGGGTGATCGCTCCGGGCGCGGGCAGCCGTTCGGTGAGCGGGATGCCCTCGCTCAGGGCCGTCGCGAGCACGATCGGCTTGAACGCCGATCCGGTGCCGCGCCCCTTGCCCATCGCGAGGTTGTACTGGGCCGTCGGCGTGGCAGCGAAGTAGTCGGGTCCGCCGACCATCGCACGGACGTAGCCGGTGCGGGGGTCGAGCGCGACCAGCGCGGCTTGCGGCCCGTCCGGCGGCATCACCGCCGCGATCGCGGCTTCGGCCTCTGCCTGCATCCGGAGATCGATCGTCGTGTAGATCCGAAGGCCGCCCTCGTAGAGCAGGTCGCGCCGCGCCTGCGGCGTCGGCCCGAACCGGGGGTCGTTCTCGACGAACTTCTTCACCTCGTCGACGAAATGGGGTGCGGGGTAGCGCTCCCCGGCCGGCACCGGGACGATGCCGAGCGGGGCGGCGACCGCGTCGTCGTGCTGCCCCGCGGTGATGTCGCCGAGGCTCGCCATCTTGTCGAGCACGGTGTTCCGGCGCGCCAGCGCGGCATCCGGGTGTGCGACCGGGTCGTAGTCGTTGGGCGCCTGGATCAGACCGGCGATCGTCGCGGCCTGGGGGAGGTCGAGCTGGGAGACCGAGACCCCGAAGTACTCCCGGGCCGCGGCCTCGACCCCGTACGCGCCGTTGCCGAAGTAGACGGTGTTCAGGTACACCTCGAGGATGCGCTGCTTCGTGTAGTGGTTCTCGAGCTGCCAGGCCAGCGACGCCTCCTGGACCTTGCGGTCGAGCGTCTTGCCCGACGACAGCAGCGTGTTCTTCACGAGCTGCTGGGTGATCGTCGATGCGCCCTGCTCGACCGCGCCGGACTCGGCGTTGGTGCGAGCGGCCCGCAGGATGGCGCGGATGTCGAAGCCGTGGTGGAAGTAGAACCGTTCGTCCTCGATGGCGATCACGGCCTCCTGCACGCTGGCGGGGATCTCGCTGAGCGACACCTCCACCCGGTTCTCCGGACCGTGCAAGGAGGTGATCAGCGTGCCGTCGGCGGCGAAGATCATCGATGACTGCGCGTTCGGCGGGATCTTCGGCACCACCTCGGTGGGCGTGTAGGAGCAGCCGGCGACGAGCGCCGCGGCACCGAGGGTGGACACGGCGATGACCCGGAACCGGCGCCGTCGCATAGCAGCATTGTCGCGGCTCAGTAGGGTTGCGCTTCGGCATGGAGCTCCTCGACGACCTCGACGCGCGCGGTCTGATCCACGAGACCACCGACCGCAACGCGCTCGCCGACCGTCTCCGAGCCGGTCCCGTCACCGTGTACTACGGTATGGACCCGAGCGCCGACAGCCTCCACACCGGCAACCTCATCGGCCTGGTGATGCTGCGCCGCTTTCGGCAGGCGGGCCACCACCCGATCGCCCTCGCCGGCGGTGCCACCGGCATGATCGGCGACCCCGGTGGGCGCTCCGAGGAGCGCAATCTGCTCGACGAGGAAACGCTGCGGCGCAACGTCGAGGCGATCAAGCACCAGATCGAACAGGTGCTCGGCCCTGCGGGGGAGTGGACCCTCGTCGACAACTCCGACTGGACCCGGGACCTGCCGCTGCTCGCGTTCCTCCGCGACGTCGGCAAGCACGTGACCGTGAACCAGATGCTGGCACGCGAATCGGTCAAGGCCCGCATCCAGAGCGAGCACGGCATCTCCTACACGGAGTTTTCGTACATGCTTGTCCAGGCGCACGACTACTGGTGGCTGCACCGCCACCACGGCTGCGAGCTGCAGATCGGCGGGTCCGACCAGTGGGGCAACATCCTGTCCGGCGTCGACCTCATCCGCCGGCGGGACGGCGCGACCGTGCACGGCCTGTGCTGGCCGCTGCTGACCGCGGCCGACGGGTCGAAGCTGGGCAAGACCACTGGGGCGCGCATCTGGCTGGACCCGCAGCGCACCAGCCCCTTCGAGCTGTACCAGCATTTCATCCACAGCGGTGACGACGAGGTGCGGCGGCTGCTGGCGTGGCTGACGCTGCTGCCTGTCGACGAGATCGACAAGGTCGTGGCCGACCACCAGCGGGCGCCGGAACGGCGCGCCGCGCAACGGCGCCTGGCCTTCGAGGTCACCGCCATCGTGCACGGGGAGCCAGCCGCCCGCACCGCGGAGGCGGGCACCGCCGCCTGGCGACCCTCGCTCGACCCCGAGACCCTCCGCGGCCTCGAGGCCACGATGCCGTCGACCACGATCCGCGCCGCCGACCTGCCCCTCGGCATCGTCGACATGCTGGTGCGCACCGGCTTGGCCCCGTCCAAGTCGGCCGCAGCCCGGCTGATCGCACAGGGCGGGGCGTACGTGAACGACACCCCGGTCGGCGCCGCGGAGGCCACGCTGAGCGCGGCGGACTTCATCGAGGGGCGCTGGGCGCTGGTGCGGGCCGGCAAGCGCAACCGGCACCTCCTGGTGCTCCAAGTTGACGATGCGGGGGCGGGTCGGTAGCGTTTCCCTCCGCCTCTGACGGCAGGTGGGTGTTCGCCCGTCCGCCGGAACCGGCATCACGTGGCACCAACGCCCGATCGGTGGCGAGTGCCCGTCGCACCCCGACCGTGGGAGCGGCGCACCTTGAAAACGGAATAGCGGACGAAAAATGCCAGTGCGGGCGGTCGCGACCTCGGTCGTGGCCGACCTTCAGTCAATTGCACTGACGGACGACGTCGGCATCCTCGGATGCCGGAGTTGGCCGTTCTTTGCCGGGTCGGCATCAACCCCCGATTCCCGGGGTGACGTGCCGGCTCTTCACCGATCGACGCCGGTTCGCCGGTCGAGATCTCGATGGAGAGTTTGATCCTGGCTCAGGACGAACGCTGGCGGCGTGCCTAACACATGCAAGTCGAACGGGGTCCAACCAGTGGCAACACTGGGGAAGACCGAGTGGCGAACGGGTGAGTAACACGTGAGGAACCTGCCCCGAAGACCGGGATAACCCTCCGAAAGGAGGGCTAATACCGGATGCCCTCACCGGACCGCATGATCCGGTGAGGAAATGGGTTTCCGCTTCGGGAGGGCCTCGCGGCCTATCAGCTTGTTGGTGGGGTAACGGCCCACCAAGGCTTCGACGGGTAGCTGGTCTGAGAGGACGATCAGCCACACTGGGACTGAGACACGGCCC